>MDTE01010952.1_pt1 | contig 657617 bp, 636 predicted proteins | sample 811231 | NCBI WGS metagenome assembly MDTE01 (sample SAMN05326651, study PRJNA326480) | marine metagenome | isolation source: seawater | place: Indian Ocean: Red Sea | collected 2010
CGAAAAGCGCATGCTGCAGGAAGCGGTCGACGCGCTGTTCGACAATGGCCGCCGCGGCCGCGTGATCACCGGCGCCAACAAGCGTCCGCTGAAATCGCTCAGCGACATGCTCAAGGGCAAGCAGGGCCGCTTCCGCCAGAACCTGCTCGGCAAGCGCGTCGACTATTCGGGCCGTTCGGTCATCGTGACCGGGCCGGAACTCAAGCTGCACCAGTGCGGCCTGCCCAAGAAGATGGCGCTCGAACTGTTCAAGCCGTTCATCTATGCCCGGCTCGACGCCAAGGGCCTTTCCATGACGCTCAAGCAGGCCAAGAAGTGGGTCGAGCGCGAGCGCAAGGAAGTGTGGGACATCCTGGATGAAGTCATCCGCGAACCCCCGGTTCTCCTCAACCGCGCGCCCACGCTGCACCGTCTCGGCATCCAGGCGTTCGAGCCCGTGCTGATCGAAGGCAAGGCGATCCAGCTGCACCCGCTCGTCTGCTCGGCCTTCAACGCCGACTTCGACGGTGACCAGATGGCCGTCCACGTGCCGCTTTCGCTGGAAGCCCAGCTCGAAGCGCGCGTGCTGATGATGTCCACCAACAACATCCTCAGCCCCGCCAACGGCAAGCCGATCATCGTGCCTTCGCAGGACATGGTGCTGGGGATCTACTACCTGTCGATGGAACGGCAGGAGAAGACGCCCGAATTCGTCGAGGATAATGGCGAGCAGATCGAGAAGCTGCCGCGCTTCGCCGACATGAGCGAGATTCACTACGCGCTCGAAACCGGTTCGGTGACGCTGCACTCCAAGATCATCACCCGCGTTCCGCAGACGGACGAGGACGGCAAGGTGGAGATGAAGCGCTTCGTCACCACGCCGGGCCGCATGCTGATCGGCGAATGCCTGCCGAAGAACCACAAGGTGCCCTATGACATCGTCAACCGCCTTCTGACCAAGAAGGATATCGGCGACGTGATCGATGAGGTGTATCGTCACACCGGCCAGAAGGACACGGTGCTGTTCGCCGACGCGATCATGACGCTGGGCTTCCGCTACGCGTTCAAGGCCGGCATCTCGTTCGGCAAGGACGACATGGAAATCCCCGAATCGAAGGAAGAAATGGTCGAGAAGACCAAGTCCCTCGTCGCGGATTACGAACAGCAGTACCAGGACGGCCTGATCACGCAGCAGGAAAAGTACAACAAGGTGATCGACGCCTGGAGCCGCTGCGGCGACCAGGTGGCGGACGCCATGATGGACAAGATCAAGTCGCGCCCGATCGACGAGAACGGCAAGGAAGCGCAGATCAACTCGATCTACATGATGAGCCACTCCGGTGCGCGTGGTTCGCCGGCGCAGATGAAGCAGCTCGCGGGGATGCGCGGCCTGATGGCCAAGCCTTCGGGCGAGATCATCGAGACGCCGATCATCTCGAACTTCAAGGAAGGCCTGACCGTCCTTGAATACTTCAACTCGACCCACGGCGCTCGTAAGGGCCTGGCGGATACCGCGTTGAAGACCGCCAACTCGGGCTACCTCACGCGTCGCCTGGTCGATGTGTCGCAGGACTGCACGATCGTGGTCGAGGACTGCAAGACCGACAACATGCTCGAAATGCGCGCCATCGTGCAGGGCGGTTCGGTCATCGCCTCGCTCGGCGAGCGTATCCTGGGCCGTACCCTGGCCGAAGACGCGGTCAACGCGGCCACCGGTGAAGTCATCGCGAAGGCGGGCACCCTGCTCGACGAACCGATGGTGAAGGAAATCGAGGCGGCCGAAGTTCAGGTCGCCAAGATCCGCTCGCCGCTGGTGTGTGAGGCGGAGCAGGGCGTGTGCGCCACCTGCTACGGGCGCGACCTTGCCCGTGGTACGCCGGTGAATATCGGCGAGGCTGTCGGCGTGATCGCCGCCCAGTCGATCGGTGAACCGGGCACGCAGCTGACCATGCGTACCTTCCACATCGGCGGGGCCGCGCAGCTGAACGAAACCAGCCACCTCGACTCGGTGTCGGACGGTAAGGTCGTCTATCGCGACATGCCCACGATCACCGACAAGAAGGGCCGTATCCTGTCGCTCGCCCGCAACGGCGAACTGGCAGTGATCGACAAGGAAGGCCGCGAGCGCGAGATCCACAAGGTGCCCTACGGTACCGTGCTGATGCACAAGGATGGCGAGAAGGTCACCGAAGGCGATCGTCTGGCCGAGTGGGACCCGTTCACCCTGCCGATCATCACCGAACAGTCGGGCGTGGTGAAGTTCCTCGACCTGGTCGAAGGCTCGACCCTGGAAGAGCGCGTCGACGATGCCACCGGCATCGCCCAGCGCGTCGTCACCGAGAACCGTGCGACCGGCCGCAAGAAGAAGGAAGAGCTGCGTCCGCGCCTCACCCTCTTCAACGAAGGCAGCACCGACGAGGAGAACGAGGCCGCGCGCTACATGCTGGCCCCGGGTACCACGCTTTCGGTCGAGGATGGTGCGGAAGTGCAGGCGGGTGACATTCTCGCCCGTGCGTCGCGCGAAGCCGCCAAGACGCGCGACATCACCGGCGGTCTGCCGCGTGTTGCCGAGCTGTTCGAAGCGCGAATCCCGAAGGACAACGCGATCATCGCCAAGATTTCGGGCAAGATCGAATTCGTCCGCGAATACAAGGCCAAGCGCAAGATCGCGATCGTTCCGGAAGAGGGCGAACCCGTCGAGTACCTGATCCCCAAGACCAAGGTGATCGACGTGCAGGAAGGCGACTTCGTGAAGAAGGGCGATACGCTCATCTCGGGCTCGCCCAACCCGCACGACATCCTCGACGTGCTGGGCGTGGAAGCGCTGGCCGAGTATCTCGTGAACGAGATCCAGGAAGTCTATCGACTGCAGGGCGTGAAGATCAACGACAAGCACATCGAGACGATCGTTCGTCAGATGCTGCAGAAGGTCGAGATCACCGATGGCGGCGACACCGTGCTGCTGCCGGGCGAACAGGTCGATCTGGAGGAAATGAACGAGGTCAATTCGAAGCTTGGCCGGAACAAGCAGCCCGCACAGGGCAAGCCGGTTCTGCTGGGCATCACCAAGGCTTCGCTCCAGACGCGTTCGTTCATCTCGGCCGCGTCGTTCCAGGAGACGACCCGCGTGCTCACCCAGGCTTCGGTCGAGGGCAAGAAGGACACGCTGATCGGTCTGAAGGAAAACGTGATCGTGGGCCGCCTGATCCCCGCCGGGACGGGCGCGACCATGAACCGCATGCGGGTCACGGCATCCAGCCGCGACGCCGCACTGAAGGCTTCGTGGAAGAAGGCGCAGGAAGCGATCATCGCTGCCGAAACGGCGGAGGAAGAGCGCAAGGCGGAACTCGCGCAGGGTCCGGAAGCCGCGACGGGCGACGATCCGCTCGCCAAGATGGAGGGAACCACCCACGGCACCGATGCCGATGCGGGCGAGTACCTGCAGACCGGCGAAGAGGATGGCGCAGCCGAGTAAGGCAGCGTTCAACCGCGACACATGACAAGGGCCCCGGGGGAGCGATCCTCCGGGGCCTTTTTCGTGCGCCGCGCGTTTCATCGCGAAGGCAAATGCAGGAGAGCGCGATGCGTGTGATGCCGGTAATACTTGTTGCGGCCCTTGCCGCATGCGCGCCGCAGGGAAGCGAGCCTGCCCCCGGCGGCGGTGATGCCGCGACCGCCCCGATGCAGGCCGGGCAGCCCTACGATCTGCGCGGGGAGTGGAGCGTTGCGCGGCTGAACGGCCAACCCCTCGACACGCGCATTCCCTTCATCGCGTCATCCGACACGTTCACCTGGGAGCCTGCCTGCGCCGGGCAGCAGATTGCCTATCGCACCGTGGATGGCCGCATCGAGTTCTACCAGCCGCCGCGCGAAGGGGAGCGGATTGTCTGCGATATCGGGTATCCCGAGCCGCTGCCGCGCGTGATCGAAGGGCTGGAAGGCCGCTGGGACGTGGCGCAGAAGGACAATGGCAACCTTGTGCTGACCCGGGGGGAGACCCGGCTGGAGCTGGAGAAGGCGCCCGCCCAGCCGCAGGTTTCGCTCGCCGGGGAGTGGCGCGTTGCAGGGATCGACGGACGCGAATTCAATGAATCCTACGGCCTCGCGCTCAGCGCCGACGAGAGCGAGCTCTGGTGGGAGCCGCGCTGCGCCGGTGTCGCCGTGGAATATCGTATCGAAGGGACGCGCTTCTCCGCGCACAGGCCCGCCGTCGCACCGCCGCCGATGGCCGGATCGGCAGAGCCGCCGGCTGCCCCCGCCCCTGCGGTATGCGCAATCGGGCTGCCGGAGCGCCTGGAGGAGGTCATGGCAGCGATCCGCGCGGCGGACCGGATAGAGCGGACGCAGGCCAATGGAGTGCTGATCTCGGGCAATGGCCGCAGTGTTACCCTGTTCGGTCAGTAACGGGTGGGAAGAGGCTGCCGGCCGGGGCCGTCGCAAGACGAATCCACTCTGCCGACACTCCATAGATAACCCGCATGCGAAACTATGTTTCAACTTTGCGGCTATGCGCTTGATCTTCGATTAAGAGTTCTGGGTTACGCGTCCGTCCTCGAAGGGGGAAGGTTTCGTGACTCAGAAACAGTTGGCGATCCTTGGTGAGAAAAACCTGTTGCTGGCTTGGCGGCTGCGTGAATTCATATCGCACCTGCCCGCGCTGTGTGCGCTCCATTCCTTTGCCGCGCTTGCCTGCATCGCGGCCCTGTGGGGGCACCCCATCATCTTTTTCACGGTTCCCTGGGCCGGGGTTATCGTGCTGTGCAATTTCCGCCAGTGGCGCCTCTCGCGCAAATGCTATCCCGACACGATCGACGCGGATCACCTGCGGGGGCTGCATCGAGATCTCCAGATCGCCGCCAATATCGAAACCGCCGGATGGGTTGCGGGCGCGATCCTCCTGTTTCCGACACTGTTTTTGATGCACCCCGTCTTCTTCACGGTGCTGACCGCAGGCCTGCTGGCCTCTACCGTCATCGCCTACCGGCCGTTCCCGGATTCGCTCGCGCTTTATCTCGGCGGCGCGATGTTTGCGGCGGCGGCGCTTTCCTTCACCATGACGGACGCGTTCTCCTGGCCCTCGCTCGCGCTGGCGATCGGCTTTGGCTACGCGCTGATCTGTTCGACCCGCAGGCAGGGGCGGCAGTTCGAACAGTCTTGCCGCGAGCAGATCAACCAGTACGCGACGGTGGAGACGGTAAGCCTGCTGCTGCACGAATACGAAGCATCCTCCTCCGACTGGTTGTGGGAAGTCGACGAGGGCAACTGCCTGGTCAACGTGTGCGAACGTTTCGGCAGTGCCGCCGGGCAGGACCGGGACTTCCTGGAAGGGCGCGAGCTGGTGGGCCTGTTCGACCACGGCCCGGCGAGGGAGCGGCTGGCCGGCCTTCTGCTCGAACGCGCGCCGTTCCGCGATCTGGTGCTCGAGATAACGGTGGCGGATCAAACCCGGTGGTGGACGCTTTCGGGCAATCCCAACGCCGATGGTTCGATGCGCGGCGTCATGCGCGACGTTACAGAGACCCGTGAGACCGAGCAGCGCGTGGCGCGCATGGCGCGGTACGATACGCTCAGCGGCCTCGCCAACCGGCACCTGTTCAACGAAACGCTGGAGGAAACGCTCGGCGCGCAGGTGAAGAACCAGCGCGTGGCGCTGCTCTATATCGATCTGGACCACTTCAAGTCGGTCAACGACACGCTGGGCCACCATGTTGGCGACGAACTGGTCCGGGCCGCAGGCGGACGCATCGGGGCCATCGTGCGCGAACACGATCTTGCCGCGCGGCTGGGGGGAGACGAGTTCGCGGTGCTGCTGACCAGGGTGCGCGATCTCGATACGGTTCACGCCTGCGCGCAGCGGATCGTCGATACGCTTGCAGAGCCTTTCAACCTGCACGGCCAGATGGTCCGCGTGTCGGCTTCCGTAGGCGTCGCCTATGGCTCCACGCGCGGGATCGATGGCGACGAATTCATGCGCCAGGCCGACATTGCGCTCTACGCCGCGAAGCGCGCGGGGCGGTCCACCTTTGCCGACTACGACGCATCGCTCAACCAGATGGAGCGGACCCGCCGCGACCTCGAACTGGACATGCGCACCGCGATCACGGAGGGCCAGTTCAGGCTGGTCTATCAACCGCAGATCAATCTGCGGACCGGCGCCTGGGCGGGCAAGGAAGCGCTGGTGCGGTGGGAGCATCCCACCCGAGGCGCCATTCTGCCGGGCGAGTTCATCGACATCGCGGAGGAAACCGGCCTCATCATACCGCTGGGCGAATGGATTATCAGGCAGGCGATCCACGAGGCGGTCACCTGGGACGAACCGCACAGGATCGCCATCAATCTCTCGCCGATCCAGATGCGCAATCCGAACCTGGTCGGCGTGCTGACCAGCGCGATCATCAACGCCCAGATCGATCCGCAGCGGGTCGAGATCGAAATCACCGAAAGCGCGCTGATGCAGGACAGCGAAAGCAATGTCGAAATGCTCCATCGCCTGCGCGAACTGGGCGTGCGCATCGCGCTGGACGATTTCGGGACCGGCTATTCCTCGCTCAACTATCTGCGTGCCTTCCCCTTCGACAAGATCAAGATCGACCGGTGCTTCGTGTCCGAGATGCTCGATCGCGGCGATTGCCAGGCCATCGTGCGCAATGTCGTGATGCTCGCGCGGGCGCTGGGGATGGAAACCACCGCCGAAGGCGTGGAAACGCAAGAACAGTACGACTGGCTGAAACGCCACGGCTGTACCGAGGCGCAAGGCTACTACATCTCGCGCCCCCTGGAGTCCTCCCGCGCGAGCGAACCTTCGCGCAATCCCTCGCAATGGGCGGAGTATCGCGAGCTGGGCATCAATGTTCACCCCCTGCGCCAGGGTGCCGCCTAGAACTTGTCCGCGCCGCGCGGCGGGAGTAGCGCTGGCGCCATGATCGTTACCCGCTTCGCGCCATCCCCCACCGGCCGCCTCCATGTCGGCAACCTGCGCACCGCGCTGCACAACTGGCTGCTGGCGCGATCGGGGGGAGGCGGGTCCGCCACAGGCCGCTTCCTTCTGCGGATCGACGATACCGATGCGCAGCGCAGCCGCGAGGAATATGTCGAGGCGATCCGGCAGGACCTCGCCTGGCTCGGCCTGCAGCCGGACGGCGAATACCGCCAGTCCGAAAGGCTGGACCTCTACGAAGACGCCTTCGAAAAGCTGAAGGAGGCGGGGCGCGTCTATCCGGCCTACGAGACCGCACAGGAACTGGAACTGAAGCGCAAGATCGCGCTGGGGCGCGGGCTGCCGCCGATCTACGACCGCGCGGCGCTCGCGCTGAGCGACGAGCAGCGCGCGGCGAAAGAGGCGGAGGGCATCGCACCGCACTGGCGCTTCAGGCTGGATCACGAGGAGCACATCGACTGGGCGGATGGCGTGCGCGGACCGGTGAAGTTCGATCCTGCGCAGCTGTCCGACCCGGTGATCCGCAGGGCCGACGGCAGCTGGCTCTACATGCTGCCGAGCGTTGTCGACGACATGGACATGGGCGTCACCGACGTGCTGCGGGGCGAGGACCATGTCTCGAATACCGCAGTGCAGGTGCAGATGTTTTCGGCATTGCACGAGGCGGGGATGGGCCCCGAGCATTGCGACGTGGTCGACAGTTTCCCACGCTTCGGCCACACCGCGCTGCTGGTGGGCAAGGAGGGGAAGCTGTCCAAGCGGCTCGGCTCGCTTTCGTGCGAAGCCCTGCGAGAGCGCGGGATCGAGCCCGAGGCAATCCTCTCCCTGCTGGCGCGGCTGGGCACCAGCCAGCCGGTCGAGCCGATCGCGGATCGGCAGACCTTGATCGACAGTTTCGATCTGGAGACTTTCGGCCGCGCGCCCGCGAAGTTCGACGATGCGGAGCTGGAGCGGCTCAATACCGCCATCGTCCACCAGATGGACTACGCCGAGGTGCAGGGCCGTCTGCCCGAAGGCATCGACGAGGCCGGCTGGCATGCGATCCGGCCCAACCTGTCGCATGTCTCCGAAGCCGCCGAATGGTGGCGGCTGGTCACCGGCCCGATCAAGCAGCCGGAATTCTCCGACGAAGACCGCGCCTTTCTGGGCGAGGCAGCGGACGCGATCGAGTGGTCCGACAATCCGTGGGGCGATCTCACCACGGCTCTGAAAGAACGGACCGGGCGCAAGGGCAAGCCGCTGTTCCTGCCGCTGCGCCAGGCGCTCACGGGCATGGATCACGGGCCCGACATGGGCGAACTCCTCCCTCTCATCGGAGAGGGCGAGGCGCGCGCGCGGCTGGAACATGCGGCAGGCCAGACGCCCGCGTGAGGCACTTTTCCGATCCCGCGCAGACCCGCCACGCGCCCTTGCGCGAACTGCATAATGGCGAGTGGATGGACTACGCCGAGTGTCCCGCGCGGTTCGAGGCGATCCTGCAGGCGCTCGGCCCGGGGGAACCCGCGCGCGATTTCGGGCTGGATCCGATCCTTGCGGTTCACGATCCCGCCTATGTCGCATTCTTGGGCGAGGCGCACGACCTGTGGCGCGCGGCGGGGCGGGAAGGCGACGCGCTGGGTTACGTGTTCCCCGTGGTGCGCCGCCGCCCGATCGACCTCGAACGGATCGATGCGCGGATGGGCGCTTTTTCCATGGATGTCTCCACCCCGGTCGCCGCCGGGACCTGGGCGGCCGCCTATGGCGGGGCGCAGGCCGCGCTGAGTGCGATGGATGCGGTATTGGGCGGAGAGCCAGCCGCCTTTGCGCTCTGCCGCCCGCCCGGCCACCATTGCGGGGCCGATTACATGGGCGGCTACTGCTACCTCAACAATGCCGCGATCGCTGCGCGCGCGGCACAGGCGCGCGGCGTATCGCGGGTCGCGATCCTCGATGTGGACTATCACCACGGCAACGGCACGCAGGATATTTTCTACGAGGATGGCGATGTGCTGTTCGCCTCCATCCATGCCCACCCCAAGAACGATTTCCCCTTCTACTGGGGCCATGCGGACGAACGGGGCGCGGGCGCGGGAGAGGGGGCAACGCTCAACCTGCCGCTGCCGCAGGGCACCGACTGGGCAACCTATGCGCCCGCGCTTGCCGCCGCACTGGACGCGATCCGGACGCATGCGGCCGATCTGCTGATCGTTTCCTACGGGGCGGATACCTTCATGGGAGATCCCATCTCGCACTTCAGCCTCACGCGGCAAGACTATGCCGCGATGGGCGCGCAGATCGCCGCGCTCGGCCTGCCGAGTGTGGTCGTGATGGAAGGCGGCTACGCGGTCGACGCGCTGGGCGCGAATGTCGCGGCGTTTCTGGGCGGATGGGGCTAGTCCGCTCCGGTTCGAGAGATCAGGCCGCCGCGAGCGCCAGCGGCGGGGGGACCGCCTCCTGCCGGGCGATCTCCACCCGGTTCCGGCCGTTCTGCTTGGCCGAATAGAGCGCCATGTCCGCGCGGCGCATGGCGGCGCGGATGGGCGTGCCCGCCTCGAACGCGGCGACCCCGAAACTGGCACTGACTCGCACATTCGGACCGATCGCGGGGTGTTGCAGGCTCCCGAAGGCGCTGCGCAGGCCCTCGGCCTGCTCCGCCGCCTCTTCGAGGTTCGTGTCCAGCAGCAGCAGCGCGAATTCCTCGCCGCCGATGCGACCGGAATGATCGCCCTGCAGGCTCAGCATGCAGGCGAAGGAGCGGATCACCTCGTCGCCGGCCTGATGGCCGAAGCTGTCGTTGATCGCCTTGAACCGGTCGATGTCGCACATGATGATTGCACCGGGGCAGGCGGCGGGCCGGTCGATCAGCGCGTCGAAGGCCCTGCGATTGAGCAGTTCGGTCAGGCCGTCGCGTTCGGAGCTGTGCCGGTAGCCGCCGATTACCTTGGTCACGATCCGCGCGACGATCAGCAGGGCGAGGCTGGTGTTGAGCACGCCCATGCACTGGATGAAGACCCGCTCGAACAAGGCGGGATCGAACGGTGCCCACGGGGTGGGCTCATCCAGCAGGGCCGGAAACATTGGCACACGCAGGATCACGCCCGTGAGGACGAGAAAGCCGAGCACCACCAACCCGTTTTCGAGCGCATCACGGTCGCGCTTTCGAGCCAGCGCCAGTATCGTGTCGACGAAGACGAATATGCTCGCCAGCTGGAACGGCACATAGTGCAGCGTGGGTGGTATCGGCATGGCGAGCAGCACGAGCGAGAGCGCAGTGAGGACGGTCGTGCCGACAGACACGCGACGGCTCATCGGTGGCAAGCCCGTTCCCCGACGAATAGCCTGTGCAGCGCAGAAATAGATCGCCGGGATCAGCATGGCGACAGCCGCGATGCCCAGTCCGGAATGGGCCCCGTAGCGCAGGACCAGCAACTCTGCGGAGACGCACAACAGGCCCGCAGCCATCCAGCCGAGGGCGGAGCCGCGCCGCAAGGTCAGGTGGACGAGCAGCGATACGAGGGTCAATCCGATGATGACCCCCAGGATCGTCAGGTGCAGGTCTACCGCTATTCCCACTTTCGTCCCTTCCGCCTGAGAAGGGGTCTAGAACGACAGGATAAAGGTTTTGTTATCGAGGCTGGATGATTGCCCCGGAGGCGGCGGCAATGGAGGCCCGAGCCTGAATTAACATGTTCACGTCTTCATCCCGCAAGCGCATGCCGCTTCTTCTCCGGCAGATTTAACAATGCCGAACTATACTATAAGCACTCTGCGAGTGCGCGAGCGGGCAGTTCGCGCGGCGAGAGCCGAGGAAGAGGGGGCGAGGATGCATTTCGTTTGTCGTGCAGTGCTTTGGGCGTGGGCTGCCGTTCTTGCGGGAGTTCCCGCTCAGGCTGCGGAAAGTCAGCCCTGGGCGGCGGTCGTCAAGCAGGATGCTCTGACGGACGAGGTTTCCCGCCGCGTGTGCGCGGCGCAGGACGACTTCAGGCTGTGCTTCGAATTCGACGATCGCGGGGTCTGGGCGAGCGTTTCGAGCCTCGGGTCGGCCGTGTTCGACACCCAGCTTTTCCCGGCGTTCCGCGTGGACCAGCATGATGCGATCGAATCGGTCAACGCCGATGTCCTGCGCCTCGAAAGGACGCTGCGGGACAAGATAATCCCCCGGCATTGGGAGCCCGGGCATCTGACCTGGCGGGCCCAGGTTCCTTCGGGCTCGGGAGAGTGGGAAGACCCCCCGCCGCTGCTGATCGGGCAGCTGGTCGAAGGCGAGCGTCTGCTGGTCCGGGTCTATCTGTCCGGCGGCTACCAGAAGGACATCATTTTCCCGCTGGCCGGATTCTGCGCGGCGGCAGCGCAGGTCTATGCGCAGGGCGCTCCAGCACTGGAATGCCCGGCCTGAACGCGCCTACCGCCCCTTCAGTTCGTCCCCGCTGAGCGAGACCACGTGCAGCAGATTGGTGCTGCCCGGGGTGCCGAAGGGTACGCCTGCGAGCACGATCAGCTTGTTGCCCGCCTTGCCGAAGCCATGGCGCAGCGCCATCCGCTTGCCCTTGCCGATCATCTCTTCGAAAGTCTCGATATCGCGGGTGACCACCGCATGCGCGCCCCATAGCAGGGCGACGCGCCGGGCCACGCCCTTTTGCGGGGTCAGCACCAGCATGGGCACCGAAGGCCGCTCGCGCGCCACGCGCCGGGCGGTCGATCCGCTGAAGGTGAACACCGCGATGGCGCTGATGCTCACCGTTTCCGCAATGGTCGAACAGGCATGGCTGAGCGCATCGGCAGTGGTCGGATCGGCCTTCGTTTCGAGGAAGGTCATCCGCTTGGCGTAGCTGCCGTCGCGTTCCACCTTGGTCACGATACGGTCCATGATGGCGACCGTTTCTTCCGGCCATTCGCCCGCCGCGGTTTCGGCCGACAGCATCACCGCATCCGCGCCGTCGTACACCGCATTGGCCACGTCGGAGACTTCGGCGCGCGTGGGCGCCGGGCTCTCGATCATCGATTCGAGCATCTGGGTGGCCACGATCACCGGCTTGCCCGCTTGGCGCGTCATGTCGACGATGCGCTTCTGCAGCGGGGGCACGTCTTCCGGGTCCAGCTCCACGCCCAGATCGCCGCGCGCGACCATGATGCCGTCGGATAGCTCCACGATCTCGGCCAGGCGGCGCACCGCGCTGGGCTTTTCGATCTTGGCGCACAGGGCGGGGATCATCCCGTCGGCCCCCTTGGTATGGGAGCCCATCAGCTTGCGTGCCTCGGCCACGTCCTCGGGCCGCTGGACGAAGCTCAAGGCGATCCAGTCCGCCCCCTGTTCGCAGGCGAAGGCCAGATCCTTGCGATCCTTGTCGGTGAGCGCGGGGATCGGGATTTCCGCATCGGGCACGTTCACGCCCTTGCGATCGGAGATGACCCCGCCGACTTCGGCCGAGCACAGGATCGCGTCCTTGTCTGCCTTGATGACCTTCAGCCGGATCTTGCCGTCGTTGATCAGCAGCCGCTGGCCCTTCTCCATCAGGCCGAACAGTTCGGGGTGGGGCAGGTGGACGCGCGTTTCGTCGCCAGGTTCGGGACTGGTATCGAGCGTGAAGTGGCCCGAATGGCGGATTACCGCCTTGCCATCCTTGAAGGTGCCGACGCGCAGCTTGGGGCCCTGCAGGTCCGCCAGGATGGCGATGGGCCGGTCGAATTCTTCCTCCAGCTCGCGGATCGCGGCGATGGTCTGCGCATGAGTCGCGTGATCGCCGTGGCTCATGTTGACCCGGAACGCATCGACGCCTGCCCTGAACAGTCGGCGGAGCATCTCCGGTTCGCGGCTGGCGGGGCCTATGGTGGCGAGGATTTTGACCTTACGGTTTCTTGGATCGAGCTTGGGCATGGCTCAGCGCTATGGCAGGGCAATATTTCAGTACAAGAGCGAAAGGCCACGAAACATGTCGCAATCCCAAGATCCGCTGGACCAACTGGACGATGCGGTGGCCGCTGCCGCCTTCCGCCGGCTGGTGCGCCATCTGCGGCATCGCCACGATGCGCAGAACATCGACCTGATGGGCCTTGCGGGCTTCTGCCGCAATTGCCTGGCGGACTGGATCCGCGATGCGGGCTACGAGGGCGACAAGGCACAGGCGCGCGAGCTGATCCACGGCATGTCGGCCGACGAATGGAAGGCGACGCGCCAGACCCCGGCGACGCAGGAACAGATCGAGCGGATGGAAGCCAGCCTCAGGAGGAACGGCCCCGATCTGCGCTGATCGCGGCGGCCGATCCACAGGCTTGGGAAAACTCGTCCATTGCCTCGCCTTGCGCCGGGCGCCGCCGCCGCTATCCCGGCGCCGATTGATTCGTCCCCTCACCGGAGATTACCCCCATGGCCGAAGCCACCGACGACCGCCTGCGCCTGCTGATCGAGCGTATCGAACGCCTCGAGGAAGAGAAGAAGGGCATCGCCGACGATATCCGCGACGTCTATGCCGAAGCCAAGGCGGTCGGCTACGATCCCAAGATCATGCGCCAGGTCGTGCGCCTCAGAAAGATGAAGCCCGACGACCGCAGCGAGATGGAAACCATTCTCGAAACCTACAAGGCTGCGCTGGGCCTGGGCTAGAGCGCACGTCCGTTCACTTCGGAACCCATCGGCGGCGGGGCTGCTTGAAAGAGGGAAACCCCCTCTTTTTTCAAGGACCCCCGCCATGACCGAGCCGACCAGAACCGACACCGCCTTCGTCCCCGAAACCGCCGAAGAGCCCCGGATGCCGGGGCACGAGACCGATCTCGACACAAAGCCCGAATGGCAGCCGCGCTATCCCGGCTCGGGCCGCCTTAAGGGCAAGACCGCGCTGGTCACGGGTGCCGACAGCGGCATTGGCCGCGCGGTCGCGGTGCTGTTCGCGCGCGAAGGCGCGAATGTCGCGATCGCCTATCTGGAGGAGCACGACGACGCGCGCATCACGCGCGAGGCGTGCGAGGCGGAAGGGGCGCAGGTGCTGCTCTCCGCCGGCGATCTGGGCGATCCGGACCACTGCCAGGGGCTGGTCGACGCGGTCATCGACCGCTTCGGCCAGCTCGACGTGCTGGTCAACAACGCGGGCGAGCAGCACCCGGACGAGAATGTCACCGATATTACCGCGCACCAGCTGCAGCGGACCTTCCAGACCAACATCTTCAGCCAGTTCTACCTCGTCCAGGCCGCGCGTCCGCACCTGAAGAAGGGCGCGGCGATCGTGAACTGCACCAGTGTGACGATGTACAAGGGCGCGGCGATCATGCTGGATTACAGCGCCACCAAGGGCGCGATCACCGCCTTCACCCGCTCGCTGAGCGAGAACCTGGTCGAAGACGGCATCCGCGTGAACGCGGTCGCGCCCGGCCCGATCTGGACCCCGCTCAACCCCATGGGCGGCCAGCCGCCGGAAAACATTCCCGATTTCGGCGAGGACACGCCGATGGGCCGCCCCGGCCAGCCCAACGAGGTCGCGCCCGCATTCCTCTTCCTCGCCTGCGAGGATTCGTCCTATATGTCAGGCCAGGTACTGCACCCCAACGGAGGAATCATCGTCAATGGCTAGCCCATGGGAGACCGCCGAGACCGGCATCATCGTCACCACCACGCATGCGGTGGAAGGCCGCCCCGCGCAGGACTATCTCGGGATCGTGACCGGCGAGGCGATCATCGGCGCCAACATGTTCCGCGACCTGTTCGCGGGCATCCGCGACATCGTGGGCGGCCGCGCGGGCTCGTATGAAAAGGTGCTCAAGGAAGCGCGCCACGACGCCATTCAGGAAATGCAGGCCGAGGCACAGAAGCTGGGCGCCAACGCGGTGGTCGGCGTCGATCTCGATTACGAGGTGATCGGCGATACGGGATCGATGCTGATGGTCAGCGCCAGTGGTACGGCGGTGCGGATCTAGTTCGCACTGTCCGATCGAAATGCGCAAGCGACACGGCGTTGTCCCGCGCGCCGACCTTCGCTAGTGCCGACTGTCTGACGGGGCTCCACTCCGGGGCCCCCAAAAAGTATCACTTTTTGGGGTTACAATGGCAGGCCATTCCAAATTCAAGAACATCATGCACCGCAAGGGTGCGCAGGACAAAAAGCGGTCCAACCTGTTTTCCAAGCTCAGCCGCGAAATCACCGTGGCGGCGAAGATGGGCTTGCCCGATCCGGACATGAACCCGCGCCTGCGGCTCGCGGTCAACGCCGCGAAAGCGCAGTCCATGCCCAAGGACAATATCCAGCGGGCGATCGACAAGGCGTCGGCCAGCGATGGCGAGAATTACGAGGAAGTGCGCTACGAAGGCTATGGCCCGGGCGGCAGCGCGATCATCGTCGAGGCGCTGACCGACAACCGCAACCGCACCGCGACCAATATCCGCACCGCATTCTCCAAGAACGGCGGCAACCTGGGCACCGAAGGCTCGGTCGCCCACGGGTTCGAACGGCTGGGCCTGATCGTATATCCGGCCGATGCAGGCGACGAGGAAAAGGTGCTGGAAGCCGCGCTGGAAGCGGGGGCGGAGGACATCGCCAGCACTGATGACGGGCATGAGATCTGGACCGCCGCGGAAGACCTGCACGCGGTGGCGGAAAGCCTCGAGAAATCGCTCGGCGAAGCGGAAACCGTCAAGCTCGCGTGGAAGCCCAACCTCACCGTCGACATGGACGAGGGCAATGCGGGCACGCTGCTCAAGCTGATCGACGTGCTCGACGATGACGACGACGTCCAGACCGTCTGGGGCAATTACGACATCTCCGACGAAGTGATGGAGAAGCTGGACGCGTAAGCGTCACTCTATCCTTCGGCTGCCTGTCACCCTGAACTCGTTTCAGGGTCCAGCTCTACGATGGGTCACGGCAGTGCTGTTCTCGCACTGGATGCTGAAACAAGTTCAGCGTGACGGGCTATGGAGCAAAGCCATGACCATCATACTCGGCCTCGATCCCTCGCTTTCCTGCACCGGCTGGGGCGTGATCCGCGCCGAGGGATCGCGGCTGTCGCACATCGCAAACGGCCAGATCGCGACGGATGCGAAGGCCCCCATCCCGGAGCGGCTGGCGCAGCTTCAGCGAGAGTTGTCGGCGGTGATCGCGCAGCACGCGCCCGAGCGGGCCGCGTGCGAGGAAGTGTTCGTCAACAAGAACCCGCAATCCACGCTCAAGCTGGCGCAGGCACGCGGCGCGGTGCTGGCTGCTTGCGGTGCTGCGGGGCTGGCCGTGCGCGAACACGCCGCGCGCAGCGTGAAGAAGGCGGTGGTCGGCACTGGCGCTGCCGAGAAGGCGCAGGTTCAGGCGATGCTCAAGGTGCTGCTGCCGGGGGCGAAAATCGCCGGGGCCGACGCGGCGGATGCGCTCGCGGTGGCCATCGCCGACGCGCACGCGCGCTAGACTGCACCCCGCCCCCGCATCATGCGGGCGGGAACACGCGATTTCTCCGACCGTAGACTATCCATCAACAAGCGAGACTGGTGGCCTCGCACAGACCGGAGACCCTCCATGCGCATTCTTCCCGTATCCGCTCTTCTTGCAGGCGCCATCATGCTGGGCGGCTGTGCCTACGGTTATGGCGATGGCTACGGCTATGATGACGGATACGGCCCCGGTTACGGCGATGGCTATGGGGGCGGCTACGGCTATTCCTACCGCGACAACAACGATTTCGAGCGTGCGGCGGTGAACGCCTGCGGGCGCGAGGCCAGCCGTTATGGCCGCGTCCGCATCACCTACGCCGAAGAGCGCGAGCGTGGCCTGTACACGGTGCAGGGCCAGATCGAGATTCGCGATCCCCGGCGCGACCAGTTCACCTGCGAATTCGGTGCGCGCGGCCAGATCGTCGATTTCCGCCTGGGCTGATTCCGCCCGTTTTGCACGGCTGTCCTACCGGCCGGCATGGCGCTAGGGGTGGGCACGTGCCCCGCCCCGCGCCCTCTCGATGGATCGTCCCGCCGGATCGCTCCGGGCGAGGTGGTTTTTCGTCCCCTGTACACTGTGTCAGGTGTGTCAGGCTTCGTGCTTCCGCGATCTGCCCCGGGCGCGCGCACTGATGTATCTCGTCGTCTTCCGCAGCCGCAAGCGCGCCGATCACGATGCCGTTGCCTATGCGCGCGACGCGCAGCACATGGTCGAACTCGCCGGCGCGCAGCCCGGGTTTCTGGGGGTAAAGACCTACGCCGCGCAGGATGGCGAGACGGTGACGATATCGGAATGGGCGACGCGCGAAGCGGCCAAGGCATGGCGCCGCCACCCGGATCACGCGGAAGCTCAGGGCAAGGGCAGGCACGCCTATTACGAACAATACACGATGTTCACCTGCCCCGATCCGCAGGTGACGCAATACCCGCAGGATGAGGACGCATGACCATCACGATCAACGGCATTCCCAATTGCGACACGGTGAAGAAAGCGCGCAAATGGCTCGACGCGCAGGGGCTCGTCCATACGTTCCGCGACTTCAAGAAGGATGCCCCCTCCGCTGAGGAAGTTGGCGGCTGGGCCGATGCCGCTGGCTGGGAGGTGCTGCTCAACAAGCGCGGCACAACGTTTCGCAAGCTGGACGATGCCGACAAGGCCGATCTGACGCGCGACAGGTCGATTGCCTTGATGGTGCAACATCCAAGCCTGATCAAGCGCCCGGTACTCGAACACGAAGCAGGACTGCTGGTCGGCTTCAAGGAACCGGAATGGAAGGACACCTTGTGCTGAAATGGCTTACGGCGGCTGCAATCGCCCTGTCACCACTCGCTGTCAGTGCGCAGCCCATGGCTGATCTGAAACCCGTCAATGCCGATGGCGACATGCTGGTGATCGCGCATCGCGGTGCGAGCGGCGACCGGCCCGAGCACACGCTGGCCAGTTACGAACGCGCGATCGACCAGGGCGCGGACTATATCGAGCCCGATCTGGTGGTGACGAAGGACCTGGTGCTGGTCGCCCGGCACGAGAACGAGATCGGCGAGACGACCGATGTGGCCGACCGGCCCGAATTCGCGGATCGGCGCAAGACCAAGACCATCGAGGGCCAGCTGATCAATGGCTGGTTCGCGGAGGACTTCACGCTGGCCGAGCTGCGCACCCTGCGCGCGAAGGAGCGGATGCCAGCGCTGCGCCCGGGCAACACCGCCTACGACGGGCTGTATCAGGTGCCGACCTTCGCGGAGATCGTCGCGCTGAAACGCGCCAAGGAAGCGGAAACGGGCCGCCGGATCGGCATCTATCCCGAACTCAAGCACCCGACCTGGCTGCTGCAGGAGACCGGGATCGACACGGTCGACCTGCTGGTGCGCCAGCTGCGCGAGGAAGGGCTGGGCGGAGCCGATGACGATGTGTTCGTCCAGATCTTCGAGGTCGGGCCGCTGCAGCGGATTGACGCGATGATCGAGGTCCCCCTGATCCTGCTGCTCCGCCCCGAAGGCGGCCCCTACGACGAGCCGGGCATGACCTGGGCGGGGATCATGACGCCCATCGGGCTGTCCGAGGTGGCGGAATATGCCGACGGGATCGGCCCGTGGATGGGCCATGTGCTGAACGACGACGGCACGCCGACAGACCTCGTGCGCGATGCGCATGCGGCGGGCTTGCAGGTCCACCCGTGGACCGTGCGCAAGGAGAACGTGTTCCTGCCCCCCTCGCTCCGCTCCGACGCGAGCGAGAACGGCGTGGGCAACATGCTGGGGCTGGTAGAGCTGCTGAAGGCTGCCGGGGTCGACGGTTACTTCACCGATGATCCCGGGCTGGTGCGGGGGGAATAGCTGCACTCTGCGTCATTGCGAGCCCGCGAAAGCGGGCGCGGCAATCCAGAGCCTCAAACGCCGTGCCTATCACCCTGGATTGCCGCGTCGCCTGCGGCTCCTCGCAATGACGAATCGAATGTTAGGACTTCCGCGCCGCCAGAATGTAGTTGAGGCTGGTGTCATCGCTCAGGTGCAGGCCCTTGCCCGGACGATAGGCGATGCCCCGCGTGGCGGTAACCGTCAGCCCGGCATCGGCGAGCAGATCGGTCAGCTCTTCCGGCGTCACGAAGTCGTCCCAGTGGTGCGTGCCCTTGGGCACCGCGCCCACCGCCTCCGCCGCGCCGACCAGCAGCAGGCGGCTGGCGGCGGTGCGGTTGGGGGTGGAGAGGATGAGGAGGCCATCATCAGCAAGCTTGCTCACCAGCGCGGCGATGAAGGCAGGCTTGTCCGCCACGTGCTCGATCACCTCCATGCAGGTGACGAGGTCGAAGGTACCGAGGTCCAGCGCGCCGATCTCGCCCGCCATGTAGCGGATATCGAGCCCTGCCGCCTCGGCATGCGCCGCCGCCGCCGCCGCGTTCTCGGGCGCGGCATCGACGCCGGTCACCGCCGCGCCCAGCCGCGACAAAGGCTCGCACAGCAGGCCCGCGCCGCAGCCGACATCCACGGCCGCCTTGCCCGCAAGCGGCGATGCGCTCTCGATATCGCCGCCCCAGTGCCGGTCGATCGCGCCCCGGATGAAGCCCAGCCGGACCGGGTTCAGCCGGTGGAGCATGGCGGAGGAGCCCTTCGGGTCCCACCAGTCTGCTGCCAGCGCGCCGAAGTGACTGGCCTCTTCGGGACGGATGGTTGCTGTTGCATCGCTCATCCCCGCTCCCTAACACCGCGCCCGAAAAGGCACCAGCAAGGAGAGCTTACGCCTTGGCGCGGATCGTGATGAAATTCGGCGGCACGTCGATGGCCGGGACCGAGCGGATACGCCGGGTCGCGCAGATCGTGCGCAAGCAGGCCGCGGGCGGTAACGAGGTGGCGGTGGTCGTGTCAGCAATGGCGGGCGAGACGGACCGGCTGGTCAACTTCGCACGCGAGGCGCATGCGCTCTACGATCCGGCCGAATACGACGTGGTGGTCGCAAGCGGCGAACAGGTCACCTCCGGCCTGCTGGCGCTGACGCTGCAATCGCTGGGGCAGAAGGCGCGCAGCTGGCTGGGCTGGCAGTTGCCCGTCCGCACGGTCGAAGCCCATGCCAAGGCGCGGGTCGACGCGATCGACTCCGACGCACTGCTGGCCAGCATGGCCGACGGCACCATCGCGGTCATTCCCGGCTTCCAGGGGCTGAGCGCGGAAGGCCGCGTCACCACGATGGGGCGCGGCGGATCGGACACCAGCGCGGTCGCGGTGGCGGCGGCGGTGAAGGCGGATCGCTGCGACATCTACACCGATGTGGACGGGGTCTACACAACCGACCCGCGCATCGTCGCCAAGGCGCGCAAGCTGACCGCGGTGACCTACGAGGAAATGCTCGAACTCGCCTCGGTCGGCGCGAAGGTATTGCAGACCCGCTCTGTCAGCCTCGCGATGAAGGAAGGCGTACGCATACAGGTGCTCTCCAGCTTCGTGGACGACGATGCGACCCCGGCAGACGATCTGCCGGGCACGCTGATCGTCTCCGAGGAAGAAATGGAGCGGATGGTCGAAGAGGGAAAGATGGAACGCAAACTCGTTACCGGCATCGCGCACGACAAGAACGAAGCCAAGATCATCCTTACGCGCGTGCCCGACAAGCCGGGCGCGGTGGCGGAGATCTTCAGCCCGCTGGCCGAAGCGTCGATCAATGTCGACATGATCATCCAGAACGTCGGGCGCGACAAGGGCGAGACCGACGTGACCTTCACGATCCCGCAGGCGGATCTCGCGCGCGCGCAGGCCCTGCTGGAGGACAAGCGCGAGGCGATCGGCTACAACCGCATCATCACGGACAGCCACGTGGCGAAGATCAGCGTCGTGGGCGTGGGCATGAAGAGCCACGCGGGCGTGGCGAGCGACATGTTCCGCGCGCTGGCCGAACGCGGGATCAACATCCAGGCGATCACCACCAGCGAGATCAAGGTCTCCGTAATGATCGACGAGGACGAGACCGAGCTGGCCGTGCGCGTGCTGCACACGGCCTACGGGCTGGACGCGGAAGACGCTGCGTGAGCGACAGGACGAAACGGATCCTGGGCATCGTTGCGCTGGTGATCGCGCTGCCGCTGGTGATCTGGATCGTCTACAATGCTGGCTTCTGGGTGGGTGAGATGGGCACCCGGACGACGCCATGAGCCACACCGCCAAAATCCTCCTGCTCGGATCGGGCGAGCTGGGGCGCGAGTTCGTTATCTCGGCCAAGCGGCTGGGCGCTTACGTGATCGCCTGCGACAGCTACGACAATGCGCCCGCGATGCAGCTGGCCGATGCGCGCGAGGTTTTCTTGATGCTCGACGGCGAGGCGCTGCGTAGCGTCATCGAGAAGCACAAGCCCGACCATGTCGTGCCCGAGATCGAGGCGATCCGGACCGAGGTGCTGGCCGAAGTCGAGGCCAATGGCGTGCATGTCGTACCGGCTGCGCGCGCGGCGCAGCTGACGATGAACCGCGATGCGATCCGCGATCTGGCGGCGCAGGAGCTGGGCGTGCGTACCTCGCGCTACGGCTACGCGACCAGTCTCGACGAAGTGCGCGCGGCGGCGGGCGACACGGGCTTTCCCTGCGTCATCAAGCCGGTCATGTCCTCCTCGGGCAAGGGCCAGAGCACGGTGCAAGGCGCCGACGGGCTGGAGACTGCGTGGGACTATGCCGTCGCCAATATGCGCGGCGACCGGGCGCGGGTGATCGTCGAGCAATTCATCGACTTCGATTACGAGATCACGCTGCTGACGGTGCGTCACAAGGACGGCATCACCTTCTGCCCGCCGATCGGCCACCGTCAGGAACGCGGTGACTATCAGGAAAGCTGGCAGCCGCACGGTATGAGCGATGCGGCGCTGGCCGACGCGCAGGAGATGGCGCGCAAGGTCGTCGACAATCTGGGCGGCTACGGCCTGTTCGGGGTCGAGTTCTTCGTGCGCGGTGACGAGGTGATCTTCTCCGAATTGAGCCCGCGCCCGCACGACACCGGGATGGTCACGCTGGTCAGTCAGAACCTGACCGAGTTCGATCTGCACGCCCGCGCGGTGATGGGCCTTCCGGTGCCCGACGCTATCCGCGCGCGCCCCGCCGCCAGCGCAGTGATCCTCGCCGACCGCGAGAGCGAGACCGTCTCTTACGATGGTCTCGCCGAAGCGATGGCGAACGGAGCGGACCTCCGCATCTTCGCCAAGCCCGTTACCCGCCCCTTCCGCCGGATGGGGGTCGCGCTGGCGACCGCGGGCGACACGGACGAAGCCCGCCGCCTCGCAGGTGAGGCAGCGGGCAAGGTCGCGCTCACCTACGGCTGACGATCAGCCCAGCAGCATCACGTTCATCAGCCGGCCGGGCAGGGCGAAGGCGAAGATGCCCGGGATCATGAGCGCGGTCAGATAGGTAAACACGATCTGCTTCTTGTGGCCCGCAATATCGCCCTTGCGGGCGGTGGCGATAACCCTCCATGCCGCATGGAAGGTGATCGGCACGAAGATATGGATGAAGCTGAAGCCGCCGGTGGACTGGATGAAGATGGCGCTGGTCGCGGTGGCGAGCATCAGCACCAGCCAGACCTTGCCCAGCGACCTGTGCAGCGGCGTTCCCTTCTTCGCGAGCAGGAGGAAACCGCCCAGCGGGATCGCGGGCAGCACGGTGGCCACGTGAATGATGATCGGCAGCTTGGCGTAGTGGTGCAGGTTGTCCACCATGCCCAGCGCCGCCTTGCCCAGCGCAATGATGCACAGGAAGGTCATCGTGAAGCACACCAGGCCTACGATGGTGCGCGTAACCGGCCCGATGTCGAAGCGGGCCGGCCGCTTTGCGCGAGCCGGGAAGAAGGGAAGGGACGGTGCGAGGCTGGTCATCGGTAATCTCCGGATCGTCGGTCTGGTGTTCGATGAACCCGTTGTGCCGACCGCCCGCTGGCGGGCAACGCGGTGTGCGCGAGCCACACCTTGCCTTCGTGAAAAGCGCCCAATTCCGCCATTATGCCACTTTACGAAGCGCGAACGGGCGCTAGGTTCGTGTCGATGAGCGACGAGGCAACCACCGGCCGACACGAATTCGCGCGCAAGCTGCTGATCGACCTGTCGGTCATGACCATCGTCGGTGTGATCCTCGCGCTGATCGGACCGTTCGGCAGCGCCGATGCCCCGCTGGCTGTGCGGCTGGTAAGCTGGCTGCTGTTCGCCTGGGTCGGATATGCGGTCTACAACCCGATCGGCTGGGCGGTGGAGCAGCTTCACCGGTCGCTCCACCTGCCCGAGATCGGCCTGTGGATCGCCGGCTGCCTGATCGCGACCATCCCGATGACCGCGATCGTGTGGGCGATCGGCTTCTGGCCGCGTCCGGTGCCGATGCCGACGGGCGAGCAGGCGCTGGAAGCCTATATCAACGTGCTGATCATCGGCGCGAGCATCACCGTGCTGTTCCATCTGATCGAGCGATCGAAGCAGGCGCCACCAGCCGCTGCAGCGGAGCGTCCCGCTGCAGCCGCCCGGACCGCACCCCTCGATGCGCCCGCGCCCCAGCCCGCGTTCCTCGAGCGCCTGCCCGGGCATCTCGGCACCGATCTGATCGCGCTGGAGATGGAGGACCACTACGTGCGCGCGCATACTGCGCTCGGCAGCGAACTCGTTTTGATGCGGATGCGTGATGCCGTGGCGGAGTTACAGGGCATCGAGGGCGCGCAGGTCCACCGCAGCTGGTGGGTCGCGCGCGACGCGGTGGAAGATGTGAAGCGCGAAGGGCGCAACCTTCGACTGGTTCTGCCCGGCGGGATCGAGGCGCCGGTTTCGCGCGCGCGGGTGACCGAACTGAAACAGGCGGGCTGGTTCTAGAGCTTGCCGGTCGCCGCTGCCGCGCCTAACCGCCCTTTCATGAGCAATACTCCAAAGACTGACGCGCTGATGGCGCGTGGCGCAGACTTCCTCGGCAGCGAGCATGCCATCCTGTGTGGCGCGATGAGCTGGGTTTCTGAACGCAACCTCGTTTCGGCCATCAGCAATGCCGGCGGCTTCGGCGTGATCGCCTGTGGCGCGATGACGCCCGACCTGCTCGATACCGAGATCGCGGAGACCAGGAAGCGCACCGACAAGCCCTTCGGCGTCAACCTCATCACCATGCACCCCGACCTGTTCGACCTGATCGCGGTGTGCGAAAAACACGCAGTCACCCATGTCGTGCTGGCAGGCGGGATCCCGCCCAAGGGCAGCGTCGAGGCGATCAAGGGGGGGAAGAACCCCGCCAAGGTCATCTGCTTCGCGCCGACGCTGGCGCTCGCCAAGAAGCTGCTGCGAAGCGGCGCGGATGCGCTGGTGATCGAGGGCATGGAGGCGGGCGGCCATATCGGCCCGGTCTCCACCAGCGTGCTGGCGCAGGAAATCCTCCCCGAACTCAGCGAAGAACACCTGATCTTCGTCGCGGGTGGGATCGGGCGCGGCAGCGCGATCGCGGGCTATCTGGAGATGGGCGCGTGCGGCGTGCAGCTGGGCACGCGCTTTGCCTGCGCTAAGGAAAGCATCGCGCATGAGAACTTCAAGAAGGCCTTCTTCCGCGCCTCCGCCCGCGACGCGGTCGCATCGGTGCAGGTCGATGCGCGGCTACCCGTGATTCCTGTCCGGGCGCTCAAGAACAAGGGTACGGAGGAATTCACCTCCACCCAGCGCGACATCGCCGGACGGCTCGACCGCGAGGAAATAGCCATGGCCGAGGCGCAGCTGCAGGTGGAGCACTATTGGGCAGGCGCACTGCGCCGTGCGGTGATCGACGGCGATGTGGAAAACGGAAGCCTGATGGCGGGCCAGTCGGTCGGGATGGTCAAGGAAGAAGAGCCGGTGGCCGAGATTATCGCCAAGCTGATGGCGCAGAGCGAGGATGCGCTGACGCAGCGTCGCTAGCCCGGATGGCGGCCTACCGCCCAAAGACCGCATCGCGGGTTCGGAACCCAAGCCGTTCTGGTGGCTTTGATTGAGGAATGCGCTCGCGCGGGCGGGACTGCGCGCGCGCCCCTGACACTGCCAGCCTGAACGGAGCCCATTCCATGCGCCTTGCCAACACCCTCGCCGTATTCGCCCTGATCGGTGCCGCCACCGTTCCCGCGCTGGCCTTGCAGGAGGCTCCGGCCGAGCTGCCCGGCGTTGTCGATACCAGCCGCGTGTCCGGCGGCACCTATGCGACCGACCCTTCGCATTCGCTGGTCGCGTGGTCGGTCGATCATTTCGGGTTCAACGATTATTATGGCCTGTTCGGCGATGTCGAAGGCACGCTCCAGATCGATCTCGAGAATCCGGGCGATGCCAAGGTCGATGTGACGATTCCGGTCACCAGCCTTGCCGTGGTGAGCGAAGGGCTGAAGGATCATCTCCTGCGCCCGGGCAAGGATGGCGCCGATCCCGACTTCTTCGGCCCCGAACCCGATGCGGCGCGATTCGTGTCGACCACGGTCGATATCGGGGACGACGGCACGAGCGCATCGATCACCGGCAATCTGACGCTCAATGGCGTCACCAACCCGGTCACCATCGATGCCAGGTTCACCGGCGCGGGCACCAATCCGATGAACAAGGCCGAGACGATCGGCTTCGAGGGCACGACGACGATCCAGCGCTCCGATTTCGGTGTCGATTACGCGGTGCCTATGGTGAGCGACGAGGTGATGCTGAAGATCACGGTCGCCTTCGAAAAGCAGTAAAGGCGCGCGCCGCCGTTCACGCGGATGGCAGGAACAGAAGGGGGAGTGGACGATGTGCGATGAAGCGAAACTCGCGCGGTGGGCAAGGGAAGGGCTCAATCGCCGACAGTTCGGCCTGCTGACCGGCGTTGCTGCAGTGGGCGCCTGTGCGCCGGTTGCTTCGGGCAGCAATGGGGGCGGCGACGGCGATATCTCGCTGCCCGCCATGACCGAACGTCAGGTGAGCTTCGAGACGCCTGCCGGCACGATGGACGCGTTCTTCGTCGCGCCCGTTTCCGGCCCTTCGCCCGCCGTGCTCTTCTGGCCCGACATTGCATCCCTGCGCGAAGCCAAGCGCAACATGGCGCGCCGCCTCGCCGGGCGGGGTTATGCGGTGCTGGTGGTCAATCCCTATTACCGCGATGTCGCGGGCCAGCAGTTTCAGGATTTCGCCGATTTCGCGGGCAATAATGGCTTTCAGAAAGTGAAGCCCTGGCGCGAAAAGCTGACGGCCGAGGCGATCATGGCCGATGCCACCGCGGCGGTCGGCTGGCTCGACGCGCAGCCGGAGGTCGATACCGCGCGCGGCATTGGCACGCAGGGCTATTGCATGGGCGGCCCCTTCACGTTCTGGTCTGCGGCTGCCGTGCCCGGCCGGATCAAGGGCGTTGCCAGCTTCCACGGCGGCGGGCTGGTGCGCGATGACAATCCGATGAGCCCGCACCGAACCTTCGACGATACGCAGGCGCGCTATCTCGTCGCCATCGCACAGGACGACGATGCCGACGCGCCCGACCACAAGACCATCCTGCGCGAAGCAGCACGGGAAGCGGGCCGCCCTGCCAAGATCGAGGTCTACGCGGGCGATCACGGCTGGACCGTGCCCGACAGCCCCGCCTATGCCGAAGCAGCGGCGGAGCGCGCCTATGCCGATCTCCTGGCGCTTTACGAAGCCGCGCTCTGACCTTTGCCCAGCGGTCCGATTTCCGGTCGGTTTTGCTTTGTTCTGATAGCTGCGCAGGGTACACTCTCTCCGGAAAAAGGGAGAGTTTGAATGGGCTTGTATATCGCGCTCGCGCTGCTGGTCTTTCTGCTGCTGATCTTCGTGATGGCGGCGGTGACCATGGTCAAGCAGGGCTATGTCTACACGATCGAGCGGTTCGGCAAGTTCACCAAGGCCGCCGATCCGGGGCTCACCATCATCTTCCCCCTGATCGACCGGGTCGGCCACCGCATCAACATGATGGAACAGGTGCTCGACATTCCGGGCCAGGAGATCATCACCAAGGATAACGCCATGGTCGGCGTGGATGCGGTGGTCTTCTTCCAGGTGCTCGACGCGCCCAAGGCCGCCTACGAGGTTTCCGGCCTCAACAACGCGATCATGGCGCTCACCACCACCAACCTGCGCACCGTGATGGGCAGCATGGATCTGGACGAGACGCTGTCCAAGCGCGACGAGATCAACGCCCGCCTGCTGAGCGTGGTCGATCATGCGACCTCGCCCTGGGGCGTCAAGATCACCCGCGTCGAGATCAAGGACATCCGCCCGCCGCGCGACATCTCCGAAGCGATGGCGCGGCAGATGAAGGCGGAACGTCTGAAGCGCGCCGAAATCCTCGAGGCGGAAGGCGACAAGAGCTCCGCCATCCTGCGCGCCGAAGGCTCCAAGCAGTCCGCCATCCTCGAAGCCGAGGGCAAGCGCGAAGCCGCCTTCCGCGATGCCGAGGCGCGCGAGCGTGCGGCCGAGGCCGAGGCGAAGGCCACCCAGTTCGTGTCCGACGCGATCGCCAGCAACGGCCAGCAGGCAATCAACTACTTCGTCGCGCAGGAATACACCAAGGCGGTGGGCAAGTTCGCCGACAGCCCCAATGCCAAGACCATCCTGTTCCCGGTCGAGACGACCCAGCTGATCGGATCGCTCGGCGGGATCGGGGAACTGGTGCGCAGTGCGATGCAGCCGGGCGAGAGCAACCCGGGAGACAGCGGCGTGCCGCTTTCCGGCGGTCGCGATCCGGTCACCCGTGAACGTACACGTCCCTCGGTGCCGCGCACCGGCGGCGGCGACTCGCAATGATCGAAGGGATCGACAATTACTGGCTGTGGATCGCCCTGGGCCTGGCGCTCGCCGCGCTCGAACTGCTGGCGCCGGGCGTCTACCTCATCTGGCTGGCGGTCGCCGCGCTCGCCACCGGGGCGCTCAGCTTCCTGTTCGATGTCGGCGTGGCGCTGGAGATCGTCAGCTTCGTCAGCCTCTCGCTGATCGCGGTCTACAGCGCGCGGCGCTATCTCAGCTACAAGCCCATCATCAGCAGCGATCCGCTGCTCAACCAGCGGGGCGGGCGCATGGTGGGCGAAACCGCGCTGGTGGTCCAGCCGATCGAGAGCGGCAGCGGACGCGTGAAGCTGGGTGACAGCGAGTGGATTGCGCGCGGACCCGATACCGCCGCGGGCGAACGGGTGCGCATTACCGGCAATGACGGCGCCATCCTGCTGGTAGAGCCGATCGCCCTGATCGCGGACAAGGGCCAGGCGAGTACCGAAGAAGCGGGACCCGCGCCGGGCTGACCCTGCCCGTCGGCGCGCGCTCGCGGCCGCGGTCCTAGTTCTCCCGCCCCTGCGCGGTATCCACCTTGTCCGCAAAGCGGCCATGCTTGCGGTGGTGGACCATGTAGCGGTCGATCACCAGCTCCAGCGGGCGTGGCTGGATACCGAAAGCGGCAAATCCGGCATACTCCCCATCGGCCACGCTGCCGGCCTTGAGCATGCGCCACTGATCGCTGCTCATCGGCGTGCCGGGTAGCGCGGCGAATGCGGCGCTGGCACTATCGGGCATCGGCAGGAAAGTTCGCTTGCGCCGCTGCGCCTCGGCGATTCGCTGGTTCAGCTCCATCATCGTCCAGCGGTCGGGACCCCCCAGCTCGTAGGTCTTGCCGGCATGGGCGGACGGATCGGTAAGCGATGCGGCGACCGCAGCCGCCACATCGTCCACGTGAACGACCTCCAGCGGCGAATCGGGGGCGAACACCGGCAGGACCGGGAAGATGGAGATCAGGTCCGCGAACATGGTCAGGATGCCGCCATCGGGACCGAAGATGATCGAGGGACGCAGAATGGTCGCCTCGGGGAAGGCATCGCGCACCAGCTCCTCGCCCAGTGCCTTGGCCCGCGCATATTCGGACGGGCCATCGATATCCGCGCCGATCGCGCTGATCTGAACGAAGCTCCTTGCGCCTGCATCGTTCGCCGCCCTGGCGAGCGTGCCCGCAGCCTCGCCCATCAGCTTCATCAGGTCGCCTTCGAAGGTGCCGACGAGGTTCACCACCGCGTGGCTCCCCTCGACGCAGGCGCGCACGCTGTGTTCGTCCAGGATGTTGCAGCGGGCGAACTGCAACTGGCCGAGCTTGGCCAGCGGCTTGAGCGAGAAGGCGTCCTCGGGCGTGCGCGCCGCAATCCGGACCCGCGCATTCTGCTGCAACAGGTCTTCCGCGACATGGCGGCCGACGAAGCCGCTTCCGCCGAAAATGGTCACCACCTTGTCTGCGAGGGGACTGGTCGTGGGCATGTGTCTGGCCTTTCCGGGCAGGGCTGGAGCGCGAGGTTTACGCGGCTCGCTTTGCCGGATGGCAGCGGACGCTGCAAGGCCGCCATGGGGCCATGTCGATTGCCTGCGATTTGCCCAGCTATTTGCGTTGACAGGCAGGCCCCTGCTCCGCTAGTGGCCCGCGCCTACCTTCGGCTCCGGACAAAGATGACCGGAATGCCGCGTGTGCCCAGATGGCGGAATTGGTAGACGCACCGTCTTCAGGTGGCGGCGATCGCAAGGTCGTGGAGGTTCGAGTCCTCTTCTGGGCACCATTTCTTGTATTTTCAGCATGTTTTTGCGCGCGCAAGCTCTTGGCCCTGGGGCTCCCTTTCGCTGCGCCCGGGCACTGTCGTAACTGAGGGAATGGTTGGGGCCGCCGGCCGGGGTGGTGTCTCCAGGCTCGCCGATGGACGCCGCACGGCTGGGAGGGCCGGGGTTCTTTTTCCGCGGGCGGAGCTTGGCGGGGGATGATCGTGAGGAACCCGGCGTTCCCCCTCGGCCGGGGAGTGGCCGGGAGGAGAAACGCAGAGGGTTGCCGCTTGTCGGCGGATTCAGGACCACCCGTTCTTGCCGGTCGCCTCAGATCGTTTTCACAGTGATGCTGCCGGGTGCGGGAGCAATCACCGCACGATGCTCCCATCCGGCGCACGAACCTCGACCGGTCCCAGACCGAGCGCTCGCACGTCGTCCTCTATCCGAGAGAGATCGCCCACGATCACCCATGTCATCGCCTCGGGATCGAGCAGTGAGGAAACCTCTGTCACGCGCCCGGGCGATATCGAGGCATAGCGATCAGGCAGGGTCTCGATCCAGTTCACCGGCCGGTCGAAGCGGTCGACGTATTGCAGATAGCCAACCATGGCTCCGTTGGTTTCGAAGCGGTCGGACAAGGTCAGCACTTCGCCGCGGCGGACCAGTTCCAGTTCGGCTTCGGTGGCGGGGCGCGTACCCGTTATCCCATCGAGCTCCTTCTTGATCTCCTCCAGGGCTTCCCTGGTCTTGTCGGTCTGAACGCTGGTGGAAATCTGGAACACCTGCGGCCCGATGGCCGAGGAAATTCCACTCCCCGCGCCATAGGTCCAGCCCTTGTCTTCCCGCAGATTGGTGTTCAGCCGGGCGTTGAAGCCGCCGCCCAGTACCGAATTGACGATGTCGAGATCGAAATTGATCGGGTCCAGCCCGCCGGGCACGATCCGCCCCACGCGCAGTACCGACTGGATCGCTCCCGGCTTGTCCACGAGGATCACGCGGGGCGCTTCCTGAGCGTCCAGTTCGGTCACGCTCTTCGTTCCCAACGGCGATTGCGGAGCCGTCCAGTCTCCGAAGGCGTCCTCCAGCTCGGCCATGAAAGCATCGAACCCGGATGCGCCCGCGGCGTAGATCGTCGCGTTGTCGGGCCGGAGATACGCGTCGTAGAAGGCCGTCAGGTCGGCGCGGTCATAGCTGTCGATCACGGCGCGCCGGTTGCCGAGGCGCGTCGCATAGGCATGGCCTTCGCCGTAGATGACACTGCCGAAGGCATCGGCCGCCAGCCCATCGGGATTGTTTTCCGACTGCGCCAGGCGGGAGAGCGCCTGCGCCTTGGCCCGCGCGATATCCTCTTCCCGGAACGCGGGGTGGCGGATCATGTCTGCCCAGAGGGCGATCGTTGCGGGGAGATTGCGCGCCAGAGCGGAGGCCACCACCGTGGTCGTATCGACACCGCCCGTGGTATAGATGCGCGCGCCGAGCCGCTCTTCCCGGTCGGCCAGCTGGTTGCCGGTCAGGCTTTGCGTGCCTTCGCCCAGCAGCGTGTTGGTAAAGCCCTCGATCCCGTCTTTGCGGCCCAGATCGGCACTGCTCCCCGCATCGAAGTTCATTGCCATGTCGACCGTCGCCGTGCCCGGGCGCTCGGCAAAGAGAACCCTGATCCCGTTGGACAGCGTTCCTTCGTGGACCTTCGGCAGCGTCAGTTCGGGATAGCCCTGCAGCGGCGGCAGCTGCGTACGATCGGCACCATCGGCCATCGCGGTGCGATCCGGGCGGGGCAGGACCGTGAGCCGATAGTTGGGGCGTGACAGCCATTCGCGCGCGGCATCGCGCACATCCAGCGCGGTGGCCGCTTCTATCTGTGCCTGATCCTTGAGGTAGCTGCCCGGATCGCCATCGAACACGAGGCCACCGGCCAGCGTCATCGCCTTCACGAACAGCGATTCCCGCGCACGGACATTATTGCTGTACCAGCCGGTCTTGGTACGCTCCAGCTCCGCCTCGCTCGGCCCTTCACCGAGAAAGCGATCGATCTCTTCGCGCAGGACGGCTTCCGCCTCGGCAGGGTCCACGCCCTCTTTCAGTCGCAGGCCGATTTCGAACACACCGGCCAGCTGGTAGCTTTCGTAGTTGGCAAAGACGTCTGTCGCCACTTCGCGGTCGACCACCAGGGCCTGGTTGAGGCGTGACAGGCGGCCCGAGCCGATCAGGCTGGACGCAAGGCGCAGGGCCGGGCCGACCTCGCTGTCCTGGCCCGGCACCGGCCAGCTCCACGAAATCGCGGTCTGCGGAACGGCTTCCTCGACCACCTGGGCTTTCGTTGCATCGAGCAGCGGGAGGTCCTGAGTAAGGCGCGACACCGGCGGGCCGGGCGGCACCGCCCCGAAATACTTCGTCACGAGCTTGCGGGCGTCCTCCACCGAGATATCGCCTGCAAGGCTCACAACCGCGTTCGAGGCGCCGTAGTAGTCCCTGAACCAGTTGTGCATGTCGTCGAGCGAGGCGGCGTCGAGGTCTTCCATCGAACCGATCACCGTGTGGTGATAGGGATGATCGGGCGGGAAGAGCGCCTCGTTGCGCAATTGCGCCATCGATGAATACGGACGGTTTTCGTAGGTGCGCTTTTCGTTCTGGACCACGCCGCGCTGCTCATCGAGCTTGGCCTGGGTGACCGCACCCAGCAGGTTGCCCATGCGATCCGATTCCAGCCACAGCACCCGCTCCAGCCCGCCGGTCGGCACGACCTCGTAGTAATAGGTCTGGTCGTAGCTGGTCGCGCCGTTCACTGCCGAAGCGCCGATTTCCTGCAATGGCGGGAAATATTCATCGTCGCGATTTTCCGATCCGTTGAACATCAGATGTTCGAACAGGTGGGCATAGCCGGACTTGCCATCGGGTTCGTTCATCGAACCGACATGATACCACACGGCGACCGCCACCTTCGGCACGCTGTGGTCCTCGTGCACGACCACGCGCAGGCCGTTGGGCAAGGTGAACTCTTCGTAGGCTATCTCGTCCTGGGATGTCGTGATCGCAGGGGCGGCCTGCGCCAACGCCGGTCCCGGCTGCGCGAGCGAGAGGCCTGCCGCAAGCAGCGGCAGGGCGAGGAAGTGCTTGGTCATCGAAGAACTCCGGGGAGGGGGCAAGGGAGGGGATGCGTCGACGCCCCGAGGGCGGGCGCCGACGCCATTGAGAGGATCAGAACGTCGCCGAAATGCCGACCTTGAAGCGCCGGCCACCGAGATATGTGGCGCGGTGGAAGTAGGCGGGCACGCCCTGCTCGCCGCCGAAACTGTAGGCGACGTCGGGATCGCCCGTGCCGTTCAGCAGGTCGTTCGCTTCGAAGAAGATGCGCAGATCGGCGAAGTCCGGGCGGAGGTAGTATTCGGCCCGGAAATCGAGTGTCTCGACCGCCTCGGTATAATTGCTCAGGCCGCGGGGCCTGAACGACGCCAGGGCACGCGACTGGTAGCCATAGGTCAGGTTCGCATCGATATCGTATTTGGCATAGGTGAGCGCCGCGGTGCCCGAATGCCTGGGCTGCTGCACGAAGGGCAGGCCGGTGAATTCGTACACGTTGTCGGGCGCAGGCTCGTAGGCATAGGTATAGCGGTCGGTGCGCGAACTCTCTGTATAGGTATAGTTGAGGTAGACGCCGAAGCCGCCCCAGATGCCGGGCAGGAAGTCGAACCGGCGCTCCGCCTGCGCCTCGATCCCCCACAATTCGGCCACATCGTCGCTGTTGACCGGCGTGCCCCCGGTTATGAAGACCGAGTCCGGATTTGCGGGATCGAAGTAGGGCGGCCCGTTGAAATAGGGGTGGTCGGGCAGCGTGATCGCATCCAGCACGGCCGGACCATTGGTGATGTTGGTCTGCAGCAGATTGTCGATCCGCTTGTAGAACCCGCTCAGCTTGAAGATGCCGATGCCCGAATAATACTCGGCGCTGATGTCGAAATTGTCGGTCTTGGCGGGTTTCAGATTGGGGTTGCCGCTGTTGATCTGGAGGATCGGCTTCACGCCCTCCGGGCCGGGGATCGGAAAGTTGATGAAGGCGATCCGCGTTTCGGACGAAAGCTGCCCGATCGAGGGGCGCGCCACCGACAGGAAATAGCCGCCGCGGAAGATCAGATCATCGCTTGCGCGGTAATTGAACAGCACGCGCGGCAGGAAGTCTTCCGCCACCGATTCCTCGGTCACCAGGCGGGTGAACTCGTTCTGGAAGATCAGGTCGTTGCCGACGCCGCCGCCATTCGCGGGCAGGATCGGCCCGGTGTAGACGGGAAAGACCAGATTGGTCGCCGCCAGCTTCGTCCGGTTGAAGCGCACGCCGCCGACGATCTCAAGCTTGCCGATATCGACCCGTGCCTGGATGTAGGCGGCGAGATTTTCCTCTTCGGTCTTCTCGTTCTCCTGGTCGGGATTGGGGATGATCGGATTGATCGTCAGCCCGGTGCTGGCGACGTAGCTTTCGAGGTTGTCGGCCAGATCGCGCACCGAAGCTTCGCTCAGGACGAGGAATCCGGCATTGTCGATGCCGATGCGGGAAAGATCTGACGGCACGAATTCGAGGCCCAGCGACGTGACCGGCACGTTGCCGCCGATCTGGCTGCGCACCAGGTTGCTGGTGAAGGACGTGTTCTCGTAGAACACGCCGGCCTCCAGATATTTGAGGGCCCCTTCGCCCGGCGTCCAGCGGACCGATCCGCTCGCGGTATAGCGATCATTGCTGCCCGAATAATCGTCGAACTGGCCGGAGGCATTGTCGATCGTGAAACCCGACGGGTCGTTGATCAGCGCCTTGCCCGCCTCGCTCAGCAGCGGCAGCGGAATTCCCTGCCCGGTGCGCGGCCCGAAGCCGGTGAGGATGCGGCCGGTGACCGGATCGACCGCGCCCGGCGTGAACAGATCCGCGCTCGCGTCCGCTTCGGGCATGCGCAATTGCACCCCGAACTGGCGCGGGTGGGTTTCGGTGCCCCGTGCATAGCCTGCAAGGTAATTGAAGGTGAAGCGCCCGGCTTCGGTGCGGCCCTTGAAGCTGAACGTATCGGTTACCTGCTTCACATCGGGATCGTAGCTGTAGGATTGCGTCCGCTGGATCGCCTCGTTTCCGGGGTCCAGAGGCAGGATCAGCTGTGCCTCGCCACCCCCTGCGGGCACGACGTATTCGGCCAGGGTCGTGAACGTGTCGGTGAGCGAGAAGAACGTCGAGGTGGATTGGGACCGTTGGTAATCGACCTTGAGGTTGGTCCCATCGCTCACCTGCCATTCGGCGGACAAGGTTCCCGCGAAGGTCTCGTTCTCGTTGCTGTAGAACGATGTGTTGAGACCCGAGGGGAAGACCCTGTCGTCGCCCGGAACAAACGGGAAGACCGCCAGGGGATCGACCGCATCGGGCGCGGTGATCGGTTGCCCGTTCCCGTCCAGGGGCAGCGAGGTGCCGAAGGCCAGCCGACCTCCGTTGCCCCCGGCATCGTAGCCGATCGTGCGGTTGTCGTTGCGCCGGTACTGGATCGAGGCGCTGAGCCCGAAATTGCCGCCGAATGTGCCCGATACCGTGCCCGACGCGAGGAAATCGTTTCCGAAGTCGTCGGGCGTGAAGCCGCCTTCCACAAGCAGGCTGGCATAGCGGCGCGGCCGGTCGAGCGGGGACAGCGTCTCGATTTCGATCAGGCCGCCGGTGCCCGAGGAATCCTGGCTTGGCAGCAGCGATTTGTGGATCGTGATCTGGCCGATCGAATCCGCCAGCAGGTTGGAAAGATCGGCCGAGCGACCGGTCCCGCTGCCGACGGGCAGGTTGAGCCCGTTCAGCTTCACCGCGTTCATGTCGGGCTCCAGCCCGCGCACGATCACGTTGGTGCCATCGCCCGTGACACTGTGGCGCTGGAACGACACGCCCGGCGCCCGGCGCAGGGCCTCCGAAAAGGTCGTGCCGGTGAAGTTGCCGAGATCGTCGGCGGAAATGACATCCGAGCTGTTCTCTGCCGTACGTTGCACGTTCAGGGCGTTGGCCCGGGCACTGCGCGAGCCATAGACCACGATCGCATTGCTCTCCGTATCCGGCTGGCCGAGCACGATGGCCAGGTTGCGGGCCTTCTCGCTGCCGACGCTGACGCTCTGGTAGGCGGTTTCGTAGCCAGCGTGTAGGTGCCCGCCGGAACCTTCGCGAAACGAAAGTCGCCGAAGCTGTCGACCGCCGTCGTCTGCCCGGTCTCGACGATCCGGACCAGCGCGCCTTCCAGCCCGCGCGTACTGTTTGCGGCGGTGACCGATCCGGAAATCGCGCTGCGCCCCGTGGTCGCGCTTTGCTGCGTGGGGGAGGAGACGACGAAGGCGCCGCTGCCGGTCCGCCTCAGGACAAGACCCGAGCCAGCCAGGATACGTTCGAAGGCGGCCTGTGCGGTAAGGGTGCCGCGGATGGCCGGAGCGCGGCGGTCGGCCACGTCCTGCCCGTTGTAGACCACATTGCTGCCCGTCCTTTCGGCAACCGACGTCAGCGCATCGTCCATCGGCTGGGCCGGAAGGTCGAAGGTGTAGGTGGTTTCGGGCGCGGTCTGGGCGTAGGCTGCGGTGCTAATCGTGGCAGCCCCGACGGCAAGCAGCGAGGTAGTGAGTGAACGGTACAATTCGGCCCCCTTTCGACAGGGCCGGTCCCGTCCGCCCCTGCCCCCTAGACGATGCTGCGTTGCAAAACCGACAGGCGAGACGAAACTTTTTTTCAGTTTTGTGTCGGCGGACTTTCGATCACGAGCGTCTGGCCGGATTTACGCACATCAAGATTGTGCAGGGTAGAGACGGCTTCGGCGAAGCTTGCGGGATCGGCGGTGGAGAAGCTGCCCGAGATAGCCAGCCCGGCCACGCCGGACCCGACCGCGAGCCGTTCCCCGCCATATCGGTTCAACTCCCCCACGGCTTCGCCCAGCGGAACGTCGTCGAATACCACACGCCCGCGCCGCCAGGCGGCCACATCCTCGATTGCGCGCCGGTCGCTGCGCGCTTCGCCGTCGACGGTCAGGCGCAATCGCTCGCCTGTCCGCAAGGAGCGCCCGCCCCGTGCGATGGTGACAGGTTCTGCGCGCCCGTCCTCGTCCAGTCGGGACACCGCGATCCTGCCTTCCAGCAAGGTCACGGAGGTATCGGTGCCGACATTGCGGACCACGAACCGCGTGCCCACCGCGCGGACCTGCAGCTTGCCGGCCCGCACGATGAAAGGCCGGTCCGCATCGTGTGCGACGTCGAACACGGCTTCGCCCTCCTCCAGGGTCAGCGCCCTCCGGGCGTCGTCGAACTCGACCGAAAGGCGGGTCATGGTGTCGAGCGAGGCGGTGCTGCCATCGGCGAGGCGTTCGACCGCCTGCTCTCCGGGTCCGGTCTGGAATGTTTCGTTGCCCGGAAGCCGGGTCAGGATGAACGCGCCTGCCAGCATCACGAGCGCGGCGCAGGCGGCCATCGCCCACCTCGGAGCAGAGGCAGCCCTGGGGCCGTGGCTTTCCGCAACGCGCGATTGCGCGGCAGCCCGGGGCAGCATGGACCATACTTCTTCGGCCCTTTCGAACGACCGGGCGTGGCGATCGTCTTCGGCAAGCCAGGCTTCGTGCGCGTCCCGGGTTCGCGCCTGCCCATCGCTGTCGAGCCGCACCAGCCACGCGGCGGCTTCGGGATCGCTGCCCTTCGTATTGTCCGAAGCGCGGCTCACCAGCTTTCCATCCACTGCATGAGTTTCAGGGTCGCACGCGCCACCTGCTTTTCGACGGCCGCCACGCTCATCTGTTCGCGTTCGGCAATCTCGGCATAGCTCAGGTTTTCCAGCCGGCGCAGCAGCAGGATCCGGCGCGTCCTTTCGTTCAGATGGGCGATCCCGTCGGAAAGGTGCTCGAGTTTCGCCCGCGCTTCGAGAATGTCGGCAGGATCGGGATCATTGCTGGAGACGAGCTGGACATTGGGATGCTGGACGAAGGGCGCCCTTGCGCCGCGACGCTGGCTGTCGATCGACAGGTTGACCGCGGTCGAAACGAGCAGGCCTTCGTGCGATCGGACCTCGCGGGTCTTCGCGTAGGCATCGACTTTGATGAAAGCCTCTTGCACGATTTCGTCAGCATCCTCGCGTGAAAGCCCGCGGCGAAGAACCGCCCGCCGCGCCTTTTCCAACATCTTGGGGATCCTCGACATATCCCTCTATCAATCCTGACGCTTGCGAACCCGAAATCCGACAATACGGATATGGTCTGGATTGCAAAGAGGCAGCGATGGGGACTCTGTCAGATGCACCGGCGTCACCGTGCGTGGTTTGGTGCCCGGTGATAACCCGCTGGTGATCGCGCGGCGACGCTCTGTGCAACAGGCCGGGTGCCCTAGGGCGTGGTCATCGCGTCTCTGGTGCCACCACCCAGCGCCACGAACAGCGTCGCGCGGTTCTGCAGCCATGCGCGTTCGGTTGCCAGCAGCTGCTGGCGCGCGCTGAACAGGTTGCGTTCCGCATCGAGCACTTCGAGGTAGTCGGCAACGCCCTCGCGGTACCGCAGGCGCGCTATGTAGGCGATCCGTTCCTGCGATTCGACGGCGCGTTCCAGCGTGGCGACCTGTTCGGCGAGATAGCGCCGACCGGCCAGCGCATCGGACACCTCGCGGAAGGCGGTCTGCACGGTCTTGTCGTAATTCGCCACCTGCTCCACCTCCAGCGCCTGCGCGAGGTCGAGATCGGCCTCGCGTGCGCCCCAGTCGAAGATCGGTAGCGAAATGGACGGGCCGAAGCTCCAGCCAAGCCCGTCGGACGAAAACAGGCCGTCGAGGCTGTTGGACGAAAAGCCGGCATTCCCGGTGAGCGAGATGGTCGGGAAGAACGCCGCACGCGCCGCGCCGATATTGGCCCGGGCTGCGCGCAGCTGTTCTTCTGCGGCAATGATATCGGGGCGGACCAGCAGCAGGTCGGATGGCAGGCCTGCGGCAAGGCGCGGCTTGTCTCCCTGATCGGCCAGCGTCAGACCCTCGGCCAGCCCGGCGGGCACAGTGCCGCCGACCAGCACGGCCAGCTGGTTGCGCAGGCGGGCCAGCGCCAGCTGCTCGCTCGCCAGCTGCTGTTCGGCCTGGGTCAGCAGGGTTTCGGCCTGACGATAGGGGAGGGCGGATGTCACTCCGTTGTCGAGCCTGAGCCTGGCGATACGCAGCCCGTCGCGCCGGCTCTGCGCGGTCGCTTCGGCCAGCGCGATCTGTTCCTGCGTCTCGACGATTTCGTAATAGGTGGTCGCGGTATCGGCGATCAGCGACAGGTAGAACGCCCGCTGTGCCGCCACGGTGGAGAGGTACTGCGCGCGCGCCTGTTCGCTCAGGCTGGCGATGCGGCCCCAGAAATCGAGCTCGAACGCGCTGACGCCCACGCCGACCTCGAACCGGTTGGAGGTGACGGCGGCCGGTGCCCCTTCGACATCCCCTGCATCGAGCGCCGGGTTGACGCCCAGTGGCTGGCGCGAACGCGTGGCGCTGCCATTGGCGACGATGCTGGGCAGGCGGCGGCTGTCCTGAATGCGATAGCGCGCGCGGGCCTGTTCGATCCGCGCCGTCGCGGCGAGCAGATCGCGATTGTTCTCCAGCGCGCTGTCGATCAGGCCGACCAGGCGCGGGTCGGTGAACCAGTCGCGGTAGGAAAGCTGCGAGGCGACCACCTCTCCATCGGGCCGGTATTCGGGATCGAACGCGGGCGCACTCGCCGCGGGCGGGCGGGTATGCTCGGGCGCCATGCTGGCACAGCCCGCCAGCGCGCTTGACGACAGGGCCAGCAGGACGAGGGTTCTGACGGGACGGTTCATCGCGCGGCTTCCCCTTCGCTGCCGGATGCGGGTGATGTGCTACGGGGCTCTTCCAGATGCCCGGCGGCATGCGGCTGCTTGCGGCTGATGTTCCGGCGCACCAGCAGGTAGAGCATCGGGATCAGGAAGATGCCGAGCACGGTCGCCGCGATCATCCCGCCCATCACGCCCGTGCCCACCGCGATCCGGCTGGCAGCGCCCGCTCCGCTGGCCAGCACCAGCGGCACCATGCCCATGGTGAAGGCAAGCGAGGTCATGATGATCGGGCGCAGGCGCAGTTTCGCGGCGGCCTTCACCGCATCGATCCGCCTTAGGCCACGCTCTTCTTCCTCGATCGCGAATTCGACGATCAGGATCGCGTTCTTCGCGGCAAGGCCGATGATCGTGATGAGACCGACGTTGAAATAGACGTCCGCCGAAAGGCCGCGCAGCATCGAGAACAGCACCGCGCCAAGGACGCCCATGGGCACGATCAGCAGCACCGCGAGCGGCACGGCCCAGCTTTCGTATAGCGCAGCCAGCACCAGGAACACGACCACGACCGACAGGCCCAGCAGCAAGCCAATTTGCCCGCCCGCCTGCTTTTCCTCGTAGGAAATGCCGGTCCATTCGTAACCGATGCCCGGCGGTAACTGCGCAGCGAGCTGCTCCATTTCCTGGAGCGCGGCACCGGAGGACTTGCCGGGCGCCGCCATGCCGGAAAGGGTCATGGCGGGGTAACCGTTGTAGCGCGACAGGCTGGCGGGCGATGCCGACCAGTCCGCGCTGGCAAAGGCACTGAAGGGCACCAGTCCGCCCTCCGCATTGGGAATGCGCAGCGCCAGCACGTCTTCGGGTGTCATGCGATAGGGGGCGTCCGCCTGCACGAGGACCTGCAGCACGCGGCCATCGCGGTTGAAATCATTGGCATAGGCGGAGCCGAAGGTGATCGAGAGCGCGGCGTTCACATCGCTGAGCGACAGGCCGAGCGCGCGGGCCTGCACGCGGTCGATATCGATCTCGACCTCCGGGCTGGGCCCCTGGTCTTCCGGCCGCAGATTGGCGACCATCTCGCTTTGCGAAGCCATGCCGAGCAGCTGGTCGCGCGCGGCGGTCAGAGCCTCACGGCCAAGCCCTGCGCGGTCCTGCAGCTTGAGCGTGAAGCCGCTTGCCTGACCCAGAGACTGGATGGCGGGGGGCTGAATCACGAAGGCGAGTGCGCCATCGATCTGGCTGAACCGGGCGGTGGCATCCTCCAGGATCGCGCCCGCACTGCTATCCTCGCCGGTGCGTTCCTTCCACGGCTTGAAGGGAGAGAACATCAGCGCATTGTTCTGACCCTGACCGAAGAAACTGAACCCGCGTACGACCACCAGGTTTTCCACCTCTTCGCGCGCCATCCAGTAACCGGTGACCTGGTCGAGCGATTCGTCGAGGCGTTCGGTTGTGGCGCCCGGGGGCGCCTGCACCGCGGTGATCAGGTATCCCTGGTCCTCGGTCGGCAGGAAGGCGGTGGGCAGGCGCATGAACAGCAGCACGGTCACGAGTCCCAGCGCCAGGAACACCGCGAATGCTCGCCATGGACGCGACAGGATGCGATCATTGGCGCGTCCGTACTTGTCCTGCATGCGCGCGAACCAGCGGTTGAAACGGCCGAAGAAGCCGGCAGCCTTGCGACGCGCGCGCGCCACGCGGCCACGCCAGCCCGGCTGCGCCTCGGCTTCCTCGTCCACCTCGATGCCGGCTGCATGGTCGTGCCCCTTCTCGATAGGCTTGAGGAAGGTGGCGCAAAGCGCAGGGGTCAGCGACAAGGCGAGGAACGCGGAGAAGAAGATCGCGATGGCCAGCGTGACCGAGAACTGGCGATAGATTCCGCCCGTCGATCCGGGGAAGAACGCCATCGGCACGAACACCGCGACCAGCACCAGCGTGATGCCGATGATCGCGCCGCTGATCTGTCCCATGGCCTTGCGCGTCGCCTCCACCGGCGGCAGCCCTTCCTCGCGCATGATCCGCTCGACATTCTCGATCACGACGATCGCGTCGTCGACCAGAATACCGATCGCCAGCACCATGCCGAACAGCGAGAGCACGTTGATCGAGAAGCCGAACAGCCACAGGCCGAGGCACGCGCCTGCCAGCGCGATGGGCACGACCAGCGTGGGGATCAGCGTCGCACGCCAGTTCTGCAGGAACAGGAACATGACGAGGAAGACGAGGAACATTGCCTCGACCAGCGTCTTCACCACTTCTTCCACCGACGCTTCGACGAAGGGCGTGGTGTCGTAGGGAATGGACCAGGTGACATCGCCCGGCAGTCCGGGCGCGATTTCTTCGAGCCGCTCCCTCACGCCCTCTGCTGTGGCCAGCGCATTGGCACCGGTCGCCAGCTGTACGGCCATGCCCGCCATGGGTTGCCCGTTGAGGGAGGTGGAGGTGGCGTAGGACTGCGCGCCGATCTCGACCCGCGCGACCTCGCCCAGGCGCACCACGGCTGCGCCATTGCTGGCGCGCAGGATGATATTCTCGAACTCCTCGACCGTGCTGAAGCGCCCTTCGGTTGAGATGGTCGCGGTGATTTGCTGCCCGTCCGCTACCGGCTGGGCACCGATCGAGCCGCCAGCAGTCTGCGCGTTCTGCTCGCGGATCGCGGCGAGGACGGCACCGGGGGAGAGATTGTAGGACGCCAGCGCATCGGGATCGAGCCAGATGCGCATCGCATATTGAGACCCGAACAGCTGCACATCGCCGACGCCCGGCACGCGGCGCAGTTCGTCCACCACCTGCGTGGAGGCGATGTTGCCGAGATCGGTCGTGTCGTAGGCGCCGCCTTCGGATGTCAGCGCGACGATCAGCAGGAAGCCCTCGTTCGCCTGCCGCACGGTAATGCCCTGTCGGCGGACCTCTTCGGGCAGCCGCGCCTCGACCGTGCTCAGCCGGTTCTGCACCTCGGTCTGGGCGATATCGATGTCGGTTCCCGCCTCGAAGGTCAGCGTGATGCTGGCCGTCCCGTTCGAGAGGCTGGAGGAGGACATGTAGAGAAAGCCCTCTACCCCGTTGAGCTGCTGCTCGATCACCTGGGTGACGTTTTCTTCCAGCGTCTCGGCGTCGGCGCCGGGATAGACCACGCTGATGGTCAGCGATGGCGGTGCCACCTCGGGATATTGCTCGATCGGGAGTGCGCGCAGAGCCATGAAGCCCGCCAGCAGGATGCCCAGCGAGACGACCCAGGCGAAGATCGGCCTGTCGATGAAGAAGCGTGCCATGGGTTACTCGGCTCCGCTGGTACGGGCGGGCTGGCTGGGCTTTCGACCGGTCGGCGTGTTGGCGACCTTTACCGGAGCGCCGGGGCGGATCTTCTGCAGATTGCTGACGATCACCTTGTCGCCCGGCTTGAGCCCGCTTTCCACGATCCACTTGCCATCGACCATCGCGCCAAGCTTGATCGGGCGCATGGCCGCCTTTCCTTCCCCGTCGATCACGTAGACCGTGCCGCCATCCCTGGTCAGCGTGACGGCGCTCTGGGGCACGGTCAGTCCGTTCTGGACCTGCCCGGCATAGATCTGCGCGCGCACGAATTCGCCGGGCAGCAGCAGCCGCTCGGGATTGGGAAATTCCGCGCGCAGTTCGACCGTGCCGGTCTGCTGATCGACCGAGAAGGCGAGGAAATCGATATAGCCGGGCACGGGATATTCCGTGCCGTCCGAGAAGGTCAGCCGCACCTCGATCTGATCGTTGTCGTCGAGGTCCACCTCTCCCGCCGCGACGGCGCGGCGCAGCTTGAGCACTTCGCTCGCGGCCTGGGCGAAACTGACATAGACGGGCGAAATCTGCTCGATCCGGGCCATCAGCGTGCCTTCGCCCTGGCTGACGAGTGCACCTTCGGTCACCTGCGCCCGGCCTGCCCGGCCCGAAATCGGAGCGCGCACGGTGGTGTAACCAAGCTGGAGCGATGCGGCGTCGAGCTGGGCGCGGATCTGCGCCACGTTCGCTTCCGCTTCGCGCGCTGCGGCCAGCGCGGCGTCGTATTCCTGGCCGCTGATCGCATCTTCTTCCACCAGCGGGCGATAGCGGTTGACCACGGCGCGTGCGTTGGCGGCTGTCGCCCGTGCGCGGGTCAGCGCGGCCTGGGTCTGCGCGTAGCTGGCCCGCAATTCGCGCGGGTCGATTCGGAACAGCGGCTGGCCCGCCCGGATGTCCGTCCCTTCCTCGTAAAGCCGGGCCTGCACGATTCCCGTGACGCGTGCGCGTACCTCTGCGGTGCGCACCGGCTCCACCCGGCCGGGCAGTTCGATGACGTTGGGTATGGTCTGGCGCGCCACCGTGACCGTCTTCACCGGGACCGGCTGGGGGGCAGGCGGTTCCTCGCTGGAGGAGCAGGCGGAAAGGAGGAAGCAGGCAGCCAGGCCCGCGAGGATCGGCTTCATGGGGGAAACGGCTTTCGGTCAGCAATTGTGCAGGTGCGAAGGTGTAATAGGGATTACACCCTTGCCCCGCAACCCGTAATGCTAGAGTTTCGTGAAATGACCGAGCTGCCCGAATTCTGCCGTCTCGATCGCCGCAAGAGAGCGATCGTCGATGCCGCACGCAGCTTGTTCGCGGAACAGGGGTACGAGCGGACCACCCTCAAGGATATTGTCGACCGGGCGGGGGGCTCTCTCGCAACGGTCTACAAGGTCTTCGGAAACAAGGACGGCCTGCTCGAAGCCGTGGTGTTCGAAAAGGCAGCCTCGGGGGAGGTGATCGTCCAGCGGGCCGTCGCCGCGGGTGGCACGCCGCAGCAGATTCTGCATCGGATCGGAGAAGGACTGCGCCTGCATTTTCTCGACCCCGAAGTGGTCGCCCTGGTGCGCATCGTGGTGGCGCGCAGTCTGGAGGATGCGGACTTCGCGCGAACTTTCCACGAACGTACCGCCACGCGCACGCGCGACTCGCTCAGGAACCTGTTTGCGCGCTGGAAAGCGGACGGAACCGCGATGGCCGGAACTCCGGACATGTTGGCCGAGATGCTGCTGGGCCTGTTCGTCAGCGATCTGCACACCGACGCGATCATCCACGGCGCCGGTGCCGATCACACAGAGGCGCGCCTGCGGGCGCGGATAGACTTTTTCATCAGGGGCGCCGGCCTGGCAGACGACGGCGGGGGAGCGCCGGATATCGATATCGGCCGGACACGCATGCCGGGCCCCGGCGCGGCCGGATAGTTTCGGTCCCCCGACCGACAGCGCGGGTGGTTCGCGCCGCCGGCGGGAGAGCGATGGTCGCTCCGCTCAGAAGCGGTAGCTGACCCCGGCGCTGAGCACCCACGGGTCGAGATCGTGCTCGGTCTCGATCGCCAGGGTGTTGCCGGCGTACCAGCTGGCCGTGGTGCCAACCCAGTATTTCTTCGCATCGAGCGTCAGGCCGAAGCCGTTCTCGCCCAGCGGCACGTCCATGCCGGCCTGCAGAACGAGGCCGAATTCGTCCGACAGGTCGGTCTCGGTCACGCCCAGCGGAACCGTGGCCGCGCCCGGGTCGACATCCACCCACAGGAAGTAGGTCGCGCCCGCACCGATATAGGGCTTCACGGGGCCGAGATCGAAATGGGCCTTGCCGGTGATGGTCGCGGGGATCAGCTTGGCATCGGCAACCAGTTCCGCACCTGCCAGCCCGGTGACGCCATCGACGTCATGCTCAGTCATGCAGCAGATCGTCTCGATCGAGAAGTTCTCGGACACGAAATATTCGATCGCCAGCGTGGGAACGTAGTTGTCGTTCGCCTCGGTCTGCAGGTTCGCCGGCAGATTGATGATATCCGTGTTGACCGCGGTGATGTTCCCATCGGGGAGGACCGCCGTTCCCAGGACCTTGACCTGCACATCGCCCTTTTCGTCCTGCGCCGCGGCCGGTGCGGCAAAGAGTGCGCTTCCCACGAGCAACGCGGCGAGTATCTGTTTCATCTCTTCTCCATCCTTCCTGTATGGCTGGCCGAGGAATTCGGCATCGCCTCAGACTGATGGGGGCGGACTAGCGCGATGGATTCGCCGCTGCCTTGATCATGATCAATTGCGAGGCGCGAAATCTTTTCGCGTAATTTGATCCAGCGCAAAGACCGCGCGGGGCGCGTTTCTATGCTGGCGGCATGTGGCCTTATTATCCCGAACTGCTGGAAACGCCCGTACCGCGCTATACCAGCTATCCGACCGCAGCCGATTTCGATGTGCTGCCCGCCTGCCATTACCGCGCCGCGCTGGAGCGTGCGACGGGCGATGTCTCGCTCTACCTCCACATCCCGTTCTGCGAGAAGATCTGCTTCTATTGCGGGTGCAACACCGGGAAGGCGAACCGCCAGCAACGGCTGGAGAGCTATCTTCACGCCTTGCACCGGGAGATCGAAACGGTCGCCGCCCTCCTGCCACAGGGCACGCGGGTGCGGCGCATCGCGTTCGGCGGCGGTAGCCCCAATGCCATTGCGCCGGACGATTTCCTGCGGCTGGTCGATGCGCTGGCGACGCATTTCGACCTCGACGAACCGATCCATTCGATCGAGCTCGATCCGCGCACCATGTCGCGCGAATGGGCGCAGGCGATTGCGGCAGTAGGCGTCGAGCGCGCGAGTCTGGGCGTGCAGACCTTTGCCGAGCATTGCCAGCAGGCAATCGGACGCATCCAGCCCGAAGACCAGATCGTGCAGACGGTGGACTGGCTGCGCGAGGCCGGTGTTACCTCGCTCAACTTCGATTTGATGTACGGCCTGCCGGGGCAGCGCATGGAGGATCTGGAGGATTCGCTGCAGCGCACCCGCGTGATCGGCGCGGACCGGATCGCCCTGTTCGGCTATGCGCATGTTCCGCATATCGTGCCGCGCCAGAAGCTGATCGACGAGAGCAGCCTTCCCGGCCGCGACCTGCGCTTCGAGATGGCGGCCACCGGCTTCGGTTATTTCCTCACCCACGGATATGTGCCGATCGGCTTCGACCATTTCGCCAGGGCGGGCAGCGATCCGCTGGCAGCGGCAGCGTTCGACGGCAGGCTGCGGCGCAACTTCCAGGGCTTCACCGACGATCCGGGCGACGTGCTGATCGGGCTGGGCGCATCGGCAATCAGCAGCTTCCCGGGGCTGATCGCGCAGAACGAAAAGAACTCCGGCCGTTACCGGATGAAGGCGGGCGAGGGCCTGCTGACCGTCAATCGCGGGATCGCGCGCAGCGCGGACGACAGGTATCGCGGCGCGATCATAGAGCGGCTGCTGTGCGATGGCCGGGCGGCGATCGGCGGACGCCTCATGACCGAGGTCGCCCCGCGTCTGCGCGCCTTCCGGGAACGCGGACTGGTGACTGTAGAGCGTGAGTGGGTGACCATCGAAGCCGACGGACTGCCCTATGCGCGGACCATCGCGGCGCTGTTCGACAGCTACCGCAACCATTCGCCGCGCCGGTTCAGCTCCGCCGTATAGCCGGAGCGAGCCGTGCGGCCCGGTCCCGTGTCTAGCTCACCGGGTTGGCATCGCTACCCGGAAGGAAAACCCACAGCACCACGCAGGCGATCCAGCCTCCGTTGAACAGGATCAGCGCGAGCCACACGGCCCCGCGCGATGCAAATTTCCTGCCCGAATTGCGGACGAACTCGCCGCTGCGCGAACCTCTGAAGACGCGCGCCACATCGGGCAGATGGAGAAGCAGCCAGATCCCTGCGGCGAGGCTGATCGTGGCAAGAGCTCCCATGAGAGTGGGAAAGAACCAGAGCGGCATAGGCTTTCTCCTTCAGTCGAATTCGATTGCGCCGGGCTTGGCAGAACGCTTCCGGCAGTTGCCGGCATGGCACGCCTTCGAGCAGGGGTCGGACTTCGGCGCTTCTCCGTCGCGCTCGACGGGAATGGAGATCGTTCCCCCACCGCACAGGCGCATGGTGATGGCGTCCTCCCCAGTGGGGAGCGGCCCTGTCATGATCGGGACGAGCGCAAGCAGCGCAATCAGCTCACCGGTCATCGGGGGGCCCTTCCTCGTCGTCGATCAGGATGCGATTGGCCGCGCCCTCCATGTCCTCGTACTGTCCGTTGCGCATCGACCAGAAGAACGCGGCCAGGCCGAGCGCGCCCAGGCCCAGGGCGATGGGAATGAGGAAGACGAGCGCGTTCACCGTGCTGCCCCCGCCAGGCGCAGCGAATTGCCGACCACCACCAGCGAGCTGACGGACATCGCCACCGCTGCGATCAGCGGCGTCACCATTCCGGTCAGCGCGAGAGGGATCGCGAACACGTTGTAGGCTATGGCGAAACCGAAGTTCTGGCGCACCACGCGCATCGTGCGCTTCGCGGCGACCACGGCCAGCGCCACGGGCATCAGTTTGTCGCCGATGAACACCGCGTCGGCCGCCTGCTGGCTGGCATCGCTGGCGGTGCCGGGCGCGATCGAGACATGCGCGGCGGCAAGAGCAGGCCCGTCGTTCAGACCATCGCCGACCATCAGCGGCAGATAGCCGGCCGACTTCAGCCTTTCGAGTTCGGCAAGCTTGTTTTGCGGGGAGACGCGCCCGTGCCCGCTGATACCGAGGTCTGCCGCCACCCCGGCTACGACCGCGTCACGGTCGCCCGAAATGATCCTGCTTTCGAGCCCGGCCTGGGCAATGCGCGCAATGGCTTGCCCGGCATCGGGTCGCAGCGCGTCGTGGAAGGGAATCGTCCAGCACTGTCGGGCGATATGCAGCTCGGCAGCGGTAGCGCCGCCATCCGTGAGGGGGCGGGTGAGGCTGACCCTCTGGCCTTCGCTCATCGCGAACACGCCTTCGCCCGCAATCTCCTCCGGACTGCTGATCCCGGCGGGCTTCACACCCTGCGCGGCGAGAGCCTTGGCGAGCGCGCGGCTCAGGGGATGGTGGCTCGCCTGTGCGAGCGCGAGCGCCACGGGCCGGGCATGCGCATCGACATGCGCAAGCTGGGCCACAGGTTCGCCCAGCGTCAGCGTACCGGTCTTGTCGAACAGCGCGATATCGGCCTCGGCCAGCCGTTCTAGCGCGCTGCCATCCTTCACCAGCAGGCCCTTCTTCAGGAGAGCGCCCGAAGCCACCACCTGCGCCGCCGGAACCGCCAGCCCCATCGCGCAGGGGCAGGTGATGATGAGCACCGCAATCGCGATCACCAGCGACTGGTGCCAGCCTGCCCCGGCGATCATCCAGCCCACGAAGGCCAGCGCGGCGAGGGTGTGAACCACCGGCGCATAAAGGCGCGCGGCCCGGTCCGCGATCCGCACATACTGGCTGCGCGATTGGCCCGCATCCTCCATCAGACGCGCGATCTCGGCGATCACCGTATCGTCCGCCACGGCGGTGAGCCGCACCCTGATAGGGGCCTGCAGGTTCACGCAACCGGCCAGCACCCGGTCGCCGGGGCCAATGCCCTCGGGTGCGCTCTCGCCCGTGACCATGGCGTTGTCGATGGCGCTTTCTCCCCCCTCGACGATGCCGTCGGCCGCGAGCGCGTCGCCGGCGGCGACCAGCGTGAGCATGCCGGGTTCCAGATCGGCGGCCGCAACCCTCCGGGTCGAACCGTCCTGAGCAATCACCGTCGCGTGGCGGCCCATCCGGCTCAGCAATGCGGCAATTCCCGAGCGTGTGCGATTGCGCATCGCTGCATCCAGCGCGCGCCCCGCCAGCAGGAAGAACAGCAGCATCGTGGCGCCATCGAAATAGGCGTGCGCACCGCCGGTTGCGGTCTCGTACAGGCTGAGGCCGGTCGCCAGCACTACGCCCAGCGATATGGGCACGTCCATGTTGGTCCGCCCGCGCCGCAGCGCCTTGAGGGCAGAGGAGAAGAAGGGGCGGCCGGCATAGGCGATCACGGGCAGCGCGATGGCGGCGGAAAGCCAGTGGAATACCTCGCGCGTGCCGCCATCCGCGCCCGCCCAGACGCTGACCGAAAGCAGCATGACATTCATCATGCCGAAGCCTGCCACGGCCAGCGCCTTGGTCAGCTCTCGGTCGGCGGCGTGTGGGCCGGTGGCCGCCTGCCCGATGGCCTGCGCTTCGAACCCGATGGCGTCGAGCGCATCGACCAGCACGAGGTCGTCGATCGACGGGGCATGGCTGACCGTGACCTGCTTGGCGGACAGGTTCACCCGCGCCGCGTCCACGCCTTCGACGGCCATCAGGCCGCGCTCGACCTTGGCGATGCATCCGGCACAGCGCATGCCCGGGATCGTCAGGCGTGTCTGCGCGAGCTCGGCCGCCTTGGGCCGGTCGATGGCCGCGGGTGCGTTCATGGCAGCGCGGTTTCGACGACCCTCTTGCGGTCCCCGTCCGACAGGGTGAGGCGCAAGGTCCAGCGCCCCGCGTCGAGCGGCTCGGAGGAAGTGAAGCGCCCGTCTTCGCCGCGCACGAAGGCCAGCTGGCGGTCGACGCGATGGCCGAGCGGGTGGCGCGCATGGCCGGTCAGCTGCGCTGTAGAAGGCGCACCCAGTGCCTCCACCACGAGGCGCCCATCCTCATCGCGCGCGGCCTTCAGGTCCCAGCCGGTGGCTTCCTGCCGCGCCGCCTCTTCCAGCCAGCCGTTGTACTTCTGGCTGGCAACGTAGGAATTCTCCACCACCACCCCGCTGAAGCCGTTGGTGGCCAGCGAGGCCATGGTGAAATTGACCGCGACCACCACGCCGAACCCCAGGACCAGGATGGTAGCCATGTGTTTGCCAGTGAACTTCTTCGTCATCACGATCCTCCTGCGGGGGCATCGAAGCGGGTCTCGACCGTATCGGTCTCGCGCTGTTCGTCGAGCGAGGTCAGCCGGAAGGTGAACTCGCGCGAGGTCGTATCGCTCGGCGCCATCACATAGGCGCGCACGGTGCGGATCTGGTCGGCGGGCACGTTAAAGGTGATGCTGGGCGCCGCCTCGCGTGCGTTGATCGTGTCGGTCCACATGCGCGCGCCGGGCAGACCTTCAACGGACACCTCCATCTCGCGCGGGCGGCTTTCCATGTTGCGCAGCTTGAGCGTGTAGGAATTGCGGACCGAGCCGTCGCTCAGCAGCATGAAGGGCGGGTTGCGATCGGGCGATACGGTAAGGTCCGTGTGCGAGCGCGTGCCCAGTGCGAAGAGCAATGCCGCGCCGATACCGCCCCACACCCCGAAATAGACGAAGGTACGCGGGCGCAGCAGAGCCTTCCACGCGGGCTGGGCGGGGTGGCCCTGCGCTTCCTCGCGGCATGCCTCCAGCGTGGCGTAGTCGATCAGGCCGCGCGGGCGCCCGATGTCCTTCATCACGCGGTCGCACGCATCGATGCACAGCGCGCAGGTGATGCAGCCGATCTGCGGGCCTTCGCGAATGTCGATCCCGGTGGGGCAGACCGCGACGCACTGGTTGCAATCGATGCAGTCGCCGTAATGCTCGGGGTCTTTCTTCGCTTTCTTCAGGCTGCCGCGCGGCTCCCCGCGCCAGTCCTTGTAGGTGACGATCAGCGACTTCTCGTCCAGCATTGCGGTCTGGATGCGGGGCCAGGGGCACATGTAGATGCACACCTGTTCGCGCATGAATCCGCCCAGCGTGAAGGTGGTCAGCGTCAGGATGCCCACGGTTGCGTAGGCCACCGGGGCGGCCTGCCCGGTGAAGAAGTCGGTGAACAGCGTCGGCGCATCGGCGAAATAGAGGATCCACGCACCGCCCGTCGCCAGGCTGATGAGCAGGTAGATCGACCATTTGAAGCCGCGCCGCGCGATCTTCTTCGGCCCCCAAGGCGCCTTGTCGAGCCGCGCGCGTGCGTTACGATCCCCGTCCACGAAGCGGTCGATATGCTGGAACAGGTCGGTCCACACGGTCTGCGGGCAGGCATAGCCGCACCACGCACGCCCCACCGCGCTGGTGACGAGGAACAGACCGATCCCTGCCATGATCAGCAGGCCGGCGACGAAGTAGAACTCGTGCGGCCAGATCTCGATGCCGAACATGTAGAAGCGGCGATTGGCGAGATCGACCAGCACCGCCTGGTCGGGGGCGAAGGGCCCGCGATCCCACCTGATCCATGGTGTCAGGTAATAGATCGCCAGCGTGACGAACATGACGAACCACTTGAACCGCCGGAAAGGCCCGTCGATCCGCTTGTTATGAACCGCCTTGCGCTTTTCGTAGAGCTTTTCCGGCAGATGTTCGCGCTTGGGCTCGTGCGGCTCGTGCCTCCGGGTGGGCGCTCCGGTGGAGGCGGTCGCGCTGGAGACGGGTTCGTTGGTCTTGGCGACCCCGTCGTCCAGTACGACCGACCAGTCGCGGTCTTTGCCCGCTCCGGGTTCGTCAGGGTTGTTCATCGACCTCTACCTCGGGATTGTCGGCGACCTCAACAAAGTCTTCGCCTCCCCCGAGCGAGTGGACATAGGCGGCAAGCATCTTGATCGTCACCGGATCGAGCCGCTCCCCCCAAGCAGGCATCACGCCCATCCGGGGGCCGAGAATCTGCCTGCGCAGGTCGGCGCGGTCGCCCCCGCGCAGCCAGATCGCATCGCTCAGGTTAGGCGCGCCGAATTCGCGCCCGCCCTTGCCCTGCGGCCCGTGGCAGGCTGCGCAGTTGTCCGCGAAGATCTGCGCGCCCGCAGCATTGGGCTGCGCCTTGCCGCTGAGCGAGAGGACATGGTCGACCACCGCGCCCAGCTGGGCCTCGTCGAAGGCGCCTTCGAAGGGCGGCATCACGCTCTGGCGGGTCTCGTCGTCTTCCGCCCAGCGAACCCCGTGGACGATCGTGTATTCGATCGCCTTCAGGTCACCGCCCCACAGCCATGCGTCGTCGTTGAGGTTCGGATAGCCGAGCTTCTGGTCGCCTGCGCCGCCCGAGCCGTGGCACTGGCTGCAGTTGACCTGGAATGCGGCCCGGCCACCCGCAACCGCACGGGCCATCAGTTCGCCATCGTCGGGCAGGCGTTCGATCGGGACGCGGGCCAGCTGCTCGCGGAAACCGACCTGCGCCTGATCGGCCAGCCGCATTTCCTCCGCCAGTTCGCCGCGGCTGGACCAGCCGAGCACGCCGTCGGTCGCCTTCTCCACCATCGGCCAGGCCGGATACAGGACGACGTAGACGATCGCGAAAATGATCGTCGCGTAGAAGGTCCACAGCCACCAGCGTGGCAGCGGGGTGTTCAGCTCCTCGATCCCGTCCCATTCGTGGCCGACGGTTTCGGTGTTGGTCGCCTCGTCGATGCGCTTATTGGCCATCGGCCTCGTCCTTGAAAATAGAGTTGGCTGCCTTGTTGGTGCGGCGCTTTGCGCCCGGCCTGAAGGGCCACAGACACAGGCCGAGATAGATCAGCAGCATGGCAAGAAGGCCGATGCTGTCCGCAAAGTGGCGCAGTTCCTCGTAGAAGGTCATCGACCGGTCTCCTCGGCCAGTTCTTCGAGCGGGGCACCGCTTTCGAAATCGACCAGCGTACCCAGCATCTGCAGGTAGGCGATCAGCGCATCCATTTCGGTCACGCGGTCCGGATTGCCGTCGAAGTCGCGGATCTGCGCCTTGGGATAGCGTTCGGCGAGGTCGCCTGCGTCCATGTCGGGATCGGCCTGGGCGAACAGGTCGGTCTCGGCCTTTTCCAGATCGCTGTCCGTATAGGGCACACCGACGGTCTGCAGCGCGCGCAGCATGGCCCGCGCATCGGCGATCTTGAGATCGTTTTCCGCCAGGAAGCCGTATTGCGGCATGATGCTCTCGGGCACCACGCTCTGCGGGTTCTCGAGGTGCTGGACGTGCCATTCGTCCGAATAGCGTCCGCCCACGCGCGCCAGATCAGGCCCCGTCCGCTTGGACCCCCACTGGAAGGGGTGGTCGTACATGCTTTCCGCCGCGAGGCTGTAGTGGCCGTAGCGTTCCACCTCGTCGCGGAAGGGGCGGATCATCTGGCTGTGGCACGAATAGCACCCTTCGCGGATGTAGATGTCGCGACCCGCCTGCTCCAGCGGGCTGTACGGGCGCATCCCGTCCACTTCCTCGATCGTGTTGTCGATCCAGAACAGCGGGGCGATTTCCACGATGCCGCCGATCGCGACCGTCACGAAGGTCGCCGCGGCAAGCAGCGTGATGTTCCGCTCCAGCTTTTTGTGTTTTTCGGTCAGGCTCATCTGAAGGGTCCTATTCGGCTGGCACTGCGTCGGGAGCGGCACCGGCAGCTGCGGGAGGCCGGGAGTCGACGATCGGCTTGTCCCTATCGGCATCGTGGGGCGTCTCGGTCATCGGCGCTTCGTTGCGCAGCTTGCCGGCCAGCGTCATCCAGACGTTGTAGGTCATCACCAGCGCACCGGAGAGGTACAGCAGCCCGCCGAACATGCGCATCAGGAACATCGGGTGCAGGGCTGCAACAGTGTCCGCGAAGCTGTTCACCAGGTAGCCGTCCGGCCCGTATTCGCGCCACATCAGGCCCTGGGTCACGCCCGCCACCCACATGCTGGCGGCGTAGAAGACGATCCCCAGCGTCGCGAGCCAGAAGTGCCAGTTGATCATCCGCAGCGAATACATCCGCTCACGACCCCAGAGCCGCGGGAACAGGTAGTACAGGCAGGCGAAGGTGATCATGCCGTTCCAGCCCAGCGCGCCGGAGTGGACGTGGCCGATGGTCCAGTCGGTGTAGTGGCTCAGGCTGTTGACGCTCTTGATCGACAGCATCGGCCCTTCGAAGGTGCTCATGCCGTAGAAGGCCAGCGCCATCACCATCATCCGGATGATCGGGTCGGTGCGGACCTTGTCCCATGCGCCGTTCAGCGTCATCAGGCCGTTGATCATCCCGCCCCAGCTGGGCATCCACAGCATCACCGAGAACACCATGCCCAGCGTCTGCGCCCAGTCGGGCAGCGCGGTGTAGTGCAGGTGGTGCGGGCCCGCCCAGATGTAGAGGAAGATCAGCGACCAGAAGTGGATGATCGACAGGCGATAGCTGTAGATCGGGCGTTCGGCCTGCTTGGGCACGAAGTAGTACATCATGGCCAGGAAGCCGGCGGTCAGGAAGAAGCCGACCGCGTTGTGCCCGTACCACCACTGGGTCAGCGCATCCTGCACACCGGCGAAGGCGCTGTAGCTGCGCGAGCCCAGGAAGCTGACGGGCACCGCCAGGTTGTTGACCACGTGCAGCATCGCGATGGTCACGATGAAGGCGAGGTAGAACCAGTTGGCGACGTAGATGTGCGGTTCGTTACGCTTGAGCAGCGTGGCGACGAACACCACGAGGTAGGCGACCCACACGATCGTCAGCCACAGGTCCACGTACCATTCGGGCTCCGCATATTCGCGGCTCTGCGTGACGCCCAGGACATAGCCTGTCGCCGCGAGAACGATGAACAGCTGGTAGCCCCAGAACACGAAGCGGGCGAGGCTGGGCAGCGCCAGCTGCGTGCGGCAGGTGCGCTGCACGACGTAGAAGCTGGTCGCCAGCAGCGCGTTGCCGCCAAAGGCGAAGATCACCGCAGACGTGTGCAGCGGGCGCAGGCGCCCGAAATTGAGGTAGGGTTCGATGTTGAGCCACGGGAAGGCCATCTGCGAGGCGATGAACACGCCTGCCAGCAGGCCGATCACACCCCAGAACATCGTCGCGAGCGCGCCCCAGCGGACGATCTCGTCGTCGTAGACCGAAGGCGTATCGGGCATCTTGAAGAATGTCCGGCCACCCGCGATCGGATCGAACCGCCCTGCGGTGACCCAGATCATCACGAAGGCGATGACGCCGATGATGACTGCGTGCGCCGCGAACCCGGCGTCCTTTGCGGTCGCTGCTACTGCCACCGACAGAAGAAGCAGGAGGAACCACAGGCCGGCCCTCCCAAGTGCTGCTTCGATTTGCATGTACTGCCCTTTCCGTTTGTGGCGCCACTAAGGCCGCCCGGATTCCGGTGCATTGATCGAGATCAATTTCGGGAAATTTTATGCTGCGGCCGCGACTTGTCCGGCGCAGCGCGAAAGGCCTTCCGGGTCCACCACCCGAAGAAGCGATCGTCCGCAGGTCTCGATCAGGCCCAGCTCGCGCAGTTCGCTGAACTGTCGGCTCACGGTCTCGATCGTCAGACCGAGGCTTTCGGCGATCTCTCCACGCGACATCGGCAGGACTATCGCCTCTTCCCCCGTCTTGCGCTGGTCTGCCATCCGGGCCCACACGTCCAGCAGGAAGCACGCCAGCCGCTCGCGCGCCGATCTGCGTCCCAGCGTGATCGCATTCTCCCGGCTGGCCGACAGTGCGCGGGCGGTTTCCTCGGAAGCGACCTTCAGCAGGGCGCAGCTTTCGGGCGTGGTGCGCAAGAAGCTGTCCGCCGGCATGACCAGAACCTCTGCCGGAGTGAGTGCGGTCAGCGCGAAATTGTAGCGCCCGCGCGAGGGAACGTGGACGATATCGCCCGCGAAATCGAAGGCCACGATCTGCTCGCGTTCGGTCGATACGAATGCCGCCAGCTTGGTCGCCCCGCTGCCCACGAAGATGAAGTGGGAGCGATCATCGTCCAGATGCAAGCGGCCTCCGGGGGGCAGATCCTCCGCATAGGCTTCGTGCCTCAGCTGCAGGATCGCTGCATCGGTAAGGTTCGCGGGCAGGACTCGATCGGCAAAACGATCGAACAGGTCGGGGAAATTCATGGGGTTTGCGTCCTTCCTGGGGATACGCCTAGCCCGCCCTGCCTCCGGCATCCTTGATCTGGATCAAGCCGGGCGGGGGGTACCTGATCGTCGCCGCGATGCTCCTCGCTTGACCGCTCGCTCCCGCTTCTGCAGCATCGGTTGCAAACAGCCACTTGTGGGGAGAGAGACATGAGCGAAGAACTGCTGACCGAAGTGAAGGACGGCGTGATGGTCATCACCATCAACCGACCCGACGCCAAGAACGCGATGAACAAGGCCGCGGCCGAAGGCATTGCCGCCGCGCTGGACCGGCTTGATGCCGAAGACGACCTGCGGGTGGCCGTGCTGACCGGGGCGGGCGGCACCTTCTGTTCGGGCATGGACCTCAAGGGTTTCCTGCGCCGCGAGACCCCCTTCGTCGAAGGGCGCGGCTTCGGTGGCCTGACGCAGAAGAGCCCGGCCAAGCCGATCATCGCCGCAGTGGAAGGCTATGCGCTGGCCGGCGGGCTGGAACTGATGATCTCGTGCGATCTGGTGGTCGCCAGTGCCAGCGCGAAATTCGGCATTCCCGAGGTCAAGCGCGGACTCGCCGCAGCGGCGGGCGGCCTGATGAAGCTGCCGGACCAGATCCCGCACAAGGTGGCGATGGAGCTGGCGCTGACCGGCGAATTCATCGACGCCGCACGTGCCTACGATCTTGGTCTGATCAACCGGGTCACCGATGGCTCGGTGATGGACGGCGCGATGGAATTGGCCAGGGCGATTTCCGACAACGGCCCGCTGGCGGTGCGGATATCCAAGCAGATCATCGAGGAATCGCGCGGCTGGAGCCTCGAATCGCGCTGGGACGAGCAAGCGAAGCTGACGCCGCTGGTCTTTGCGAGCGAGGATGCCCGCGAAGGCGCCGCCGCCTTTGCGGAGAAGCGCAAGCCGAACTGGAAGGGCAAGTAATGGGCGGCCCGCTCTCCGGGTTGCGCATCGTCGAGTTCGCGGGGATCGGCCCGGGTCCGTTCTGCGGCATGATGCTGGCGGACCATGGCGCCGAAGTGATCCGGGTGGACCGGGCGAGTGGCGGGCGCGGCGGTTCGCAACCGGTCTCCACCAAGGATGTGCTCGCGCGGGGGCGCAAGTCCATCGCGCTCGACCTCAAGAGCGAGAAGGGCATCGCGCTGGCGCGCAAGCTGTGCGCCAGCGCCGACGGGCTGATCGAAGGCTTTCGCCCGGGCGTGATGGAGAGGCTGGGGCTGGGGCCCGAGGTGCTGCTCTCCGACAATCCCAAGCTCGTCTACGGTCGCATGACCGGGTGGGGGCAGAGCGGGCCATACGCGCCCTATGCCGGGCACGACATCAACTACATCGCGCTTGCCGGTGCGCTCGCCCATTTCGGGCGCGCGGGCGAGAAGCCGACCCCGCCGATCAACATGGTCGGCGATTTCGGGGGCGGGGGCATGATGCTCGCCTTCGGGCTGGTCTCCGCATTGCTGAGCGTGGCGCGTGGCGGCGAAGGGCAGGTGATCGACGCTGCCATGACCGACGGAACGGCGGTGCTGATGGCGATGATCCACGGCATGGCCAACCAGGGCCTGTGGCGCGACGGGGCGGGGACCAACCTGCTCGACACAGGAGCGCATTTCTACGACACCTACGAAACCGCCGACGGCAAGTTCGTCAGCATCGGCAGCATCGAACCGCAGTTCTATGCCGAGCTGCGCGCGCGTGTGGGGCTGGCGGACGATCCGGCGTTCGACGCGCAGATGAACCCCGCCGCGTGGCCCGATCTGAAGGAAAAGCTGGCCGCGATCTTCGCGCGCAAAACCCGCGCCGAGTGGGACGAGGCGCTGGAGCATTCGGATGTTTGCTACGCCCCCGTGCTGACGATGAGCGAGGCGCGCGAGCATCCGCACAACATCGCGCGCGAGACCTTCGTCGATGTGGCGGGATCGCCGCAGCCCGCCCCGGCGCCGCGCTATTCGGGCACGGCCACCGCAACGCCCGATGCCGCACCCATGCCGGGCGACGATACCGACGCAATCCTGGCGGACCTTGGCATTGATGCGGGCGAGATCGCCGCGCTGAGGGAGGCGGGGGCAGTCTCCTAGGCGCGGCGCAACGCCCGATCCATCAGGTCCATTGCAGTTCGCAACCGATTTGATAGTCTCGCCGCAAAGCCGATAAAATTCGAGAGGATACTGCCAGATGCCCGTGATCGATGTGCCGCAGCCCGAGTTCATGGAAGACGAGGAAATCTCGATCTTCGCCGATGCCGTAGGCAAGTTCTACGAAAAGCACGTGCCCGAAAAGCGCGTCCTCAAGTGGCGCGAGGATGGACAGGTGGAGCGCGAGTTCTGGCGCGAGGCGGGCGAGGCCGGGCTTCTGGGCGTTTCGGTGCCGGAGGAATACGGCGGCCACGGCGGCGACTTCCGGCACGATCTGGTGGTGATCGACCAGCAGTCCAAGAAGGGCGTCGAAGGCTTCGCGGCCAGCCTGCACAACGTCATCATCCTGCCCTATCTGGTGCGCCACGGCACCGAAGAGCAGAAGAAGAAATATCTGCCCCGCCTCGTCAGCGGCGATCTGGTCAGCGCTATTGCGATGACCGAGCCGGGCGTGGGATCGGACCTTCAGTCGATCACCACCACCGCATTGAAGGATGGCAATGGCTACCGCATCAACGGTTCCAAGACCTACATCTCCAACGGGCAGATCGCGGATTTCGTGATCGTCGTCGCCAAGACGGACCCGAACGAGCGACACAAGGGCATCAGCCTGGTGCTGCTGGAGACCGAAGGGGCCGAAGGCTTCCAGCGGGGCAAGAAACTCGACAAGATCGGGCTCGATGCGCAGGACACCAGCGAACTGTTCTTCGACGATGTGTTCGTGCCGGGTGACGCGATCCTTGGCGGCGAAGAAGGCAAGGGCTTCTACCAGCTGATGGGCGAACTGCCGCAGGAACGCCTCATCATCGCGGTACAGGCGATGGAGGGGATCGAGCGCGCGCTCAACGTAACGCTCGACTTCGTGAAGGAACGCAAGGCCTTCGGGCAGACGATCTGGGACTTCCAGAACACCCAGTTCACGCTCGCCGACCTGAAGGCGCGGGGCACCGCCGCGCGCGTGTTCGTGAACGATTGCATCGCCAAGCTGCTGGAAGGCAAGCTGGACGTGGCGACCGCCAGCATGGCCAAGTACTGGCTGACCGAACTGCAGAGCGAAGTGGTCGACAAGTGCCTGCAGCTGCACGGCGGCAGCGGCTACATCAACGATTATGCGATTGCCCGCCTCTACCGGGATACCCGGATTGCGCGCATTTTCGGTGGCTCGAACGAGATCATGAAGATGCTCATCGCCCGCTCCATGTGAGCAAGTGCGAAAGGCGCGTTAACCTGTTGCCGAAAGGGTGTCCCACCCCGGATAGCGGCGGGTTCGCGCGCTTGTAGCGTGTTGGCAACCCTGCTCGTTTAACCTGAGCAACAGGAAACCGGAAACCGATTCGCGTAACAGGGAGCGCACGCCATGGCCGTCATCGCCGTCTACAGCATGAAGGGTGGGGTCGGGAAAACGACCATGGCGGTCGATCTCGCCTGGCGCTTCGCGCAGCGCGGCGGTCACCAGACCCTGCTGTTCGATCTCGATCCGCAGGGCGGCGCGGGCTTCCTGCTGGGCCATGAGGAGCGCAAGGTGCAGCGCGCGATCTCCGCCTTCCATCATGCCCGCGCCCCGCGCGACCTGATCGAGCCGACGCGCTTCGATGGCCTCTCGCTGATCGGTGCGGACCAGTCCCTGCGCGATCTGCCCGTGCAGCTCGCCCGGATCGGCACCAAGAAGCGCCTCGCGCAGATGCTCAACTTCATGAAGGGTGACTATCCGCGGATCGTGCTCGACTGCCCGCCAATGATCAACGAGGTGAGCGAGCAGATCATGGAAGCGGCGGACCTGATCGTGGTGCCGCTGCCCGCCTCGCCGCTGGCCGCGCGCGCCTTCGGTTTCATCAAGGAAGAGCTTGCCAAGCGGCCGGGCCACCCGCCCGTGCTCCCCGTGCTCTCGATGTACGACAAGCGCCGCAAGCTGCACCGCTGGGTGCGCGAGAATGCGGCTGCCAACTGGCCGGTCATCCCGCAAAGCTCCTATGTCGAACAGGTTGCGGTACGCCGCGAGCCGATTGCGAGCTTCGCCAACTGGTCGCCCGCCGCGCAGGGGTTCGAGCATCTGCACGCCGCGCTCGAAGCCAAGCTCGCGCAGCTGGGCCTCGCCGGCCCGCCGCCGGGTGGCGGCCAGACGGACGGCACGCGGGCGCTGCCCGGCCCGCAGGCCGAGCGACCGGAGGCCCCGCGCGAGGAAAGCCCGAAAGTCGTCCCGATCCGCCGTGCCGAGGCCCCGCAGGCCGCGCACGCGGCGCCCACGCCGAGCGAAGGCCTCGCCCGCCGCGCCTTCAGCTTCTAGGCAGTCGCGGTGCGGCTGACGGAGCCGCAAAACTCTCACGTCCACCGAAACTTGTCATTCATCCGCCCGCCCCTACATTCGTGGGGGAAAGGACTCGCATCAAATGAGTGAACAGAACACGCCCGACGGGCAGGGCCCGAACGGTTCGGGTGGCGGTGGTCCGAACCCCTGGATTCGCAGCCTGATGATCTGGGGCGGCATCTTTCTTGCCCTGCTGCTGGCGGTCTCCATGTTCGGCGGCACCAGCGAAAGCGCGGGCACGCAGATCAGCTATTCCGATTTCCGCGATCGCGTGGCCAGTGGCACGGTCGAGGAAGTGCAGATCGCCGATGATCGCATCACCGGCACGCTCAAGAGCGGCGAGACGTTCAATACGGTGCCGGTCTCCAGCGATCCGGGGCTGACCAAGCTGCTCGACGAGAACGACGTGACCTACTCGGGCAAGCCGACCGAGCAGATGAACATCCTGTGGGTGATCCTGATCCAGTCGCTGCCCTTCCTGCTGATCCTGGGCATCGCGTTCTTCGCGCTGCGCCAGGTGCAGAAGAACGGCGGCGCGGGCGGCGCGATGGGCTTCGGCAAGTCCAAGGCCAAGATGCTGACCGAAAAGCAGGGCCGGGTGACGTTCAACGACGTCGCCGGGATCGACGAAGCGCGTGAGGAGCTGGAGGAGATCGTCGAATTCCTCAAGGATCCGCAGCGCTTCTCCAAGCTGGGCGGCACGATCCCCAAGGGCGCGCTGCTGGTCGGCTCGCCCGGTACGGGTAAGACGCTGCTCGCGCGCGCGATTGCGGGCGAGGCGGGCGTGCCCTTCTTCACCATTTCGGGCTCCGACTTCGTCGAGATGTTCGTGGGTGTCGGTGCTTCTCGCGTGCGCGACATGTTCGAACAGGCGAAGAAGAACGCGCCGTGCATCCTGTTCATCGACGAAATCGACGCGGTCGGACGCAGCCGTGGCCACGGCCTCGGCAATTCCAACGACGAGCGCGAGCAGACGCTCAACCAGTTGCTGGTCGAGATGGACGGTTTCGAAGCCAACGAAGGCATCATCATCATCGCGGCGACCAACCGCCCCGACGTGCTCGACCCTGCGCTGCTGCGCCCGGGCCGCTTCGACCGTCAGGTCGTGGTGCCGGTACCCGACATCGACGGGCGCGAGAAGATTCTCGACGTGCACATGAAGAAGGTGCCGCTGGCCCCCGACGTGAACCCGCGCACCATCGCGCGCGGCACGCCCGGCTTCTCCGGCGCGGATCTCGCCAACCTCGTCAACGAAGCCGCGCTGCTGGCTGCCCGCCGCAACAAGCGGCTGGTCGCGATGCAGGAGTTCGAGGACGCGAAGGACAAGGTCATGATGGGCAGCGAACGCCGCTCCATGGTGATGACCGACGACGAGAAGAAGATGACCGCCTATCACGAGGCGGGCCACGCGCTCGTCTCGCTCAACGAGCCGGCATCGGACCCGATCCACAAGGCGACGATCATCCCGCGCGGCCGTGCGCTGGGCATGGTGATGCGCCTGCCGGAACGGGACAATTACTCGTATCACCGCGACAAGATGCATGCCGACCTCGCCGTCGCGATGGGCGGCCGCGTGGCGGAAGAAATCATCTTCGGGCACGACAAGGTGTCGAGCGGTGCCAGCTCCGACATCCAGTACGCGACCTCGCTGGCGCGCAACATGGTGACCAAGTGGGGGATGAGCGAGAAGCTGGGCCCGCTGCAGTACGAGGAACAGCAGGAAGGCTACCTCGGCATGGGGCAGTCGGCGCGCACGATGGGATCGGGCGAGACCAACAAGCTGATCGACGCCGAAATCCGCGCCTTGGTCGAGAATGCGCACAAGCGCGCCACCAAGATCCTGACCGACAAGGAAGACCAGCTCCACCTGCTCGCGCAGTCGATGCTCGAGTTCGAGACGCTGACCGGCGACGAGATCGACCAGCTGCTGAAGGACGGCAAGCTGGACCGGCCGGACGAGCCCAAGGGCCCGGCCAAGCCGCGTTCGGTTGGCGGTTCCTCGGTGCCCAAGGCAGGCAAGCGCTTCGGCGGTGAAGGCGGTGCCAGCCCCCAGGGCGCCTGACGGTTACGCCGCCATTCTTCCGGTAAATATGAGAAGCTCCGTCGGTCCAGCGCCGACGGAGCTTTTTTCATGCGCCCGGTCCGCTCGCTGGTGATCGCGGGGGAACCGCAGCGCGCGGCCGATGGTTAACAAAGTTCGATCACCGAGGGAGTACCTGCCATGAATCGCCCGAATATCGCTGTGCTGGCCGCGCTTGGCGCCGCTTCGCTGGGGCTCGCCGCCTGCTCCGAACAGACGCAGAAAGACGGCGAGGCCTTCGTGGAAGGCGCCGCTGCCGACACGGCAGCCAATGCCGAAGTCGTGCAGGAAAAGGTCGAGGATGCGGCGATCGTCGCGAGCGACAAGGTGAGCGAAGGCGCTGCCGACATGCGCGACGAAATGGCCGAGGACGAAGCTGCCGAGCAGCCGACGGACGGCGATCTCGACGGGACGGACTGACGTAGCTGCGGAACTGCTCCGACTGCTTGTGCGCGGCTAGAACGCGCCGAGCAGCAGCAGGATCTGCAGGAAGATCAGCATCACGAAGAAGATCGCCACCAGTAGCACCAGCAGTCGCCACAAGGCGGACCAGCGCGACAGGCCATAGGCCTGCCTCAGCTGCCGATAGATGTGCAGCGGTGCGATGGTGGCGAAGATGGTGAACAGCCATGTCGCACCCAGCCCGGCCTTGCCCAGCAGCGACAGGGCGATGAACATCAGCGACATGAAGGACAGTGAATAGGTGACGAACACCGCGTGGTCATACGCCTTGAAGCGGCGCTTCCAGGCGAACAGCAGCCACACGAAGGGCAGCGACAGCGGGATCAGCAGCCAGCTGAACTTGTAGCTGTTGGCCTGCAGCTTGTAGAGCATCAGGCCCGGGTTCTCGCGCCACTTCTTGCCGATCTTCTTCATCAGCGCGCCACCGCTGTCGGCGCCCACGAAGATGTTGGCGCGGCTTTCATCGGTATCGTCACCGAAGATCACTGCGCGGCCCGTATCGATCGTATCGATCTCGTCCTCCACGCCGCGCAAGCGCTCTCGCAGGGCCACGCTTTGCGCGCCGGAGGCGTTCTCCAGGGCGTCCACCAGGTCGTCCCGCTCTGCCACCAGTGCGCTGCGTGCATCTTCCATGCCGTTGCGCACTTCGCTCGCGTTCGTGGGCTGCAGATCGCTCGGTGCGGTCAGCCCGACCGCCTGGAACACGGCGAACATCAGGAATACGGTGAACAGGAACAGCGCCATCGGCGATACGAAGTAGGCACGCTCCCCGTCGATATAGCGGCGGGTCAGCTTGCCGGGATCGCGGGCGAGCAGCGGCAGCGTGTGCCACAGCTTTCCGTCCAGATGCAGCACGCCGTGAACCAGATCGTGGCCCACTGCGGCCAGCGTGCGGTGCAGGTGCGCCTTCTGTCCGCACGCATGACAGTGGCTGCCCTTCAGTTCGGTGCCGCAATTGAGGCAGGCCTGCTCCGCGAAATGGCCGGTCTCGTCCACCGGGCCCGCGCCCGTTTCACTCGAAACGGCCTGCGCATAGAGCCCGCCCTCGCTCGCCGTACCGATCGCGTCCGGAATATCGCTCATGCGTCATGCCCCCCGTGGGCCTGTCTTTAGCACCCACGCGAATGTGGTCGAGAGAGAAGCTGGCGTCCCGCTCAGCCGAGCATGGCGAGCCGCAGCAGCGCTTCACGTGCGAGCAGCAGGGCCGCCGCCAGTATCACGAGGATCGGCGCCAGACGCAGCAAAGTGGCCGCGCGATCGAGCCGCGCAAATTTGCCGAGCAGCCATGCGTTGAGCACCACGATCGCCGTGACCAGCGGGGCAAGCACGAAGGGCGCCGAGACGCCAAGGCCGTGCACGCCGAGCGCGAGCGCGATCAGCCCCGCCGAAACGCCGAGGCTGCTGGCACCGAAGACGAGCGCCCATTGCGGGTGGCGGCCATCCATCATCGGGCAGGAAAACCGGGCGCCGATCGCGCCGACGGGAAGCAGCAGCCAGCCCAGTGTCCACAGCTTGCCCAGGAAGGCGAGCAGCGCGGCGCTGCCCTGTTCGCGCTCTATCTGCTGCGTGGTTCGCGGATCGCCCCGGCGCCAGGCGAGGTTCGCCTGTTCGAGAAAGAACGCCGCCGACCGCGCGCGTTCGATACGCTCGCCCGTCTCGTCGCCCGGGGTGTCGTCTGCAAAACCATCGCTTCCCTCGCCATCGGCAACCGATTGCAGGGCCTCGCCGCCTGCCGACAGCGCGCTTTGGACCGCGCGATCCTGCCCGATCCTGCCTGTCGGCCCGCCGGCCAGATCGAGCGCCAGCAGCAGCGCCATTCCCGCCAGAAAGATGATCAGCGCGCGGATCGGGGGGGCCGCGCCCTCGGGCGGGTCGGTATCGGCCGGTGCCGGGCTGGTCGTCACTGGATCGGGCATGACCAGGTTAATAGCGCGCGCGACCGGCAAGGCCAGCCCGTACGGCCGGAACGAAAAGGGAACGATGCGCGTTAGGGAGCCAAGGAGACCTACTGATGGAAACGATCAACGAACACCCCAAGGCCGAGCCGACGTCCAATGCCGAGAAGGCGCCGGAGAACTGGACGACGGGCGATGAAGCGATGACCGGGGCGCAGGCCAGCTACCTCAAGACGCTGGCAGAAGAAGCAGGCCAGCCCGATGCCTTCGACACCGCGCTCAGCAAGGCGGAGGCTTCCAAGCGGATCGACGCGTTGCAGGAAAAGACCGGCCGGGGCGCCTAGGTCTATCGTCCGCTAACCCTTGGCGAGCCTGCGTTCCACGTCGGTCCAGAGCTTCCTGAACGCGCGCAGTGCCGGGCTGCGCGGAGCGAAGGCACCGACCGGGGCCTGCTGGCTGGCGCATTGCTCGATCGCGCTTGCCGCAGGGATAACCGGCCAGTCGGGGTGGTTCGCCACGGCTTCGCGATGGAGCGTGCGGCGGCGATCGACCATGGAGAACACGGGCATGATCGGCGGGGCCTTCTTGCCAGCTGCCTCCACTTCCTCCTGCACCATTTCCAGTGCGCGGGCGGACAGGGGCGAGGGCGGGATCGGCACGAGGACGAGGTCGGCTGCCCGCACGATCTGGCTGGACAGCTCGTTGAGAACCGGCGGGCAGTCGAGCACCAGCCGGTCGTAATCCTTTATCAGATCGGCGGTGAGCCTGGCGATGCGGTTCTTCTTGCCGATCTCGGCCAGCTGGATGTCGAGCGCGCGGATCGATTCATCCGCAGGCAGCAGGTCAAGCCGGGGATAGCCGGTCTTCCTGATGAGCTTTGCCGGGTCCAGTTCCTTGCTGATGACGCTGGTGGCGCGCTTTTTCTTCCTGGGGTCGACGCCCAGCAGGAAGCCCGCGCCGCCTGCCGCATCCAGATCCCACAATAGCGTGCGCCTGCTGGACTGCGTCGCGGCACACCACGCAAGGTTGGCCGCGAAGGTCGTTTTGCCGACCCCGCCCTTGACGCTGTAAACCGCAACCACTGCCATCTGCGTTCTGCTCTCCCTGGTCGAACCTGCAGGTGTGACAGTGTTTCATTCGCACCGGACTTGCAATCGAAAAGCCCCGAAAACCGGCATATCCAGTTGGTGACTGCGCAGAAACGAAAACGGGGCGGCACCTCGATAGAGGTCCGCCCCGTTTCGCATGCATTTCGTGCTGCGATCAGCCTTCGTAATCGCCGCCCACCGATGTGGAGCGGGTCGGGGTCGCGGCAGTTACCCGCAGCGCCTCGGCCGACTGGCTGAGCGAGCCGACTTCATCGACCTCGTCATCGTCGTCCGGCAGAATCTTCTGCAGGTTGGTGATCATGCTTTCCTGCAGATCCTTGGGCTTCACCGTCTGCTCCGCGATTTCACGCAGCGCGACGACCGGGTTCTTGTCGCGGTCGCGGTCGAGCGTGATCTCCGCACCGCCGGAAATTTCGCGCGCACGCTCCGCGGCGAGCAGGACGAGATCGAAGCGGTTGGGAACCTTGTCGACGCAATCTTCAACGGTAACGCGCGCCATAAGCGGGGGCACTCCATGGACCTAGAATTTCGGGATCAAGCGCGCCCTATATAGGCATCGCGCCCGATTTTCAACAAAAAGCCGCGCGCGTGCATTGCCAGTGCGGCCGCGCGTCAGCCTTCGTCGTAGCTCGAATAGTCGCGGTACGCGGGCGAGGTGAACTTGGTGTACTCGCCTTCGAAATGCAGCGGCACATTGCCGGTGGAACCGTGGCGCTGCTTGGCAACGATCAGCGTCGCCCTGCCGGAAAGCTCCATCTGCTTTTCCTGCCACTGCTGATATTTCAGCTTCGCTTCCTCGGTACTGCTGTCGTCGGGCGCGTCGGGCTTCACCTGGTTGTGGTAATATTCGCCGCGATAGATGAACCACACCATGTCGGCATCCTGCTCGATCGAGCCCGATTCGCGCAGGTCCGCCAGCTGTGGCTTCTTGTCCTCGCGCTGCTCCACCGCACGGCTCAGCTGGGACAGCGCGATCACCGGCACGCCGAGGTCCTTCGCGAGGGTCTTGAGCCCTCGGCTGATCTCGGAGATTTCGTTGACGCGGTTGTCCTTGCTGCGGGCCGAACCCTGCAACAGCTGCAGGTAGTCGACCACGACCAGGCCGATATCCTTCTTCCGCTTCAGCCGCCGCGCGCGCATCAGCAGGCCGTCGATGGTGAGCGCGGGCGTATCGTCGATATAGAGCGGCAGGTCGGCCAGCCGCTGGCTTGCCTCGGACAGCCGCTGGAAACCGGCGGCCCCGCCAATGTCGCCCGAACGCAGGTTCTCCGACGAAATTTCCGCCTGTTCCGACAGGATACGTGTGGCCAGCTGATCCGCGCTCATTTCCAGGCTGAAGAAAGCGACCGGGCAGCCGCCCGAATCGGGCCCGCCATCGCGCTGGCGCTTCAGGTGTTCGTAGGCGGTGTTGAACGCGATGTTGGTGACCAGCGAGGTCTTGCCCATGCCCGGACGCCCGGCGAGGATCACGAGGTCCGAATCGTGCAGGCCGGCGGTCTTTTCGTCGATGGTCGCAAGCCCGGTGGTGCGGCCCGAGAGGCCGCGCCCGGAATTCATCGCCCGCTGCGCCTGCTTCAGCGCTTCCTTGGCGGCCATGCCGAAGGATTTCGCCGCGTTACCGACATTGGTGCCTTCGGCGATATCGAACAGAGCCTTTTCGGCCGTCTCGATCTGCTTGAGCGGCTCGACCGTCTCCGAGGTATCCAGCGCGCCCGTCACCAGCGTGCGGCCCACCGTCACCAGTTCGCGCAGCAGTGCGAGGTCGTAAATCTGCTCGGCCAGCTGGCGGGTGGCGAGCAGGCCGTGCCCGTCCGCCGTCAGCCGCGCGAGGTAGGTGGTGCCGCCCAGCTGCTCGAGATGCTCGTTGCCTTCGAAATAGGGCTTCAGCGTCACCGGGCTGGCGGTGGCCCCACGCTCCATCATGGCAAGGAAGCGCTCCATGATCTGCTGGTGCGCGGGCACGAAGAAGTGTTCGGGCCGCAGCGGGTTGGGCAGTTCCTCGTAGACGCTGTTGTCGATCAGGATCGCGCCCAGAAACGCGGCTTCGGCTTCCACGTTGGAAGGCAGGGCGCGCGCGCCTTCCACCGCGCTTTCCTGCGTGGAACCGGTGGGCGATGATTTGAGGAGCAGACTATCTTCGGACATTGGCCGTTCAATGTGCGAACCCGCGCGTAGCTGCAAGGCCGGCCGGCTCGCGATTATTTTCATCCCCCTGTGCAAAAGGCGAACAAGCGCAACAGGCCTTGCCGCAGCCCCCGAAATTCTGCGAAGGCATTTACCGACCCATGGCCGACCATCGCATCTCCCACATCGATCTCGACGATTCGACGATCCTCTGGCGCAACGCCGACGTGGAGCAGGAACGGCGCGTGGCGATCTTCGATCTGATCGAGGAGAACACCTTCAAGCCGGTGCGCTCGGCGGAAAAAGGGGCAACCGGGCCCTATACGCTGGGCCTTTCGGTGCGGGACGACCGGCTCGCGCTCGATATTTCGGACGCGCAGGGCCAGGAGCTGGAAACGATCATGCTGGGACTGGCGCGGTTCAAGCGCCCGATCCGCGATTATTTCGCGATCTGCGACAGCTACTATCAGGCGATTCGCAAGGCGACCCCGCAGGAGATCGAGACGATCGACATGGCGCGGCGTGGCGTCCACAACCGCGCGGCGGAGCTGCTGGTGGAGCGGCTGGAGGGCAAGGTGGAAACCGATTTCGCCACCGCCCGTCGCCTGTTCACACTGATCTGCGTCCTGCACATCCGCGGTTGAGGACTGGGCGAAGCAATGGCGCGCAAACCACGAAGGCCCCTGTGGCTCAAGCTGCTGCTCGCGGTGCTCATCCTTGCGCCGCTGGGCGTGGGGCTGTGGCTGTGGTCGGACCTCAAGCAATGGCGCCCGCCCGAAAGCGAGTTTCCCGAACAGGGGGCCGATCTTTCGGCGAATACCGGCGATGTGAACTTCGCGGTTCTGAAGGGCAGCGGGGCGGATTTCGTCTATCTGCCCGCCACCGCGGGCGAGGGCGAGCAGGCGGGCGATTTCAGTCGCAATCTTGCCGCCGCACGCGCCGCCGGGCTCGAAGTGGGGGCGATCCACCGGTTCGATCCGTGCGTGCCGGCAGACGGGCAGTCCGCCAATTTCGTCACCATCGTTCCGCGCGACGAGGCTTTGCTGCCCCCTGCAATCGCGCTGGTCGAAACGGGGGAGAATTGCCTGGAGCGCGCCAATAGCGGGCAGGTCCGCAGCGAGCTGACCATCCTCGCCAACCAGATCGAAGCGCATGCGGGCAAGCCCGCCATCCTCAAGCTGACGCGCGAGTTCGAAGCCGCGCACGGCATTGCAAGCCGGATCGAACGCAACCTGTGGCTGGTGCGCACCCGGTTCGAACCCGATTACGGCGGCCGTCCGTGGCTGATCTGGACCGCGAACGAGAACTACAACGGCCCGGCCAGCGAAGAGCCCATGGCCTGGGCGGTGGTGAGACCATGAGCGACACGATGAACGAAGACCTGATCGCGGCGGCGCGCGATGCCGCACGTACCGCCTACGCGCCCTATTCGGACTATCCCGTGGGCGCGGCGCTGCGCTTTGCTGATGGCGCAATCGTCACCGGCACCAATGTGGAGAATGCCAGCTACGGCCTCTCGCTATGTGCGGAAACGCTCGCGGTGGCCAAGGCGCTGGCCGAAGGGCGGCGCGGCGGGCTGGAAGCGGTCGCGGTGATCGGCCCGGCCGACAAGGGCGACGGCGCGCCGATCACCCCGTGCGGCCGTTGCCGGCAGGTGCTGAACGAGATTGCGCAGCTGGGCGCGACCGACCCGGCGATCCTGTGCGTGGGCGCGCAAGAGGTGCTGGAGCTGCGCCTGTCCGACCTGCTTCCGCACGGCTTCGGCCCTGCGCATCTGGATTAGGCTCGGACTTCCCCCACCCACAGGGGTGGGAGGAGTTCTAGTCCTCGCTCTCCAGAAACTCGAGCAGCGCACCAAGGCATTCGCGCGCCAGCATGCGCGAGCGTTCCGGGCTCCAGCCCTGCACCTCGTCGGGGTAGTCGGCATTGTCCTTGAACGGCATTTCCAGCGTCATCGCCGTGGCGGCATAGCGGTCGGCCACCTGATTGGTGCTGATCGCCAGGTTGGCCTTGCCCGGGCCCGACTTGGGATAGCCCCTTGCGGTCTGGAAGTCGGGGCAGCGGCGTTCTAGGATGCGCTGGTAGCGGTAGAAGCGCTCGCCATGCTCGTCGCTCCAGCTCGGGATGCCTTCGAACCCTGCCAGGAACACCGCGTCGATCGCCTCGTCGCCGTGCACATCCATGGCGAAATGCACGCCGGTTTCATCCATCGCGTTGCGGATCGCCAGCACTTCGGGGGACCGTTCGGCACTGGGATCGGCCCATTCGCGGTTGAGGTTCACGCCCTTGGCATTGGTGCGCAGATGCCCGCGCGCGCTGCCATCGGGGTTGCAGTTGGGCACGATGTGGAAGCGGCACTTTTCGCGCAGCGCCCGGCCCAGCGTGTCCGACGGATCGCACAGCACCTGCAGCGCGCCTTCCATCCACCATTCGGCCATGCTTTCGCCCGGATGCTGGCGCGCATAGAGCCATGTCTGCACGTCGCCCGTGCCCATGGTGAGGCAATCGAGCGAGCGGCCATCCAGCGTTTCGCCCAGCTTGCGATGCTCGACCCCTTCAGCGCTGGCCGAGATGGCGACCAGATCGTGATGGCGTTCCATCGAGAAAGGCGCGAAATAGGCGAACCAGGCGAGATCGCCTGCCGGCGTGAAGCGAATGGTGAGGGTGCCGCCTTCCTCGTCCTTGTCGAAGGTGGACGGCGCGCGACCCCAGAAGTCCCGGTCTTCGGAGACGCAGGCGTTATAGTCCGGCCAGCCCGCCGGATAGGCGGTATCGTTCAGGCCCGCGATCTTGAGCACCAGCTCGCGTCCGCCGCAATTGGCGACGCGGAAATGGAACCACTGCTTGAATTCGCTGTCCTTGTCGTTCTTCAGGCGCAGCATCGCGCGCGCCTCGTTCACGGTCATCACGTCGATGTTGCCGCTGTCGAATGCGCTGTCGATGATGATGTTGCTCAAGGATTGACCTCCACTTCGATGGTTTCGCCGTTATTGCCGGGGAAGCCGCGGAACAGCGCTTCGGCGAGCGCATCGGCGGCTGGCTGGTTTTGTGCAAGGGGCGATCCTTCGGGCGCATCGAGCAGGGCGCGGCCTTCCCACAGAACCCTGCCCGATTGCGAATCGCGAATGCGCACCTCCATGCGTGTTACCACGCGGTCGTCCGATCCGCCGCCCAGATTGATACCAAGGCCCAGCCCCACGCCGCTGCCGTAGGAACCGGTCGAACCGCCTGCGCCCACGCTGACCGGGCCACGCCGGTCGAGGTCTTCGAGGGTCGAACGCTCGACACTCACGCTGGCGGTCTGGCGGGCGGAGGCGCGGGTGTCGTCGACATAGCCATAGGCGGCCAGCTCGCGCGCCACGGCGTTCTTGTAGGGGGTGAGTGCAAGGCCCTGTTCGCCCGATCCGGGCGCGGTTTCGACGAACAGGCGCGCATTGCCAAGCTGCGCGCTTGCATCGGTATCCACGAAGCGCGTCACTTCGATGGGGCCGGCCGGGCGCGGCGTGGCGCAGGCGGAAAGCGCGAGCGGCAGGGCGGCGAGAGCGATTGCAATGCGGGCCTTCATGACAAAGTGCCTCCTGTTCAATATTGGCGGTGCTGTGGCGCCAACGCACGAAGCCTGCAATCCGTGCCACGCACGGGAGGGATTTGCTTGACTTTCGCGTGATGCAACATACATGGCACCGCAATGACGACGGCATCGGGAGATGGTCTTCCGGTGCCGATTTCTTTTGAAAAGTCCAGTTTACTCGCAGGGTAATGCCATGAAGATTCGCAACAGCCTCAAGTCGCTCAAGAAGCGCCACCGCGACAATCGGGTGATTCGCCGTCGTGGCCGCACCTATGTCATCAACAAGACCAACAAGCGCATGAAGGCCCGCCAGGGCTGATGCCCGCCATGGCGACCCGCATCGCTGACTGAGTTGCACGGCATGCGCGCGGGCGGTTCGCCCCGCGCGTCGTCGGCTCGCGCGTCATGCGCACGAAAAAAGCCCTCCGCGCCTTGTGGCCGGAGGGCTTTTTGCTTGGGCCTGCCCGTGAAAGGGCTCGCCCGGATTGGCCCGGTCGGGAGGGGGCGACCGGGCCCGGAGAGGCCGCGATCAGCCTTCGGTCTGTTCTGCCCGGCATTCGGCCAGAGCCTCCGCGTCGAGCTCCGTGCCCGCGACCGAGAAGGAGGCGACAGGGCCGAACTCTTCCGAGACGGACTTGCACACATTGGCAGGGCGCGAACGGGCCTGGGTGCCCACGCAGATCGTGCCCGAGCAGATGAAGGTGCCGCCGCGGATGATTTCCTGGCGGCGCTCCACCGGCTGTTCCAGCGTGGCGCGGTAATAGACGCCGGACCGCGCCATCGCGGGCGCGGGCGACAATGCGGCGCCGAAGGTGACGGCGGTGGTGAGCATGGCGATGCCGGCGATTGCGGCCTGGCGAAGCGGGGTCTGGGGAAGGGTCATCTCGGGCTCCTTTGCGTCGGTGTTTCCTGGCGCGAAACCGGGGGCGTCCGGTTCGGCGAAGGTTAGGTTGCGAATCGCCACCTACACAGCTACGTTTTAAGTTGCAACTGAAAATGCAGTTTCAATTTTGTGACCGCCATCATCTGGAGTAGGCTTGGCGGGATCCGGAGAACCGAGATGGGAACAGACGTTCGTGAACCCCTGAAGGAACTGAGCGCCTGCGGCCTGCCCGCAGCGCTGGAAGTGATGGGCGAGCGGTGGAGCTTCATGATCCTGCGCGCCAGCTTCAACGGCGTGCATCACTTCGAGGAATTCCTCAGCGAGCTGGGTATCGCGCGCAACATTCTGTCCAACCGGCTCAGCCGACTGGTCGAGCACGGCATTCTCGACCGGGTGCAGGACGAGGCTGACCGCAGGCGGGTGGAATATTGCCTGACCGAAAAGGGCTTCGATCTGCTGCCCGCCATGGTCTCCCTGCGACACTGGGGGCTCAAATACGGGGTGGAGAATGTCGGGATGGACCCGGTGATCGTGGACGAACGGGACCGGATGCCCATCGGCCCGGTGGCGATGCTGGCGCATGACGGGCGCATCCTGGGCCCCGCCGATCTCAACATGATCGCACGCAAGGACCTGCCCGAAGCCGGGCGGGATCGGCGCGAAGGCGCCCCTACAGCGGGGGGTCTGGCGCTGGACGAACCGCGTGAGGCGGCGGAATAGGCGCGAAGGCGAGCCGTACCGGCGCTGGACGGCAGCCGCTCCTACTGGCGTTCAGTCGGGCCAGTGACCGCCCGACCGGCATTTGGGAACGGCGTTGTCGCGCGTGTTGACCAGCATCTGGTGGAGCTTTTCCAGACCGTTGGGCGCGCTCGGGTCGTAACCCGCCAACGACCGATCGATCACCCTGATGATCTGGCAAACGCGCGCGCTCATCACCCCATCCAGGTTGAGATAGCCACCGGCGAGCGTCATCATCGACAGGCCCTTCGCAACGATCAGGGTGTTGCGCTGCGCCGCCGTCATCTTCGGCACGGAGCGTTCGAACCGCACGGTCTCGTCGTATATGGCGCGGCACTTGTCGAGCACCATGGGCGCGAAGCCGCCCTGCCTTGCGGCGGTATTGCACCGGTTGGCGGCGATGATCCGGGCGTCATAGGGATTGGATGGCAGCAGGTCGCGCGCGGACGCGCTCGTGGGCCCAGTAGCGGATGCGCCCAGAGCCGCCGCCGCGACCAGCACCGCTTTCATCGAACCGCGCCGCCTCTGGCGGGACGGTCTAGCAGTATTTGTTGACCGGATTGCCGAGGCACAGGTTCTTTTCATATCGGTTCCAGTTCGCGATATCGCGTGAAGAGCTGCCGAAAGGCGTAATCGGCTGGCGCACGCGTCCGGGCGAGGGGTAGCCTGCATTATTGGCCTGCGATCGCCAGGTGTTGGTCTGTTGGGTGGCGATCTGCGCGCGCATCCGCTCCTCGTCCGCCGCCTGCTGCTGGCGGTTGAGATAATCGACGCGTTTCTTCAGGCGCGCGGCATCGGGGCAGCTTTCCTGCAAACCCTTCCGGCAGGCGATCTTGTGGTACTTCCAGGCGCGGCGGTAGCCCCAGTTCGCCTCCAGCGCCTGCGCCCAGACGCGGCACGCGCTGCCGGATTCATAGCGTTCGCACAGCGTCTGCGAGAGGTCGTAGGTGATCGCGTTGTAGAAACCCTCCTCGTTCTTAAAATAGGCCAGCGCCTCGTAACAGGTGTTGGGCGAGGCACCCAGCATGCACACATCGGCCATCACGATCGCGCGCCTGGCGCGGTCGGTGGTTTCGAAATCGTCCCACGGGCGGCACAGATCGTACATCCCGCCAAAGCAGGAAATGCGCGCGAACATGTGCGAGATCGGGCGGTCGTCACCTTCGAAGCTGGTGTTCTTGAACCGGCGATAGCCGATCTCGCAACGGTCCATGTCGCCCGCCGAACATGCTTTCATCCATGTGGTTGCGAGATCGCGGTCGGTCCGCTCGAACAGCTGCGCGGCAAGCTCCACGGCCCGGTCGCACGCCGCGCGGTTGCTTGCGCTGCATGCGTCGCGGCTGGCCAGCCACTCCGCCTTCGCGCCGGTCGGTGCGTCCTGCGCGGCGGCCGGCACCGCCGCCGTGGCGATCATGACGGCAAGCAATGTCGCCAGCACAGGGATCAGCAACGCCGCCACCTTCATCGCGGTCAGCCGCGTGCGCATCAGCTGTTCTCGGTTTCGCAGGCATCCAGCGCGCGCCACACCGCACCCGTGCCCGTCCAGGTGAACGGGCCATAGCTGTTGCCATCCATCTGGACCGTGAAGGAGCTGGCACCCTTCAGCGCCGCGTAGGTCGCGTCGGACGCTGCACCGGGGCCCCAGCCTCCCCACGCGGATTCGCGAAACCCGCCGACATCGTACCCGCCCGAGCGCGAAGGAGCGCTGCTGCCCGTGTCGAACGCGACCGTCACGGGGAAATTCGCGTTCGGATCGGCATCGCGGAAGTGCCGGATGAACGGGCCGTAGAGCGAAACGCTCAGATTTCCGTCGCGCAGACGGCGAGAGAACTCGGCGCGGATCTGCTCGCCGTCGGCATCCTTGCCGAACACGCTGATCCGGCACACGCCGCTGCCATAGTCGGCGGCAAGGCCCGCTGCATCGGCCTCCGGCCCGTCGACGAGGGTGACGCTCTGCAGCAATGCAAGCGGCGAAATGGCGAGCGCGAGGGTTGGGGCGATGCTCATGCGAAAAGACTCCCGGTGGACAATGACCGGGCAGCCTAATCGGCGTGCGCGTGCGCTCCAGTTACAAATCCTGTCAGGTTTTCCGACCGCCGCCGGGCCGGCATGCTCAGGCCCACACCTCGATATTGTCCCGTCGCGCTACGCGGATCGGCAGTTCCACCTCCACCAGCGGCGTCAGCTCGTGCGCGGCGAACAGCGCTGTCGCCGCAGGGTGGCGGCCCGCGTCGATCAGTCGCTGCCACAGGAAGACCGTATAGGGCTGCACGCCGCCCGTGTAGTCGACCCCGCGGAACGAGGTGTCGACCTGGCCGATCACGCGGCGGTGCGGCTTGTCGGTCACGGGGGCTCCCGGTTGCGGCTGATGCTCGGCCACATAATCGCGCAGGAAGGCGAGCCGGTCGGTCATGTCGGGCACCAGCTCGCGCGCGATCTGCGCGAGCAGCGGCGGAAGCGTATCGGGCAGGCCGTCCTCGGGAAACGCGGGCGCGGGCTGCGCGAAGTCGACGGAGTCGAGGTCGGGGGCATGCATCCGCTCGACCCAGCGGAACACGCGCGGTGCCTCGCGCTGCATGATCCCCAGCGGCACCGGATCGCGCCCGAGATGCGCGAAGAGCGGGCCGAACATTGCGTAGTCGGCGATGCTCGGCGTGGCGCCCAGCAGGAAGGGATAGGCCGCGAAATGCGCTTCGAGGTTGGCAAGCAGTTCGCGGTAGCTCTCCTCGATCGCGGGAATCGTCGCGGGATCGACGCCCAGCATCGGCAGGTAGGAGTGCATCCGCGCCATCGTCGCCTCGGCGCGCTCCGCATCGCCGCCGGTGGCGAAGGCATCGCGCAGGAACGCCTCCTGCTCGGCCAGATAGCTCCAGCGGTAATGCATCGCGTGGCGCGTCAGCCCGACAACCGCATAGAGTTCGAACAGGTGCGCCAGCGCCAGCAGCCGCGCATCGCCGGGGTAGGCGGGGTGGGGCACGGGCGGCGTATCCTCGCCCTCGAAATGATCGATGATATCGACCGTGTCCTGGATGACGGTGCCATCGGGCAGCTCCACCACCGGAATGATCGCGCGCCCGATCGCGGGCATCACCCGCTCAGCGAAACCGGGATCGGTCGGCGGGCGCTCGACATAGGCGACGCGCTGTTTGCGCAGGTAAGCGCGCGCGCGGCCGGTATAGAGCGAGTGGGGCAGGCCCCAAAGGGTCACCGGTCGATCAGGGGGCTGGGTCATGGGCATCCTTTCTCCGGACGGCTGACTATCGGCGTTGCCCTCGCGCGTCGAGCGTGCCCGCTCAGGCCCCCGGCACCAGCGGTTCGGGTCCGGCGGGCACGATGCCGTACGGATTGATGCGCTCGTGGCTCTCGTAATAGTGATGCCGAATGTGCTCGAAATTGACGGTCTGCTCCATCCCGTCGAGCGCGAGGATCCGGCGCGTGAGGGCGGCGAGATTGGGATAGTCGGCGATCCGGCGCACGTTGCACTTGAAATGGGTGTGATAGACCGGGTCGAAGCGGATCAGCGTGGTCCACAGGCGGATATCCGCCTCGGTCAACTGCTCGCCCACCAGCCACTCGCGGCCCTCCAGCCGCTCTTCCAGCTCATCGAGCACTTCGAACAGCGGGCCGACCGCCTTCTCGTACGCCTCCTGCGAGGTCGCGAAACCCGCCTTGTAGACCCCGTTGTTCACCGCGTCGTAGACCCGGTCGTTCAGCGCATCGATCTCGTCGCGGTGGCCTTCGGGATACAGGTCCAGGTCGTTCGCGCCGCACCGGTCGAACGCGCTGCCGAGCATCCGCAGGATATCCGCGCTCTCGTTGTTCACGATGGTCTGGTTCTTCGTGTCCCACAGCACCGGCACGGTGACGTGGCCCGAATAGTCGGGCTTGGCGCGGGTGTAGACCTGGTGGAGATGGTCCGCGCCCATCACCGGATCGGGCGTGACGCAAGACCCCTCGCGGAAGGACCAGCCGCCTTCCTTCATCAGCCAGTGGACCACCACCAGCTCGATCTGGTCCGTCAGACCCTTCAGGTGCCGCGCGGCATTGGCGCGGTGCGCCCAGGGGCAGGCGAGGCTGATATAGAGGCGATAGCGACCGGGTTCCGCCTTGAACCCACCCTCGCCCGTGGGGCCGGGCGAACCATCGGGCGTGATCCAGTTGCGAAACGCGCTCTCGTCCCGCTCGAACTCGCCCGAGTCCTCGTCGTTATGCGCCCATTCGTCGTGCCATTCGCCGTTCTTGAGAAAGCCCATCGTAATAGTGCCTCGCTGCTGGAAGGTATGGCGATCAAGCGCGGGGGCGCGGGGGACGTTCCCGGGCGGCGGGGGGCGAGGACCGGCGCGCTGTCGAAGCGCAAAACCTGTTGCCTGCCGCCCGGACCGGGTGTATTTCGCACACACGTTACCGGGCCCCTCTGGCGAGCGCATGGCGCGCTCGTGATGTCGGAACGCAGTCTCTTGCGTAACCCTGGCTCTCTTCATGTCACTTTGCCTCGAACGATCGACGAGCGTGCAGCATGTTGCCGCACCGCGCCTGCCACGCGGGGGCGAGGCGTAGCATGCTCCAGTTCGCGATCTATCTGCTCGACGCGCTGATCGTCGTCGCGGCGGTGCTGTCCGCGTGGTTCTGGCTGCGCGCCAGCGGCAAGCGGGTGCGCCGGGTGAGCAAGCACGAAACCTTCGACCACGCGGATATCAACCGCCTCGTGGTCGCCCTCAACCGTGCGCAGATCCTCAATGCGAGGGCAGCCAAGGCAACCGCCGCCGCCGCCCTGCTGGGGGGGCTGCGCGTCCTGCTGGATTTCTGGCCATGACAATACTCGTGCTTCTGGGTGGGCTCGTCCTGCTCGTCATCGGCGGCGAGCTGCTGGTGCGCGGCGCCGTCGCCGTTGCGGGCAAGCTGGGCGTGTCGCCGCTGATGATCGGTCTGACCATCGTGGGCATGGGCACCTCCATGCCCGAGCTCGCCGCGAGCCTGCAGGCGGCGCTCTCCGGATCGCCGGGGATCGCGCTGGGCAATATCGTGGGCTCGAACATCGCCAACAGCTTGCTGATTCTGGGCGTTGCGGCGCTTCTGGCGCCGATTGCGGTCGCCCGGGGCACGCTGTGGCGCGATGGCGGGATCGGCGTGCTGGCGGCGGTTGCGCTGCTCGCCATCGGCATGACGACCGGGCTCGGCAGGGCGGCGGGCGTGGTGCTGATCGCGGCGATGCTCGGCTATCTTTTTCTGGCATACCGGCAGGAAAAGGCCGCCGTCGGCCACAGCGCCGCGCTGGAGAAGGCCGAGGCGCTGGAGGGCATCGACCCCGCGCTGAAGCCGGGGGAGAGCCCATCGGCCGGGTGGGGCCTCTCGCTCTTCTTCCTGCTGGCGGGGCTGGGCTGCATTGTCGGGGGCGGAACGCTTCTGGTGGGTGCCGCGGTAGACCTGGCCATCGAATTCGGCATGTCGGAAACGCTCGTGGGCCTGACCATCGTGGCCGTGGGCACCTCGCTGCCCGAACTCGTCACGTCTGCCGTGGCGGCGCTCCGCAAGCAGTCGGAAGTGGCGCTGGGCAACGTGCTCGGTTCGAACATCTACAACGTGTTCTTCATCGGCGGCGTGACCGGAGCGATTGCCCCGACCCCGGTGCCGGAAACGCTGGTGCGCTTCGACCTGCCGATCCTGATCGGCGTGTCGCTGGCGGTGATGGCGCTGGCCTGGACCGGAGCGCGCCTGTCCCGCTGGGAGGGCGCGGCGCTGGTGGCGGCCTACTGCGCGTATCTCGGGTTTACGGCGGGGTTGTTTTAGGGGCGAATTTCGAAAGCAGAGCTAACGCGCTTTGAACAGGCCCGAGACTACGGCAGCTACTAACCCAATGGCGCTCACCGCAGTGCTGCCAACCAGCGCCCCGAGAACGATGTCAGGCAGAGTGAGGCCACCAATACTGAACCCCGCCAATACAACGATGATTGCGGCAAAAACGGAATACCAGACAAGATAGCGAAAAACCCACTTCGCATATCGCCAGCGTAGTCGACGATTGGCTTTCTTGTTTCGATTGTCTTCGCGGAGACCTGGAGAAAAATACCGATGTAGGCAAACGCGTCACAATTGCCTCTCTGTCCTACACGCCCCCACCGCGCTAACCCGGACAGCGCTCTTTCAAACCGTCGATCCGCCCCGGAAGTCCTCGCCATCGGGCCCGGAGCCTTTTCTTGCTTAGACAATGTGTCAGGTGTGTCAGGCCCAGCGCTTTCAGACACTTCTGCGCTGGCTGCCGGTCACGCTCGGGTTTAGATCACCCATCGTCCTTGGTGGAATACTGGTCGTTCCGGAATTTGAGCGGCCCCTCGGTAGTGAACAGCGACAGGGTCGAACGCTTGCAGGTCTCGTCCATGCCGTTGTGCCCTTCGCCCAGATGCGCCGTCCGGTACAGCGCCCCCTCGGTGTGGCTGTCTCCGCTCAGCAGGACCGTATAGTGAAACTCGGTCCGATAGCGTTCGCCGTAGCGAAAGCCCTGGTATTCGACCCAGCCCCAGATATGCATCCGCTTCTTCTTGTCGATCACTTCACGGATCTCGTCGTGCGAGAACCAGCGGCCATTCTGGATGATGGAGAGGCCGGGACCTATCATCAGAGTGGCGTGGTTCTTCTGCGAATAGGGGAACGTCCAGTCGTGCCGGACGGGGGTATCGAATAGGTCGCTGTCCACCTGTGCGATTACGCGGCGTGCGGGTGTCTTGCCGGTGTTCTTGATCTCCACCCCATAGCGCAGTCTGGCGATCGCTCCGTTGCTGGCCTTGTCCCATTCCTGCGTCACGTTGCCCGAGACGAGATAGGGCCTGAACTCGAGTGATGAATAGTAGTCGAGATGTTCCATCGAATGCGCCGCCGCGCGGGAGGCTTCCGTCGCCGCTTTCGTCGCGCGGGCGCTGAAGACCACGGTCACTGCCAGTGCGAAGGTCGCGATGAGCGAGCTGGCAATTCCTACCGCCTCAAGCCGCAGGGCGAGGATGGGCAGGTCGACCGCGCGTAAATCGAAGCATGCCCGGTCGCCGGGCGTGCAGCCAAGACTGTCGATGCCGAGGAATCCCGCGATCCCGTAGCTCAGCGCCCATAGCAGAACGAACACGGCGACCAGTATCGATGCCCAGAAAAGGCCAGGTCCAAGCTTTTTCATCGTAGTCCTCCTCGATCCAGCCCCGCCATCACGCCCTCGGCGCCTGCCGCCGGTAGCTCAGCGCTTCGGCCACGTGCACGCGGCCGACCTGCTCCGCTCCGCCAAGGTCCGCCACCGTCCGCGCTACCCTCAGCATCCGTACATAGGAGCGCGCCGAGAGGCGCATCCTCTCCGCCGCCTGCATCAGCAGCGTGCGCCCCGCCTCGTCGGGGGTGGCGAAGCGTTCGAGCATGTCGCCGTCGAGCTCGGCATTGGTGCGCGCGCCGCTCTCCGCCTCGCGGGCTGCCTGAACCGCGCGCGCTGCGGCGACCCGCGCAGCGACCTCGGCGCTCCCCTCGGCAGGCGGGGGCAGGGCGAGGTCGGCGGCGCTGACCGGCTCCACTTCCACATGCAGGTCGATCCGGTCGAGCATCGGCCCGCTGACCTTGCTCTGGTAGTCGGCGGCGCACTTCGGAGCGCGGCCGCAGGCGAGCGAGGGATCGCCCAGGTGGCCGCAGCGGCACGGGTTCATCGCCGCGATCAGCTGCACCCGCGCCGGGTAGCTGACATGCGCATTGGCGCGCGCGACGTCGACCTTGCCCGTCTCCAGCGGTTGTCTCAGTGAATCGAGAACGGGCCGCTGGAACTCGGGCAGTTCGTCGAGGAACAGCACGCCCAGATGCGCGAGGGAGACTTCGCCGGGTCGCACCTTCAGCCCGCCGCCGGTCAGCGCCGCCATGCTCGCCGAATGGTGCGGCGCACGGAATGGCCGCGCGCGGCTGATGCGCCCGCCCTCCAGCAGCCCGGCGACCGACTGCACCATGCTCACCTCCAGCGCCTCGGCCGGGGAGAGCGGGGGGAGGATGCCGGGCAGGCACGCGGCGAGCAGGCTCTTGCCCGCACCCGGCGGCCCGCTCATCAGCAGGTTGTGGCCGCCCGCCGCCGCGATCTCGAGCGCGCGCTTGGCGCTCTCCTGACCCTTCACCTGCCTGAGGTCGGGGCCGGGTGAGGCCTCCTCGACCGTGCCAAGCTGCGGTTCGCTCAGCTGCTGCGTGCCCTTGAGGTGGTTGAGCAGGCTGACCAGATCGGGCGCCGCGATCACCGGGATGCCGCTCGCCCAGCGCGCCTCCGCCCCCTGAATGGCGGGGCAGATCAGCCCGCACTCGGCTTCGCTGGCATGCATCGCGGCGAGCAGAACGCCGGGCGAGCCGACAATCCGCCCGTCGAGCGCGAGTTCGCCCACCGCGACGAAGTCCGCCAGCTGCTCCCGGTCCGCCACGCCCATCGCGGCCAGCAGCGCGAGCGCGATCGGCAGGTCGTAATGCGATCCGTCCTTGGGCAGGTCGGCGGGCGAGAGGTTGACCGTGATCCGCTTGGGCGGCAGCGCGAGGCCCATCGCGGCGAGCGCTGCCTGCACCCGCTCGCGGCTCTCGCTCACCGCCTTGTCGGGCAGGCCGACGACACTGAAGCGCGGAAGGCCCGCGGCGAGCTGGCACTGCACCTCCACGGCGCGCGCCTCCAGCCCGAGATAGGCAACCGTGCGAACAGTAGCGACCATGAACAGGCTCCCCCCGCAGCCTTGCCTTGCGGCAAAACCTTGCCGGGTCCGCCCGCGATTGTCGAGTTCGCAGTTTTCCGCATGTTTTCAGCGGCGCACAAAGTGTTACCGGCCCGGCAACCATTCTCGGTGGGGCAATGGTAAGGCGCGGGCGGCAAAACGCTGCCGGTGCGCTGGTACACTTCCCTTCTCCTCGCACTTGCGACCACCCTCGGCCTGGTACCCACCCCCCTCCAGGCCGAGGGTTGGCTTGTGAAAGTCACTATTACCGAAGAATGGATCGACGAGAGCGACCCGCGCTTCCACGACAGCGAGCCGGTCGACCAGCATTTCGAGGCCGAAAGCGACGACTACGCATCGCCGCGCATCGCCTATCCGACGGCGGACCGCGCCATCTCCTCCTTCCGCGCCAGCGCACCCACGGCGCTTGCCGCCTATGGCCCGTTCCGCGTGGTCGATCCGACGCGGGCCGTGCTGGTGGGAACCACCACTTCCGCCACGCCTGCACAGTTCGCCGCTTTGCTGCGCGCCTACCCGCAGCTTCGCACGCTGGACCTGGTCGAGGCCCCGGGTACGGAGAACGACCGGGCCAATCTTGCTGTGGGCCGCATGATTCGCGCCGCCGGGCTGACCACCCGCGTCCCTCAGGGCGGCTCGGTCCGCTCGGGCGCGGTGGAGCTGTTCCTGGCGGGTGCACGGCGCGAGGTGGAAGACGGCGCGCGCTTCGCGGTGCACAGCTGGCGCGACAATCGCGGGCGCGAGGCAGATGATTTCCCGGCGGGGGCACCCGAACACCGCTATTACCTCGACTACTACCGCGAAATGGGCATGAGCACGGATGGCGCGCGCGATTTCTACGCGATGACGAACGAGGCGCCGCACGCCAGGGCACGCTGGCTCGATGCCGGGGAAATGCGCGGCTGGATGGCCCGCACGCTGCGCAATGCGGCGAACGACAACGAGGCGACAGGCGATGCTCCGCGCATCGCGTATCTTGACGTGACCGGAGCGAGCCAGTAATGGCGCGCGCTTGAGGTTCCGGCCTGCGGGCCGGGAAATACAGGTGGGTGCCGCGCACAGCGCAGCCCGCCGATCCAGATTTCGAGGATATCATGAAGCGGACTTTCCAGCCCAGCAATCTCGTTCGTGCGCGTCGCCACGGCTTCTTCGCACGCAAGGCCACCACTGGCGGCCGCAAGGTTCTCGCCGCCCGCCGCAAGCGTGGCCGCAAGAAGCTCTGCGCGTAATTCCATAGGCTTGCATCGCAGGCAGGGCTGTCCGGCCCTGCCGGCAGCGGCATCGACAATGCTTGCGGGCTCCACTTTCGGGGCCCGTTTGCCTATTTAACCGACATGAGCGCGCCCGCTCCTCCGTTCCCCGGCGTCGACCGGCGGATTACCGCACGGAACGTGATGACCGCGCGTGCCGATTTCCTTGCGGCGAATCGGGGCCTGCGCGTGCCCATGCCCGGGTTCGTGCTGCTCGCCAGCCCGAACGAGGGGCACGGCGTGCGCTACGGCATCACCGTCACCAAGAAGATCGGCAATGCGGTGGTCCGCAACCGCATGAAACGCCGCTTCCGCGAGTTGTTGTGGCAGCACCTGCCCGCACTCGGCCTGCCCGATCACGATCATGTGCTGATCGGTCGCGAGGGCGGGGTCGAGCGGGACTTTGCCAAGCTTTCCGAAGAACTGGCGACGGCGCTGGGCCGGGCGGCGCGCGGCGAAGGCCAGCGCGGACGGCCGCCACGCAGGAAGCGCAGCCGATGAGCCCCGTGAAACGCGTGATGGTACTGGCGATTCGCGGCTGGCAGCTGGGCCCCAGCCTGATCCTGCCTTCGAGTTGCCGCTTCCAGCCCAGCTGCTCGCAATACGCCATCGAAGCGATCGAAAAGCACGGTCCAATCAAGGGTGGATGGCTGGGCTTCAAGCGTATAATGCGCTGCCATCCATGGGGTGGGCACGGCCATGATCCGGTTCCCTGAATCCAGCCCGCATCACCGCAAGACGTTTTAAGAACAGCAGGATCGCACGAATCTTGGACAACCAGCGCAACCTCATCTTCGCCGTGGTCCTGTGCGGCCTCATGATCCTGCTGTACGATTCGGCGATCAGCTATTTCTATCCGGCGCCGCCCGAGAGCGAGCAGGCCGAGCGCGCGACCACGCCCGAGCAGCGCGCCGCACAGGAAATCGCCAATGAAACTGGCGTCGCGCCCAGCGTGGCGCAGCAGGCGGTGGACCTCGACGAAGCGCTGGCATCCGGCAATCGTGTGGCGATCGACGCACCGCGCGTCGAAGGCTCGATCAACCTCGTCGGCGCGCGGGTCGACGATATCGAACTGAAGGATCACCGCGCGACGGTGGATGAAGACAGCGGCCCCGTGCAGCTGTTCGCGCCCGCCGGCACGCCGATCCAGAATTTCGCGCAGTTCGGCTTCGTGGGCGATGGCACACAGCTGCCGGACGCGAAAACCGTGTGGCAGGCCAGCAGCGACACGCTGTCGCCCGGCAATCCGGTGGACCTGCGGTGGGACAATGACGAGGGGCAGCGGTTCCGCATCCGCCTGTCGATCGACGATAATTACATGATCACCGCCGAACAGACCGTGGCCAACTACGGCGAGGGCCCGGTGGTCGTATCCCCCTTCGCCACCATCCCCCGCACCAGCCTGACCGCGAGCAAGAGCACCTGGATTTCCCATTCGGGCCCGATCGGCACCTTCGGCGGTACGGTCGATTATGGGGTCGACTACGAGGACCTGGCGGAGGACGGTCCGGTTTCGGGCGAAGGGCAGGCCGCGTGGCTCGGCTTCACCGATATCTACTGGCTAGGCGCGCTGGTGCCCGAAGCGGGTTCCTCACCCGATACCGGCTTCCGTTCGCTCGGAAACGACCTGTTCCGCGCGGACCTGATCTACGATCCCGTTACGCTTCGCCCGGGGCGGCAGATCACGCGCAGCTCGCAGCTCTTCGCCGGGGCCAAGGAAAGCGGCGTGCTCGATGCCTATCAGGATGCGGGCATCGCGCAGTTCGGCCTGGCGATCGACTGGGGCTGGTTCCGCTGGTTCGAAAAGCCGATCCTGTGGCTGCTGCGCCAGATCTTCTCCGTCGTCGGCAATTTCGGCGTCGCGATCATCCTGCTCACCTGCGTGGTGCGCGGCCTGATGTTCCCCATCGCCCAGAAGGGCTTTTCCAGCATGGCGAGCATGAAGGCGATCCAGCCGGACATGAAAAAGCTGCAGGAGAAGCACAAGGACGACAAGGTCAAGCAGCAGCAGGAAATGCAGAAGCTGTTCAAGGAGAAGGGCGTCAATCCGGTGGCCGGGTGCCTCCCCATGCTCCTTCAGATCCCTGTCTTCTTCGCGCTCTACAAGGTGCTGATCCTCGCGATCGAGATGCGCCATCAGCCCTTCGTGCTGTGGATCGAGGATCTGTCCGCGCCCGATCCGGCGCATGTCCTCAACCTGTTCGGCCTGCTGCCCTACGATGTGCCGGGCTTCCTGGCGCTCGGCCCGCTGGCGCTGCTGCTCGGCTTCACCATGTGGCTGACCTTCCGCCTCAACCCGAGCACGATGGACCCGGTGCAGCAACAGGTCTTCTCGATCATGCCGTGGGTGCTGATGTTCGTCATGGCGCCGTTTGCCGCCGGCCTGCTGCTGTACTGGAACACGTCCAACCTGCTGACGCTGGCGCAGCAGAAGTATCTGTATTCCAAGCATCCCCAGCTCAAGGCAGCGGCCGAGAAGGAAAAGGCGGAAAAGGCACAGAAGGCGCAGGAAGGGGCGTGAGCGCGCCTGGCCCGCAGACGCCGGAGGAAGTCGCCGCGGCGCGCATGGTTTCCGGCCGGGTGGAATTCCTGCTTTCCGCCCCGCAGCTGAAATTCCTGCCCGATCCGACCGTGCCCGAAGTGGCGCTGTGCGGGCGTTCCAACGTGGGCAAGAGCTCGCTGCTGAACGCGCTGACCATGCGCAAGGGGATCGCGCGCGCCTCCGTCACGCCGGGCCGCACGCAGGAACTGAACTTCTTCGAGGTGGGCGAGCCCACGCAGTTCCGGCTGGTCGACATGCCGGGTTACGGCTTCGCCAAGGCGCCCAAGAGCGTGGTCGAGAAATGGCAGGGGCTGGTGCGTACCTACCTGCGCGGTCGTTCCGTCCTTACGCGCACGCTGGTGCTGGTGGACAGCCGCCACGGCCTGAAGGACACCGACCGCGCGATGATGAAGATGCTCGACGAGGCGGCCGTCGGCTATCGCATCGTCCTGACCAAGAGTGACAAGATCAAGGCCAGCGCGCTCGAGGCAATGCACGACAAGGTTGCGGCCGAGGCGAAGAAGCACCCGGCGGCCTATCCGGAAGTCCACCTCACCAGTGCCGAAAAGGGACAGGGCATCGCCGCGCTTCGTGCTGCCGTGGTGGCCGATGCGCTGACGCCCTAGGCTGCGCTCGACAGTGCGCTGCCCGCGCCTTAATCGCTCGCCCTGACCCAGGAAGGCTGCGCCGGACACACCCATGAAACTCATTATCGGCAACAAGAACTATTCGAGCTGGAGCCTGCGCGGCTGGCTCGCCTGCAAGCAGGCGGGCCTCTCCTTCGAGGAAATCCTGGTGCCGCTGTTCGGCGAGGACTGGGATGCGCTGAAGAAGGGCGAGGGCGATCTGACGCCGTCTTCCGGCAAGGTGCCGGTGCTGTGGGACGGCGATGACGAGGCGGGCGCCGGGGGGTGGGACAGTCTGGCGATCCTCGAATACCTGGCCGACAAGGTCGGGCGCGATCGCTTCTGGCCCAAGGACGATGCCGCGCGCGCCATGGCCCGCGCGATGGTCGCCGAAATGCACTCCTCCTACCTCTCGCTGCGCCGCGAATGCCCGATGAACATCCGCGTGCGGCACGAGAACGTGAAGATTTCCGAAGCCACCCGGCAGGATGTGGTGCGCATTCTGGGCCTTTGGGCAGAGGCGCGTGCGCGCTTCGGCAGCGGGGGCCCGTTCCTGTTCGGCACCTTCGGCGCGGCGGACATCTTCTACGCGCCCGTGGTCAGCCGCTTCATCACCTATGGCTTCGGCGTACCCGGCTTCGCGGAGAGCTACATGCAGGCGGTCTGGACCCACGACTGGCTGCAACAGTGGATCGCTGCCGCCGAGGACGAGCAATGGGTGATCGAGCAGTACGAGAGCGTGCCGATCTCCTGACCGCCAGGTTCACGGCGTGCGCTTCGCGGCGTAGCGCGTGCCGTCCTTGCGAGCGTAGCCATCGGCGTCGAAGACCATGTCGATATCGGGATACTCGCCCGAATCCTGCTGTCTGTCTCCCGCGCCGATCGCCACGAACACGCAATCGGCCTCGCTGCGGTTCTGGAGGTGGTGGCCGTTTTCGACCCCCGCCGCCCACGCGATGATATCGCCGGGGCGCACAGTCGTTTCGCCATCATCCTCCACCAGCACCGCTTCGCCTGCCAGCATCACGACAAGCTCGTCTTCCTCGCTGTGCCAATGGCGCTGGCTCGACCACGCACCGGGCTTGAGGACGACATGGCTCGCCCCCATCCGCGTCAGCCCGGCAACGGGCGCGAGGCGACGGTACCAGCGGCCCTGCACCTCGGCATCGAATGGCACGGGGTATCCGGTCGCGTTGGTCTGCGGGATGCCATCGAGATCGAGCTTGGGCATCGGCGAACACTCCTGCTAGCGGATCGATCATGACTGACGTTCTCGACCTCGCCAAGCGGCTGATCGCCGCGCCCAGCGTCACCCCTGCGACCGGGGCGGTGTTCGACGAGATGCAGGCGATGCTCGAACCGCTCGGCTTCGCTGTACACCGGTTCACGCGCGGCAATGGTGATGCGGGATCGGACGAGGCACCGGTCGAGAACCTGTTCGCCATCCGTAAGGGAGCAGGGCCCAGGCACTTCGCATTCGCCGGCCACCTCGACGTGGTGCCGCCGGGCGAGGGCTGGGCGAGTGGCGCGTTCGAGCCGGAGATCAGAGGCGACCTGCTGTACGGGCGCGGCGCGGTCGATATGAAGGGCGCGATTGCCTGCATGGTCGCCGCGGTGGCCGATGTGCCGCATGACGCTGGCACGATCAGCTTCATCATCACCGGCGACGAGGAAGGGCCCGCGCTGCACGGCACCCGTGCGCTGATCGATTTCATGCGCGCCAATGATCACGCACCGGACCTGTGCCTGGTCGGCGAGCCGACCAGCGTGAACCGCCTGGGCGACATGATGAAGATCGGCCGGCGCGGCTCGGTCAACATGTGGCTCAGCGCCAAGGGCACGCAGGGCCACGTCGCCTCCCCGCACCTGGCCGACAATCCGATTCCGCGCCTTGTCGCCGCGATGGCGGAACTGGATGCTCTGGCGCTGGACGACGGAACCGACTGGTTCCAGTCGAGCAATCTGGAGATCACCGATATCGAGGTGGGCAATCCGGCGCACAACGTGATCCCCGGCGAGGCGCGCGCGCGGCTTTCGATCCGCTTCAACGACCGCCATTCCGGCGCCTCGCTGAGCGAGAAGGTGACGGCCATCTGCGCGCGTCACCAGGTCGATGTACGGCCGGTCATCTCTGGCGAGCCTTTCCTGACGCCGCCGGGCGCGTTCTCGCAGATGGTCGGCGAGGCAGTTGAGGCCGAGACGGGCGTTGCGCCCGAAGCATCCACCAGCGGCGGCACGTCGGACGCGCGGTTCCTTCGCAGCGTCTGCCCCGTGATCGAGTTCGGCCTCGTCAACGCGACCATGCACAAGCGCGACGAGGCCGTCGCGGTGGCGGACCTTTCCGTTCTGGCGCGCATCTATACCCGGATTGCCAGGGCCGCTCTGGACGGCTGATCTCATCCCACTTGCCGCGCCTCTCGCGTCCCGGCACTATGCGCGCCGAGGACTATTGGGGGATTTCGATGTTCAAGGCCTGGTTTGCGACCCCGTTGTGGGCGCGCGTACTGCTCGCGCTGATTCTGGGGGCAGTCACGGGCTATCTCTGGGGGCCGGGTGCAGAGAGCATCAAGATCGTCGGCGATCTGTTCATCGACTTCATCAAGATGCTGATCGTGCCGCTGATCTTCCTCAGCCTGGTGTCCGGCGTGACCGCGATCGGGGATCTGGGCAAGCTGGGCAGCGTGGGCTGGCGCGCCATCCTGCTGTTCGTCGTGACCGGCCAGATCGCGGTGTGGCTGGGGCTGGGCCTCGGCACCTTCTTTGCGCCCGGTATCGGCCTCGACACATCGGGGATCGAGATGGGGCCGGTGCCGGAGCCCGCGCCGTTCGAATGGCGCGAGATGCTGCGTTCGATGATCCCGGTCAGCCCGGTGAAGGTGATGGCGGACGTCAACGTGTTGCCGCTGATCGTCTTTTCGCTGCTGGTGGGTATCGGCATCCTGCTCGCCAAGCGGGACGAGGATAACGAGGGCCCCGACACGCCGGGGGCCACCAGAGGCGCGGTCGGGGCCGTGGCGCGCGCCTTCGATGCAGGCGCCGTGATCTTCCAGAAGATCACCATGGTCATCATGGAGCTGACGCCCTTCGGCGTCTTCGCGCTGATCGCATGGGTGGTCGGCACGCTGGGGCTCGATGCGGTCGCCGCGCTCGGCAAGCTGGTTGCGCTCAATTACGGGGGCTGCGTGCTCATCATCGTGGTGATGTACGTCTTCATCCTCGCGCTTTCGCGCGTGTCGATCATCGGCTTCTTCCGCGGGATGATCGACGCGATTGCGGTGGCCTATTCTACCGCCAGCTCCAGCGCGACGCTGCCCGTGACCCTGCGCTGCACCCAGCGCAATCTGGGCGTCACGCGGCCGACCTCCAGCTTCATCGTCTCGCTGGGATCGACCATCAATATGGACGGCACCGCGATGTACCTGGGGCTGGCGACGCTGTTCGGCGCGCAGATCTTCGGAGTGGACCTGAGCTGGGCGGATTACGGCATGATCGCACTGCTGGCGACCGTGGGCTCCATCGGCGCGGCGGGCATTCCGGGCGGCGGGCTGGTGATGATGGGCGCGATCTTCACCGCGGTGGGCGTGCCGCTGGAAACCATCGCCTTCGTCGCGGGCGTGGACCGGATCATGGACATGATGCGCACCGCCACCAACGTCACCGGCGATGCGACCGTCACCGTGGCCACCGCCACCATGCTGGGCGAGATCGACAAGGCCGAGCTGGCCAGCGCGGACGATGTTTGAGGGGTTACTTTAATGCGAGCAAGCGCGTGAAATGAGGCAGTAGCTCGGCGTAGACCGCGACTATCCAATCCTCGCCTTGATGATTGGCGGCACGCTGAGCGAAGAAAAGCTCGGTTCGTAGCGCTTCGATGCAATCCCGGCGCCGGGCTTTTGCTTCCTGCGCGCAAGCTTGAAAAGAGCCGTGATATTCATAGCCGTTGAAGGCGAGTGCGAAGGCATTAATGGCTTGCCGATCGCCCGGCTTGGGGAGGTCGTTGATCGTCACGCCCTAACTTTCACCTCTCCATCGTCAGCGGCGCATCGCTGACCGGGTCGACATATTCGATCGGGGTGAAATCGCTCATGGCGCAGCCTGCGCCGCGCTCCAGCTCGCCGCCGTAATTCTCCAGCACGTAGATGATCTCGCCCCGGCACAGCTGCCCGATGGAGGTGGAGTAGGTGAAGCCGTCCTGCGCCTGCAGGCCCGGGCAGGGCCGGGCGAACCGCGCGCGATAGACATCGCCGCCCGCCATCTCGAAATCGATGGTGCGGTCGTCACGAATATCGCTGTCGCGGATGCTCGCAGTGCGCAGGCAGGTGCGTGGCTCGCCGAGGATACGCACATCGGTGTCCTCCTCCACGCCCGCGAAGCTGGCGTCCGGCTCGTCTATGGGCGCACATGAAGCCATCCCAAGCATGCCCGCAATCACGGCGACTCGTTTCATCTCTCGCTCTCCCGCGTCGATTTCGCGCCGCCTTTCGCAGCACGCGCCTTGGGCGGTTCTAGCACCTTCTTGCGGAAGCTGCACAGGTCCACGACCTCGCAGTGCCAGCATTCGGGCGTGCGCGCCTTGCAGACATAGCGCCCGTGCAGGATCAGCCAGTGGTGCGCGTGGAGCCGGAAGGGGCCGGGGACGCGCTTCTCCAGCTTCGCCTCGACCGCCTCGGGCGTCTTGCCCTTGGCGAGGCCGGTGCGGTTGCCGACGCGGAAGATGTGCGTGTCGACCGCGAAGGTTTCCTGCCCGAAGGCGCAATTAAGCACGACGTTGGCGGTCTTGCGGCCCACACCGGGCAGCGTCACCAGCTGCTCGCGCGTTTGCGGCACCTCGCCATCGTGTTCGTCCACCAGCAGGCGTGCCATCGCAATCACGTTCTTCGCCTTGGAGTTGAACAGCCCGATCGTCTTGATGTGATCCTTCAGCCCGTCCTCACCCAGATCGAGCATCTGGCGCGGCGTTTCCACTTGCGCGAACAGCGCGCGCGTCGCCTTGTTGACGCCTACGTCGGTCGCCTGCGCGCTCAGCGTCACCGCCACCAGCAGCTGGTAGGGATTGCCATATTCCAGCTCCGTCTCGGGCGAAGGATTGCCCTCGGCCAGGCGGCGGAAGAATTCGAAGATCTGGTCTTTCGTCATGGTCGCGGGGGAAGCACGGCCATCACAGGCCGAGGACGTTCTCCATCGAGTAACGCCCGGGTTCGCGGCCGATCAGCCACGCGCCGCCGGTGAGGGCGCCGCGGGCGAACAGCGCGCGGTCCTCGGCCACGTGGCTCAGCACGATCCGCTCGTTCTGCCCGGCGAGGATTACCGAATGTTCCCCGGTAACGGTGCCGCCGCGTAGCGAGGCAAAGCCGATGGCTCCCTCTTCGCGCTCTCCCGCGATCCCGTCGCGCCCGCGCTCGCTCTTGGTGTCGAGGTCGATCCCGCGCGCCTCGGCCGCCGCCTCGCCCAGCAGGAGCGCGGTGCCCGATGGGGCGTCCACCTTCCTGCGGTGATGCATCTCGACGATTTCCACGTCCCAGTCCGGCCCCAGCGCCTGCGCTGCCTCTCGCACCAGCCTGGCCAGCATGGTCACGCCGAGCGAGGTGTTGCCGGTCTGCAGGATGGGCACCGCACGCGCCGCATCGTCGATCGCGCTGTGATGACGTTCGCCCAGGCCCGTCGTCCCGATCAGCAGCGGCACGCCCGCCCCGATGGCGGCGTGCAGGTTGCCTTCCAGCGCGGCCGGGGCCGAAAAATCGATCAGCACATCGCTGCGGTCCGCCAGCCCGGCAACATCCTCGCCCTTGTCGACCGCTCCGGCGAGCGTGTGTCCGCCTTCCTCGATAGCGGCCGCGATGGCCTGCCCCATGCGCCCGTCGCGCCCGATAATTCCGATTGCCGCCATTGCAGTCCCGTTGTTGCCCGTGCTTGATATGCCTCATGGCAGACATTCGCAGCATCGTCATCCTGACCGGCGCAGGCATTTCCGCCGAAAGCGGGATCGACACCTTCCGCGACGCGGGCGGATTGTGGGAAAAGCACCGGATAGAGGATGTGGCCACGCCAGAGGCTTTCGCGCGCAACCCGGCGCTGGTGCAGGGCTTCTACGATGCCCGCCGCGCCGCGCTGGACTCGGTCGAGCCCAATGCGGCGCACAAGGCGCTGGCGCGGCTGGAGCGTGAATGGCCAGACGACGAAGCGCACAGCCTGCTGATCGTGACCCAGAACGTGGACGACCTTCACGAGCGTGGGGGCCTGCAAAATGTGCTGCATATGCACGGCGAACTGCGCAGCGCGCTGTGCGGAGCCTGCGGAGCGCGCACGCGCTGGGAGGGCGCATTGTCCGACGCACCGCCATGCACATCCTGCGGTGCACCCGCGCTGCGGCCCGACGTCGTGTGGTTCGGCGAGATGCCCTACCAGATGCCGCGAATCTACGAGGCGCTGGCGAGGGCGGATCTCTTCGTCTCGATCGGCACCAGCGGCGCGGTCTATCCCGCAGCGGGCTTCGTGCAGGAAGCGGCGGCTTACGGCGCACGCACGCTGGAGCTCAATCTGGAGCGCAGCGAGGGCTCGCACTGGTTCGACGAATCGCGCCAGGGGCGCGCGGGCGAACTGGTGCCCGCGTGGGTGGACGAGGTGCTGGGCGGCCGGTGATACGAGAAGGCCGGCTGGCTGAATGCCCGCCCAGTCTCCAATTGTTCGACCCCGCTCTCGCTAGAGCCACTCGCCGGTTCCCCCGCACGAGCCACATGGTCGGCGTGCCGGTGCCGTTGCACCGAGGGCAAGGATCGAAGCCGATTCTGCCCAGCAGTCCGGATGGCCTGAGGAGATTCAACAGGTTCGCAATCATTTCCGCTCGCTCCCTCAATGCTTCGAGGTTTCCCGCGCACTTCCTTTTGCGCTCTGCGAGCATCCCGCGAATCGTGATCGAGAGAAAGCGAAACCGGGCCGGGTCCGGAGCTGCATTGGTCCATTATGGATTGTTTAGACCACACCCCGAACAACCCGGGTCCTTCGCTATCGTCAGCGAACGCATTTCCGCACGGAGCCCGTCCATCAGGTGCAGCTTGCCCCACTGCGGATCGCCGAGAGCGCTCGCGCCGTCGAGCAGCACGCGGATCGCCTGCATCGCGGCGAAGCTGCCGACCCAGCCGACCATCGCGCCCAGCACCCCGTCCTCGGCGCAGGTGTCGCAATCGTCGGCATCGAAGGCATCGCCCACGAAGCAGCGGTAGCAGGGCTGGTCGGGCAGATGCCCCGCAAACGCGCCGACCTGCCCCTGGAAGCGGCCCACCGCGGCGGACAGCAGCGGCAGGCCGTTCGCCACGCAGGCATCCGACACGGCGAGCCGGGTGGCGAAATTGTCCGTCCCGTCCAGTACGAGGTCCGCACCGGCCATCAGCCTCGCGGCATTCTCTGCCCCGATCCGGTTGTCATACACCTCGGCGGAGATCGCATTGTCGAAATTGGCCAGCCAGCGGCGCGCGGCGACCGCCTTGGCATGGCCGATATCGCGGGTGGTGTAGATCGTCTGGCGTTGCAGGTTGGAGAGCTCCACATCGCCGTCGTCGATCAGCGTGAAGCGGCCCACGCCGGCCCCTGCGAGATATTGCAGCGCGGGGCTGCCGATCCCGCCGAGCCCCACCAGCACCACGTGCCGGCACGCCAGCGCCGCCTGCCCCGCGCCGCCGACCTCGGGCAGCACGATGTGGCGCGCAAAACGTTCGAGCCGCTCGGGAGGGAGCACTATTCGCGGTCCTGCGCATCGTCCGCGGGAAGGCGCCGTTCCTGCTTGAACGCGCCGATTCCGAACCACCAGAGGAACGCGATGACGCCGCCCTTCACCGGCTGCAGCATCGCGATCAGCATGGCGACGGCCACCGGCAGGATGATCGCGAGCGTCAGCCAGGCGGACATGCCGTAGCTACCGATCATCGCGATGACGACGGGCGCCAGCAGGTGTCCGACCACGAAGATGCCGATATAGGCGGGAAAATCGTCCGCCTGCTGCAGCGACCAGTCCTGTCCGCAATGCGCACAGGTTTCGACCGGCTTGAGCCACTTGCGAAACAGCGGCGCACCATCGCAGCGCGGGCAATGCCCCCGCAGGGCGCGCAGCAGCGCCGTTGCGAGTGTAGCGGGGAGATCGACTCGCACTTCACAGGTCTGGGGATCGGGCATGGGAAAGCTGTTGGCAGCCTGTGCGCCAAGTGTCGACAGACCTGTGGAACGGTCTGCCGACAACCGGTGTGCAAATTGTCGATCGGCTGTGCGCCGGGCGATCAGCTTTCCAGCTGGCGCAGCAGGCTGCGCACGTCGCCATCCATGTCCGCATCGCGCGTGCGCAGGTCTTCGATCAGCTTGACCGCGTGGATCACGGTCGAGTGGTCGCGCCCGCCGAATTTGCGCCCGATTTCGGGGTAGCTGCGCGGCGTGAGCACCTTGGAGAGGTACATGGCAACCTGACGGGGGCGGACCACCGCACGCGTGCGGCGCTTGCTGCTCATCTCGGAGCGGTCGATGCGATAGAACTGGCACACGGTGCGCTGGATCTCGTCGATCGTGATCCGGCGACGGTTGGCCGACAGGATATCGGTCAGCTGTTCCTCGGCCAGCTGCAGCGAGACCGGCTGGCCGGTCAGCTGGGCATAGGCGATCAGCTTGTTGAGGCCGCCGACCAGCTCGCGCACGTTGCGGGTGATGGTGCGGGCCAGGAAGTCGATCACGTCGTCGGGCACGGCCAGCGGCGCGAAGCGGGTCAGCTTGGATTCGAGGATCGAGCGGCGCAGTTCCATGTCGGCAGGCTGGATGTCCGCCACCAGCCCCATCGACAGGCGGCTGAGCAGGCGCGGTTCCACGCTGTCGAGCGCCTGCGGTGCGCGGTCGGCGGCGAAGACCAGACGCTTGCCCTCGGCCAGCAGGTGGTCGATCGTATACAGCAGTTCTTCCTGCGCGCTGGCCTTGCCGATGATGAACTGCAGATCGTCCACCAGCAGCAGGTCGAACCCGCGCAGCCGGGTCTTGAACTCGATCATCCGGTTCTGCTTCAGCGCCTGCACGAACTCGATCATGAAGCGTTCGGCGCTGCAGTAGAAGATGCGCGCGCGCGGATGGGCGGCCAGGAACTGGTGGCCGATGGCGTGCAACAGGTGCGTCTTGCCCTGGCCGGTCGCCGCCTTGATGTAGAGCGGCGAGAACTGCGGCTTGTCGTTCGCGGCCATGCGCTGTGCGGCATTGCGCGCCAGCACGTTGGCATCGCCGGTGACGAAGGCGGCGAAGGTGAGCGAGGCGTCGAGGCCGACGCTGCTGAAGCCGGGATCGCCGAGCCCGCCATCGGAGACGACGCGCAGGTCCGGCCCGTCATTGGCGGGGCGACGCGAATCGCCCAGCGAGATGTCCGCCATCCGCTTGCGGCTCGGGTGGACCTCGATCGCCACGGTCTTGATCTCGGAGCGCATGATCTTCCACGCCAGCGAAAGGCGGTCGGCGAAATGCTTGCGCACCCATTCGGCGGCGAATTCGGAGGGGAGGTAGAGCGCCAGCGTGCCCGTGGCGGCGTCGAACTCGCCCAGCTGGACCGGCTTGATCCACTGGCTGTGCAGCTGATGGCCCAGATCCTTGCGCAGGCCGGCACTGATATCGTCCCAGTCCGCGGCCAGCGCGACGCGCTCCATCTCGTCTTCGCTTTCGCCCTTAGCCGCCTTGCGCGCAGCCCCGTTGGTGTCCGGAATTCGTGCCATGACTTGCTAATACACCTCCGCTTCCGGAAGTGCGTGTCACCTCCGGATTATCCCCTACGACGTTTGATGAAGACAGCGGGCCCGTAGCCGAAAACGCGTGATCCGCGTCCGGTTTGGAAAGGCCCCCGAAGCCATCTTCGATTATCCTGCCGGGGATGCTTCGTCCCCGGCGACGAGAGTTAATAAACAGGTCCGGGGGGGAGTCGGCAAGCGGGAAAAAGTCTTCGAAACGAAATAAAGCGTTTGACAGTGCGCGAGCCGCAGGCGGTCGTTCAAGCCGTTGTAAACGCTGAATTTACCGTTTTCCCCAACCTTCGAATCGGCGGGTTTCCTTGCTCGAATCGCTATCGCTGTGCGTCACCTTTACGACAGATGCGCGAAGGGCCGCCGCATGATGCGACGACCCTGAAAACCGGTCGAACCGTCTGCTTGAAAAGCGGTTTAGAGGGCCGCGACGCGCTTGGACAGGCGCGACATCTTCCGCGACGCCGTGTTCTTGTGGAGAACACCGCGTGCCACGCCGCGAGCGAGCTCGGGCTGGGCTGCGCGCAGCGCGTTCTGAGCGGTTTCCTTGTCGCCGCCTTCGATGGCCGCCTCGACCTTCTTCACGAAGGTGCGGATGCGGCTCATGCGCGAACCGTTGATTTCGGCGCGACGCGCGTTGCGACGGATGCGTTTGCGAGCTTGCGGCGTATTGGCCATGATCGTCCTTGTTTCGGGCCGCGATCAGCGCGGCCACATATCTCGTTTCAAAAGTCGGGAGCGGCGATCGCTCGCCAGAAGGCGCGGCACATAGGGCCGATGCAGGTGCGCGTCAAGGAATTTGGGGAAAACCGCCGCGGCGCGAAACCGGCCCTCAGCGCTGGCACTTCGGGCAGTACCAGGTGCTGCGCCCCCCTTGCGCAAACCGCAGGATCTCCCCGCCGTCAGCGCGATGGCACGCTTCGCCCGTGCGGCCATAGACGTGGAAGCGGGTGGCGAAATAGCCGAGCTCGCCATCGGGCCGCGCATAGTCGCGCAAGGTGGAGCCGCCGTCGCGAATCGATTCGGTCAGCACCTCGCGGATGGCCGGCACAAGGCGGTGCAAGGCGTCCAGCGAGATGCGTCCGCCGGCGCGCTTCGGACTGATCCGTGCGCGCCACAGCGCCTCGCAGACGTAGATATTGCCCAGGCCTGCAACGATGCGCTGGTCGAGCAGCAGCAGCTTGACCGCCTGCTTGCGGCCAGCGAGCGCGCGCCTGAGGTACTCCGGCGTCAGCTCCGGGCCGAGCGGTTCGGGCCCCATCGCCGCAAAGCTGGGCCAGCTCTCGACCACGTCCGTATCGACCAGGTCGACCCAGCCGAACCGCCTTGGATCGTTCAAGGCGAATCGATTCGTATCGGTCTCGATCGTCAGGTGGTCGTGCCGGTCCGGCTGCTCGGGATCGATCCGCCAGCGCCCGCTCATGCCGAGATGGAAGATGAGCGTCTGGTCGCGGTCGGTGTGGATCAGGCCGAACTTGGCCCGCCGGCCAAGCCCCGTCACCCGCGCCCCGACCAGCGCCTGGCCCAGCCCGGCGGGGAAGGGGCGGCGCATGTCCGGCCGCGCGGTGGTGGCCGAGGTGATGATCCGGTTTTCGAGATGCAGGGCGAGACCGCGCACGGTGGTCTCGACCTCGGGAAGTTCGGGCATTTGTCTTCCGGCGATTGGGTAGGTGTCACTGATGGATATGGAGCCTCGCCGGAGGCGGCACCAGCCCTCTCCCCCTCCCGACCACCCATGCATGATCCTGTCGGGGGTTCGGGAGGGGGGGAGAGGGCTGGGCGAAGCGAAGGGATGCCATGATCCCGCCGATGGACGCCACCCCACTTTCACCCTAAGGCGCAAGGCCATGAGCGATACCGTTTCCTTCGGCTACGAAGACGTCAGCCCCGATGAGAAGACCGCGCGCGTTGGCGGCGTGTTTTCCAACGTCGCCGCCAAGTACGATGTGATGAACGATGCCATGTCCGGCGGGATGCATCGCCTCTGGAAGGATCGCTTCGTGCGGCGGGTGAAGCCCAAGCCGGGCGAGGCGATCCTCGACATGGCGGGCGGCACGGGCGACATCGCGTTCCGCATGGCGGCAGCCGGTGCCGAGGTGACCGTGGCGGACATCAATCAGGACATGCTCGACGCAGGGATCGAGCGGGCGATGGATCGCGGGATCGAAGGGCTGAGCTGGAGCTGCCAGAACGCCGAGGAACTGCCTTATTCGTCCGGCCTGTTCGACGCCTACACCATCGCCTTCGGCATCCGGAACGTGACCTTCATCGACAAGGCGCTGGCCGAAGCGCACCGCGTGCTCAAGTTCGGCGGGCGGTTCTTCTGCCTCGAGTTCAGCACGGTCGAATGGCCCGGCTTCAAGGATGCCTACGATCTCTATTCGGAGCGTGTGGTGCCGCAGCTGGGCAAGGCGATCGCGCAGGACGAGGATTCGTACCGTTATCTGGTCGAATCGATCCGCCGCTTCCCGCCGATGGGCGAGTTCGAAGGCATGATCCGCGCGGCCGGTTTCAGCCAGACGAAGGTGGAGCCGATCATGGGCGGGCTGGTCGCGATCCATTCGGGCTGGAAAATCTGAGCCGGTGAGCCGACCCAGTACCCACATCTGGCGCCTCCTCAGATGGGGGCGGATCGCTGCCCGCCATGGCGCGCTGCGCGGGATCGAGAACGATCCCAACGCGCCGGTGCCGGTCAAGAAGCTGATCCGCATCGCCCGGCTGGGCACGCGGCAGCCCGCGACGCCCGACTATGCGGGGGCCTTTCGCGCCATCGGCCCGGCGGCGATCAAGCTGGGCCAGTCGCTCGCTACGCGGCCCGATCTGGTGGGGGACGAGGCGGCGCAAAACCTTCTCAGCCTGCAGGACAACCTGCCGCCCGTTCCGTTCGAACGGCTGCGCCCGGCAGTGGAATCGACCTTTGTCCAGCCGTTGAACGCATTGTACCAGTCCATCGACCCCGATCCGGTCGGCGCGGCCTCCATCGCGCAGGTCCACAAGGCGGTGACCAGCGACGGGCGGCAGGTCGCGGTCAAGATGCTGCGGCCCGGCATCCGCGAACAGTTCGCGCGCGACATCGCCACCTACGAATGGGCGGCCGCGCATGTGGAGGCGATGGGCGGGGAGGCCGCAAGGCTGCGCCCCTCGCTCACCATCGCCAACTTCAAGCGCTGGACCAATTCCGAGCTCGACCTGCGGCGCGAGGCCGCCTCTGCCAGCGAACTGGCCGAGGCAATGAAGGGCTTTGCGGGCTACCGCATCCCCGCGGTCGACTGGGATCGCACCAATGGCCGCGTGCTGACCATCGAGTGGATCGACGGCATCAAGATGAGCGATCGCAAGGCGCTGCTGGAGGCCGGGCACGATCTGGACCAGCTGGCCGAACGGCTGGGGCTGGCCTTCCTGACGCAGGCGATCAGCTACGGCTATTTCCATGCCGACATGCACCAGGGGAACCTGTTCGTCGAACCCGACGGCACGATTGCCGCGATCGATTTCGGGATCATGGGCCGAATCGACCGGCGCGCGCGCCAGTGGCTCGCGGAAATCCTCTACGGCCTGACCACGGGCAATTACCGCCGCGTCGCCGAAATCCATTTCGAAGCGCAATACGTGCCCAGCTACCACTCGGTCGGCGAATTCGCCACGGCGCTGCGCGCCGTGGGCGAGCCGATGCGCGGCAAGCCGGTCAGCGAGCTGTCTGTCGGCCAGATGCTTGACGGGCTGTTCGCGATCACGCGCGATTTCGACATGCAGACCCAGCCGCACCTCCTGCTGCTGCAAAAGACGATGGTGATGGTCGAAGGGATCGCCACCCAGCTCAATCCCAAGATCAACATGTGGGACGTGTCCGCCCCCTTCGTGCGCAACTGGATCCGCGACGAGCTGGGGCCGGAAGCCGCGATTGCGGACCGCCTGCGCGAGGATGCGGACACCATCCAGCGCATCCCGGCGCTGATCCGGCGGCTGGAAGAGAAGTTTCCGCCCCGTGGCGGCGCCCCCGATCCGCCGCCGTTGCCCGAAATCGAGCTGATGTGGGAGCGCAAGGAGCGCAAACCCGGCCCCGGCTGGCTGGGCCAGGCTGCCCTCCTGCTGGCAGGGGCGGGTCTGATGGCCGGGCTGTTCGGCTTCGGCGTGCTGGGCTAGCCTTGGCTGGCTAGTGTCGCGCGGTGCGTGCTAGGACGCTCGCTGCGATCAGGGCGATCACCATGGTTGCCGCCTCCACCACCATCGGCGTCCACCACCCGTCGTAGCTGCCCGCCTGCGCCAGGTTGATCGCCCTCCCGGTGAGCGCGATGCCGAACAGGGCGGCGGTGAAGACCAACGGCGTGGCGGCACGCCGCGCGGCGCCCCAGATCAGCCCGAGTGCACCGACGAGGAAGAAGGCGGCCATGTCTCCGCGAATGGTGGACCAGCCATGCGGCCCGGTGGCGGAGAGGGCAAAGCCTTCCGCCGCGCCGGCAGGATAGAACAGGAAGCGTGCGCCCATCACGCCATAGAAGATGCCGCCCAGCAGCAGCACGATACGCAGGATTGTGGTCATGGTCCTATATCTCCCCCTTCGGCGCCGGTCGGCTGCCGCGGGGGGTTCCTAGCCCATGCAGTGGTGCGCGGGCTAGCGCGCTGGGGCTCGCCCCGTTACCGTCACCCAGACGCGGCGAAGACATCACGGGAAGACACGGAACATGGATGACGGCCGGGCCTTGCGCATCCTGCTGGTAATCGGCGGCGGTATCGCGGCCTACAAGTCGTGCGAGCTGATCCGCCTGATCCGCAGGAACGGCGGCGAGGTGACCTGCGTGCTGACCGACGGGGGCTCGCAGTTCGTCACCCCGATGACGCTGGCCGCGCTGTCCGAAAATCCGGTTCACACCACGCTGTGGGACCTGAAGAACGAAGTCGAAATGGGGCACATCCAATTGAGCCGCGAGGCCGATCTGGTGGTGGTGTGCCCGGCGACTGCCAACATGCTGGCCAAGATGGCGGCAGGCATCGCGGACGATCTGGCCACCACGCTGCTGCTGGCGACGGACAAGCCCGTAATGGCGGTGCCCGCGATGAACGTGCGCATGTGGCAGCACGCCGCGGTGCAGGGCAATGTCGCGCGCCTGCGAGAGGCAGATGTCATGGTCCTCGATCCGGACGAGGGCGCGATGGCCTGCGGCGAATATGGCCCCGGCCGCCTGCCGGAGCCGGAGGCGATCTGGGCCGCGATTGCAAATTGGGCGTCGGGTGGCGACGGCTTTGCGACAGACGCCGCACCGGCACCGCAGGGCGGGCTCGGCGGGCTGATCGCCTCGCTCATCCCGCGCGGGGGCCGGAAGGCCGCGCGCAACGCGGACACGCTGCTGGCGAGCAAGGGCGCGGCTGCCGCGCCGCCCGAGCCTGAACCGCAAGGCTACGCTTATCGCTTCGAAGACGCACCGCTCGCAGGGCGGCACGTGCTCGTCACCGCCGGGCCTACACACGAGCCGATCGACCCGGTGCGCTACATCGCCAACCGGTCGAGCGGAAAACAGGGCTTTGCCATTGCCGCCGCCGCCGCCGCCGCAGGTGCGCGGGTGACGCTGGTGGCAGGTCCGGTTGCTCTCGACACGCCGCCGGGCGTCACCCGGATCGACGTGCAGACCGCGCGCGATATGGCCGGGGCCGTGCGCGAGAGCCTGCCCGCCGATATCGCGATCATGGCCGCCGCCGTGGCCGACTGGCGCGCGCGCGATGCGGGCGACCGGAAGCTGAAGAAGGGCGCGTCGGGCCCGCCCGCGCTTCAGCTGGAAGAGAACCCGGATATCCTCGCCACGCTGGGAGCGTCGGCAGACAGGCCCGCGCTGCTGATCGGCTTTGCGGCAGAAACCAACGACGTGGTCGAGAATGCGCGCGCCAAGCGCGAGCGCAAGCGCGCCGACTGGATACTCGCCAATGACGTATCGGGCGGGGTGGGCCAAAGCGTCATGGGCGGGGCGGACAACACCATCCACCTCGTCACGGCCGGCGGCGTGGAAGACTGGCCGCAGATGCCCAAGGAAGAGGTTGCCATGAAACTGGTCGAACGGATCGCCGCAGAGCTGGAGGTCGCCAATGGGGAATGATGTCCCCGTGGCGATTCTGCGCCTGCCCCACGGCGATGGCCTGCCGCTGCCCGCCTACGCCACCGATGGCGCCGCCGGGATGGACGTATGTGCGGCGGAAGATGTGGAGCTTGCCCCGGGCGGCCGCCATGCGGTTGCCACGGGCTTCGCGCTCGCCATCCCCGAAGGCTACGAGATTCAGGTGCGCCCGCGTTCCGGCCTCGCCTTCAAGCACGGCATTTCCGTGCCCAATGCGCCGGGCACGATCGATTCGGATTATCGCGGGGAGCTGAAGGTTCTGCTCATCAACCACGGGCAGGAAACCTTCTCGATCGCGCGGGGCGACCGGGTGGCGCAACTGGTGCTGGCCCCCGTTACCCGCGCGGCCTTCACCGAGGTCGACGATCTTGACGAGACGGTGCGCGGCGCAGGGGGCTTCGGGTCTACCGGCGGGCACGCGCAGCTCTGATACGAAAAAGGCGGACCCAAGCGGCCCGCCTTCCCCGTTTGCAGATTTGCAGCCGGTTCTACTGGTCTTCCGGCTTGATCGAGATGCGAACCGTCTCGCCCGAATTGCCGGGGAAGTTGGTGAACATCGCTTCGACGAGGTTGGGAACGAGGTACTGCAGCCGCTTGCTGCGCGACATCGCCTCCGCAGTGCCTTCGAACAGGCGTTCGCCGGTTGCGCGATCGTCGATCTCGATCTCGATATCGCTGGTGTAGACCGTGTAGCTGCGCACGTCGTTGCTGCGGAACCACGGGTCGTAGAACCCATAGCCCCAGGCACGGTCGCGAACTGCGAAAATGCGGCCATCGCGCGTGCGGTAGTAGCGCGGACGATAGCTGTACCACGGATCGAAGAAGGGATCGCGCACGCCCGAGCTGACGACACGCTGGCGGCCATCATCGACACCATAATCGAAGCGGACCAGCAGGTCGGCGGTCTCCGGAGAACCGGGCACGTAGCCGAGCTCCGCCATCTCCTCTCGCACGAGATCGGCATACTGGCCGAATTCGATCCCGCCGCTGAGCGCCGGATCGTCGGCCACGACCGCGAAGGTCTGGCCCTGAGGTGCCGGAAGCTGCGATTCGAAGCGCGAGACATCGGCCTGGAAACCGGTTGCGCAGCCGGTCAGGCCGACGCCGAACAGTCCGAGCGCGCCCAGAGCGGCAAGAAAACGTGGTTTTGGCATAGGTTGGGCCCCTTGTTCGGGGGAGGCTTCCGTGGGGATGCCCCCCATTCCGCCGACACACGGCCAGCAATAATGCAGCGGGTAGACGCTTGTCCCTGAACGGGGGTTTAACCCCCTGAACCTGCTGCGATTTCCGTGGCTTCCCCGTCTACCCCCGGACGAGGCCCAGCGCCTCATAGGTGGCCGAGAGCGTGGGCGCAGCGCGTTCTCGCGCCAGCGCCGCGCCGCGTGCCAGCGCCGCATCGATCGCCTCTCGGTCGTCCAGCAGGGCCCGAAAACGGCTCGAGATAGGCGCAAGCGTCTCGACCAGCGCCTCGCCCAGCAGCGGCTTGATGGCACCAAAGCCTTTCCCCGCCTGCTCTGCCAGGACGGCCTCGGGCGCGGACTCGGTCAGCGCGCAATAGATCGTGACAAGGTTCAGCGCCTCCGGCCGGCCTTCCAGAGCTTCGACATTGTCGGGCAGCGGATCGGGATCGGTCTTGGCCTTCTTCACCTTCTTCATGATCGTGTCCGCATCGTCGACCAGGTTGATGCGGCTCATCTCCGAAGGGTCGGACTTGCTCATCTTGGCGGACCCGTCGCGCAGCGACATGATCCGCGCCGCCGCGGGCGGAATGAAGGGATCGGGCAGGGGGAAGACGGGCTTTTCTTCCGATGCGAAGTCGTTGTTGAACTTCTGCGCGATGTCGCGCGCCAGCTCCAGATGCTGCTTCTGGTCTTCGCCCACGGGAACATGCGTCGCCTGATACAGCAGGACGTCCGCGGCCTGCAGCACGGGATAGGCGAAAAGTGCAACGGAAGCGCCTTCGCGGTTCTTGCCTGCCTTGTCCTTCCACTGCGTCATCCGGTTCAGCCAGCCCATCCGCGCGGTGCCCGTCAGCAGCCATTGCAGCTCTGCGTGCTGGGGCACCTGCGCCTGGTTGAACAGGATCGAGCGGGTGGGATCGATCCCGCAGGCGATCAGCGCGGCCGCCATCTCGATTGTGCCGCGCCGCAGCTCCGCCGGGTCGTGCGGCATGGAAATCGCGTGCATGTCCGCAAGGAAGAACAGGCACTCGCTCCCTTCGGACAGTTCGTCCTGCATCCGCACCCAGTTGCGGATCGCGCCGAGATAATTGCCGAGGTGGAGATTGCCGGTGGGCTGGATGCCGGAGACGACGCGCATGGGGGTAGTTCCTTAGAAGACTGAATTGCGCCAGCGGGCACGCTGGCAAGGTCGGGTTGCCGGGTTCGGGCTTACCAGAACCATCGCCAGGCCGCCCGCCCGCGCAGCACGAAGCGTGCCGGGGCCGAACGGGTAGGGAATGGCGTGTCAGTCATCGCGGCGGGCATAGCACAGGCCCGTCAGGGGGCAAGATCGTCCGGAGCGCCGCCCTGCTCGGGCAGCGCGCTCTTGCGGGTCAGCGTGCGGATGCGCTGCTTGTCGATCGCGCCGATCGCGAAGGCAACCGCGAAATAGACCGCGCCCGCACAGATCACGAGGGCGACCAGCGCGCCAGCCCTTTCGAACAGGCCCGCATCGTACCACCCGGTCAGCAGATCGCGCGCGAACCACAGGGCAACGCCCATCGCCGCCGCCGCGACCAGCTGGCGCGCGATGCGGCCGACCAGCTTGAGCGGGATCGCGTAGTAATCGCGCCTGACCAGCACGATGTAGAGATAGGTCACGTTGATCCATGCGCCGATCACGCTGGCAAAGGCCACGCCTCGCACGCCCCAGTCGGCAACCAGCGCGAAGTTCATCGCCGTGAACACGATCAGCGAAATGAAGGCGGCGTAAACCGGTGTGCGCGTATCCGAGCGGGCGTAGAAATTGGGCACCAGCACCTTGACCAGCACATAGGCCGGCAGGCCGAGGACGAGCATGGCGAGCACGTCGCCCGTCAGCGCCGCCTGCTCCACGCTGAAGCGCCCGCCCTGGAAGATCATGGTCACGAACGGCACCGCGCAGATCGCCAGCGCCACGGCCGCGGGGATCGTCAGCAGCATGGACAACTCGATCGCGTCGGACTGGATGCGGTCCGTGCCTTCCCGGTTCTTGGAGCCGACGAATTTGGACAGGGTCGGCAGGATCGCGGTCGACAGGGCAATGCCGATGATGCCCAGCGGCAGCTGGTTCAGCCGGTCGGCATAGTTCATGTAGCTGATCGACCCGGCGTCGAGCTGGTTGAGGAAGTAGAGCTGGACCAGCGTGTTGATCTGATACGCGCCTCCACCGATTGCCGCGGGCAGGGCGATGATGCTCAGCCGCTTCACCTCGGGTGTGATGCGCGGCCACAGGAGCCTGGGCCGGAAGCCTTCCACCCGCGTCCAGTAATAGAGCCAGGCGAGCTGGATCGCGCCGCCGATGGTCACCGCCCAGGCCTGGCTGTAGCCGACCTGCCGCGTGGTCCAGCCCCACTCGCTCATTGCATAGTCGCCGAACAGCAGCGCGGCGATCAGCACGAGGTTGAGGATGATGGGGAAGCTCGCCCCCGGCGCGAAGCGGCTGACCGAATTGAGCATCCCGGTAAACAGCGTCACCAGGCTGACCAGCGCGATATAGGGGAACATGATCCGCGCGAAGTCGACTTCCATCGCGAAGTCGGCGGGTGGCGAGTCGCCGTCGCCCAGCAGGCGGATCACCAGCGGCATGGCCAGCATCATCACCGCGCACAGCGCGATCAGCACCGGCAGGAAGACGCTGAGCACATCGTTGGAGAAACTGCGCGCTTCGTCCAGGCCGCTGTCGGCGTCGCCCGTGCCATGCAACCGCTTGGAGAACATGGGCACGAAGGCGGCCGAAAAGGCGCCTTCCGCAAACAGGCGGCGGAAGACGTTGGGGATGATGAAGGCCTGGAACCAGGCATCGGTGACGGCATTCGCGCCGAGCACGCGGGAGAAGATCATCTCCCGCGCCAGCCCGGCAAAGCGGCTGACCAGCGTCAACCCGCCGATCGTACCGACATTCTTGAGCAGGCTCATCCGCCCGCCTCCCTAATGGGCTCTCGTCAGGCGTTGCCGCCCGGCGTGCCGCCAGCAGCGGCTGCGCCCGCAGCGTCTTCCTGCTGCTTTTCCTGCAGGCGCTGCAGGTAGAGCCCGTTGAAATCGATCGGATCGATCATCAGCGGCTGGAAGCCCAGATCGCGGGTGGCGTCGGACACCACGCGGCGCGCGAAGGGGAACAGGATGCGCGGCGCTTCGGCGAACAGGAACATGTGCGCCTGATCCTCGGGCAGGTTGCGGATCCCGACCAGGCCCGCATAAACCAGTTCGATCACGTAGAGCTGGCCGGCATCGCAGATGGCCGTCACGTTGATCTTGAGTTCGACTTCGCTGACCTCTTCGTTGACCGAATTGGCGCCGATATTGAACTGCAGGTCGATCTTCGGGGCGTCCTGCCACTGGAAGCTGCTGGGCGAGTTCGGATTCTCGACCGAGAGATCCTTGATATACTGCGTGATGAAGCCCGCAGTCGGGCGGTTGTCCGCCCCGTTGCCGTTGGTCTGATTGTTGAGATCGGTCAGAACGTCGCCTTCGTCGGCCATGAAGCTCACTCTAAGGTTGCAAGGTTGATGGGTCGGGCAACCCTGGCGGGCGCGCGATGGACTGGCGCTGCGCCTAGCAGCCGTTCTCCCGACCCGCAACGGGAACGAACCGCCGTTCAGGATCATACAAGGCGACGTTGTGCATTTGATATCGTCCCCTATCTGTGGGAATGATGCAAAATACGAAGGGCGCGCGGCAAGCACAGCCGGAAGTGCGCGCCTCCGACTAGTCAGGTGCCGTACCAAGTGACAGAAATCGTCATCCTCGCCATGATCGCGGTCTTTCTGGGACTGCGGCTCTATTCCGTCCTCGGCCGCCGGGCCGAGCATGAGGAAGAGCCCGTGCCCCATCGCTTCGAACCGAAGGACAAGCCCGGAATCTCGCAGGCCCCGCAGGCCGCGCAGGCTCCGGCGCGCGCCGTTACCGAACAGGAAGCTAAGCCCGACGTTCTGCCGGTGGTGGAACGCGGCGTGCAGTCGATCATCGCGGCGGACCGCGGCTTCGACATCGTGTCCTTCCTCGAAGGCGCGAAGGGTGCCTATGGCATGATCCTGGAGGCCTACTGGCAGGGCGACAAGGAAACGCTGCGCGAACTGTGCGACGATTCGGTGTACGAAGGCTTCGCCAGCGCGATCGATGCGCGTGACGAAGCGGGCGAAACGCTGGACAACAAGCTGATCCGGATCGAGGACGCGACCATTCGCGATGCCGAGCTGGAGCGCAAGGAAGCGCGCATCACCGTGCGCTTCCTCGCCGATATCGCGGCCGTGACGCGCGACAGCGAGGGGACGGTGGTGGCCGGATCGCTCGACGATGCGATCGAAAGTCGCGACATCTGGACCTTCGCGCGCCGCGTGGATTCGCGCACGCCCGACTGGCAGCTGGTGGAAACCGACGAAGGCTGATCTTTGCCGACCGATGGCGGGGCCTCGCGCGCCCCGTATTGAGGGGGGACCGATGTTCAAGTGGATATGGCCCCTCGCGGCGCTCGTAACCCTCTCCAGCTGCGTCGGCCCCGGCGTGGACAAGCCGCCTTATCCTCCGATCGACCGGCCCCCGCCGCCACAGACCGAAAGCGCCGTGGCCGCCGGGGTGGAAGCCGGCCCCGCCATCGCCTCGCTGCGGCTGGGCGCTCAGGATGCCGCCGCCGCGCTGACCGCGTTTCGCTCCAGCTGCGACTGGGCTTCCGAGAAGGACGACGCCAGCGGCCTGACCCGCCCGTCGGACTGGCTGCCGGTATGCACCGCCGCGCTGCGGTGGGAAGGCGATGCCCGCACCTTCTTCGAGGCCTATTTTGAAACCGCGCGGATCGGTAACGGCGAGGCCTTTGCCACAGGCTATTTCGAGCCCGAAATCCTGGGCAGCCGCACGCGCCGCCCGGGCTATGACGTGCCCGTCTATCGCATGCCGGACGATCTGGTGCGCGCGTGGCCTGCGGACATGCCCGAGAGCGAGCGCGAAGGGCGCCCTCCGCTGGGCCGTTACGACTCCAATGGCGACTTCGTGCCCTATTACTCCCGCGCCGAGATAGAGGACGGCGCGCTCGCCGGGCGCGGCCTCGAAATTGCGTGGGCGGCAGACGCGGTGGAGATGTTCTTCCTCCAGATCCAGGGATCGGGCCTGCTGCGCCTGCCCGACGGCAGCCGCATGCGGATCGGCTATGCCGGCCAGAACGGGCGCGGCTACACCGGCATCGGCGGGCTGATGCGCGAGCGCGGCCTGCTGGGCGACGGGCCGGGGCAGTACCCCGGTTCGATGCAGGGTATCGTGCAATATCTCAACGAGAACCCTGTGGCGGGCAAGGCGCTGATGCGCGAGAACGAGAGCTGGATATTCTTCCGCGAACTGAACACCACCGGGCCGCTCGGTTCGCTCGGTGTGCCCGTGACGCGCGAGAACAGCGTGGCGGTGGACCCGCGCTTCGTGCCCTATGGCGCGCCCGTGGTGCTCGACATGGACCGCGATGTGGCCGACGGCCTGTGGGTGGCGCAGGATACCGGCGGCGCGATCAAGGGCGCCAACCGCTTCGACACCTTCTGGGGCAATGGCGGAGATGCGCGCGACATCGCCGGCGGTATGAGTGCGAGAGGGCAGGCGCTGGTACTGCTGCCCAAGGGCACGGTCGCGCGCCTTCGCCAGCGATGAGGCCGCCACGCGGCCTGTCGGATGACGAGGCAGCGGCGTGGTTGAAGCTCGCCGCGACGGTCGAACCGCTGCGCCCGGTGGCGCCAGTGCGCTCGATCCCGGCGCCGCCGAAAGCAGCGCTTCCCAAGGCAGCCCCGCCTGCGGCCCGGCAACGGCCGATGCCCCCAGCGCCCCCACCAAAATCCGCACCGGCTGCGCGCAGGGCGGGCAGAGGCCCCCAGGGCAACCTCGATTCGCACTGGGACCGGCGGCTGAAGGCGGGCGACATCGCCCCGGATTTCAGCCTCGACCTGCATGGGCACGGGCTGGAGCGCGCCTATGACCGGCTGATGGACGGGATGGCGCAGGCGCGCAGCATGGGCGCGCGGGTGATCCTGATCGTCACCGGCAGATCGCGCCCGGTCGATCCGGCGGACCGGGGCGAACGGCGCGGGGCGATCCGTGCCAAGGTCCTGGACTGGCTCGCCGCGAGCGAACACGGCGGATCGATTGCCGCCGTCCGCAAGGCACACCAGCGCCATGGGGGCGAAGGTGCGCTCTATATTGTGTTGAAGAGGAGCAGCTGATGGCGCTGCTGCGCTCACGCCCGTTCCTGTGGCTGGTGCTCGCGCTGCCGGGCGCATGGATGCTGGGACGCTGGTGGTTCACGCCCGATGCCTACGGCTACGGCCATATCATCGGCGATAGCGGGGAGTGGGCGGCATGGCTGCTGATGGCGACCCTCGCGGTCACTCCGCTGCGGCTGGCGTTCCGCCGTAACGCCTTCGTCCAGTACCTGATGCGCAAGCGGCGCGATCTCGGTGTGGCGAGCTTCGCCTACGCTGCCGGGCACACGATCGTCTATTTGTGGCGCAAGGCCGATCCGGCGATTATCTGGGACGAAGCTTCGACGCCCTATATCCTTGCCGGTTGGGGCGCCTTCGCGCTGTTCGTGCCGCTGGCGATCACGTCCAACGATGTCTCGATGCGTGCGCTCAAGCGCAGGTGGAAGAGCCTGCACCGGCTGGTCTATCCCGCCGCGGTGCTGGTGTTCGTGCACTGGGCGCTGTCGGCCTTCGACCCGACCACCGCCTATATTCACATCGGAATACTGGCGGCGATCGAGATCGTCAGGGTGGTGCTGCAGTGGCGTCAGCGACGCCCTGCCAGAAGCTAGAGCGTCACGTACTGGCGGAAGCGCGCGACTTCCTCTTCGTCGACATACTTGCCGATTTCGCGGTCGAACACGCCCATGTCGGCGTAGGGGCGGTATTCCTCGAACTCGTGGACCATCTTGTCGGTCATGCCGGGGACGAGGCGGATTTCCTCTTCGCTGGCGGTGTTGAGGTTGATCGGCACGAACACGTTGACGAGCACGGCCTGCGCTTCATCCTCGCTCAGCGTTTCCATCAGCATGGCGTTGAGATCGGTGACGCTGGCGTAGGGCTGCCCGGCGACGATTGCGTCGGCCAGCTCGGGCGAGACGCCTTCGACAGCTGCCAGGTCTTCGGCAGTCGCGGTGTTCGCGTCGAGCACGGTGGTTTCGGTCTCGGCGGCGTCGGTCGCCGATTCGTCGGTCATGGCGGTTTCGTCGGTCGTCGGCTCGGGGGCTTCCGAACAGGCGGCGAGGGCCAGGGCGGTTGCTGCGGCGGGGACCAGGAATTTCAAAGTGCGCATTCTGTACCTCTCTTTTTGCGACGGGTTCGCATTAACAGACACGATGCGTCTGTCGACAGATAATCGATACAGAAAAGCCCCCGGTAGCGATACCGGGGGCCATCATTGCCTTCCGGCTTGTCTTTCGCGTTGCTGGCCTAGTTCGGGCGGAGTGACGCGGTGCCCGCCACCGCGGGGAAGGATCGCGCGGCAACCGCCATCGGCACCTGGTCCTTGCCCCCCTCCAGCCGGAAGGCCTTGGTCAGTTCGGCCAGCGTACCGACCTCGTCGGCGAGGTTGCGGGCGGAGGCAGAGGTCTGTTCGACCATGGCGGCGTTCTGCTGGGTCGAGGTGTCCATGGTGCTGACTGCCGAGGAAATCTCCCCGATGGTGCCAGCCTGCGCGGTGTTGTCCGCAGCCATGCTGCCCAGCAACTCGTGCACCTGATCGACATCTTGCGCGATGTCGGAGAGGGCCCCGTCCACGCGCTTCACCATGTCGACCGCCGTGCCGATATCGGTCTGGATCGCGGTCAGCTGTTCGCGCGCCTGCCCGGCCTCTTCCTCGGCCCGCATGGCGAGTGCCGACACGAGGTCTGCGACCACGGCGAAGCCGCGACCCGCTTCGCCCGCGCGCCCTGCCTCGACCGCGGCATTCATGGCGAGAACCCGGGTCTGGAAGGCGATCTTGTCGAGCCCCTCGATCACGCCGTCGATCCCTTCGGTCGAATCCGCGACACGGGTCATCGCGCCCACCGCCTGATCGGCGATGCTGCGACCGCTGGCTACGGTGGCAATCGTCTGATCGGCGCGCTGCACGGTCGATTGCGAGGCCTCGGCGCTGGTCCTCAGGCGTCCGTCCATCTGCGTGATCGCCGCGGATGTCTCTTCGAGGCTCGACGCATTGCTTTCGGTGCGGCGGGCAAGGTCTTCCGAAGCCTGCGCGATTTCCTGGACGCTGGAATCGATCCGGCTGGTCCCTTCGGCCACTGCCGCGATCATCTCGCGGATCTTGCCCAGCGCGCCGTTATAGCTACGTTCGAGGCCTGCAAAACTGTCGGGCATGCCGGTCAGCGAGCGGGTGAGATCGCCTTCCGACAGCGCAGCCAGCACGGTGTCGAGCTGGGCGACGGCGGCCTCGCGCGATGCGCTCGCTTCCTCGAAATAGACCGAGAGCGACAGCTCCATGTCGAGCAGCGCTCCCTTGATCAGCGCCAGGCTGGTGTCGTGCGCGGCGGAAGGATTGAACAGCGCAAGCACTCGCTTCCACAGCGGCGTGCGCCGGGCGACGCCGTGCACCAGTTCCTCGATCACGATGGCATAGCTGCCGACATACCAGCGCGGCTCCAGCCCGATCCGCGCGTGGGTCGCCCCGATCCGGCGGGCACTATCGTAATAGGTGGAATCGAAATCGGCGTTGGCGACGTGGGACCAGTGCTTCTCCTGCGCTGCCTTGGCCTTGTCCATATGGGCCTGGTTATCGAAGAAGGCAGCCGTTTCCGGGGTCTGTTTGGCCCGGTTGTAGAAGCGGTCGAGCGCGCTGCCGATCACCTTGCGAACCACCGGCTGGGCGGTGCGCAGCTTGTCGCGCTGCGTGTCGTCGAATTCCATGAACTGGAGCCGGCTGCGGATCTGATCTGCCATTTGACTATCCCGAAAACAGAGCGGCCCCCCATGGCCGCAAGACCATACCTACTTAGGACCATATGCCGGGATAAGAGGCTGAGAGGCTTGCTTTTTTTAAGCCGCATGCCGGAATCTGGCGGTTTTCTGCCGCGATCTTGTTGCCGCATGCCGGTCCGCCAGAACCAAAAAGGCCCCCGGCATTGCTGCCGGGGGCCAATGGCCGGGACGAAGCGCAATCCGCGCCGATCAGTGGTACTTCGTCAGTGGTATTGGGCGTAGGTCAGGTCGAACCGGTCGGCGTCCATCACCTTGGTCCACGCGGCTACGAAGTCGCGCCCGAATTTCTCCTCGTGCCCGTTCTCGGCGTAGACCTCCGCCACGGCCCGCAGCTGCGAGTTGGAGCCGAAGACGAGATCGGTGCGCGTGGCGTGCCACTTTTCCTCGCCCGACTTGCGGTCCTTGCCGAGGAACTCTTCATCGCCGCTATCGTCGACCACGACCCACTTCGTGCCCATGTCGAGCAGGTTGACGAAGAAGTCGTTGGTCAGCTTGCCCGGACGATCCGTCAGCACACCGATGGCGTTGCCGTGCTTCGCGTGCTTGCTGACCGCTCCCAGCGCACGCATCCCGCCGACCAGCACGGTCATCTCGGGGATCGAGAGGCCCAGCAGGCTGGCGCGGTCGATCAGCAGATCCTCGGTCTTAACGCTCGCCTTGGTCTTCAGGTAGTTGCGGAAACCATCGGCAAAGGGTTCCAGCGGCTCCCAGCTTTCGGCGTCGAACTGCTCTTCGCTCGCATCGCCGCGCCCGGTGGTGACGGGCACCGCAATGTCGAAGCCGGCATCCTTGGCCGCTTTCTCCACCGCAGCCGAACCCGCGATCACGATAGCATCGGCCATCGAGATATCGTCGCGCAGCTCGTCCAGCTTGGCGAGCACCGCGCCCAGTTCTTCCGGATCGTTGACCGCCCAGTTGCGGACGGCATCGAAGCGGATATGCGCGCCGTTGGCGCCGCCGCGATGGTCGCTCTTGCGGTAGGTGCTGGCCGAAGCCCACGCCGCCTTGACCAGTTCGCTGACACTCAGCCCGCTACGCAGCACCTTGTCCTTGAAGATATCGACGGCGGTGTCGGACGCTACGCGTCCCGCAGGGACCGGGTCCTGCCAGATCAGGTCTTCGGCAGGTACGTCGGGGCCGAGGTAGCGCGCCTTGGGCCCCATGTCGCGGTGGGTGAGCTTGAACCACGCGCGGGCGAAGGCATCGTCGAGCGCCGCCTGATCGTCGCGGAAGCGTTCGGAGATCTTGCGATAATCCGGGTCCAGCTTCAGCGCCATGTCGGCGGTGGTCATCATGGTCGGCACCTTCTTCGAAGGATCGCGCGCGTCGGGCGCCATGTCCTCGGGGTCCGGATCGATCGGTTGCCATTGCTTGGCCCCCGCCGGGCTTTCCACCAGCTCGTATTCGTACTTGAACAGCAGGCGGAAATAGTCGCCGCCCCACTGCGTCGGGTTGGGCGTCCATGCGCCTTCGAGGCCGGAGGTGGTGATGTGGCCCTTCTCGATCTGCTCGGCATCGGTGGCCCAGCCGAAGCCCATGTGCTGCAGCGCCTCGCTTTCGGGAGACCCGCTGAGCTGATCGGGCGGGACCGCGCCGTGGCACTTGCCGAAGGCGTGGCCGCCCGCGGTCAGCGCGACGGTTTCCTCGTCGTTCATGGCCATGCGCGCGAAGGTTTCCTTCATGTCGCGCGCCATGCCCTCGGCATCGTGCGGGTTGCCGCCGGGGCCTTCGGGATTGACGTAGATCAGCCCCATCTGGATCGCGGCGAGCGGGTTTTCGAGCGCCTTGCCCTCATCGGGAATGATGCGCGTTTCGACGCCTTCGTCGACCCACTCTTCCTCGGTGCCCCAGTAGATGTCGTTCTCGGGCTCGTAGACGTCCTTGCGGCCGCCGCCGAAGCCGAAGACCGGGCCGCCCATGCTCTCGATCGCGACATTGCCGGTCAGGACGAACAGGTCCGCCCAGCTGATGTGCTTCCCGTATTTCTGCTTGATCGGCCACAGCAGGCGCCGCGCCTTGTCGAGGTTGCCGTTGTCGGGCCAGGAGTTGAGCGGAGCAAAGCGCTGCTGGCCACTGGACGCGCCGCCGCGCCCGTCGCCCGTGCGGTAGGTACCCGCCGCGTGCCACGCCATGCGGATGAAGAACGGGCCGTAGTGGCCGTAGTCCGCTGGCCACCAGTCCTGGCTGTCGGTCATCAGTGCCTTGAGATCGGCCTTGAGCGCATCGTAATCGAGCGCGTTGAACGCTTCGCAATAATCGAAATCCTCGCCCATCGGATCGGGCGAGCGCCCGCCTTGGGTCAGGATATGCAGGTCGAGCGCATCGGGCCACCAGTCCTTGTTGGTACGCCCGAGCAGCGCGCGTACGCCGCCATCGCCATGTACGGGGCAACCGCCCCCGATCGAACCAGTCTTCGCGTCCATCATCCGCTCCTTCTCGTTGGCGACTCGTGTCGCGTCATGAAGGGAGAATGCGTGAAACCGTGTGATTGGTCCAATCGATTAATTGCGTATCATTTATTGGATAAGGCGATGAAAGGGCGCGCGGTCGTTCGTTCACGATCCGCCTGTCGTCAGATGGGTGGCCAGCCGGTGCATCGCGGGCGCGAGCAGCAGGCTGATGAGGGGGACGAGAATGGCCGACAGGATGAGGGTCTGGACGGCAAGCGACAGATCGCCCGCGATCAGACCCAGCAGGATCAGCATTCCCGTCACCAGTGGCCAGACGACCAGCCAGACCAGGATCGTCCTCAACGCGGTTATCCGGTTGGTCACGCTCAGATGCCTTTCATTGCGTGGTGGAGGATGGCGAAATATCCCGGCAGAACCTCGTCCAGCTTGCCGTGGCCCTCAGGTGTCAGCGCCACATCGCGTGCGCGCGCATCGTCTGCATTGCTGGAGGTTGCGATCAGGCCCGCCTTTTCCAGGCCTTGCAGCGTGCGGGTGACGACGGGCCGCGATACGTCCAGCCGCTCGGCAATCTCGCCCGCCGTCAGGCTGTCGCGATCGGGTTCGCGGTCGATCACTATCATGGCGAGGAAGCGCAGTTGCGAAAGCGCGTACCGCGCGAAATACGCCTCAAGCTCGCGGATCAGGAGGCTGCCGTCGCGCATGATGCCCAACGCGCGCAGAACCGCGTCGGCATCGAAATCATCGACGCGCCCGGCATAGCCATCCACCATCTGCCGGCTGGGCAGTTCCTTCAGAAAGAACATGGCGATTACCGGACCGGACGCAGATGGAGAATCTGCGGCTCTTCGGCGAGCCATTCGCGGTAGGCTTCGAATACAGCCGCCGTGTATGCTTGCGCGTGATGTGCGGCCAGCGCGCCCTCGTCGCGCCATTCCTCGTACAGGTGCAGGGTGCCCTGCGCGGGGTCTTCGCTCACCCGGAATTCGATGCAGCCGGGCTCGGCACGGGTCCGCTCGACAATCCCGCAGATCGCGTCGCGCGCTGCGGAGTAGTGCTCCTGGTGCGGAGTGATGCGTGCGATCACATTCAGCTGTTCACTCATGCGTGCCTCCAGTAGTTAGCATGATAACTATATCAACAAAGAGACGCGGCGGTCAACCCTCCGAAAGTGCCGGAGGTCGACCGCCGCTGGAAATTGTATCGAGAAGCCGCGAGTGGCCGCCGGTCAGGCGGCCTGCGCGATCTCGTCGGCCGGTTCGGTGCGGATAAGGTAGTCGAAGGCGGTCAGGCCGGCCTTCGCGCCCTGGCCCATCGCAACCACGATCTGCTTGTAGGGCACGGTGGTCGCATCGCCTGCGCCGAAGATGCCGGGCAGGTTGGTCGCGCCGCGCTCGTCGGTGACGATTTCGCCGTGCTTCGAGAGTTCGAGCCCGGAGTCCTTCAGCCATTCGGTGTTGGGGACGAGGCCGATCTGCACGAACACGCCTGCGAGTTCGATCGTGCGTTCCTCGCCGCTCTCGCGGTCCTTCACGATGATGCCGTTCACGCGGCTGCCGTCGCCGGTGATCTCGGTCGTCTGGCCGTTGGTGACGATCTCGACATTGTCGAGGCTTTCGAGCTTTTTCACCAGCACCGCATCGGCGCGCAGCTGCGTGTCGAATTCGATGAGCGTCACGTGGTCCACGATCTTGGCGAGGTCGATCGCTGCTTCGACGCCAGAATTGCCGCCGCCGATCACCGCGATCCGCTTGCCCTTGAACAGCGGGCCGTCGCAGTGCGGGCAGTAGGCGACGCCCTTGTTGCGATAGTCCTGCTCGCCCGGCACGCCCAGGTTGCGCCAGCGCGCGCCGGTGGCGAGGATGATCGCGCGTGCCGATAGCTCGCCGCCATTGGCGAAGCGGACCTTGTGCATGCCGCCCTCCTGCTTGGCCGGGATCAGCTCTTCGGCCTGGACGAGGTCGATCTTGTCGATCTCATTGGCTTTCACCTGCTCGTCGAGGTCGGACGAAAGCTTGGGGCCTTCGGTATAGGCGGTGCCGGGCAGGTTCTCGATCCCGAGCGTGTCCTGCAGCTGACCGCCGAAACGTTCGCCCGCGATGCCGGTACGAAAGCCCTTGCGCGCGGTATAGACCGAGGTCGCGACCCCGGCTGGCCCGCTCCCGATCACGAGCACTTCGTAGGGCTCGCGCTCGTTCAGCTTGGCCGCCGCCTTCGCGCCCGCGCCGGTGTCGAGCCGTTCGAGGATCTGCGGCAGTTCGATCTTGCCGTTGTAGAAGCTTTCTCCGTTGAGGAAGGTCGCGGGCACGGCCATGATGTCGCGCGCCTCGACCTCGTCCTTGTAGGCGCCGCCTTCGATCAGCGTCGCGGTGATGCGGCTGTTTTCCAGCGCCATCAGGGTCAGCGCCTGCACCACGTCGGGGCAGTTGTGGCACGAGAGCGAGAAGAACATTTCGAACTCCAGATCGGTCTCGATCCGGCGGATATCCTCCAGCACGTCCTCGTCGACCTTGGGCGGATGCCCGCCCGCCCACAGCAGCGCGAGCACCAGCGACGTGAACTCGTGGCCCATCGGCAGCCCGGCGAAGCGCACCCATTTCTCGGCATCATTGCCGCGGCGGATAATGAAGCTGGGCTTGCGTTCGTGATCGCCGTCCAGATCGACGCTGACGAGATCGTGCAGCGCCGCGATCTCTTGCAGGAGTTCGCGCGTCTTGGCAGACGTCTCGTCGTCGCCGAGCGATGCGAGAAGCTCCACCGGCTCGCGCAGGTTTTCGAGATACTGCTTCAGCTGCTGTGTCATCTGTGCGTCGAGCATGGGGAAACTCCATCCTGTTTCGTCATTGCAAGCCGCCAAAGGCGGCGCGCCAATCCATCATCGAACGCATCACCCATGTGATGGGTTCGAAGAGGAATTGCCTGGTTGTGGTTGATTCCCCCGTCGAGCGAGGAGGGAGGGGAGGCCCGGCGCGTGCCGAGCCTCCGGAATCTAGAAGCCTGTCAGGCCTTACAGCTTGCCGACGAGGTCGAGCGAGGGGGTCAGCGTGTCGCTGTCTTCTTCCCACGCCGCCGGGCAGACCTGGCCGGGGTTGTTGCGGACGTACTGAGCCGCCTTGATCTTGCGGACCAGTTCGGTGGCGTTGCGGCCCACACCTTCGCAGGTCTGCTCCATCACCTGGATCACGCCGTCGGGGTCGACCACGAAGGTCGCACGGTCGGCAAGGCCCATTTCCTCACGCAGGACGCCGAAGTTCTTGGAGATCGTGTGCAGCTGGTCGCCGAGGAAGGCGAACTTGAGCTTGCCGATCTTTTCCGAGGTGTCGTGCCATGCCTTGTGGCTGAAATGCGTGTCGGTGCTGACGCCGTATACTTCGACGCCCATATCCTGCAGCTTGTCGTACTGCGCGCCGAGGTCTTCCAGCTCGGTCGGGCACACGAAGGTGAAGTCCGCCGGGTAGAAGAAGAAGACGGCCCACTTGCCCTTCACATCCTCGTCGGTGACTTCGAAGAAGTCCTTGTCGGCCTGGAAGGCGGTGGCCTTGAACGGTTTGATCTGGCTTCCGATGATACCCATTGCTGTCTCCTCTGGGGTTGAAACTCGCGCTCTAGATAGGGCCTGCTGCGACGCACAAAAGCGATTTGTGGCGATGGCACCAATCGGAATTATCGATGAAAGTAGTGGAACTTTTCTGGCTGAGGATACGGAGCGATCTTTGATGTGCGCCGTCCAGGTTTGCCGATGCAGGGCAAGTCTCATTCACCCGGTCAGGGTTGCGCAGCAGAATTCGGCCGAACGTGGAATGCCCGGGTCCTGATTGCGCTATAATACAACCGGACGCTTGCCGGTTGAAACATGCATTCTGCTCTATCCCCTCCGCTGCATATCCGGCTCAGCCTGCCGTTTGCGCGATGCGTTCGTGTTTCCGAAAATCACAGGGCGACTCCAGGAGTAATCCTTCGCGGGTGCGTTAGGAATTTGATATTGGGCCATTATTTCAGCTGCAGTTCAAACTCCAGGTCCGGTCTTTAACCAATCCCGAGGGCATATTCGATTATGATTCCCACGAAGGGATTGAAGATGTCGAAGCCAAACCCGGTCGAGATCGAGCGCGGTCTGTTGTCGATCGCGTATGCCAACCTTCCCACGTTGCTCGTCATGAGCGTGGTTGCATCGCTCGGTGCGTCGGTGGTGCTGAGCGGGGCGGGATACACGTGGATCTGGTTCTGGTTTGCCGGGGTGCTGTTTCTCAACTTGGTTCGGTTCGCCCTTGGCCGCGGCGTCTCGGCAGAAAATATTCGGCGAGCCGAAATGGCTACGGCCACCCGTTACCGCCGGACCTACGCAATCGGACTATATGCCTCGGCTATGTTGTGGCTCGCTCCGCTATCATCGGTAGGGCATGACTCCGTCGCGTCGATCTATACGCTGGCCATAATCTTCTCCGCACTGGCGGCCGGTGGAACGGGCATCATGGCCGCCCTGTTGCGGGAGGGGCGGACGTACATAGCGATCATGCTGGGGCCGGCATCGATCATGATGTTCCGGGGCTTCGAGGACGGCACGGTCCTGATGGCGCTCGGCCTCGTCTTTCTGGCCGTCATGCTGGTGGTCCACGATCGCAACCACAAGGTCACGCGCAGGGCGCTGGAACTCTCGATCGAGAACCGGCGGCTGGTCGAGGAACTGCAATCGGTCAATGCGGGCCTGGAGGACAAGATCGCCACACGCACCATCCAACTGGCGAATGCCGCGAACAGCGACGATCTGACCGGGCTGGCAAACCGGCGGGGCCTGATCGAGTGGATGGAGCGTCACCTCGATCCGGACGACGCCCGCGAAGCGTCGGCGCTGTTCCTGGACCTTGACCGCTTCAAGCAAATCAACGACGCGATGGGCCACTCCGTTGGCGACCAGGTTCTGAAAGTCGCCTCGCAGCGAATGTTGACCTGTGTGCCCGAAGGCGCAGTGCTCGCGCGCTGGGGTGGCGACGAATTCGTGATCGTCCTGCCACAGAGCGCGAATGTCCGAGCCACCGCCCGGGATGTTTCCGCCCGGCTGATCGAGAGCATCGCCCAGCCCATCCTGATCGACGATCATGCGATGAGTATCGGGCTATCGGTCGGCGCATCGTTCTACCCCACCGATGCCCGTGATTACCGCGCACTGGTTCTGGCGGCCGATCTCGCCATGGCAGAGGTCAAGCGCAACGGGCGCGGTGCAAGCCTCGAATATTCCGAGACGCTGAGCATCGTCCAGAGACGGCGGTTCGATCTCGGTCGCGCCCTCGGAACGGCCATAGAAAACAACGAGCTGTTCCTCGAATACCAACCGATCGTGGATTCCTCGACAGGGCGGATCCACGCATTCGAGGCCCTGGCCCGCTGGCAGCACCCCACCCTGGGCAAGATCAATCCTGCGGAATTCATCGCATTGGCCGAAACGACCGACCGGATCACTGCGCTTGGCGATCTCGTCCTTGAGAAGGCTTGCCGGGAAGCGGCAACATGGCCCTGCAGCGATAATGCCCCCAAAGTGGCAGTCAACGTATCGGTCAAGCAGTTGCGGGATGAAACCTTTGCCATGAAGGTCCTGCGCATACTGGCTCGTACGAAGCTTCCGCCGGGCCGGCTCGAACTTGAAGTCACGGAATCGCTGTTCGAAAACGATCACCCGGCAATCATCAAGCAGACTATCTCCAGTTTGCGCGCATTGGGCGTCTTCATCGCGATCGACGATTTCGGCACCGGCTATTCGTCCCTCTCGCGTCTGCAAACCCTGCCGATCAATGCGGTGAAGATCGACCAGTCTTTCGTCGCCGATCTGGAGGGGAACGGTCGCGCGGTGATCGAGAGCATCATCATGATCGCAAGGCGGCTCGAGCTCGATGTGGTGGCGGAAGGTGTCGAGACCGATACCCAGCTTGAGACCCTGATCGGCATGGGGGTGAATTGCCTGCAAGGCTATCTCCTCGGGCCTCCTTCACGGCAGACGGATAGCTATTTCGAACAAGAGCGTTCTGACTGGATCGCAGGTGACTTCGGTATGCGTTCGGGTCGCTTGGTTCACCATCTTCACGAATCCACCGAAGGTTCGGGACTCAGGGCTGGTGGACAGCCGCTATCGCGACGCTGACGAAGGCCCCGATCGAAGCCCGAGGTTGCCGCAGAGGGATCGAGGAAATCCGCATCCGGCTCGTCGGCGAACGCCCATTACCCGCACTGCGCCCGGTGCAGCAGCGCCTGATCCGCCAGCACGCAGGCCATCATCGCCTCGACCACCGGAACGCCGCGGATGCCCACGCAGGGGTCGTGGCGGCCCTTGGTGCTGATCTGGGTCGCCTCGCCTTCTCGCGTGATCGTGTCGACCGGGATCAGGATCGAGCTGGTCGGCTTGAATGCCACGCGGCAGGTGACCGGCTGGCTCGTGGCGATCCCGCCGGCGACGCCGCCTGCGTGGTTCGCGGTGAACTCGGGCGCGTCGCCGTCTGACGCAGGCCGCATCGGGTCGGCGTTCTCTTCGCCCGAGAGGCGCGCGGCGTCGAAGCCGTCGCCGATCTCCACGCCCTTGACCGCGTTGATGCTCATCATCGCCGATGCCAGCTCGCTGTCGAGCTTGGCGTAGAGCGGCGCGCCCCAGCCTGCGGGGACTCCGCTCGCCACACACTCGACCACCGCGCCGAGCGAGGAGCCTGCCTTGCGCGCATCGTCGACCAACGTCTCCCAGCGGGTGGCCGCATCCGCGTCGGGGCACCAGAAGGGGTTCTGCCCGATCTGCTCGGCGTCGAAATTCGCCGGGTCGATCCGGTCGCCGCCGATCTCCGCCACGTAGGCGAGGATGCTCACCTGCGGAACGACCAGCCGCGCCACCGCGCCCGCTGCGACGCGCATGGCGGTTTCGCGCGCGCTCGACCGCCCGCCGCCGCGATAGTCGCGGAAACCGTACTTGGCGTCATAAGTGTAGTCGGCGTGGCCGGGGCGGTAGGCCTGCGCGACGTTGGAATAGTCTTTCGATCGCTGATCGACATTCTCGATCATGAGCGAAATCGGCGTGCCCGTCGTCTTGCCCTCGAACACGCCCGAGAGAATCCGGACCTGATCGGGCTCACGCCGCTGCGTGGTGAACTTGCTCTGCCCCGGCTTGCGCCTGTCGAGCCACGGCTGGATGTCCTCCTCGGTGAGCGCGATGCCCGGCGGGCACCCGTCGACAACCACGCCGATCGCCGGCCCGTGGCTTTCCCCCCAGGTGGTAAAGCGGAAGACCCGCCCGAATGTGTTCCAGCTCATGGGCGGAGCGTTGCCTCAACAGCCGTGCGCTGTCCACGCCCGAACGGCCCGCGCCCGGACCGCACCGGAGGATTTTCCTACTCCGCTGCGGCGCGATATGGTGCGGGCCGCTCTTTCCCATTGTCGACACCAGGTGCCCGCGCCCGTGATCGGGGCACTCGATGAAAGCCCGCCTACTGATCGAGTGGATTTGAAACCTTGGACTGTGTGTCAGGTGTGTCAGGCCTATGCCCGGCATGGCAAAACCTGCGCACTGCGCTGGCAATGCGAGTCGGAGTAGGGCAGGAACAAACCATGATTGCAAAGCTGACAGGAACGCTCGACGCGACCGGGCCCGACTGGGCGGTGATCGACGTGGGCGGCGTTGGCTACCTCGTCCACTGCTCGACCCGCACGCTCGACGCGCTGGGATCGGAAGGCGGGCAGGCGCGCGTGTTCACCGATTTGCAGGTGAGCGAGAACGACATGCGCCTGCTCGGTTTCGCGGAAGCGGCGGAGCGCGACTGGTTCCGCCTGCTCACATCGGTGCAGGGCGTCGGCAGCAAGGTGGCGCTGGCGATCCTCTCCGTCCTGTCGGCGGGCGAGGTGCAGGCGGCGTGCGCGGGCGGCGATGCGGCGATGGTCGCACGGGCGAACGGCGTGGGGCCCAAGCTCGCGGGCCGGATCGTCAACGAGCTACAGGACAAGGCAGGCGCGCTGCCCGTGGCGCCGGGCGGGGTGGCGGTGGCCGCTCCCAAAGGCGGGGCGAGCGCGGATGCGGTCTCCGCGCTGGAGAACCTCGGCTTCAAGCCCGCGATCGCGGCCAAGGCCGTGGCCGAGGCGACCGGCGAACTGGGCGAAGGCGCAAGCGAGGGCGAGCTGATCCGCGTCGCGCTCAAGAGGGCAGCGGGGTGAAGGAGATGGGTATGAGAGTAACACTGATGGCGGCTGCGGCGCTGGCAATCGGCGCGCCAGCGGCGGCGCAGGACTTCACCACCGGTCCGGTGTTCGAGGGGTTCGGCCCGGTCGCCGACATCCCCGATGCCGACTTCGCCATTCCCGAGGACGCGAGCTTCCACGTCGCCTTCGACGTGGCGCGGCCTGCCGAGGAGGGCAAGCTCAACCGAGGCTTCGAGAGCGCCGCACGCCTCATCAACATGCACGCACGCGCCCGGGTCGAACCGATGGAGAACCGCGCGGCGGTGCTGGTCCACGGCGCTGCGGTGTTCGACCTGCTGAGCGATGCCGCATGGGCAGCGCGCGATCGCGGCGATGCAAACCCCTCGGCTGAGGCGGTGCAGGACATGATCGACCAGGGCGTGCGCTTCATCGTCTGCGGCCAGAGCGCGGCGGGGCAGGGCGTGGCGAAGTCCGAACTGCTCCCCGGCGTGGAGCTCGCCCTATCCGCCATGACCGCCCACGCGCTGCTCCAGCAGCAGGGCTACACGGTGAACCCGTTTTGAGCTTCACCACGCCTCCCGTCACCCTGAACTTGTTTCAGGGTCCGGTCGGCGTCTCGCGCGAACCGAGCGGTTCGAAGCCGAGGTCGATCGCCAAGTCGCACCAGTCGGGGTTCCAGCGGGTGATCAGGTTGAGCTTCCAGTCGCGGTGCCAGTTCTTCAGCTGCTTTTCGCGCCGGATCGCCGTTTCCATCGTGTCGACCATCTCGAAGTGGACAAGCCGATGCACGGCGTAGCGTTTGGTGAAACTTTCGATAGCACCTTCGCGGTGCTGCCACAGGCGGGCGACCAGATCGGACGTGACGCCGATGTAGAGCGTGCCGAAGGGTTTGCTCGCGAGGATGTAGACGCAGGGTTGCTTCTCGAACGGCATCGTGTGGAGACTGCCGTTGGCTGGACCCTGAAACAAGTTCAGGGTGACGACCTAGTATCATGACCGACCAACCCCTCCACACCCCCGAACGCCTGCCGGACGACCCGGACGCGGCGCTGCGGCCCAAGACGCTCACCGAGTTCATCGGGCAGGAGGCTGCACGCGAGAACCTGGGCGTGTTCATCGCCGCCGCCAAACGCCGCGGCGAGGCGATGGATCATACGCTGTTCTTCGGCCCGCCGGGGCTGGGCAAGACCACGCTGGCGCAGATCGTCGCGCGCGAGCTGGGGGCGGGGTTCCGCTCCACCAGCGGGCCGGTCATCGCCAAGGCGGGCGATCTCGCCGCGCTGCTGACCAATCTCGAACCGCACGACGTGCTGTTCATCGACGAGATTCACCGCCTCAATCCCGTGGTCGAGGAAGTGCTCTACCCCGCGATGGAGGATCGCGCGCTCGACATCATGATCGGGGAGGGGCCCTCGGCGCGCAGCGTGCGGATCGACCTGCCGCCTTTCACGCTGATCGGCGCGACCACGCGGCAGGGCCTGCTGACCACGCCGCTACGCGATCGCTTCGGCATTCCGGTGCGGCTCAACTTCTACACGCACGAGGAGCTGGAGCGGGTGGTGACGCGCGGCGCGAACAAGCTGGGGCTGAGTATCGAGCCCGACGGCGCGCGCGAGATTGCCCGCCGCTCGCGCGGGACGCCGCGTGTCGCGGGGCGCCTGCTGCGCCGGGTGCGCGACTTTGCCAGTGTCGACAATGCGCCGAGCATTACCGCGCAGGTCGCCGATAGCGCGCTGACCAAGCTGGAGGTCGATTCGCTGGGGCTCGACGCGATGGATCGCCGCTATCTCACCATGATCGCGGAGACCTATGCGGGCGGCCCGGTCGGGATCGAAACGCTGGCGGCGGGCCTCGCCGAACCGCGCGATACGCTGGAGGATGTGGTCGAGCCGTTCCTGATCCAGCTGGGGCTGGTGGCGCGCACCGCGCGCGGGCGGTGCCTCAACGCCGGCGGCTGGCAGCATCTGGGGCTGGATGCGCCCAAAGGTGATTCGCCCGACCTGTTCGCGGGTAAGTCCTGAGAATGGCGTAACCCTTCGTCAGGCGGCGGTGCCAGCATGGGACAGGTGGCAATGCAGCCCGGCGGCGCTCTGCCAGATCTTCGTAAATCAATGCTCTTTCATGGTTAATCGCGTTGCGCGAAGGCCACTGCTTCGGGCCTAAGGCAAATAGGCGCGCTGTACCCAACCATCGGAGCCGCCGGTGGCAACGGTTTGTAAAGCGCTCTGCAAGTAAAGAGCCTGGCATATGTCGATGAAGATCGCCCTCGCAAAACTATCCGCCACCGCAGCGGGCACCGCAATGCTTGCGGGCGGAGCGCTCCATGTGGCCGAAGAGCAGGTCGGCGAATACGGGTACAAGTCCGTCAAGGAAGACCCGGCGCCCGCCATGCGCTACATCAAGGAAGACCGCGTTGTAGAGCGCGAGGTGCCCCGCACCACGCTGCGCAAGCGCCGGGTCGTCAAGCGGACGGTGGAATGCGTACCGGCCAGCCTGGCTGGCGAAGGCTATGCAGGCGGTGTCGGTGCGGGCGAGCAGATCGTCTACGACGCGCGCGAAGGCCGCGCCCAGATATCGCACTACGACGAGGATCTTGTGGCCGCGGCCGAAGCCTGCGCCCGGATGGGCGACGGCGCATCGCGCACTGTCGTGGCGGTCGCACCCACCGCGACGCAAGTCGGCTTCGGTGGCGGCGGCTTTGCCGGCGGCGGTGGCGGCCAGGGCGGAGGCCCGGTCGTGATCGGCGGCAGTGGAGGCGGCGGCTTCGGCGGCGGCTTCTTCGGCGGTTTCTTCGGCGGTGGCGGCAGCAGCGGTGGGGTGGCGATCAGCACGACCACCAGCGGCGTCGGATCGTCGAGCGGCATCGATATCGACATCGAGGTCGGCAGTTCCACTTCGACTTCGGGCGGGTCCACATCCACTTCGACTTCGGGCGGATCGACTTCGACCTCCACATCCACCGGTGGGGTGACGTCCACCACGACCAGTTCCTCGTCCGGCGATGTTTCCAGCTCGTCCTCGGGCGACGTCAGTTCCAGCTCGTCGACCTCCGGTGACGTGTCGAGCAGCAGTTCCACATCCGGCGATGTGAGCAGCAGCTCTTCGACGTCGGGCGATGTTTCCAGCAGCTCCTCGACCTCGGGCGACGTATCGACCAGTTCGTCCACCTCGGGCGACGTCAGCACCTCGGGCTATTCGAGCACGGGCGGTTCGGGCCATCCCGGCAGCAGCGGCACGCCGGTTCCGGCACCGCCTGTCGGCCTGCTGTTCGGTGCAGCCGCGCTGGCCATCATCACCCGCCGCAAGTGGGCTTCCAGAACCGACGACTGATCGGCGCTTCGACCTTCTGGGTCGCAGGAGCGCTGTGTCTTGGGCGGGGGAGGCTTGCCAGGAGCTGCCTCCGCCCTTTTCATTTTCGACGGCCCGCATAGCAAAAGGCCCGACCGCTTCGCGCGGCCGGGCCTTTCGTTTTTGGGGCTGTTGCCAGGCTTACTGGCTGGCGAGCTTGCGGATCACGTACTGAAGGATGCCGCCGTTGCGGTAATAGTCCAGCTCGTTCTCGGTATCGATCCGGCACTTCGCGGTGAAGCTGAAGGTGCTGCCGTCCTCGCGGGTCACATCCACGGTTACGTCCTGCGCAGGCTTGAGATCGGCGAGGCCGCGGATCGTGAAGGTATCGGTGCTTGTCAGCCCCAGCGATTCGCGGTTGTCGCCATCCTTGAACTGCAGCGGAAGCACGCCCATCCCGACGAGGTTGGAGCGGTGGATACGCTCGTAGCTTTCCACGATCACGGCGCGCACGCCGAGCAGGATGGTGCCCTTGGCCGCCCAGTCGCGGCTGGAGCCGGTACCGTATTCCTTGCCTGCGACCACCAACAGCGGCGTGCCATCTTCCTTGTGACGCATCGCTGCGTCGTAGATCGGCATCTGTTCGCCCTTGTAGGTGGTGAAGCCACCTTCGACGCCGGGGACCATTTCGTTCTTGATGCGGATATTGGCGAAGGTGCCGCGCATCATCACGTCGTGGTTGCCGCGGCGCGAGCCGTAGGAGTTGAAGTCCGCCTTAGCGACCTGGTGGTTCTTCAGGTACTCGCCCGCCGGGCTTTCTTCCTTGATCGAACCGGTCGGGCTGATGTGGTCGGTGGTGACCGAGTCGCCCAGGATCGCCAGCGGCTTGGCATCCGCGATGTCCGCCACGGGTTCCGGGTCCATCTTCATGCCTTCGAAGAACGGCGGGCTGGCAATATAGGTGCTGCCCGGGTTCCAGCCGTAGGTGTCCGAGGCTTCGACCGTGATCGCGCGCCAGTGCTCGTCACCATCATAGACGTTGGCATAGCGATCGACGAACATGTCGCGGCCCACATTGGCAGCGCGCAAGTCCGCGATTTCCTGGCTGGTCGGCCATACGTCGGCCAGCATCACCGGTTCGCCCTGCTCGTCGAGACCGAGCGGGGGTTCGGTGATGTCCTCGGTCACCGTGCCCTTGATCGCATAGGCGACCACCAGCGGCGGCGAGGCGAGGAAGTTGGCGCGCACGTCCGGCGAGACGCGGCCTTCGAAGTTGCGGTTGCCCGAGAGAACGGAGGCCGCAACGATGTCGTTCGAATTGATCGCCTTGCTGATCGGGGGCGCCAGCGGGCCCGAGTTGCCGATGCAGGTGGTGCAACCATAGCCGACGAGGTCGAAGCCCATCGCGTTGAGGTCGTCCTGCAGGCCCGATTTTACGAGGTAGTCGGTGACCACCTGCGATCCGGGTGCGAGCGACGTCTTCACCCACGGCTTGGGCTTCAGGCCCTTCTCGCGCGCCTTCTTGGCGACGAGACCGGCTGCGATCAGCACGTCCGGGTTGGAGGTGTTGGTGCAGCTGGTGATCGCCGCGATCACGACATCGCCATCGCCCACGTCATGGTGCGTGTCTTCCACGTCGACGCGGTGCGGCTTGTCCTTGCCGTAGACCTCCTTGAGGTCGCGGTTGAACAGCTCGTCAACCTCGGGGAGCGCGACCTTGTCCTGCGGGCGCTTGGGGCCGGCCAGCGAAGGCACGACCTTCGACAGGTCGAGTTCGAGCGTGCTGGAGAACACCGGCTCGACATCGGGGTGGACCCACAGGCCCTGTTCCTTGGCATAGGCTTCGGCGAGCGCGATTTCGTGCTCGTCGCGGCCGGTCAGGCGCAGGTATTCGAGCGTCTTGTCGTCGATCCCGAAGAAGCCGCAGGTCGCGCCATATTCGGGCGACATGTTGGACAGCGTGGCGCGGTCCGCCAGCGTCAGCGATTCGAGGCCCGGGCCGTAATATTCGACGAACTTGCCGACCACGCCGTGCGCACGCAGCATCTGCGTGGCGGTGAGCACGAGGTCGGTCGCGGTGACGCCCTCGGCCAGCTTGCCGGTGAACTTGAAGCCGACGACTTCGGGGATCAGCATGGAGATCGGCTGGCCGAGCATCGCGGCCTCGGCCTCGATCCCGCCGACGCCCCAGCCCAGCACGCCGAGGCCGTTGACCATCGTGGTGTGGCTATCGGTGCCGACGCAGGTGTCCGGGTAGGCGACCATGGTGCCGTCCGGGTCTTCGCTCGACCACGTGCAGCGGGCGAAATATTCGAGGTTCACCTGGTGGCAGATGCCGGTGCCCGGAGGCACGGCGGTGAAGTTCTCGAAGCTCTTGGAGCCCCACTTGAGGAAGTCGTAACGCTCCGCATTGCGGGCGTATTCAAGCTCCACGTTCTTTTCCATCGCCTTGGGATGGCCGAACTCGTCGACCATAACCGAGTGGTCGATAACCAGGTTCACGGGCACCTGCGGATTGATCTTCTGCGTGTCGCCGCCCAGCGCCTTGATCGCGTCGCGCATTGCGGCGAGGTCGACCACGCAGGGCACGCCGGTGAAGTCCTGCAGCAGCACGCGCGCAGGGCGGTACTGGATCTCGCCACCGGTGGTCGGGTTCTCCACCCGGCTGGCCACTTCCTTCGCATTGTCGACCGAAACGGTGTGGCCGCCATCCTCGAACCGGAGCATGTTCTCCAGCAGAACCTTCAGGCTGAAGGGCAGGCGCGAGACGTCGCCGATCTGCTCGGACGCCTTGGCGAGCGAGTAGTAGGCGTAGTCCTTGCCGTCGACGGTGAGGGTGCTGCGGGTTCCGAGGGTGTCCTTGCCGACCTGGGTCATGGTGCTGGCGGTCCTTTCTGTTGCTTCTTGCGGCGGGTTGGTGGGCTCTTGCCCATCCAACGGGCGGGGCGCCGATATGTGCCGCGCGCTTTTGCCTGTGCGGGTGCGAAAATCAAGCTCTCGCGCCGTGTTTCAGGGAGCAGATGCCTCCGGGCCGCCCGCGACGCGTGCAGGTGCGCGCCCTTTCGAAGCGGCAATCCAGGTGCCGACAACGATCAGGGCGACTCCAGCGATCGTGCCTGCGCCCACGCTTTCAGCGAAGAACAGCCAGCCGAACAGCGCCGCCCAGCAGAACCCCGAATACTCGACCGGCAGCAGTGCCTGGGCTTCGGCCCGCGCATAGGCCCATGCTATCGCCATCGCGCCGCCAACGGTCAGCAGGCCGGCCATCACCAGGCCCGGTTGAACCGCAACCGGCGGGGCAACGAAGAACCAGGGCGCCGCGATTCCCAGCACGATGGCCGAGATGCCGCCGTGGAACGCGGCCACCTCCAGCGGCCCCGCCCGCTGCGATTGCATGCGGATGATGATGAAATTGAGCGCGTAGAGAATGGTCGAGACGAGGATCGACGCAAAGCCCAGCACCGCATCGCCATCCATCTCCCCGCGTCCCAGACGTGCGCCGAGTATGACCAGCGCGCCGGCAAAGCTGACCAGCGAGGCCAGGACCGCGCGGCGGGTGATCCGCTCGCCCAGCAGGATCGCTGCGAGGTAAAGCGCAATCAGCGGCGCGACGAAGGAGATCGCGATGGTTTCCGCGATCGGCAGCTTGGTTAGCGCGTAGAAAAACGTCAGCCCCATGAAGGCGGAGCACACGCCGCGCAGGACATGCAGGCGGAGCGTTGCCCGGTCCGGCCAGTGCCTGCGCCGGGCCAGCCAAAGAGGCGCGGCGATGGCGGTGGCAATCGCGGCACGCAGCAGCGCGGCGGAAAACGCCCCGATGGCCAGCGCTGCACCCTTCATGAAGGCATCCATCAGCGACAGCATGGCGACGCCTGCAAGCGCAGCAAGAAACGGCGCGAGGGGATGATGTTCACGCATGATCGCACTGCGGTAGCGCAAAGCCGGCGAAAGCGTCACACTTCTGCCGCACGGATGGAGGAAATTCAGGCTTCATAAAGCGTTGTTGCTTGATGATTGCTGCAATTTCGGCAGAGGTTCATGCGCATGGGGACCGCCTCGCGCGCGCCGAACCCGACAACAGGACCCACTGATCGCCATGAACAAGCTAACCGCCTCGCTTCTCCTGCTCGCTGGCACCGCGATGGCCTCGCCCTCAGCGCTGGTCGCTCAGGGTATGCCCGCCAACCTTCTGCCGGATGAACAGGGCCCCGTCGAGCAGGACTCGCAGGATGACGACGCGGTAACCTCCGGCACGGCGACCGGTCCGGTGGAACTGGCCAGCGATCCGGTGGTCCAGCAGATCGATCCGGTGGTGCAGCAGTGGTCCGTGGCGCAGGCGCAGTCGCTGGCAGCCGCAATCGAAGGCATCGCCGCGCATGGTCTGATCCCTGCCGATTACGATCTTGCGGGGCTGCGCGCGCACATTGCTGCGGGACCGGGCGCGACGCTGGATGCCGAAGCCAGCAAGCGTTTCGTGTGGCTGGTGGAGGACATGCGCGACGGCCGTACGCCGATGGACGGTCGCAAGCAGTGGTTCGTGATGGATCCGGATGCGGATCGCTATCGCAGCGGGACGGTCCTGAAGCAGGCGCTGAGCGATGGCGACATCATGGGTGCGCTGGAAGGCGTGGCTCCGCTGCATCCCGATTACGCCGCGCTCAAGGCCGAGCTCGCCAAGGCGCAGCCGGGCAGCAAGCGGTACAAGCTGGTGCAGGCGAACATGGACCGCTGGCGCTGGCTGCCCCGCGATCTGGGCCACCATTACCTGATCACCAACGTGCCCGAATATCAGCTGCGCATTACGGTCAACGACAAGATCATGAAGACCTACCGCACCATTGTGGGCAAGCCGGGCCGCACCGCGACCCCGCAGCTTGCCGAGAGTGTGGAGGGTGTGATCCTCAACCCGAACTGGACCGTGCCGCAGTCGATCGTGAAGGGCGAAGGGCTCGGCGCGCGTGTGCTGAACAACCCCGCATGGGCGCGGGCCAAGGGCTACACGGCGACTCGCGGGGCGAACGGCTACATCAGCGTGGTGCAGGGCCCCGGCCCGGGCAATGCGCTGGGCCGGATGAAGCTCGACATGCCCAACCGGCACGCGATCTTCTTCCACGATACGCCCTCGCGCAATCTGTTCAGTCAGTCCAACCGCGCGCTCAGCCATGGCTGCATCCGTACCGAGCGTGCGACCGAACTGGCCTTCACGCTGGCGATCCTGCAGGCCGGGCTAACGGCGCAGGAGGCGACCGATATTCTCGCCAGCGGCGAATATACGCGGATCGGCTTCGACACGAAGATGCCCGCGTACATCACCTACTTCACGATGGCGACGAACATCGACGGCAAGATGTCGACCTTCAACGACATCTACGACCGCGACGCGCCCGTGCTCGCCGCGTTCGAGGCGCCGCGCAAGGCCAATCGCAGCCGTGTGACCGACGAGGAAATCATCGAGATCGTCAACGATCCGCGCGATATTGCGTAGGCCTGGCTAGTCCAGTTCGGCTTCGTCGAGCATGGAGATCACGTTCTGTCGGTAGAAGAAACCTGCCGGCAGAGCAAAGCCGAGAACGATGACAAAAGGTATCGGGTCGAAAGTGCGCCAGTCGTCCATTTGATTGGAATAGTCGCCGAGCAACCAGTGAGATGCGAAGGCTGCGCTTCCCAGGATCGCCGGCACGATCAGCAACCATGCGCCACGATGGCGAATGCGCTTTCCTAGCATCCATGCCACGGGAAGGCCGAAGATCGTCAGATAGAACGCGGTGATGAAAGTGGCTGCCACGAGCGAGACGACCAGCATCAGGCTGAGAAAGAACAAGCCGTTCAGGACGGCCATCGGCGTCGCAGCCCAATCCGTCCCGACCATGCTTGCGAGAGCCAGGACCCCCAGCACGGACATGCCACATATTGCCGCGATCATGCTGGCGGGCACGATGGCCGCCAGCAGGGGTACCGATCCGAAAGCTCCCGCACCGTAGCCTGGGCGGTAGGGCACGCCTAGGACACGCCGGGGTTCGTCTGCTCGAAGGTTTCCTGCCGGGGCTGGCGCAGGATGTGGTAGCCGTTTTCCGGCTCGCCCACGATGGTCTGGGGCGGATAGGCGCGGGTGCCGTCTTCCTTCAGGCCCAGCGCCTCCGCGTAGAGCAGGCGGCCGCCCGACAGGTTGAGCAGCGCGATCTTGAACTGCTCCTCGCCCAGCGCGAAGCAGCCGTTGGAACGGCCCAGCCGTCCCCAGCGCTCGATATGCGAAGGCTCCGCATAGCTCGCGCGGTGCATCACGATGTAGCGTTGCAGCGCGTGGCTGTTGGTCTCGTCCAGCCCGCCAAGCCGCACCGATGTGCCGAACTTGCCGGTGTACCATTCCCAGGTGATGTAGGCGCCGCGGCTGGTGGCGTTGGAGCCTTCGACATTGGAAAACATGTTGAGCCAGCCATCATGCTCCGGGTCTGAGCCCGTGCCGTGGCTGACGTGGAAGCTCTTCACTTCCTGCGCGTCCAGATTGACGAAATGGAACCGCCGCTCTGCCGAATGCAGGCCGTAGTCGGCGATGCCCACGATATCCTTGCGCCAGATGACGTCGCCCGCCTTGTCCAGCTCTCGCTTGGCGATGGCGAACAGCTCCCGGTCGCGCGGGCTTCCGGGCATAGGCTGGGCGAAAACCCTTGCCGGCAGGCTGGCCGAGGCGCCAAGGGCGATGCCGGTGCCGAGCCCGGTCTTGATGAGATCGCGACGCTTCATGACTGAAATGTGCTATAGCCCAGCTTAATGAATGCTTGAAGCCGAATTACGTTAGGGCCTTTGGGGGGGTTCCAGGATGCGACAGTTTGTTCTTGCCGGATGCGTGCCGTTGCTGGCGCTTGCAGCATGCGTGCCACGCGATCCGACGCCGGAAATCCTGCCGCCCGCGCCGTTGCCCCCGGCACCGGCTGCGGCGAACCCAGGCGCGCCCGCCATCTCCCACGGTGCGCCGACCCGTGTGCTGAGCGAGGTGGATGCGGAGCGGTTGCGCCACACCAGCGGCATCACGCTGCAATGGATCGGCTGGGACGAGCGTGGGCCGCTGGAGGTGACGGTGGACGAGGAGGGCGTGTGGCAGCTTTCCGGCAGCCAGACCGGCGAGGATGGCGGCGAGCTGCTGGTGCGCGGCCGGATCGTGGAAATCGGCGAGGGGTACTTCACCTTGCGCGGCCTGGTGTCGATCGAGGATGCGCCCGATGCGGGGCGAAGCTGCCGGCAGGACAAGATGTGGCATTTCGCCATCACGCAGAACCGGCGCTACTACCGGCTGCGCGAGTTCGAGTGGTGCGATTACCTGACGGACTACGTGGATATCTATTACTAGCGGGCGCGGCGTGGCGGGCATTTTCGCTCGCCATCGCGATCATCGAGCGTGCGTGCCGTCCCGCCACCTCGCGCTGGTCCTCTCCGTAGCCTCCGCCCAATGCACTGGCGAGCGGAACCCTGCGCGAACGCACCGCGTCCACTACATACCGCTCGCGGCGCTCCAGTCCTGCATCGCTCAGTGCAAGCCGCCCCAGCTTGTCGTTCGCGTGCGGGTCCACCCCCGCCTGATAGAGCACGATATCGGGCGCGAAATTGTCCAGCAGGCGCGGCAGGTGCGCGTCCAGCACCGCAAGATAGTCGCCATCCCCCGTGCCGTCGGGCAGGCCGACATCGAGGCTGGAGCGCGCCTTCCTCACCGGGAAGTTCTTCTCCGCATGGATCGAGAACGTGAAGATGTCGTCGCGCCCGGCGGTAAGGCTGGCGGTGCCATCGCCCTGGTGCACGTCGCAATCGACGATCAGCACGCGGTCCGCCTGCGCTTCGCCGATCAGCCGGTTGGCGCACACCGCGAGATCGTTGAAGACGCAAAAGCCCGCGCCGGTATCGTAGAGCGCGTGGTGGCTGCCGGCCGCGCTGTTGGCGGCATAGCCGTGCTCCATGGCCAGCTGTGCCGCCAGCCAGGTTCCGCCATTGGTGTGGCGCACCCTGCTGGCGATATGCGGCGTGACCGGAAAACCGATCCGCCGTTCCTTCTCGCGCGGGACCTGCGCGGTGAAGACCTGCTCGACATAGTCGAGGCAGTGCACTGCCTCCAGCCATTCGCGCGGGCAGGGATCGGGCGCGTGCTCGACCATTGGCTCGCCGCTCGCCCGCAGCTCTTCCATCACGAGCTGGTACTTGTCGAACTTGAACGTCCCGCGTTCGGGTCGCGGGGCCATATAGTCGACGTGGTGGACAACGTGGAGCACTGCTGCTCAGGTGCGGCCTTGCGCCGGTTGGCCGTCCGCGCTGTCACCCCCGGGCACCAGGCCGAGCCAGTAACCCGCAGCCAGTGCGGTGCCCAGCCAGCAGGCCATCAGTCCGACCAGAACCGAGTCGAAAACCATCAGCATCCAGACGATCACCTCGCCTTGGCCCAGCGCCAGGTCATGGTTGTACTGATGCAAGAGTTGCGCAGGGCCGAAGGTCACCAGCGCATAGGCCCCAGCAAGAAGTGCGGCGAACCAGCCATAGGTATAGGCGCGGCGCAGGGTCATGGTTCGATCCCCGATCAGCGGGCCGAAGAAGTAGATCAGCAGGGGCAGGATGGCGATCTGATAGAGGATATTGATTGCCACCGGCACATCGTCGTCGAAGGCGTGAGCGATAGCCAGCCCGATAGCCGTTACCGCGATGTTGAGCGCCAATGCGATGAGGAGCTGTTTCCATGCGACCCCGCGCAGATCCCACCAGAGTTTGCGCGCGCCACCCCAATACCTCGCGGCGGCGAGGATGGCGATAAACAGGCCCGCGATCTTGAAGTAGGCGAAGAGCCAGCGTTCCGCGCTCATCGCCTGTGCGGCGAAAGCCTCCTCGCTCTCGAACATGCCCAGCTGCACTTCGGCCACGTGCTGCGCGAATTCCGGCAGGATGGCGATCAACGGAATGATCGGCGCGAGCCAGAGCAGCGAGATACCGCCCCAGATGGTTGTTTTCAGCCCGGCTAGCAGACGACCGATTACAGATTTCCCTCCGCCGCTTCCACCGCCGGGGCTGCGTGCGGATCGAAGGCCGTGGCCTCGCCCGCCTCGATCTTCGCCGCTTTCTCTTCCACCAGCCGCACGATGTGGTCGAGCATGCTCTCGTCCGCCACATGGTGGTCGGTCACGCCGCTCAGGTACACCATGTGCTTGCCCTTGCCGCCGCCGGTGATGCCGATGTCGGTCTCGCGCGCTTCGCCCGGGCCGTTCACCACGCAACCCAGCACCGAGAGGCTCATCGGCGTCTTGATATGCTCCAGCCGCTTCTCCAGCGCCTCGACCGTGCGGATCACGTCGAAACCCTGGCGCGAGCAGCTGGGGCAGGAGACCACGCGGACACCGCGCGTGCGCAGGCCGAGGGCCTTGAGCATCTCGTACCCCACGCGCACTTCCTGTTCCGGCTCGGCCGACAGCGAGACGCGGATCGTGTCGCCGATCCCCGCCCACAGCAGGCTGCCCATGCCGATGGAGGACTTTACCGTCCCGCCGATCAGCCCGCCTGCCTCGGTGATGCCGAGGGGCAGCGGGCAGTCCACCGCCTCTGCCAGCCCGTGATAGGCCGCCACGGCGAGGAACACGTCGGAGGCTTTCACCGCCACCTTGTATTCGTGGAAATCGTGGTCCTGCAGCAGCTTGATATGGTCGAGCGCGCTTTCGATCAGCGCTTCGGGGCAGGGCTCCCCGTATTTCTCCAACAGGTCTTTCTCGAGGCTGCCTGCATTCACGCCGATCCGGATCGCGCAGCCATTCGCCTTGGCGGCGCGGACGACCTCGGCCACGCGCTGCGAGGAGCCGATATTGCCCGGGTTGATCCGCAGGCAGGCCGCGCCATTGTCGGCGGCTTCCAGCGCGCGCTTGTAGTGGAAGTGGATGTCGGCAACGATCGGCACGTTGGCCGCGCGGGTGATCTTGTCGAAATGCCGCGTGGCCTCTTCGGTCGGGCAGGACACGCGGATGATGTCCGCGCCGGCATCCTCGCACCGGCGGATCTGGTCGAGCGTTGCCGCCACGTCCTCGGTCGGCGTGTTGGTCATCGTCTGCACGCTGATCGGCGCATCGCCACCGACCGGCACGGAGCCGACCATGATCTGGCGGGACTGTCGGCGCTCGATCGTGCGCCAGGGGCGAATTGCATTCATGCTGTTACGTCTTTCGTGCCGGACTGCTGACACACCTGACACAGTGTTCAGGGGAGGAAAACCTGGCGCCTCGCGCGCGGTCGTCTGCATGCATCATATGGCTGCGATGCTTCGATTTTACGACCCTTGGCATGGCACAGGTCTTAACATGCCATGGGGCAGTAGGAAATCGCGCGCGTCTGGGGCATTGTTCGCCCGATGAGCAATCCTACCGAGACCGAACCCGGCACGCCGCTGCTGTTCGCCCGCGTGCTGGACGGCGAGGGTGGCGGGCGCGCCATCGACTGGGCGGAGATCCAGCAGTGGGAGCCCGGACCGGATGGTCCGGTGCTGTGGATGCACGTGTGCCGCAACACGCCCGGCGTCTACGAGTGGCTGCAGGATCAGGTCGGCATCCCCGAGCCGACGGCCGAGCTTCTGACCAGCGACGACACGCGGCCGCGCGCCTTTCGTGAAGGCAACACGCTGGTCGCCACCTTGCGCGGGATCAACTTCAACCCCGGTGCCGAGCCGGAGGACATGATTTCCATGCAGGTGTGGAGCGACGGCACGCGGCTCATCACCTTGCGTCGCCACCCCTTGCAGACCCCGCGCCAGATCCTGGCGAAGATCGATCGCGGGGCGGGGCCGGGCGATGCGGGCGCCATCGTCACCGCGCTGACCGAGGCAATGGTGGCGCGGATGAATGCCTCCATCGTCGACATGAACGATCATATCGACCAGCTCGAGCATCAGGACATGGACGACGATCCCGAAGAGATGCTCCAGAAGATCGCCGGCATTCGCCGCAACTGCCTGGGCCTCCAGCGCCACATGGGTCCGCAGCATGTCGCGCTCGAAGCGATCAGCCGCGATGCGCCGCCCTGGTTCGAAGATCACGACCGGCGCGAGATCGCCGAGACGATCGACCGGCTGCGCCGCTATCTCGACGATATCGACGTCAGCAAGGAAAGCGCGGTGGTGCTGATGGACGAACTGCGCACGCGCGCGCTCGCCAGCAACGAACGCGCGACCTACATGCTCACCATCGTGGCGGGCATCTTCCTGCCGCTGGGTTTTCTGACCGGGCTGCTGGGCATCAATGTCGGCGGCATGCCCGGGGTGAACGATGGCGATGCCTTCTGGTGGGTCACCGGCGTGTGCATCGCGATCATCGTGGTGCTGCTGGCGATCTTCAAGCGGCTGCGCTGGCTCTAGGCTAGAGCCGCAATTCGTACAGCAGTTCGTCGTCGCGCTGCTCGCCGACCCAGAAGCCTATGTCCGCGATCTTGGCAAAGCCGTAGCGCTGGTAGAATTTCTGCGCGCCGTAGTTCCCGCTCCACACCGAAAGCTGGATGGCATCGTGGCCGCGGCCACGCGCCTGTGCCAGTGCCCAGTCCATCAGCGCCGCGCCGATCCCCCGACCGGTAAGATCGGGCTGGGTGTACAGCTGGCCGAGCGCGATCGGGTTCGCCGCGTCCGAATATTCGGCATATCCGCTGGGCGCGCGCAGCTTGACGTAGCCGAGCAGGCGGCTGGCGTCGTCCGCTTCGGCGAGGCGGTGGATATGGTGATCGTCCGCGATCTCCGCCGCGACTGCCCCGCGCGAATAGGCCCTCTCCAGAAACGTATCGAGGTCCTTCTCCCGGTACAGATGCGCGAAGGCGGCGCAGAAGCTTTCGCGGCCCAGATCGGCCAGGGCGGGCGCATCGTGGGGTGTGGCGGGGCGCAGGATCATGGCGTGGCGGTTAGCGCGCGCGCGCCGATTGGGGAAGCGCTGGACCGCTCGGGCGAAGCGCGCCATTGTCCGGCGGATTTCAAGCGGGAGAGACTTAATGCGCGCGATACTGACCCTTGCTCTTGCCACCATCCTGACGGCGCCCGCCGCCGCACAGGAAGGCTACGATCCGGGAGAACCGCGCTGGTCCTTCGCGATCCATGGCGGGGCGGGGACGATCGAGCGGGCCAGCATGACGGCAGAGCAGGAGGCGGACTATCGCGCGGCGCTCGATGCGGCGCTCGAGGCGGGCGAGGATATCCTGCGCGGCGGCGGCAGCGCGATGGACGCGGTGACCGCGGCGATTACCCTCATGGAGGACGATCCCAAGTTCAACGCCGGGCGCGGCGCGGTGTTCACCTGGGACGGCACGATCGAGCATGACGCGGCGCTGATGGACGGGCGCGACCGGTCGGCAGGCGCGGTCACCGGCACCAGCACCGTGCGCCACCCCATCCTGCTCGCGCGCGAGGTGATGCGCGACGGGCGGCATGTGTTTCTCAGCGGCGCGGGGGCGGAAACCTTTGCTGACGGCACGCGGCTGGAGCGGGTGCCCAACGCGTGGTTCCGGACCGAGAGCCGGCTGCGCTCGCTCGAACGGCTGAAGGCCGAACAGCTCTCGGCGATCGACGTCGATTACAAGTACGGCACGGTCGGCGCGGTGGCGCTGGACCTCGAAGGCAACATGGCCGCGGGCACCTCGACCGGGGGGCTGACCGGCAAGCGCTGGGGGCGGATCGGCGACGCGCCCGTGATCGGCGCGGGAACCTATGCCGACAACCGCAGCTGCGCGGTCTCCGCCACCGGAGCGGGCGAGTTCTTCATCCGCGTGGGCGTGGCGCAGGAGATCTGCACGCGCTTGAGATTCGCATGGGAGGACCTGCTCGAGGAAGCGGAGGCGAGCGTCCCGCGCGACCAGCTGGGCTTCCCCGAATATGTCGTCCACGCGAGCGAGCTGTGGCTGGAGGCGGGTGAGATTCGGGCAATTGCCGACGACGTTCTGGCCGAAGTCGAGGATCTGGGCGGCGACGGCGGGGTGATCGTCGTCTCCCCCTTCGGCCCCGCAGTGTTCAGCTTCAACACGCCCGGCATGTACCGCGCCCGCTCGACCAGCGCAGGGATGCGCGAGGTCGCGATCTACGGCGTGGACGAGTAGCAGCCCGCTTCTCCTTCCCCTCGAGGGGGAGAGTGGGTTGGAGGTGTGTCAAAGCCGATGGCTGGGCGCCCCCACCCCGGCCCCTCCCCACGGGGAGGGGAGTCTCCCTCAGGCCGCCCGCGTCGCGCGGCGCAGCACGTCGCCGTAGCCGTAGGCGATGCAGTCGTGCCCGCGGTAATAGCCGCGCTCTTTCAGGATGCGGTGCACCCGCGCCAGCCGATAGGGCGGGACGCCTGCGAAGATGTGATGCTCCAGATGGTAGTTCACATTGCACGGGCTTAGCAGCAGAGCCTCCCACCAGCGCGGGATCGTGGTGCCGGTGTTGATCCGCGCGTCGATCGCATCGCGGTCCTTCGCCACGCCGTGTTCGGAAATCTGCCGCAGACGCATGGTCAGCGGATAGACGAAGATCCGCGCCGCCCACCACAGGGCGTAGGCCCACGGGGCGCCCACCGCCAGCAGCGCAGCGAACAGCAGCGCGTGGAACAGCACCGAAGGGCCGGTTTCGGCCCATTTGAAGCGCTTGGTCTCGCCCAGCAGATCGCGAAACCCGGTCTGACCGGTCACATCGCGGATCAGCTTGCGCTTAAGCGATTCGCGCGTGACGGGATAGGCCTTCACCATCCACTTGTCGGGATCGTCCGGCGTGCCGGCGTACTTGTGATGGTTCAGGTGGTAGCGGCGATAGAGGTCCAGCGGCACATGCGCCGCCGCCCCGCTGACCCATTTGCCGACGAATGTGTTGAGCCTGGGCGTGCGGAAGAACGCGCCATGCGCGCAGTCGTGCGTGATGATCCCGAAGGCCTGGATGCGCCCGCCCAGAATGACGATCGCGCCAAGGATCGTCAGCGGATTGGGCCAGAGAATCGCCACGGCGAAAGCTGCCACCGCCAGCCCGGCCTGGAACAGCAGGGTCGCGGCGGCGCGCGCATCGGATTTTGTGCTGAGCGCGGCGACTTCGCCGGTGGTGATGTAATCGCCGATTGCGGGGGCGTGCTTCATAAGTCTCTCTCCGCCACCGATATTATCGCAAGCGCCGCCTGCGCGCAATCTCGCGCCGGATCAGCGCTGCGCCTGCGTATGCTTGTCCGCCTTGCGCTGGCCCAGCCGCATGTCGCCTTCCAGCTTGGCCCTGAGCGCGGTGTAGAAGGCTTCGAGGAAGGCACGCTCGTCGCCAGAGCCCGCTTGCCAGCCGATCTTGCGCACGATTGCCTTGTGCACCGCGTCGAGTGTCTTCTCGTCGCCATCGCGCAGTACGCGTTCGAGCTGCTGCAGTTCGTACTCGCCGTAGATCGACAGTTCCTCGTCGCCGAAGCGGTAATCGGTGACCCCGCGTCTGCTTTCATCGCTCGCCAGCGACAGCACGTCCGCCAGCTTGCGGCGCGGTGCCTCGACCACCCAGGTTCCCGCCACCACGTCGCCCGCCCGCAGCGCGTCGCGGTTGAAGAAGGGGAACAGCATGAAGGTGGCGAACCACAGCGATCCCACGATCCACGCCGATCCGGCGCCCCCTTCGCCCGCGCTGCTGAAGAAGCTCAGCGGCAGGAAGATTTCTATCTGGCGAAGCAGGTTGCGCGCGATGACGGCCTCGGCGGTCAGCCTCTCGCCAGACCGCGCCAGCTCGCCCCGCGGCCTTGCCGCAACGCGTATGCCGACCATGCGCTTGCCCGGCGTGGCCCCGCGGGGGCCCATCTCGAAGAAGATGAAATAGCCGTTCAGCAGCACGAACATGGCGATGAAGAACAGCACCAGCAGGAACTCGCCGCCCCCGCCGTCCAGCGAATCGAGCTGTTCCAGATTGATGCCGATGAAGATCAGCGAGACCGTGACGATCAGTACGGTCAGGAAGATGATGCAGTAATCCAGCACCAGCGCCATCAGCCGCGATCCGCGCGTGGCCAGCGTGATGGACAGCGGCACGCCCTCCGGCGTCACCACCTCGCGCCGCCGCTTGGCGTCTATGTGGCGTGCGATTGCGGTCATGATGCAGTCTCCGCCCTGCCCCTGCGGCCGACCAGCGCGAACAGCGCCACCCACGCGATCAGCATGAACACGCCAATCAGCACGCGCGCCTCGAACCCGGCGAGCTGTCGCGGGAAGGCTTCGAGGATGGCGGCCACGATCAACATGAACACGCAGCCCAGCATCACCAGCGCGGCGCGGTTGCCTGCCTGCGCGGTTGCGGCGAGGATGCTCGCCTCGCCGGGGAAGGCCATGTTGCGGCCCACATGCACGCCCGCCGCGCCCGCCAGCAGGATTGCGGCGAATTCCGTGGTCCCATGCACGCTGAGCCACGCCATGAATTCGGGCAGCAGGCCGACCGAATTGAACAGCCACGCCATCGCGCCCAGCATCGCCATGTTGTAGATCAGCAGCAGCAGCGTGGGCACGCCGAATGCGAAGCCCAGCGCGAACGCGAGGATGCACACGCTCGCATTGTTGTAGAACAGGTAGGCCGCAAAGGCGGACAGGCCGCCCGCGCTGTCGGCCACGCCCAGCGTCTCGGCCAGATCGGCGCGGCTGGCGCCCGGGACGCGCCCGCCCGCCATCGCGCCGGGCACGAGGGTGAAATACCATTCGACATTGCGCGCGACCAGCAGCCAGCCCGCGGCGACGCCTGCTGCCATGGCCGCGAAGGCGAGCACGATGTCGAGCCAGATCGCCCGTACCGCCCGGCTCCAGCCGCCGCGAAAGAACCCGCCGAGCCAGCGGAAGAGCCCGTTTCGCGGGCCGTAAACCTGGTACCAGGCGCGCTCCACCAGGTCCTCAAGGAAGGCGAGCGTGGCCGCGTCGAGCGAGGTCTCGCGCGCGACCGCCAGGCTGGAGGCGGCCTGCCGGTACAGCACCGGCAGATCGGCGATATCCTCGTCCGGAAGGCCGCGTATTCTTCCGCGCTCCATCCGGGCGACGATACGCTCCAGCCGTCGCCATTCGCCTTCGCGTTCCAGCCGGAACCGGTCGGACCTGAGCGCGGCGGCCTCGATATCGGGCTGTTCGGGCAGTGGCTTGGCGGCAAAGGGATTGCGCAGGACAGGCGGTTTCATCCGGCAATCGCCTCCTGCGCGCGCAGCGCCAGATAGTGGTCGATCAGCGCGAAGCCGATCCGGTCGTGCGGCGCCTCGATCACGTCGACGCCCATCCGGCGCAGGCGCGTGAGCACCAGCTGCCGCTGGCGGGCGAGGGCATCGGCGGTCACCGCGCGGGCCAAGTGGTCTATGGAGTCGGGTTCGGCTTCGGTGAAGCCTGCCAGTTCGCGGTCTTCCAGCGTGACGAAGACGACCGCATGCCGCTTGGTCAGCCGGGCAAGGCTTTCGATCATCAGTTCGGCGGCAGTGGTGTCACTGAAATCGGAGAACAGCACCACCAGCGAACGCCGCTTGAGCCGGGCGGACAGAGTGGCCAGCGCCAGCGTGTAGTTCGCTTCCTCGCCCTGCATGTAGTCCAGCCCCGCCGCCGCCTGCTGCAGCCGCGCGAAGCCGCGCGTGTCGCTGACGAAGGGGCTGGCCAGCACGGGGCGCCGGGCAAAGCCGAACAGCATCGTGCGGTCGCCGCCTTTCAATGCCACGTAAGCTGCGGTCAGACCTGCGCTGACGGCACGGTCGAGCCGGGGCAGGCCGTCGATCGGTTCGCACATTGCCTGCCCGCAATCGAAGGCGAACACGATCTGATTGTTGCGCTCCGCCTCGTTCTCGCGCGCATAGAGCGCGGCGTGGCGGGCGCTCGCCTTCCAGTCGATTCGGCGGCGGTCCATCCCCGCCTGGTATTCGGTCAGCGCCTCGAACTGGGTGCCTTCGCCGCGCCGCCTGCGGTTGATGAGGCCCAGCTCCGCATCGCGCAGCAGGGCCTGCAAGGGTTGCGAGCGGATCGGGGAGAGATCCGGCCAGATGCGGATGGCGCGATCGAGCGCGATGCGCTTCTGCCGCCCGCCGAGGCCCCACGGGCCGTCCCATGCGATCCATAAAGCGTCGATATCGGCGGTCCCGCGCCGGGTGGCGCGCAAGTCGGTCCCGCCGCTCCACGCACCATGATCCGGGCGCAGGTCGAGGGCAACCCGCCCGCCCGGCGCCATGCGCGGATCGAGCGAGAGTGCGGCGCGGACCGCACCCGCCGTGCCGTTCAGATCGGCCGAGACGCGCAAGGCAGCGGGCTGGCCGATCTCGACGTCGTTGTCATGGTCCAGCTGCCAGTCGGCCAGCTTGCCCGCGCGCGCGGCGTCGATCAGAACCAGCAAAAACAGCACCCCCGCCGCCACCGGCACCACCAGCCACGCGGCAGGCGCGATCAGCGCCACCGCGAGCGCCAGCGGCGCAGCGAGTGCGACGATCCGCGCGGTGCGGGTGGTGGGAAGCAGGGCGGCCATGACGGTCCTCGCGCGCGCTAGCGCGGCGCCTGCGTGCTTTCGATCAGTTCGCCGACGATCGCCTCGACCTCGCGCCCCTCGATCTCGGCGGCGGCAGAGAGGATCAGGCGGTGCCGCAGCACGCCCGTGGCCAGCGCCTTGATATCGTCGGGCACCACGTAATCGCGGCCTTCCAGCGCCGCGCGCACGCGGGCCGCATTGCCCAGCAGCACGGCCGCGCGCGGGGAAGCGCCCGTGGCAAGATCCGCATGGCCGCGCGTCGCACGCACCAGCCGCACCACATATTCGACATTTTCGGGCGCCAGCGTCACCGCGCTCACGCTGGCGATGCTCTGCTGCAGGGCCTCGCGGGTCGTGACGGCTTCCACGCCCAGGCTCTCCGGCCGGGGTGGGCCCTGCTGCGCACCGAAGCGAGCGACGATATTCGCCTCTTCCTCCTCGCTCGGATATTCGGCGAGCAGCTTGAACAGGAACCGGTCGAGCTGGGCTTCGGGCAGCGGGTAGACGCCCTGGCTCTCGATCGGGTTCTGCGTCGCGATCACCATGAAGCGGTCGGGCAGCACGTGCGTTTCCCCGTCGAGCGTCACGCGCCGTTCCTGCATCGCCTCCAGCAGCGCGGCCTGCGTCTTGGGCGGCGTGCGGTTGATCTCGTCCGCCAGCAGCAGCTCGGTGAAGATCGCACCGCGCGTCAGCGTGAACTGGCTGGTCTGGAAGTTGAACAGGTTCGATCCCAGGATGTCGCCCGGCAGCAGGTCGGGGGTGAACTGGATGCGCCCGTAATCGAGGCCGGTCGCCCGCGCGAAGCACTGCGCAAGGAAGGTCTTTGCCGTTCCCGGCGGGCCTTCCATCAGCACGTGGCCCTGCGCGATCAGCGCGACCAGCAGGTGGTCGACGATGTCCTCCTGGCCGACGATGGCCTTGGCGACCTCGGACTTGACGTCGGCGGCCAGGCCCCGGAGCGTTTCGAGAGCGGCAGTCATACCTTCGTGGTCCTTTCCGATTCGCGCAGTTCTGTTTCGCGCAGCGCGCGTGCTGCGCGCAAAGTTTCCGTGCTCCCGCGCGCATCGCGCAGGTCTTCGATCGCTTGTGCCAGCGTGTCTTCGCCGCGTTCGCGCAGGCTCGCCTCGATCGCTTGGCCCTGCCTTTCGCGCAGGCCGAGCCGTTCGAGCACGCGCGTTCCCACCAGATTGGCGTAGGGATCGCGCAGCAGGTGCATGCGCCCGCTGCGGCCGATCACCTGCGCGCCATTGGCGACCAGCTGGCCCTTGCCCGCCGCGATGGCAGGCGTGGGGCGCAAGCTGGGGCCGAAGCGGTTGAAGGCGCGCCACATGGCGATGGCGAGCGCCAGCAGCAGCGTGAGCGTGGCGGCGAGGAAGGGCGGTTCGAACGCCAGCGTCAGCAGGTTGCGCGATCCGCCAAGGCCGTTCAGCGTCAGATCGAAGCGGACCGGCGCATCGGTGCCCTGCCGTGCAATGTCGATCAGTTCGAGCGCCAGTGCCGCGCGGCTCTCGCTCGCGAGGCCCCAGTTGTTGAGCAGATCCGGCTCGGCCACGATCATCACGCCATAGACGGGCAGGTCGCCGCCCCAGTCCGGATCGAAGTAGAGCTCGCCCGCGCGGTAGCTGCCATCATCCACAAGGTGGCCCGCGAGGATGTGCCCCTCCTCGTCCTGAACGAGGGGCGCGATCCGGTCCTGTGTTTCGTTGGCGCTGAAATGCATCAGCGCATCCTCGCTCGGTAGGCGGCCGCCTAGCGAAAGGCCGGACCATTGCGGCGCGCGCGCCAGCGCGGTTTCGCCGACCAGATCGTAGGTTTCGCCGTCGAGGTCGAACGACCATTCCGGGGCGGCGCCCGCCAGCGCGACCCAGCCCGGCTGGTCCGCCGCATCGCCGACCGGAAAGGCGACCCACTTGGGCGCGATCACCAGCGTCGGCCCGATCGTGCGACGGCGCGCGATGATCTCGTCCAGCTCGTCCGTGTCGAGCTGCTGGGGCGGGGTGAGGACCAGCAGTCCCGGATCGTCCAGCGCGCCGCGCTCACGCGAGCGAGCCACCGGCGTGCCGTCCGCCTCCAGCATCCGGGCCAGCGCGGAAAACCCGTTCAGTCCGTTGCCTGCGACATGCGACTGGCCATTATTGCCACTGCCCGACAAACCGCCCTGTCCCACCAGGTAGAGGAAGGCCACAAAGGCGAGGATCGCGAAGGCGACCAGCGCAAAGGTGCCGCGCTTGCCGAAGGCGGAAGGGTTGGCCCGGGCTGCCATCAGCGCGGCTCCAGCGCGAAATCGGCATAGGCGGCGCGCGCTTCGTGCCAGTCCCGCTCGCTCAGGTCTTCCAGCGCAAACAGCGCGCGTTCCACGCTGCGCGCGATGGCCGAAAAGGCGGCGCGTGCCTTGTCGGGCAGCGAGTCGAGTCGCGACAGCTCGCGCGCCGTGCTCGATGGCTGGACCAGATCGGGGCGGCGGCTGGCGATCTGGCCGATACTGCGCGCCAGCAACAGGCGCACCGCCTCGCCATAACGGCCCTGCGCCGCCAGCGCGTCCGCATCGCCCAACAGCGCCTGCGCTTCGGCCCGGTCGGGCGTGACGCTGGCGTTATCGGCGTCGGATTTCTCCCGGCGCCTGAGGATGGGCACGTCGAAAATCCGCGCTATCAGCAGCACCAGCAGGGCAATGCCGGCCGCGATCAGCACCCATTGCAGCACCGGCCACGCGAAGACGAAGCCGCGCGCCACGAAGCCGAAAACATAGGCGAGGAAATCACCGACGGCGAGCAGCCAGTCGGGCGTATCCGGCGCGTCGGGCGGGGCAATCGGTTCGAACTGGATATCGGGATCGTCGCGCACAGCACGCCAGGCGTCGATCGCCCCTTCATTCGTGCTTGCCCCCGTCGTCACGCGAACCGATTGGCATGGGGGCGGGGCACCTGCAAGCGGTTGCGCGTTGCCAAATCCTTTTTCACACCGGTGGCGTTGCACTTGCGCATGTCCGGCGCGGGGGCTAGATCGCGCGCGCATCCCATGAAGCTAACCTGCCAGGCATAATTCGATGAAAGACGATCGTAACACCGCATTCGGGTGGATCCTGTTTTCGGGCATCATCGCGCTCGGTGCGACCAGCATCAGCTCGCACTACTTCGGCGCGGACGACCCCGAGTCGCCGGAAGAGCCCGGCTACTTCATCGAAGGCGGAGGCGAGGAAGGCGGCGAAGACAGCGGCCCGCCGCTCGCCAACCTGCTGGCCGCGGGGAGTGCATCCGCGGGCGAAGGCGTGTTCGCCAAGTGCACCGCGTGCCACACGATCAACCAGGGCGGCGCGAACGGCATCGGCCCCAACCTCTATGGTGTCATGGGGACCGGAATCGGCCAGCATGCTGCCGGATTTGCCTACAGCTCGGCGCTGTCGGGCCATGGCGGCGAATGGAATTTCGAGAACATGGATGCCTGGCTCGCCAGCCCGCGTGCCTTCGCCAGCGGCACCAAGATGAGCTTCGCAGGGCTTTCCAACCCGGAAGACCGCGCCAACGTGATCCTCTACCTGCTCGAAAACGGTGGCGGCCCGCCGCTGCCCGAGCCGGTGGCCGAAGATGAAGAGGCCGAAGAAGGTGCTGAAGGCGCGGATAGCGATTTCCCGGGAGAGGGCCCGGGTGCGGTCGAGGGTGCCGAAGCGGGCGAGCCCGAGTCGGCAGGCGCCATGTCCGACGATCAGCCGGTGCCCGAACAGGTTTCCGCAACCGTCAGCGAAGACTGACCCGGTGCGGCCAGGCGGGCGTTCATTCGCCCGCCGACTGGCCGCCCTTGAACCCCTGAGCGACAACGTACCACTCCGATGAGCCCTTGCGGCTCGCCGGGGGTTTGGCGTGTTTCACCGTCCTGAAATTCTGCTTGAGCAGTTTCAGCAGCTCCGCATCCGTGCCCCCGGCCAGCACCTTGGCGAGGAACTGCCCGCCGGGCGCCAGCGTCTGGATTGCGAAATCGGCGGCGGTTTCGACCAGCCCCATGGTGCGCAGATGATCGGTCTGCTTGTGGCCCACCGTGTTGGCCGCCATGTCCGACATGACCAGATCGGGCGCGCCGCCAAGGTGCTCCATGATGGCATCCGGCGCTTCGTCGGCCATGAAGTCCATTTCAAGGATCGTCACCCCCTCGATCGGCTCGGTCGGCAGCAGGTCGATCCCCACGATGCGCGCCTGGGGGCGCTTCTTGATCGCGACCTGCGCCCAGCCGCCCGGCGCAATGCCCAGGTCGACGATCCGCTCGCTCCCGCGAAGAATGCCGAACTTCTCGTCCAGCTCGATCAGCTTGAAAGCCGCGCGGCTGCGATAGCCCGCTGCCTTCGCCTCGCGCACGTAGGGGTCGTTCAGCTGACGCTCCAGCCAGCGGGTGGAGGATGCGGTGCGGCGGCGTGCCGTGCGTACGCGCTTGTCGGGATCGCCCCTGGATCGGCTCATGTCAGTCTCTGCCCCGTTGTGCGCGGGCCATGGCCTCGCCGGAAAAGTCGGCCGCCATCAGGCTGCGCAGGATGCCTTCGCGGATTCCCCGATCGGCCACGCCCAGTCGGTCCGCGGGCCACAGGTCGAGGATCGATTCGAGGATCGCGCAGCCGGCCACCACCAGCTCGGCACGATCCGGCCCGATACACGGCACCTGTCCGCGCTCCTCTTCGCTGAGGCGCGAAAGCTTGGTGGAAATGTCGCGCATGGAGCGTGCCGGAACGATCAGCCCGTCAACCGCGCGCCTGTCATAGTGAGGCAGCTGCAGATGCAGGCTGGCGAGCGTGGTTACCGTACCGCTGGTACCCAGCAGGCGGATATCGTCCTCGCGCGAGGCCGCGTCGATCCGCCGGGCGAAGGGCGCGAAGCTCTCGTCCACCATCCGGCGCATGGCCGCATAGAGCCGCAGGCGGCCAGCCTCGTCGTGGGCGGGCGCTTCTTCGCGCATCACCGTATCGGTCAGCGAAACGACGCCCCATGGCACGCTCTGCCAGTCGAGAATGCGCGGCACCGCGCCATCGCCCGGGCCCACCAGGATCAGCTCGGTCGATCCGCCGCCGATATCGAAGATCAGCGCCGGGCCTTCGCCCTGTTCCAGCAGGACGTGACAGCCAAGCACCGCCAGCCGCGCCTCTTCCTGCGCCGAGATGATATCCAGCACGATGCCCGTTTCCTGCCGCACGCGTTCGATGAAGGCGGCTCCGTTGCTCGCCCGGCGGCAGGCTTCGGTGGCGACGGAGCGGGCAAGGAAGACATTGCGGCGGCGCAGTTTCTCCGCGCAGACATGCAGCGCGCCCAGCGCGCGATCCATCGCCTCGTCCGATAATCTGCCCGACAGCGCGAGGCCTTCGCCAAGGCGCACGACCCGGCTGAAGGCATCGATCACGGTAAAGTCCTGGCCGGAGGGGCGGGCGATCAGCAGGCGGCAGTTATTGGTGCCCAGATCGAGCGCGGCATAGGCCTGCCGGACCTGCCTCGCAGGCCTGCGGCCACCGGGCTGCGGCTTGCTCTTGTTCGCAGAATGGCGCGGCCTGCCATCGGCTGGGCTCTGGCGCGTCTTCGATCCTGTGGGCTTGGGAGAGTGATGGTAGCGCTTTTTCGCTACCTCGCCGGACGGTTCGCTCCCCGTGTCCTCAGCCCTTTTTCCATCGTCCGGCGGCGCGAAGTCCGCCATAATACTCAGTTTCCATTCCGCCCGCAGCGCATATGCTGCGGGGACCTGGCGCGCATGCTACCGTGCGGGCGGACTTCGGGCAAGGGCGGCCTCCGGACGCGGTGCTATGCTTGGCTCCGAGAGTGCTTGACGCTGGCGAGCAGGCTTTCTAGATGCGCCGCTTCGCGGACGCCCGAGTCTCTCATCGAGCAGGGTGCTTGCCGCGCGGCTATTGCCCCGTCGTCTAATGGTAAGACTACGGACTCTGACTCCGTCAATTGAGGTTCGAATCCTCACGGGGCATCCAGCCTAAACCGGCAAAGGCCTGAGAAACATAGGCTTTCATGCAGGCGCGGTTATTCGCTCCCACATGCTACCCCACACGGCGCATCAAAAACGCTAGGTCAGATCGTCGAAGCCTTCGCCATCAAAGCGAAAGGCAGGGCGCGCCAGCCAGTCGGCCAATTCCATATCGTCCCACTCGTCCGCTTCCAACAGATCGCAGCCCCCGGCAAAGTCAGCGGGAGGGGCTGGGACGTTAGGGTCAATAGGGACAATGGCCGTCACGTTTCAAAATCCTGCCTTGAGATAATGGCGCACCTCTCGACGCAGGGCGGTCAGGCCGTCGCCAAGAAGCCCCGGTCGAAAGTGATCGTCTCCCCCAAGTCGGCCAGCACCGGGCGAAGGGTTAGAGTAAGCGGGAATCGCGCCGCAACGCTTCCCACGCCCATTACTTGAAGCACCGCCCTGCCGCTCGCCTGCGCAGTCAGTGTTGCCGCAACCCGGCAGCGGCCTTTGTGGGGCGCAGCAAGCGCCACCTGCAAGGCAATCGGTCCCTCGACTTCGGCGGGGAACGTGATCGCGGTCACCTGCTGTCCGTCGCGTTCGAGACAGAGCGTCTTGCGCGCCCGCGTTCCCCCGACCCATCCACGCGCGACCAATTCGCCAGCGGCGGCAAATTCAAGCTCGGCTTTTGTTCGGCTATGCTCTCTCACAGGTTCGCGCCGCCTTGGCATAGCACCCCGACCAGTCGGATAAACACCGGCTCCCCCTCAGAGGGTCCGTTGGCCGCTTCCCATGCGCTCAGCGCGTCAGCTTGGCTTTGCCCCGGCTGCATCAGCATGACAGCATGGCGAAGCCCCGCGCGCCCGCGTTCCAGTGCATCAAGGCGCTTCCTCAGGCTGCGCATGGTCCCGCCTCCCCGTGCCTCGCGGGAGGGGCGACGAGCTGGACGATTATCAAGTTCGCATCTTCGCCCAGCGGTCCATGCTCCGCTTCATGGCGAGCGATTGCATCGTCCTCGGCTTCGCCCACCTCTTGAATAATCTGGGTGTAGGGCCGGAACTTCGGCGGGTCGGCTTCCAGTTCCAATGCCGTCAGCCGTCTATTCAATTGCTTCACTGAATCTATCCTCCATCGCTAGCAGGAACGCCCTGTCATCGGGGCTCAGGGCATCCAATTGTTCCTGAGTAGGCGGCTGGGATAGCGGCGTCAGAAGGTTGCACAGCCGCTCTAACTCGGCATCGCTCAAATCATCGAGCAACGCTTGCCGCCGCGCGTTGCGGTCGGGCGCCCTGGCTCGTTCGAGACACGACAAACGCCGGTCTTGGCTACGCATCGGCCATGTTCCCCATGGCTTTCAAAAACGCAGGATGCACCCGCTTGCCTTCCGGCAGGGGTGTGCCGTCCAGACTGTCAAGCAGCTCCCCTATCGAGTAGAGACCCGCGACCCCCTCTAGGGCTTCGAGCCGCCTGCTAAGCGCCTTCATTGCCGTTCCTCCAATGCTGCCAATCGGGCCTCGAAATCGCCCGCCTCGACCATCGACTTATGCGCCGTCAGCAGCGCCATGACCCGCCCCGCTTCGTCAGGTGTTACCTCGCCAGCCGCGACCGCCGCCAGAACTGCCGAGCTAGCCTCCACCGCATCCGCTGCGGACCTTATCGGGGGCAGCTTCACCGTGACCGGGCTATCCTTTCGAGCGGGCGCGATGCGATCCAGACACAGGCGAAGGGCGGTGCTGTCACCTTCAAGCGCCTTGTCGATTGCGGCGCGCGTCAAAGCCTCATGCTCCCCCTCTAGCAGAGCCTCGACAGCTAGCGTCGTCTTGTTGCGCGAACCGGGGGTGCGACCGCCCAGCGCGTTCCCCGGCGCGAACGTCCCATCCGATTTGCGCCCGTTATCATTCGGCTTATCCATCACGCCGCCATGCCCCCGAGAAGCGGCGCACCGTGCCAATCGGGGAACACCACATGCAAATGATCGCCTTCGTTGAGGATCGACGCTTCCGGCTCCACCCTGCGAACCTGTGCGGCAAGCCATTGCATCGAGCGACCGGGGGGAGGCGTCAGATCAAGGGCCGACCCGTCTAGGTGACGACTGTTGGCGGCTGGCCTGTAACCACGGCGGCGCATGTCCGCCTGATATTCGGGAGTCCGAAAGCCCGAAGTGATCCGAACGCCGGGGATGGTGGATTGCAGCGAACCGACAACATCGCGTTGCTCGACTTCCTCAAAGCCTTCCCATCCGTCGGCTACAGGCGCGGTCTCTTGGCGCGGTGCCGCTTCCTCGAACTCGCTCCATTCGACCGCAGCCCCAGCGGGCGCACCAGCCGACAGATCGCCCTTAGCAGGCAGCGGGTAATCAGGATCGGACAGGACCGACCGCGCATCCTTGCGGGCATCGCGGATCGCCTTTTTTGCCGCCTTGCGCCGGTTGGCGTCGCTCATCCGCGAGTAGCGCGTAGAGCCCATCAGCCCAAGCAGCCGGTTGTAAGTCAGGCGCCCCGCAATCTCGTGATAACGGTCATATTCCTCAGGCGTGTAATCTATCCGCTCGCCATCCTCGGTGTATTGCTTGCCCGGAGCTGACACGCTTTTCCCAATGCGCAGCATTTCAGCAATGACGGGATCGTCCTTTTGCTGGGAAGACCAGAAGGGCGAGAGGAAGTCTGGCCCCCAATTGCCAAGCTCGACAGGCTCCCCGAACACATCGCGGCGCGGGTAAAGCTGGTCACTCATCCCGGGGATGCGAGACTTGATTGCATCGCCCACGCTTTCACGCTTGCGCAGTACCGGGTCCATCGCGCGCGCCACGCCGGCCACACCAGCCGGGACCGTGAATGCGCCGACCGTGCGCTGTACCCAATTGCCCGCATAGCGCCCCGGGTCGCTCAGACCTTCGACAAGTGACGACACGCCCGAAAGCCACGTTTTCGAGGCAAGGTTCCCCATGATCGAGGCAACTAGCATCGTGGCTTGATCGTCTTGTTGCGCGTCGCTCAAGTTTTCTGGCAGCGTCGCCATGTCGGCAGCGACGCCCAGCGTTGTTGAGAACGGATCGAGCCGCGAGTAGCTGACCCAAGTGTCTCCCACCTTCACGCTGTAGGGTTGCCAGCCGTCCGCGTAGAGCATTCGAGCCTTGCTCGCGTCGGGAGGGGCGGCGCCAGTGATTTTGCCCTCTAGCGCCGCCTGATACATGATCGCTGCGAAGCCGGACCCCAGCAGCATCTTTGCCACCGCCAGATCGCGGCGCTCGCCCCCGGCTGCAAATTCCTTGCGCCACTCTCTCAGGAGCGGGGCCGCTGGCGAGCGTTCGGTTGCAAACTTGAGCAGATTGATTGGCGTGCGGACGAACGGAACGACTACCTTTGCCGCAAGGCTGTTGCCCGTAATTTGGGAAATCCCCTGCCCGAACTCGCCTAGCTTCTGCTGGAACGTGAGATACCGCGCATATTCGAAAGCCCGCTCAGTCATTTCATCCGTGGGGTTAGCGGACAACTCAGCCGCGCGCTTCGCCCTGGCTGCGCCTTTCAGGCCCTCGCGGTTAGCTATGCGCAGCGCTTGCGCGTTCAGCTCCATTCGGCGGGCAACGCCTTTGAAAAGCTGATCTTCGGCAGTCAGCAGGCGCGTGGGCACACGAATGACTTCGCCCTTTAGCCCGCTGATCGCCTTATATTCGTCGCCCTCCACTTTGGTAACGAAGTCGTCTGCATCGCCAGTCCGCAGAGCCTTGGCAAACAGGCTCACGCCTTCCTTGGTCCCCTGAACGAGCCCAAAGGTTCGCGCGCCTACTTCGCTCGCAAGGATGCGCTCGCTTGCTTTCTCGCCCATAATCGCACGGCGAGCCCCACCAATCGCGGCTGCGGTCGCATATTCGGGGATTTGTGCAATCGAGGTGAGCGTGTTCGACACCATGTTTACCGCGTGCGTCGGCGGGTTGCTCAGGAGCATGTTAATATAAAGCTCGCTGATCTTGGTGCGCCACTTCGGCTTGGTCGCTTTCGCCGCCAGCGCGTTGAACTTGCCCTGTCCAAGATCGACTGCCTCTAGCAGCGTGTCGGCAGCATCCTTCAGTTCGCCTTTGCCGCCACCTGAACGCACCAGCGCGGACAGCACATCGCCACGCACGGCACCGCTTCTGGCCCCCTGTCGGAACTGTTGCAGCGCCCGTCCTGCCTCGGCAGTCATCCCGGCCACTTGCTCTTGGATGGCGACATGGCGCATCCACTTTTGGCGAAACTCGGCAAGCAGCTCGTCGCCCGGATCGTCGAGGCGGCTGATCTTGCGCGCAGCGTTGACCAGCTCGTTACCCGACTTCGCAAGAATCTGGCGAGCGGCCAGCGCTTCCTCGGCATTGAAGGCCTGCCCCTTGCGGCGCTTCAAAAGCGTGTCAGGCGTCATCCCCAATTCCGAGGCGAGGCTTTCCGTTTCCGCCTGTGTGATGCGGCCCCGCGTCGCGGCATCGAAGCCCCCGGCGCGCATTTCCGTCTGACGAAGCGCCCGCGAAATATCCTGCGGACTTTCGAGCTTCGACAGGTCAATGTTGCCCGCCCGATCGCTCAACTCGCTAGGCCATTCCGCGTAGGCTTCGGGGGGCGCAAAGGGCGCATCTTCTCCGGCCGGAACGGAGCGGTCCTGAAAGACCGGCCCGCCATCGTTGAACCGCTGTTGCTCTAGATCGTACCGCTCGCTTTGCAGCGCGCCGTAAGCCTCGATCTCAGCCTGATCGTCCGGCAGGAAGCGACGGCCGGCGCCGCCCCTGTGCGTCTCATCCAAGGCCTCTAGGAATGTGTTTATGTCGGGGCGGTCAGTATGCTCGGGAAAATAGCCCGCTTCCCACGCATAAAGCGCGGCGTCGTCGAGCGTCATTCCCTCGTCACTGACCAGCGGACCAAAGCGCGCTTCCTGCCCCACGAAATCGAGACCACGGCGGGCGCTGTTATCCAAGCCCATCGCGGACAGCTCGCCAGCTTCATCACGCAAGCCGCCCTGTGCCCGGATGAAACCAACCATATCCAGCGGGCCGACTTTAGGCACGGACTCGCCCCGCCAGTTCGTGATCGAGCGCCGTTGCAGGGCAGTGCGCTCGTTCGGCGCGACAGCCTCGGCAATGCGGCCCGCGTCAATATCCGCCGCCTCTTCTGGCCCGTCGATGAAATTGCGAGGTATCGGCAGAACGTCTTGCGGCTGAAGGCTTGAAGCCGAGGCCAACAGCTCGGCCTTGCTGCGAGGGGCCGACATGGCTTGCGGGCGCGGGAGCGGGACAGACAGTGCCTCGCCACCCTCGACAGCCATAGCCACAGAGCGGGGGGCGGGGGGCGCTTCGGACCCTTCGGGAAGATCAGCGAACTCGGCAGCGGTTCGCGCTTCCGTTTGCGCTTCGCCAGCAACCCGAGCGTTGCGATTGAGCAGCGCCCGACCGGTACGAGCGGCAAGCGGCGCAGTCGCCTCCACCAACTTTCCCAGAGCAGGGTCAGCAATGGCCCCGACACCGGCACCAAGAGGAACCCCGCCGAGACGCTGGGCGACAGTGCCTTCGCTACGCAGGAAGCCGTCAACGCCGCCGTATGCAGCGCCTACGCGCGCAAGCTGACCAACAGTCCTGGCTCCCGCACTATAGGGGAGGACAAAGCCCGAGCCGATGGCGCCCGCCACCTCGCCAGAAGTCGAGGCGACAGGGTGGTTTTCTTGGTCATAGCCAAGAATTGCGGCGTTCTGCTGCTGGTTGTTATACCAAATGTCAGCGAAGCGGCGTTCGGAATTGAAGATATTTTCTCGACCCGGCGTGCTGCCTACGGCGTCGAGAAAGGCCCCGGCTTCATCGAGACCGCTGAGCATGAAGCCCGACCCTGCACCGCGAAGCGCAGCGCCGACCGCCCCGTCTCCGCTATCAATCAGCGGGCGCGGCGCACGCTCATAAACAGCGTAAGGGTTAATCTCTCGCCCTTCGGCGGCTTCCTTGTCGCGCCACTCCACCCAATCGCGCAGATAACCTTCGTCCATCGACAAGCCCTGCTTTTCAGCAAAGGCCAGAATGTCTTCGGCGGGCGCGTCCCTCAGCATTTGAACATAGATTGATTCTTGGTCGGCGGGCAGTCCGGCTAGCGGGGTTGGCATATCCGCAAACTGTGCGACCGTGCGAGCATTGGGCACGTAATCCGGGTCGGCCCGATACTCCTTCGGCGCTTGCGTTACGACGCCATGTACGCCCTGTCTGTTCATGCGTGAGAGCCTGTCGTCTTGGACATACTCGGCCCGGCGCTGCGGATCGTCCGCCAGATATTCAGGCGCAGCGAAGCCTTGGCCCGCCTGCAGGATCATTCGCCCGGCATCTTCCCCACCAAGTTCCACAGGGGCAACAGTGCGGCCAAAGGATTGCCCGAACGACGGGCCGACCACAGACGCCCCGCGCGTGAGGCTGTCAGCAAGGAAAGCTTGCGATTGCTCACCTATGGGCACCGGCTGTCCCTGCGCGTCCCAGCCCTGTTGTGCCAGCTCAGGCGCATCGACCCCGACGAGGCGCACCGGCCCCTGTTGTGCCCGGATCGTGTCCCCATCCGTTGCCTGCGGATTGCTGAGGGTATCGCCTTCACTGATCGTAGGCGTGTCCCGGCGCTTGCGCTTGGGGCGCTTCTTGTCGGGTTTCACTTCCTCGAACTCGGCCCAAGGATCATCCGGCTCGACAGTCTCGAACTCAGCCCACGGATCGCGCATCAATTAACCCCCCGGCGTGCGAAGAACACGTTTGCTACCCTTCACCCGGAAAGAAGTCCCCGGGGGCAGTTTGCGTGCCTCTTCTGGCGAGCTGACTACGGGCAGCCCCGAGCGATTGCCGCGCATGTCCTGCCCGCGCCTGCGATCCTGACTCCCGATGTTCTGACCTCGCCTGCGGTCCCTGCTGGAAATATCCTGACCCCGGCGCTGATTGCCTTCGCGCGCCCGATTGGAGCGGCGATATTCGTCCAAGCGTCCTTCGCGCACTTCAATCTGGCTATCGACATTGCGGTCAGCCCGCGCGTTGTCGGCTTCCATGTTCGCTTCACGCAGCAGGTAATCCATTTGCTCCTTGACCGGCTGGGCGCGCTGCATCAGCTCTTGCACACCTTCAGGCCCGGGATAGGTCGGGGGCACCGCCTGCATCATGTCCATGCCGAGAGCCTTGGCGTGGGGCAGCAAGTTCCGTAGTGCCGCGTTCCAAGTTGCTTGGTCTGTAGCGCGCGAAAGCTCCCCGATGGCCAGCCCATAGAAATCGCTTTCGGCTTCGAGCTGATCCACGAAGTTGTCTCGCATGGTCGAGCGAAGCTTGATTGCCTTCTCTGGATCGCGGCGAAGCATGTTGATAAAGGCCCGGTCTGCGCCGTCCTGAGGTTCGCCCAAGCTGGAAAGATCGGCCTGCGGTGCCTCGCCCTGCGAGCCATCAGGTGCCGCCCTGGCTTGTGCCCCCGCATCCCCAGCAACAGGCGGGGCGGCGCCCACGGTGACCGGCTGCCTTGATTGAGGCGCGGACCCAGCCAGTAGAGCATTGGGCTGCGGGTCCGGCTGACGCGAGGCAGGCGAACCCATGCCCATGAGGGCGTTCGGCTGACCACCCGGGGCGGCCCACTCGGCCGCAGACCGTGCGAAAGCCTTTTCGTCCGCGCGGTCCATAAGCGCAATGCCTACGCGCGGATCATGCTGGAACGCGGCGACAAGCGCATTCTGATTTTCAGGATCGGTCGCCAGCACGCCAAGAGCCTTGCGATACTCCCTGCGGTCCCGTGCCTCACTCGCGGCGCGGCCCATCTGTGAACCCATCGCAACGGACTTCAAAAAACCTTCATTCATTGTCTTACGCCCCTCAGTGTATTGTCGGCATAAACCGGAGATCATGCAGCCCAAGATCGAGCGCAACGTATGACGCCAGCGCGCGCCACCCCTCCGGGCTTTCAAGCAGCACAAGCAGATTGTCGGGAATGTGCGTCAGGCTCTCATAAATCTCACACGGACTTGCCGCGAAAACATTCGACAGAGATTGAGCGAGGCTCCATGCCGCAATGACCTTGAAACTTGCCTCTCGCTCGGCAAGCGAACGCTCGGCCTCAATAGCAATCGCTGCGTCGAGAAAGGGCGTTGGAAAGCCCATCAGAGCCCGACCTTTTCCCGCACCGTTGAGCGCAGATATTCCGAGACCGAGACGCCCGATTGTTCCGCCTGTGCGCGAAGCGCGGAAACCAGTCTCTCACTCGCCCGGAAGGCGACCAGATTGTCAGTGTGAACAGTTCGCATGCGACCTCTCATCCAAGTGTATTGCTGGCATAAGGCACCTTATTGGTAGAACCCCGGATCGCCCGTGCCGTCCACGGTGTTGGTAATGCTGCCCGACCAGTTGCCGCGCAGCGTCCAGCCTCCGAGCCCGGTGCCGGTATAGGCGATGGTGTCGAAGCCTTTGACGCCATCCAGAACCAGTTCGTTCGGATAGTCGTTCGCCTGCTTGCTCTGGACGCCCAGCGTTGGGAGCGAGGTTGCGCGAGTGGTCAGGTCACGCACATTGCGAACCTCGAACCGACCGCCGCCTGCGGTGCTACTCGAATTGTTGGCCGACAGAAGCGATCCACTATACGAACCATTCTCGCTAAGAAGGTCTGTATCGAGCACGCGCACTATGTCGTGCTTGGTGATTGCCATACCGAGCGGCTGAATCCCCGCTGCCGATCCCACGATAAAAGAGCCGCCGATAACATCGAGCGCGGCACTGCGGACGTAATTGCCCTGCGCATCCGCGACCTGAGACAGGTGGAAGAAATCGCGGTGCACCGCGTAGCGGGCACTGCTTGTAGTCGGGCTGGACTGATAGTCCGTGCCCTCGGCAACGGTGTTCCGCCAGTTGATACCTACGAGCTGGTGATTGAGGTGCGCCTGAATGATGGGCCTGGTCGCACCTGAGGAATGCTCGAAAGTCACCGACCCGGGATATTCCGCGATCAGCGAAACCCAATCCGGCAAATGCAGGTTTACATCCTGATAGGTGCCGGGATCGAGAATGATGGCCACCGGGTTGTCCTGTCGCGCGACAAGCGACACCGGCTGCACTTGGACCCCTAGCGGGGCGGCTAGTGGGCCATCGCGGTAGAGGGCTTCCGCCGCCGCCCGAGGCGTCGTGTAATCCCGTCCCGCTCCGCTACGGATGATATGCCGATAGTTCCAAAGGCGGCTGTCGCGCGGCTTTGCGGGGATCGAATAGGGCGTGTGGATAGTGCTGGGATTGATCCGGCCCTGCGCTGCACTGGTTATGAGAGTCGGCGCACCGCTGACAACCACTGAGCTGTCGTTGATTTCGAGATAGCCCGCGAGCCCGCTATAGTTCGCCCCATCTGGATCGCCACTCGGGAGCGTCGAGAGAGGGTCAATAGGGTTGAGAAGTACCCGCTCGGGGAAGTCTTCGTAATCGGGCGAGGCAACGGGGAAGTAGCCCACTTCATCGTTCAGGTCGTTGTCGAACAGATTGACCTGAAAGCTGGTGCCGGAAGTGATGACCGACGACACTCGAAGGTTGTCCGTCTCCGAGTTGAAGATAACAAGCTTCTTGATGAGCGCCCTTGCGTAGGCCGGTATGTCAGTAGCTTCTGTGTCCCACACCTGGGTCTCAGGCGCAGTCTCCACCGCGCGCTGCGCGATAACCTCTATCGTGTCGATCTCGGTTTCGGTCGGCAGTACCTGATCGCGGATCAGCCCGGCATTCGCCTGCGTGTAAGGCGCTGTCGGGTGATAGTAGCTGCCGAAGGGCGTTCCGTCGAAGTCGATCCGCATATAACCGACAATCGTTCCATCGGGAACGCCAAGCGTTGTGCCGGTTGCATAAATTGGCAGGCGGTCGCCACGCGTCAGGCCTGCATAACCTCGGTTCAGCGCACCTGCGACCAAATGCCCGCGCGCAATCTCAGGGTAGGCCCCCGCGCCGTCGAGCGTGTCGCCTCCACCCAAGATGAAGCGGAAGCGGTTAGACCCGTCCGCGTCCAGCTCGCGCACACCCAGCCCGGCTGGCCACGCAAGTTTTACTTCACCAACGAAGGTGAGCAGTTCCGGTTCAATGAGGCGATAGAGCGGGTCGGTCGCGCTGGGCGGCTTGATGTAGGGACGGCTTTTGCCGATCACCTCTTCGACAAGGTTTGCCTGCGAAACCCGGATTTGCCCGCCAGTGGACGGGTTGTTGACCGCAGCCACCGCCGACCCGTTGCGCTTCCACAGGTTCAGCGATTTGCCGTCTGTCGATGCAGCCCAATAGCTTGCCTGATCGGCCACCAGAGGCGCGACTGTTGCGGTAGCTGTCGCGCCCGTCCCGCTCCCGGAGGGGAGCGAGAGCGTAGGAGCCGTGGTCGCGGTCGAAAGCCCGGCATTCGTGATCGCGGTCGCGGTGACGACGCCGCCTGAGACAGTGTAGGTCCAGCTGAACCCGGTCGGCCCGCCAGATACGCCGCCCGCATAGGTGCCATCAGTATAACCCGAGCCCGCCGCCGTGATGGCAATAGCGGTAACGCCGCGAGGGAGGGCGCTGGCGTAATCGTTCGGATAGGCTTCGCCAGCAGTGGAGGCCGCAAGCGCCTGTCCCGCCGAGACTTCCGCCGCCGCCTGCGCATCCTCAGCGTTCGCCTGCGCTGTTTCCGCATTGGTTTCTGCGGTCTGCGCGGCAAGCGCCGACGATGCCGCTTCGGTCGCCGCAGTCTGAACCGCGCCTTGGTCGTAGCCGCGCACCGGGTCAACGTCCCAAATCGTCACCCCGCCAGCGTCAGTGAGAACCACGCGGTAGGTTGTGTCGGGGTCAAGATACGCCGGATCAAAAAGCCCCGAACTGTCGGCGGTGTGCGGGTTGGTGCCCGGCACCGTCCCAGCCTGATCGGTGAACCAAGTCGCCGGGGTCGTGGTCTCGCTCGCGTAGAAAAGCAGCCTTGCGCCGCTGATTGGATTGCCGTCGCTATCGGTCGCGCGAACAAGCGAAGGCTGGAAAAGATTGGCCATTCATCACCTCAAACCTACTGTGGTGCTGTTATACTAACGTAAAACACCAGTCAAGTTTCGTTCTTTCTTTACCCCCTGTTTGTTCGGTCGTAGGTGCCCCACTTGCGATGGGTAGAAAGCGCCTTCACAGCCTGAGCGACTACGCCCGGCGCGGATATCTGGTGAGGCTTGATTGCGGGTGCGGGCGGGTCGCTCTTGTGGACCCGCGCAAGCTCTTGCTGGCGTGCCAAGATCGCGGCTGGCGACCAACCCCGGACAACATCGCGGGGAAACTCAGGTGCAGTCAGTGCGGCGCTAGGCCGAAAAGGATCGGGCCAGCATTCGGGGCGATGGAACGCTAGAGAAGCGCCGCGACAGCGACCACGCCGCCAAACAGGACAAAGACACCCAGGAACAGGATCGTGCCCGTTGCGGCCATAGGCAGCGCCGTTCGCATAGCCCGCTCATCCTTGGCCCTCAGCACGCGAAGCCAAGGCCCTATCGCAAACAATGCGACCACCGCCACACTGACCAGCAGGAAGGAGAGCAAATCGCCCATGCCGCCTTGTATGCCTAGCGCACGCAGGCAGGCAAGCGTCATGCCGACTACCCGATTCCTCCCGGGGTGTGCTGCGCGCCTTCCGAAAGGCCCACGCTATTGACCGGAGAGGTTTCACCGGCTGGCGTGAAGATCACACCGCACCGCTCAAGCGCCACCTCGATAGCTGACAGATTGTTGGCGACGGGGACGGATCGCCCAGCCTCGTAATTCCTAACCGTGGACTCGCCCACGCCCGCCAGCGTCGCTAGCTCAGCCTGCGAAAGGCCGGCCAAGGCGCGCGCTGCTCCGCACAATTCAGGGGAAATCATCGTATAGCCTCCTAACGCTTTCCAACTACCATAACGGATAGCGTTTGACAAAGCCATGACAGTTAACTATAACGATTTTCGTTAAGGGAAACGCCCGACAAGCCGAGGCAAGAAGCTGTCACTCCCGCCCCGGCTCTAATCGAAACCTCACATGGAGAGGCACGACTATGACCGACCTTACCACCTTCAAGATCAACGGCACCACCCCATTCTGGAGCCCCGGCGATGTTGCCGACACTTGCCTGTCACAAGCCTACGCACTGCTTGCGCTACTGGCAGGCGCGAACGAGGTTTGCGACAGCGTGCGCGACGAACCGTGCGAACATGGCGAGCCGTTCGATAACCTGCGTCACAGCACCCACGCGCGCGGGCTCGACGGGATCGCAACGCTGATCGCCTTTGCGCAATTCAATACTGACGCAGCACGCGAGAAGCGGGCGCCCGCACCTGCGCAGACCGACGACGAAAGCGACACGCTGGACCAATGGGCGCAGGCAGTCACAAGATACCTTGAAGCCAAGCAGGCCGCAGAGCGCCACAGCGCAGACGTAACCTCCCGCAGCCCCGCTTTCGGTACGCCCGAGAATGTTGCGGACGAAGAGACGACCGAGAGGCTGGCGGACGAGCAGGCCAATGCCTTTGACGCGCTTATGCTGACCCCGGCACCCAACCGTAAGGCGCTCGCCTTCAAAACCAGCGCGCTTTCCACCTTCCTTGGCGGTGACGAGTGGCACAACAGCGCGCAGATCATCGAGCAGATCGCCGCCGACGCCGCGAGGCTTGCCGACTAAGCCCCTCACCGGCAAACAGGCCCCGCCTCTCAATCCGAGGGGCGGGCCTTCGTGTGTTTCAGACCTAATCCTACGCCTATCCAGCATCCGTAGCGAAGATTCTGGCTCCGCCACGGATTTAATCCGCTCTCTCTTCACAGGCCATCCCCAGCCTGAATTTGACCAACTACGGCTCGATCAGGAAGAGAAGGTCGGCCCAGGCGGAGAACCCTGATGGAGCGTGCAACCAAAGATCGACGCGAGGCTTTCGCTATCCTTCATCAGGCGGGTTGGTCTGACGGTCGCATCGGGCGAGCTTTGCGAATGAACAAAAACTCCGTCAGAAACTGGCGCGTGACCGCCGGTCTGGCGCCCAACTCATCTGCTCACACTGCGAAGATTGACGATAAAGAAGCGCTCGAAAGGTATTACCGAGGCGAAAGTGATGGTCAGATAGCGCGGGCCTTCAATGCTACACAGGGCGGCGTTACGCGATGGCGGTGGCGCAACAATTTGCCCCCCAATTTCGAGAGATCTCCACAAATCTCGAGAGACGCCAAGAGACGGGCGAAGTCGATGCTTCGCTTAGGAGCGACGAAACGGCAAGTCGCCAACGCAATCGGGGCGAGCTGCGTCGAGAGCATAAGAAAAATTCGACACGAGATGACTGACTCCGGATTGCGTAGACACGGGCTCACCAATCGATCGATACGCGCCCGCGTGCTTAAAGACCGAACGATCTATCGCCGTATTGAAACAGCGATCGGCAACGGACTTCCCTCCGATGTGAAGTGCGATGCCGTTGACGAACTCTATCTGGCGGTTTTGGATGGGCTGGTTGACGAGCAGTTCATCGAGCAAGAAGCCCGTCGGTATCGCAGTCGTGCAATAAACATGAACGGCTCACTCTTCGGCCCGCGCAGCCTTGATAGCGAGAATGAATCTGGTTGGAGCCTTAGTAATTTAATTGAAGATTACACCGCCCTGGCCGACATGGAGGAGGCGGCCTCGGTCGCTTACGGGGACCAGAGTATCGATGCTTGCAGCGACTCGTGAGTGCCGAGCCCCGCAATTCTACTGACTCCCCTCGGCAGCATGATGGGCCTAGCCTCTTCTTGGAAACGGGGGAGAGACAATGAAGGCACTACTACCAGCAATAGCGCTAGGAACGGCCACGCTTGTTAGTTCAGGCGGTCCAATCTGCGGCACGGCCTACGCTTCGGAAGCGTGCTGCAAAGTTTGCAAGGCGGGCAAAGCATGCGGCGATAGCTGCATCGCCAGGGACAAAGCCTGCTCGAAGCCCAAAGGTTGCGCGTGCAATGGGTGAACCGGTTTTGGGTTGAGTCTTACCTACCGTTTAGGGGCGCTGCTGTCGGTGTCGACAAAATTGCCCAGTCTAGAGGCCCACCGGGGCTTCCTCGGGGGACGAAGCGCCCGAGGCATTTCTCCTGAATGGCCCAGTGGCCACAAATAGCCCCGATGAGCGACCCCCGCTTTCCGAGACGCTACGCGGGTCTCAGGCAACGTGGGACAAGCAATATAGACATGCCCGATGGATTCGCCAATGCGGCCTGCCCGCGCCATGCTCATAGCCAGCTAAGCGCCCACAAGGCCAAGCCTAGTAGCGACAAGGCTAGCAGGAAGGCGAATTCGAGACGGAGGCGCATTGAAGCTCTGCGGTCCTGAACCATTTTTAGCGGCTTGCCCTTCTGCCAACCATTTGGGAGCTCGACGCGTAATGTTCGCTTGAGATGAGTATAAAGCTCTCAGGGCTCAGAGGAAAGCTGGGCGAGCGACAGCGCAAGCTTTTTTGCCTTCGATCGGAAAGCCGGTGTTGGCGCTAACACCGGCTTTCGCGCGCGCGAAAGCCGGTTGCTCAACCATGGCTTGGGGACTTGTTCTAGACATTCTGAAATGCAAAGAGCATAAAATCAGCAAGCTAATGGCCTGCGCGCGAAGGTCGGACAATCAGCACCTGGCGGGGCGTATGAGCTTTTGCGGCATATAGTTGTGGAATGCGCTGGGGGGCAAATGTCATTTTCAAGACGATCGTTCTTAGCTGGTGGAAGTGCGTTCGTCCTCGCTTCCTGCGGCCCTGACGAGATTAAATCTCAGAAACCGTCCGGCCTAGGTTCTGAGGCGTCGCCTTTCGGTGATGTGAATAGTTCACCGGGAGCGCCAACGAAAAAGCCTGAATCCGAGGTTGCTCCCGCCAGTTTTGGCCAGCCATTTGACTCCTCTGCAACTTCGCTTGATCCATACCTGAGCTCAATCGTTTCAGAGATCGTTCTATTTAATGCCAAGAATCACGACTACTTCATTTCGTTAGTGGAAGCGTCGGCAAGTCAGTTTCAGGCTCACATCTGGGATGAACAAATCGGCGAAAGGGTTGCATATTTTCGCCTTCTCAGTCCCAACTATAATGACTTGCCTGAGCGTATCGCTTTGGTGCCTAGAAATCCCTTGGCGGGAGCCAAATGGTCGGGCCTTGAAGGCTGGATCAAGTTGAACGCCGAGAATATCGTGCCAAGCCCCGCGCGTTCCCAGTTTAATAATCCCGCTCAGAGCCGAATAAATCGTGCGAATGTCTCTACCCGAAACGACTATGAGAATCGCGACCGTCTTGATGAATTTGAAGAAATAATACCCGTAGGTCCGGGGCGGGAACATACTACAATTCGTAGTGCTCTTGAGAGCCTTTACGATGATGGGCCCCTTGCTGACCAAGCAAACCCAGCGCAGCTACCGACTTGCGCGCGTGCAAATCCCTTTCACCGTATTGCCCTCGTGTTCGATCCGGGTGTCTACACCGGCGTTTCGGAGCATGTGCCGGACTGGGTTTACCTTGTTGGTCGTATACCTAATACCGTGGTCCTAGAGCATACTCCAGGAGCTACACGCGCTCTGATTGAGGGGCAAGCGAACACCGGGGCCTATCGACTGACGATCAGGAATAACGTTCCAAATGGTTCGGGGCCGGCCCGATACGCTTGGCACACAGATTACGTGCATGGGGTGCAGGTTCCCGACACCGAAGGTGACATCAACCGGAACTACGGAGTATATTTCGAACAGGTCCGTTTTGTTGTTGGGCCGCAGGCCCAAATCCAAGCTTATGGCTCTGGAATTGGGGTTCAAGCATCAGCTCAATTTCTTCAGTGTGACTTTGATTGCGAAAATCCGGCTTATTCCGGTATCCTCGCCTCGGCGAACAACTCCTCCGGAACCATTGGGGGTGGGCGTTTCACTTTTGAAAGCTGTCGCGACCTAAGCAATCGAGATGTTCCGTCGATCGGCGTCCAGACTAAGACTAATTCGACCTACCCCAATATTGTTGAGGTGAAAAATTGCCCGGGGTTTAATAAGATTAGCCTTGCAGCCGGAAGTCTTGGAGATTTTAAGGGCAAGTGGGTGCTCCACACTAATCAGCCCATGGAGGTTATTTCTACCATTCCGGGTGACAATTTGACTGGACCCTGAGATAATTACTATTGCCATATAGCAATGGTAAAATTGAAAAAATTCAGAAATCAAGTCAATTTTTGGGGGCGCGAATGAAAGAAGTAAATCCAGGGGTGTGGCTAATTGGGGCGGTGGCTTCGTTGGTAATCCCAATGGGGGCCGTTCAGGCGGACGCAACCCCGGAATGCAATGAAAACGACGCCGATGTTAATTCCCTCGAGTGCGGGCGTAATTCTGATGCTTCCGGCGCAGCTGGCGCAACGGCTATTGGTGCAAATTCTCTCGCGCTGGGAGACGAAAGCACCGCTATGGGCGAAGGTGCCATCGCTACAGGAGATCAGGCAACAGCGATTGGTGAGGATGCTACGGCGATTGACGCCGATGCTACGGCGATTGGGAACAGTGCAGATGCTAGTGCTGAAGATGCCCTCGCTGTCGGCGCTGACTCTTTTGCTAATGGTGTTGCTTCGACGGCCGTCGGGACTGATTCTCAGGCGATCGGGGACCGAGCTACGGCAGTTGGCGCGGGCTCGGTAGCTGATTTTCGTTCTTCGACGGCTATAGGTTATAGTGCGAACGTTGGAGGAGTGGGCGCGACTGCGGTAGGCGCTGCGGCCACCGCGAATGCGGCTAATGCCATTGCCTTCGGCTCGTTCGCCTCAGCTAGTGCCGCAAGCGCAATAGCAATCGGCGGGGATGGTGCAGATGCGGATGCGTTGGGTGCTCAGGCCAACGGCACCGAGACGTTAGCGATCGGAGCGGATGCCTCTGCCTCTGGCATTCGTACAACCGCCTTCGGATACGGCGCTAGCGCGGTCGGAGTGCAATCGACGGCTGCCGGGTCGGGGGCCTCAGCTGTTGGGGTCGGAGCGCTTAGCTTTGGCGCGTACTCGGCTGCTCGGGGAGACTTTTCAGTCGCGCTGGGTTATTCGAGTTTTGCGCCGAACGTCCGAGCTACAGCAATCGGCAATGGTGCGCAGGCCACCGGGCGAAATGCGACTGCGATTGGTCGTGCAGCAGTGGCGCGCGCTGCAAACGCGACAGCCATTGGGGGTGGGGCCTCTGCTGACTTTGTAGGTTCGACAGCAGTAGGCAACGGCGCAACAACAACGGCTGATAATCAAGTGGCAATCGGGACCGTGAATGACACGGTTGAGGTCGCGAGCTTAGGTAATGGCTCATCGCAGCAGAGCGGCTCACTGTTTCTAGTTACAGCGGACGAATCTGGCACTTTGGGACGGACCCCATTTAACCCGGCTTCGATTAATATTTCCGGATTTCAAACTGCCTTTGCGATGCCAAGCGCCCAAGTAACTCAGTCGCAATTTGATGCACTGTCTGGCGACGTATCTCTCCTCGCTGGGCGTGTGGCTGGCCTAGAAAGCCAAGTCGGAGGACTTTCTATAACGCTTCAAGAACTTGATCGTGCGCTCTCTGGCGGTGTTGCCGCTGCGATGGCGATGGGAGGGCCAGCATTGGCGCCTGGCAGCAACATGTCGTTGTCTATGTCAGTTGCGAACTATCAGGGAGAGCAGGCAATCGCAGGCAATTTGACCGGAAAGATTGCAGAGGACGTCTATATTTCTGCTGGTTTAAGTGGAAATACGGGCGACCGAAGCTTGGGTACGCGAGCCACCGTACTGTTCGGTTTCTAATACAACGCTCATAACTTAGGCACGCGCAAGCAGAAGCTGCACCAATTCCTCAGCAAGGGTTACGGCATCGAGAAGCTGCGCGAGCAACGCCAAGAGGTCCTGACGATGCTAAAGCTCTCTGACGACATCGACGATTTCAAGCGCCTCTACGAGAAGCGATTTGGCCCGATGGACGCTCAGTGGAGTTTCTTTTTCTCAGAGGAGGGAAAGCGATAGAAAGCGAAACCCCCGGAGGGCCATGAGGCTGTCCGGGGGCTCTATTCCGTCCAAGGCCGTTTGCAACAGTGACGAACCTTGGCTCACACATTCGATATAGCGATATGGCGAACGAACCTCAACACAATCTTACCGATGACGAACTTCGTGCGCTTTATGCCGTCATATCGAAAGAGCGCATGGGCACGTATCTGTTTGCGTCAGGACACGACGAACAACGCGCCGCACGGCTCTACATATGGAATGCATTGGTCGGTGAAGCGTTTCACGTTCCGATACAAGCGGTGGAAGTAGGGTTGCGGAACCGCATCAATCACGCACTCGCCGCAAAATATGGCGGCGAATGGTGGAACTCGCAACCGTTTCTCGACCTGATTGATGGCGACAGGCTTGATGACCTCAACCTGGTGCGTTCTCGTATCAAGCGACGCAAACAAACGCTTGGCACCGGTCAAATCGTAGCAGGTTTGTCGTTTGGCTTCTGGGTCGGAATGTTAGCGAAACGCTATAACCCAGAATTGTGGAGCGCCCACCTCCATAGCAGCTTCCCACATTTCCCAGAAGATAGAGGGCGAAAAAGCTTAGCGATGGAAGCGGGTCAGATCGTCACGCTGCGAAACAGAATTTGGCACCATGAGCCGATCTTCAAACGCAACCTCATGGATGATTACAGCCGAGTGATGCAGCTTCTTGAATGGCTGTGTCCGGTGAAGCATTCGTGGATCAAACCGCATTGTAAGGTTCCGCAGATCATGCGCCAGAAACCCTAAACGTGGCTAGCTAGATATATAGGTCCCATTTGATAGGGAGGGGTGCTGGGACATCATGCTCGACCTTCACTCCCGCGAGTTCGAGAAACGCGGCCCCGTGTCTGTATCCAGTGCATGCATAGCCTCGGCCTTGCCGAGCAGAACGGCTCTGCGTCACCTTCAACATGTCGAAGAAGCAGGTCTGGTCGAAATCGTGCAATGTCGAACAGACGCTCGATCGAGGCTCGTTCACCTTACCGACCGAGCGCATCAATGCTTCCAGGCATACTTTGAGCGCGCCTCAAGAACCTGAAGCGCGGGCCCACGGGTCGTTAGTGCGATCAATCGCGAGCGCGCCGCCATATGGCTGACACAGGATGAGCGCCTCTTCTGGGGTCCCATGCTGCCATGTGACGTAGTTCTCAGGGGAGACGATCATGGGCATACGAGAGTGTACTTGCGCGGCGTCTCCTGCCGCATCGACCATGACCATGCTATAGCATTCACCCCATTCATCGCTGGCTCGCCAGATTCCCGCGACGGCAAATATTTCTGCATCGGGGAGGCTTATCCAGGTCCGCGTTTTGCTCCCGCCCTCCCCTGTTGCTTCAGCCCAAGCCGTAAGCGGAATGAGACAACGCCGTTCTTCGAAGCTATAGCGCCACATGAAGCTATCTAGCTTGTCGGTGCGCGCATTATTCACCGGCTTTGGCTTCAACGGCTCGCCCGTTTTCTTGCTCTTCAGCACGAGCGGGAAGCCCCACACCATTGATCGCAATTGGCCATTAGCGATGACTGCACCTTGATAGCCGGGATAGACTTCATCGGCGAAGTTGAGGCCCGGTGCGACAGTCACCGAGAAAAGGTGGGATATCTCCGACTGTGCCTTCGTCATACGATAAAGGTTGCACATTCAGCACCTATGCTCACGCCAGTAGCGATTCCAGCGTGCCGCCCAGCCGCCTGCAACCATAGCGCAGCTTAGGTCGCCACCTTTAGGGGATACGCACCAGGCAGCGGTGCGAATGCCCCCGCCAGAGCCATCCGACAAGCACTGCATTGTCGGACCAGTAACCAGCACATGCCCGTGCCGCCCTATGCCCGTAGGGTGCCCAACAAGCGCGACCAAAGCGTCTCGAGCTTCGATAGGGCCTATAGACGTGCAGGGGTGACCTTCGGTGCATGTACCGTCCATTTCGCGGGCACTAATGCCTGACAGCCTCACCCGCGGCCCCTCGGCGCACCAGATAGGCCCGTCACCATCCCACACGTGCGTGGGAGTGCAAGCAAAGGCTTCGCCAGCCGGAACGACCGCCACCGCCGCGAGGATTAGAAGATCAAACATGAGCCTTCATCGCATCGACTGACCAATAAGGCGAGCTGATTGATCTACCCCGGGGCGGTGCTAAGAGGCGCAATCCCAAAGGTTTAGGGATGAAAACAGGGGATCACTATGAAAAAGGTCGCTTTCGCGCTGAGTTGCGCGCTCTTACTGTCTGCGTGCGCGGGCAGCCTGCTTACTGTCGAACAGCCATACACCGGTTCGCAGCGCTACGAGGCGGCGCAACTCGAATATGACGATTCGAGCGTGCCCGTCGATCAGAACAATATCGACTACACGACCCGCGCGATGGATGCCGCGCTGTTCGATGGCGAGACTCCGATCTTCCGTCGTGGGGACGGGATTACGGTGCGTTATCGGTATGTCGGCTTCAACGAAGGTAGTCGCGTTGGCCGGTATTTGACTGCCGGAATCGGGGGCTCCTCGAAGGTATTGCTTGAGGCGGATTTTGTTGGGCCCAATGGCACCCTCTTGGCTCGTGTTCGCGGCGAAGGAAGCGTCAGCGGAGGGCTCTTTGGCGGTTCGAACAAAACCGGTATTGATAAGGCCATCGAAGAGATCGCGGACTACGCGGCGAGGACCTTCCGTTAGTCTCTAACCTTAAAGGCGCTTGCCGAATGCCACATCATCGGCAAGCGCCTTTATCTTGTCCAGCAATTGCCAAAGCGGCCTCCCACCAAGGAACTAGACCACTTGGCAGCGCGTCCCGGTGGACGAGATGCCCTATTCCCCCGAAGGACTCCCAGCGCGCGACCAGACCGCGCAGCTCTAGCCCCCGGCATTCGCCCAACCGGTCGAGCAGACCGCCCTTGCCATCGTAACCCGGCACGACCCCGAACAGCGGCCCCATAGTCCACCCCTCGCGCGCGGCCTGCCGACCATAGGCGTTGAAGAACCACGCTGACCGATCATACCAGTTAAGCCACCAGAGGCGCTCAGCCCACGCAGGAGGCTCGCACGGGTGCAGGCAATCAAGCGCGCGGTGCCAATCCGCCAGAGCAACGCGGGGATCGACAAGGGCGGGGACGTTAGGGACGATAGGGACGTTAGGTGCCTCTTGAGGGGCTATTGTCCCTTTTGTCCCTATTGTCCCGCGAGCCCCGACCTTGACGGACGCTATCTCACGCCACCCCACCGGCTGCCCCCTCGAATAGAGCGGGGTTGACGGCATAGTCTGCCGACACGCGCCCAACCGTTCCTCCGGCCCTTGAGGCGGCATCACGAAGCCAGCCCGTTTCACAGGCATAGTCCGCAGCCTCTTGTAGCGTGCGACCGGAGCGCATTGGGCCGAGGTGTGACTTGTGGGGCGAGCGCTTCAGGTCCCGCAGGTTAACCGTGCGAAGCCCTTGCTTACGGATATACCGCAAGAGCATCGCCGTGTTCCTTTCCACTTCCGGCAGGGCCGCGTCGCCATACACACGCAGGGCGGTGGGCTTGGCGTAATCGTCCACCCATTCAGCAGCGGACGCCAGCGCCTCGGCCGAAATGGCGTCAGGTTCCGCGCCGCCATCCCATGCCCAGCGCAGATATTCCGACACCAGAGCAAGACGCAAAACCGCCCCGTCCATTTTGCCGACAAACGACTTGAACAGCGCGGAGGCGTCCTGATCTATCCCCGCGTTTTCCGCCTGCCATGCTTCGAAAATATCGGCTGCAGCTTCCGAGAGGTTCAGCACTTGGGCGACCTTCGAACCATCCTCGGCCACACGCCAGTCGAGCATTTCGATTTTCGCAAAGGCGGATTGCAAATGCTCGACAGGGGCGAGAGAGCGAGGGCGCTGGACGCTCGGCACCTTTTCGGGCCACGCCCACAGGAAGCGCGCCGCCAGCCCGTCATCCACTGATCTAAGCAGCGCGTCGGCCAGCTTCGCAGGCTGAATGCCGCCCAGTACGGACACGCCATTAAAGGGAATAACGATAGGCCCGACCGCGCCCTTCCGATCCACGGTGAAGCTACGCCCGCCGAATGCCTCTAGCCAGAACTCGCGCCCGCCGGGGCTGTAACGATCGAAGCCCGTAAGCCATCCCGCCAGCTCGTCCCGAAAGCTAAGCACGCCTTGCGGGTTGCCTTGGAGGATTGTTGCCAATGCCTCAGGGGTTGTGTCCATCGTGAGGGTGCGACGCCGTTGCGGCTCGTCGGGTTCGATTGCATCCTCAGGCATTGCCGGGCGCCCCAAGCCTTCCTTGACCGCCTTCCCAACGTCATCCTGCCAGTGCTTGCGCGAGGCGCGCGAGTATTCGGAACGCTCCTGATAATCGCGCAGGTCCGCCTTGTGCTGTTCGGCGCTCGCCTGCTCTATGTCCCGCAGCGGGTTAATGATGGCATCGAGCGCAGGCGACTTGCGGGCGCTCGGGTCACCGACCACGCCACACCACAGGATGCACGGTTCACACCAATTGCTTTCCGGGTAGGGCCGCACCTTCCGCTTGCCGCCTATCAGGCTTGCCGTGGACGCCAGCAGGGCAATTGCGGGGTAATCCGGTGCAGTGCTAACATTCTCTGCCACGACCTCTAGAAAGCCCCATGCAGGGCCAAAGAGGGCCGAGGGCATCCGGGCGGGTTCGGCGCGTCCTCCGTTAAGGACCGACAGGTCAGGTTCGGGCCACGCGGGCAGTTCGCGGATTTGAGCAAGTGAAGTCATGCGGCAAGTTCCATTTCGGGCAAGGGCGCGAACTCGATAAGCTTGCGCCGCAATTCGGTTTGAAGATCGGGGCTTTTGATGATGAGGCGCGGACCAGACCGCAGGTGACGCCACGCGGGCGACGACCGCGACCAGTCGAGCAGGCAAACCGCCTCGCCCGACGCGGCAAGCCAATCGGCAGGCGTTGCCACGAGCGGCACCGGGTCGCCGTACTCTAGGAGGTGTTGACCCAGGGCGAACGCTTCACCCGTGCGGCGCAACCAATGCGCAGGCTGCCCGGATCGGAACGCCACCAGATCAAAGAACCCATCCGCCCCATCCCAGCAGTCAGGATCACGCACGGCGATGACGCACGCAGGAGAGCCCGAGGGGTCGAACTCGAATAGCCCGCCCCTCGCCTCCCGCACATGCGCAATGCCGATAGAGTGACCATTGCGGGCACCGATACGGCCAATCGCCATGGGTTCCACACCCAGCGCGGACAGTTGGGCAAAGTGCGCCTTTCGCACATTTGCCGCCGCAATGGTCATCTCGTCGTATAGCTGGCGCGAGAGGTTCATGCGGCCTCCCTTTCCCCGAGTGCTTCCGCAATCCGGTTCATCCAGTAACGCTGCCCCGCATCAAGCGGGCCGGTCTGTACCAGCACGGTCTGCAAAAACCGTGCGTCCCAATTGCTCAGGCGGTTGCCGTGCCGCAGCAATTGCTTTGCCGTGACCTGTGACATGGACGCGAGGCGCCAGCCCGAGGCAGGCTTGGGCACGAACCAGCGCGATCCGTCCCACGGGTTCATGGCCTCGGACATCTCCTTGTCGCTGGACAGATTCATACGCGCCCCCCGCCATGCAGTCGGGCCAAAGCCTCGCCTAGTTTCCTCTCGGCTTCACGCTTTCCGATCCGGCGGCCACCGCTCAGGCCAAGGCTGTTCTGCCTGACAGACCACGCATTGCGTTCGGCCCAAAGCATCGCCTCGAACCGCTCGGCCTCAGTGAGAGGACGTTGCTTTTTCGCCTCACTTTCGCTATGTGTGGACTGCTCGCCGCCTAAGAGAGCATTCACGCTGGAGCCGTTCGATCCGTCCCGCAAAGACAGGATCGGGCGGCTTCGGTCTTTACGGCTGACCGATGCACCATCCCTGACAAGGACCACCGCTCACGCCGCTTCCCGCTGCTTGTCGAGCTGGCGCGTGACGTATGCTTTTGCGCTTTCAGTCGTTACGCGCGTTGCCCCATCTACCTTGTAGGTTTCGACTTCGCCCCGGCTGATTAACTCCCAACCCTTTGTCTTGCCGCAAGGCACAAAGGCAATGAAGTCCTGAAACGACATTCCGAAAGGTTCCATTCTCCGCTTCCTTCTGTTGCCGCGCCCATTCGCGGCTTCGGAAGGACTATTGCGGAGCGGTGCGGGCAGACATAGTTAGAGCTGGACCAGCTAAAGCTATGGTCAACAAGGCATAGCTATGCCTTGCCAGCCCTCACTTTTTCCAAAGCCTTTTTGTAGGACGGGGACGTTTCGGGGACTTCGGCCCAAAGGGACGCCATGACCGATGCCTTATCTTTGCCCAGCTCCCGCGCAACATCTGTGGCAACTTTATTGATCGTCCACGCAGGATGCTTTTCCCAAATTTCCTGAGCGCGAACACGTCGCCCGTCGTAGTCTTTGAGAGCAAGCCGCCCCCCTTCAAGCACCTTGTCGCGCCTTGCCTTTTCATCAAGCGCGGGTTCCGCCAAGTCGGTTTCAGATCGAGCGAGAAGATACCCAGCGAGGGCCGCAGCGTTGATTGCATCCCTCGCCATGTCGTTGCCGTAGCTATCGCCTTCGTCCTGTAGCTCGTCTAGCCACCGGCAAAGGTCAGAGCCGCGCGACTCCGCTGTCCGCAAAAAGTAAGCTGCTTCCTCGACAAGACCATTCCGGCGCGCCGCGAAGTGCGGCAGCGGATAGTCGTTCAGTTGAGCGAGCCCAAGCATGGAGCAGAGGCGCGCCGCCATGCGCTCGAATGCTTCGTGCGGCGGGGCGAGACGCAGAGAGGTGGCCCCAAACAAGGTGACAAAGCCCCCATCTTGCGAGCGACCATCCGCCCGCTCGACTTGAAGGGAGAGGCGGATAGTGTTCCTGTCGTGGGGATGGAGGAAGGCCGCGCCCGCCTCGTCCGTGCTCGCGTCTATCGCTCGCACAGCATCGCCAGTGCCGAGGGCAATGGCCCCCTTCATGGCAGGGACGGAAAATTCATCGTCCGAGGGGAACCGAAGTCGAGCGCTGCCCTGACTATCGCTTGCGAAGTGCCACCAAGGGCGAGGCTCCCATTCGGCGGGATCAATGGAGGAACACCGAAAGTCCACCTCCACCCCATCAATCACCCCCACCCGGTCAGGGCCAGTGATCCGCGCAGCGGCCCGGACCCTTTCACTATCAGGGCCCCACATCTTTTGGTTGGGAAACAACATCAAATAAGCCCCTCCACAGGGCATCCGCTAGGATTGAACGAGGCGGCAGGCCGGGCGGAAACCGACCTTTCGGGAGCTACCCTAGCCGCCTCGCCACTCACCCTTGCAACCGCAAGGGAAGCTGCACAACATCGCCGCTAGTGCCAGAGGCGTAGCGCCCCCAAGCATCGAGCAGCCTTCGTCTAAGCTCCAAGAACTTGGCCCGGTTATATGCGCGCTCCACCTTGTCGGGGACGACGTGAGCAAGTGCCGCCTCGCTGACAGGTTCGGGAATGCTCGGCATCTTCTCGACAGCCCAAGTCTTGAAGCTGGAACGGAACCCGTGGACCGTGTAGCCGGTCGGACGCGCGATCTTCGAGAGCGTCATATCGGACAGGGGGCGCCCACCCTTGCCGGGGAACAAGAGAGGGTCGGGGCCTTCGAGCCTCCAACGCTTCACACGTTCCAGAACCGCCAGCGCTTCAGGGGAGAGCGTGACCGTGTGCGCCTTGCCCGTCTTGCGCATCAGGTCCGCAGGGCGATTCCATTCGCCGGCGTCCAAGTCGATATGCGACCAGCGCGCCTCCCGTGCCTCCCCATTCCGGCAGGCGGTCAGGATCGTGAACAGCAGCGCGAGCCGCCCGACCGTTTCGGCCTCGCCTTCGAGCTTGGCGACGAAGGCGGGCACTTCCTCATAAGGCATTGCCTCGAAATTCCCCGAGGCACCCTGCTTGGCAAGGAGGGCGCTCAGGCTGGAACGCGGCGCGGCCTGATCGCGCCACCCCGAGGCCTTCGCATAATCGAGAACAAGGCCGACGCGCTGGCGAAGCTTGCGCCCGGCAGCGGGCTTGCTCAGCCAAACAGGGGACAGCGCCGCCGCAATGTCGCGTTCGTTGATCGTGTCCACCCGCAGCCCGCCGATCTTCGGGAAGATATGCAGCTCTAGCGTGGACAGGAAGGCCGCAGCGTGCCGATCCGACCATCCCTCAGCCCGTGCCGCATGGCATTGCTTGGCGGCGTCCTCGAATGTCGGGATCGCTGACAGGCCCTGTTTGCGCCACGCCTTCGGGTCGTTCCCCTCACGCACCCACTTGCGGCATTCCCTCGCGCGGTCTCGCGCCTCGGCCAGCGAGTAGTCAGCGAGCGAGCCTAGGCCAAGGTCATACCGCTTCGGCTTGCCGCTCTTTGGATTGATACCGTGCTGAATGCGGAGCATCCAGGAACCGGCCCGCGTTTCGGACACCAGCAGATAAAGCCCGCCGCCGTCGCCATAGCGACCGGGGCCAGCCGTTCGGACTTTTCTATCAGTTAGGGCCATCGCGCTCAGTTCCCACAGCTACTCCCACACTATGGGGCGGATTGCTGCGAACCGCAAGGGACCGATAGGGATTGCCAACGCCAGTGATTGCAGGCGCTTGGAGGAAGGCCCGGGGCGGTGCGAACCGTCACGATAGGCTAGTTATAATCCTCACGGGGCATCCAGCCTGCCGCTTCGCCCCGATACGCGAAGGCCCCCGCTATCGCGATTTTGCAGCTTCGTAGAGCCGTGCCGTGCGCGCGCCCGAACGGCAGAAGGCGAGGATCGGCCGGGGCAGTGCCTCCAGCGCCTGCGCAAAGGCGCCGCTCTGCGCGGCGAGGTCTTCCGCGCTGGCGACGGGGATGAAGCGCGTTTCGAGCCCTGCGGACCGGGCGGCATCTTCCAGCACGCTCCATTCCGGCTGACCGGGCTCTTCGCCATCGGGCCGGTTGCCGATCACCGACCTGAAGCCCTTGTCTGCCACTTCGGACATTTGCGCGGCCGAAAGCTGGCCGGTGGCGCAGACGCCCTCTTCGAGTTGTACCATGTCGACCATTGGTGGTGAGTCTCCCTGCTCGATGCTTCATCGCGGTTCGTGCAGGCATGCTTAGGCTCTCTCGACGCGCCGGACCAGCCAGTGGTTGCCCACCCGCGCATTGCATCCTATCGCCCATTGCATGAGCAATAGCAGTGGTGTGCGCGATCTGTACGATCGGCGCTTTTATGCAGCGGAAGAAGAAGCGTGTTTTGCCGACGAGGCCTGTTCCACCGAACAGACCCCGCAGACGCGCCATCCGGCCTACAAGCTGGCCTTCCGCGACGAAGAATTCCTGTTGCGGCCCGAACTGCGGCCGGTGCGCTTCCAGCTCGAGCTGCTGAAGCCCGAAATGCTGCTCGACCAGGCGGGCGTGGGCAGCACGATGGTGATGTACGGGTCCGCGCGGATTCCATCGCCCGAAGAGGTCGACGCCCTGCGCGAATCCGCTGCCGAGAAGTCCGAAGCCGAACAGAAGACGATCGAGCGGCTGATCGAGAAGGCGAAATACTACCAGGAAGCCTACAATCTGGCGCGCATGGTCACCGAAAAGGCGATCATCGAGAACGGCCAGCGCCAGTTCGTCGTCACCACGGGTGGCGGGCCCTCGATCATGGAGGCGGGCAATCGCGGAGCCAGCGATGCGGGCGGCGAGAGCATCGGGCTGAACATCGTGCTGCCGCACGAGCAGGCGCCGAACACCTTCGTCACGGCCTATCTCAGCTTCCAGTTCCACTACTTCGCGCTGCGCAAGATGCACTTCCTGCTGCGCGCCAAGGCGGTGGTGGTGTTCCCCGGCGGGTTCGGCACGTTCGACGAATTCTTCGAGCTGCTCACGCTGGTTCAGACCGGCAAGATGAAGCCGCTGCCCATCCTGCTGTTCGGCAAGGATTTCTGGAACCGGGTGATCGATTTCGATGCGCTGGCCGAGGAAGGCACGATCTCCGCGCGCGATCTCGACCTGATCACCTGGTGCGAAACCGCCGAGGAAGCGTGGGCGGCAATCGCCAAGTTCTACGAACTGAAGGGCTAGGCTTCCAGCCTGCGCACGGCCTGATGGCCCAGGGGGCCGTTGCCATCCCCCAGGCCCGGCGCATTCTCGATCGCGGCGCGGGTGAATTGCCGTCCCAGCCGGATCGCGTGATGCATCGGTTGCCCGTGCCCGACCAGCGTGGCAATTGCCGAGGACAGGGTGCAGCCCGTGCCATGCGTATGCCGCGTGTCGATCCGCGCATCGTCGAACTGCATCAGGAACCCTTCGGGGCCGACCAGAATGTCGATCACCCGGGCGTCCTGCGTGTGACCGCCCTTGGCCAGCACATGGCAATCATAAGCCTTGGCGATATCCAGTGCGGCCTCGATAATGGCGCCGGTATCGCTCAGGCTGTGCCCGGCGAGGATTTCCAGTTCGGGCAGGTTGGGGGTCAGCAGGCTCGCCAGGGGGAACAGCGTGTCGCGCATGGATTGCACCGCGTCTTCCTGCAGCAGGCGCGCGCCCGAGGTCGAGACCATGACCGGATCGTGGATGATCGGCACGCCGCGCGCTTCGGGCGCGTTGCCGAGATACTCGCCCACCGCCGCCACGATCCCCGCATCGTGCAGCATGCCCAGCTTGATCGCGTCGATGCCGATATCGGTGAGGCAGGATTCGATCTGTTCGACCACGAAGTCGCCCGTCAGCGGGGTGATCCCCTGAACCCCAAGCGTATTCTGCGCGGTGATGGCGGTGATCGCGGCCATGCCATAGCCGCCGAGCATCGCGATCGTCTTGATATCGGCCTGGATACCGGCGCCGCCGCTGGAATCGGTGCCCGCGATGGACAGGATGCGGGGAGGGGGGCTGTCGGTCATGATCTGAACTTTCGTTCGCTGCTGGCCGGATACTGCTCGAGCAGCCTGGGCGCACGGGTGGGGCGATCCATCAGTTCGCCCCCGCAATTGGGGCACAGATCGTCCAGCGCTTCGGCGCATGTCGCGCAGAAGGTGCATTCGAAGCTGCAGATGAACGCGCCGGGCGATGATGGCGCAAGGTCCGCGCCGCAGCGTTCACAATCGGGCCGCATTTCAAGCATTGGCGAACTCGTGCATCAGGTTGCCTCGCGCACCGCGTCGCACACCGAATCGACCACGGATTCGACCTCGCCCGCATCGTCGCCTTCGGCCATCACACGGATCAGCGGTTCGGTGCCGGACGCGCGGATCACCAGACGGCCGCGGTCTGCCAGCTGCCGTTCCGCATCCTCGATCGCAGATTGCACGCTGGCAGCATCGAGAGGACTGGCGCCCTCGTAGCGCACGTTCTTCAGCAGCTGGGGAACGGGATCGAACATGCGCAGCTCCTCGCTTGCCGGGCGCTGCGAGCGTACGAGGCTGGCGAGCACGCGCAATGCGGCAACGGTGCCGTCACCGGTGGTTGCATGGTCCAGCAGGATCATGTGGCCGGATTGTTCGCCGCCCACGTTGAACCCGCCGCTGCGCATCCGCGAAAGCACATGGCGGTCGCCCACCTTGGTCCGCTCCAGCGTCAGGCCGACGCCTTCCAGATAGCGTTCCAGCCCCAGGTTGCTCATCACCGTGGCGACCACGCCGCCGCCGCGCAGCAGCTGCTTTTCGGCCATGCGGGTGGCGATGGAGGCCATGATCTGGTCCCCGTCGATCGCCTCGCCCTTCTCGTCGATCACGATCAGCCGGTCCGCATCGCCGTCCAGCGCGATGCCGATATCCGCGCCGGTTTCGACCACCCTGGCCTTCACCGCGTCGAGCGAGGTGGAGCCGCACTTGTCGTTGATATTGGTCCCGTTTGGCTCGACGCCCAGTGTGATGACCTCAGCCCCCAGTTCCCAGATCGCGCTGGGGGCCACCTGATACGCCGCGCCATGCGCGCAATCGACCACCACCTTGAGATCGTCGAACCGGGTCTTGTCGCTGATCGACTGTTTGACCGCGTGGATATAGCGACCGCGCGCATCGTCGATCCGCCGCGCCCGCCCGATCTCGTGTGCCGGGACAAGATCGGGGTCGCATTCGATCAGCGCTTCGATGGCCGCCTCTTCCTCGTCGGACAGCTTGAAGCCGTCCGGCCCGAACAGCTTGATGCCGTTGTCGCGGAAGGGATTGTGGCTGGCGGAGATCATCACGCCGAGGTCCGCCCGCATCTCGCGCGTCAGCATGGCGATTGCGGGCGTGGGGAGTGGCCCGGTCTGGATCACGTCGACGCCCATGCTGGTGAAGCCGGCCACCAGCGCGCTTTCCATCATGTAGCCCGACAGGCGCGTGTCCTTGCCGATCACCACCCGGTGGCGATGATCGCCGCGCCGGAAATGCGCGCCCGCCGCCTGCGCGACGCGCATCGCCATCGTCGCGGTCATCGCGCCCTTGTTGGTTTCCCCCCGGATCCCGTCGGTGCCGAAATACTTGCGTGCCATGGAGAGGTCTTCACACCCTTGCTTGTGGTCTATACCGGAGCTGGTTCGCGTGGGCTGCGCTTGTGGACGCCCGGGCGGTGAGAGGGAAGGGGGCAATCGCGCTTGTCGGCACCTGAAGCACAACGCCCGGCGAAACTGGTGACGCTGCGCCTGCCCATCTGGTGGACGTTTGGCGGGCTCGTGACCGGCCTGATCGCCGGATCGCTGATTGCGGGGCAACCCGTGGCCGAGCGCGTTCTGCCCGTGGTCCAGCCGGTCGGCACCCTGTGGCTGCGGGCGTTGCAGATGACGATCATCCCGCTGGTCGCCGCGCTGCTGGTGCTGGGCATCACCCAGCTGGCGAGCGCGGCGAGAGCGGGCGCGACCGCGCGCCGCATGCTGACGCTGGTTGCCGCCACGCTGGTCTTCAGCGGGCTTGCGACCATCATCGCGCTGCCCCTGCTGCTCGACGCGATCCCGCCGCCGCCCGGCGCGCAGAGCCTGCTGGCGGAAAATGTCGATCCGCAGCAGGTGCCCGGCCTTGCCGAGTTCTTCCTGTCGCTGGTTGCACCCAACATCGTTGCCGCTGCCGCCGAGACCGCGATGCTGCCGCTGACGATATTCTTCGCGCTGTTCGCCGTGGCGATCACCCGCCTGCCGGAAGACCAGTCGGTTATCCTGCGCAGCTTCTTCGAAGCGGTGGCCAATGCGATGCTGATGGTGATCGGCTGGGTGCTGTGGCTCGCGCCCGTAGGCGTCTTTGCGCTGGCGTTGGGCGTGGCGCTAAGGGCAGGGGGCGATGCGGCGTTCCTGACGCTGATCCATTACATCCTCAGCGTGGCGGCGATGGGCGGGATCGTGCTGGTCGCAGCCTTCGTGGTCGGGGCGGTGCGCCACGGGCCGGTCGCCTTCGCACGCGCGATGCTGCCCGCACAGGCGGTGGCCATTTCCACCCAGAGCTCGCTCGCCAGCCTGCCCGCGATGCTGGCCAGCGCGCGGCGGCTGGATGTGAGCGAGAATGTCGCCGATTTCGTGCTGCCGCTTTCGGTGGCGATCTTCCGCGCGACCAGCCCCGCGATGAACCTGGGCGTGGCGATCTATGTCGCGCATCTGTTCGGCATAGAGCTGGGCCTACCGGCCATGCTGGCGGGGCTCGCGGTCGCCTTCGTGATCTCGATCGGGTCGGTCAGCCTGCCCGGCTCGATCAGCTTCGTGGTCTCCATCGGGCCGATTGCGCTGGCCATGGGCGTTCCGGTGGAACCGCTCGCCCTGCTAGTTGCGGTGGAGATGATCCCCGACATCATGCGCACACTCGCCAACGTTACCGCCGATGTGGCGCTGGCGAGTGCGACCGACCGGGAAAACGGCGAAAATACGCCGGATGATGCAACGGATGGCGCGTCCGCGCGTTGAGGCACCGACACCTGATTTCAAACCCACAAAAAACGGGAGAAAACCAAAATGGCTTTCGAAGTAACTCCGCTGCCCTATCCTGACGACGTGCTGGCCCCTGCGGTTTCCGCTGAAACGCTCAGCTATCATCACGGCAAGCACCACAAGGCCTATATCGACAAGACCAACAACGCGATCGAAGGCACCGACCATGCCGACAAGTCGCTCGAAGCGATCATCGCGGCGGCGCGCGGAAGCGACCAGGGCCTGTTCAACAACTCGGCCCAGAGCTGGAACCACGGCTTCTACTGGAATTCGATGGCCGGCCAGGAAAGCGCCCCGTCGGACGAGCTGAAGAGCATGATCGAAAGCGCATTCGGCTCGGTCGATACGCTGAAGGAAAAGCTGCAGGAACGCGGCGCGGGCCACTTCGCCAGCGGCTGGGTGTGGCTGGCCGAAAAGGGCGGCAAGCTCTCCATCGAGGAAACCCACGATGGCGATACGCTGGCCGACCAGGACGGCGTCAATCCGCTGCTCGTGATCGACCTGTGGGAACACGCCTATTACCTCGATCACCAGAACGCGCGTCCCGCCTATCTCAAGGCGCTGACGACCGAGAAGCTGAACTGGGCCTTCGCCAGCGAGAATCTCGCGCGGGGCAAGACCTGGACCTATCCGCAGTAAGTCCCGGTTAGTTGGACATTCGAGGGGTCGGGCCGGAAGCGGCCCGGCCCCTTTTGCTTGAGCCCCCCATCCTGGCCGGCGGGATCAGCCGGGGCGGGTCTCGCTCGCCGTCGCGGCGTCGGCGCCCGTCTTCCCTTCCGCGTCCAGTTCGATCAGGGGTGTCTGGAACAGCGGCTCGCCAAAAATGAAGCCCAGCAGGTTGGGCCGTCCGATATGGTCGAAGAATGCGGTCAGCATCAGCAGGATCGGAACCGACAGCAGCGCGCCGACCGCGCCCCAGATCCAGGTGAAATATGAAAAGGCGAGCAGGATCATCACCGGGTTCATGGTGAAACGCCGCCCGAGGATCGCGGGCGTGATCGCATTCGCTTCGAACACATGCAGCACCACGTAGGCGACCGGCGGAATCAGGCCGAGGAATACGGTATCCGCCGTGCCGAGCCCGAACAGGGTCAGCAGCGCGGTCATCGCAAGCGGGCCGATATAGGGAATGAAGTTCAGCAGAGTGGCGAGGCCGCCCCACATGATCGGCGCGGGCAGGTCCATTGCCCAGGCACCCAGCGCCACCACGATGCCCACGCCCAGATTGATCCAGGCCACGGTCAGGATATAGGCCGCCACCCGGTCCTGCACCTCGCGCAGGCCCCGCGCCGCCTTGACGCTGGTGCCGAAGCTGGTGCGCCCGAAAAGGATGTTGCGCCGCAGCCGTCCGCGCGCCTCGATCATGAAGAAGGCCATCAGGAAGGTGAGCATCACCTCCAGCAGCAGCACCGGCGCACTGATCGCGACCTGCTGGAAGACCGAGGGGCCCGCGAGGACGACCTCGTTTCCGCCCGAGCTGCCGACCAGGTCGGCCAGCCGCTCATTCGCATTGGCGAGCCAGGCGAATTCGGCCTGCAGTTCCTCGTAGCGCGCGCCGATTTGCTCGATCAGTTCGGGCAAGCGGTCGAACAGGCTGAAGGCTGGCTGCAGGATGGCGCTGAAGGCCAGCACCACGATGGCGACGAAGATCAGCAGGGACAGCACGGAGGCGAGCGTGTTGGGCACGCCCCACGCCGAAAGACGGTCTGCCAGCGGCGCCAGCAGCACCGACAGGATGACCGCGGTGGTCAACGGCAGGAACACCACCGAACCGATCGACAGGACGAAGGGCAGGGCGAGGAACAATCCGATGCCCAGCAACAGCACCAGCGTGCTGAGGAGCCGCAGTTCCTGTTCGGCAAGAAGGTTACGCTTCTTTGTGGACCCGCCCTTCGGTTTCGGGGCTGCGTTCGGCCCGGCGCCGGGATCGCTCACGGCGCACCGCGCGCGCGATCGTCAGGTGCGCCCATTGGTCGGCTCGGCAAGGCCATTGCCCGCGGCGACATCGTCCAGTTCCTCGAGGATGGCGCGGTGCGCGGTATCGTCGTCGATCGAGCGGCGCGGAATGTCGCCATCGGCGAGCATCGCGTTGAGCGTGGCGCGGGCGCGGCCAACGCGGCTCTTGATGGTGCCCACGGCGCAGCCGCAGATATTGGCCGCTTCCTCGTAGGAGAAGCCGCCCGCCCCCACCAGCAGCAAGGCCTCGCGCCGTTCCGGCGGCAGGGTCAGCAGCGCACGATGCATGTCGGACAGGTGGATCGGCTCTTCCTGGCCCGCGGGCGCGGTCAGGATACGCTCGGCGACGTTTTCGTCATACTCGCCGCGGAAGCGGTTGCGGCGCATGTCGGTGAGGTAGGCGTTGCGCAGGATCACGAAGGTCCATGCGCGCATGCTGGTGCCCGGTTCGAAGCGTTCCTGCGCGGCCCACGCCTTCATCAGTGTTTCCTGCACAAGATCGTCCGCCATGTCGGGGCGACCGCAAAGGCCGCGCGCGAAGGCACGCAGATGCGGCACCACGGCGGTCAGTTCGCGCTTGAACTCAACCGGATCGGCGGCCGGGGCTGGGTGCGAGCTCATGCGTCACCCCCGTCCCTGCCGGATTTCTTCTTGTCCGGTTCGTCCAGTTGTTCGAGCAGATCCTTGAAACTGTCGGGGATCGGCTCGTCGACGACCGAATCATACAGATTGCGCAAGCTGTCCGCCCATTGAGGCTGACCCATCGGCTTCTCACCCTTGTCGGCGCGCCGCTGGGGCGGGCGTGGTTCTTCTGGTTTCTGATTGTCGTCCATGTCTGTCGGCTAACATGGGCCTTCGCAAACCGAAACCCAAGCCCGCCACTCCCGTTAACGATCCTAGATAGCCGGAACGTTGCGGCCACCACGTGGTTCCCCCTGTGACCGATGAACAGAGCACGCGTCCGAAATGCCCGGGCGCCAGACACAAGCCGGAGTACAAGTGGCGTCCGATTCCGCACTCCCTGTACGTCGCTTCCGACGTTGGCTGATCTATTACCCGCGCGCAGTGCCGGTGATCATTTTTCTGCTGATCACCGCGATCACCGCGCTTAGCGTTTTTGCGATCGAGCGCGGCGAGCGCCAGCGCGAGAAGGCCGTTCTGGGCGAAACGACGCAGGTGATCGCGTCTTCGCTCGACCGGCGGGTCAACACCAGCGGCTCCTACCTGATTGCCGGTGCCGCGCTCATCAGCACGCTCGACCGGGTGCCGGCCAACCTGTTCCGCCGCTTCGCCACCGAGCTGCGGCTGGATGCGGATTATCGCGGATCGGTGGGTATCGGGTGGAGCCCGATCGTGCCGCGCGGCCAGATCGACGCGTTCGAAAGGATGGTATCGTCCGAAACCGGCCAGAACTTCGAAATCGAGCCCCGGCCGTCGCGCGAAAGCAATTTTGCGGTGCCGGTCACCTTCTTCGAACCGATGGAGGAAGAAAGCCGCCTTGCCGTCGGCTTCAACATGTATTCGGAGGAAACCCGGCGGGAGGCGATGCAGGAGGCGATCCGGACCGGTCGGCCGACCGCCAGCGGCAAGCTCGATCTGGTCCAGAACCGCGAGGGCGCGCGTGCGGGGTTCATCGTCTACATGCCCGTTTTCGAGCCCGGTACTGATCAAGAACTGATCCGTGGCTTCGTTTACAGCCCCTTTAATTCGCAGGATTTTCTCGATTCCGTACTGACCCGCGAACTGGTCGGGCGGCGTGGTGTGAGGCTGTACGACGGGGCGCCGGAGCCTGCCAATCTGATCGCATCGCATGCGCCTGAGCGGCTGACCGGCAATGTCACCCGTATCGAAGTGCAGCTTGCCGATCGACCGATGACCGTGGAGGTGGAAAGCGCGCGCGGCGATGCACTGTCGCTGCTGTCCATGATCACGCTGCTGTTCGGTATCGCGGTGGCCAGCCTTTCGATGCTGGTCGCGCGGCTGCTGACCCAGCAGGCGCATGAAGACCAGGCCGCGCTGGATTTCTATGCGGAGCAGAACTCGATCCGCAATTCGCTGACGCGCGAGCTCAATCACAGGGTCAAGAACACGCTGGCCAATGTGCTCTCCATCGTCGCTCTCACCCGCCGGCGCGCCAGTTCGCTGGAGGATTTCGCCAGCGGGCTCGATGGGCGCATTCGCGCGCTTTCGGCCACCCACGACCTGCTGACCCAGTCCGAATGGGGCACCACTCCGCTGCGCGCCGTTCTGGAGGCGGAACTGGCGCCCTACGCGAACACGCAGGACGATACGCTGCATTTCGAAGGTCCCGAAGTGGAGCTTGCGCCCAATGATGCGCTCTCCTTCGGCCTGGCGATCCACGAGCTGGCCACGAATGCTTCGAAATACGGCGCGCTTTCGGTTGAGGAAGGGCGGCTGTCGGTCACATGGTCGCGGCTGGAGGCCGGTCTGGTGGAGGTCGTCTGGCAGGAGGCGGGCGGTCCCCCGGTTCCGCAAACCCGCTCGCGCGGGTTCGGTACCGAACTGATCGAGAAGATCGTCGCGCACGAGTTGAAGCACCCGGTCGATCTGCGCTTCGCACCGGAAGGCGTGCGCTGCGTCCTGCAGGTCCCGGTGCGCAAGCCGACCGAATTCCGCATGCGCGCGCGCAGCAAGAAGCTGAGCGATCATCAGCCCGAGGGCTGAGGCCGCATGCCGGTCGCCGCCGCACCGCAGAAAACCCGTAGCCAGACCAAAAAGGGCCCCGCAATCGCGGAGCCCTTGTTCGTGTCGGGTCGGTCGGTGGACCGCGTCAGGCGTTGGCGTCTTCGCGGTTCGAATTGAAGAACAGCGCCTGGCTGATTGCCGCGCGCACCGTGGCTTCCTGGAACGGCTTGGTCACCAGGTAGGTCGGTTCGGGCCGGTCGCCGGTCAGCAGGCGTTCGGGGTAGGCGGTGATGAAGATCACCGGCACGCTGCCGATGCTCAGAATATCGTCCACCGCGTCGAGCCCGGACGACCCGTCGGCGAGCTGGATATCCGCCAGCACCAGGCCCGGGGTCTTCTGCGCGACGACTTCCTGCGCCTGCGTGCGGGTGGCGGCGGTGCCGCAGATGTCGTGGCCCAGCCCGCGCACCAGATCTTCCAGCTGCATGGAGATCAGCGGCTCGTCCTCGATGATGAGCACACTGGTGGCGGATTCGCGATCGATCTCGGCAATCGCATCCTGCACCATCTTCTCGACCTCTTCGGCCGGGATCTCCATGATTTCGGAGGATTGCTCAATCGTGAAATCTTCCAGCGTAGTCAGCAGTAGCGCCTGCCGGTTGAGCGGGGTTACGTTCTGGAGGCGGTCGGCCTCCACATCGCCCGGCAAATCGGCCGCGTCGGCGCCCTGATCGGCAACTTCGAGATAGGCGCTGGACCAGACCTTGTTGAACGCACGGTAGAGCGGCACGCGGCCGCCTTCGAGCGAGGCTTTCAGGTCGTCATCGGCCAGCGCGGCCTCCAGCGTGGCGCGCACGAAAGCGTCGCCGGTTTGCTGCGATCCGGTCAGCGCGCGCGCGTAGCGGCGCAGGTAAGGGAGGTTCGCAGCGACATTTTCACCAATGGACATAAATTCTCTTTCCCGTCTGAACCTCCATCGCAACGTGCGGCGTGAAGGGCGGTTCCAAGGCTTCGGCTCTAGCCGCCGCACAGGAGATATCAAAAAAAATTGTCGGGCGTGGAACCCGGGCGGGTGCGGTGCATTTTCCCTGTATCACCGCCGAGACCCCCCTCCCGTCCAAGCGGCTGGTGATACGATCCCGAAGGCCTTCGTTCCGTTAACAGACGGATCGAAGGCCTTTTTTTGTTGGCCGTCCGGTTGCCGACGACGGATGAGCCATGCCGCATGGGCCCCCGTCCGAGGGGCAGCGGCAGCGGCAGCGACGCATTGTGATAAATGTGGTGTCAGTCTCGCCGCAGGCGGGAGAACAGGCCAGTGCGTGCCCGCGCGCGGGCAAGCTCCACCAGGCGTTCGAAATCGTAGGGCTTGGCGAGAACCGGTCCCAGATCGGCGATGTCCTCGGGGATTTCCTGCGGCGATCCGGTGGCGAAGATGACTTTCGGAGCATCCGCACCAAGCGCGCGGAGCAGCTCGGCGATCGCCCAGCCATCGCCTCTGTCTGCCAGGTGAACGTCGAGTATCACCGTCTCGAACCGCTCGTCGCGCAGGGTATCGGTCGCCTGCGCGGTGCTCGCAGCGATTACCACGCGGCTCGCGCCTGCATCCAGAAGCGCATCCTCCACCGCAAGGGCCAGGGCTGCGTCGTCTTCCACCACAAGCACGGGGCCGAACTTTCGAGTCTTGCCTGAAGGGGCGCCATCCGGCGGCATAGTCTTATCGTCCCTGGTGAAAAACCGTGCCGGTGATGGGCACGGTCAGACAATCGAACGACGCAGGGTGCCCGGGCGTTCCGCTACAAATGCTTCTCGTAGATGATGTATTCGCGGTTGATCCGGCTGTCGATCGTATCCGCGATGGCCACCATCCCCTGGTTGTCCTCGAGAATCCAGCCGATCTCGCCGCGCCTGGAATCGAACAGGTCCGATGCCGAGCGGCGGATTTCGTCGATCATCATGAAAGCGAGCTGGCCTGCCAGCGCGGAGTTGTGCAGCCGGCTGCGTACGCCCATCAGCGGCACGCGCATGCCCGCGCCCCTGGGTTTGCGCAGCCAGCGCAGCGTCGAAATCCAGCCGAAGGGGAACAGCTTGCCCTTGGTGCGCGCCAGCAGATCGTTGATGTCGGGCAGGGTGAGCATGAAGGCGACCGGTTCCCCGTCCAGCTCCGCGATCCGGTTGAGTTCGGGGTGGACCAGCGGCTTCAGCTTCTTGCCGGTATGCGCGACCTCGGCCGGTGTCAGCGGGACAAATCCCCAGTTACCCGACCATGCATCGTTCAGGATCTCGAGAATGATCTCGATCTCGCTCTGGTAATTCTGCAGATCCACCTCGCGCACGCGAATACGGGGATTGCGCTCTCCCGACCTCACGATCCGGCGGACCAGCGGCGGGAATTCCTGCGAGATGTCGAGGTCGTAAGTGTGGAGCCGCTTTGCGGGCCGGTACCCGTGCGCGGTAATGAAATCCGCATACTGCGCCGGGTGATGGCCCATCATGATCATCGGCGCATGATCCTGCCCGCGCACCAGCAGGCCCGGCTCTTCCCAGATCGACATCGAAATCGGGCCGAGCACGCGCGTCATGCCCTTGGCCCTGAGCCAGTCTTCCGCCTGCCGGAGCAGCGCGTCGGCCACTGCCTGATCCTCGGCATCGAAATATCCGAACATGCCGGTGCCCGGCCCCATGCCCTGTTCGGCGGGCACTTCGAGTGCGAGCCGGTCTATATGTGCGCTGATCCGCCCGACCGGCCGGCCTGCGCGGTGGGCGATGAAAAGCTGCACGTCGGCATGACAGAAGAAAGGGTTCTTTTCAGGGTGGACGAGCTCGAGCTGTTCCGAACGCAGTTGCGGCACCGCGTGTGGCACCTGCGCGGCAAAGCGGCGGCCCAGGTCGACGAAGGCCTGGCGGCCGCGCTTGCCGGTAGCAGGCTCGATCACTATATCGCCGCCCGGCGCAGAGGCGCCGGGGCCGCTGGTGGTTGCATCCGTCACTCGCATGTCCCGTATCTGCTTGTGCAATCCGGCCCCTGTGTCGCCCGCGTGCGCCGGACGCAAGCCAGTCGATCACTCTGACGGGGAGGATGCGTTTGGCCCGGTGGAGAAATTGCAGTAATACGCGCCCTCAACAAAGCCCCCTTATGACCATGCATCAGACACTCGACCCAGCCCGGCCCGCACCCGTGCGCGCGACCCGCCTGCAGTTCCTGGCGCAGGACGACAAGGCGATGCTGCGCGCCGCGCGCGACCTCACCAAGGACCTCGGTACGGCGAAACCGGCGGTTTACTGGATCGACATGCTGCTGTCCGCGGGCCTCGGCTATGCGGGCATCGCGGTCGCCATCCTTTCGGGCAATCTTGCCATCCAGATCGCGGCTGGGCTTGTCGGCGCGCTGGCGTTCTACCGCGCGGAAATGTTCATTCACGAACTGACTCACATTCATCGCAACGCGCTGCCCGGCTTTCGCCTCGGCTGGAACCTGATCGTCGGCATTCCGCTGCTGACGCCCAGCTTCATGTACGAAGGCGTGCACACGATCCACCACAAGCGCACGCAGTACGGCACGGTGGAGGATCCCGAATCCCTGCCGCTGGCTCTGATGAAGCCGTGGAGCCTTCCGCTGTTCGTGGCCGTAGCCTTGCTGGCGCCGGTCGCGCTGCTGTTCCGCTTCGCGGTGCTGGTGCCGCTTGGCATCGTCATCCCCGCCGTGCGTCGTTTCACCTGGCAGCGCCTGTCCTCGCTCTCGATCAATCCCGATTTTCGCCGCAAGGCGCCCGAAGGCGAGTTCGCCAGGCGCGTGCGCTGGCAGGAAGCCGGGGCGAGCCTATGGGCGATCGCGCTGGTTGCCAGCCCGCTGGCCTTCGGCTGGCGGCCGCTGCTGATCGCACTCGCCATCCTGTCGCTCACCGCGCTGCTCAACCAGCTGCGCACGCTGGTGGCGCACCTGTGGGAGAACGAGGGCGAGGCAATGACCGTGACCGCGCAGTTCCTCGATTCGGTCAATGTCCCGCCGCCGGGAATCGCGGCGGAGATCTGGGCACCGGTGGGCCTGCGCTACCACGCGCTGCACCACCTGATGCCCTCGATGCCCTATCACGACCTGCCCGAAGCGCACCGCCGACTCGCGCGCGAACTGGGCGCCGGTTCGACATACGAGGGGGCAAACCACCCCGGCATGCTGGTGCTGGTTGGCAAGATTGCGCGCAGCACGATGCTCAAGCGCTAAGGCTCAAGCGCCTGATCGGCACGGTCCCGCGCACGCAGGCCGCGCCGAAGGCTTACGTCAGATCGCGGACCATCGCGACGCGCGATCCCGGCGGCATGCCGTGCGCTTCCTCGCGTGCGAGTTCCTGCGCGAGGCGCGCATTGTCGGCCGGATCGCGATCGACGAACCCCAGCCTGCGATAGAAGGGCGCGTTCCAGGGAACCTCGTCGAAGGTCGTCAGCGTGATGGCGGTAAAGCCCGAATTGCCCGCATCGATGATGCAGCCGCACAGCAGCGCCGCACCGATCCCGCGCCCCTGCCAGTCGGGATGGACGCTCAATTCCCACACGTGAAGCTCGCGCCCGAAAGGCTCGGTCGCGATGAAGCCGACCGGCTCCCCCGTGTCCGCCGCCGCGACGAGGCAGTGGCCGCGTGCGATGTAGCGGCGCAGGCGTTCGGCCGGGATCGGCTCCTGCGTGGCGATATGGCGAAGCGTCTCGATCCGTTCGAACATCGTGGCGGCGGCGCGCTCGATCGCGGGAAGGGCATCGGCATCGCCGGCTCGGGCAAGCCGGATCGACCAGTCGGATTCGCCTTGTCCGCTCATTCTTCGGTGCGCACGAGAACCGTCTCACCGATCAGCAGGAACAGGAAGAACGGCGCCCACGCGGCGAGGAACGGCGGGTAGCCGCCGAAATCGCCCATGGCGAGCGCGGCATTGTCGATCACGAAATAGGCAAAGCCCAGGAACATGCCCGCCACCGCGCGCGCGAAAAGCTGGCCCGAGCGTGCGAGCCCGAAGCCCGCGACCGCGCCCAGGATCGGCATCAGGACGGCCGATAGCGGCCCTGAAATCTTGTGCCAGTAATTGGCCTCCAGCTCGCCCGTGTCACGTCCTGCCGCCTTGTAGGCATCGATGGAATCGCCCAGCTCCCAGAAGGGCTGTGCGGTCGGATCGACCGAGGCGAGTTCGATTTGCGCGGGCGTGATGCCGGGCGCCACGATCACCTCGGCAGGCTCGGCAAGGCTCGCCGTGCCGATCGTGAAGACGCGCGGCGCCTGCATCGCCCAGCCTCCATTCCCGCGGATCGCCAGTTCCGCATCGATCTGCTGGATGATTTCCCCAGTCGGGCTGCGGCGGTAAAAGGTTACATCGTTCAGGCGCGGCGCGGGGCCGCCCCTTTCGTAACTGCGCGCGGTCAGGATGTCCGGGCCATCGACCAGATAGATGATGCCGCTTTTCTCGGGCGCGTCGGGCAGGGCGCCGAATTCGGTCTCCTCCCAGGCCGTGAGTTCGGCGGCGGCGCGCGTCACCACCCTTTCATTGAAGGCGAAGCTTGCCAGAGAGACGACCATCGCAGTCAGGATCAGCGGGGCGAGCACCTGATGGGCGGAAAGCCCGGCGGCCTTCATCGCGATGACTTCGCTGTTCTGGTTCAGCGTGACCAGCGTGATGATCGTGGCGAGCAGCACCGAATAGGGCAGGAAGCGCTGGATCAGCAGCGGCACGCGCAGCGATGCGTAGTGCCACAGGTCCGCCTCGCTGTTGCCTTCGACCGCAAGGATTTCCCCGCTGGTCGACAGCAGATCGAGCATCATCAGCACGAGCACCAGCATGACCAGCACCGCGAGGATGCGCAGGCTGAACATCTTCGCCAGATAAAGCGTCAGCGTGCGCGAGGGGAAGAAATCGAACGTCATGCGAGGGGGCGTCAGCTAGCCTGTTCGGCAAGGGCGTTGGCGCGTCGGCGGCGGGGCCGCAGGATCCGGCCGAGCCGCTTCACCAGCTTCGAGAAAACGCTTTCGAGCGCGCCGATCGGCTGGCCGCCCGGCACGTAGGCGATCTGCCAGAACCACCACAGGATCAGCCCGACGAAAACGACGAAGGGCCCCCACAGCCCCAGCGTGGGATCGATCCGGCCCAGCGCGGCGAAATCCTGCATGTACTGGTTGATCTTGTGATAGGCGACCACGAGGACCACCGCGACGAATACGCCGAGCGCGCTGGTCGATCGTTTGGGCGGGATCGCAAGCGCCACCGCGAGCAGCGGCAGGAACGCCATCATCGCCAGTTCCACCAGCCTGTAGTTCAGGCTCGCCTGGCTGGCATTGCGGGTATCCTCGCTCGCATTGTCGCTCCACCCCATCTGCAGCAGTTCGGGCAGGATATATTCCGCCTCCGCCTCGCCGCGCTGGCGGAAGCTCTCGATGGTCGGCAGGTCGATCGGGAGGTCGTGCATGGCAAAGCTGAGCACGCGGGGCGATTGCCCGTCGGGGTCCTGCACGATGGTGCCATCGGACAGGCGCAGGATGATCGTGTCGGGATCGTCGCTGGTGGACAGGAAGCGCCCTTCGCGCGCGCTGATCGACAGCGTCTGCCCGTCCTGCGTGTTGATCCGCGCGAAGATGCCTTTCAGCTCGCGCCCCGATTCCTCGCTTTCCTCGATCCGCAGCGCCATCCGGTCCGCCAGGGTGGTGAATTCGCCCACCTTGATCGACGCGCCCAGCGCGCCCGAGCGCAGATCGAACTGCAGTTCCTCGTAGTAATATTTGGATACCGGCTGGATGTAGAACACCAGCGCGGCGTTGATCGCCATCAGCGTCAGCGTGATGGCGTAGGGCACCCGCAGAAGCCGCGTGTAGCTGAGGCCGACCGCGCGCATCACGTCCAGCTCGCTCGACAGGGCCAGCTGGCGGAACGCGAACAGCGTGCCGAGCAGCAGGCCCAGGGGAATCGCAAGGCTGGCATAATCGGGCAGCAGCGCGCCCAGCATGCGGAACACCACGCCCACCGGACCGCCCTCGGTCGACACGAAGCGGAACAGCCGCAGCATCTGGTCCAGCACCAGCAGCGATGCGGCAAGCACGAACACCCCCAGCAGCGGGACGATAACCAGCCGGAAGATGTATCGGTCGAGTCGCGAAGTGAACGGCAAGGGAAGTCCCGCGGGTGATTGCGTCTGCGCCCCAGGCCCTAGCGGCAAAGCGGGCCTTCGTCATCCGCGTGTTTTCAGAGGCTGGTGGCTCAGGCCTTCTCCAACGTGCATTGCAGCGGATGCTCGTTCTGGCGGGCGAAATCCATCACCTGGTTCACCTTTGTTTCCGCCACTTCGTAGGGGAAAATCCCGCATACGCCGACGCCTCGCTGGTGCACGTGGAGCATCACCTGCGTCGCCTCGTCCAGGTCCATGCGGAAGAACCGCTTCAGAACCATCACGACGAATTCCATCGGCGTGTAGTCGTCGTTCAGCATCAGCACCTTGTACTGGCTCGGCTTCTTGGGCTTCGCGCGCGTCTTGGTGGCGACGCCGACGGATGGATTGGCGGGCCGCCCTTCGTTGTCGTCGCCATCGGTTCCGTCGCCCGCCATACAAGGGATGGCCGGGATGCGAGCGGATTCCGGGCCGGACGCGGAAATCCTCTGGGAAGCGGGGCTGGCTGGTTCACGCATAGCGACACAATATCGTAACGCCCGCGCAATCCGCAAGAGAGGGTGCGGAAGGCAGGGCAAGAAGGACGGTGGGCAGGCGCCCCGGGTGCGGGCGCCGGGCTTCAAACGGCAAGGGGCCGGACGATCGTGTCGCCCGGCCCCCGGCCCCGGTTCCGATCGCCCGCGCTCACGCGCCGGGCATCGGCCGATTCGCTCACCCTCAGGCGGCGACCTTGTTCATCTTCTCGACCGCTTCGCTCACGCGGCTGGTCAGCGGGGCCATCGCGTCGTTGGTCAGCTTGATCCAGGCTTCGGTGTTCTTCGAACCGGCGGCGACCGCGTTGTCGAACGAACGGCGCATGATGTCGCTCTGCAGCTTCACCAGCTCGGTCGGCGACTTGGCGGCGGCCATCAGGCGGGCATCTTCGCTGATCTGGTCGGCGGCCTTGCGGCTTTCCTCGACCGCTTCACGGGTCATGTCCTGCATGCCGGTGAAGAGGATCTTGCCCGCTTCGGCCATTGCTTCGGCATTGGCGCGCTGGAAGGTGACCATTTCACCGGTCATTTCCGTGCCCTTTTCGTACATGCCGGCAAGGCGGGTCTGCATTTCATTGGCCATGTTGCTGGCCATGTCGGCAGTTTTGGTCTGGGTCTTGGTAGCCATGGTGGTGTCCTTGGGTTTGGAGGTTTTCGCGGTGCGCTTGGCACCCGATTTGGTTGTGGTTTTCTTCTGGGTGGCGGTCTTCACGGCCGACGTTTTCGCAGGCGTCTTCTTCGCCGGAGACTTGGCGGTCTTGGCAACGGCAGCCTTCTTGCGCGGCGCGGCCTTTTTCGGCTTCGGTGCGGCTTCAGCCTTCACCGGTTCGGTCTTGGCGGGCGCGGCTGCCTTTGCGGCAGCCGGTGCCGGAGTTTCCGCCGGAGCTGCCGAGGCATCTTCAGCAGGCTTGCTGCCGGATTTCGCTTCGACGGCGCTTTCATACGCCTTCTGCGCGGCGGCATCGCCCTTGGTATCGGTTTCGTCGGCCATGAAGAATCTCACGTTTCTTGCTGCGATGCACAAATATGCCTTCAAGCAAGAATATTCAAGCCTTTTTTGTGCAGTGCACAAAAGGCGTTAGCCAACTGTAATATCGCCTTTAATCAGCGTTCCTTCACATAGCGGCCCGGGGCGGGTTCGATCACCTTGTCCTTCTCGCCGCTGCCGGGCTTGCGCTTGCCTCGTGCCTGGACTTCCTTGCTGTCCTGCCCGCGGATCCACTCGATCCAGTCGGGCCACCAGCTGCCGGGATGCTCGGTTGCGCCCGCGCGGAATTCCTCCAGCGTGTCGACGTCCTCGCCCTCGTTGATCCAGTACTGGTACTTGCCCGCGGCGGGCGGATTGACCACTCCCGCGATATGGCCCGACCCGGCGAGCACGAAGCGCAGCGGACCGCGAAAATGCTCGGTGATCTTCCATACGCTCGATGCGGGGGCGATATGGTCGTCCTTGCCGGCCTGCACATAGGTGGGCACCTCCACCTTCCTCAGGTCGATAGGCGTGCCCAGCGCCTGCAGCCGCCCCGGTTTCACCAGCAGATTGTCGCGGTATAGGTCCTGCAGATAATCGCGGTGCCACTTGGCGGGCAGGTTGGTCACATCGCCATTCCAGTGCAGCAGATCGAAGGCGGTGTGATCCTCCCCCAGCAGGTAGTTGCGCACGACGTAGTTCCAGATCAGGTCGTTGCCGCGCAGCAGGTTGAAGGTTGCCGCCATGAACCGCCCGTCCAGATAGCCGTCGCGCTTCAGCCCCTGGATGGCGGCAATCTGCTGATCGTCGACGAAATGCAGCAGGTCGCCCGCGTCGGTGAAATCGATCTGGGCGGTGAAGAAGGTCGCGCTCTTGACCTTGTCGGCTTCCTCGCGCGCGGCGAGCAGGGCGAGCGTCGCGGCCAGCGTCGTGCCCGCCACGCAGTAGCCGATCGCATGGACGTGGGGCTGTCGCAGCCGCTTTCGCACATGGTCGATCGCCTCGATCTGGGCGGCGATGTAATCGTCCCAGACGATATCCTTCATGGATGAGTCCGCCGATTTCCAGCTGACCATGAACACGGTAAGCCCCTGATCGAGGGCCCACTTCACGAAGCTCTTCTTCTCGTTGAGGTCGAGGATGTAGAACCGGTTGATCCACGGCGGGAAGATCACCAGAGGCACGCTCAGCACCTTTTCGGTGGTCGGCTCGTACTGGATCAGCTGGTACAGCGGCGTCTCGAACACGACCTGGCCCGGAGTGGCCGCGATATCCTCCCCCACGGTGAAGGCCTGCGGGTCCGAATGGGTCAGCTGGCCCTTCTGCAGGTCCTGCAGCAGGTTCTGCATGCCCTTCACCAGGCTTTCGCCGCGCGTTTCCATGATGCGATCGAGCACGATCGGATTGGTCGCCGCGAAATTCGCGGGGCTGAGCGCTTCGGCCATCGCCTGCGTGGCGAACTTCAGCTGCTCCCGCTTGCCCGGTTCGACCGTGTCCATCTTCTCCACCATTGCCAGCACGCGTTCGGTGAGCAGGAGATAGGTCTGATGGATCAGCGCGAAGATCGGCTGTTCGCGCCAGCGCGGGTCGGCAAAGCGCCGGTCCTTGCGGGGCAGTTCGGCATCGCCGCCAGCCGCGTCCTGCGAGTCGCCCGGCGCGACCAGCAGTGCCTGCCACAATTGCACGCTTTCGGCCCACCAGCGCTGCTGTTCCGCCGGATCGGCGAAGGGCAGTTGCTGCGTCCAGGTCTCGAACATGGCGAACCACTTTGCCGGCCACTCGGCAGGATCGCCCGCCATCATCTCGTTGGTCGCCTCGATCGCGTTGGTCTGGCAGAATTCCAGCCACATCGTCTGGAGGCGGGTGGCGTTCTGTGCCCACTTCTGGAGGTCGGCCGTCGGGAGCGGTGCAGCGTCTTCGCCTGCCGTGGGCGGCTGGGTCAGCGGGGCGAACATCATCTGGGTCCAGCGCGCCTGCGCTTCCAGCATCGCTGCGAACGGATCGGTTCCGGAAGGATCAGGTGTCGTGTCCGCCATCGCATCGGTCCTCTCTTGTCGCTAAGAGGCCGCATCCCATCGGGATCGACTGCCGGAAAATTCTGGGCGTCCTCTCGCTGGCAACAATTGCACAGAAGCGCGTGGCGTTCCAGAATGGGGATAGTGATGCGCGAACCAGCGGGAGCAAGGCTTGAGCGACGACCAGTTCTACCGGATGCGGCGATTGCCGCCCTACGTGATCGCCGAAGTGAATGCGATGCGACACGCGGCCCGGCGGGCGGGGCGCGACATCATCGATCTTGGCATGGGCAATCCCGACCATCCCCCGCCGCAGCATGTGATCGACAAGCTGTGCGAGGTTGCGGGTAAGCCTAGCGCCCACGGCTATTCTCAGTCGCGCGGAATTCCCGGGCTGCGCAAGGCGCAGGCGAACTACTACGGCCGCCGCTTCAACGTCGATCTCGACCCTGAGCGCGAGGTGGTCGTCACCATGGGATCGAAGGAGGGGCTCTCGTCGATGGCCACCGCCATCGTCGCACCGGGCGACGTCGTGCTGGCGCCGAGCCCGTCCTACCCGATCCACACCTACGGCTTCATCATCGCGGGCGCGACGATCCGGTCCGTCCCGACCACGCCCGACGAAGCCTATTGGGAAGCGCTGGACCAGGCGATGGCCTATACCTCGCCCCGGCCGAGCGTGCTGGTGGTCAACTACCCGTCCAACCCGACGGCGGAGACGGTCGATCTCGCCTTCTACGAACGGCTGGTTGCCTGGGCGCGGGAGAACAAGGTGTGGGTCCTGTCCGACCTCGCCTATTCGGAGCTCTATTACGACGGCAAGCCGACCCGCTCGATCCTGGAAGTGCCCGGCGCGAAGGAGTGCGCGGTCGAGTTTACGTCCATGTCCAAGACCTATTCCATGGCGGGGTGGCGGATGGGCTTTGCGGTCGGCAACCCCCAGCTGATCGCGGCGCTGACGCGGGTGAAGTCCTACCTCGATTACGGGGCCTTCACGCCGATTCAGGCGGCGGTCTGCGCCGCGCTCAACGGCCCGCAGGACATCGTCGAGGAGAACCGCCTGCGCTACCAGAACCGGCGCGATGTGATGGTGGAGGCCTTCGGGCGTGCCGGATGGGAAATCCCTACCCCGCCAGCCAGCATGTTCGCCTGGGCCCCCCTGCCGCCGGGCTTCCACAACATGGGCAGCCTGGAATTCTCGAAGCAGTTGCTGGAAGAAGCGGGGGTCGCGGTGGCAGCGGGTATCGGCTACGGCGAGGAAGGCGAGGGCTACGTACGGATCGCCATGGTCGAGAACGAGCAGCGCATCCGGCAGGCGGCGCGCAACGTGAAGCGTTTCCTCCAGCGCGAAGGAAGCTGACACGCGCCGAACAGGCCTGCCCCGGCTAGGTCCAACTCCCTAAGCAGCCACGCTGAATTGCTCCCCCGCCGCCAGGCTTTAGCCTCGAGGCAGGACGATCGGGCAATGGGCAGCGAGGCGGCGGGGGCGCGTGCACACAGCGCAGGATCTGATTGCGCGGCAGATGCAGGCGGGCCCGTTGTGGCTCGACCTGTTTCACCGCGATGCCTCCTGCCGGGGGCGCTGGCTCGCGCTCCATCCGCGCGAGTTCGCGCTGCTGTGGCGGCTGGCGGAGACGCCGGGGCGTACGGTTTCCCAGCGCACATTGCTCGCCGACGTCTGGCGGCTTTCGATGGAGCCGGGTACCAACCGGGTAGCGGTGCATGTGGCGCGGCTGCGGCGCAAGCTGGATGGCGTGGGGCTGGGCCGGTTGATCGCCACGGATGGGGCGGGCTATCGGCTCGATCCGTGGCCTGCCCCTTCGTGCAGGCTGGACAGCGCACCGCGCTTGCGCGACGAAGCCTGCTCGAAGACCAAAAGCGGCACGCAAGGGGAGAGCGCGGAGATGGCAACACAGGCGGACGAGAAGCGCGTCGAGACGCAGCTTGGCGATAATGGCATCATGCATGTCCGGCTCAACCGGCCGGACAAGATGAATGCCCTGGATCCGGAGATGTTCACCGCGATCATCGCTGCGGGCGAGGCGCTGATGGAGCGCAAGGACGTGCGCGTCGTGGTGCTCTCGGGCGAGGGACGCAGCTTTTGCGCCGGGCTCGATACGTCGAGCTTCGCGCGCGAGCCGGGTTCGAACGAACCCGCGCTGACCGACCGGACCTATGGCGATTCGAACAAGTACCAGCAGGTCGCCACGGTCTGGCGCAAGCTGCCGATGCCGGTGATCGCGGCGGTCCACGGCGTATGCTTCGGCGGCGGGATGCAGATTGCCAGCGGCGCCGATATCCGCGTCGCCGCGCCCGATACGCGCATGGCGATCATGGAAATGAAATGGGGCCTCGTGCCCGACATGGGCGGCTATCACCTGTGGCGCGGGCTGGTGCGCGACGATGTGCTGCGCGAACTGGTCTACACCAATCGCGAATTCACCGGCGAAGAGGCGCTGCGGCTGGGCCTGACGACCTTCGTCGCCGAGGATCCGCTGGCGAAGGCGAACGAGATCGCCGCCACCATCGCGCAGCGCAACCCGGACGCGATCCGCGCGGCCAAGCGCCTTTCCAACCGCATGCATGACGAGCGCGGGGAAGACATGCTGATGGCGGAAAGCGAGGAGCAGGCAGGCGTGATCCGCCAGCCCAACCAGATCGAGGCCGTGATGGCCGGGATGGCCAAGCGAGCGCCCGAATTCGGCGATGCGTCCTAGCTTGATGGACTAACCCGCTGCCCCGCCTTGGAGGGGCGGGAGGTCCGAAGAAGTAACCTCAGCCGAACACCGCCACGGCCTGCTGGCCCACCATGACCAGCTGTCCATCGGCGTTCCACAGCCGCAGGCGTTCGCTCGAATAGCCGGCATCCGCATGATCGCTCGCCGCTCCGGCCAGCCACCATCCGTCACGCGTTTCCGCTTCCGGGTCGAGGATGTTGATCGCCCAGTTCATCGAGCTCAGCGGGCCGGGGCGCTCCATCACGCGAATGGCGCTGGGCGCGTTGACGTCGCCCAGCAGGACCGAACGGCTGACGGGATCGAGCCCGTCGTCGTTCTTGAGGCGGACCCAGCGGCGCATGACGGGCACGGCCTCTTGGTGCCCGCCCGAAGGCTCGGCGCGGCGAATTTCGAACTGGTGCTGGATGAAGGCCGGGCCCTTGCCCTCCATCATCGGTTCGGCATCCTCGAAAGGAATCGGGGCCGGGCTGACGGGTGGGGCGCGATGTACGCCATTGGGCTCTCGTGCGGCGCCGAACAGCCAGAAGGACGTGAGGCCCGGCTTTCCATCGACCAGCAGGTCCACGCGCACCTGTGTCACATTGCGGCCCTGCCGGATGATCTCGGCGCGCGGGGTCACGTCCGCGCCCACCGGCGCGACGAAAGCCACCTGGGCGGAGCGCAGCGGCGGCAGATCGGGGAAGGCACGGATCGCCGCAGTGTAGGCGATCAGCGCGCTCGCCCCGCCATACAGCGTGCGGCCCTGCAGCCATTCCTGCGCGGGGAGGGTAACGGGCTCGCCATTTCCGGCGATGGGTTCCAGCATTGCGGTAATCGACATGGGGCCGGGTCTTATACCAAGCTTCGGCGAAGGGAAGCCGTGCTTGCGCGATACCGCGCCAAAACCGGATCGTTCAAAAGCTGATTGAACTGCGCGGCACGAGCCGCTAGACGCCCCGCTTCGCGCCTAGCCCGCAAAGTCGGGGCCCGATGGCGGAGTGGTTACGCAGAGGACTGCAAATCCTTGCACGCCGGTTCGATTCCGGCTCGGGCCTCCACCTTTTCGCGAAGAGCTATCCGGCCAGCGCCGCCGCCTTGGCCGCGCGCTCCCGAATCGCATCGAAATCGAGCGGCTTGGGCCCGATCAGCCAGCTGCCGCCCACGCACAGTACCTGATCCAGGGCGAGCCAGTCTGCCGCCGTATCCTGCTTGATGCCGCCCGTGGGGCAGAACTTGAGGCCGCCGAACGGCCCGGTGAGGGCTTTGAGCGCGGGAATCCCGCCATTCGCTTCCGCCGGGAAGAACTTGAAGTGCTTCAGCCCCAGGTCGAGCCCACGCATGATGTCGCCGGCATTGGCGACGCCGGGCAGCAGCGGCACCCCGGCGCTCGCCGCGGCATGGGCGAGCGGCTCGGTAAGCCCGGGCGAAACGATGAACTCCGCGCCCGCCGCCACACAGTCGTCCAGCTGCTGTTTGTTGGTGACCGTGCCCGCGCCGACGATGGCGCCGGGCACCAGGTTCATGCGCTTGATCGCTTCCAGCGCGCAGTCGGTGCGCAGCGTCACCTCGAGGACCTTGAGCCCGCTTTCCACCAGCGCTTCGGCAATGGGGCGCGCATCGTGCACATCGTCGATCACCAGAACGGGGATGACGGGCGCGGTGCGCATGATCTGTTCGATGGGCTTCACGATGAATGCTCCCTGGCAAAGGCGGCGGCTGCCCCGAACAGTCCCGGTTCGGGGTGGGTGATGATCTTGACGGGCACGCCCGCCATAAGCGCTTCGTAGCGCCCCTTGGCGGCAAATCTTTCGGCAAAGCCCGACTGCGGCAGTATTTCCGAGAGCCTCTGGCCGAGCCCGCCGGCCAGCACAACACTGCCCGGGCCGTGCGCCAGCGCCAGATCGCCGGTGACCGAGCCAAGGCTGAGGCAGAAACGGTCCAGCGCGCGGCGCAGCAGCGTTTCCTCGCCCGCAAGTGCGCGGGTCCACAAGGCGGTGTCGTTTCCCTCCGGGGCTGCCATGCCATCCATCGCGGCCAGCGTTTCGGCAAAGGCGCGCAGGCCCGGGCCGGATACCACCCGTTCTACCGAAACGCGGCCGAAGCGCGCGCGCAGGTGGGAGAGCAGGCGTTCCTCCACCTCGTCCAGCGGAGCGAAGTCGATATGGCCGCCTTCGGTCGGCACCACCTGGCCGCTCTCGGGCAGCAGCAGCGCAACGCCAAGCCCGGTGCCCGGCCCGATGATAGTGCAGGGCCTGTCGCGCGGGAGGGGCTCGTCCGGCCCGGCGATATGGCGCAGGTGATTCTCCTGCACGGCGCCCACGGCATGCCCGATGGCTGCGAAATCATTGAGGAAAACCGCGTGCTCCAGCGCCAGATCGCGGCGAATCTCGTCGAACCGGAGGCGCCACGGGCTGTTGGTCATCTGCACGCCCCCGCCGCGCAGCGGACCGGCAATCGCAAACGCGGCGGCAGACGGAAGCTGTCGCCCGATCCGGTCCGCGAAAGCCTGAAAGGCGGCGGGCAGACCGGGGAAATCCGCGGTCGGCAGCTTTACCGGTTCGCCAAGCGAGATGTCGCCTGGCCCGCAGGTGGCGAGGGAAAAGCGGGCATGGGTGCCGCCGATATCGGCGACGACGATCTCTCGCGCTTCGCTCACAGCCCCGCTTCGGCCAGCATCGCGCTGCCGCCCTTTTCCGCCGGATCGCTGTGATGACGCAGCATGGCGAAAAGCTCGCGGCCCGTGCCCATCGCGGGGGGCGGCGGGCTCGCCTGTTCGCGCGCATCCCATTCTGCGGCATCGACCAGCGCCTCGAGCTTGCCGGTGGTGGCGCAGACGCGCACCATGTCGCCGTCCTGCACCTTGCCGAGCGGGCCGCCGTGGAACGCCTCGGGCGAGACGTGGATGGCGCTGGGCACCTTGCCGCTCGCGCCCGACATGCGCCCGTCGGTGACCAGCGCGACCTTGTGTCCGCGGTCCTGGATCACGCCCAATGGCGAGGTGAGCTTGTGCAGTTCGGGCATGCCATTGGCCGCCGGGCCCTGGAAGCGCAGGATCACCACCACATCGCGGTCCAGTTCGCCCGCCTTGAAGGCTTCGGCAACCGAATGCTGGTCGGTGAAGACGCGCGCGGGTGCTTCGATCGTGTGGCGTTCCGGGTCGACCGCGCTGACCTTCATCGTAGCCCGACCAAGATTGCCCTCCAGAAGCGCAAGCCCGCCATCCTTGCGGAAGGGGTCGGACACGGGCTTGAGCAGGGTCTCGTCGCGGCTCTCTTGGGCGGCGGGTTTCCAGACGAGGCTGTCGCCGTCCATCACCGGCTCCTGCGCGCCTTCGGCCAGCGATTTGCCGTAGACCGTCAGGATATCCTCGTGCGCCAGCCCCGCGCCCAGCAATTCGCGGATGACGTAGGGCATCCCGCCTGCGGCGTGGAAGTAGTTAATGTCGCCCGCGCCGTTGGGATAGACGCTGGCGATCAGCGGGACGATGTCGCTCAGTTCGTCCATGTCGTCCCAGTCGAGCACGATGCCCGCCGCGCGCGCGATGGCGGGCAGGTGGATGACGTGGTTGGTCGATCCGCCGGTGGCGAGCAGGCCTACACAAGCGTTCACGATCGCCTTTTCGTCGATGCAATGGCCGAGCGGGCGGTAGTCGCCGCCATCCCATCCGATCTCGGTCATCCGGTGGACGGCGGCGCGCGTGAGCTCCTGCCGCAGCTTGTTGCCCGGATTGACGAAGCTGGAGCCGGGCATGTGCAGCCCCATCATCTCCATCATCATCTGGTTGGAATTGGCCGTGCCGTAGAAGGTGCAGGTGCCCGCGCCGTGGTAGCTCGCGCTTTCCGCCTCCAGCAGTTCCTCCTCGCTCACCTTCCCTTCGGCGTAGAGCTGGCGGACGCGGATCTTCTCCTTGTTGGCGAGGCCGGATGGCATGGGGCCCGCAGGCACCAGAATCGTGGGCAAGTGGCCGAAGCGCAGCGTGCCGATCAGCAGGCCGGGCACGATCTTGTCGCAGATGCCCAGCAGCAGCGCGCCTTCGAACATCCCGTGGCTGAGGCCGACGGCGGTGCCCATGGCGATGACATCGCGGCTGAACAGCGACAGTTCCATCGAATCCTGCCCCTGCGTCACTCCGTCGCACATTGCTGGGACGCCGCCCGCGACCTGCGCGGTCGAGCCACGTTCGCGCGCGAAGACCTTTATCAGTTCGGGGTAGCGCCCGTAGGGCTGATGCGCGCTCAGCATGTCGTTATAGGCGGTGACGATGCCGATATTCATCGCGGTGCCCGCCTTGATGGTTGGCTTGTCTTCCCCGCTCGCCGCAAAACCATGCGCCAGGTTGCCGCAGGACAGGGTCGGGCGATGCACGCCTTCGTCCCGCTGCCGGTCGATCAGGTCGAGATAGCGTCCGCGGCTGTCCTTCGAGCGTTCGATGATCCGGTCGGTAACTTTGGCGAGCGTGGGATGCAGGGTCATGCGGGGCTCCAGTAGAATTCGCCGGACACTTCGCCGGACGCAGATCCGAACACGACACCGACCGGAAAACGGCTTTTGTACCCGTCGGACAGGGCTTCGAGCAGCACCATGCGTTTGTCGTCTCCGCGCAGCGACACCATGCGGTGGCGGGCGGACCGGATGGCGTGCGCGCTCAGCGTGATGCGCGCGACGGGTGCTTCGGGCGGAAGCGGATCGGGCGTAACCTTCAGCGCGCGGGCCTCGGTCTCGATTGCTTCCCGATAGTCCGGGCCGGGGAAGATGCTGGCGGTGTGGCCGTCCCCGCCCACGCCCAGCCATACAAGGTCGGGCGGCCAGGGCAGATCGGCGAGGCGACGATTGGCGCTCTCTGCATGCGTAGCGCCCAAGGCGACGTCATCCACGAGCGGAATCAGCCGGGCGCCGGTGCCGCCGAAATAGCGTTCGAGCATGGCAAAATTGGAAAGCGGATCGGCCTGATCCACGATCCGGTCATCGCCCGGCAGGATCGTCACCTTCTCCCAATCGAGAGGACGCCCGGCCAGCAGTTCGAAGGCCGGGGCCGGCGTGGAGCCGCCCGGGAAGGCGAGAACGGCACGGCCTCTATCCGCAATGGCGCTTTCCACGATTGCTGCCACCCGGTCCGCGCAGGCCGCAGCCATTGCCGCGCCATCTTCGAAGGCGTGCCAGCCTTTCGGTGTCCAGAGGCGGGGTTCGTCACTCATGCCAGCTCACTCCGTCGCGTTCGGTCAGCGCGACCGATGCGCTCGGACCCCAGCTGCCCGCGCTGTAGCTCTTGGGGGCGATGGCCTCCTTGCTCCACACCGCGCGGATCGCGTCGATCCACTTCCACTGTGCCTCCACCTCGTCGCGGCGGACGAACAGCGTCGGGGCGCCGTCCACCAGGTCCAGCAGCAGGCGTTCGTAGGCGATTCGCCGCCGGGCCTTGGAAAACGCCTGGGTGAGCGAGAGGTCCAGCGGAACTTCGCGCAAGGTCACCCCGTCGCGGTCCATCCCCGGCTCCTTCGCCATCACCATCAGGCGGACATGCTCTTCCGGTTGCAGGCGGATCACCAGCCGGTTCGCGGCCAGCTTCCCGCCGCGTTCGGCAAAGATGTTGTGCGGCACGCATTTGAACTGGATCACGATTTCGCTGCGACGTTCCGCCAAGCGCTTGCCGGTGCGCAGGTAGAACGGCACGCCCTGCCAGCGCCAGTTTTCGACATGGGCCTTCAGCGCCACGAAGGTTTCAGTGTCGGATGGCTCGCCCAGATCGTCGGTATAGGAACCCACGACTTCGCCGCGCACGGCGCCGCCCGCATACTGGCCGCGCACCATTTCCTCGGCGGTGACGGGGCGCAGGCAGCGCAGAACCTTCACCTTCTCGTCGCGCACGCTGGTGGCGTCGAAATCGGCCGGCGGCTCCATCGCGATCAGCGCCAGCAATTGCAGCATGTGGTTCTGCACCATGTCGCGCAGCGCGCCGGTCTCGTCGTAGAAGGCATTGCGCCCCTCGAGCCCCACGGTCTCGCCGATGGTGATCTCCACGTGGTCGATCCCGTTGGCATTCCACAGCGGTTCGAACATGGCGTTGGCGAAGCGCAGCGCCATGAGGTTCTGCACCGTTTCCTTGCCCAGATAATGGTCGATCCGGAAGATCCGGTCCTCGTCGAACGCGCTGGCGACCGCATCGTTGATGACGCGCGAACTGGCGAGATCGTTGCCGAGCGGCTTTTCCAGCCCGATGCGCACATTCTCGCCCGCAAGGCCCGCGGATTGCAGGCCGCGGATGGTGGGTTCGAACAGGAAGGGCGCGGTCGACAGGAAGATGGCGAGCCCGGCCGAGATGTCGCCGAGTCTGGCGGCCAGATCGTCGAACCCCTCCAAGGTCGATGCGTCGAGCGACTGGTAGCGCAGGTGGCCCAGGAAGGTGGCGATCTTCGCTTCGTCCTTGCGGTCTTCGGGCAGGTATTCGTCCAGAGCCTCGCGTGCGATGTCACGATATTCGTCGTCGGACAGGGCACTGCGCGCAGTCCCGAAGATGCGAAGGTCTTCCGCGATCAGGCCATCCTCGTGAAGCGCGTAGAGCGAAGGCAGCAGCATCCGTTTGGCGAGATCGCCGGTGGCGCCGAACAGCAGCAGGGTGGAAGAGGATGTGGGCATTGCGGGGGTGGTTCCTCCTGCCCCCTTGCTCTGGCTGCAAGGCGACACGCTTGTTTGCTGGGGCGGGGCCTAAAGCCAAGTCCGCCTTCAATTCAATGGCCGGGCGGGGATTTATCTCCCGCCCGGCATGCATTGCCGATATCGGCGCCGTCCGCGCCACCGCAAAGCGAACGGCCCGCCGACCAGGGGGACGACGGGCCGACCGACGGCTGAGTTGGTGCGCCGCCGATCCGCTAGAAGCTGGCGCCGATGCTGAAGACGACGCTGGCATCCTGCCCCGCGACATTGGGCAGATCGGTGTCGACATAGGCGACGCCGAAGGTGAGAATGTCGTAGGAGGCGGTGGCGCCCAGCGACCAGTCGAGGTAGCCGCCCGATCCGTAGTCGAGGCTGCCTTCCGAATAGCCGAGGTGCGCCGACAGGCTCACCGGCGTCTCGGGGATGGCGGTGCCCAGATCGCCGTAGACATAGACGTTGTCGTCACCCAGCGAATCCTGATCCCAGGCATAGGCTACGCCCACCGCGGCTTCGACCGGGCCGAGCGTGGTGCCGATCGAGGCGTAAGGCTCGAAATACTCGGTGTCCACGCCGGGGGTGCTGTTGGGATAGGCGTAATACAGCAGGCCGATGTCGAACGAGACGCCATCCGCGATATCGGTGCCGAAACCGGCGTAGAGATCGAGTTCGGTGTGTCCGAACGGGCCGGCGCCCTCTTCGAGCGAGGATGCCCAGGTGCCCACGTAGAAGCCGCTTTCGTGCGCGAGGTCGATGCCGCCCTGGATCGCGATATCCTCGTCCGAGAAGGAGACCCCGCGGAAACGGTAATCGCTGACCAGCGACACGTTACCGCTGATTTCGATGGCGTCCGCTTCTTCCTCGTACTCGTCCTGCGCCAGCGCGGGGCTGGCAAGCAAGGTGGCGGACAGGACGGCCACCGGTGCAAGCTTGAAAAGGTTCATTTTCGTTCTCCTTATTATCAACCGGTCCCCCCCGGCTATTGGGTTGCCGGGGCCGCATCCCGCTCGTGTGCGGCGGGCATGCGGCCCCGGCCGATGCGCGCATCGATCAGTAATTATAGGCGCGTTCGCCGTGTTCGCTGAGGTCGAGGCCGTCGCGTTCCTTCTCTTCGGAGACGCGCCCGCCGGTCACCAGCTTGGCGATGATCCACGCGATCGCGGCGCCTACTGCGGCCCAGCCGATCGCGACGCCCACGCCCATTGCCTGGATGATGAACTGCGCGCCTGCGTCGTATTCCGCATCGCCCGGTCCGCCGAGGCCCGGCATCATGGTGAAGGCGGTGCCCAGCGAGCCGACGATGCCGCCGATCCCGTGGATGCCGAAGACGTCCGCGCTATCGTCCAGCCCCAGCTTGGGCTTGAGCATCGTGACGAACCAGAAGCACACCAGCGCGGCGGCCGCACCGATCAGGATCGCGCCGAACGGCCCGCTGTTGCCCGCCGCCGGAGTGACCGCGACGAGGCCCGCGATGGCGCCCGAACAGCCGCCCAGCAGCGAACCCTTGCGGCCCGAGATGGTCTCGCCCAGCATCCAGAACAGCACGCCCGCAGCCGTGGCGACGAAGGTGTTGAGCACCGCGAGCGAGGCCACACCGTCCGCTTCCAGCTCCGACCCGCCGTTGAAGCCGAACCAGCCAACCCACAGCAGGCCGGTGCCGATCAGCGTCATGGTCAGCGAGTGCGGGGGCATCGGTTCCTTCGGGTAGCCCACGCGCTTGCCCAGGATCAGGCAGCCGACCAGCGCGGAAACGCCCGCGTTGATGTGGACCACTGTGCCGCCCGCGAAGTCGAGTGCGCCCCATTCGAAGATCAGTCCACCGGTCGCCCACACCATGTGCGCGATCGGGAAGTAGACGATCGTCAGCCAGATGGCGGTGAACACCATCATGGTGGAGAACTTCGCCCGCTCCATCGTCCCGCCGACGATCAGCGCGGCGGTGATCGCAGCGAAGGTCATCTGGAAGGCGATGAAGATATATTCGGGGATCTCGACCCCGTCGGTGAAGGTCGCCGCGCCCGAATCGGAGGTGACACCCTTCAGGAAGACCTTGCCGAAATCGGCGATGAAGGCGTTGCCCGTGTCACCGAACGCCATCGAATAGCCGTAGGTGACCCAGATGATCATCGCGAGGCACGCGACGCCGAGCACCTGCGTGAGGACGGAGGCCATGTTCTTGGTCCGCGCAAGACCGCCGTAGAACAGCGCGAGGCCGGGCACGATCATCAGCATGACCAGCACGGTGGCAATGATCATGAATGCGGTATCGCCCTTGGCGATGGTGGCGGCGGCCTCCACCGTTTCGGCGGGCGCCTGGAGCGCGAAAGCCGGCGTTGCAGCGCATGCTGCAAGGCCTGCGGCGGCAATGGATCTGATACTGAATTTCATTTCTGACCCCCCCCTCAGAGTGCGGTGTCGTCGGTTTCGCCGGTGCGGATGCGCAGCGCGGACGGAACGTCGAGCGTGAAGATCTTGCCGTCGCCGATCGAGTCGGTCTTGGCTGCGGCGGCGATGGCGTCGACGGCCTTGGCCGCGACATCGTCGGCGACGACCGCCTCGAGCCGCACCTTGGGTACGAAGCTCGTGTCGTATTCGGCACCGCGATAGACTTCGGTGTGGCCTTTCTGGCGTCCGAACCCCTTGGCTTCGGTAACGGTCAGGCCCGTCACTCCCACGCCCGTGAGGGCCTGAACGACCTCATCGAGCTTGAAAGGTTTGATGATGGCTACGACTAGTTTCATATTCCCCCCTGGTAGAAAATTTCACATGACAGCAGCCACTCCCTCCAATTCTTGCTTGAAGGGTCATGGATTTGTCATTTATGATGCATCGCACAATTACAACGAGCCGGTCAATCTTGTTTTGCAGCGCAGCATTTGGTGGGGGAAGGCTTTGAAAAACGGACCTTTAAAGGCCGCAATGAGCCGAAAATCGGACGTGAAATATTCAACGGGCGACGAGTGTGACATTAAAGCTACTGCACCTGCGAGCAGCAGTTGCACAAAAGAAGCGCACGCGGTCGACCCGATGCTGGCCTCGATGCAGCCTGCGGAACTCAAGCTGGCGATGGACGAACTGGGATATTCCACCCAGACTGCGCTCGCGCGGGCCATCGGGGTCGACCGCTCGACCGTGAGTCTTTGGCTGGATGGCCGCATCGGCGTTCCCCGGCCGATTGCGAAACTGGTGCGCCTGCTGATCCTTCATCACGGGCCGACGGAACGAGAGAGCACTTGAAAAACCCCGAACCGACTGCCGCGCAATGGCTGGGCTCTGCCGCAAGGATCGTCGTCAAGATCGGCTCCTCGCTACTGATCGACCCGGCGAACCGGACACCGCGTGCGGGCTGGCTGGCCGGATTGGCGCGCGATCTGGTCGATCTGCGCGAAGCGGGCGCCACCGTCATCGTCGTGAGTTCGGGAGCCGTCGCGCTTGGCTGGCAGCGGCTCGGCATGCCGCGCTCCACCCAGCTGGACCGACGCCAGGCGGCGGCGGCGATCGGGCAGAGCCTGCTGATGAATGCATGGGCGGCTGCCTTTGCCGAGCACGATGTCGCCGTCGCGCAGCTGCTGCTCACCCTGCAGGACAACGAATCGCGCGAACGATCGGCCAATGCGCAGGCGACGCTGGCCGTATTGCTGGAAGCGGGCGCGGTTCCCGTGGTCAACGAGAACGACAGCGTCGCCACAGAGGAACTGAAGCTGGGCGACAACGACCGGCTGTCCGCCCGCGTCGCCGAACTGGCCGGGGCAGACCTGCTGCTGCTCCTGTCCGACGTGGACGGGCTCTATGATCGTGACCCGCGCGAGGCGGGGGCGCGGCATGTCGGGTACGTATCTTCGATCGACGAAGATATCGTCGCCATGGCGGGAGGCACGCAGGCCCATGGCGTGGGCACGGGCGGCATGGCCACCAAGATCGCGGCGGCGCGCCACGCAGGAGCGCTGGGGTGCCGCACGATCATTGCCAGCGGGCGCGAGGACCATCCGATCCACCGGCTGGCGGAGGGCGCCCGCGCCACTTTATTCGCCCCCGCAGACCCCTGAGATTGCCCCGGAATCCGGCAGGCTCGCGCTGGCCGGGACACAATCGGAGCGTAAAAATCGCAAATTCGGCAATATTTTTGCTTGCCCTTAAGTTCTGATGATATAAACGTCTCGCCACCGCAGCAATGGTGCTGCGCATGCGAGGAATCAGGAATGCAGGCCATGGCCGCACCCCGGATCGCAAACGAAGCAGCGCCCTCCGCGCTGGCCATCGTGCTGCTCCTTGTCCTTGTACTCGTACTTCTTATCGAGCGGGGAGGGGTGCCCATCGGCTGAGCCAAGCCAGACGGACCTCTCGAACCCCGCTCTCCGGTAAGGATAGCGGGGTTTTTTATTGGACCGTCCAGGCATGCTCTGGGGACGAAACGACATGACGCAAACAGCTTCCAAACGCTCAGACGCGATCACCAAGGGCCCGGCCAAGGCGCCCGCGCGCGCCATGCTGCGCGGCGCGGGCTATACGGACGAGCAGATGGCGCAGCCCATGGTCGCGGTGGTCAACACATGGTCCACCGTCACCCCGTGCAACATGCACCTGGCCGATCTGGCCGAGCCGATCCGGCAGGGCCTGCGCGAGAACAGCGCCACGCCGGTCGATTTCAACACCATCGTCGTTTCCGACGGGATCACGATGGGCGGCGAGGGCATGCGCGCCTCGCTGATGAGCCGCGAACTGATCGCCGATTCGATCGAACTGGCGGTGCGCGGCCATTCTCTGGACGCGGCCGTGATCCTGGTCGGCTGCGACAAGACCATCCCTGCCGCCGCAATGGCGCTGGCGCGGCTCGATATTCCCGGACTGGTTTTCTACGGCGGCACGATAATGCCCGGCCACATGGATGGGCGCGACCTGTCGATCCAGGACGTGTTCGAAGCCGTCGGCGCGCACGCCAAGGGCGACATGAGCGATGCGGAACTGGACAAGGTGGAGCGTGCCGCGTGCCCCGGTGCGGGCGCGTGCGGCGGCCAGTTCACCGCCAACACCATGGCGATGGCACTGGCGATGATGGGTATCTCCCCCATGGGATCGGGCGATCCGCCTGCGACCGATGCGGCCAAGCGTGTCGAAGCTGCGCGCTGCGGGCGTCTGGCCGCGAAGCTGGCGCACGAGGGCACTTCGGCGCGCAACTTCGTCACCCCGGCGTCGGTTCGCAATGCGGCCACCGCCGTGGTCGCCAGCGGCGGCTCGACCAACGCGGTGCTGCACCTGCCAGCGATCGCGGCCGAGGCGGGCTTCGCCTTCCCGATCGAGACTTTCGACGAGCTGTCGCGCACCGTGCCCGTCATTACCGACCTCAAGCCGGGCGGGCGCTTTCTGGCCCGCGATCTCTACGCGGCAGGCGGCGTTCCGCTGTTCGGCAAGCGGCTGGCCGATGCGGGAATGATTGCCGACACGCCGACGGTGACCGGGCGCAGCCTGTTCGCCGAACTGGCCGAGGCGGAGGAAACCGAGGGCCAGCAGGTCGTCAAATCCCCCGCCGATCCGGTCAAGGCGACGGGCGGCCTGAGCATCCTCTACGGCGATGTCGCGCCCGAAGGCGCGGTGCTCAAGACTGCCGGATACGGTTCGAAATCCTTCGAGGGCCCGGCCCGGGTGTTCGAGGGAGAGGAAGCCTGCTTCGCCGCAGTCAACGCCAACCGGATCAAGGCCGGAGACGTGGTCATCATCCGCTACGAAGGCCCTGCCGGCGGCCCGGGCATGCGCGAAATGCTGGCGGTTACCGCAGCGCTTGCCGGGCAGGGCCTCGCCGGAGAGGTCGCCCTGATCACGGATGGCCGCTTTTCCGGAGCCAGCCATGGTTTCGTGATTGGCCACTGCTCCCCGGAAGCAGCCGCTGGCGGCCCCATCGCACTGATCGAGGAAGGCGACATCATCCGTATCGACACCGACGCCCGCCGGATCGACGCCGATATCGACTGGGACGCGCGCCGCGAAGCGCATGTCCCGCGTGAACTCAACCGCATGGGCGGCGCGTTCGACAAGTACGCCCGCCTTGTTTCGTCCGCCGCTTACGGCGCCACCACCATTCCACCCGTTACCGAGTGAGGGATCTGAAATCATGCCGAAAACCATCAAAGTCTACACCGATGCCGACGCCAAACCCGCGCTGGTCAAGGACCGTCCCGTTGCCGTGATCGGCTACGGCAGCCAGGGCCGTGCCCATGCGATGAACCTGAAAGAAAGCGGCTGCGAAGTGATCGTCGGTCTGCGCGATGGCTCGCCCACCGCGGCCAAGGCCCGCGCCGACGGGTTGACCGTGATGCCGGTGGCCGAGGCCGCCAAGGCCGCATCGCTCGTCGCGCTGCTGACGCCGGACATGAGCCACGAGGCGATCTACGCCAGCGAGATCGCGCCCAACCTGGAACAGGGCGACGCGCTGCTCGTCGCGCATGGCTTCACCGTGCTGTACGAGCGCATCCAGCCCGCCGACGGGATCGACGTGATCCTGGTTGCGCCCAAGGGGCCGGGCGATCTGGTCCGCCGCGAATACGAACGCGGCGCGGGCGTTCCGTGCCTGTTCGCCGTGCGTCAGGACGCCACCGGCGAAGCGCGCGAGCGTGCGCTGGCCTATGCCATCCTGATCGGCGGGACGACCGCCGGCGCGATCGAAACCAGCTTCCGCGAGGAAACCGAGACCGATCTGTTCGGCGAGCAGGCCGTGCTGTGCGGCGGTGCGACCGAACTGGTCGCTGCCGGGTTCGAGACGCTGGTGGATGCGGGCTACCAGCCCGAAATCGCCTATTACGAGTGCCTGCACGAACTGAAGCTGATCGTCGATCTGCTGTACGAAGGCGGATTCGAGAAGATGCACGAATTCGTCTCCGAAACCGCGATCTACGGCGATCTCGTCTCCGGTCCACGCGTCATCAACGACGAAACCCGTGCGCGGATGAAGGAGGTCCTGACCGACATTCAGGACGGCACCTTCGCCAAGAACTGGATCGCCGAGAACGAGGCCGGGAAGGCCGAATACGACAAGATGCAGGCCGCCGATCTGAGCCATCCCATCGAAGCGACCGGCAAGGAGCTGCGCGCGATGATGCCGTGGCTGGAAGCCGCCCGGAAGAAGAAGGAGCAGAAGGCCGCCTGATCGCAGGACACCTTTCTGAAAGCGAGAACCATGACCGCCATGACCACGCCCGCCCCCAGTCCCGAGATTGAGCCCGCCACCCGCACGGGTGCGCAACTCGTCGTCGATACGCTGGGCGCGCTCGGGGTAGAATGCGTGTTCGGTTATCCCGGCGGTGCGATCATGCCGGTGTACGACGCGCTTCCGCAGGGCAGTACGCGTCACATCCTCGTCCGGCACGAACAGGCCGCCGCCTTCGCCGCCGATGCCTATGGCCGGGCGACCGGTCGGGCGGGGGTGTGCCTGGCCACTTCCGGCCCGGGTGCGACCAACCTCATCACCGGCATTGCCAATGCCTATCTCGATTCGGTGCCGATGGTCGCGATTACCGGGCAGGTCGCGCAGCCGATGATGGGGACCGACGCTTTTCAGGAAACCGACATCTTCGGCATGACGATGCCGATCGTGAAGCATTCGATCATCATCCGCCGGCCCGAGGATATTCCCACGATGCTGGCGGAAGCCTTCGCCATCGCCGAGGGCGGGCGGCCCGGCCCGGTGCTGGTCGATCTGCCCAAGGATGTGCAGCAGGCGCAATGCGATAGTCCCGGCAAACGTCTTCCGAAAGCGGACGTGCTGCCTTCGCCGTCGCAGGAATCGATTGCGGAGGCCGAAAAGCTCATCGCCGCCTCGCAGCGCCCGCTGTTCTATCTTGGCGGTGGGATCGGGCGTTCCAACGCGAGCGAGATGGTTCACCGGATTGTCGATGAAAGCGGCATCCCGGCGGTTGCCACTTTGCAGGGCCTGGGCGTGCTGCCGCCCGAGCATCCCGCGATGTTGGGCATGCTGGGGATGCACGGCCACCGCGCGGCCAACATGGCGGTGCAGGAGAGCGATCTGCTGATCGTGGTCGGTGCGCGGTTCGATGACAGGGCGACCGGCAAGCTGGCCGAATTCGCGCCGCATGCCTCGGTCGTTCATATCGACGTCGATGCTGCCGAACTGGGCAAGCTTCGCTTTGCCCATGCGGCGGTGTGCGGCAACCTGAAGGCGAGCCTGGCGGCGATCGACTTCGCGCGGGGCGATATCCAGCCCTGGACCGACAGGATCATGGCGGACCGCACCGCCTACGCCCCGCGCTACGACGCGCCGGGCAATGGCATCTATGCGCCCGCGATGCTCAAGGCGCTGTCGGAACGCGTGGGTGACGATTTCGTGGCCGCCTGCGATGTCGGCCAGCACCAGATGTGGGTCGCGCAGCACTGCCGCTTCTCGCGTCCGCAGGCGCACCTCACCAGCGGCGGCCTCGGCGCGATGGGATACGGCCTGCCCGCCGCAATCGGCGCCAAGCTGGCCGAGCCGGGAAAGGAGGTCTTCGCGATCTGCGGCGATGGCGGGTTCCAGATGAACATCCAGGAACTGGCGACGCTGCGCCGCTACCAGATCCCGGTGAAGATCGTGCTGCTCGACAACGCGATGCTTGGCCTGGTGCGCCAGTGGCAGGAGCTGTTCTTTGCCGGCAATTATTCCGAGGTCGATCTGTCCGACAATCCCGATTTCGTGGAGGTCGCCAACGCCTTCGGGATCGAGGCTTTCGGCATCGAACGGCGCGAGGAAGTGGACGGGGCGATCGACCGGCTGATGGCCGCGCGCGGGCCGATCCTCGCGCATGTCCGCATCGATCCCGAAGAAAACGTGTGGCCGCTGGTGCCACCGGGCAAATCCAACGCCAAAATGATGGAGAAGCGCAATGACACTTGAACATATCCGCATCGAATTTCGCTGCGCGGAAGGCGCGCTTCGCCGTATCCTCGGCGTGATCGAGGCGCGCGCCTTCGCGGTCCGTTCCATGCAGATGGGCAGCGATGGCAACCGCGCCGTGATGACGCTGGCGCTGGAGCCGCTGGACGAGAGCCGGCGGGTCGACATCATGCTGCGCCAGGTGGAGCGGCTGTACGATGTCGAGGCGACGATCCGCCTGAGCAATGCACCGCCGGTGATGGAGGTAGCCAATGTCGCAACAGCCTGAGAGCGATATGCGCAAGATCGCCATTTTCGACACGTCCCTGCGCGATGGCGAGCAGGCGCCAGGCTTCTCCATGAACACTGCGCAGAAGCTCAAGCTCGCGCATGCGCTGACGAAGCTGAAGGTGGATGTGATGGAGGTCGGCTTCGCTGCCGCCTCCCCCGGCGATGCCGAGGCGATCCATACGATCGCCAGCGAGATCGGGTATCTGCACGACGCGCCCATGCTGTGCTCGCTCTCGCGCGCGACGGAGGGTGACATCGACGCCGCCGAGCGAGCGCTGGGGCCTGCGCGCCGCAGCCGGCTGCACCTGTTCTTCGGCACCAGCGACCTGCATTTGGCCGCCAAGCACAAGATGGAAAAGCCCGAAGCGCTCAAGACCATCGAACGGGCGCTGAAGATGGCCAGGGGTCGCTTCACCGAGATCGAGTTTTCGGCCGAGGATGCTTTGCGCACCGAACCTGCCTTCCTGAAGGAAGTCCTCGAATGTGCGGCGGCGGCAGGTGCGGACGTGCTCAACGTGCCCGACACGGTTGGCTACACCTCTCCGGAGGAAATCTATGCGCTGTTCGCGGACCTCACCGCCAATGTCGCGCGGCCCGACCATGTGATCTTCTCCACCCACAATCATGACGATCTGGGCATGGCGGTGGCGAACAGCCTCGCCGCGGTTCGCGGCGGCGCAGGCCAGGTCGAATGCACGATCAACGGGATCGGGGAGCGTGCGGGCAACTGCGCGCTGGAAGAAGTGGTCATGGCGCTGAACACCCGGCCCGATCACTACGCCGCCACAACCGGGGTGGAAACGCGCGAGATCTTCTCCGTCAGCCGTCTTCTGGGCGAGACGACCGGCAACGCGCCGCCGCGCAACAAGGCCATCGTGGGCCGCAACGCCTTCGCGCACGAGGCGGGCATTCACCAGCACGGCGTGCTGGCCGACCGGCGCACCTACGAGATCATGAAGCCGGAGGATATCGGGCTGCCGTCCAACGCGCTGGTGCTGGGCAAGCACTCGGGCAAGCACGCCCTGCGCGCGCGGCTGGAAGCGCTGGGTCACGAACTCGGCGCGAACCGTTTCGAACAGCTCTATGCCGATTTCAAGCGGCTGGCGGATACCAAGCGCGAAGTGACCGACAACGACCTGTGCGATCTGGTCGCGGAGGACGGGCGCGGGCATGCTTGGGAACTGGTGCGCGTGGAGATGCGCACCGGCACCAAGGCGCAGGAGCGCCCGACGGCGAAGGTCACGCTCGATCACCGGGCGCGCGGGCGCATCACCACGATCGGCCACGGCACCGGCCCGTTCGAGGCGCTGACCGATGCCTTCTGCGTCGCCGCCGAAGTGAAAGAAGGCATGCTCGAAAGCGTCGACGCCCATCAGCTTTCGCGCGAGATGGAAATCGGCGTGGGCCTGACGGTCGACGGGGTCGCCATTGCCGGGCGCAGCCAGCACACCGATGTGGTGATCGCCGCCGCCGAGGCGCTGCTCGCCGCGTTCAACAATCATGCCCGCATGGCCGACAGTTCGCGCCTTGCCGACGCCGCCTGAGAGCTGGAACAATGGCACGATCCCTGTTCGACAAGCTGTGGGACGCGCATGTCGTCGTCCCCGAAAGCGAGGATAGCCCTGCGATCCTCTTCATCGACCTGCACCTGATCCACGAGGTTACCTCGCCGCAGGCCTTCGCGGTGCTGGAGGAGCGCGGATTGCCCGTGCGGCGTCCGGACCTGACCCAGGCGACGCTCGACCATTCGACCCCGACCTTGCCGCCGGGCCCCGACGGGCGCCTGCCCTACGCGACGCAGGACGCGGAAAAACAGGTCCACCAGCTGGAGGCGAACTGCGCGAAGCATGGCATAGACCTGCTCGGCCTGGATGATCCGCGCCGCGGCATCGTCCATGTGGTCGGCCCCGAACTGGGGCTGACGCAGCCGGGCAAGACAATCGTGTGCGGCGACAGCCATACCTCCACCCACGGCGCGTTCGGCGCGCTGGCCTTCGGGATCGGCACGACCGAAGTGGGGCACGTGCTGGCAACGCAATGCATCCTGCAGCGCAAGCCGAAATCGATGCGCATCACCTTCGAGGGCGAGCTTTCGCCGGGAGTGGGTGCGAAGGACATGGCGCTCGCCATGATCGCGCAGATTGGCGCGGATGGCGGGCAGGGCTACGCGGTCGAATTTGCCGGACCCGCAGTCGAAGCGCTGTCGATGGAAGCACGCATGACGCTGTGCAACATGGCGATCGAGGCGGGCGCACGCGTGGGCATGGTCGCGCCGGACGAGACCACCTTCGCCTATCTCGAAGGCCGCGAGCGCGCGCCGCAGGGTGAGGCTTGGGATGCGGCCGTCGCCCGCTGGCGCGAACTTCCCTCCGATCCGGACGCGCAGTTCGACAGCGAGGTGACGGTGGATGCCGCCGCGATCCGTTCGATGATAACCTTCGGCGTATCGCCCGATGCGGCGGCGCCCGTAGCGGGCAGCGCGCCCCGGCCCGCGAACGATTCCGAACGCGAGGCTGCGGAGTACATGCGCTTTGCCGCCGACCGACCCTTTGCCGAGGCGAAGGTAGACCGGGTCTTCATTGGCAGCTGCACCAATTCGCGCATGGCAGACCTGCGCGAAGCGGCCGAGGTGATGCGCGGCCGCAAGGTGGCGGACGGCGTCATCGCGCTGGTCGTGCCCGGCTCGGAAGCCATTCGCCAGCAGGCGGAGGCCGAGGGGCTGCACACGGTGTTCACCGAAGCCGGGGCCGAATGGCGCATGCCGGGCTGTTCGATGTGCATTGCGATGAACGGCGATCAGGGCGCGCCCGGCGAACTGGTCGTCTCGACCTCCAACCGCAATTTCGTCGGCCGGCAGGGCAAGGGCGTGCGCACGGTGCTGGCCGGCCCCGCCACCGCTGCCGCCAGCGCGATTGCCGGGCATATCGCCGACCCTTCCCAATATCTCGGCACGGAGGCGCGCGATGCAGCCTGAGCCTTTCATCCGTCTGGAGGCGCGCACGCTGGTGGTGCGCCAGAGCAATATCGATACCGACCAGATCATTCCGGCACGCTTCCTCACCACCACCACGCGCGAAGGGCTGGGCAAGAGCGCGTTTTATGACTGGCGCTACACCGAAGACGACCAGCCGAAGAACGCGTCTCCCTTTCCGGTTGCGGGGGCGGGCGACCGGCAGGTGCTGGTGGCTGGCGCCAATTTCGGCTGCGGTTCCTCGCGCGAACATGCGCCCTGGGCGCTGCTCGATTACGGATTCCGCGCAGTGATCAGTTCGGACATCGCGGACATCTTCAAGAGCAACGCGCTCAAGAACGGCCTGCTGCCGGTGGAGGTCGACCAGCGGACCCACGCGGCCCTGCTGGAGCGTCCGGGCATTGCCATCGTGATCGACCTCGAAAGCTGCACGCTGGAGACAGAGGACGACATCCGTGCGCAGTTCACCGTCGAACCCTTCGCGCGCCGCTGCCTGCTCGACGGGGTGGACCCGCTCGGCCATATCGTCGCGCACGAGGAAGCCATCGCCGCTTACGAGGCTGCCGCGGCATGACCCACACAATCGTATTGCTCCCCGGCGACGGTATCGGCCCCGAAGTCGCGCAGGCCGCGCGCGCCGTGCTGGAAAAAGCTGCCGCTGCGCATGGCCTTCCGCTGGAGTTCTCCAGCCACGATATCGGCGGCTGCGCGATCGATGCGCATGGCGATCCCTTTCCCGACACGACGGCCGAGGCCTGTATCCAGGCGGACGCGGTATTCCTCGGCGCGGTCGGCGGGCCGAAGTGGGACGCGGGCGGGCCGCGCCCCGAAGCGGGTCTGCTTGCGCTGCGCAGGGCGCTCGGCGCGTTCGCCAACCTGCGCCCGATCACGCTGTTCCCCGGGCTCGAGCATCTCTCGCCGCTGAAGGCCGAACGCGCGTCGGGCACGGACATGCTGATCGTGCGCGAACTGACCGGCGGCATCTATTTCGGCGACAAGGTGGAAGGTGACGAAAACGCCTCCGACCTGTGCAGCTATTCGCGCCAGGAAGTGGAGCGGATCGCCCGCATCGCCTTCGATGCGGCAAGGGGCCGCTCGCGCCGGGTCACGTCGGTCGACAAGGCCAACGTGCTCGCCACCAGCCGGTTGTGGCGCAACACTGTAGTCGCCCTGCGCGATGCCGACTATCCGGACATCGAACTCGACCATGTGCTGGTCGATGCGATGGCGATGAAGCTGATCGAACGACCCGCCGCCTTCGACGTCGTCCTGACCGAGAACATGTTCGGTGATATCCTGAGTGACGAGGCATCGGTGATCGCGGGCTCCATCGGCCTCGCACCCTCGGCCTCGCTCTCGCAGACCCATGGCGGGCTGTATGAACCGATCCACGGCTCCGCGCCGGATATTGCGGGGCAGGGCAAGGCCAACCCGGTGGGCGCGATGCTCAGCGCGGCGATGCTGCTGCGTCACGCGCTGGGCCAGGAAGATGCTGCCGTCACGATAGAAGGCGCCGTCGCGGCCTGCCTGTCCGAGGGGATCGGCACTGGGGATATTGGCGGATCGGCAAGTACGGATGAGGTCATAAGCGCAGTCTGCGACAGGATCGCCGCCTAGAGCGGAAGGCCCAGTCCGCCTGCGGCCGCATTTTGGCATTGCGACGCGCGGGTGTGACGATTAAGGGGCGTCCTTCCACGCGAAATGCCGCTTTAGCTCAGTTGGTAGAGCACATCATTCGTAATGATGGGGTCACGTGTTCGAGTCACGTAAGCGGCACCACACTCCTGTTTCTCGACATTCTTCAACATATCGAAAACCCAGAAATCTCCGATTCGGGGCGCTCATTCGTCGCTGGGTGTGTGCGAATGCTTCTTGGTAGTCCGCATGATCTGAGGGCATAGCCGGGGGGCGGATCGCGGGTAGGTGGTAACTTTTGCGAAAGACCATGCCCCCAAATAGCGCTCAGAGACGTAGAAATCCGCGTTTCCAGACCGGCTGCAAAGCCGTTCAAACGACCCGATGCCAAAGGTCTTTATACGCAATGGTGGAGCGACCACCTGGATCAGATACGGCTTGGTGGCGAGGTAATCGCATTCGAGCCGAAGAACGCCGTAAGCTCATCCTGAGAGGCTTCTCCGATGTGCTCCCCGCGTGCCGCAGTTCGAACATGGCGGTCAAGCTTACGCGACAAGGTGAGGCCGGATGTCGAGACGATGAGTCATCCAGCCCTAGGCACAGTGGTTCACAGGCTAAAACAGTGCGGCAAAGGGGTCGTCGTCGATATCGTCGGTGGTACCAGAAACGCAGACCTCTTCGTTCGGGCCTGCATTGCCGCAAATCTCGTCGTGAACCTTCCGCTCGCTATCCATCGTATAGCTTCGTCTGAGCTCCGCAAACGGGGTCGGATCGCTCTCTTCTTCGGCATGCGACACGTCTTGCTTCGCCGCAATCTCGGTGAGCGCGGTATCCCAAACCTCGGTAACTTCGTCGAGGCTGCGGGCCGCCAGCGCGGCGTGCCGCAGGATCGAGAGCGCGCCCGGGCCACGTTCAGCCAGCGTCTGTGCGTGGCCGGTCATGATCTCGCCGACGTGCCCTATCCGCGCGATCGTATCTTCTGTCGCGCCGTCGAGCCGGGCCAGCTCGCCGGAGCGGTCATCGCCGCTCGCAATCGATCCGGCGCTTCGCGAACTGTCGCCCAGCAGCGTGCGAACCTGGTGTGCCGCAGTCTCCGTGCGCATCGCGAGTTCGCGCAATTGCTGGGTGATCACGGTCATCGCGCGGCCCCCCTCGCCCAAGCGGTTGCAGCGCGCGGCCATGTTGAAACTGAGCATTCTGATTTGACGCTCGATCCTGTCGATCGTGCTCAGTTGGAGAACCATGTTTTCGATGGCGGAGGCCACGGCCTGCGCCGTCTGATCGGCTTCCCCATGAACCGATCTGAAGTCCGCGAAAATGCCCCGCACCTCGCGCAGATCCGCGAGCATGCCGGCGAGGGTATCACCACTGCTCGCCGTCAACTTGCGCGCCTGTGCATCGCCGTCCGTGAGCACGCGATCCGTATCGTCGGCCAGCTGCGGGAGGGATGCGCTGATGAATGTCGTGCGATCGCGATATTCGGCAATCGTGTCGCGCAGCTGCGCCTCCACCAAACGGTGCATCTGCGACACCGTGCCGGGGCGTAACGCGGGTTCGACCTTGCTGTCTGGCTGTGACAGCTCGGCCAGCATCTCCAGGCCGAGCTCGACATGCTCGATCCGCTGCCGGGTGATGTCGCCCACCTGCATTGCGGCAACGACATCGGCAATGCGCGTCGCGATGCGCCGCGTGGCCCCGCCGTTGTCGGCCAGCTGCTGGCCGGCCGAAGCGCGATATCGGGCGATCGCTTCGGCATGCTCGGCGAGCCGCGTGCGCACATGATCGAGCGTGTGCGCATGTGTCCCGGCAAAGCGCTCCCCGGCCGCAGTCGCGCCCGAGAGCTGGCCGATCAGCACGGCGCGAGAGTGGGCGAAGGTTGCAAGCCCGTCGATCGCGCCGCGCGCCAGCGCGATCATATTGCCGGTGAACGCACCCAGTTCGGCACTCTCGCCAGCGACCTCCGCGGCAAGGATGCCCGCATTCGCAGAGATGATCTCGAGCAGCAGCATCACCTTGCGCAGTTCGGCGAGGGGATCGGCCATGTCTGCGGCCAGTTTCTCCAGCTCGCCGATCGCGGGCGAGCCGCCCCAGTCGCTCTGGGAGATGCGGGCGAGTTCAGCGGAGATCGTGACCAGACTGGCCTCGGCCTGCGCGAATTCCTCCCCGTCGAGCGCACCGGGAAGCCCTTCATGCGCAGCCGAAATGGCATTGAGGCTCATGGTGCATTCGATCAGATTGTCGCCGGTCGCCGAAAAGCACGATTCAATTGTCGCGCGCGTCTCTGCGAGGCTGCCGCGGATGCCGATCGCGAGCGAGGCAAGCGGGTCCAGAGGCGCTGCTTCGGGCGCAGGAATGGTGTCGTTTTTCATTTTTGCTTCAGTCCTGCTCGGGCACCGAATTCGGTTACTTCTCTCGCGATCCGGTGCAGCGAAACGACCTTCGAGGCCGCACCCAGATCGATAGCTGCCTTGGGCATGCCGAAGACGACGCACGAAGCTTCGTCCTGGGCGATCGTCTCTGCGCCGGCGCCGCGCATTTCGAGCAACCCCTGTGCGCCGTCATCGCCCATGCCCGTCATCAGGATGCCCAGCGCGGCGGGGCCCGCATTCTGCGCGGCAGAGCGGAACAGCACATCGACCGAGGGGCGATGCCGCGAGACCCGCGGGCCGTCCTTGATCGCAATGCGATAGCTTGCCCCGACACGTTCGAGCATCATGTGCCGGTTGCCCGGGGCGATCAGCACCCGGCCCGCAATGACCGCATCGCCATTGGCGGCTTCCTTGATATCCGGCGCACACAGGCTGTTGAGCCGTGATGAGAAGGCAGCGGTGAACTTTTCTGGCATATGCTGCACGATCACCGTGGCGGGGCAATCGCGCGGCAACCCCATCAGCACTTCGCGCAGGGCCTCGGTTCCGCCGGTCGAGGCGCCGATGCATACGATCGACGCGGACGTTCCGGGCGGCGCGCGCCGCAAAGGGCGGGCGGGGAGCACCGCGTCTGCGGTCAGCTTCTTCTCGATCTTGACAGCCGGCGGCGCAACCCGCGCCCGGCCGGGCCGGGCATGCGCGGCCGCGCGCGCGACGTCGCAGATATGGACCGTCGCTTCTCGCAGGGCCTGGGCGGTATCGACACGCGGCTTGGTAATGACATCGACTGCGCCCGCCTCGAGCGCGGCGACCATCGCACTCGACCCGTCTTCGGTGAGGGTCGAGCAGATCACGACCGGTATCGGCCGCTGACTCATCAGTTTTCGCAGGAAGGTCAGCCCGTCCATCTTCGGCATTTCGATGTCGAGGATGATCGCGTCGGGCACCTCGTCGCGGATCCGCTTCGCCGCGGCATAGGGATCGGGCGCGACGCCCATCACTTCGAGTGCGGGATCGCTGGCGATGATCGCACTGAGCGCCTGGCGCACTGCCGCCGAATCATCGACGATGAGGATGCGTTTCTTGCGCCCGACAACCGGTGGAAAATCCAAACTCACGGCAGAATCTCCCTATGTCCGGTCCTTGCGGAAGACGCCGCTCGCCACCTGGGGCAGCCCTTGGCGTGTTCCGATCATCGATTCCGAATGGCCAAGGATGAGATGCCCGCCCGGGCGCAGATGGCCCCACAACCGTCTGACGACCGCATCTTGGACCTCGGGTTCGAAATAGATCAGCACGTTGCGCACGAAGATCACATCGACGTCGCGATCGACGGGATAGCTGGCGTCCATCAGGTTCAACTGCTGGAAGCTGCATTTCCTGCGCAGTTCCGGAACGATGCGTGCACGGCCATTCTCGCCCACACCCTTGTCGAACATCGGGTAGCGCCGCTGCATTTGCGGCGAGACCGGCGCCAGCATCGAACGGGGATAGATCGCGCGGTGGGCGCTTTCGATCATGGCGGAAGAGATATCGGTGCCCAGGATGGCGTAGCGCAGGCCCGCCTGGCTGCGCGCCAGCTCGGCCATCACCATCGCGATGGTGTAGGCTTCGGCACCGTTGGAACTGGCCGCGCTCCACAGCTTGATCGTACGCTGCGCAGCAAGCAGCGCGGGTATGATCGTCCCTGCGAGATAATCGAAGTGGCTCGCCTCCCGGAAGAAGTCGGTCTTGTTGGTCGTCGCGACATCGACGACGTGCTGGAATTCGTCTTTCAGTCCGTCCTCTTCGAACAGATAGTCGCAATATTCGTCGAGGCTCGCGAAGCCGGCCAGGCCAGCCCGGCGGCGCAGACGGCCCTCCAGCATCAGGTGCTTCGATGCAGGCAACTTGATGCCGGTATGCTTGCTCACGATGCCCGCGATGCGCGCAAAGTCACGCTCGCTGAGCGTGGAGGAATCGGCTGCGGGTCGCGGTGCCGGATTGCACGGGGCGGTGGCCATGGCGGCGTGGTTACCTTCGGTCAGGCAGCCAGATCGGGTGCGCCTGCGATGGCGCCGATCTGCCGCAGGGAGAACAGTCGGTCGATATCCAGCAAGGTGACGAAGGTCCCATTGCGCCGACCGATGCCGACCACGCAGTCCGTCTTGGAGACCGGGCCGACCGAGGGCGGCGGATCGAGCGCGCCTTCGTCGTCGAGCACGGTGACCTCGAACACCCGGTCGGTCTTCAGTCCGACCGTCATTTCCTCCCCTTCGGAGGTGATAACGGTGAGGACGACGATGCGGGTATTGTCGCCGTCCTCGCCCGTCTCGAAGCCGAGCTGCGCGCGCAGATCGAACACCGAGACGCTGTGGTTGCGCACATCGATCACGCCCAGGAAGCCTTCCGGGGCGTGGGGCATGCGGGAAATCTGGCGGTTCTCCAGAATTTCCCGCACCCGGGCGACGGGGAGGGCGAAGATCTCGCCCGCCACGCTCATGGTGACATATTGTGTGGTGTCAGCCATTTGTCGGTTCCCCAATCAGGCCGCGTCACGGTTCCGGGTGAATTCCCGGTCGAGGTCGTCGCCCGCATCACCCATGTTGAGATCGAAACCGCCGCCGAACGAGCCCGTGGCGCCTGTCGCCGTCTTGAGCCGGGCATGCATCGCGCCGACCGGATTGCGGGCAGGCTTAATGACGCTAACCGTCGGACGCGCCGCAGTTTCATTGCCGTCGATGCGGAAGTAGCTGATCGCGCTCGTGAGCTGGTCGGCCTGGCTCGACAGTTCCTCTGCGGTGGAGGACATTTCCTCGGCAGCGGAGGTGTTCTGCTGGGTCACCTTGTCAAGCTGCTGGATCGCCTGGTTGATCTGCGCGGCACCGGCATTCTGCTCGTTGCTCGCACCGGCGATTTCGGCGACCAGTTCGGCTGTCTTGCGGATGTCGGGGACGAGCTTGGTGAGCATTTCGCCCGCGCTTTGCGCCGCCTTCACCGTATTGCCCGAAAGGCCCGAGATTTCCTGCGCTGCCGCCTGGCTGCGTTCGGCAAGCTTGCGGACCTCGGCGGCAACCACCGCGAAGCCGCGGCCATGCTCGCCTGCACGGGCGGCCTCGACCGCCGCATTGAGGGCGAGAAGATCGGTCTGACGCGCGATTTCCTGCACGATCATGATCTTATCGGCGATGGTTTCCATCGCGATCACGGCCTCGGCCACCGCCTTGCCCGACACATCGGCATTCTCCGACGACTGGCGGGCGATTTCCTCGGTCTGCGAGGCGTTGTCGGCGCTCTGCTTGATGTTGGCGGCCATCTGCTCGACGGAGCTCGACGCTTCCTCGGTCGAGGCGGCCTGTTCGGTCGCGCCCTGCGAGAGCTGCTCGGCACCTGCCGCCATCTGCTCGCTACCCGAGGCGACGTTGCGCGCCGCGCCGGCGACTTCGCCGATGACGTCCTTCAGCTTGGCAACCATGTCGCGCGTGCCGGCCAGAAGGCTGTCATTGTCGCTGGGCTTCGTCTTCACGGCTACCGACAGGTTGCCTGCGGCAATTTCACGCATCACATCGCGGGCATAGTCCGGCTCGCCGCCGATCTGCTTCAGGATGCTGCGCGTGACGACGAACGCTGCAGCGACGCCGACGACCAGCGCAAGGATGATGATCGCGATGAAGAGGGTTCGCGCCTGGGAAAAGACCACATCGCCTTCCGCGCTGGCCTGCGCACCGCCATCGGTGTTCAGTTTCACGAGCGACAGAAGATCGCCGGAATAGTCGTTGTAGAGATCGGTGGTTTCGAACAGCGATGCGGTCGCCGCTTCGTTCTGGTTCTGGCGCGAAAGGGCGATGAACTTGCTGTGCCCATCCATGTACTCGTCGAATTTGGCAGAAAAGCGATCATAGGTCGCCTGTTCCTCGGGCGAAGAGATCAGCTTTTCGTAGGTTGCCCGATCCTTCTTCATGGTGGCGAGAACTTCAGCCATGTTGGCTTCGGCAGCGCGCATGGCATCGGCATCGGTGGAAACCACGTGACGAAATTCGTTGATGCGCAGGTCCGAGGTCGCCGTGTTGATGCGATGGATCACATCCATGCTCGGCATCCAGTTGCTCGCAATCTCGGTCGACTGATCGTTGATCGTGCTCATTCTTGTGATGCCGACCGCACCGAGTATGGCGGTCAGCAGCAGAATGGCGGAAAATGCTGCCGCCAGTTTCAGCTTGAGGGTCATCTTCATGGCTCTACCTTCGTGTTTGAGGTCGATTATCTGGATTCGGTAACCAAGGTTCCGAGGTGCTCGGCGAAGATCCGGGCGATGTTCGGAAGAATGACGAAATCGCCGTTGTAACGGGCGATGCCGAGCAGGAATTCGGGGCGCCAGCGCATGCCGACCTGGGGCGCTTCCTCGATGGACACATCTTCCAGGTCGCACACGTCGAGGACCTTGTCGGCGAGGATGCCGAGGATGTTCTCCTCGCCCTCGAGCAGAGTCTCGATGACGATGATCCGGGTATCCTCGTCGGGCGGCCGGCGCTCCATGCCGAAGGTCACGCGCAGGTCCACCAGCGGGACGACCCGGCCGCGCACATTGATCAGCCCGTTGGCGAAGGGCGATGCATTGGGCACCTGCGTGACCGGCGGCATGTCGAGGATCTCGCGCACGGTTCCGGCGTCGATCGCGAAGACTTCGCCCTGCAGGGCAAGGGTCAGTGCGCGGCGGGTTCCGGTCTGCGTGTCGGTTTCGCTGTCGATTTCGGGTTCGGCAAGAGTTTCGCTCATGCTGCAAGCTCCAGATGGCGGCCGGCGGCGCGGCGCTGTTGCTGTTCGGCGGAACTGACCAACTGCGCCACATCGAGGATCAGCGCGACTTCGCCGTCACCCATGATCGTCGCGCCCGAGAACGTGCCGATCGAGGAATGCAGCCGGGACAGCGATTTGATGACGGTCTGGGCGTTGCCGATGATTTGATCGACCACCAGCCCCACGCGCTGCTCGCCCGAGCCGACGATGACCACTTTCTGATGGAGGTCGGCGGGCGTCTGCGTACCGAACATGTCGCGCAGCCGCAGATACGGGACCAGCGTGCCGCGCACGTCGAGGAAGTTGCGCCCGCTGGTGCCAGCCACTTCGGACGCGGGCAGCTCGAGACATTCCTCGACCGCCGAAAGCGGGATCGCGTAACGTCCGTCGCCAACGCGAACCAGCATGCCTTCGACAATCGCCAGCGTCAGGGGCAGGCGCAGGGTCGCTTTGGTCCCTTCGCCGGGCTTGCTGGTGAGTTCGATCGTCCCGCGCAGGCCTTCGATTGCGCGCTTCACGACGTCCATGCCGACCCCGCGGCCCGAAACCGAAGTGATTTCCTGCGCGGTCGAAAAGCCGGGATGGAAGATGTACTGGAACAGCTCGTGATCGGTCAGCTTCGCGTCGGGTGCGATCAGGCCGTTTTCCTCGGCCTTTGCGCGAATGCGCGCACTGTCCAGACCGGCGCCATCGTCCGATACCGAAATCGCGACTTCGGCACCCGAATGGACCGCGGTGATCTGCACCTTGCCGCATTCCGCCTTGCCCGCCGCGCGCCGGGCCTCGGGCGTTTCCATCCCGTGGTCGACCGCATTGCGGATGATGTGGACCAGCGGATCGGCCAGGCGTTCGACCATGGTCTTGTCGAGCTCGGTCTCTTCCCCGGTGGTGACGAATTCGACCTTCTTGTCGAGATCGCTCGCCAGATCGTGGACCAGGCGGCGGAAGCGGCCGAACAGGCTGCCGATCGGCACCATGCGCACGCCCATCGTCGTGTCGCGCAGCGTCGCCGCAAGCCGTTCGATATCTTCGGCGACGCCGGTCAGGCCGACATCCTGGCTGCCCGCGGCGATCTGCGACAACCGTGCCTGCGCGATCACCAGCTCGCCGACGCAATCCATCAGCTCGTCCAGCCGCTCGGCTGCGACGCGCAGCGATGCGCCCGCTTTCGCGTTGGCAGCTGACGCTGCGCGCGGCGCGCCCGCAGCGTCAGCCGTGGCGACTTCCGCTGGTGTGTCGGCAGGCTCCGGCTCGGCGTCGGTCTCCGGAGCGAGCGGCTCGATCGAAAGCTCCATGTCCTCGCGCAGGAACAGGAACACATCTTCGATCGCGTCCTGCGGAACGGCAGCGCGCAGCGTGACGTCCCAGCCGAGATAACGGCCGAGCGGATCGTGTTCGTCGAGCGCGGTTACATCTTCGCCGCTCGCCACGATTTCGCACGGACCGAGCTCGCGCAGCTCATCGAGCAGGAGCATCGGATTGGTGCCCATCTCGATGGCATCGGCGGGAAGCTTGAAACGCACGCGCCATCCGGCCGCGTCGATTGCGGACGCGTCGCTTTCCTCTTGCGAAGCGGCTTCGGGCGATTGCTCTTCGCCATCGGCCCCGCGACCATCGGAGACCAGTGCGCGCAGTTCGTTCAGGATAGGGGTGCCAGCGGCGGCATGTTCGCCCGGCTCCAGCGCCAGCAGCTGGACATGGTCCTTGGCGTTAAGCGCGATGCGGACCAGCTCTTCACTGATCGGGGCCAGGCCCTTGCGAACGCGATCGAACGCGGTCTCGAACTCATGGACGAAATCGGCCACCTCGTCGAAACCGAACATGCTGCCCGATCCCTTGAGCGTGTGCAGCGCGCGGAATGCGCTGTCGACCAGATCGCGGTTGCCGTGGTCCTGCGAAAGGTCGAGCAGCGCCTGTTCGAGCGCCTCGAGCAGGTCGCGCGCTTCCTGGCGGAAGGTATCTGCGGGATCGGGGCTCATGCGCCGACCACCTTGCGCATGATGGCCAGCATCTGATCCTGCTTGAACGGCTTCACCAGCCACCCGGTTGCCCCGGCGGCCTTCGCCTCTGCCTTCAGCGAGTCATCGGACTCCGTGGTAAGGAAGATGATCGGCACGCCCGCGCTCGACGGGTGTGCGCGATACTTCCGGATGAAGTCGAGCCCGTTCATTATCGGCATGTTGAGATCGGTGATCACCGCATTGACGCGGTTGCCGGTTGCCTTGGCGAGACCGTCGGCCCCGTCGCACGCTTCGATCACCTGGTATCCGGCGTTCGAAAGCGTCATTGCCACCAGCTGTCGTACGGATGGGGAATCGTCGATGGTGAGGATGGTTTTACTCATGCCGCTTGCGTCCCTTTCTTCAGAATATCTGCCCAGGCCTGTTCGTCGGCGTTGCGAGGTTCGCCGTCGGCGTCGAGAAACCCGGCGCGGACCAGCGCTTGCTCCAGCGCGCCGCCCCTGTCGGCGAGGATGGAGAGTTGCGTGTTGAGGCGTGCCGCGCTTCGCCGCGCGGCGATCAGCAGCTGCAGGCCGGAGACATCGATTTCACGAGCTTCGCTAAGGTCGATCGTCACCGCTTCGCCGCTCTCGAAAAGAGGGCTGAGCGCAATCGCGGTCTCGCGAATTTCAGGTACGGCGAGCGCGTTCGCTGCCGGGCAAAAGCTAAGTGATGTCAGCACGTTGGCGATCCGCTATAAAATTATTATCGGGACCAAGGCGTCCTTTTCATACTTAGGAGGGAGGCCAATCGGACGCGCGCTTGGCCGCAGTTTTTTTGAGGTAAAACCGGGTATCGGGCTTTCCCGGATCAGCAATGCTGAAGAGAACGGCGCAAATCGGCGTTTCCGGCAGCGGTCTGCGCGTCGGCTGACGTCGGGGAAATTCGTCGATGTGGCGCGCTATTTTGTGGCCGTTCGCCTTTGATCGGGTCCGGGCGACGCGCATACCAGCGGACGGTTCGTAGAATATCCACCGCGTGCTGATCGAGGTCAGGGCTCGGGCAGGGAAATTTCCCAATCATCTGAGTGCCCATCTTTGTCCCTAATTGGGCACCATCTCTCTCAGCTTATCGTGACGCGGCTATGAGGCGAAAGCCTGCTCGGCTGGTTGACCCAGTGGGAAGCGAGTGGGTGGGGTACTCGGGTCACGGCAAAGAGGGCAACTCGCCAATGTCTGCCTGTGGGCGGAGAGCGAGCTGTCCAGATCTACCTGAGACCTCGCTGAAACAGCCATTCGGCCAGCGCTCCGTCTGTGAGCATCATCGAGGCGAATTTCGGAATCCGCATGACGGTAGTGCAAACCGAGAGCGCATCGAGCCGAATGCAATACGAACCATGACCGAAAGCCTTTGCCTCGCGTGCGCCCCGCCTATAGCCGGTGTTGCGAACTGGGCAGCGAAGCCGGAAAGCCTTTCGCCAGTTAATCGTCTCCCATAGACAGGAACACGATGTCCCGGCTTTGTTTCAGAATATTGGCGCTCGTCAGCATTGGTCCGCTACTCGCCGCCTGCGGGGGCGCCGAGGAAGAGCGAACGGCAGAGGTAGTGCCGGTCGTCGCGCAGGAACTGCGCTTTCTGCCGGAAATCTCGCAGGTCGAGGCGATCGGTACGGCACGCGCCGCGACCTCTGCCGAACTCTACCCCGAGACCGCGGGGCGGGTCACGCGGGTGATGTTCGGCGCGGGCGACTATGTGCGCCAGGGCACGCCGCTGCTCCAGCTGGACGATCGGGCGGAGCGCTTGGATGTCGAGGCGGCGCGGGTTTCGGTGCGCGAGGCGGACCAGCTACTCGGTCGCTATCGGCGGATCGAGGATACCGGCGCGATTTCCGAAAGCCAGATCGAGGCGGGCGAGACCTCGCTGGCGGCGGCGCGGGTGCAGCTGCGCCAGGCGCAAACCGCGCTCGCTGACAGGACCGTGCGTGCGCCGTTCAGTGGCCATGTCGGCCTGACCGAGATCGACGTCGGCGATCGGGTGAACGATTCCACCGCGATCACGCAGATCGACCAGCGCGGCACGCTCTATGTCGACTTCTCCGCGCCCGAGGAGGTGTTCGCGGGGCTCGACCCGGGCGACAGCGTAGAGGTCACGCCATTTTCCGAACCCGACCGCACGATCACCGCCGAGGTGGTGGCGACGGACAATCGCGTCTCGCAGGAAAGCCGCGACTTCATCGTGCGCACCGCGATCCCCAACCGCGACGACCGACTGCGCCCGGGCATGAGCTTCCGCGTGCAGTTCACCCGCAACGGCACGATGCGCGCGGCAGTACCCGAGGAGGCGATCGTCTGGGGCGGCGAGGGATCGCACCTGTTCCTCGTGCGCGAAGGCAAGGCGGTGCGCGTGCCCGTCACCATCACCTCGCGGCGCGACGGGCGCGTGTTCGTCGACGGCAAGATTACGCGCAATGATCGCGTGATTGTCGAGGGCGTGCAGAAGGTGCGCGACGGACAGGAGATCCGCCTCGTCCGGCAGAACCGCGAGGCCGAACAGGACGTAAGGCTCGAGGATGCGCGGGGCGATACGCCGCGTGGAGACTAAGACCGACCTGCCGATGCTTGCGGTCAAGCGGCCGCTGCTGATCGGGGTGCTCAACCTGCTGATCGTGATCGCGGGCGTCGCCGCGCTGATGGGCGTGGAAGTGCGCGAGCTGCCCAATGTCGACCGGCCGATCGTCTCGGTCACCGCCAGCCTGCCCGGCGCCGCGCCCGAGACGATGGATGCCGAGGTGACCAGCATCCTCGAAGATGCGGTCGCGCGCGTATCGGGCGTGCGCGAGATCAGCTCTTCGAGCGAGGAGAACAATTCGCGCATCCGGGTGGAGTTCAATCCGGGCGTCGACCTCGACACTGCGGCGACCGATATTCGCGAAGCGGTCAGCCGGACGCAGCGCGACCTGCCCGAACGCGTCGAGCAGGTGACCGTGGTCAAGGCCGACCAGGACGCCCAGCCGATCATGACGCTTGCCGTTCTCAGCGATGCCTACGACCAGTCCGAGCTGACCCGGCTGGTCGACAACGACATCATTCCCGAATTGCTCACCGCAGAAGGCGTGGCGAGCATCGACCAGTTCGGCGCGCGCCAGCGGCAGATGCGCGTGGCGGTCGATCCCCTCAGGCTCAACCGCTTCGGCCTGACGCTGACCGATGTCGCGGACGCGCTGGAGAGCGCGCCGTTCGACGTGCCGGTCGGATCGTTCCGCTCGGACGCGCAGAGCCTGGTGGTGCGCGCCGATGCCAGCGCGACCGAGCCCGCAATGATCGAGGACGTGGTCATCACCGGCAATGTGCGTGTCGGCGATGTCGCGCAGGCGGATTTCGCGCCCGCCAATGCCAGCAATTTCGTGCGGCTCGACGGCCGGCCGATCATCGGCCTCGGCGTGGTGCGGCAGGCGAGTTCGAACACGATCGAGATTTCGGATTCGATCCGCCAGGCGGTGGAGCGGGTCAATCGCCGGTTCGACGATGTCGAGCTCCAGATCGTGTCCGACGATGCCGAGTTCATCCGTATCTCGGTGCAAGAGGTGCTGATCACGCTCGCCTTCACCATCGCCGTGGTGGTTGCGACGATGCTCCTGTTCTTCCGCGCCTGGCGGCCCACGCTGGTGCCCAGCACCACGATTCCTATCGCGCTGGTGGGCGTGATCGCGGGCATCTGGATCATGGGCTTCTCGATCAACCTGCTCACGCTGCTGGCGCTGGTGCTCGCCACCGGGCTGATCGTGGACGATGCGATCGTCGTGCTGGAGAATGCGCAACGCTTGCAGAACAAGGGGCTGGGCAAGCGGGCCGCCGCGGTCGTCGGCACGCGGCAGGTGTTCTTCGCGGTGGTGGCGACGACAGCGGTGCTGGTCTCGGTGTTTGTCCCGATCAGTTTCCTGCCTTCGGAGACCGGCCGGCTGTTCCGCGAATTCGGCTTCGTGCTGGCGGTGGCGGTGATCCTGTCGAGCTTCGTGGCGCTCTCGCTGGTGCCGGCGCTCGCGTCGAGGTTCGATCTGACGAGCGACGAGAAGGCGAAGGACAGCTGGCTGGCGCGGCTGGGAACGGGCATCACCGAACGTTACGACCGCTTGCTCCACCGCGCGCTGGGTGCACCCAAGGCCATGATCATCGGCTCGGTGCTGGTCGCCGCGCTGGCGGGCTTTCTCTACACCCAGCTCGACAACGAACTGGTGCCCGACGAGGATCGCGGTGTCATCACCGTCGATGCGACCGGGCCCGACGGGGTGGGGCTCGCATTTATGGACCGCGAGCTGGACGAGATCGAACAGGTGCTCCAGCCCTACCTCGAGAGTGGCGAGATCGAGAGCACCTTCTCGATCGTGGGCCGTTACGACCCCAACCGCGTGCGGGTCACCGCCGAACTCGCCGACTGGGGCGAGCGCGACCGCAGCCAGACCGAGATCGTGCAGGAGCTGAACGGGCCGCTCGCGGAAATTCCCGGATCGCGCACCAACGCGCGCGGGCGCGGCACGCTGAGCTTCGGCGGCGGGGGCGAGGGGCTGGAGGTCGCGCTGACCGGCCCGGAATATGACCGCATCTACGAAAGCGCGGATGCGCTCGCGGCGGCGATCGATACGCAGTCCGACATCCTCTCGAACGCGGAAATCTCCTATCAGCCGACTCAGCCGCAGCTGTCGGTGCAGATCGATCGTCGGCGGGCGTCGGACCTCGGCGTCGAGCTGGAAGACCTGTCGCAGACCTTGCGCGCGATGGTCGGCGGGGAGGAACTGGTCGATCTCAACGTCGGCGATCAGGCGGTGCCGATCTTCCTCACCGCACAAGCGGTCAGCGTCACCAACCCGAGCGACCTGCGCAACCTCTATGTCAGAGGCACGCAGGGCGCAGGCGGCGGGTCGGCACTGGTGCCGCTATCCGCCGTCACGACCATCGTCGAGCAGGGCATCGCCGCCGAATTGGACCGGACCGAGCAGCGCCGCGCGATCGAGGTCGATGCCGACATCGAGGCGGGTACGCCGCTACGCGATGCCGTGGACGAGATGGAGCGCCTGGCGCAGGACGCGGTGGCAGAGGGCATCGACATGCTGTTGCAGGGCGATGCCGAGAGCCTCGAGGAAAGCTCGAACGCGCTGATGCTAACCTACGGCTTTGCGCTGGTGATCGTGTTCCTGGTGCTGGTCGCGCAGTTCGAAAGCCTGACCAGCGCGCTTGTGGTGCTGCTGACCGTGCCCTTCGCGCTCGCAGCGGCGGTGTTCGCACTGTTCCTCTCCGGCGTCTCGCTCAACATCTATTCGCAGATCGGCCTGGTGATGCTGATCGGGCTGATGGCCAAGAACGGCGTGCTGATCGTGGAGTTCGCGGACCAGCTGCGCCACCAGGGTCGCAGCGTGCGCGAGGCGGTGGAAGAAGCCGCGGCGATCCGCCTGCGACCGATCACGATGACGCTGATCTCCACCGTCGTCGGCGCGACCCCGCTGATCCTCGCGAGCGGGGCCGGGGCCGAAGCGCGCCAGTCGATCGGGTGGGTGATCTTCGGCGGGCTGGGCATCGCCAGCCTGTTCACGCTGTTCCTGACGCCGGTGCTTTACCTCGTCATCGCGCGGCTGGGCCAACCGCGCAGCGTCGACCTCACCAAGCTGCGCGAGGAGATTGACGCGCTCGACGAGGACATGACGGTGGCACCCGCATGATGCGCGCCGCGATCCTTTCGCTCGCGGCGCTGGGGCTGTCCGCCTGCGCGACGCTCGATCACTACGAGCCCGAGACCGCGATCGTGCCGCCGCAGGCGTTCGCGGGCGATCTTCCGCCCAGCGGGATCGCAGAGAACTGGTGGGAGGGTTTCGGAGATCCGGTGCTGAACGGCCTCGTCGAGGAAGGGCTCGCCGGAAATATCGAGATCGCCATCGCGCGCGACCGGTTGCGCGGGGCCGCCGCGCTGCTGCGCGCCGAACGCGCGGACCGCCTCCCCCGGCTCGACGGGGCGGCGGATGCGTCGATCGGGCTCGGCAGCGATGTCGTCGATTCCGCCAGCATTGGCCTGCTGGGCACGTTCGATCCCGACATCACCGGGCGGCTCGCGGCCGAAATCCGCGCTGCTGCCGCCAATTACGCGCAGGCCGAATATGTCGTTGCCGACCAGCGCCGACTGGTCGCCGCGGCTATAGCCGCGCAATATATCGAATATCGCCGCACCGGCGCGCAGCTCGATCTGCTCGCGCAGTCGACCGAGTTGCAGGAGCGCACGCTGCGGATCGTGACCTTGCGCTTCGAAGCAGGGCTCGCCGCCAATCTCGATGTGCGCCGGGCCGCTGCGGACCTCGCGCAGACGCGCGCGCGGCGTGGGCTGATCGAGATAGCGCGTTCCGGGGCGGCGAACCGCCTCGCGATCCTGCTCGGGCGCCCCCCCGGCCTGTTCGCGCCTCCTTCGCCGAGCGGCGAGAGCACCATTCCCGACTACGCCGGTGGCCCGCCCGCTGGGACTCCCGCCGACCTGCTGCGCCGTCGTGCCGACGTGCTTGCCGCCGAAGCCGCGCTGCTGCGCGCTGCCGCCACGGTCGGGATCGAGCAGGCGGACCTGCGGCCATCGCTGACCATTCCGGGCAGCGTGCTGCTGGGCGATGGTTCCATCGGCGGCATCCTCGACGAGTTCATCGCCTCCGTCGGTGCCGCGCTCGATGTGCCGCTGTTCGATGGCGGTCGCAGGCGCGCCGAGGTGGAAGCAGCGAAGGCGGAAACCGATGCGCGTTATGGCGAATACCGCCTGACCTTCCTCGAAGCGCTGGGCGAGGTGGAGAATGCGCTGGTCTCTCTCGATGCGAACAGCCAGCGGATCGCCGCGCTCTCCGAAGCGATCGAACAGAGCGAGGCCGCACTCGAACAGTCCGATGCGCTCTACCGCGAAGGGCTGGCGACGCTGTTCGACGTGCTCGACGCGCAACGCCAGCTGATCGGCAGCCGCCAATCGCTGATCGACAGCGAAGCTGCGCTTGCGATCTCGTTCGTCTCATTTCACGCGGCAATCGGCAGGATGGATAGCGCCCCGTAACAGGTGCTGGGAGATTGCGCCGAGCGTGACGTACGTCGCAGCAGGCTCGGATTTCGAGCGTTCGCCGACAATGCCAGCTAGCGGGTGAGGCGAGCACGTGGGCCAAGGGCCGAAATCGGGGCGCAAAGCAGACGCAATGTGGGGTTGCGAGAGGTCGCGTTTACAGCACTCACTGAGCCAAGGCTCTTTCAAAGGACAATGTGCGTGACGCCGCACCTAGGCACTTTGGGTGGTGCTTGGGAAGTGTCGGCCCGGGATTGAGTGTCGGCATTCATCCCTCGGAAGTTACACGATAAAGCTCCGCCTTTCCCCGATTTCGTAATGATGGGGTCGAGTCACGTAAGCGGCACCATTTCCTTGAGCTCCGCCGAATTGCGCGATCCCCCGGGGCAGCTGGGAAATTTGCCGTTCAAGCATCCGGGGCGGCGCTGTGAGGTGCCAGGGTATGCCCTGGCGATAGTTTGCCCGAAAGGGCACCGCGGGGTGACGGAGCGCGGACGACACTCAGCCGACATCGACCGGACTATCCGGCCTAGACTCTCGCCCCTTCAAGCAGACTTTCGACGATCGCCGGATCGGCAAGCGTCGAGGTATCGCCAATCTGGTCGGGCTGCCCCTCAGCGATTTTTCGAAGGACGCGGCGCATGATCTTGCCCGACCGGGTCTTGGGCAGGTCCGGCGCGAACTGAATGACGTCGGGCGTGGCGAACGGCCCGATCTCGCAGCGCACCAGGTCGCGCAGTTCCTTCCGCAAGGCATCGCTGCCTTCTTCGCCGGCCTTCAGCGTGACGAAAGCGTGGATACCCTGCCCTTTGATATCGTGCGGCATCCCTACGACCGCAGCCTCTGTTACCAGCACATGCTCGTCCAGCGCGTTTTCGACTTCGGCAGTGCCCATGCGGTGCCCGGACACGTTGATGACGTCGTCGACCCGTCCGGTGATCCAGTAATAGCCATCCTCGTCGCGCCGCGCGCCGTCGCCGGTGAAATAGGTGCCGGGGAAGGTGCTGAAATAGGTCTGGAAGAAGCGGTCGTGGTCGCCGAAGATGGTGCGCATCTGGCCCGGCCAGCTGCCGGTTAGAACCAGATTGCCCTCTGTCGCTCCGGCCAAGACAGCACCTTCGCCATCGACCAGTTCGGGGTGGACGCCGGGGAGTGGCAGGGTCGCGCTGCCGGGCTTGGCCTCGGTCGCGCCGGGGACGGGAGCAATCAGCGCGCCGCCGGTTTCGGTCTGCCACCAGGTGTCGACGATGGGGCACTCCCCGCGCCCGACGATCTCATGATACCAATCCCACGCTTCGTGATTGATCGGCTCTCCCACCGTACCCAGCAGGCGGATCGACGACAGGTCGTGGCGCATCACCCACCGGTCGCCATGGCGCATCAGCGCGCGGAGCGCGGTCGGCGCGGTGTAGAAGATCGTTACGCCAAGGCGCTGGCTCGTCTCCCACAAGCGGCCGGGATCGGGATAGTTGGGCACACCGTCGAACATGACCGTGCGCGCCCCGTTGGAGAGCGGGCCGTAGACGACATAGGTGTGCCCGGTGATCCAGCCGACATCGGCGGTACACCAGAACAGATCGTCGGCGACATCCTTGCCCTCCTCAGGTCCGAACAGCAGGTCGTAGGTCAGCGTCGACCACAGCAGATACCCGCCGGTGGTGTGCAGCACGCCCTTGGGCTTGCCGGTCGAGCCGGAGGTGTAGAGGATGAACAGCGGATCTTCCGCGTTCATCGCTTCGGGCGGGCATTCGGCGGAGGCATTGGCGCACGCGTCCTCCCACCAAATATCGCGCCCCTCCTGCATCGATACGTCGCCGCGGGTTCGCTGCATGACGATGACCGTGTCGACCCCGCTCGCGCGTTCCAGTGCGCTGTCGACATTGGCCTTGAGGGGGATGCGCTTGCCGCCGCGCGTGCCTTCGTCGGCAGTGACCACAAGTGCAGCCCCGCAATCGACGATCCGGTCGGCCAGGCTTTCGGGTGAGAAGCCGCCGAAGACGACCGAATGGACCGCACCGATCCGGGCACAGGCCAGCATCGCGATCGCCGCTTCGGGCACCATCGGCAGGGAGAGGATCACCCGGTCGCCCTTGCCGATGCCGTTGGCTTTCAGGACGTTGGCGAAGCGGCAGACTTGCCCGTGCAACTCGCGATAGGTCAGGGTGCGCCATTCGCCCGGCTCGTCGCCTTCGAACACGATCGCGGGCTGGTCGCCGCGCGTATCGAGATGACGGTCGAGGCAATTGACCGATACGTTCAGCTCGCCGTCGGCGAACCAGCGAATGCCGAAATCGGCCTTGTCGAAGCTGCTCTCGTCCGCCTTCGTCGGAAAGACGCTCCAGTCGAGCCGGTGCGCTTCGTTCAGCCAGAATCTGTCCGCGTCGCTGTCGATAGATGCCTGCATCGCGCGAAGCCTGTCTGCCTTTTGCAACATGGCGATTTCTCTCTCCCCATAGGCCCGGCTTCGCACGAGGAAGCGTCGGCCTGTTCCATTGTCGAGGCTGAACATGCCGCCTCGCCCTTCCACCACATCAAGGATAAGCTGTGTGTGTTTCCACGCCGCGAATTGCGGCGCGCCCATATAGACCGGCGTGGTGCCGATCGTGCCCAGCAGCACGTCCGACCCGCCAAGGCGGAACTCGCCACGCGGATAGACCATCGGGCTGGAGCCGTCACAGCACCCGCCCGACTGGTGGATCAGTACGGGGCCGTGACGTTCGATGATCTGGCCCAGCAGGGCGGTGGCCGCGTCGGTGGCGATCACGCGGCGGACCACGCGGCCTTCCGGCGCGCCACTTTTCGTCATTGGGTCATGTCGAGGACGACGCGCCCTTCGATCTGGCCCTGCCGCATCCGGTCGAACACCGAATTGATGTCGTCCAGACCGGCGGTGGAGATCGTGGCCTTGACCTTGCCATCGGCCGCGAAGTCGAGCGATTCCTGAAGGTCCAGCCGCGTGCCGACGATCGAGCCGCGCACGGTGATGCCGTTGAGCACCATGCCGAAGATGTTGAGCGGGAAATCGCCCGGCGGCAGGCCATTGAGCGCAAGCGTACCGCCACGCCCGACCATGCCGACCGCCTGTTCGAACGCCTTCTCGCTCACCGCGGTCACCAGCGCGCCGCGCGCGCCGCCGCCGGTCAGACGCTTCACCGTCGCGGCGGGGTCGTTATCGGTTCGCGCGTTGACCGTCTCCACGGCGCCGAGCCTGCGGGCGAGATCGAGCTTGGCATCGTCGACGTCGACCGCGACCACGTTCAGCCCCATCGCGACCGCATATTGCACCGCCATGTGGCCCAGCCCGCCGATGCCTGAGATGACCACGGCATCGCCCGGCTTGGTGTCGGTCATCTTCAAGCCCTTGTAGACCGTCACGCCCGCGCACAGCACCGGTGCGATTTCGTTGAAGCCGACATTGTCGGGCAGGTGGCCGACGTAGTCGGGGTCGGCCAGAACATAGTCGGCGAACCCGCCATTGACCGAGTAGCCCGTGTTGAGCTGGCTCTCGCACAGCGTCTCCCACCCGCCGAGGCAGTGCACGCAATGGCCGCAGGCGGTGTAGAGCCAGGGCACGCCGACACGGTCGCCTTCCTTCACATGGGTCACGCCCTTGCCCACGGCAGAGACGAAGCCCACACCTTCATGGCCGGGAATGAACGGCGGTTCGGGCTTCACCGGCCAGTCGCCCTCCGCAGCGTGCAGATCGGTATGGCACACGCCCGAGGCCTGAATCGCCACCTGGATCATGCCCGGCTGCACCTCGGGAACGGGCACTTCCTCGATCCGCAGCGGTTCGCCGAAGGCGCGCACGACGGCGGCTTTCATCGTCTTGCTCATGACATCTCTCCTGAATTTTCGGGGGTTTGTGCGGGCGACGGGATCGCCGCCGCCCACTGCGGCTGTCGCCTCAGAAGAAGCCGAGCTTCTTCGGGCTGTAGCTGACCAGCATGTTCTTGGTCTGCTGATAGTGGTCGAGCATCATGCGGTGATTTTCGCGCCCGATACCCGACTGCTTGTACCCGCCGAACGCCGCGTGGGCGGGGTAGGCGTGGTAGCAGTTGGTCCACACGCGACCGGCCTGAATCGCACGACCGAAGCGGTAGCAAGTGTTGGCATCGCGGCTCCACACGCCCGCGCCGAGGCCATAGAGCGTGTCGTTGGCGATCTCCAACGCCTCTTCCTGATCCTTGAAGGTGGTGACCGAGAGGACCGGGCCGAAGATTTCCTCCTGGAAGATGCGCATCCGGTTGTTCCCCCGGAACACGGTCGGCTTGACGTAATAGCCGCCCGCGATCTCGCCCTCAAACCGCGCGGCCTCGCCTCCGGTCAGAAGCTCGGCGCCTTCCTGCTTGCCGATGTCGATGTAGGAGAGGATCTTGTCGCGCTGTTCGCTGCTCGCCTGCGCGCCGATCATGGTCTCCATGTCGAGCGGATTGCCCGCCTTGATCGCCTCGACGCGCCCGATCGCCCGCTCCATGAACTGGTCGTAGATGCTCTCGTGAACCAGCGCGCGGCTGGGGCAGGTGCAGACCTCGCCCTGGTTGAGCGCGAACATCACGAAGCCCTCGGTCGCCTTGTCGAGATAGTCGTCATCCTCGCGGCACACGTCCTCGAAGAAGATGTTCGGGCTCTTGCCGCCCAGCTCCAGCGTGACCGGGATCAGGTTTTCGGTGGCATATTGCATGATGAGGCGACCGGTGCTCGTCTCGCCGGTGAAGGCGATCTTGGCGATCCGGCTGCTGCTGGCGAGCGGCTTGCCCGCTTCCACGCCGAAGCCGTTGACCACGTTCACCACGCCCGCGGGCAGCAGGTCGCCGATCAGCTCCATCAGCACCATGATCGAAGCCGGGGTCTGCTCGGCGGGTTTGAGCACCACGCAGTTGCCCGCCGCCAGCGCGGGGGCAAGCTTCCACACCGCCATCAGGATCGGGAAATTCCACGGAATGATCTGGCCGACCACGCCCAGCGGCTCGTGGAAATGGTAAGCCACCGTATCGTGGTCGATCTCAGAAATGCCGCCTTCCTGCGCGCGGATGCAGCCTGCGAAATAGCGGAAATGGTCGATCGCCAGCGGGATGTCTGCGGCCATCGTCTCGCGCAGCGGCTTGCCGTTGTCCCAGGTCTCGGCGACAGCGATCTTTTCGAGGTTTTCCTCCATCCGGTCGGCGATGCGGTTGAGGATCAGCGCACGCTCGCCCACGCTGGTGCGGCCCCAGGCGTCCTTCGCGGCATGCGCCGCGTCGAGCGCGGCCTCGATGTCCGCCGTCTGGCTGCGCGCGACCTGACCGACCGGTTTGCCGGTGATCGAGGAGATATTGTCGAAATAGCGCCCGTCCTTGGGCGCAACCCATTTGCCGCCGATGAAGTTGTCGTAGCGCTCTGCGAACGGAGCGGTCATCGAAGCGGCAGGGCTGGTTTGCATATCCATCAGTTCATCCTCTCCAAATTGCCGGGTGCTCCCGGTCGTGAGGATGATGGTTCCGCGAAAAAACGGTAATGAACAGAGCCGGGCGGTTACTCGATCGGCAAACTGTCTCGCTATCGAGACACTCCGGCCCGTCCTTGCATCAGCTGCGCTGCAAGCCTGCCTTTTCCATCCGCCGATAGAGCGTCGCGCGCCCTATTCCGAGAGCCTTTGCAGCCCGTGTGGCGTTGCCATCCGCCTGCGCCAGTGCCCTTCGCAACACGGCTCGTTCCGAGTCGTGGAAGGACGGGGCTTCCTCACGACCAAGAATGTCGGAAGCCGTCCGGCGCGCGTCCAGGCAAGCGTCGGTCAGCCCGAAGCGGTGCCTGGCGGCAAAGGTTGCGCCGATCACCAGATCGTCCCGATCCACGGCCAGCAGGGCTGTATCGCCGCCCGGCAGATTGGCATCGACGATCCGATGCTCGGCGAAGTGCTTGCGAAAGACGCCGCTTTCGATCCGGCGCGCTGCATCCTGGACAATCTTCTGAACCAGTATGCCCATCGCGGCGCTGTGATCGTCGCGGCAATTCGAAATATCGAGGGCCCCGATCAACCGTCCTGTCGCGTCGCGCACCGGCGCATCCATGCAGCTAATGCCGATATTGCGACTGGCGAAGTGTTCGTCGCGATGAATCGTGATCGGTCTGCCTTCGATCAGGCACGTCCCGATTCCGTTGGTCCCTTCGCGGCCCTCGCTCCAGACCCCGCCCGGTGTCAGCCCGACCTGGTCGAACAATTCGCGATCGCCGGACAGGCTGCGCGCCTCCAGAATCACACCTTCATTATCGGAGAGCATCACCGCGCATCCGGTAGCGGACACGGTCTGAAACAACTGGTCGAGCAAGGGCCGGGCGACATCCAGCATCAGCTCATGGCGCTGGCGCCGCTGGGTCAGATCGCGACCCGAAACAAGCTCCGGCAAGCGATCGGCGGCGGCGTCCAGCCCGTGCTTGAGGCCCGAACGACACCAGCTGGCCGCGACCACGGAATGCGCGGCGCTCGAAGACGATTGCAGAACCTCTTCGACAACAGCTTCGTGTCGATCTGTCATGACGACGCGATACAGCATATTTTCGAGGATGGCGAATGATCAGAGCGTCTTCTTCGTCCTCCATGCGGCACCATCCGCCTTTCGAAGAAGCACTTGGGCGATTTTGTCCGGTGCATCCATCAGCAGAAAGCTGCCAGCGCCCTCGACGGCCATGGCCTTGGGAAGCGACAGTCTTTCGGATGCAGCCGCGACGAGGCCTGGCGGCATGTTGGCGTCGCGGGTGCCGTAGATCAGCGTGAGATCGACCTTCGGATCGACCAGCAGGCTCGACCAGTCGCTGGCCCAGGTCTGCATCGTGTCGATCGCGCCGTCGATCGAGCGAGTGAGCGCATAGGTCGCGGAACGCCGGAAGACGCTCTGCAGTTCGGGGTTCCTGACGGCTGCCAGTTCGCGCTCGTGCCCGGCGTAGAAATTGTCGATGAAGCGATGGAACGATCCCTTGCCGGCGAGAGAGAGATGGCGATGATCCCGCTCAGCCATCGCCTCTCGATCGGAGCAGTCAGATCGACGCCCACCTTCGCCTGGATGTACCAGCGCGGCATGCGCGCCTCGGTGGGGCAAGCGCCGTCCTTGGCCACTTCGGTGCCGCTCGATTGGGCGTAGACGGCGGGGGCAGGTTCCGAATGCGAGCAGCGCTGCGCTGGCGAAAATGAAAATACGCATGGTTATTCTCCTGTCTTTGAGTTTGCGCGGTGGGTTGACGGAGTGGGGTACGGGCCCGCCGCGCAAGAGGTTGTCTGCTTCAGGGGTGGCCCACCGGGCTGCGCCGATAGGTGAACGCCACTGCGCTCTTGCCGGTCTTGTCGTTGTAGTACTGGCAATAGAAATCCGTGCCGCCCTTGTCCGTATGCAGGTAGGGCATGTTGAACGTGATCATCTCGCGCCCGCGGGATTTGAGCCACTTGTCGTATTCGCCCGAACGCGTGGAGTTGCTGCCCGTCGCTGTCGGCTCGTAACCAAGGTTGTTGCCAGCGTGCAGCATCACGTCCTGGCCGGTGTAATTGTTGGTCGGCGGAACCCAGTCGCGTGCGAGTTGCTGGCTGCCGTCGAACGAAACGCACTGCATGTTGTATTCGTGCGTGTTGAACCCGGCGCGATCGACCTCGACGTAGATGACGTCGCCAGAGCCGACGCCCGGAAGGGTGCAACCCGAGGGCTGCACCGGCTCGCGCTCGATAAGGCCGCGGCGCGTTTCCGTGTTGAGGCCCTCGGAAAAGGAGTATTCGCCCACCTTTGCAACGAAGGCGTTGCCAAGGTTCAGGTTGGCGCACTTCGTCATGCTGGCATATTTCGCTGGAGCAGCAGGTGCGCGGCCCTTCCAGTCGCCGTGGCTCGCGGTCTTGGGGTAGCGCGTGCGGGTGGTGGGGCCATTCGATCCGATGACCGGGCCGCCCGCGCGGCGATCGCCCGACACGACGTCGACCATATCGCCTACCGCATCGGCAGCCTCTTCCACTTCCTGGACCTCTTTCTTGACCTCCTCGACCTTGTTTTTGAGCCGCTTGAACGGATTGGCTTCCGCAGGTGCGGTGAAGGAGGTCGCCACGAGCGCGAGGCCCATGGCAGTCATGATTGAGTGCTTCATTGCAGCGATCCCTTGCTGTGAATGGTCGGCAGGGAATGCTGTGCGGAGCGAGCGGGTTGAATATCCCATATGGGATAGTCGCGCGGGTTCCCGTGGGCCTCGCGCAGGCAGGGGAGGAAAACCGCTATCCAGTTTCCAGCGATGCCTTCTCGCAAATGCGAGTAAGTCGCATTTACATTTACCGGAAGTGGTCCTAGGGCGCGCGCAACGATTCGGGATGAACAGGGAAATCCATGCGCCTTGCCTTGCTTCTGGGGGTATCGACCTTCGCATTTGCCACTGCGGCATCGGCTCAGACCGCGGACATCGGCGATCGGGAAATCCCCGATCCCCAGGCTTCGGACTATCAATCCGTCATTATTGTCGAAGGGCAGAAGATCGACCAGTCCCTGCAGGAGGTGACCGCAAGCGTCGATGTCACGACCGGCGAGGAAATTGAACGCGAACCGGTCAGCGATCTGTACGACATTATTACCCGGGTCCCGAACGTGACCGCCGCCTTCGGCGAGCAGGGCTTTGCCATTCGCGGTATCGACCAGCGCGGCATTGGCGGCAATGGGGCGACGCTGACGGTCTATGTCGACGATTCTCCGCTCGGCAATTCAACCACGTTCTTCGGCCCGACCGACAGCTGGGATCTCGGCCAGGTCGAGGTATACCGTGGCCCGCAATCGACCAATTTCGGGCGCAACGCGCTGGCGGGAGCGATCTACCTGCGGACGCGCGATCCGGGCTACGAATGGAATGCACGCCTGCGTGGCGAGATCGGCGACAACGGCCAGCGCCAGATCGCGGCTGCGGCCGGTGGGCCGATCATCGACGGCGTCCTGGCCTTCCGCGCCTCTGCGAACTACCGCGAAAGCGACGGCTTCATCTACAACACCTTCCTCGATGCCGCAGCCGACAGGACCGAACTGAAAACGGGCCGATTCAAGCTGCTGATCGAACCGGCAGCCAATCTCTCGATCATCACCACCACCTCCTACACGGAGAACTTTGCCGGCGAGGACAGCCTCGATCCCACGAACGGCAATCCGGGCAACCCGCTTGCTGCCGAAGATGTGGTCCGCGAAGTCGCGTACGACACCCCGGGGCTCGAGGGCACGGATACGTTCATCCAGTCGGTGAATGCTACATGGGATGTATCGTCGGCGATCCAGTTGCAGTCGATTACGACCTATCAGAACACCGATTATGTCCGCCAGGAAGACTTCGACGTCACGCCAGCGCCCGTCGCAGCGCTGGACAGAACGGGGGACGACGAGGCCTGGTCGCAGGAGCTGCGACTGAAGTACTTCGGCGACCGCCTGTCGGCGGTGGCCGGGTTCTACTATTTCACCAACGAGGACGGCTTTACTGACAGCTTCGTCGTGCCCGCCACCATCCTGAATCCGGCCTTGCCCGCCAGCATCCTGATTTCGCGCGTGTCGGATACGGATAACGAAACCGAGAACTTCGCCTTTTTCGCAGACGGCGAGTTTCGCCTGTCGGACCGGTTCGATCTGCTTTTCGGCCTTCGGTACGACAACGAAGAGCTGCGCAATATCGCCAGCGCAACAACCGACACCGTAGATCCTCTCCCTCCGCAGTTCGGCTATCTCGCCCCGCTGCTGGGCACCGAAACCAGCACGATCGATGCAGCCTACGATGCCTGGCTGCCGAAGGCCGGTGTGCGCTGGAATCTCGATCCGGATACCAACCTCTCCTTCGTCGTGCAGCGCGCCTACCGCGCGGGCGGCGGGGAAATCAGCGTGATCGACGGTTCGGTGAACACCTTCGATCCGGAATATCTCTGGAACTACGAACTCGCAGCGCGAACCACGATGATGGGCGGACGCCTGCGCTGGAACTCCAACCTCTTCTACTCCGACTGGACGGACCAGCAGGTAAGCGAGCCCATCCCCGGTTTCCCGACCTTCGCGCGGACGGTGAATGCGGGGAAATCGACGCTTTACGGTTTCGAGACCGATCTTTCCCTCGATGTGACCGACGCGCTCGAGATTTACGGCGGCATTGGCTATTCCTTCACCGAATTCGACGACTTTCCGAACGGCAATTTCGATCCGGGCCTGCCGCAAAGCGAATCCAACCAGGAGAATTTCGAGGGCAATCGGTTCCCCTTCGCCCCCCGATGGTCGGGCAATCTCGGGGTCGCCTATCGATCGGAAAGCGGATTTTTCGGAGGGGTGGATGCGAGCTACCAGTCCAGCGTCTATGCCCTGGCCGAGAATTTCGCGGTCAACCAATGCTGCGAGCGTGTGCTGGTCAATGCCCGCCTAGGCTTCGCGTGGCGGAACTTCCGGTTGAGCGCATACGTGCGCAACGCGCTCGACGCGCAATACTACTCTTTCGTCAATTTCTCGACTCCGGGTGACGAAGTGGCCCGGCTGGGCGATCCGCGCACCGTTGCAGTCCGGCTCGACGTAGACTTCTAGGGAGGCACGCCGCGCTCATGCTTGCCCTTGCAGGAATCGGAGCCCAGTTCGCCGGCCTGTACGCCTGGTCGAGGGCGCGGGCCGGGATGGCTCCGGGTCCGCTGTTCGTCATCGGCCTGGCCTTGTTGGCCGCGTCGTTCGCGGCGTTCGTCTCCGGCTCTGGCGCGGCCCTCGGTATCAGCCGCGCCTTCTTGTCGGTCTCGCTGGTCGCCTACGTTCTCCTTGTTCCGCGTTTGCTGACTGCCAGGCAGATCGGCAATCCGATCGCGCGCTCGCGCAAGAGCGGGACCAGGGCCGCGCGCGGTGGCAAGCTGGGCCTGGCGCTGCGCCTGATTGCGGCTGGCCCGCTTTACCTCGTGGCTTCGCTTTCGGTCGGCGCGGTGCTGGCCACCAAGCTGCCGTGGGAGGAGGTCAATCGCCTGATGATGGGGGGCTTCGTCGTTCCCGCGGTCTGGGCCCTCGGCGCACTGCACGCGACAGCCGACCTGAGGCTCCTGCGCGTGCTGGGCGCACCAATCGTCGTATTCACCGTGTTTGCTGGGCTGTATCTGGCGCTATGACCGACCCGGAAACTGCATTGGACGCGCAAGCGAACACGCCGCGCAAGGCCGGCAACAGCCGTTTCGTCGCGCGGATGATCGAATCCCATTCGATCCTGGGCCTCGCCTTCGCCGCGCTGATCTACGTCGTGTCTCTGACCGGAGCCTTCACGGTCTTCGCCCACGAGATCGAACTGTGGGAGAACGCGTGGGCACCGACCATCGCTTCCGTGAGCGGCGAGGTCTATCAGAACGCACTGGAAGAAGCCTATGCCGCAAGAGACCCCGATGGGGATATGGACAGCCTCGTAGCCTATGGGCCGAGCGAGTTTTCGCCTGCCTTGCTCGTGCGGCTCAACGAAACCGACGAGCAGGGAAACTTCCGGCAGACCAACTGGGTCGCGGACCCACAGACCGGCACGCTTCTCGGAAAGGCGGAGGCTCCGCTCGCCCATTTGATCGAGGAACTGCATGTCGCCCTGCATCTGCCCGCGCCCTGGGGGCGCTATCTTGTCGGGCTGCTTGGCGTGTGCATGTTCAGCCTCGTCATCTCGGGAATCCTGGCCCATCCGACGATTTTCAAGGATGCCTTCAAGCTGCGCGTGGACCGCAACAAGCGAACCGCCTGGACCGACGTCCACAACCGCCTGTCCGTCTGGGGACTTCCGTTCCATCTCGTGCTTACCTTCACCGGCGGCTTTCTCGGTCTTGCCGGGCTGATCGTGGGGGCCGTGGCCATGATCGCGTACGAGGGCGATCAGGAGCGCGCACTGGCCAGCATCCAGGGTCCGGTGCCAGTGGAGGGACGTGCACTCGAAGAATTCCCCCCGGTCGCCTCGATGGTGGAAACCGCCCGTACAGACGGTCGCCCCGTCGAATTGCTGGTCATGCAAAAACCGGCCAACGCGGGCGGGGTGACGACGGTCAACGTGCTGGACAAGCGTCTGCTGGACCAGACCCAGTCGCTGATCTTCCGGAACTCGGGAGCGCTCATCGAATCCTATGGCGGGGCGGGAGCGCCGGGCGGCATCAGAGCGTTGGCGATGCTCCAGCCGCTGCATTACGGCACCTTCGGCGGCTATCCGGTGAAGCTGCTCTATTTCGTAATGGCGCTGGCGCTGACCTGGGTGACCAGTTCGGGAATGAAAATCTGGTTTGCCCGGCGGCAGCAGCAGGGTCGTCCGGTCCCGCGTCTGAACGCAGCGTGGCAAGGCATGACGGCAGGGCTGACCCTCGGACTATCGGCGGCCACACTTGTTGCGGCAAGCGGGCTTGGTGAGTTGGCGCTGGCCGCTTGTCTTGGCGGATGGGCGGCAGCGTTTGCGCTGTTTCTTTCCCTGCCGGCCCGTGCGAGCGTGCTGTATCCCCGGCTTCTGCTGGGCTCGGGCGCGTGTCTGGTCGTTGCAGCTGGCCTATGGCTGGTGGAGCACGGGGCGAAAGGCATCGTGCCGACCGCAGTCGACGGTTCCGTTCTTGCGCTTGGGATCGCCCTGGCCGTGGCGGGTATTCGGGGCCGGGGCGAGTGAGGCAGGCCACCCCCCGGGGTTAGCTCCGGCCTGCCTGGCGAGGCCGGAGCCCGGCCCGTCAGTCGAGGACCTCGGGCGTAAAGGAAATGCCCTGCGCGAGCGGGAGGTCTGCCGAGTAGTTCACGGTGCTCGTCTGCCGACGCATATATGCCTTCCACGCGTCGGAGCCGCTTTCACGCCCGCCGCCGGTTTCCTTCTCTCCTCCAAAAGCGCCACCGATTTCCGCGCCGGAGGGGCCGATATTGACGTTGGCAATGCCGCAATCGGAGCCTGCTGCGGACAGGAACTGTTCCGTTTCGCGCAGGTCCGTCGACATGATCGAGGAGGACAGCCCCTGGCGAACGCCGTTCTGCAGGGCGATGGCCTCCTCGAGGTCGCGGTACTTGAGGACGTACAGAATCGGGGCGAAAGTCTCCCGCTGCACAACTGCCGTCTGCGCATCCATTTCGACGATTGCGGGCTGCACGTAGGCGCCTCCCGGATAGCGCTCCGTCAGGGCAGGCTCGCCGCCCGAGATGCGGGCGCCGTCCTGCAGTGCTTCCTCGAGCGAGGCTCCCATCCAGTTGCGCGCTTCGTGGTCCACGAGGGGGCCGAGCAGGGTGCCGTCATCAAGCGGATTTCCGATCGCGACACTTTCATAGGCCGCCTTGAGGCGGGGGAGCAGATCGTCGTAGACGTCCTCGTGCACGATCAGCCGGCGCAGACTGGTGCACCGCTGCCCGGCCGTACCGACCGCTGAGAAAACGACGGCGCGCAGGGCCAGATCGAGATCGGCCGACGGGGTCACGATCATCGCGTTGTTCCCACCCAGTTCGAGCAGCGAGCGACCGAAGCGTTCCGCGACGGTGAGGGCGACCTTGCGTCCCATGGGTGTAGAGCCGGTGGCAGAAACCATCGGAATTCTGGTGTCACGAGCCAAGGCGTCACCGGTTTGCGCTCCGCCAATGGCAACCTGGCAGAGGCCGTAGGGCGCATCCGGTCCGAACCGATCGCTCACCCGGTCGCAGATCTTCTGCACCGCCAGCGCTGTCAGCGGGGTCTTTTCGGATGGCTTCCAGATCACGGGATTGCCGCAGACCACGGCCAGCGCAGCATTCCAGCTCCACACGGCAACGGGGAAATTGAACGCCGAGATGACAGCCACCGGGCCCAATGGCTGCCAGGTTTCGAGCATCCGGTGACCGGGCCGTTCCGAAGCGATCGTGCGCCCATAGAGCTGGCGCGATATCCCCACGGCGAAGTCGCAGATGTCGATCATCTCCTGAACTTCGCCGAGGCCTTCCTGGAAGATCTTCCCGCAATCAAGCGTCACGAGACGAGCCAGAGACTCTTTTTCCCGCCGCAACTCCTCGCCCAGCAGGCGAACCCATTCGCCGCGCCGGGGAGGCGGGATCGACCGCCAGGCCTTGAATGCGGCACACGAGGTTTCGATCATTTCGTCGAGCTTTTCGGCCGATGTTGAGGTCAGCGTCGCGATCGTTGATCCGTCGATCGGAGTGGACACCGCCAGATCGCCCCCTTCCAGATCGTTGGAAGTGAGCCCGGCGGTCGCAAGTATGGCGGCGAAGTTTGCAGTTTCGGTCATGGTATTGTCGATCAGTGCCTCTTGCTCTTGTTCTTATTGCTCGGAGAGGGTGTGATCGGCCCCGGGGAACAGTGCGACCCAGTCGGCTTCGGCCTGAATGCGCGCGAAGTAGCTCCAGCTGTCGACATTGATGGAGCGCTTCAGCCAGGTGCGGGCTTCTTCGCGTTCGCCCTTGAGCAGGTAGAAGTTGGCGAGGCTGTACGCCGTCGATGCGGCCATGCCGTCGGCATCGGCAAAGGGCCGGCCGCTATCCTGCGTCGTGAAGAAGGATTTCGCGTCCCGATGGCCCTTGAAGAGCTGGATACCGTCGAAATAGTTGTCCGAGCCGCCCTCGGGATGGACCTGGAAGAGGGTCAGGTCGTAGGCGTCGAGAACCTCCATGGCTTCGTCCATCCGCCCGCCCCGGGCCAGCGAGAGAAACTCCCAGTAGGTGTTGGCGGTTCTCGCTTCGGGATCAAAGCCGAAACCTGCGGCTTGCGAGGACTTGTTGAACCACTTGGCCGCATTGTCGAAATCGTGCTTCGCGAAATACGCTTGGCCCAGGTGATAATAGAGGTAGTACTGGACGACGTCGGGCGTGCTCGTGAAATAGTCCGGGCCCAGCTTTTCCCGCTCGAGAGGGGCGTTGCTGTAAAGCTCCGCGGCGCGGAGGCCCGTTTCGATCGATTCGTCGAACTGGCGCAGCGAGAACTGGCGATGGGCCAGGTGGCGCAGCAGCTTGGGCGAATCGGGATGGCGCTTGAGGGCCTTGCGATACACTTCCGCCGATTCGCGGGCGTAGCCCTGGTAGAACAGTACCCGCCCATACCAGGTCGCGGTATCGACGGTCATGTTCTGCTCGAACGCGGCTTTCGCGTCGGCTGCAGCGCGATCGAGCAGCGCGGGGTCGGCGACGTTCTTGTTGCCGTTGGCCGGCGTCACCATGCGCTCGCCAAGAAGCGACGTGCCCTGGAAGCTGTCACCCTGCTGGGCTGCCAGCGGCGTCGTTGCGAGAAGCGCGGCCATGATGGCTCCGCTGAAAAGTCGAATGGTCATAATTCCTCCCGGACAAATTGAATCCCCGCGGTGATCGACACGGTATCGACCCCGCTACCGGTCCACTCATATCAGCCAGAAAGAAATTTCATATAGGAAAATCGCCTTGCCCCACGGCTTGCGATAGAGTGCGAGGCCGAAACGTACCAAGAGAGAGGTGCCCGGGTGCGGCGGAATCCGCAGGATTTGGGAGCTTCCGGCCCATCTCTAGCTCGGGAGATCGGCAATTCCTCAAACTCTCCCTCAAAAAAATTCTAGACGAGCAATATATTTCTGATAGGAAACCTACGGCTTATCGGCGGTGCATCAACGAGTGCCCCGCATTTTTGGACGTTTATGGAGGGTAATATGACCAAGTTGATGGCGCGCCTGATGTGGCCTTCGATGATTGCAGCAGTGACTGTGGCGAGCCCGGCGTTTGCGCAGGCCGCGGACGAAGGTTTTGTCGATGCCGATGAGCAGCAGCTTGCCGAGGAGCCGGCCGCCCCGGCCGCGATCACCGTCATCGGTTCGCGCCGCAAGGACCGCTCGATCACCGACACAGCGGTCGCCATCGACGTCATCCAGCCCGAGGCAATCAGCACCACGGGCTATTCCGACCTCAACGACGCGCTGCGCACGCTCGTCCCCGCGTTCAACGTGAAGCGGCTTCAGGGCAATGACGGGTCGTCGTTCGTGCGACCGGTCACCCTGCGCGGCTCGCCGCCTGACCACGTCCTGCTGCTGCTCAACGGCAAGCGTCGGCATCGTGCCGCGATCGTGCAGATCGGCACCGGCCATGCGACGACCTCCGGCTCGCAGGGGCAGGACTTCAACGTGATCCCGCCCATTGCCTTCGAAAGGCTGGAAGTGCTGCGCGACGGCGCCTCGGCCCAGTATGGTTCGGATGCCATCGCGGGCGTGGTCAATGTCGTGCTGAAGGATGACACCAGCGGCGGAGCGGCCATGGCGCAGGCCGGCAAGTACTACGATGTCGGCGGCGAAACCTACGATCTTCAGGGGCACCTGGCGTTCGGGCTGGGCGATGTCGGCTATCTGAATGTCAGCGGCCAGTATACGTATCAGGAGAAGACCTGGCTCGGCGGCAAGAACGTCGGCGCCGAAGCGCTTCGCGAAATGGGTGTGGAAGATGTGCCGCGGTACACCGCGGGCAACGGCGAGCCGTTCTACGAAGCGATCAAGACCGTCTATAACGCCGGGATCGAACTGGGCGGAGGCGTCGAACTCTACTCTTTCGGCAACTATCTGAAATCAGACAGTTCGGTGACCTTCTTCTACCGCCAGTCGGAGGCCGCCGGCGGCTTGCCCGCGCATGCAACCTACGCGGATTCGGCGTTCGACAACACCGCTGCCTATCCGGGCACCTTCGACCTGCGGAGCATTTTTCCCGGTGGCTTCACGCCCGAATTCGAGGGCAAGACCGAGGATTTCAGTGTCCTCTTCGGAATCCGGGATGACGAAGGCGCGTTCAACTGGGACATCTCCGGCCGGCTCGGCAATAACCGCGTCGACTACACGATCTACAACACGATCAATCCTTCGCTGGGCGCAGATTCGCCGACGAGCTTCGATCCCGGCGGTCTGACGCAACGCGAAATCCAGCTGGATGGCGAGCTGTCCTATCTCATCGCCAACGACTTCTTCGCGAGCGACATCCTGATTTTCGGCGGGATGAGCTATCGCAAGGAGACGTACAAGATTCGGGCGGGTGAGCCGGCTTCCTACGAAGTCGGCCCGCTGCGCGATCTTCCGGTGGGCTCGAACGGTTTCCAGGGCTTCAGTCCCGAAATCGCCGGAAGCTTCGATTCCGAAAGCTATGCCATCTTTGCCGAGACGGACTTCGACGTGGTCGATAGCTGGAATGTAGCCCTGGCCGGCCGCTACGAGGACTATGATCAATTCGGAAGCAACTTCAGCTACAAGCTCGCCTCGCGGTTCGAATTTTCCGATCTTCTCGCGGTGCGCGGCTCGGTCAGCACCGGCTTCCGCGCTCCGGCGGCCGGGCAGCTGTTCGGCACGAGCCAGACCTCCCAGATCAACGCGCAGAACGAGTTTATCCTCGACGCCGTGCTGATCCCTGGGTCCCCTGCCGCGCAGATCTTCGGTTCGGAACCGCTCGTCCCGGAAACCTCCTTCAACATGTCGGCAGGCTTGGTACTGACCGCGGACAGCGGTTTCACCACGACGCTCGACTTCTACCAGATCGATGTCGACGACCGGCTCCTGCTGACGCCGCCGATCGACACGACCGCGGCCCAGCGCACTGAACTCGATGCGATCGGTTTCGCAAATGGTTCGTCGGTCCAGCAGGTGCGCTTCTTCCAGAACCGGCTGGATACGCGCGTGCGCGGCTTCGACGTGATCTCTACCTACGGGTTCGACTGGGGCGCGACGAGCCGAACCAGCTTCAGCCTTGCGGTGAATTATAACGAGCAGAAGCTGCGGACCGATCCGACGCAGTTCTTCGGCGCGGGTACGGTAATCGAGTTCGAGGAAGGCCTGCCCCGCTGGCGCGGCAACCTGACCGTCAACAACGAGATCGGAGATTTCGAGCTGATGGCGCGCGCCAACTATTACGGCAGCTGGAAGCGCCGGAACGGAAACGATTTCCTGCAGCGCGATCCGGCCGTGCTGTTCGATCTGGAACTGACGTACAGCGGGATCGACGCGGTGGACCTGAGCGTGGGTGCGCGAAACCTCTTCAACAAGTTCCCGCCCGATCGCGGCGAAGCGTTGAAGGCCGTCGGCCTGATCTACGATAATCACAGCGTGTTCGGCGTCAGCGGTGGCTTCTACTACCTCAACGCCAGGTTCTCCTTCTGAGTTGACGATCCCCCAGACCCGATCGACAAGGAGGAAAATTCCTTGCCGATCGGGTCGCCTTCTGCGCATTATACCTTGGGTGAGCCAGGCTCTGGCTCGGACCTCACTGTTTAACGGGTCGCATCCCCAGACAATGCGGAGACGGATTTGACGACTTCCAAGAACAGTGTGGCCAACGTTCTGGAAGAGATGCGCGGACCGCGACGCAGACGCACATCCACCTTTCATCTGGGCGAGCGTATCCGCCGCCTGCGCCGCGACCGCGGGCTGACGCTGGAGGACGCGGGAAAGTTGACCGCGCTGGCGGCCTCGACGCTCTCGAAGATCGAAAACGACCAGATGTCTCCCACGTTTGACGTGGTGCAGAAGCTGGCGCAGGGCTTCGATATCGACATCACCGAGCTGTTCGCGACCGACCAGGCCGGACAACCGAGCAGCCGCCGCAGCGTTACGCCTGACGGCGCAGGGCGCGTGATGGAGACCCCGGTCTATCGCCACAGGCTGCTGGCCGCCGAACTCAGCCACAAGAAGATCCTGCCCTTCATCAGCACCATCAAGGCGCGCGACCTCAACGAATTTACGGAGTGGGCGAGCCACGAGGGGGAGGAATTTCTCTATGTCCTCCAGGGCGAAGTGAGTTTTCACACCGCACATTACGAGCCCGTATCCCTTCAGCCGGGCGACAGCATCTATATCGACGCCAATATGCCGCACGTCTGCATTTCAACCAGCGAGGAAAGCGCGGTCGTCATGTGGATCAACACCGGCGACTAGCCGTCTTGCCATCAATTTCACTATAGGCTAATTCCTTTCCTATAAGGAAAAAGGGAGAGGGCTGAGGTGAATCGGCGACATTTCATGGGGGCCGGAGTGGCTCTGGGCGCAATGGCGCTTCCGGGCGTTGGGGCTGTCGCATCGGCGCGCACGCCGGGTCAGTCTTCGCAAAGGCCGCTGACCTTCGACGCGATGGGTGAGGTACGGTTCAATTACCCGCCCGAACTGATCCGGGAGATGCACGACAGCGGTCTCGATGCGATCGCCGTCACCTTGTGCGACCCCAAGCCGCGCGGCGATGCCGCCTACGACCTCGCCATGGCCGCGGTCATCGCCCATGACAGGTTCCTCGCTGCCAACCCCGAACTGTTCCTGAAGGCGACCAGCGTCGCCGATATCGATCGCGCCCGCGCGGCCGGCCAGATCGCGGTGTTCTACCTGTTACAGAACAGCACGCATTTCGGGACCGAGATCGACAATATCGACCTGTTCTACAATCTCGGCGTGCGAACCGCCCAGGTGACCTATAATCACCAGAACTGGGCGGGCTCGGGCTGCAAGGAACTGGGTGCCAATGGGCTGACGGTCTTCGGGCGCGAACTGGTCGAGCGGATGAATGCGCTCGGCATGATGGTCGATCTGTCGCACGCCAACATGCAGACGATGGCCGATACGATCGCGTTCTCGCGAAAGCCGGTGGTCATCACCCATACCGCGTGCATGGCCGTCCATGAGAACGAGCGGAACACCACCGACGAGAACCTGCGAAAACTGGCGGACCGGGGCGGTGTTGCGGGCATCTGCCAGATCCGCCCCTTCCTGACGGACAAGCGCGAAGGCGCTCTGGCCGACTATTTCCGGCATATCGATCATGCGATCCGGGTGTCGGGTGCGGATCACGTCGCGATCGGCAGCGACCGCGATCATCGGCGGATCGAGATGACGCCCGAATACATGGCCGAGCTCAAGCGGGAGGAAGGCGCCAACTTCGACCCGGCGCACTGGCCGCTCTTCATCGATGAGCTCAACGGACCGCGCCGGATGGAAGTCATCTGGGACGGAGTGCGAAAGCTGGGCCACGGCGAAGCCGTTGCAGAGAAGGTCATGGGGCTCAATCTGCGCCGTCTCTATGCGGAGGTCGTGGGATGATCCGGTCTCTCGCCCTTGCATGCTCGATCTGCATTCTCGCCTGCGCGTCCCCTGCTGTCGCGCAAGACCGGGTTCCGGCCGATGCGGCGGCTGCCGGATTTTGCGATGCCACCCTGATCGGCACACCCTTGCGGACGCCTCAGTTCGGCCCGGAAACGCAAAAGCGGCTGGACGAGGATATCGCCATCGCGCGCGCGGCGCTGCGCATCGCGCCAGACCGCGAAGAGAGCTTCTTCTGGCTCGGCCGCAGGCTGGGCTATGCAGGGCGATACTGCGACGCGATCGATGTCTTCACGCGAGGGCTCGAACGTTTTCCCGATTCCTACCGCCTGCTGCGCTATCGCGGACGCCATCTGACGCGCAGCCGGCAGTTCGCGCTCGGCCTTGCCGACTACCAGCGGGCGATGCAGCTGATGTCCGGCCAGCCCGACAGTTTCGAGCCGGACGGGCTCCCCAACCCGCTCGGCCTCACCCTCGGCACCTACAAGTCCAACATCATCTACTATCACGCCCAAACCAGCTTCGCGGTCGGCGACTATGATAGGATGGTGGAGGGGATGGCGCTGGCGTACACTCTTGTCCCCGCCTTCGCGCGCGACGACATGCTGCCGCCCACGGCTTTCTGGACCTACCTTGCCTACCGCAAGATGGGCGAACCCGACAAAGCCCGGCGCGCGGTCGCCGAGGTCCCTGTCGAACTCGATCTGACCGAAAATCACGAATACCACCGCGCGGTTCAGGTTTTTCAGGGCCTCCTCGAACCTTCCGACCTCGCGGAAAACGAGGGCACCTTGGTCAAGTTCGCTCTGGCCATGGAACTGCGCTTCGCGGGGGACGAGGCAGGGGCAACCGCGCTTTTGCGCCAGATCGTGGAGAAAAATGCGCAGGGCTTCTGGCCTGCCGAAGTCGAACTGGTCGATCCAGACCGTTCATAGCCTCCGCACGCGTCCGCCGCCCCCAGCAACTGAACAAGAGAACGCTCGACCATGGATACGAACCCGGGCGAACAGCCGCAATTCCGGTGGTCCTCGCGCCTTTCCTTCGTGCTGGCCGCGAGCGGCTTTGCAGTCGGCCTGGGCAATATATGGCGGTTCCCCTACCTGACTGGCGAGAATGGCGGGGCCGCCTTTCTGGTGGTCTATCTGCTGTGCGCGTTCGGCATCGGCATGCCGCTGATCATGGCGGAGCTGATGCTCGGTCGGCATGGCAAGCGCGGCATCGTCGGTTCGCTCCGCGCGGTGGCGGGCCAGAGCCGCGCCAGCCGGAAATGGAGCTGGATCGGCGTGCTGGCACTGCTCGCGACCTTTCTCATACTATCCTATTACGTCGTTATCGCAGGGTGGACCCTCGACTACGCTCTGAAGGCATCCGAAGGCGCGTTTTCGGAGGTGGAGCCCGTGCAGTCCACCGCCCTGTTCGGCGAGTTGATGGAGAGCCCCTGGCGTATGCTGGGCTGGACGCTGGCGACGGTGGCACTGACCGGGCTCGTCGTTGCGCGCGGCCTCAAGGGCGGGATCGAAAAGGTCACGAGCTTCATCATGCCCCTGTTCTTCGTCGGCCTGATCCTGCTGGCGATCTATGCGCTGTTCTTCGGCGACATGGGAAGCGCCATCGATTTCCTGTTCGTGCCCGACTTCTCGAAGATCGACGGCACCGTCGTCGCAATGGCGGTGGGGCAGGCCTTCTTCTCCGTCGGGGTGGGCTTCGGCACGATGGTGAGCTTCGGTTCCTATCTGGACGACGATGTGTCCATCGCCTCGACGGCAGGCATCATCGTGGCGGCGGACACGGCCGTGGCTCTGATCGCGGGGCTGATCATCTTTCCCTTCGTGTTCCGGTACGGTCTCGAGGTGACCTCCGGGCCGGGGCTGGTGTTCGAAACCCTTCCCGTGGCGATCGGCGCAATGCCGGCCGGCCAGCTGGTCGGCGTGGTGTTCTTCCTGCTGCTGTTCATTGCCGCGATCACGTCCTGCGTCGGGCTTCTCGAACCTCTGGCGGCGAGGGTTCGGCACTGGTTCGATGTGCGCCTTTCGACGGCGACTGTCATCATGAGCGTGCTCGTCGCCCTGGTCAGCGTGGGATCGGTGCTGTCGTTCAATCGGTGGGCTGAATTCCATCCGCTCGAAACCTTCGGCGTGCTGGCGGACCAGACCATCTACGTGGTTCAGGACTATGTCGCGGTGAACATCTTCCTGCCGCTCGGGGCGCTGCTGATGGCGCTGTTCGTCGGCTGGTTCGCATCGAAGGATATCTGGCGGGAGCAGCTGGCCACAAGCGCGCGGATCTTCGCGGTCTGCTGGTTGCCCGTGATGCGCTTTGTCGTGCCGCCGGCGATTGCATCGATCATGGTCATTTCCATGCTCGGCTGAAGACTGAGGCGCCTGAAAGCCGAACCGTCACGCGCGCCGCCTGATACGCCGGCGCATCGATGACACCGGCAGGCTTCAATTCGAAAACGTCGCCCGGATATGATTGAGCAGCCAGCGTACGCCGGGATCGTCTTCCTTGTCCGTCGCCCAGCCCAGGAAGACCTTTGATGTCGGGTACTCGAAGGGCACGGGCAGGATCCGCAGGCGATAGATCGGCGAAACCAGCTCCGCGTAGCGCCGGGGCACGATGGCGATGAGATCGGTCGTGGCGACGGTCGTTGCCAGGTTCGCGGCGTTGGGCAGGATCGCGCCGACCCGCCGGTCGATCGCTGCCGCGCGCACTTGCCGGGCGGTGGGCAGATGAAGGCGCATCTGCCTGGGCAGTACCGCGTGCCCGTTATCGGCGAAATCCTCGCGTGACATTTCGTGCCCGATCCTGGGATGCCCCTCGCGCACGATGCAGACCGCATCCGCGTCCATCAGCGGCTCCAGTGTGACGCCGGGCTGCTCCTGCAGAGAAATATCCATGATGAGGTCCGCATCCCCGCGGGTCAGCGCTTCATGCGGCCGTTCCCAATCGGGTGTGATCACCTCTACGGTGCAGGCCGACTTCGCCTCGTCGAGCGCCCTGACGAGCGGAGGCAGAACCGACGGAACGCTGAAATCGTGAAGCAGCAGGCGGAAGTGCCGCTTGGCCGTGGCGACGTCGAAATCGCTGTCGTAGGCAAGGCCCTTGCGAAGCGCGCCCAGCGCATCGGTGATCGGCGGTAGCAGGCTCATCGCCTTGGGAGTGGGCTTCATCCCGCGATCCATCCGGACGAAGAGCGGGTCGGAGAAATGCCCACGCAACCGCGAGAGTGCGTTGCTGACGGTCGGCTGGCTCATCCCCAGCACCCGCGCCGCCTGGCTGACGCTGCCCGTCTGATACACCGTTTCGAAGATGATCAGCAGGTTGAGATCGAGCTTGCGCAGGTCGCGGCTCTCCCGATGGCGTTGCTCCCGCGCAATCTCGTCCATTATTCCCCTTCCAAATATCCTGCGTTCACTCTTGGACGCAGGGATGCGTTCGAATTTGCCGCAAATCAAGCGGTCTAGTCCTTAACGGCAGACAATATTCAGCATTCGAATATGTCATATTTGAATTTCGTCGCTTGTTCCTTCCCCGACCAAGTGCTTGACCGCGCACGCAAAAATACCTGCGCGCCGACTGGCTTGATGCGAGTCGCGACGGCGTAAATGACTGGTTTACAGGGGGAATTTTCGATGGGTCTCACGGTCGCGCACAGCGGTAACTCTGCCAATACTACCGCTCTGCGGGGCCGCGCGCTGCGCCGCGCCGCGCTGATCGGCGGGGCGTCGGCGCTTGCGCTGACGATCGCAGGCCCTGCCTTTGCTCAGGACGGCGGCGGTAAAGGCGGCGATACTCGGAATCTTGCTGCGGGCGGCGCAGGTGGGGCAGGACCCGACGGACAGGATGGGGCGGATGGAACGGTTCGACCCTATGACGGCTCTACCCAGGGTGCCGGCGGCGGCGGCGGCGGTGCCGGTGGCGGCGATGGTGGCACCGGCGGCGCAGGGCCAGGCAGATTTTCAGCCGCGGCCCAGGCCGGGTCGCCAGGTGGCGCTGGCGGGACGGGCCCTGGTGGCGACGGGCAAACGGGCGGCAATTCCGACTACGACTACGGGGCGGGTGGCGGCGGCGGCGGCGCGCATGGGATTTCTATCACCGATCCGAGCAGTGTGCTTTCGAACACAACCGTTACCGGTGGTGCCGGTGGAGCAGGTGGCGATCAAACGTTTGGTGCAGGTTACGGCGGTGCTGGCGGCGGGGGCGAAGGCGGCTATGGGCTGGTCTTTCGTGCCGAGAATGGCACGCTCCTCTCAGACAACACCTCGATCAACGGAGGCGAGGGAGGAGATGGCGGCGATAGCGGATTGTCTTACGGTGGCAGCGGAGGTGCCGGCGGGGGTGGTGCCTATTTTGCGGGTGACGGCGCGATCTTAACAAACAGGGGCGCGATTACCGGTGGAACCGGTGGCGCAGCTGGAGTTGCCAACTTTTCGAGGAGTGGACGAAGCGGTTCCGGTGGATCCGGAGTGTACGGCTCCAATCTGACGATCATAAACGCAGGTAGCATTAGCGGCGGCCTTTCCGGCGATGGCGCAACGCGGGCCAATGCGGTCACCTTCGGCGCGGGCGACAATGTCTATGAACATCGGGCTGGCGGCAGCGTTACCGGCGCGGTGGTTGGCGACGGCGACGATCTGTTCCGACTGGGCGGAGACACGGCTGGCAGCTTCAATGTCGGCCAGTTCGGAACGACCTATCAGGGCTTCAGCAGTTTCGAAAAGACCGGCCTCTCCACCTTCACGCTGACCGGCACCACCACCCAGGTGACTCCGTGGACGATCAGCGCCGGGACGCTGGCGATTTCGAGCGACGCGGCACTGGGGGACACGTCGGGCGTACTGACGTTGCGACAGGCGGGCGGGAACCAGCCGACACTGAGGGCCGACGCCGATCTTACCATGGCACGCGACATCGCGGTCTACGGAAACGGCAAGTTGGACACGAACGACCACACGGTCACGTTCACCGGCTCGCTCATTGGCGATGGCGTTTTGTCGCACCAAGATACCTCTGGCCCACTGATTCTTTCCGGCACGAGTTCAGATTTTACGGGGGAATTGCAGGTACGCGGGGCGACTCTAAGAATTGAGAATTCGGCAGCGTTGGACCGTGGGTCGCTCGATCTGATTGCTGGAACTCTCGACTATGCGGATGGCGTAGGCGTCGGAAATTCAATCAGAATCGCCTCTCGCGGTTATCTCAGCCAAACAGGCGGCAGTGCAACGCAGGGCGGTGAGATTTATGGCGGGGGCCTTCTCGTCAAGCGGGGTTCGGGCAACCTGATCCTTTCGGGAGCCAATTCCTATAAGGGTGGCACCCGCGTAGACGAGGGCAGCCTGACCCTCGCCAACGATCTGGCAGCGAGCACTGGCACAATCGTTACCGAGGCCGGAACCGCACTGTTTTACGCCGATGGCGTGGATATCGCCAACCGAGTTGAACTCAGGGGCGACACAACCTTGGGCCAGACGGGCGGCAGCGCAACACAAAGCGGCGAAATCTCGGGCTCCGGCTCGCTGATAAAGACTGGCTCCGGCAGCCTGACGCTGAGCGGGGCCAATAGCTTCGATGGCCTTGTTACGCTGGTCGATGGTACGCTGGTACTTGCCAACAATTCGGCGCTCAGCACCGGATCGCTCGGTACATACGACGGCACGACGGTGGGTTTCGCCGACGGGGTGACCATCGGCAACACGATCGACCTGTTTGGCACCACCACGTTCAGCCAGACAAGCGGCAGTGCCACGCTCAGCGGTTTGGTTCGGGCTGGCGGGCTCACCAAAACCGGGGCGGGCAACCTGACGCTCTCGGGCGGCAACCAGTATGATGGCGTCACGACGGTATCGGAGGGCACGCTCACCATAACGGGCGGCAGTGCGCTCGGCACGACTGCCGAGGGCACTGTCGTCGAAGATGGTGCGACGCTGGCAATCGATGGCTCCTCCGGCGTGACCGTCGGAGAGAACATCTCGATTGCCGGTGATGGCGTTTCGGGAAAGGGTGCCCTGCGCAATGTCGCCGGGATCACGAGCATGAACGGACTTGTGACCCTGACGGGCGCTTCCACGATTGCCTCCGATTCCGGCATTCTTGACCTTAATGGTGGAATTACCGGCACGCACGACCTGATGATCACCGGGGCCGGCATCACCGTGATCGACTCGAACCTCGACATCGGCGATGGCACGCTGACCAAGAACGGTACCGGAATACTGTCGCTCTGGGCGAACAACAGTTTCACCGGCGATGTGATCGTCAATTCCGGCCAGGTCGTTGTCGGCCGCCCGTCCAATCCGGGCAATGCGATCGACGATGCCGCCCTTATGACAATCAACGGTTCGGGGATCGTTTCTTTCGACCAGGACGAGACGATCGGGGCGCTGGCCGGAAGCGGAGACGTAGAAGCGCGCGGCGCGCTGCGCACCCTGACGATCGCGGGCAGTGATTCTACCACGTTTTCGGGCCGGCTTACCGAAAACACTGGGTTCGATGGCGTGCTCGCCCTGACCAAGCGCGGCAGCGGCAATCTCACGCTTTCGGGCAACAATAGCTATTCCGGCGTAACGACCGTATCCGAAGGCACGCTGACCGCGACGAGCGGTTCGGCACTCGGCTCGACCGCCGAAGGGACCGTCGTGGCCGATGGCGCGACGCTTGCGCTGTTGCTCAATGACCCCTCGAACGAAGCGATCAGCATCACTGGTAGCGGCGTTGCCGGGAATGGCGCCCTGCGGAATCTGGCCGGGACCTCTGTCCTTGGTGGGGCGATCACACTTAACGGCGCTTCGACGATAGCTTCCGATGGCATACTTAAGCTGACCGGAGGTATCACCGGTTCGCACGATCTGACCCTGAAAGGCAATAATACGATCAATCTGGCCAGCGATCTGGCCATAGGCGACGGCACGCTTACCCTGGATGTCGCGGCCTTCTATCTGGATTCAGGAACCAGTTTCACCGGCGATGTGGTGGCGAACTCCGGGCTCATATTTATTAACGCGGGCGGGGCGAGCACCATCGATGATCTGGCGCGGTTGACGGTCAATGATGCCAGCGTCCTTCTCAATCAGGATGAAACGATCGGTTCGCTCGGCGGGTCGGCTGGCGCCATCGCAGGCGTCAACGGCGCAAGAACTCTCACGGTCGGCGGTGACGGTACATCCACGAGCTATGCCGGCATCCTGACAGAGAGCGGGACCGGCGGTTCTCTCTCCCTCACCAAGACGGGCGGCGGCAATCTCACGCTGTCGGGCAAAAACGACTATACCGGGGCGACCACTGTCGCCGAAGGTACGCTAACTGTTGCGAGCCAGAACGCGCTCGGCGCGCTTGCGGGCGGTACGATCGTGCACGACGGTGCGACGCTGGCGCTAACCACCAACCTCGGCCTCGGCGAAGCGTTCACAATCGCAGGGACGGGTGTCTCCGGAAACGGCGCGCTGCGCAACGTCAGCGGGTATACCACCTCCAGCGGAGAGATTACCCTCGCCGATGCTTCCACGATCTCTGCCGACAGCGGCAGCACTCTGAATCTTTGGGGACGCATTTCGGGTGCCCACGATCTCACGCTGCAAGGCGGCGGACGTATCGGTCTTCGGGGCGGCCTTGCGATCGGCGACGGCACCCTGACGATCAACGGCGCGTCCGTCGACCTTGAATCGGGCAACAGCTTCACCGGCGATGTGGTGATGAATTCCGGCTTGCTGGAGATCGATGCGTTGGGCGCGAGCACGATCGACGATCAGGCTCGCCTCACGGTCAATGGGGGCGAGGTGGTCCTTTCGCAGAACGAGACCATCGGCTGCCTCGCCGGGATCGGTGGCACAATCCGTGCAACGGGTACCAGAACACTGGCCATCGGCGGCGACAACACGTCCACGGGCTTTGCCGGCACCGTTGCAGGCAGCCTGCAATTGACCAAGACGGGCACCGGAGCGCTGACGCTGACCGGCACTAACACCTATACCGGGGCGACTGATGTTCAGGCGGGCACGCTCTACATCAATGGCGATCAGAGCGCCGCGACGGGCCTGACCACCATCAATTCGGGTGCGGCTCTGGGCGGCACGGGGATCATCGGCGGAGATGTGAGGCTGGCCGATTTCGCCTCGCTCAACCCGGGAACAAGCCCGGGCACGCTGACGATCAACGGCAACCTGTCGCTTTCCGGCGGCTCCTATCTCAATTACGAATTCGGCGAAGCCGGGGTCGTGGGCGGCCCGCTGAACGATCTGGTGGTCGTGGGCGGCGACCTGACGCTCGACGGCACGCTGAACGTGACGCAGACTCAAGGCGGCACCTTCGGCCCGGGCGTCTATCGCGTCATCAACTATGGCGGCACGCTGACCGACAATGGCCTGACCCTGGGCTCGGCCCCCGGCAACAACGCGTTCGTCCAGACCTCGGTCGCGAACCAGGTCAACCTGGTCAACACCACGGGCCTCGCCTTCAGCTTCTGGGATGGCAATACCGGGGCGAGCAACGACGCCGTCGATGGCGGTAGCGGTATCTGGCAAAACAGCGCGGGCAATCACAACTGGACCGATGCGACCGGCGCGCTCAACGGCACCTACGACGACGGCACCTTCGCCATCTTCCAGGCCGCGGCGGGCACCGTCACCATCGACAATTCGCTGGGAGTGGTCACCGCATCGGGCCTGCAGTTCGCCACCGACGGCTACCGTGTCGCAGGCGGCACCCTGACGCTCGACGGCAGCCCGGAGTCGATCATCCGCGTCGGCGACGGCACGGCGGCGGGCGCAAACATCACTGCGACCATCGCGGCTGATATTACGGGCGACACGCAGCTCGTGAAGACCGATCTGGGCACGCTCGTCCTGTCGGGCGACAATACCTACACCGGCACGACCACGGTTGCGGCTGGCACGCTGAAAGTCATCGACAATGGCAACGGTCTCGGCAGCGCGGCAGGTGGCACGATCGTCGCAGACGGCGCGACCGTCGACCTCGATTTCGTGACCACCGATGAGAGCTTCACGCTTAGCGGCGCAGGCATTAACGGCCTCGGTGCGCTTCGCGGTACCCGAGGGTTCGTGAACATAAATGGCGGCATATTGCTTGCCGGAGCGTCGACGATCGGAAGCTCAGGCGCATTCGTTTCGGTATATGGAGGCATCGCCGGAGACGCGGATCTGACGATCGTGACCGACGATACCGGCACAATTATTTTTGATTCCGATCTCGCCATCGGCGCCAACTCGTTGATAAAGAATGGCAGCGGCGGTCTGTTCCTGAACGCCGACAACAGTTTCACCGGTGACGTTATAGTCAACGATGGTGAACTGTACCTCGGCGTCACCAGCGCATCGGCCTCGCGCAACCTGATCAGCGACACGGCCCGGGTCACCCTCAGCCCCACAGCCAGCTTGTACGTGAACCAGCCTTCTGAAGTAATCGGTTCGCTGGCAGGAAGCGGCAGGGTCGTTTCGAGCAGAGAGGGCCGCAACCTGACGGTCGGCGGCGACAACACTTCCACCACCTTCGAGGGCACTTTCGCCGAATTCGGCCCAGGTACGCTGGCGCTGACGAAGATTGGCACAGGGACGCTGACGCTCACCGGCGATAGCACGTACACCGGGGGCACGAGCCTCTCGGCTGGCGGGCTCTTCATCGGCAGTGGCTCCGCGCTGGGCACCGGCGCGCTGACCACCGGTGCGGGCACCGCTGTTACCCTGGCCGACGGGGTGACGCTTGCCAATGCGATCACGCTGTACGGCGACACTACGTTCGGCACCGAGGTGCTGGCATTCGGCGAAGCCGGTGCCGCCACGATTTCGGGCACGATCTCGGGCACCGGCGCGCTGATCCGGACCGACCGGAGCGACCTCACTCTCACGGGCGTAAATACCTATAGCGGCGGCACCACGCTGCGCGGCCTCACCACGATCACCAACGGCAGCGCTCTGGGTACCGGCACGATCACCGCCGCGGGCGGGGCGCTCACCATCGGTGCGGACGGCATCGTACTGGCTAACGACATCGATCTGCAAAGCGGGCTGAACCTCAGCAGCACGCAGAACACCGTGACGCTCGCCGGGACAATCTCTGGCTCGGGCAAGCTCAGCCTGCCGGGCACCGGCACCTTCATCCTGACAGGCGCGAACAGCTATAGCGGCGGAACTTTCATTGTCAGCGGCACAGCTAGGGTTGCCAACGACAGTGCTCTGGGAACCGGAGGGCTTAGCCTGGGCACCGGTGCCACGGTGGACTACGCCGACGGCGTAACCATCGCCAACCGGATCGAAACGAACAACCGCTTCACCCTGAACCAGACGGGCGGGGTCGCGACCCATAGCGGGATCATCTCGGGCGCGACGAGCTTCACCAAGACCGGCAGCGGCACGCTGGTGCTTTCGGGCGAAAACACCTTCACCCGCAGCGTGACGCTTTCCGAAGGCACGCTGACGCTGGGGAACGCCAGCGCGCTGGGCACTGGTGCATTGACCGCGGCCGATGGCACCACCTTGCGCTACGATACCGACCGGCAGGCGGTTTCCAACGCGATCGTGTTGAACGGCGAGCTGGGTATCACAGCTAATGGCAGGGCGTTGCAGGATGGCGTGATTTCCGGATCGGGTGGCCTGCGCATCAACGCTGCGACGATCCTTACCGGGGCCAACACCTTCTCGGGCGGGACCACGATCGAGAGCTACGGGGTCACCGTGCGCAACGACGCCGCACTGGGCACCGGCGACGTCACGATGGGCGATTTCACATCCATCAAGTACGCAGACGGCACCAGGCTGGCGAACGATCTGACGCTGAACGGGACGGCCCTGCTTGGCGGCGACGGGGGCTATTCGGCCACGCAAAGCGGTGCCATTTCGGGCACCGGCACGCTCAGCCTGTTCGGCGCCGGCACCATGACGCTGACAGGCAGCAACACCTACTCCGGCGGTACCGAGATGACCGAGGGTACGCTGCTGGTCGGCAATGACAGCGCGCTCGGCACGGGTACGCTCTCGGCAAGTGGCGGCACGTTGGGCTTCGCCGCAGCAGACCTTACGGTTGCCAATGCGATCGAGATGCCGTTCGCGTTCACCGTCGATACCGGCACGAACAGCGGGACGCTGTCGGGCGTCGTCTCCGGCAACGGCAATCTGACCAAGACCGGTGCGGGTACGCTGACGCTGACCGGCACCAACAGCTACACCGGGGCGACTGATGTTCAGGCGGGCACGCTCTATGTGAACGGCGACCAGAGCGCCGCGACCGGCCTGACCAGTGTGGCGGACGGCGCGACGCTGGGTGGCACGGGAACCATCGGCGGCGACGTGACGCTGGCCGACGGGGCCTCGCTCAATCCCGGCACCAGCCCGGGCACGCTCACCATCAACGGCAATCTTGCGCTCTCGGGCGGCTCGATCCTCAACTTCGAGTTCGGCGAAGCCGGTGTCGCGGGCGGCGCGCTGAACGATCTGGTCAACGTGGGCGGTGACCTGACGCTGGACGGCACGCTCAACGTGTCCCCCTCCGCGGGCGGCACCTTTGGCGCAGGCGTGTATCGCTTGTTCAACTATGGCGGCACGCTCACCGATAACGGGCTGACGCTGGGCACCACGCCGACGAACAGACTGATCGTGCAGACGTCGGTCGCAAACCAGGTCAACCTGATCAACGCCACAGGCGCAACCTTCAGCTTCTGGGACGGCGCTGCCGGCCAGGACAATGGTACTGTCGATGGCGGCGACGGCATCTGGCAGACCGCCGCAGGCAATGCGAACTGGACAGGTGCGAACGGCGATTTCAACGGTGGCTACGACGATGGCACCTTCGCCATCTTCCAGGGTGCGGCGGGCACCGTCACCATCGACAATTCGCTGGGCGCGGTCACCGCATCGGGCCTGCAATTCGCCACCGACGGCTATGTGATCGACGGCGATACGCTGACACTCGACGGCGCCGGGGCGACCATCCGTGTTGGCGACGGCAGCGCGGCCGGCGAAACCTTCACCGCCACCATTGCGGCAGACGTCGCGGGCACCGCGCAGCTCGTCAAAACCGATCTCGGCACGCTCGTCCTGTCGGGCGACAATACCTACACCGGCGGGACCAGCCTCGAAGCCGGTTCGCTGGTGCTGGGAGGCGATACTGCCTTGGGTACAGGCGCGCTGACCACCGGCGCCGGTACCACCGTTACCCTGGCCGACGGGATGACGCTTACCAACGCGATTACGCTGGACGGCGATACCACGTTCGGCACCGAAGTCCTGCCATTGGGGACGCTGAGCACCGCCACGATCTCGGGCACCATCTCTGGCTCGGGTTCTCTGAATCGCACGAACGGCTCACTGATCATCACCGGCGCGAACACCTATAGCGGCGGGACGACGCTGGGCGGCTTCACCACGATCACCAATGGCAGCGCGTTGGGCACGGGCACCATCACTGCGGCGGGCGGCGTTCTAACCCTCGGTGCGGACGGCATCGTGCTGGCCAACGATATAGATCTGGCCGGCAATTTGAACGTCTCCAATGGCGGCAACACGGTGACGCTCAGCGGCACGATTTCCGGGACCGGCGTTCTCGGCCTTCCCGGGAGCGGCGCCACCATCCTGACCGGCGCGAACACCTATAGCGGCGGCACTTTCCTTGTCAGCGGTACGCTGGGTCTGGGCAATGATGCCGCGCTAGGCACGGGCAGGTTGAGCGTAGCGAACGGCACGACGGTCGCTTTCGCCGATGGCCTCACCATCGCCAATGATATCCGGGCGTCCGGCAGGTTCGTCCTCGATCAGGATGGCGGCACCGCAACACATAGCGGCGTGATCTCGGGCGCGACCAGCTTCACCAAGACCGGCAGCGGCACTCTGGTCCTCGCGGGTGCGAACACCATCGAGCGCGGCGTAACCCTGTCCGAGGGTGCACTGATCCTCGCCAACGACAGCGCGCTGGGCACCGGCACGCTGACCGCACAGGATGGCACCGGCATCGGCTTTATCGGCGACCGCACGATCGGCAATGCGATCGCGCTCGGCGGACTCGTCACCTTCGACACCGGCACCGCCAGCGTGACGCACAGTGGTGCAATTTCCGGCGGCGCCGACGGTTCGCTCGTGAAGGTCGGCAACGGCAACCTCACGCTGAGGGGGTCGAGCAGCTATTCGGGCACCACCACGGTCGCGGCGGGCACGCTGACGGTTGCCAGCAGCAACGCGCTGGGCAGCACGGCCGGCGGCACGATTGTCCGGAACGGCGCGACCCTGGCGATCGATACCTTCGTGACGTCGGAGAATATCTCGATCGTCGGCGGCGGTGTCGATGGCAAGGGAGCGCTGGTGGGCAGCGGTGTCCTGAACGGCACCGTGACGCTCACGGATGCAGCGGCGATCGGGGGCGCTTCGGGTGGGGGACTGACCTTCACGGGCGCAATTCAGGGCAATGATACCGATCTGTTCTTCTACGGCCCCGGGTCCACGACGATCAGCGGCGGTATCGCAACCGGTTCGGGTGACGTCATCATCGACACGAACGGCGGCAGCGTGTCGTTCCTGTCCGGCAACAGCTTTACCGGCGATCTGGCGATGGTTTCGGGGGCGCTCAGCATCAATGCGGGCGGCGCGAGCACGATCGGGGATACCGCCCGGATCCTCGCCACGGGTGGTTCGATCACCCTCGCGCAGAGCGAAACCGTGGGTTCGATCTCCGGCTCGGGCCTCACCATCGCCGGGATATTCCGCGACCAGACCCTCACGACCGGGGGCGACGACAGCTCGACGACATTCTCGGGCACGCTGATCGACGGGCAGGGCGGCACGCTGGCCCTGACCAAGACCGGCAGCGGCACCTTCGCCCTTACCGGCGGGAATACCTATTCCGGTGGTACGACGCTCAACGGCGGCGCTCTGGTGCTGGGCAGCGATAGCGCGCTGGGCACGGGCCTGCTGACCGCGACCGACGGTACGGCGGTCGGCTTTGTCGGCGATCGCACCATCGGTAACGCGATGGCGCTGGGCGGCGCCTTCACGCTCGACACGGGTGCGAACAGCATCATCCAGAACGGAGTCATCTCGGGCTCGGGCAGGCTGGCCAAGGTCGGCACCGGAACGCTGAGCCTGACCGCCGCCAACACCTATTCCGGCACGATCGACGTGCAGGCGGGCACTCTGGCCAACAGCGGCACCGTCGCAGCCGTCATCAACCGCGCCACCTTCATCAACACGGGGACTGCGGGCGATGTCGGCAATACCGGCACGCTGAATAACGAAGGCACGCTGGCCAGCCTTCTCAACAAGGGCACTGCGACGCTGGCCGACACCAGCATCGTGACCGGCGCGATCGAGAACGACAGCACGCTCGCCCTTGGCGGCCAGGCAGGCAGCCTGCTGCAGGTCGGCGGCGCGACCACAATAGCGACGAATGCGAGCCTGTCCGGCGATCTCGTCTTGCAGGGCGGGACCCTGACCATCGGCAGCGATGGCCAGCTGACCTTCGCCTCGCTCGGTACGGCGGAAGGCACAACCCTTACGCTGGGCGAGGGTGCGACCCTGATCGGCACCGGCAACTCCATGGCGCTGGGCGGGACCACCAATGCCGCGGATGGCGTGTCCCTGATCGACAGCGGCACGACTCAGAACCTTGCCACCGGCACGCTTGCCTTCGCGGGTGCTGCCACGATCGACACGGACACCGACGCCAGCGGCGACGAAGCCTTCGTCAACGCGGGCACCGTCCGCCTTGCAGGCAACAACACGCAGGTCGTCAGCATCGGTGGCAATGGCGGCAACGACGTGTCCAACCTCACCAATGCACAGCTGCTGGTGAACGGGGGGCGCCTGGACATTGCGGGTGTGCTCGGAAACGCAGGCACTGTCTCGCTGGCCGCAGACGGCATCCTGAACGTGGATACGCTGGTCAACGCAAGCGGCGGCTCGATCGTCAGCACGGGTGCGATCTTCGCAAGCAGCGGGATCGCCAACCGGGCCGGGGCCACGCTTTCGTCCACCGGCACGCTGGGCGGGCTGGTCGTCAACGAGGGGACCATCACTGCCCGGGGCGTACTGAACGGCCAGCTTTCCAACGAAGGCGCGGGCCTGTTCACCGTCACCGGCGATCTTGGGTCGAACGGCTCGGACGTCGCCAATATGGGCACTGCGGTGCTGGCGGTGTCGGGCGGCGACCTCACCGGGGTCGGCACGCTGGTCAATGCCTCGCTCGGGGCGGATGGCGCGGGCGGCAATGCCGGGCTGCGTATCGCAACCGGTCGCACGCTGGCAGCGGATCTGATAGGCAATAGCGGCGAGATCCTGATCGCGGGTACTCTCGCGGGACGGGTCGAGCAGACTGCGGGCCTGCTGACCAACAACGGGACCATCGCGGGCGACCTCGTCGCCGAGGGCGGTGCGGTCTCGGGCAGCGGGGCCTTCGATGGCGACGTCATGATCCTGGCCGACGCAATCTTCGCACCCGGTACCATGGGCACTGCGGCGACGATCGACATCGCGGGGATGTTCGGCCTTGGCGGGACGACGAGCTACGATCTCGGCACGGCGGACGTGATCGGCGGCGCCACCAACGATCTGATCCTTGCCGGCAGCGCAGTGATCGACGGTGGCACCTTCGATCTCAACAATGCGGGCGCGGGCACGTATCGCCTGATCAATACGGGCGGCGAGGGCAGCATTGCCGTTGGCGAATACGCCCTGCTGAATGCGGCGGAAGGCTCCCGCATCTACACGACGGGCAACGGCCGCTACCTCAACGTGCAGGTCGGCGCCATTTCCACCCAGTACTGGGATGGCGGCGCGAACGCGGGCAACGGCGCCGTCGAGGGCGGTACGGGTGTGTGGACCAATGCGCTGGGCCAGACGAACTGGACCGGTGCGGCCGGTGCGCTCAACAATTCCTGGCAGGGCACGATCAATCCGCCCGTCACCGCGGTATTCGCCGGGACGGCAGGCGTGGTCTCGGTCGATACCAGCGCGGGGTATATCGGCTTCGGCGGCATGCGCTTCGACAGCGATGGCTACGTCATCGTCGAAGCGGCAGGTGACGATGCGCCCGATCTGGGCGCCAATGGCAGCACTGCAAACGTGTTTGCGGGCATCGCCAGCAGCGCAGGCGGGATCGCCAGCACCATCACCGTGGCCGATGCGGGCAGCACCGCGCGGATCGAGGCTGGAATTGCCGGCGTCACCGCCGCGACCGGCCTGATCGTCGACGGCGCGGGCACGCTGGAACTGGCGGGTAACAACGAAGGGCTCACCGGCACCGTGGCGGTGCTGGACGGCACGCTGCGCGCAATGGGCGGGTCGGCGATTTCCAACGCCTCCGCGCTCGTCCTGCGCGGCGATGCCGCGTTCCAGATTACCGACGACGAAGCGATCGGCTCGCTCGACGGCGGCGCGGCCACCACGGTCGCGCTTGGCGAAAACATGCTGATGGCGGGGCTCAATGGCGACGACACGACCTTCGGCGGGGTAATCTCCGGCGCCGGCAGCTTCGTGAAGACCGGTGCGGGCACGATGACCCTGACCGGTGCCAATACCTACACGGGCACCACCGCAGTCGTGGAAGGGGCGCTGGTTCTCGGCGCCTCGGATGTTCTTTCGGACGAAACCTTCGTCGCCGTCGAGGACGCGATTCTCGATCTGGAGGACAATTCCGACACGGTCGGTTTCTTCCAGCTGGTCGAAGGTACGCTGGCGGGTACGGGCACGCTCACCGCGGCCGAGTATCAGCTCGATACGGCGCAGGTCACTGCGAACCTGGGCACCGGCATGCTGTTCCAGACCGGCGGCACCTCGGTGCTTGACGGAACCTCGGCAGCGGACGTTGTCGCCATCAATGCCGGCACCTTGCGCCTCGGCGCGAGCGAGCGCCTTGCCGACACGGCAAGCGTTCATGTGGCCGAGGACGCCACCTTCGACCTGACAGCCGCGACGGAAACGATTGCTGCGCTGTACGGCATGGGCGCGGTGGAGCTCGGTGTGGGGCAGCTGACGGTCGGAGGCACGGGGCTGGATTCCGGCTTCGAAGGCCTGCTTTCCGGCAGCGGCACGCTTTCCAAGACCGGCAGCGGCGTCTTCACGCTGCTGGGCGATCAGGCAGGCTGGACCGGTGATTTCGAAGTGCTTGGCGGCACGCTGCGGTACTTCGGAAACAGCGGGGGCGGCGCGCTGATCTCGGGCGGCACGCTGTCCGGCAACAGCACCTTCGCATCCGCGCTCACAATGACGGGCGGCACGCTGTCGCCAGGCTACGAGGATGCGCCGGTCGGCATGATCTCCGCGCAGACGATCGACCTGCTCGGCGGGACCGCGCTGTTCGATTTCCGCTCGCCCGAATTCGGCGGCGGTGCCGATCTGCTTTTCGCCACCGGTGCTATCACGATCGCGGATACCGAGGTTGCGATCTCGAGCGGCGACGCGCGCACCACGTTCCCGGCAGTCCAGCGTTACGTCATCGTGCAGGGCGACAGTCTGACAGGGACCTTCGCCAATGGCGACACCTTCGAGCAGATGGAGGAAGCGCCGAAGCTTTTCTGGCGCCTGCGCTACGATCTGGTCGAGAACGGTGTGGCCCTGGAAGTGCGGCGAATGTTCGATTTCGGCGCCAACCTGGGCGAAGGTGCGACACCCAACCAGATCGCGGTGGCGAACACGCTTAGCAGTGGCCAGCTCGATATCGGCGATACTTTCGCCGATGCGATCCTGCCGCTTGCCGATCTGGACGAGGCCGACCAGCTGCGCGTGTTCGACAGCCTGGGCGGGGAGAGCCTGACCAGCGCGACGACCGGTGCCTTCATCGAAGGCCAGCGCTTCGCCGACCTGCTGACCCAGCGCATCTACAGCAAGGCCGTGATGAAGGCGGACACGAAGGCCCCCGCGCAGGCCCGTGCGCTGGCGCCCGTTCAGCAGGGAACGGCCAACGCGCTGGCGGCCCCCGATGTTGCCTCGGTCTCCATGTGGATGCAGGGCTTCGGCGGCGATACGCAGCTCGATGGGGATGCGGTCACCCGCAAGCTGAGCCACGACGCAAGCGGCTTTGCAGGCGGCCTCGAGGCCCGTCTGGGGCAGTTCAAGGCAGGCCTCGCCGGGGGGTATACCGATGGCAGCTACGATGTCCGGTCGCTGCAGGCGAGCATGCAGGGCGAGACCGTGCATCTCGGCGGCTACCTGGGTTACGAAGGCAAGGCTGCCTTTGCCGGACTGTTCGGTGCGTATCAGAACAGCGACTTCGACAGCACGCGTCTGGTGACCGCAGCCAACACCCGCCCCCTGACGGCCGAAGCGGAAATCGAGATGACCGGGCGCACGCTCGGCGCGTTTGCGGGGTATCGCGCGCCGCTCGGCGGGGCAGTGATGCTCACGCCGATGGTGGGTGTGTCCAATATCCGGATCGAGCGCGACGGCTTCGAGGAGACCGGGGCCGACCCGCTGAACCTGCGGGTTTCGGAGGAAACGCGCGAGGTCACCTACGGCACCGCACAGCTTAGGCTGAGCGCGGTCACGCCGGTATCGGGCGGCACCTTCGAGCCGTATCTTGCCGGCGGGATCGAGCAGTACTGGGGCGATCTGGGCGCAGTCAGCGAAATGCGTTTCGCCGGCGCCGCGGGCGACATGGGCGCGTTCCGGATCATCGGCGCCCCGCTGGAAGAGACCGTCGGCGTTCTGGGGGCAGGCTTCGACGTCCGCCCGAACGAACGGATCGAGATCGGTGCCAGCGCAGGCACGCGGATTGGCGAGCGTATCGGCCAGGCGACCGTGGAGATGCATGCGCGCATCCGCTTCTGATGCGCCCCACCGCCCACGCCGTTGCCTATCCGCCAGCAGCGATCGAGATCGCGGATGTGGCAAGAGGCGGCGTGGCCGTGGAGTGGATGCCCATGGCCACGGCCCGCGTGCGGCGCCGGGCCGGGCTTCGGGTGAGGAGGCATGGCAGGCGGTTGCGGAAGGCAATCGGCCCGCCGCTCCATCCCGTCGATGTTCGGGAGTGCCGGATACGCCGAAGCGTGGCGCGCGCCCCAGAATGCCGGATCGCAAGTAAAGCTGCGTCACCTCCCGCTCGCTTCAGGGGCAGTTCTGGTGGCTTTGCGGCCGCGCTAAAACGTGACGACAGCGCGCGAAGATAGGAGTGGCGGAAGACTTCCGTAGCGTACGTGTAAGATATAGAACGGAAGAATGTCTTAGGAGAAATGAACCCGGAGGTTTCGCAAGTTCACGAGAGCACACTTTCTATATTGAGTTATCCGAAAATAATGCCGGACTCCAATTGAGTTTTGTGCGGCGTCGTTCTCAAACTATCACTAAGGTGTTGTCGTTTTGCAACACGCGTTGCTTTTAACGCCAGTCTGCCCCCATCGGGGTGGCTGCATACAATGTGCCTTGTTAACCGTCCGCCTCACCGCCGCGAATTCCTATTCGCACGTCTCCAGGCCGTCCGACGCCATCGTCGCTCGCGCTGAGACACTTGGCGGGACCTGATAATCAACGGGGCTTTTAAAAATGAATCGACTTCTGACCGGCATTTCGTCGGGCGCGCTTTCGTTCGCACTTTCCACGGGCGCGTACGCGCAGGTAGCCACGCCTGCCGATGCATCTGCCACAGCCGCTACGGCGCAGCAGGAGCAGGCCGTACAGGCCGACCGGCTCAAGCGCGGAGGCGTAAACACTATCGTCGTGACTGCTCAGCGCCGTAGCGAAGACCTGCAGGACGTGCCTGTGGCCGTCAACGCGATCGGCGCCGAAGAGCTGGACGAGCTCAACATCAACACCTTCGACGATTACCTCGAACAGCTGCCGTCGGTGACTGCGGGCGGATCCGGCCCGGCGCAGAGCACGATCTATATTCGCGGCCTCGCCTCCACCACGCCGAACCTGACCACTGCCGGCGTCGCGGGCCTTGCCCCGAACGTGTCGCTCTATCTCGACGAGCAGCCGCTTGCGCAGCCGGGCCGCAACTTGGACGTCTATGCCGCCGATCTCGAGCGGATCGAGGTGCTCAAGGGCCCGCAGGGCACCCTGTTCGGCGCCAGTTCGCAGGCGGGCGTCGTGCGCCTGATCCCCAACAAGCCGAGCCTTGCGGGCTTCGACGCCAGCTTCACTGCGGGCACCTCGTTCACCAAGGGTGGCGAGCAGAGCTACAAGGCGGAAGCCATGATCAACGTGCCGGTGACGAACAACCTGGCACTGCGCGGCGTCGTCTACCTCGACGATCAGGGCGGCTACATCGACAACGTCCAGGGCACCCGCTCGCTGCGTGACAGCGCAAGGTTCCGCCCTGCCGGCACGGTGCGCGACAACGGCGTGGTGGTATCCAGCGACCGCGCGGGCTTTCAGTCCGACGCCGCTTCGCTGAACTACATCGACAACAACGTCACCTTCATCGAGGCGAACAACGCCACGCTGGTGGAAGACGATTTCAACGATACCCAGTATTCCGGTTTCCGCGCGACCGCGCTGTACGAAGTCACGCCGGACTGGCGGATCACCGTGGCACACACACGCCAGGGCCTCGATTCCGACGGTGTGTTCTTCGCCGATCCCGAACTGGGTCTCGACGATCTGGAAATCCAGCGCTTCTCGCAGGACAAGCTGCAGGACGATTTCTCGAACACCAGCTGGAGCGTCGAAGGACGCCTCGGCATGCTGGATGTCATCTACAACGGGGCCTACACGGATCGTGAAACGCAGCAGAGTGTCGGTTATTCCGACTATCTGTTCGTCGGCCAGTACATCCCTTACTATTCCTGCGACACCGCGGTCGTCTATCCCGGCAGCGTCGCCGCGGCACCTGCCGATCCGACCTGCTATGCGCCGGATTTCTCGGTGGGCTCGTACACCGAAACGACCGTGTTCACGCAGGAACTGCGCTTCAGCACGCCCAGCGAGAACCGTCTGCGCGCCACCGCCGGCGGCTTCTATTCGAACCTCATCCTGAAGGAGCGTAACGACTACTTCTACGGTCGCGAACAGGTCCGTGGTTCGGATGGTGTCACGCGCGGTTTCGCGCCGATCTATCCGTTCACCAACACCGAAGTGACGGGCACCACCGGCAATGCCTTCCCCGGCTATTTCAGCGATCCGGGCCCGCTCCCTGAAAACGCGGCGTTCCGCAACGACGTGAAGCGCACCGATGAACAGATCGGCATTTTCGGCGAGGTATCGTTCGATATCGTGCCCGACACGCTGACGGTTACCGGTGGCGCGCGGTACTACGATGTGAAGGTGGACCTGGAAGGCGCGGCGACTTCGGCCTTCTGCAAGCTCAATTCCCCGATCTTCGGCGCCAACGCGGGTGTTGACCCTGCTAACCAGACCAATATCCCGGGCTGCGGCGGCACCAACCTCTCGCTGATCTACGGCGAGGACAACACGTTCGGCAATCCGGACAAGGCCCGCGCCGAAGGCGTGATCTTCAAGGGCACGGTGACCTGGACGCCGACCCGCGATCTGCTGTTCTATGCGACCTATTCGGAAGGCTTCCGTCCCGGCCTGCTCAACCGCCCCGGTGGCGCACAGGGCCCGGGTGGATTCACGGTCCCGTTCGAGCTCGAAACCGACGACGTGCAGAACTACGAACTGGGCTGGAAGACCGAACTCTTCGATCGCCAGCTGCGGCTCAACGGTAGCGCGTTCTACGTCGATGTCAGCGATCTGCAGACAACGATCTTCGATCCCGGCATCACCAACCTGTTCTTCGCGGACAACGCGGCCAATGCTGAAATCAAGGGGGTAGAGGCAGAGTTTACCTATGCGCCCTACAGCATTTCGGGCCTGACGGTTGCCGGTGCGATCTCCATTCTCGACACGGAGATCACCGAAAAGCTGACGCCGACCGACGATATCGTTGTCGGGTCCGACCTTGCCTACGCACCATCGTTCCAGGGCAACCTGCGCGTGCGGTACGAATGGGATCTGTCGGACACGCTGGAAGCGTTTATCCAGCCGCAGGTCTCGCATTCGGCTTCCAAGTTCACGGACATCATCCAGATCAACCGTCTGGAGCTGGACAGCTACACGTTGTTCGATCTCTCGGTTGGCGTATCGACCGCCAACTACAAGTTCGAACTCTACGGGGAGAACCTGACCGACGAACGCGCCCAGGTTTCCGGCAACTTCAACTTCGACCGCGCACGGATCACCGTGAACCGTCCGCTGACGGTCGGCGTGCGCGCGACCTACAACTACTGATCGGTATCATCCGATCGGGCCGGACGGCGGGAATGGGCTCCTTGCGGGGTTCATTTCCGCCTTTCCGCTATCTACAGACCATGCGATGAGCGATCAGGACACTATCTTGGCGTCGGCGCAGAAGGCGCTGCAGGCGGGTGATTTCGCCGGTGGGCTGACGCTGGTCGAACCCCTGATCGAAGGGGATGGGGGCGATGAACAGGCCCTCTACATCGCCGCCGTCGCGGCCCGATATCTCAAGCGGTTCAGCGACGCCGAAGACTATCAGAACCGCCTGCGTGCGATATCGCCTGAATACGGGCGCGCCTGGCAGGAAGCGGGGCACCTCGCCGTGGCTCGTAACCGGCCCGAGGCGGCCATTGCCGCCTATGCGCGCGCCGTCCGGTTCAACCCGGCACTCGATGCCAGCTGGCGCGAACTGGCGCGCTTGCAGGCGGCAGCCGGACGGGACGCCGAAGCGCGGGCTGCCAGCATGCAGCACCAGCGGATCGCCGCACTGCCGCGCGAACTCCTGGCCGTCACCAATCACCTCCACGAAGGCCGGCTGCTGCGCGCGGAAGAGATCTGTCGCCACTATCTGCGCCTGCATCCCAGGGACACCGAAGGCATGCGTCTGCTGGCGCAGATCGGCATCCGGCAGGGCATCTTCGACGATGCCGAATTCCTGCTGGAGAGTGCCGTCACCTTTGCCCCCGACGATATCCAGCTGCGGCTCGACTATATCGACGCGCTGCATCGCCGCCAGAAGTTCGAGCGTTCGCGCGAAGAAGCGGAAGCCTTGCACGCGCGCGATCCCGACAATCCGCTGTTCCAGTCGCATCTTGCGATCGAGAGCATGCAGACGGGGGACTACGACCGCGCCTTCGAGCTGTTCGATCAGGTGCTGGAAAAGCTCCCCCGCGATCCCGCCACGCTGACCAGTCGCGGCCATGCTCTCAAGACCATGGGCAAGCAGACCGAGGCGGTCGAGAGCTACCGCGCCGCCTTCGCCGCGAAGCCGGACCAGGGCGATGCGTACTATGCGCTCGCAAATCTGAAGACCTACAGCTTCACCGACGCGGAAATGGCAGCCATGCGCGAACAGGCCGCCCGCCCCGATCTTGCCTTCATGGACCGCGTCCACATCGCCTTCGCTCTGGGCAAAGCCTACGAGGATCGCGGCGAATACGCCGAAAGTTTCGCGCATTACCGTGAAGGCAACGATCTGAAGCGCACGCAGACCCGCTACAGCGCGGATGCGATGAGCGCCGAACTGGCCCGGCAGCGCGAGGTCTGCACCGCCGATCTGTTCGCGCGCCATGGGGGCGATGGCCATCCGGCACCTGACCCGATCTTCATCCTGGGTCTGCCGCGCGCGGGTTCGACGCTGCTCGAACAGATTCTCGCCAGCCACAGCCAGGTGGATGGCACGCTTGAGCTGCCCAACATCCTCGCGCTGGCGCACCGGCTGCGCGGGCGCAAGGCTGGCGCATCGCGCTATCCCGACATCCTCGGGGACCTCAGCGGTGAGCAATTGGCCGATTTCGGCAGGCAATTCATCGAGGATACGCGCATCCACCGGCAGGGTGCGCCATTCTTCATCGACAAGATGCCGAACAATTTCCGGCATATCGGCCTGATCCATCTGATCCTGCCCAACGCAACCATCATCGACGCGCGTCGGGACCCGATGGATTGCTGTTTTTCCGGGTTCAAGCAGCTCTTCGCCGAGGGGCAGGAATTTACCTACGGACTCGAACAGATCGGACGCTACTACGCCGATTATGTCGACCTGATGGAGCACTGGGACGAGGTTCTGCCCGGGCGCGTCCTGCGGGTGCAGCACGAGGACGTGCTCGACGATCTCGAGGGTCAGACACGCCGCATGCTGGACCACATCGGCCTTCCGTTCGAGGAGCAATGCCTCGCCTTCCACGAGACGCGCCGCGCGGTCCGCACGGCCAGCAGCGAGCAGGTGCGCCAGCCGATCACGCGGGCGGGGCAGGGTGCATGGAAACCTTATGAAGCCTGGCTCGACCCCCTCAAGGCGGCGCTTGGGCAGTAACCTGGCGCGGTTGCATCAACGGGGGCTGAATCTTCTACCGATCCGGTGGGGTGATCGTGGTCCGCTCCCCGACTTACCGCCTTTGTCATGATTATATCGGCATTCGTACATGCCGCCAGCCCATGATGCCCGGTATGCCGGTTCCGCTCAATCGAGAGGAATTCCATGGTACTCAGGTCGTCATCTTCGCTGTGGTTGGCTGCTGCGCTCGTGCTGGTTGCGAATCCGGCAAGCGCCAGGGATCCCGGCGCGAAGAAGCTGATGCAGATGGCAGCGGGCTGCGCCTATGTCGTCGGCGTCGCCGAGGGAAGTAACGTCCAGCTGAACTATGGCTCGGCGGACTGGATCGGCGTGGTCGGAATTCTCGAACAGCGCACCGGGCTGGACGGCGAGAAGGCGATCAACGAAGCCCGGGCGAAGTACAAGAAGCGCGCGCGCGTGATGGGGGCGGATGAAGCCTACCAGTACATGCTCGGCCGCGCGCAGGAGTGCGACCGCGAAATGGCCGTGCTGCAGTCGTGATTACCGGTTCGTCGATGGCGCGGCCCATCCTGCGGACGGGCGCAGCCGGTGTCATCGTGCTGGGGGCATCGCTGGCCGTGCTGCTGTCCGCTCCTTCCGCGCGCGCAAGCACGCAGGATGCGGAGCTGATCTACGAATGCGCACTCGCGCTCGACTACGCGGCGGAAAAAGGCACGCGGATGCCCGTGCCCGCCAACCGGGCGATGGCGCATTTCGGCGAAGTAACCGGCAATGATGCAGGCCTTCGCACGCATGCGGACCAGGCCATCGATGCGGCCTGGGACGACTACCGCAAGAAGAATGGGCGCAAGGCGCTCGACAGATACATCCTGTCGGTCGCGCAGGACTGTTCGGACCTCTATGTCGAACGGGCGGAGCGCGATTCAGCGGCGACCGAAAGCCAGCTGAATTCACTCGGCACGCTGTCGGCGGCCGCGCTGCGATCCTACGCCACGCGTACGGGCGATCACGGCGAAGTCGCGGATTACCTGGTCTATTATTACCCTTACGGCAAGGACCTGTTCAAACCGAACGAGGATGGCGATCTGCTGGGCCAGCTGATCGTCGAGACCGGGGCAGCAGGGCTGCGCCGGTGGAGCGACGAAGCGATCTACGCCATCGCGACCAAGCATTACTGGCAATACAACCCGCCCGCCACGCGGCTGGTCTTCGCCGAGTACCAGCGCCGCATGCGCATGAAACGCCAGTCCGAGGCGGAGGCGCAGCGCTGGGCGCGGCGTGCGGCCGACGCCCGGGCAGAGCGTGCCCGTCAGGCAAACGCGCCCTATGTCGGATCGCTGGGCGGTGGCAACTCCACCAGGCCCAAGGCCGGCAGCGGCGTGGTGGTTTGCACGACCTACAAGGGCACCGGCGGGGGCAGGGTGTGCAAGGAAGAAGACTGATCACTTCCCGGACAGGTCCGGCGAAAGTGCCGGGGCCGGACCCCACCCTCGATTTCCCTACTCCGGCGGAGATGCTGCCATGACCTTTCGTACTGCCTGTGCTGCACGTGTTCTTGCGCTTGCGATCGCAGGCTCTGCGCTCGCCATTCCCGCCTTCGCGCAAACCGGAACGGGCCAGCCGCCAGACGGGGAATCCTCTTCCGCCCTCCACAACGCCGCTTACGAAAAAGGGCTGGAGTCCGCTTTCACCACGCCCGAGACGATTGGCGAGATGCTGCAGTGTTCGGCGCTGTGGGATCGCTGGGCCTACGCGGTCGAGAGTGCGGCGGACCCCGCCTTCACGCAGGGCTTGCGCGAGGAATTGTCGGCCGGGAACGCGAACAGCCGGAAGCTCTACTGGCAGCGTCTCGCCCGCAGGAACATGGGCGAGGAGGATAGTCCGACCTATTACGACAAGATGCAGGCCAGAGCCGAAGAGCAGGCCGACAAGACCTACGCCGAATATGTCGCCGGCTCCGAGCGGGGCATGCAGAGCATGATGGGCTGGCTGGCGCTTTGCTGACGAACGCCTCCGGCCCGCGCATCACCGCGACGAGGCAGGGCCTACAATCGGGGCAGCGTGACCCCGCGCTGGCCCATATATTTGCCCGCGCGGTCCTTGTAGCTGGTCTCGCACCGCTCGTTGCCCTGCAGGAACAGGAACTGGCACGCGCCCTCGTTGGCGTAGATCTTGGCGGGCAGGGGCGTGGTGTTGGAGAATTCCAGCGTCACGTGGCCTTCCCAGCCCGGCTCCAGCGGGGTCACGTTCACGATGATCCCGCACCGCGCATAGGTGCTCTTGCCGAGGCAGATCACCAGCACATCCTCGGGCACGCGGAAATATTCGACCGTGCGCGCCAGCGCGAAGGAGTTGGGCGGGATGATGCACACGTCGGTCTTCCGGTCGACCAGACTGTCCGCGTCGAAGCTCTTGGGGTCGACCGTCGCCGAATTGACGTTGGTGAAAATCTTGAACTCGTCCGCCACGCGCGCGTCGTAGCCGTAGGAGGACAATCCGTAGGAGATGCAGCCGTCACGCCGCTGCGCCTCCTCGAACGGCTCGATCATGCCGTGTTTTTGCGCCTGCTCGCGAATCCAGCGGTCGGATAGAATGGCCATGGGCCACGTGATGTGGAACGCGGGCGAGGCGTGCAAGCCTCCCCGCGCCAATTATCCGCCAACTTGCGCCCGAAACCCTTCGTCAGAGGCTGGCCAGCAGCGTCGCGTTGCCGCCCGCTGCGGTCGTATCCACCGTCACCACGCGTTCGGTGGCGAAGCGCGACACGTAATGCGGGCCGCCTGCCTTGGGGCCGGTGCCCGAGAGGCCTTCGCCGCCGAAGGGCTGGCTTTCGACGACTGCGCCGATCTGGTTGCGGTTGACGTAGAAATTGCCGACCTTGATCTTCGATTCCACCAGGCGACGCGTCGCCTCGACGCGGCTGTGCAGGCCGCAGGTGAGGCCATAGCCAAGTGCGTTGATGTCATCCACGACCTTTTCCAGGTCCTTGTTCTTGAACTTGGCAATGTGGAGCACGGGGCCGAAGTTCTCACGCTGCAGGTGGCCGATACCCTCGATCTCGATGATCGTCGGCAGGACAAAGCTGCCGCGGGCGAAGGCGGGATCGTCGTCCGCGCGCCAGATCGTGCGACCGATCGTCGCCGAACGCGCCACGTGGCGTTCCAGCGCGGCCTGCGCGTCATGGTCGATCACCGGGCCGACATCGGTGGCGAATTCGGTGGGGTCGCCGACGACCAGCGCCTGGAAGGCGCCGCGAATCATCGTGACCATCTCGTCGTAGACATCTTCCTGGATGTAGAGCACGCGCTGTGCGGAGCAGCGCTGCCCGGCGCTCTGGAAGGCGCTGGCGATCACGTCGCGCGTCACCTGTTCGGGCAGGGCGGTGGAGTCCACGATCATGGCGTTCTGCCCGCCGGTTTCGGCGATCAGCGTGGCGATGGAACCCTCGCGTGCGGCGAGCGAACGATTGATGGCATGCGCGGTCTGGGTGCTGCCCGTGAAGGAGACACCTGCGATACGCGTGTCGGACGTAATCAGCTGGCCGACTTCGCCTGCCCCGGGCAGAAGCTGGAAGACTTCCTCGGGAATGCCCGCATCGTGGCACAGTTTCACTGCCAGCGCCGCGATCAGTGGGGTCTGTTCGGCGGGCTTGGCGACCACCGTGTTGCCTGCGGCAAGTGCGGCAGCGGCCGGGCCGATGAAGATCGCCAGCGGGAAGTTCCATGGACTGATCGTCGCGAAAACGCCGCGCCCGGCCAGCTTGAGGTAGTTTTCCTCACCCGTCGGCCCCGGTAGCGGGGTGGGTTCGGCGAAGAGCCTGCGCGCCTCGGTGGCGTAATACCGTAGGAAATCGACCGCTTCGCGCAGTTCCAGCACGGAATCGACGATCGTCTTGCCCGCTTCCAGCTGGCACAGAGACAGGATTTCGTCCGTATGGGCCTCGAATTCGTCCGCCGCCGCTTCCAGCAGCGCGGCGCGCTTTTCGCCGCCCAGCGCATTCCAGCCCGGCTGGATCGCCTCGGCCTTGGTGATCGCCATGTCGACTTCCTCGGCGCTGGCATCGCGGCGGGTGCCGATCCGCAGACCATGGTCGAAAGGCGCGGTAATCGGGGCGATTTCGCCGGGAATTTCGGCCTTGAAAGTGGGCGCGGCTTCCCACTGCCGGTCGCGCAGGTTGTGCAGCCGCTTGAGCAGCGGTTCGCGCACCAGCGGGTCGGCCAGATCGATTCCGGCGCTGTTTACGCGGCCCGGGAAAATGTCCCTCGGCAGCGGGATCGCGGGATTGCGCTTGGGCTCCATCGCGGCCAGTTCTGCCACTGGATCGGCAGCCAGATCTTCTGCGGTCTGATCGGTATCCGCCATCCGGTTTACGAAGGAGCTGTTGGCTCCGTTTTCGAGCAGGCGGCGCACCAGATAGGCGAGCAGGTCCTTGTGCCCGCCGACGGGCGCATAGATGCGCACGGGGGTTTTCGCGTCACCTTCCGCCTTGCCCAGCGCGGCGTACAGCTCTTCGCCCATGCCGTGCAGGCGCTGGAATTCGAACTCGGTACCGGCGGACGCGCGCTGCTTGATCGCGGCGATCGTGTAGGCGTTGTGCGTGGCGAAGGCGCCGTAGATGCGCTTCGGAGCGGACAGCAGCACATCCGCGCAGGCCATGAAGGATACGTCGGTCGAAACCTTGCGGGTGAAGACGGGGAAATCGTCGAGGCCCGCCACCTGGCTGATCTTGATCTCGGTATCCCAGTACGCGCCCTTCACAAGCCGGATCATGAACTTGCGATCATGCTTTTCGGCAAGGTCGATCAGCCACTGGCACAGGGGAACGCCCCGCTTCTGATAGGCCTGAACCGCCAGGCCGAAGCCGGTCCACTGCGAGCCGTCCTCGCGCACGAAGAGCGAATCGTCCGCCGCCATCGTCTCGAACACGTCGAGCGAAAGCTCCAGCCGGTCCGCTTCCTCCGCATCGATGGTGAAGTGGATATTGGCGTCGCGCGCACGGCGGGCGAGATCGTTCACGATCGGCACCAGCGCAGTGACTGCCTTCTCCCCATGGAAGATGTCGTACTTTGGATAGAGCGCGGTCAGCTTCACCGAAATGCCGGGGCTGCCGGTCAGCGTGCCGTCGCTTTCCGACTTCAGACGCTCGATGGCATCGATGTAGGCTTTGCGATAGCGGTCGGCATCGGCGAAGGTCATCGCCGCTTCGCCGAGCATGTCGAAACTGTGGGTGAGGCCTTTGTCGCGTTCCGGAGCCGCGCGCTTGAGCGCTTCGGTCATGTTGCGACCGAATACGAACTGACCGCCGAGGATGCGCATGGCCTGCCAGGTGGCGTTGCGGATCACCGGCTCACCCAGCCGGTTCATCGCGCCGCGCAGGGTGCGTTCCATCTTCTTGTGATGCAGTTCGGGGCGTTCGAGCACCTCGCCGGTCAGCATCAGGGAGAAGGTGGCGGCATTGACGAAGGTGGAATCCGATTCGTTCAGGTGCTCGCGCCAGTTGATCTCGCCGATCTTGTCCCGGATCAGCGCGTCTGCCGTACGCGCATCGGGCACTCGCAGCAGTGCTTCGGCAAGGCACATCAGCGCGATGCCTTCCCGGGTGTTCAGCCCGTACTGGTGCAGGAAGGCGTCGATCCCGCCGACCTCGCGCTTGCGCGCATCCTTGATCAGATCGACGGCATAGGCATGGATATGGCCATGATCGCGTGAGAAAACCTCCGTCTGGCGCAGCCGCTCCTTGACGCAGGCCTCTTCCTCCTGCCGGAAGGCCTTGCGGATCGCGCTCCGGTCGAGCGGATCGGTGCTGGGCATAGGCGCGTGGTCGGCGGGCGGGTTGGGTGTCATCATGTCCATCTTGCTTCGAGGTGGCCCTAACTACTTCGTATATCAAGCTTTGCGTAGCGTCTGCCTGCCTGGTGGGCCGCAAAGGCTGAAGGCTCGACGTTTTCCCGGCGAACGGTTAGGCGGTTTCAGCAGCAGCCGCGACGGGACGGGCGGCGAGGGGAATTCGATGACACTCGAGGAGGAATTGCAGGCATTCCCGCTAACCGGGCGGTTCCTGTTCGGCCGCCTGCGCGAGGCCCTGAGCCATGACGAGCGCGTCGCGCTCGAGGCGCTGCCGGAAGACATTGCCACTTATCAGGGCAGTTCGCGGATCGTGGAGGCCGGATCGGCCTGCGCCCGCAGCACGCTGCTGGTCGAAGGTTTCATCATTCGCGGCCTCGCCGGGACAAGTGGCGCAGGCGAGAAGCGATCGGCGCTGAGCGTGCATGTACCCGGAGATTTCGTGGACCTGCACTGCTTCGCGCTGAAACGGCTGGATCATAATGTCGATACGATCGGCCCGGCCAAGCTCGCATACATCCCGCACGAGAAGCTGCGCGAAGTCCTGCAGGAGAGACCGCATCTCGGCCGCATGCTGTGGGGATCGACCCTGCTCGATGCCGCCATGCACCGTCAGTGGATCATGAAGCTCGAACAGCTCACCACACCGCGCCGCATCGCGCACATCTTTGCGGAGTTGTGGCGACGGCTGGAAATGGTCGGTCTGGCGCAGAGCGACGGGTTCGAGAGCCCGCTGACCCAGGCCGATCTGGCCGACATGAGCGGGGCGACCGCGGTGCATGCCAACCGGGCCCTGCGCGAACTGCGCGAACGCGGCCTGGCCGAGTTTAGGCGCGGGCGCCTGTTTTCGACAGACCGGGCCGGGCTGGAGGAATATGCGGATTTTTCGGCCGACTACCTGTATGGGGAAGGCCAGCTTTCTCCTCTCCCCGGACCTGTCGCGGTCAGGCCGAGGTTGAGTACGTAGTTTTTTCAGTGGGTTTGCCTTTGCAAACAGCCTGAAACTAACATGCATCAGTAGACGGTCCGCGTGGGCGCTGGCTATCGCGCACAGGCGGAACGAAACGGGTGGAGTGACGGGGGCGCGATGGAATTTCCTAACACCGGCGATTTTCTCGCTGGAAGACTGCGCGACAAGCTCAGCCAGGACGATCTCGAATTCATCGAATCCCTTGTCGCCGAAACGCGACAGGGCGAAACCGGCGACGTGCTGCTTTCGCGCGGGGCGGTGACCGAACAAAGCACCATCCTGATTTCGGGCTATATCTTCCGGACGATCGAGAGCGACAATCGGCGCTTCATCGTCGGGGTTCACGTGCCCGGCGATTTCGTCGACCTGCACGGCTTCGCGCTCAAGCGGCTCGATCACTCGATCGTCGCAGCGGGCCCGATCACCTACGGAATTGCCCCGCATGAGCGGCTGCGCGATGCACTGGAGCACCGCCCGCGCGTAGCCCGTGCGCTGTGGTTCGCGACGCTGCTGGACGCCGCGATCCACCGCAAATGGATCCAGATGCTGGAGCAACTCGACGCGCCGCGCCGGATCGCGCACATCTACTGCGAACTTCATCGTCGCTTCGAACTTGTGGGGCAGGCCAATGCGCGGTCCCTGCGCACGCCCTTCACCCAGATCGACCTGGCCGACATGTGCGGCGTCAGCGCGATCCATGCCAACCGTGCAGTGGGCAAGCTGCGCGAACTGGAGCTGGCCGAAATCCGCCGGGGCGACCTCTATACGTCCGACTGGGACGCCTTGCGCGCCTATGCGCAGTTCCAGGCAGACTACCTCTATGGGGACGGCCCGCTCCGCTTCGACCAGGACTGGCTTTGAGCGGCCCGCGGCAAGGCTAAATCGCTGAAATCGGGGATTGGCGGTTGCCCGGCGGGGCGCCATTTGCCACAAGCGCGAGCTGAGCGGGAGGCATCCGGGCTCTTTTTCCGTGGCCGGTGATCCCAAACCCGGCGGCCTCGCATCGTGGCGCGGCCATCCCGGCGTTGCCCCCAGCAGGAGGATGGCTTGGCCGAACCGACCGATAGCGATGACCAGATCATCGCCGAACCGCTGACCGAACTGCCCATTCGCACGGCGCACAGCGGCTTCTATCGCGGTTTCAACACCCGGGTCACGATCCCCGGCAAGGTTGCCGTTGCCATCCTGATCGCGTGGGTCGTGCTGTTCCCGCAGGCGGCATCGGACGCGCTGACGCTGGCGAACACGACGCTGATCGAAGCCTTTGCCGGCTGGTACGTCTATCTCGTGGCGTTCCTCACCATCATCGCGCTTGTCCTGGCGATCCTTCCGCAATCGGGATCGCTGAGGCTGGGCGCACCGGGCGAAAAGCCGGAATTCGGCTATTTCTCTTGGTTCGCGATGCTGTTCGGCGCAGGGATCGGGATCGGCCTGCTGACCTATTCGACCGGCGAGCCGCTCGCACATTTCCAGACCAATCCGGAAACCATCAGCGGCGCGATTGCACCGGCCTCGCAGGCGAATGTGAGGCCGTCGTTCGTCTACACCTTCTTCCACTGGGGCTTTGCTGCCTGGTCCACCTATGCGCTGGTCGGCCTGGCGGTCGGCTACGTTGCCTATCGCCGGGGCCTGCCGCTGACGATCCGCAGCGCGCTGGCGCCGCTTTTCGGCACTCGCATGTCCGGGATCGTCGGCCATCTGGTGGATGTCGTCGCGGTTGTCGCCACCATTCTCGGCGTGGCGGTGACGCTGGGCTTCGGGGTCGAGCAATTCGTTGCCGGGCTCGACCGGCTGGGGCTGGGCGAATGGCTGATGACATCCGACGATACCGCATCGCCCGAAGCCATCATCCTCGCCGTGACCCTGCTGGTCGGTGCGTCGACCCTGTCGGCGATCTCGGGCGTGGGCAACGGCATTCGTATCCTTTCCAACCTCAACATGGGCCTGTCCTTCCTGTTGCTCGCCGTGTTTCTGATCTTCGGTTCGGGGCTGCTGGCCATGGAGCTGCTGGGCGTGGGCCTGTTCGACTATCTGCGCCGCCTGCCCGAACTGGCGTTCATGCTGTTTTCGAGCGACGGCAGCCCGGTCGGTGACGCGCTGGTGCAATGGCAGCTCGACTGGTCGATCTTCTACTGGGCCTGGTGGATCGCCTTCGCGCCCTTCGTGGGCATGTTCATCGCGCGCGTCTCTCGCGGCCGCACGGTGCGCGAGTTCGTGCTGGGGGTGGTGCTGGTGCCATCGCTGATGGGGTTCATCTGGATGACCGTGGTCGGCGGCACCGCGATCGATCTAGAACTGAGCGGCATCGCCAATGGTGCCATCCTGGATGCGACCATTTCCGACCAGCTCTATGCCACCTTGTCCGCCATGCTCAGCGGACCGGCGGCCACGCTGATGTCGGGCCTCGTCGTTATCCTGCTGATGACCTACCTCATCACGTCTGCCGACAGTGCGATCCTGATCATAAACACCATCAACGGTGCAGGCGACGACGATGCCGACCGTCGGCGGCACATCCTGTTCTGGGGTGGGGCGCTGGGCCTGGTGGTGGCAAGCATGCTGATCCTGGGCGGGATCGATGCGCTGCAGACGACGATGATCCTCGGGGCGTTGCCCTTCTCCGTGGTGGTCGCGCTGATGGCGTGCTCGCTTGTCAAGGCGATCGTGTTCGATGTGCGACGCAAGCGCCACGGCGTGGCGACCCATAGCGAAACGATCCTGGCCACCCAGGCCGAGGCAGAGGCTGCCGCGAGGGAAGAGCAGGCGGCGCTCGCAGGCGATCAGCCCATCAAGCCGGCCTGAGCGGGCGAGGCGGCAGCCCCATTGCGGGCGCTGTCGGTGAAATCTCCCTCGACTGCGCCGGCCTCCACCGCCACGCGGATCGCCTGCGCGGTGTTGGCGACGCCCAGCCTTACGAGGATCGTTGCGCGGTATTTTTCGACCGTGCGCGGAGAAATCTCGAGTTCCTTGGCGATGGCCTTGTTGGTGCCGTGGGAGATCAGGTTGACGAGCACTTCGCGTTCGCGTGCGGTCAGGCCTGCCAGAAGCCGACGCGCCTCGGCCACGCGGCGCTTGCGGTCCAGCGTTTCGCGCATTGCGGGTTCGATCCGGCCGATCTCGTCGGAAAACTCCTCGACCGTGAAGGGCCAGGCAAGATAGCTCGCCGCGCCCGCCTGCATCGCGGTGACCGCGCGGGAGAAGCTGGGGTTTTCTGAATACCCGACCACCGGAACTAGCTGCGGCGCATCGCGCAATCTATCGCATAGCCCGGCTGCCGCCCCGTCCGCGTCATGCACCAGCGCCAGGCTTTCTTCGCGGGCGAAGGTCAGAAAGTCGGCAGCGGTCTCGAAGGGTTCGGCGTGCCGTTCCCCCTTCAGCAGCACCCGGCAGACCTCCGCCCGCCTTTCGGCCTTGGGATCGATTACGAAGACAGTTTTCATGCAGCCCCTTCCCCCAGCCCCATGCCCCTTCGTTCAACCCGCGTAGCTGCGGGGAACCGAATGACTTCAGGATCTTGGGGGAATGTCGGAGAGCGGGAGGGGGTTTGTCAATGCGGGCCTTGGATCCCGCCATCTGGTATCCTCAGACTCCGCAGCGGCCCGGCCTCGCCTCAGCCGCTGTTTGCCGTTTTGAGCGCGTCCCGGATTTCGATGACGTCGGCGCGCAGGACATCGATCGCCTCGATCTGCGTTTCGCCGATCGATCCCAGCAGCAGGCGGCGGGAGCCTTCGTAGAAGTGCAGCAGGCTGGCGGAGAGTTCGTTGTCCCTGTCCACGCCCATTTCCAGCGCGGTCAGGATCGCGATGCCCCGCGTGATGGCGGCGCTGCGCCCGGCGCGGTTGCCGCGCATGTCCGCCTGGCGCAGCATGCCGAGCGTGAGCGCCAGCTCGTCGAGGCAATAGACCACGATATCCTGCGCGGTGCCGCCCTGCACGCGGGCATCGAAGTTGGCCTGCTGGTAGGCGGCGCGGGGTTCGGATGACGCGAGCATGATCAGTTACGCTGCGCGTTCCAGACGTCGATCTGGGACTTGAGGAAATCCAGGGTCGACTGCGATGCCGCCACGCGCGCATCCGACTTGGAGAAGCGCGCGACCATGTCGGCCCGCAGCGCTTCCTGCTTCTCGGCCAGTTCGGCCAGATTTTCGCTGATGTCCTCCGACAGGTCGGTGTAGCGCGCGACCGAGCCTGCAAGCGAGCCGGGATCGGTGGAGATGGCATTGTTGCGCGCGATCCTGTCGATCGTCGCGAAGATCCCGTTGATGCCGGGCGTGAACATCGCAGCGACCGCGTCCGGATTTTCGGCAAGCGCCCGTTCCAGCTGTGCGCTGTCGAGCTTGAACGTGCCGTCGCGCTGAATGCCCACGCCCAGTTCGGCGAGTGTCCTCGGGCTGCCTTCGGGCGCGTTGGGCATGATGATCTTGCTGCCCAGCGCGGAAAATTCGCGGCGCAGCGCGCGCGCACCATAGTCGCGCGACAGGTCGCCGGTCAGCGCGTCGGTGGCGGCGTTCAGTTCCCCGGCGATTTCGTTGAGCGCTCCGACGATATCGGTCATCGCGCTGGTAACGGCCTGCTTGGGATTGCCGAAGGCGATGGTGGTCGGCGCGCCAATATTGGCCCCCGTCAGTTCCAGCGAGACGCCCGGGGCGGCATTCTCGATCCGGTTGCTGGGGCTGGTCCGGGCCACGCCATCAAGCGTGAACTCCGCGTCCTGGGCTGTCGAGGTCAGGCGCGCGGCATCGCCGTCCTGCGGACGCCAGTCGAGCAGTTCGAGCCCCTGCGGACCGGTGAGGATCGTGCCTGGATTGTCTTCGGTCGATTCGATCACGAAGCCGTTCTTCGCGCCCTCCGCGCCCTGGAGCACCAGTCGCGATCCGCTGCCGGTATCGGCAACATAGGCGCTGACGGAGGTGCCCTTGGCGTTGATGGCCCGGGCAATGTCGGCAAGCGTGGAGCCTGCCGCGATGTCGATATCCACCGCAGCCTGCCCGGTGTCTTCGGTAAAGCTGGTGCCCGCCACCGTGCCGAAGCGCAGGGTCAGCGTGCCCGACCCCACGGCGTCGCTCGCCCCATAGCTGGGAGTCAGCAGCGTCTGCGATTGCGCCAGCTTCGATACTTCGAGCGAGTGGGTTCCCTTGCCCGAGGTGCCGATAGGTGCGGACACCCGGGCGACGCTGGCATTGGCGATGCCGGGCTGCGCGGAGAGATCGCCGGTGCGCACGCGGTCGCCCAGCGCGCTGGCGAAAGAGGAGAGCAGGTTGCGCAGGGTCGAGGCGGTCGAGATCTGCCGTTCGAGCACTTCCGACTTGTTTTCCAGCCGCTGCTGGCGCGGTTCGAACTGGGCGCGGGCAAGCTCTTCGGCGAGCGAGACCATGTCCACGCCGCTGCCGATGCCCAGGCTGTTGGCTATCGAGGAGCCGGATGTGCGGGTCGTTTCCATCACCGCCTAGAACGGCAGCGAGGGCGACCGCTTAAGGGGGAAATGTCAGTTTTCCAGTCGTCCATCCGCATCGAAGCGCAGGGCCACCGGCACCTCGATCGCGGGCAGCGGCGGCAGTTCGCCCCGCTTAAGCGAGAGCACGTAGGCCAGCACCGATGCGATGGCGCCATACAGGTCTTCGCAGATCATCTGCCGTTCGCGGCTGGTGAAATAGACCGAGCGGGCAAGCTGCGGATATTCGAGCGTCGGCAGGCCGAATTCGCGCGCCAGTTCCTTCATCGCCAGCGCCTTTTCGCCGCGGCCCTTGGCGAGCACGATGGGAGCGGACGCCTTTTCCGGGTCGTAGGTCATGGCGACGGCGAAATGCGTCGGGTTGGTGATCACGAACTGCGCCTCGCGCATCGCGCCGGAGACGGAGCCTGCGGCAATATCACGCTGGCGCTGGCGCCGCTGCGCCTTGGCTTCAGGCGAGCCTTCACTTTCCTTGTGCTCGTCCTTCATTTCCTGGTGGCTCATCTTGAGTTTCTTGTTCCGGCGAACCCACTGGATCGGCAGGTCGACTGCCGCGATCACGATCAGCCCACCGCACAGAGCGACGAACAGCGAGATAACCGACCACCAGGCGGTGGAAAGCTGCGCGGAGAGATTACCTCGACCCAGGCCCAGCAGGCTGTCCCACGAATAGTACCACCACAGCCCCGCGATCCCGCCCAGCAGCGTGATCTTGAGCAGGCCCTTGCCCATCTCGATCAGGCCATTGGGGCCGAACATGCGCTTCAGGCCCGACGCCGGATTGATCCGCGTGTGCTTGAATTCCAGGTTCTTCATCACGAAGCGCCCGCGCCCGAAAGCCAGCTGGCTGGCCAGCGTCACCAGGATCACCGGCACGGCCAGCGCGAGGATCGGCGGGAGGCTGGCGGCCAGCCCCTGCATGAGCATCCGGCCGGGCCTGAAATCGGTCAGCTCGCCATGGTCGAAATTGAAGCTTTCGCGCAGCAGGCTGGACATGTCGCCCAGCAGCCAGGGCCCCCCGAATGCGAGCCAGCCTGCGCCGACCAGCATGACTGCCGCCGTGCCCAGATCCTTGGAGCGCAGCACGTCGCCCTTGCTGGCGGCGTCCTTCAGACGCTTCTCGGTTGGTGCGAATGTCTTCTCGCCCGCGGTCTCGTTGCTCATGGCGTCACCACGCTTTCCGCCTGCGCCAGGCCGAGTTCGACCAGATCGGTGAACTGGTCATAGATCAGCGGCGCGCTGATGATCAGCGCGGCGATTCCCGCCAGCACGCCCGCCGGCAGGCCGAGCGCGAAGAGGTTGAGCGAGGGTGCCGAACGGCTGAGAATGCCGGTCAGGATCTGCACCAGCAGCAGGATCAGGGTGACGGGCAGCGCGATCCGCAGCGCGGTCTCGAAGGTGGCGGCGCCAAATCCGGCAATCGCTTGGACCCGCTCGGGCCCGAGCCAGGTCTCGCCCGGCGGAAAGGCGCGATAGCTTTCCGTGACCAGTGCGATCCAGTGGAGGTGCGCGCCGGTCGCCAAGAAGATCAGCGTGAGCACGATGATGAAATACTGGCCGAAGGCGGTGGTGGTGCCGCCGGTGCCGGGATCGGCGGTCTGTGCCATGCTCATTCCCATGGCGCCGCCGATCACCTCTGCGGCAATGGTGGGGGCGGCGAAAGCGAGCTGCAGCACGAAGCCCAGCAGCAGGCCGATCAACGCCTCGCCCGCCAGCATCAGCATGCCTTCCAGCGTCAGCAGCGCTTCGGGCGTGGGGATTTCGGGCAGCCAGATGGAGATGAAGATCGCCATCGCCCCGGTGAAGGATACGCGGACCATTACGGGCACGTTGGATGCGCCGAAGAACGGTGCGGCGAGCAGGGCTGCGCCCACCCGCGTCATCAGGAAGACGACGCGCCAGATCTCGGCCTCGAATCCGCCAAGCCCGAAGTCGAGCGCGATCATCGGCCTTCTCTAGTGCCCGATCCGGGCGATCTCGACGAAGATGTCCTGTGTGAAATCCGTCACCAGCGCCATCATCGACGCGCCGAGCACGACCAGGACGAAGGCGACCGCCGCCAGCTTCGGGACGAAGGTGAGCGTCTGTTCGTTCACCGAGGTGGCTGCCTGGATCAGACCGATCACCAGGCCGAGGCCCAGCGCCGCAAGCAGGATCGGCGCGGCGACCAGCGCGGTGGTCCACAGCATGCGATCGGCCATGGAAAGCAGGAGAGACATTTCGTCCATCGAACGGCTCACATGAAACTTGAGGCGAGGGAGCCCATCAGCAGCGACCACCCGTCCACCAGGACGAACAGGAGCAGCTTGAAGGGTAGCGAAACTAGCATCGGGCTCATCATCATCATGCCAAGGCTCATCAGCACGGAAGAGACGACAAGATCGATGACGAGGAAGGGCAGGAACAGCATGAAGCCGATCTGGAAGGCGGTTTTCAGTTCGCTGGTGACGAAGGCGGGCAGCAGGATCGAGAAGGGAACGTCCTGCGGGCTTTCGAACTTGGGCGCATCGGCGATGTCCGCGAACATCTGCAGGTCGTTCTCGCGCGTCTGGCGGATCATGAATGTGTGGAGCTCGCCCCCGGCCCGCTCGATCGCGACCTCGGCGTTGATCTGCCCGGCGGAATAGGGCTCTATCGCCGCGGTGTTCACCCTCTCGAGCGTGGGCGCCATGATGAACAATGACAGGAACAGCGAAATCCCGATCAGCACCTGATTGGGCGGCGATTGCTGGAGGCCCAGCGCCTGGCGCAGAATCGCCAGCACCACGATGATGCGCGTGAAGCTGGTCATCATCAGCAGAAGGGCGGGCAGGAATGTCAGCAGCCCCATGACAAGGAGCAGCTGGAGCGACAGGCTCAGCGGTTCGCCGCCAGCTCCGCCGAGTTCGCCGAACGCGCGGTCGAGCGCGCCTGCGGCGGCGCTATCCGCGGGTACGCCAGCCGCAGCCGACGCGGCGCCGGTATAGGCGAGCGCGCCGAGCGTGGCGGCCCATCTGCCCAGCAGCCGAAAACTGCGGGCGATCATGCGGCTTCGTCCTGCGCAATCTGGACCGGGTCCGTGGCGGCGGGCTTCGGGCGTGCAGGCGCTTCGGCCAGACGGGTCAGTCCGCCCTTTGACGTCGATACGAGGATTTCCTTGCCGTGAAACTCGATCCCCGCGAGCCGCAGCGTGGGCGAAAGCATGGTCGTCTCCACGATGCGCACGGCCTTGGTGCCCCCGCCGCTCGGCCCGCCGAGCTGGCCCTGCATGCGCTTGGCCAGCTTCAGGCTGCCCCAGATCATCAGGCCGATCAGCGGCAGCAGGATCAGCAGCTTGAGGATGTAGAGCAGCATCAGATCTGTTCCACGATCGGCGGCGGTGCGCGCCGCTCTTCCATCGGCGCGTGCCCATCGCCCTGCGTTGCGGGCTGGGCGGGCACCTGCGGGGCGGTGGCGGCCGAAGCGCCGGCCCCGGCATTCGCGCCGATCAGTTCGAGAATACGGATGGCGAAGCGATTGCCCTGCGCCACCACTTCGCCGCGCGCGATCAGCCGCCCGTTGACCATGATGTCGAGCGGCTCGTCGGTCAGCCGGTCGAGTTCGACCACGCTGTCTTCCCCCAGCGCGAGGATTTCGCGCAAGGGGAGGTTCTTGCGGCCGAGCTCCACCGTCAGGCGAACGTCGATTTCCTGGATCAGGCCGTAGCCATCGAATGGCATGGTCATGGCTTAGGTGTTCCTCAGGGATGTGTGATGGATTTCGAGCGCGACGCGATCGTCGATCGCGCCCACCGCGCCGTGCGCGATGATCGTCTCGGCTACGGAAAGCGGTACGCTGCGGTGGATCGACACCGGCAGCATCGCGCCCACCTGCAGGCCTGCAATGCGGTGCAGCGGAACCGGCATGTCGACCAGCGTGGCGGTGGTGGACAGTTCCACCTGGGCAAGCGCGGATTTCTCGATCCCGCGTTCGCCGATGCTGCGGCGGGCTGCCTTTTTGACCGGAGCATGCGTCGCGAACTGGGCAAAGGTCGCCTCGCACACGCCGACCTTGAAGTGGAGCGTCGGGACGTCGGGCCGGTTTACCGCAAGGGTCGCAACCAGCACCGGTGCGCGCGCCGAGTCTGGCACGATCTCGGCGAGGGTGCTGCCACGCTCGCCCGCCACGAGATTGTCCTGCCCGCTTGCCTCGACCGCCGCACCCAGCAATTCGGCCTCGATCTGGCGGGCGAAGCGGTCCGCCGACGCGGGCAGCGTCGCTGCACCCTCGAAACCCTGACCATCGCCGCCCAGCATCCGGTCGAATTCACCGATCAGCGCGTCGACCCTGGCGCTGGCCAGCACGCCGAGCCCCTTGCCGGGCAGTGCGAAGCGCGCGTGGTGCGTCCCTGCGCCCAGCGTTTCGCCCAGAGCGGTAACCGGCGCCTTCTCGCTCTCCACCATTTCGGTTTCGAGCTTGCGCGCGTCGAACAGCCTGGCGAGGCGCGGCTGCAGCGCCCGGGCGAAGCGCGTGCCGAAGCGCGCGAACTCGCCTGCCAGATCCACCGTGTCCACGGTGTTCGCCAGCAGCTCCGGACAGTGCTGCGCAGCGCGTGCCGCGCCGGAAGGGGCGGACGTTTCGATCATTGAACGATGAGCGAGCGGAAATAGACGTTGTCGACCCCGCCGAAGCCTTCATGCGCGATCAGCTCTTCGTTGATCGCAGCCGCCAGCCGCTTCTGCAGCTTGGCCTTGCCATCGGCGCTGGAGATATCGGCCATGTCGGTCGAGGCGAGTTCGGTGAGGATGCGCGAACGGATCGCCAGTTCGTGATCGTGAATCCACATCAGCACGCGGCCGTCCTTCTGGGTCGACGCGGCGAGGCTGACCTGCACGAGGTTGACGCCCCCGGCGAGGTTGGAGGTGAACTCCTCCTGGAATTCGTAGTAGGCGGTGCGGTACTTGCTGCCGCCCGATCCATGGACGACCTTGCCGCCCTTGGTATCCTTCTCGCCCTTGATCTCGTAAGGGTCCGTCTCCCCTTTGAGGACGTATTGCGGGCCGGTGTCTTCCTTCTCTTCGTGCGCGCCGCCAATCATGCCGGTGGCGAAGGCGGCATAGGTACCCCCGCCGCCCGCACCGATAAGGACGAGCCCGATCAGCAGGAATTTCATGAAACCGCCCTTCTTCTTCTTGGGCGCGTCGTCAGTCGTTTCGGCGTCTTTGCTCATGGTTAATCCGGTCTATGGGGTGGTGGTTAATCAGGCGTAAATTCCGCCATCGGATTTCGGATTGCGCTGGCCCTGCGGGTCGCCTGCGGATGACGGGTTGCGCCCCTGGCGGGAGTGTTCGCGCCGGTCGGACTGGCTGGCGCCCGCATCGCCGGACTGGCGCGCCCCGGGCTCTGCGCCGGCGCCGGAGGTTCCTGACTGGTTGGCCTGGTTTTGCGCGGAGCCGGTCGCCTGCGCTTCGCTGCCGCGCAGCTGCGGCCGGTCGGCAGCAATGGCCGCAGCGACCGAACGCTGCGTCTCGCTGTCCTGCGCCGCGACCTCGACGTCGAGCGTGCGTCCGCTGGTCTCGAAGGTCAGCGACAGGTTGCCGAGTTCCTTGTGCGCCACGGCGATGGTGGCCGACGCGCTGCCCGCGCTGTCGCGCGCGGCGGCAATCCTGTCCACCAGCGCGGCAAGCTCGGGGAAATGGGGCAGGGGGGTGGACGGGGTTGCCACTCCGAGCGGAGCGGCTGCTGAAGGGCTGCCCGGAAGCGACGCGGCGAGGGGCGACGTAGCGGAAGCGGGGTTCGCTCCCGCATTCGAACCAGCGGAGAGCAGGGCGGGCTGGGCCTGGTCGACACCAGAGGCCGGTCTTTCCGCCGCGCGGATATGCAGGCTCATACCGGTCTGCGCGCCATCCCGATCGTTCTTGGCGGGTTGAGCGGCGGATGTTCTCTGCCCGGCCTGACGCTCGGCATTCCCGGAGGGAGCCTCTTCGCTGCCCCCGCCATCGGAGCGAGCGAGGTCGCCACCTTCCTGCGAAGCGATATTCTGGAACCCGCTCGTCCCTGGAAGCACTTTTGCAACCGCGCTGTCGCTGGTGGTGGCTGCCGTCACGGGACGCGAAGCGGGGCCGCCACCTGCCTCGGGCCGGATGGCCCCTCCCGCACGGAGCGGCGCGCCTGCGGTGGGCGCCACAAGCTGTGCGACGATGCTTACCGGGGCTAGTTGCGCCTGTTCGGATTCGCCCTGCGCGCCTGCCTCCGGCGACCGGGTTTCAGCGTCATCGGCAGTCGGGCTCGACGGGTCGCTCTCCGGAAGAATCCCGGTCTCCGCGCCTTCACGGGACACGGGCTTGTCCGACCCGGCATCGGCTTCGCCGTTCACTGCAAGCTGCTCGCGCGTCAGGCCCGGAACATAGCCGCGGCCGTTTGCCTCCAGACCGGCAGTTTCGGGCCGCGCTTGCGGCAAGGCTTTGCCGGTCGTCGCAAGCGGATCGGCGCCCGGTTGCCCGTTCTGAAATGCGCCTTTGGAGGCGGGGGGCAAGACGGCTGTATCTCCGGCCCCGGCATTGGTGGTTTCCTGCGGATCCCCGGCGCCTTTACCGCCAGTGCCGACAGCCTGGCCGAGCAATTGCGCGAAGGCCTGCGGCAGCGTTCGCCCCGCTTCCAGCGGAGGCAGACCCTCGAGCGGGAGCCCCGGGTTTTCCGAGGATACGGCAGCGGACAGATTGAGAGATAGCGCGGTCATTAGGGCCCCGTCGGTTGATCGCATCCCGCTATTCAAGATGCGTGCCAACCGGCTGCCGGGCACTCTGCGCGCTTATCTCGCGGCGAGTTTCTCGCGCAGGACGGAGGCCGCTTCGCGGTAATCTTCCTCGGCCCGGCGGCGGCGGCGCTCGTTTCGGGCGAGCGCAGCCATCGAGGCTTCGGACTGGTCGCGCGCGTCCTGCGCATGACGTTCGGCCAGGGCGCTCAGATCGCGCAGGTGGCTGCTCATCGTGCCGCTGCGGCGCAGGCTCTGGGCATCGGTTGCATCCCTGCTGGCAGCGTAGTGCGCCGCGAGTGCGCGGGTCTTGGCGGACACCGCGTCGAGCCGGACGCGCTGCGTCTCCGCCTCGGCGGCGGCGAGGGCGGACTGCCGCTGCTCGACCGTGCGCACACGCTCGATCAGGCGGGTGCGTTTGAGGCGGCGTTGCTCAGCCGTCATCGGTCATCAGGTCCTGCAACTGGCCGACCGCCTCGAACAGCGAAACGTGTTCTGTCACATCCTGACCCAGGAAGGCGGACATCGGCTCGTGCATGGCAATCGCCTTGTCGAGGCTTGCGTCCTGACCGGGTCGGTAGGCACCCATAAGCACCAGATCGCGGTTCTCTTCGTAGACGGCGTTCAGCGCGCGGAACTTGCGCGCGGCGACCACGTGGGCCGGGGGCACGATATCGTTCATCACGCGGCTGAGCGATGCTCCTACGTCAACTGCGGGATAGCGGCCGCGCTGCGCGATATCGCGCGAGAGCACGATATGCCCGTCGAGAATGGAGCGCGCGGTGTCCACTACCGGATCGTTCTGGTCGTCGCCGTCGGCCAGCACGGTGTAGATGCCGGTAATCGCGCCCCCGCTTTGCGCGGAATTGCCCGCGCGCTCGATCAGCTTGGTGATGGTGGAAAGGGCAGAGGGCGGATAGCCGCGCGCCGCGCCGGGCTCACCCAGCAGCATGCCGATCTCGCGCGCGGCATGGGCAACGCGGGTCAGGCTGTCGAGGATCAGCAGCACCTTCTTGCCTTGGCTGCGCAGTTCCTCGGCAATGGAGGTCGCCAGCATCGCGCCGCGCAGGCGCAGGTTCGCGGCATGGTCCGCCGGTACCGCGACGATTGCCGTGCGCTGGCCTTCGGGCCCGCTCATGTGCCGCGCCACGAAATCGGAAACCTCGCGCGCGCGCTCGCCGATCAGGCCCACCACGATGGCATCGGCTTCCGCGCCGCCGACGATCATGTCCATCAGCACGGATTTGCCCACGCCCGATCCTGCCATGATGCCCACGCGCTGGCCGATGCCCAGCGTGGTCAGCGCGTTGAGAGAGCGGATGCCGGTATCGAAAGGCTGGGTCACGCTGGTGCGGTCGAGTGCGCCGGTGCGCCACCCGCCGGCGGGCCATTCGCGCGTGGCGCGTACCGGGCCGCGGCCGTCGATGGGTTGCCCCGAGGCATCGACCGCGCGGCCGAGATATTCCGGCCCCACGGTGAGCATGCCCGGCTTGCCGTCGGGGCGGACCATGGCGCCCGGGCGCAGCAGCACGGTGTCGCCCAGCATCATCATGATCGTGTGGCCGTTACGAAAGCCGATGGCTTCGGCGTAGTGCTGCTGGCCGCCGCCATGGACGATGGAGCATACGCTGCCCACGGGCACGCCGAGACCGCTGACCTCGATCAGCCCGCCATCGCACGCGACCACCCGGCCGAAACGGCGCGGTGCCAGATCGACCGATCCGCCGGAGAGCGGGGTCAATGTCTCGTCGAGCAGGTTCAGCATGGTCTCGGGGTCAGCATTGGCCAAGCGCTTCGGCGATGGCCTGGCGCCATTGCGCCGGCCCGTCTTCTACCCCGCCGTCCTCTGTATCGATGCGCAGCCCGCCGCGCTCGATCGTGGGATCGGGCACCAAGGTCAGGGCCGGATCGATCAGCGGCATGACAAGTGCGTGGTCGCTGGGGTTGAGATGGATCACGCGCTCGTCGGTCTTGCGCTGCAGCAGCGCGGCTGCGGCTTCGACCCGGCGCGCGAGGCCTTCGATATCGAGGGCCAGCGGCAGCACCGCGTCTTCGCACAGCGCGCGCACGGTTTCCTGCAGGCGTTCGCGCAGTTGCCGGGCGCTGTCTTCATCGAAACGCGCGAAGGCCAGGCTTATCGCCTCGCGCGCGGAATCCTCTTCCGCGCGCTGGGCCGCCGCTTCGGCCATTGCTTCCGCGCGCCCTTCCTCGCGGCCCCGGGCGAAAGCGTCCGCCAGGGGATCGGCCTTGCCCGGACCGTCCGAATTGGCGGGTTCGGATGGAACGTAGCCTGCGTGGAAGGTGACGTTGGGGGTGAACCCGCGCCGTTCGCGCAGTTCGTTGACCGGCAGTCTATACGTAGTCATCGTCGGCTTCGCCCATGATGAGTTCGCCGTCCGCGATCAGGCGCTTGGCTATCGCGATAACCTCGCGCTGGGCGGCATCGACCTCGGCCCGCTTGATGCGGCCCATGGTCTCGATCTCGTCGCGCAGGCCGTCGGCCGCGCGGGTCGACATGGCGCCGTAGAAGATCTCGCGGTCGTCCGGGTCGAGCCCGCGCAGCGAGTTGATCAGCGTCTCGTTCTCGATCTCGCGCAGCAGCGTGCCGATCTGGCGGGCGTCGAGCACGAAGAGATGCTCGAACTTGAACATCTCGTGTTCGAGCTGCTGGTGGAGCGCCTTGTCGATCTTGCTGATCTTGGGCATGACCTCCTTTTCCACGCTGCGATGCGCGCGGTTGATGATCTCGGCCGCTTCCTTCACGCCGCCCATGGTCAGCGGAACCGATCCGTGACGGCGTTCGATCATGCCTTCGATCGTGTCTTCCAGGATCGCGATGGCCTGGCGCGAGACGGGACCCAGCCGTGCAACGCGGTGGAGGACGGGTGTGTGCAGTTCGCGCGGCAACGCGGCGAGCGCAGCGGCGGCGGTATCCGTATCCAGTTGCAGCAGCAGCACGGCGATCGCCTGCGGATGCTCGTCAGCCAGCATCTCCGCGATCACGCCGGGATCGAGCCACCGCAGCACCGCGAGCGTGGGGGAGGGTTCCTGCTTCTGATCGGGCGCGACCTGCCTGATGAGGCTGTCCGCCTTCATGTCGCCGACCGCACTGGTCAGCATGCGCTTCACATTATCCACCCGGCCGTGCGCGGAGATCGCGCCGTTGTCGATCGACCGGGAAAAACCCGAGATCGCATCCGAAATTGCGTGCGGATCGATTTCGCCCAGCGCGCACATCCGCGTGGCGAGCTGGCGCAGTTCATTCGGATCGAGCTGGGAGAGGATGCCCGTCGCGTCCTCCTCGCTCATCAGCATGACCATGATGGCCGCGTGGTCGATCCCGGCGCGTGGTTCGCTGGCGACATCGCTCATCTTGCGGCTCCTTCGGGCATCGGCTCGGCCAGCATGCGACGCAGCGCCATCACCGCGTCCTGCGGCTGCTCGTGCGCGATCCGCTGGGCGAGCTGGATCTGTGCATCCAGCCCCTCGCGATCGACCTCGCCATCAGGCGGCAGAAGCTGCGCGGTCGCCGGGTCGTTCTTTTCGTTGGGCTTGCCGCCCTTGCCGCGCAGCATCTTGAGCGCCGGGCGAACCGCCAGTAGCAGCACCAGCAGCACTGCCAGCAAGGCGACCGCGTTGCGGACCACCATGGCGAACCAGCCGGTTTCGTAGAACGGCGGCTCCTCCACCGTCACCTCGGTAAACGGACGGGTCACGACGGTGACGATATCGCCGCGTTCCTCGCGCGCGCCCACCGCGGCGGAGACCAGCTTTTCGATATTCCTGATATCGGCCTGGCTGGCATTGGCGAGCGCGTTCTTGTCGATCGCCACCGCGACGGACACGTGCTTGACCGCGCCGGGCGTGAGGTTGGAGACCGAGACTTCGCGGCCCAGTTCGTAGGTGCGCGAGGCGGAGACATCGGCGGGGCCCTGCGTGGCCTGTTCGGGCGGCGTGTCCTGCGGGGCACGGTCGGCCAGCTCGGGATCGGCAGGCGGGGTGTTCGCGGTCGCGCCGGGAATGCCGCCTGCCTGCGTCTGCGGCATCTGCGTTTCCTGGGTCGTCTCGCGGCGGACCACGCCATCCTTGTCGTAGCTTTCGCGCGCCGAGGTGACCTCGTTCATGTCCAGCTCCACCTGGACCTGGCTGGAGAAGGCGTTCGCGCCGATCATGGGCGCAAGCAGCTGGTCCACCTGCGCGGTCAGCTTGGCTTCCATCTGCGTTTGCAGGTTCAGCCGTTCGCTGTTCGCGCCTTCGCGCCTGCCGGTCAGCAGCTTGCCGTGCTGATCGACCACACGCACCGCGTCGATGGACAGACCGGGCACCGATCCCGCGACCAGATTGACGATTGCCGAAACCTGGCTGTCGGCCAGCTGGCGGCCATTGGCCATGCGCACCATGATCGAGGCCGAAGGCGCAACGTCGTCGCGCACGAAGACGGAGCGTTCGGCCTTGGCGACATGGACGCGCACGCTCTCGACACCGTCGATTTCCTTGATGGTGAGCATCAGCTCGCGCTCCTGCGCGGCTCGGAGCCGATCGCCTTCCAGCGTCCGGCTGGCACCCAGCGGCAGGTTCTCGATCATGTCGGCGCCTGTTTCGGGCGCGGCGATGGCGCCATCCGACGCGACCAGCATGCGCGCGCGATACAAATCGCTTTCGCTGACAGTCAGCGTGCCGGTATTGTTGTCGATCCTGTAGCCGATCCCCGCCTGGTCGAGGCTGGCGACCACCGAGGCGCGGCTGGCATCGTCGAGCGAGGAATACAGAACGCGCTGCGGCCCGGGCGCGAGCGTGGCCCAGAGCAGTGCGGCAATGCCCAGGCCTGCCATCCCGACGAACCAGGGCAGCACTTTCCTGACAAGCGGCTGTGCGGCGAAGGCGCGTGCGCGCTCGCCCACGTTGCCCGTGCCCGAGGTTAGCGGTTCGAGGATGGAGCCTTGGCCCGGCGCAGGTCCTTGCGGGGCGCCGTTAGCGGGTACCAGACCGGCCATTTATCAAACCCCCATCCGCATGATTTCCTGATAGGCGCTGAGCAGCTTGTTGCGCACCTGCAGGGTGGCCTCGAAGGCAACGCCCGCTTCCTGACGGGCCAGCATGACCTTGGCGATATCGGTCACTTCGCCGCGTTCGTAGGCGGCGGTGATGTCGCCCGAACGCTGCTGCGCTGCGTTGACGCCGTCCAGCGCGGTCCTGAGCGAATCCGCAAAGCCGCCGGTTTCCTGCGCGGGCGTGGTCTCTGCGGGAGCGGCGTCCTTGTTCTGGTGCAGTTCCTGCAGCACGCTGGAACGGTCTATGATCTGCTGGCGCAGCGCCATGACCTGATTGATCGAGCCGGCTCCTCCGGCCCCGGAAAGCGGGTTCATCGGGAGCCTCCCACGGCGATCCCGGCCTCACGGAAGGATGCCAGGCGATAGCGCAGCGTGCGTTCGCTGATGCCGAGCTGGCGCGCGGCTTCCGCGCGGCGTCCGTTGCACGCGTCCAGCGTCTCCATGATGGCGTTGGCTTCGTGCTGTTTCACGATCTTGGACAGCTTGCGCGAGCCATTGGCGGGCAAGGCAACCGGCTGGGCCACGGTCTCGGCAATCGGAACCACGGCCGCCCGTTCGCTCGCCGCGACCGAGCGGACCGCGGTGTCGAACACGATGTGTTCTGTGGTGATAGCGGTCTTGCCCGATGCGAGCAGCAGCGCGCGGCGGATCACATTTTCCAGTTCGCGCACATTGCCCGGCCACTTGTGGGCGCGCAGCACGGCGAGCGCGCTTTCGGAGAGCCAGGGAATCGGCTGGCCCTTCGTGTGATGGCGCAGGATCATCGCGAAGGCGAGCGGGGCGATGTCGCCGGTTCGCTCCGCCAGCGGGTGAAGCGTCATCGGGAACACGTTGAGGCGATAGAACAGGTCTTCGCGGAAGCGACCGGCGGCCACTTCGGATGGCAGGTCGCGATTGGCGCAGGCGATCACCCGCACATCCACCTTGACCGGGCTGGTCGCACCGATCGGCACGACTTCGCCTTCCTGCAGCGCGCGCAGCAGCTTCGCCTGCAGCGGCAACGGCATCTCGGCAATCTCGTCGAGCAGCAGCGTGCCGCCATGGGCGGCCCGGAAGAACCCCTCGCCATTGGCATTGGCTCCGGTGAAAGCGCCTTTCTCGTGGCCGAAGAGCAGCGCTTCGAGCATCGTTTCCGGAATGGCGGCACAATTGACCGCGATGAACGGTTTGTCCGACCGCGCGCTGCGCTGGTGCATGAACTTGGACAGCACTTCCTTGCCGGTGCCGGTCGGCCCGTGGATCAGCACGGGAATGTCGGTCTGCGCCAGCCGGTCGGCGAGCGAGATGACCGCAAGCGAAACCGGGTCGGCTGCCACCGGCCCGCCGTTTGCGCACAGAAGCGCGACCAGCGCGGCGGTGGTCGTTTCCCCCGATGGATCGGCGTAGCGGATGGTACCGCCCTTGCCGGCAAGCTCTATGGCGTTGTTTTCTGCCCGTTCGAGCACGACCGTGCGGCCGCTGTGGCTGCCCTTCGGATCGTCCGCGTCGACCAGCTGAACCGGCCGGTCGAAGTAGAGCGATGTGGCGATCCCTGTGAGCCGCGATGCGACGGCACCATGTTGCCGCCTGAATCGCGCGCTCTCGTTAACCCCAATCATGTCGGCCCCCCGTTCAGCCTTTAACGTCTTTCGTTAGGCACGTTTTTGCCGGTGGACGTACAAAACTTGGTTACTTTTAGTCGGCGTGTTTTCCCCATGGGTATAAATACCTATCCCAGAAATGTTTTCGAGCTAAGCCCTTAATTCCCCGCGCACCCTGCCGGTCTGTGTCCCAGCTGCTGCGAACCGATCCTACCCACGGCAGTGATCTTTTTTGTCAGGGAGACTTTGAAATGAGCGTTATCAACACGAACATCAGCGCGATGAAGGCGGCCAATGCGTCGTCGCAGGCCAACAAGGCCCTGGGCACCGCCATGGAGCGGCTTTCCACCGGCAAGCGCATCAACTCGGCCAAGGACGATGCGGCCGGCCTCGCCATTGCCACCAGCATGACCGCGCAGGTCCGCGGCATGAGCCAGGGCATCCGCAACGCCAACGACGGCATTTCCATGGCGCAGACCGCGGAAGGCGCGCTGAGCGAAGTGACCAACATGCTGCAGCGCCAGCGCGAGCTGACGGTACAGGCTTCGAACAACACCTACTCGGCCGGCGACCTCGCCAACCTGAAGTCGGAAATGGATGCCCTCAACACGCAGATCGGCAACGTCCTCGGCAATACCGAGTTCAACGGTCAGAAGCTGTTCGACGCGTCTGCGGGTACCGGCGGCACCGTGACGATCCAGGCGGGTGCAAACGAATCCGATACGGTCGACATCGACCTGTCGACCGACCTCACGAGCGACGCCGATCTGGCCGCCGCCGCGGCGGTTGACGTGACGGCCCTGGCAGCGGGCGACATCGCCCTGTTCGACACCGCGATCGACACGATCTCGACCGTGCGTGCCGGCCTCGGTGCCTCGCAGAACCAGCTGGAATCGGCTGTGACCAACCTCAACAACAACATCACCAACCTCTCCGATGCGCGTTCGCGGATCGAAGATACCGACTACTCCGCCGAAACGACCGCGCTGGCGAAGGCGCAGATCCTCAGCCAGGCTTCGGGCGCCATGCTGGCCCAGGCCAACCAGAGCCAGCAGAACGTCCTGTCGCTGCTGCGCTAAGTTTTCAGCTTACCAACCAACAACAAGGCAGATGGCCCGTCGCTTCCGAGCGGCGGGCCATTTGCATATGAACCTGTGGCAGAAACCTGCGGCCTTCAGGACTTCTGCGGCCAGACCACGAGATCAACGAAGGTCCGCATCACCGGCTCGCCATCAATGCCGTAAAATCCGGTGCTGAAGCGGCTGTCCTTTGCAATCTGCATGATCGCTTCGCATGCGGCGGCGTTGAAGAGCTCATCCTGCCCTCCCGCCCCGATCGCGCAGGCGGTCGCGTTGCCTTCGGGATCGATCGTCAGCCGGTACCACATTTGATTCGCGCCATCTTTCGATTGCGGCCGTGGCAGGTCTTGCGCGGTTACGCTGCGGCCTGAGACGAGTTCCGGGGCGATGGCCCAGGAGACCTGGCTCTCGAATACACGCAATCCCGGTCCTTTCGGGTCGGCGGGAAAGCGTAGAAACCGTGCACGGCGGGTTGCTTGCACGCAGGTTGCCTCGTTCAGGGCGGGATAGATGCTGGCGTGTGTAATCTCGCAGCTTTCCACCCGGCCGCTGGTTCCTACGAGAAGGCGATATCCGACCTGGCCCTGCTCACCGTTACGCATCGACCGGCTGGGGTAAGAGAACCAGCGGTTCGGCTCGGTCTGCGGTTCGGCCTCGGGTAGCGCCCCGTCTTGCGCGAGCAGCGGCCCTCCGGCGAACATGGCGGCCCCCGCAGCCAGCGCAGCGATCCTTTTGCCTGAGCTCACTGCGCCCCCCCTGTTCGACCTTCCGCAAGAGATTTACGGAATGGATCTCCCGGCGCAAGAGCGATGGCCTTGCATCGGCCCTCAAGCGCGCGCGCGTTCACCAAGAATGGTAACCATCCTTGGAAAGGGTGTCTTGGAGAGCGGCTGTTCTTCGCGTTCGAAAACCGCCGGGATGCCCCGGCCACCAATTCGGCTGGCAATGCGATCAGTGCGCGAGGACGATCGAGATCCTGCGGTTGCGTGGGTCTGACGGATCGTCCTTGATCAGCAGTTCGGTATCCGCAACGCCTTCGATGCGGCGGAAGCTCGCATCGGGAATGCCTTCGTTCATCAGCGTCTGCCGGGTGGCTTCCGCGCGTCCGGCGGAGAGCGACCAGTTGTTGACCCGGCCGGGATGCTTCCATTTCAGGCTGTCGGTGTGGCCGCGCACGATGATCTTGCGCTCCTCCGGCTCTATGGCGAGGGCGATGGCGCCCAGCAGGGCCGTGGCCTCGCCGGTAAGCACGGTGGTGCCGAGGTTGAACATCGAGAAATCGGCGTCGTCGACCAGATCGATCCGTACGCCCTCGGTCGTGTCGACCATCTTCACCTGGCTCATCAGCTTGGCCAGCTTGGCATTCTGGGCCAGCTTTTCCTTCGTGCGCGCGGTGATCCGCTGGATCATGCGTGCCGCTTCCTTGGGTCCGCCGCTCGCGTCCCTGGGAATGGTGATGGCCTTGTTGCCGGTCTGCCCCTGGCGGTTGGGATAGTCGTCGACATCGGTCAGCGAGGCACCGGCGAGCAGGCCATTGGCGCCCGCCCCGCTGTCCTTCACCTTCACCAGCGTCGGCGTGAAGTAGTCGGCCAGCCCCTTGCGCTGGTCCTCGGTCGTCGCGCCGAGCAGCCAGAGTAGCAGGAAGAACGCCATCATCGCGGTCACGAAGTCCGCATAGGCGACCTTCCAGGCTCCGCCGTGGTGCCCGCCTTCGATCACCGTCACTTTCTTGACGATGATGGGCGGAAGGTTGTCGCCTTCCTTGGCCGGCATGTCAGCGACCCCGCAGCGCGTCGAGCAGTTCGGTCAGGCCGGGCCGCACGCTGTGGCCCAGGCCGGAGCGCGCGCTTTCCACCACCAGCGGCTGCGGATGGCCGTAGAGCGAGGCGATGATGACCTGCTTGACCGCGTGGAAGATCTGCTCGTCCTGCTCCAGCACTTGCTTGAGCCGCGTCGAAAGCGGGCCGACGATGCCATAGGCCAGCAGCACGCCCAGAAAGGTACCGACCAGCGCGGCGCCGATCATCTTGCCCAGTACTTCGGGCGGCTTGTTGATCGAACCCATGGTTTTCACCACGCCCAGCACGGCGGCGACGATGCCCAGTGCGGGGAGCGCATCGGCCAGCGACTGCAGCGCGTGCTGCGGTTCGTGCAGTTCATGGAAATGCGTCCTCATCGCATTGTCCATCACCTCTTCCACCGCGTGGGTTTCCAGCGTGCCGGACGACACGACCAGCAGCGTCAGCGTGTCGGTGATGAGGCCGATCAGCGCCTTGTTCTTCAGGAGGTTGGGATAGGCGCTGATGATCGTGGAGTTTTCCGGCTCGTTCACATGGCTTTCCAGCGCCACAGGCCCTTCGGTCTTGAGCACCTTCATCAGCTGCGTGGTCAGCGCGATGGCATCGATGTGGTCCTGCTTGGTGTGCTGCGGGCCCTTGAATATCTTCATGAACGCGCCGCCGATCGCCTTCAGGCTGTCGAGCGAGTTGCCCGCGATGGTCGCGCCGAGCGCGGCGCCACCGATGATCAGCATTTCGTAGGGCAGGGCGTGCAGCACGGGGCCCATGGCGCCTCCGCTCAGCACGAAGCCGCCGAAGACGAGGACCAGCAAGACAACGATGCCGATAATCGCGTACATGAATCAAATTCCCCCTAGGTCGCGCGGTCAGCGCAGCATCGTGAACAGGTTGAGATTGGCGAGACGCACGAAGCTGGCCTGGCTCGCCTCGAGCACGGTCATCATTTCCTGCAGACGGGTCATCGTCACCGCCGGATCGGCGCCTCCCATGACCGAGCGTTCGTCTGCGATCCGCTCCAGATTATCGGTACGCCGGTCGGTCATGAGCTCCAGCCACGCCATGCGCGAACCGAGCACGGTCTGCGCGGTGGTGACCTTTTCGAAACTCGTGTCGAGCGTGCTCAGCCCTTCGCGCGCCGCGTCGGCGGATGCCTGGCCGCCTCCGCGCAGCGCGGTGGAAAGCGCCGCCAGCTCGGCAAAGATATCGGACTTGGTTCCGTCGGCCGCCTCCAGCGCGAAGATCTGCGGTCCGGTGTTGCCCGGGGTGATCGTCTGGCCTTCGCCGATCTCGACCTCGTCCAGCGTCGCGGTGCCGACATAGGTTGCAACGCCCGTGACGGGATCGACGTCGTAGGCATTGCCCACGGCCTGCCCGCCGAACAGCGAATGGCCCGAGGCGTTGCGGCCATTGGCAAGGCCGAGCAGGTTTTCGCGCAAGCCGTCCAGTTCGGTCGCGATCGAGGCGCGCTGTTCGTCGCTGGTGGTCGCGTTGGCCGCGTGCAGCGCCAGTTCGCGCGCGCGGCTGATCATGACCGTCATCTGGCTCAGCGCCTGGTCGGTGAACTTCAGGTTGTTCTCGGCCGCCTCGGAATTGCGCGTGTCGACCTTGCTGATGCGTTCCTCGCGGTCGAGCATACGCAGCCGGGCTGCGGCCACCGGATCGTCGGAGGATTTCTCCAGCCGCTCGCCCGTGCCGATCTGCTTCTGCAGGTTTTCGGCGCGCGCGCGCAGGGCGCCGATCTGGGTTGCGGAGCGCTCGTAGAACGCGCCTGTGCTCAGATTGATCATCGGCCGATCCCCATCAGCGTGTCGAAGATATCGCTCGCCACCTGCATGGCCCGGCCCGATGCCTGGAATGCCTGCTGGTAACGGATGAGATTGGCGGCCTCGTTGTCGAGATCGACGCCGGATTGTTCCTCCAGCGCGATGCGCGCGGAGGAGGCGATGGTTTCGAGCGCGCTTTGCGTCACCGCGCGTCCGGCAACCTTGCTCGACACGTCGAACAGGATCGAGTTGACGCCTTCCGCAGGATTGGCGGCCGTCAGCGCCTGCCGCATGTCGGCGAGGTTCTGCTGGTTGCGCTCGTTGGCGGCAGAGCCTGCCGGTGCCGTGGCGAGGCCAGCGCCGCTGGTCAGGACGACCGACAGCGTGCTCGCGGTGGACCCGCTGAACATCGGCTGGCCCGCGCTACCGTCCAGCGCCGCGCCATTCATCTGGGCGGCGTTCATGGTGGTCGCGATCGCGTTGGCTGCATCGTCGAGGCGCGTCTGGATCGCGGCAAGATCGCTCAGCGCCAGCGCGGCGCCTGTAAGGCTGCCAGAACCCGGCGTGATGGCCTGCCCGTCGATGGCGAAGGACAGGGTGCCGTCGGCCCCGACCGTGGACGTCATGGTGCCGACCGTGCCGCCGTTGACGAAGGCGGTACCGGGCGTGGGCCCGATGGCGACGGCGACTGTCCCGTCCGAGGCGAATTTCGTGTCGAGCGAGGCGAAAGCGCTCATCTTCTCGAGCAGGTTGTCGCGCTGGTCGAGCAGGGCGGCCTGATCGTTGCTGCCGACCCCCGAACGGGCGAGGCGCAGGTTCACCCGCGCCAGTTCGGCGCCGTAGGTGTTCAGGTTCTCGACATTGGCGAGTGAATCGAACCGCAGGCCTTCGCCCACGGACGCCAGGCTGGCTGCGGTGATGTTGAATTTCGCGGCCAGGGTTTCCGCCTCGGCCACCACGGCTGCACGCCGCGCGCTGTCCGTCGGGTCGCCCGAGAGCTGCTGCAGCGCCGCCTCGAATTCGACGATGGAGCCGAAGATGTCCGACTGCTCCACCGCGGCTTCGATATTCTGCAGGCCTGCCAGTTCGACATTGGCGCGCTGCAGATCGGCCTGCGTGCGGCGCATTTCCGCCTGCCGGAAGGAATCCGCATTGCGGCGGACTTCGGCCACGCGCGAGCCGGAGGCCGCGATTTCGCTGCCGCGCCCGGCGATGGCGCCGCCGGAGACTTCCTCGATCCGGACGCTGCGGCGCACGTAGCCGTCGCTGGAGGCATTGGCGATGTTGTTCGCCGTAACCTCGAGCGCGCCGCGCGCCGCGCGAGCACCGCTCGCACCGATGGAGAGAAGATCGGACGCCATTATACGCTACCCCTGAAGAGTGTCGTCTTGCGGGATGAACCGCGCGAGCTGCCGCTCGATCGCATCCGCGAAGCCCAGCTGGCCGGACTTCGCCGCGATGTCCGCAAAGGTCTCATCGCGCATTTCGGTAAAGGTATCGTCGCTGCCTTCGAATAGGTCGTTGCCGCCGAAGTCGGTCGAACGGGCCGACGCCATCATCTGGCGCAGCAGGATCGCCTCGAACTGCTGTGCGGCCTCGCGCAGTTCCTGGCGTTCCGTCGCGGCGGCAGGGCGATCCTTGCCGAGAGGCGTCGGCTGGCGCAGCAGCGAGTAATCGGTGGGGCCGAGCGCGGTCATATCACCACCACCTCTGCCGTGAGCGAACCGGCCTGCTTCAGCGCTTCGAGGATGGCGACCAGGTCCGCCGGGCTCGCTCCCAGCATGTTCAGCGCATCGACCACGTCGGCCAGGTTCGCACCGGCGGGCAGCGGGGGGACATAGCCCCCGCTCTGGCGTGCCTCGATATTGCTGTTCGGCTCCAGCGCAGTGCGTCCGCGGGAGAACGGCTCCGGCTGGACGATGGTGGGATTCTCGTCGATCCGCACCACCAGGCTGCCGTGGCTGACGGCGGCAGGCGCAAGGCGCACCGCGCTTGAGATCACGATGGTGCCGGTGCGGCTGTTGACGATCACCTTCGCCGCGCGTTCGGCGGGATCGACGGTGAGCATCTCGATCTCGGCCATGATCGTGGCGCGCGTGTCCGCACCCGGCGGCAGCGCGAGGGCGAGCGTTACTGCATCCTCGATCCGCGCCATGCCCGGGAAACGATCGTTGATCGCATCGCGCACGCGGCTGATCGTCAGGAAGTCCGCATGGTACATGTTCCAGCGCAAGACCTCGGTGAAGTCGAAATTGGTCGTCACCGCGCGTTCGACGCTCGCACCGTCGGAGATGCGGCCGACAGTCGGCACGTTGACGGTCAGCTTCGAACCGTCGTTGGCCGAAATGCCCAGCCCGCCGACGGTGAGGTTGCCCTGCGCCATCGCGTAGATTTCTCCATCCGCACCGTAGAGCGGCGTCAGGATCAGCGCGCCGCCGCGCAGGCTCTTGGCCTTGCCGATGGTCGAAACGGTAATGTCGATCCGCTGCCCGGGCTTGGCGAAGGCGGGCAGTTCGGCGGTGATGAGAACCGCCGCTGCATTCTTCAGCGCCGGATTGACGCCCGGCGGCAGCTGCAGGCCGAGACGGCCCGAAACGCCGCGCATCGCCTGCGTCGCATAGGCGAAGTTGTCGTCGCCCGTGCCGTCGAGCCCGACCACGATGCCGTAGCCGGTCAGCTGGTTGGAACGGACCGACTGGAACTGGCCGATGTCGCGCACGCGCTCCGCCGATGCCACAGAGGGCAGGGCGAGGGCGCAGATCGCCGCGAGGAAAAGAAGGAGGCGGGTCATTGCAGGCTCCGGGTCAGAACGGCGAGACGGCGGCGAAGAAGCGCGAGAGCCAGCCGGGCTTGCCCGCCTGCTGCACGGCGCCCTTGCCGCTGTAGGAAATGCGCGCGTCGGCCACGCGGATGGAGGAGATGCGGTTGTCCTGGTCGATATCGGCCAGGCGGATGATGCCCGATACCTGCACCCATTCCTCTCCCTGGCTGAGATTCAGCACCTTTTCGCCGCGCACCAGCGCGGTGCCGTTCGGGCGGATCTCCGCAATCGTCACGGTCAGATCGCCCCTCAGCGTGGAAGTCTGCGCGGCAGTGCCCGATCCGTTGAAGGTCGATCCGGCGGAGGCGCTGAGGTCCTCCTGCCCGATGCCGATGAAGTCCGGCAATGTCAGCCCTGCGCTGCCATCGCGGCTGGTCTTGCCGCTGGTCGCCTTGCTGGTCACCGTCCGTTCGATCAGCACGATCGTTACCAGATCGCCGACCTGCGAGGCGCGATTGCCGTTGTAGAGCGGAGCATAGCCCTGCGCCGCGCTGTAGATGGCACCGTCGGTAGCCGAAGGCGCGGCATAGGCCGACTGCAGCGGCGGTGGCGGCGGCAGCGTTGCCGCGAAACCTGCGGGGCGCGATCCGCCACCGCACGCGGCCAGAGAAAGGCCGAGAGTCAGCGTGAGGGGCAGGGTGAGGAGGGTGCGCGTGTTCATGAAATCCAGTCTCACAGCGTCTGGTTGGCGTTGCGCAGCATCTCGTCGACGGCGGAGACCATCTTCGAGCTGATCTCGTAGGCGCGCTGCGCCTCGATCATGGCGACCAGCTCCTCCACGATGTTGACGTTCGATCCTTCGAGCATGCCCTGGCGCACGTTGCCGCGGCCGCCTTCGCCCGCCACGCCCAGTTCGGCAGCGCCGCTGGCGGCGGTTTCGGCAAGGAAGTTGTCGCCGATGGCCTGCAGGCCCGCCGGGTTGGTGAAGCGCGCGATCTGGATCTGGCCCAGCTCGGTCGGCTCGGCCTCGCCATTGACGGTCGCTGTCACGGTACCGTCGGGCGCAATCGAGATCGCAGTCGCGCCTTCGGGCACGGTGATTTCGGGCTGCACGGCGAAGCCCTGCTGGGTCACCAGCATCCCTTCGGCGGAGCGGGTGAAATTGCCCGCGCGGGTATAGCCGGTACGGCCCCCCGGCATGGCGATCTGAAAGAAGCCGTCCCCGTCCAGCGCGAGGTCGAAGGCATTGCCCGTGGTGTCCAGCGTGCCCTGCGTCATGATCTGGCTGGTCGACTGGACGGCGACCCCGGTACCCAGGTTCAGCCCTTCGGCATAGGCGGTCTCGCCCGAAGATCGCTGCCCGGCAACACGCGCGTCCTGATAGGCGAGCGTGGCGAAATTGGCGCGGTCGCGCTTGAACCCGGTGGTGCCGACGTTCGCCAGGTTGTTGGCGATCACACGCATGCGTGCGTCCTGCGCTTCGAGCCCGGTGCGGGCGACCTGGAGAGCTGATGTGGGCATGGTCTGTCGTCCTTGAGTTTAGCTGAGGCGCATGAGTTGCGCGCCGCTCTCGTCGAGCTGGCGGGCGGTGGACACGAGCTTGGAGCGCATGGCGAAGAGGCGTTGCTCCTCGATCATGGCGACCAGAACTTCGGTCGGCTTGACGTTGGATTGTTCGAGCGCGCCGGTATGCACGCGGCCCTCGGCGTCGGTCGGCAGGATGCCGCCGCCCTCCACCCGGAACAGCCCGTCGAGCCCCTTTGCAATCGGCGAGCCTTCCCAGCTCGCCAGCTTGATCCGCCCGACTTCGGCAGGCGGGGCTTCTGGCGCCTCGGGATCGGTCCGGGTCACGGTGCCGTCTTCCGAAATGGAGATGCGGCCACCCGGTGGGACCGTGATCGGTCCCGTGTCCCCCAACACCGGGTGGCCTTCCCCCGTGACGAGCAGTCCTGTCGCCGAAAGCGAAAGGTCGCCGCGCCGCGTGTAAGCCTCTGTTCCGTCCTGCGCCTGCACCGCCATGAGCGAATTGGTCGCCATGGCAATGTCCAGATCGCGGCCCGTTTCGATGATTTCTCCACCGGACATGTCTGCGCCGGTGACGCGCGCGGTCTGCATCGCGCGCGCCTCGTTCGGGTGGCCTTCGATGGTCTTCGCGCGCTGCTCGATCAGCTCGGCCCGGAAGCCCAGCGTGTTCGTGTTTGCCATGTTGCTGGCAATCGCGCGCTGGCGATCCATCGAGGCCTGCATCCCCGAAAGCGCAGTATAGATCAGGCGGTCCATCTACTTAGGTCCGCAGGTTGATGACGGTCTGCGAAATCTGCGTTGCGGTGTCGATCGCCTTGGCGTTGGCCTGGAAGTTCCGCTGGGCGGTGATCAGGCCGACAAGTTCCTCGGCGATATCGACGTTGGACCGTTCGAGCGTACCCGAAAGCAGCGCGCCGTACTGGCCGTTGCCCGGTTCGCCATAGCTTGCGGCGCCCGAGAAGCCTGTGGCCTGCCAGTTGGCCGACCCCACCGGCTTCAGGCCATTGGGCGCCATGAAGGATGCCAGCGCGACCATCCCGACCGGCTCGACCGAGCCATCGGCATAGGATGCGCTGACGACTCCGTCCTTGCCCACCGCTATCCCGGCGTATGCTGCGCCAGCGGCGTTCTGCGCCGGAACCTGCAGGTCCTGAAGCGAGGTGCCCGTAGGCGCCCCGGTCGCATCGACGGGGAAGACCTGCAGGCTATTGCCATTGCTGTCGACGATGCCGCCGCGCTCGTTGATCGAGAACGAACCCGCGCGGGTATACAGCGTCTCCCCGTTCTCGCCCGACAGGGTGAAGAACCCGTCGCCCGTAACCGCAAGGTCGAGCGCCGCGCCGGTCTGCTCCAACGGGCCGAGCGAGAAGTTCTGGGAAATCGCTTCGACAGAGGCGCCGATGCCCTGGATCGTGCGCGGGTTGGCGTTGGCCGATCCCGCAACGATTTCGGAAAATTCGGTCCGCCCGCGCTTGAAGCCGTAGGTTTCGGAATTGGCGATGTTGTGCGCAATCGTGCCGAGCGAAGATTGCGCGTTCTTCAGGCCGTTGAGCGAAGTGTAGAAGGACATTGTTGCGACTCCCGGTTTAAATGTCGTTTGCGGCCGGGCTGGCGCCCTGCGCCTGAGCTGCGATGAGGGCGTCGAGCTTCTCGACGATCTTGCCCAGCGTCTCGTTGGTTTCGGTGGTGCCGGCGAGCGAGGAGAACTGCGCCATCTGCGCCAGCATTTCCTTGTTATCGACCGGTTCGAACGGGTCCTGCTGCGACACCTGGACGGTCAGCAGACGCAGGAAATCGGCCTGGCCCAGCTGGTCCATGGTGCGCCCCTGGACCTGCGGCGTTTTCGCCGGGGCGGACGCTGCGCTCGCATAGGGATTGGTGCAGTTGATCATTTCATCCTCATCGTTTCGAGCATCAGCTGCTTGGCGGTGGACATGGCTTCGACCATGTTCGAATACTGACGAGAGGCTTCGAGCATCTCGATCATCTCGGCGTTTTCATCGACCGGCGATTCCCACACATCGCCGTTCTCGTCGGCGAGCGGATGGCCGGGCTCGTGGCGGCGGGTCGGGGCGACATCGGCACGCACCACGCCATCGACGCGGACCGAGCTCATGCCGCTCTGCCTGTCGAGCTCTTCGGAAAAGACCGTGCGCATCGGGCGATAGGCCTCGTCCGCGCTGCCTGCGACGCTGCCTGCGTTGGCAAGGTTGGACGCCGCGGTGTTCATGCGGACCATCTGCGCGGACATTGCGCGATAGCCCATTTCGAACATGGTCATGGGGCCGCTCATGCTCATTCGCCTCTGATCGCGCGGGTGAGCGTTTCCACGCGCCCGCGAAGGAAGCCTAGGGTGGCGGTGTAGGCGACGGCGTTTTCCGCGAAGGCGGCCTGCTCCATCCCCATCTCCACGGTATTGCCGTCGAGGCTGGCCATGGTCGGGATGCGGTAGACCGTGGCGCGGGCGGCTGCGTTTTCGGTATCGTTGCCCGCCAGGCGTGCCTGCAGCGCGGCACCGAAATCGATGTCGCGCTCCTTGTAGCCGGGCGTGCCCGCGTTCGCGATGTTGGAGCCGAGCACGCTCATCCGCTGCGCGCGGACCTCCAGCGCTGCTCCGTGAATGCCGAAAAGGCCTTCGCTCATCTCAATCATCTCCGCCTGAAAAGGGTGGGCGTTCGTGTACGCCGGTATGTAAGCAAGGGGCGTGCCAACTCCGGTGAGCAGCGCGGATAAGCGGGCGTTGCCGGTCTGCGCGGCAAGCGCTTGCCGGTGGGCGGCAAATTTGCGGCGGCCCTGAATAGCGACCATGCGCGTGCCGTTCTTGGGTGCGTGGAGAACATCGCGACCTTCCTCGACCACTGGCTGGACCCCGTTGCGCTGGGCATCGTGCTTGGCGGGACATTGCTGGCCACGCTGCTGCGCTGCGGCTTCGCCGAAGCGCGGGTGGCGATGTGCAAGCTGGGCGAGCTGCTGTGCCCCGCCTTCGATCCCTTGCGCGCCAAGGCCGAGCTCGCGCGCCAGCTGCGCGATATTGCGAGCCACGGTTATCTCCGCGCGGAGCCGGTGCATTTCGGCGATGCCGAGTTCGACTGCCTGTCCGATGTGCTCGTCAGCCGCCGGTCGCTCGACACGCTTCATGCGGAGCACGAGAGCCACAAGCGCCAGCGCACCGAAGCCGCGCGCACGGCGATCCACGTGCTGGGCCAGGCGGCAGAGCTTGCACCCGTGCTGGGGCTCGCCGGAACGCTCGTTGCGCTCGGAACAATGCCGGATGATCCCGGCGAGGGCAGCATGACGGGTGCGATTGCGATGGCGGTCGTCACCACGCTCTACGGGCTGGCGGCCGCGAATTTCCTGTTCGGTCCGCTCGCCGCCGCCATTCTTCGCCGTTCGAACCGCGAAGAGCGGGATCGGCAGGCGGTGCTCGACTGGCTGGAAAACGGCGTGCGTCACGCGATGCCGCAAGAGCGCCCTGCGCGGCACGTTGTGGAGGGCGGTCACGCCGACGGCCCCATCCAACGGAAAGCGTCGTGACACTTCGCGGGCCGGCGGGCTGGCAGACGGCGATGGCCGACCTGACGCTCATCCTGTTCCTGGTGGTCGCTGCCGCCTACCGCGAGGACGCACCGGAGCGGGTCGATCCCGCTGACAGCCAGGCGCAGGCCGCCGACATATCGCTTGGCCAGCCCATGGCGGTGTTCAGGCCCGGTGGCGACGCCGATCTGGCCCGTTGGCTGGCCGCCCAGCACATGGGGCCGGGCGAGGTGGCGACGGTGATCGTGCGCCATCGGCCCGGCGCGGCCACACCGGCGGTGGAAGAAGCTGCCAGCCTTGTCGCCCGGATCGAGCGCGCGGGCGAGGCGGCGCGCCTGATGGTGGAGCCTTCCGCGTTTCCGGAGACGCTGGTGGTGATTGCGCACGATGCGCGCGGGCATGATGGCACGGAAATTGCAGATACACGGTAGTAAGACAAAGGCGGGCAGTGCGCCTGCCGCCATGCAATTCGGAGCATCCGCGATCATGCACAAACTGACCATCCCGCTCGCCGTCGGCCTCTTGGGCCTGACCACGTCCGCGCTTGCCGAAACGCCGATGGACCCGGCGGAGATCGACCGCGCGGTGATGCAGTTCACCGGCGCGGCAATCGGCCAGCCGGGCGGCGCGCGGCTTGCGGTAGACCGCCGCATGCGCCTCAACGCCTGCGGTGCGCCGCTCCAGCTCGAATGGTACGGCAGCAATCGCGACAGCGTGCAGGTGCGCTGCCCCGATGCGGGTTGGCGCATCTACGTCGCTGTCGCGCAGCTGCCGCAGGCGGGCGAGCCGGGCGGGGGCGAGATCGCCATCAGCCGGGGTGAAACCGTCTCGATCATCGTGGAGGGCGGCGGATTCTCGCTGTCGCGTCAGGCGGTTGCGATGGAGGAAGGCGCTGTCGGATCGTGGATCAAGGTCCGCCCCACGCAGGACAAGAAGGCCGATCCGGTGCGCGCGCAGGTGGTCCGGCCCGGGCAGGTTGCGGTGCGCCTGCGCTGAGGCGAGAAAAAAGTTGCCGGGCCCTTAAAGCCCTCAAACGGCTGTCGTTCTGGTATATGACGAGGCCGTTTCCCCGAACGGATGGATATGTGGAGCACTAGCAATGCGAGATCTCGGATTGCCCGAAATCGGAGGACCAGCAGGATTGCGCCGCGGCGTCGCGCCGGTTGAGCGCGTTGCTGCTCCGCGCAAGGTGGCGGACCAGGCCGCGCAGACCGAGGCGATGGCCTCCGTCGCCGCGCTGGATGCAGGCGACCGGGCGCCGATCGATGCGGATCGGGTCGCACAGATCCGCCAGGCGATCGAGCAGGGCGCCTACCCGCTGGTCCCGAGCGAAATCGCCGATGGCATCATTGCCGCCGGTCTGTTCCAGAGCGCAGGCGAGTAGGGCACCCATGACCACGCGTTCCGCCTTGCGGCAAATGCTTGCCCTGCTGGAAGGTGAGCGGCAGGCCCTTGCCGCCCTCGATATCGACCGGATCAACAATTGTTCGAACGACAAGATGGATCTGTGCGCGCGGCTCGATCAAGTGCGCCCGGAAGACCTCGACGAGGAATGCCTCGGCCTGCTCGACGCGGTCCGTCGGCTGAACACGATCAACCGCCGTCTGCGCAACCTGATCGCCACCAACGTGCAGTCGCGGATCGACGCGATGGCGGGCGTGGGCGCCACCTATCAGAGCGCAAACGGACGGATGGTGGCGCAGTCCATCTGATTGCCGCCGGGCTTCGGTTCCGGTTGGACCCAAGTTTGGCACGATGATTGCTTGATTGTCCCGGAAACGCAATTCCGGGAGGTCCAGTGCCCACCGCCAGCCCAGTACCGAGCATTCCAGCCGCCAGCGCGCCGTCGCCCAATGTGGATGTGCGCGCGGCGATTGCGCGCGCATCCCGGCAGACCGGCGTCGATTTCGATTACCTGCTGGCGCAGGCGCGGCTCGAATCCGGGCTGGACCCCGAAGCCAAGGCGCGTACGTCCAGCGCGACGGGCCTTTACCAGTTCATCGATTCTACCTGGCTGCGCACGATGGACCGGCACGGGGCCAAGTACGGGCTGGACTGGGCGGCCGATCAGATCGGCCCGGGCGGCGGAGTCGCCAATCCCGGCACGCGCGCGCAGCTGCTTTCCATGAGGTACGATGCGGATGTCTCCGCGCTGATGGCGGCGGAACTCGCGCGCGACAATGCGAACGGGCTGCGCGGCATCCTAGGACGCGATCCGCAGCCGGCAGAACTCTACCTCGCCCATTTCCTGGGCCTGGGCGGCGCGCAGAAATTCTTCGAGGCCTACCGGACCGATGCGGGGCAGTCCGCCGCGGCGCTGATGCCCAAGGCGGCAGGCGCCAACCGGCCCATCTTCTACGACAACGGTCGCGCACGTTCGGTTGCGGAGGTGATGAGCCTGATGCAGACCAAGGTCGCCAACGCGATGGAGCAGGGTGGCACGATGCCGCTCGTCCCCGGGGGAGCACCCGGTGCGGCGGGGATCACGCAGGAATTCGATCAGGCCCGCTTTGCCAGCAGCACCGTGATACCCGCACGCAGCACGCGGCCGGTGGCCGCGGCGGCCCCGGTCGGCCCGCAGGCCCGGCCTTCGATGGCGGAGACGCTGCGGACGACCTTCGGCGGTACGGACGATACCGGCATGGGCGCCCGCGCGCGTGCCCGCATCGATGAAGCCTACGGCAAGTTCGCGGCGCTCGGCCTGTGAAGCTGCCTGCCTTCATCTCGCCCGCGCTGGCGCTTCCCGCCGGTATCCTTGCGGTCATCGTGCTGATGGTCGTGCCGATCCCGGCGCTGATGCTCGACCTGTTCTTCGTGCTCAATATCGCGCTGTCGGTCTCGATCCTGATGGCCGCGATGAATGCGCAGAAGCCGCTGGACTTCTCGTCCTTCCCCTCGGTCCTGCTGTTCGCGACACTGATGCGCCTCGCGCTCAATGTCGCCTCGACCCGCATCGTGCTGCTCAATGGGCACGAGGGGGGAGATGCCGCGGGCAAGGTGATCGAGGCCTTCGGCGCCTTTCTGATCGGGGGCAATTTCGCGGTCGGGCTGATCGTCTTCATCATCCTGACCATCATCAACATGGTGGTGGTGACCAAGGGTGCAGGCCGCGTGTCCGAAGTGACCGCGCGCTTCACCCTCGACGCGCTGCCCGGCAAGCAGATGGCGATCGATTCCGATCTCGCCGCCGGGCTGATGACCGCCGAGGAAGCCAAGGCCCGCCGCCGCGAGATCGCGACCGAGGCCGATTTCTACGGTTCGATGGATGGTGCGAGCAAGTTCGTGAAGGGCGACGCGATCGCCGCGCTGCTGATCCTGATCGTCAACGTGATCGCCGGGCTGGTGCTCGGCATGAGCATGTATGGTCTTTCCGCAGGCGAGGCAGGCTCGGTCTATGTCACGCTGGCCGTCGGCGATGCGCTGGTCGCCTCGATCCCCGCGCTGCTGCTGTCGATCGCCGCCGCCGTGATCGTGACCCGTGTCTCCGACACGCGCGATCTCACCGGCCAGATCGGCGGGCAGCTGGCGGATTCGAAAATCTGGCTGCCGGTCGGCTGCATTCTGGGCGCCATCGGTTGCATTCCCGCAATGCCGCAGATGATCTTCCTGCCGCTGGCCGCAGGCGCGCTGCTGCTGTGGCGTGCGCTTTCCAGGCGCGAGCAGGCCGCCGCGGTCTTCATTCCCGAGCCCGAGGAAGCGCCCGATCCCTCGCGCATTTCCATCGGCGAGGTGTCCGATCAGACGCTGGTGACGATCCAGCTCGGCTACGGGCTGGTCCAGCTCGCCGACGACAAGAAGGGCGCGCCGCTGGTCGCGCGGCTGACCGGGCTGCGCAAGCAGATGTGCCAGGCTTTCGGTTTCGTGGTGCCGCAGTTCCGCATTGCCGACAGCTTCGACATCGGACCGGACGAATATCGGATCATGCTGGGCGGCGCGCCGGTGGGCTCAGGCACGCTGCGTGCGAACAAGCTGCTGGCGATCGACACCGGCGAAGTGCTCGACGCGCATGTGCTGCAGGGCGAGCCGACCAAGGACCCGAGCTTCGGTTGCGATGCCAAATGGATCGACGCGGGATCGCGCGATCTGGCGGTGGCCGAAGGCTATCTGGTGGTCGATCCGGAAAGCGTCATCGCCACGCAGGTCCACCAGTTGCTCGCAGGCCGCGCGGCCGAGCTGCTGGGCCCCGACCAGGTGCGCGAATTGCTGGACCTGCTGCGCGAACGCCATTCGCAGTTGATCGAAACGATCACGCCGCAGCCCCTGTCGCTGGCCGCGATCACCGCGGTGCTCAAGGCGCTGCTGGCGGATGGCATTTCGCTGACGCACTCGGTGCGCGTGTTCTCCAGCCTTTCGCAGGCGGCGCAGCGCACCGCGGACCCGGCGCAGATCGTGGAACTGATGCGGACCGATCTGGGCACGCTGCTGGTCGGCAATATCTGCGGCCCCAACGAGCGGTTGCCGGTCGTCACCCTGGCCGCGCAGCTGGAAGAGATGGTCGTCGGCGGGATGCAGGACCCGACCACGGGAGAGATCGTGATCGAGCCCGATCTGGCGCGCTCCATCGGTGAACGGATCGGCGCGCTGTTGCAGAGCCGTCCGCAGGGCGAGCTGACGCCTGCGCTGGTCGTCCAGCCTCGCGCGCGCCGTGTGCTCGCCAGCCTGCTGAAGCTGCGCGCGCCCGGCATGCTGGTCCTGTCGATCAACGAATTGCCCGCCGCCCAGCCGATCGAGGTGGTCGCGGTGATCGGTGACGAGGCGGAGGCCGCCCCGAGCGAACCCCGTCAGCTTCCGCCGCCGGAGCATCAGTCAGCCATGCAACCTGCCGAGGCACTTGCCGCATGAAGCACGACCACTCCAATTTTGCCGTCCGTCAGGCCTATGGTTCCAGCGTCCAGCAGAAGGTGACGCAGTTCCTGCCGCTGGTGCGCAAGCTTGCCTGGTACTACGAAGGCCATGGCAGCGCGACGATCGATGTGGACGATCTGATGCAGGCCGGGATGATGGCGCTGACCGAAGCGGCGCAGAGGCACGACCGGCCGAGCGACGATGGCTTCGCGGCCTATGCCAAAATGCGCGTGCGCGGCGCCATGGTGGACCTGTTGCGCGGCCAATCCCACAAGCCGCGCAGCGCGGCGAGCTGGTCGCGCAAGCGCGATTGTGCAGAACAGGGCCTGCGCACCGAACTGGGCCGCGCGCCCACCGCCGCCGAAATGGCTGGCGCGATGGACATGCCGCTCGACCGGTACGAAGCGATGCGATTTGCCGCCTCGACCAGTTCCACCTCGATAGAGGAATGCTACTCGGACAGCGACAGCGCCTTCGGCGACGAGCGGCCGGACCCCGAAGCGAGCCTGCTGGCGAGCGAGGACAGTTCGGTTCTGGCCGGTGCCATCGCCGCACTGCCGGAACGATTGCAGCTGGTCCTGAAGCTCTATTTCATCGAGGAACTGAACCTCAACGAGATCGCCGCGGTGCTGGGCGTGAGCGTGCCGCGGGTGCATCAGCTGAAGGCAGATGCGCTTAAGAAGGCGCGCGTCGCGCTGGTATCGCAGACGGATTAGACCGGGCCGAAGTGCAGGCGGCTGCGCGAAGCGTTTGCACCGCAGCATAACTTGCCTCTATGGCCTTGCGCATGGCCGACGGAGATCTCGATCCACCGCCTGCATTGGGCGCTATCGCCTGTCCGGCACTGTTTCTCGATTTCGACGGTACCTTGGTCGAACTCGCGCCGAGCCCCTCGCAAATCGTCGTTCCCGACTATCTGTCAGGCGCGCTGCAGCGCAAGGCGGCGCAGCTCGATGGTCGGCTGGCGCTGATTTCCGGGCGTTTCGTGGCAGATGTCCGCAGTCACCTGCCTGATTGCGCCGTCGTCGTCAGCGGGTCGCACGGGGCGGAGATCACCAGTCCGCAGGGTTCTCCCGTGGGCGAGAAGGAGGTTCCGCGGATCGCCGATGCCGTGCTGGCGCAGGCGCGCGATTACGCGGCCCGAACCGACGGCCTGCTGCTGGAGGAAAAGGCGCTGGGGGTGGGCCTGCACTACCGCAATTGCGAAGATCGGCGCGACGAAATCCACCGTTTCGCGCAAGACCTGGCGCAAGAGCACGGACTGCACCTGCGCGATGGCAAGATGCTCTTCGAACTTGCGACCACCGATGCCGACAAGGGCGCCGGCGTACGCGCGATCATGGAACAATCGCCTTTCGCGGGCGCTTTCCCGATTTTCGTGGGCGACGATACGACCGACGAGGATGGCTTTGCGGCCGTGAACGATTTGGGCGGCTTCGGCGTTCTGGTCGGCGAAAGACGCAAAACCCTGGCGCGATACCGCCTCCGCGATGTGGCGGCCGTCCATCAATGGCTGGAGCTTGAATGACACAGACACCACCGCAAAGCTCTCTCGAACTCTGGCCGGTGGGCAATTGCCAGGTCTCCGGCATGTATGACGAGCGCGGCGGCCTCGTCTGGGGGTGCGTGCCGCGTGTCGATGGCGATCCGGTGTTCTGCTCTCTCATCAATGGCAGCAATCAGGACGAGGGCGTTTGGCGGATCGAGCTGGAAGGCTTTACCCGTGCCACGCAGGAATATCAGCGCAACACCGCGATCCTGAAGACGCGGCTGGAAGCGGAAGACGGCAGCGCGGTGGACATCATCGACTTCGCGCCCCGTTTCCGCCGTTCGGGCCGCATGTATCGCCCGGTCGCCTTCGTGCGGATCGTGCGTCCCGTCGCGGGTACGCCGCGCATTACGGTCAACCTCTCGCCAATGAAGAACTATGGCGAGGCTCTGGCGGCGACCACCAACGGCACCAACCATATCCGCTATCTGGTCGGCCAGCAGGCGATGCGGCTTACCACCGATGCCCCGGTTGGTTATGTGCTGGAAAAGCGCAAGTTCCGGCTGGAAAACGACCTGCATTTCTTCCTCGGCCCGGACGAGCCCTTCGGGGGCAATGTCGGCCACGAGGTCGAGACAATGCTGGAGCTGACCGACCACTACTGGCGGCACTGGGTGCGCGGCCTCGCCACCGTGATGGAATGGCAGGACGCGGTGATCCGCGCCGCGATCACGCTGAAGATCTGCCAGCACGAGGAAACCGGCGCCATCGTGGCCGCGCTGACCACCTCGATCCCCGAGGCGCCCGGTAGCGAGCGCAACTGGGATTACCGCTACTGCTGGATCAGGGACGCCTATTACACCGTGCAGGCGCTCAACCGGCTGGGCGCGCTCGACGTGCTGGAAAAGTACCTCGCCTATCTGCGCAACATCGTGGACAACGCGAAGGGCGGGGCGGTGCAGCCGCTCTATTCGGTGATGGGCGAGCCCGAACTGACGGAGAGCTTTGCGGAAAACCTCTCCGGCTATCGCGGCATGGGCCCGGTGCGCAAAGGCAATGCCGCCTACAGCCAGGTTCAGCACGACGCCTATGGCCAGATCGTGCTGCCCAGCGTGCAGGCCTTCTTCGACCAGCGGCTCTATCGCATGGCGGGCGAGGCCGACTTCGAAAGCCTGGAGCAGGTGGGCGAGATGGCGTGGAAGATGCACGACCAGCCCGATGCCGGCCTGTGGGAATTCCGCACACGGCAGGAGGTCCATACCTACTCGGTACTGATGAGCTGGGCGGCCTGCGGACGCATCGCCACGGTCGCGCAAAGGCTTGGCCTGACCGAGAAGTGCGAGTTCTGGCGCCAACGTGCCGCCACCATCCGCGCGAAGATCGAAGACGAAGCGTGGAACGAGGAGGGGCAGCACTACGCCTCAGCGATGGGCGGCAGCCATCTCGACGCAAGCCTGCTCCAGATGATCGACCTGGGCTTCTTGAAGCCCGAGGACGAACGTTTTCAGATGACCTTCGCGGCGATCGAAAAGGGGCTGCGGCGCGGCGAACACATGCTCCGCTACGATGCGGAAGACGATTTCGGCCTGCCCGAGACGGCGTTCAACATCTGCACCTTCTGGCTGATGGAGGCACTGCATCTGGCAGGCCGGGAGGAAGAGGCGCGCAACCTGTTCGAAACGATGCTCTCCCACCGCACGAAATCGGGCCTGCTGTCCGAAGACCTCGATTTTAACAATGGCGAACTCTGGGGCAATTTCCCCCAGACGTACTCTTTGGTGGGTATCATCAACTGTGCGACCCTCTTGTCCAGACCATGGAGTGTGATCCGATGAGCCGCCTGATCGTTGTCTCGAACAGAGTGTCCGTCCCCAAGGCCCGCGGTGCCGCGGGATCGCAAGGCGGGCTGGCCGTGGCACTTGGATCGGCCTTGCGCGAGCGGCGCGGCATCTGGTTCGGCTGGTCGGGCAAGGAGACGGAGACCTATACCGGCGACATCAACATGCAGAAGAACGATGGGGTCACCACGGCGACCATCGATCTGGAAGCGCAGGATGTCGACGAATATTACAACGGTTACGCCAATCGCACGCTTTGGCCGCTGTTTCACTACCGCATTGATCTTGCCGAATACGAAACGGGCTTCGGCAAGGGATACGAGCGGGTCAACAAGCGCTTTGCCGACAGCCTCGGCCCGCTGATCGAGCCGGAGGACATGGTCTGGGTCCACGACTACCACCTGCTGCCGCTGGGCAGTCGCCTGCGCGAACGCGGCAACAAGAACAAGATCGGCTTCTTCCTCCACATCCCCTGGCCTCCGCGCAACCTGCTGGTCGCGCTGCCGTTCCACGAGCGGCTGGTGCTGACCATGCTCGATTACGACCTGATCGGCTTCCAGGACGAGGAATCGGTCGACAGTTTCTTGGGCTATTGCCGCAAGGAACTGCAGGCGGATGTGCGCGAAGATGGCACCGTCACCTACGACGGGCGCTCGGTCAAAGTCGCTGCCTTTCCTATCGGGCTGGATTACGATGATTTTCTGGAGGGCGGCCAAAGTGGCGAGGCGCGCCAGGCGGAACAGCGCATGCGCTCCAGCTCGCGCTACCGCAAGGTCATCATCGGGGTGGACCGGCTGGACTATTCCAAGGGCCTGCCGGAGCGGTTCGACGCGCTCGGCCGTTTCTTCGATACCTATCCGGAGCGGGTGAAGGAAACGCTCTACGTCCAGATCGCGCCGCCATCGCGGCAGGATGTCGTCAGCTACCAGCGCATCCGCAACACGCTGGAACAGAAGGCCGGCCAGATCAACGGCGAGCGTTCGGAGGTGGACATGGTCCCCATCCGCTACGTCAACAAGGGATACCCCCGGCAGGCGCTGTTCGGCATTTATCGGTCTGCCCACGTGGGCCTCGTCACGCCGCTGCGCGACGGGATGAACCTTGTCGCCAAGGAATACGTGGCGGCGCAGGACCCGGAAGACCCGGGAGTTCTGGTGCTCTCGCGCTTCGCGGGCGCAGCCGAACAGCTCAAGGATGCTCTGCTCGTCAATCCCTACAGCCTGGAAGAAACCAGCGAGGCAATCCGCACCGCGCTCGACATGCCGCTGGAAGAGCGCAAGGCGCGCTGGGAAAAGCTCAACGAAGTGATCAGGACCTCCACGGTCGAGCAGTGGCGATCCGATTTCGTCGAGGCGCTGAGCGCCTGAGGCGCCGCCTTATGCCAGTGGCCTAGATCAGCGCGCGGCGGCCATCCCCCGCAAGGCTGACGAGCACCCAGATGATCAGCGGCACGAACACGAAGCTGAGCACAACCTTTGCAATCGCCTGCCCGATCAGCAGCGGTACGATGTCGAACTGACCGTAGAACGCGACCGTGATGAAGATCAGCGTGTCGACCGCCTGGCTAACCGCGGATGCGAAGCCGCCCCGCAGCATCATCCAGAAGCCGCCGCCATCCCCGGAACCGCGCAGTCGTTCGAACAGCCAGACATTGAGGAACAGCGAAACCCCATAGGCGATGGGGCCAGCGATCATGATCCGCCCTGTCTGGCTCAGCACGGTTTCGAATGCCGCGAGGTTTTCCGCCGGCATCTGCGGGCTGGGCGGGAAGGCCAACACCAGCTGGATCAGCAGGACCGACAGGCCGAGCGGGGCAAAGCCCCACAATACCAGCCTGTTCGCGGCCGCCTTGCCGTAAAGCTGGGCGATCGTGCTGGAAATGGCGACCAGCATCAGGAACGCGAGAATTCCCGACTCCACCGCCAGGGTGGTGAAGCCCAGCGGCAGGGCGATCTGCTTGAAGCCCAGCACCCCGGCCAGCACGGTCATCCCGCCGTAGAGCAATGCATAAACGAATAGCGGGCGGGGCAGCGCAGGGGCCGTGCGGGTCTGGTCCATGGCCCGGGGCTTAAGATCGTGAAGCGAAAAAGGAAAGATGGCGGGAACCGATTTGCCCCATGCGAATTGACTGGCTCTGCCGAAAAGGCAAAGGGTGCGCGAACTTCCAGCGGACGACCCGAAAGGCTTTTATGCCGCCCGTTCTTGCCAGCCTGATTGGGATCGTTGCGATCCTCGCCTTTGCCTTCCTGCTTTCCAACGCCAAGACCAAGATCCGCCTGCGGGTCGTCCTGTCCGCCTTCGCGCTACAGGCACTGCTCGCGTTCCTGATCCTGCGCACGTCCGGCGGGCGGATGGTGATCCGCGAGATGAGCAACGGCGTTGCCGCGCTTCTCTCCTATGCCGATGCCGGCACCGCCTTCCTGTTCGGGGCGGACAATCCGCTGTCGAACACCTTCGCGCTGGGCGCACTGCCGGTGATCGTGTTCTTCGCGGCGCTGGTTTCGATTCTCTATCACCTCGGCATCATGCAGGTCATCGTACGCTGGCTGGGCGGCGGCATCGGCGCGATTACCGGGATCAGCAAGGTCGAGGCGCTGGGATCGGCGGCGAACATCCTCGTCGGCCAGTCGGAAAGCCCGCTGGTCGTGCGGCCCTATCTCGCGGCGCTGGCACCCAGCCGCCTGTTCACCCTGATGACCGTGGGCATGGCCGGTGTCGCGGGCACCATCCTGGCCGCCTATGCCGGGCTGCTGGGCAACGAATACCTGCCCTTCCTGCTGGCCGCAGCCTTTATGTCCGCGCTGGGCGGCATCCTGATGGCGAAGATCATCATGCCCGACGTGGAAGACGCCTCCCCCGAAGCCGAAGGGGAACTGAACCTGCCACGTGGCCGGATCAGCGCCGAGGGGCCGGCGGCCATTACCGAGAGAGAACACGCCCACGAGGTCGAAATGGCCGAGGCCTTCGAGGAAGGCGAACGGCCCGCCAACCTGATCGAGGCGGCTGCCCAGGGTGCGCAGACCGGCCTGAAGCTGGCGGCTGCGGTCGGCGCGATGCTGCTTGCATTCGTCGCGCTGGTCGCACTGGCCAATGGCCTTCTGGGCGGGGTGGGCTCCGGAATCGTGCAGCTGGCGGAATCCGTTGGGGTTCCCTTCCGGGCGGATGTGGCCACCTGGCTGCTCGACCTCAGTTTCCAGAAGCTACTGGGCATGATCTTCGCACCGATCATGTTCCTTATCGGCGTTCCGTGGGAGGATGCGGGAATCGCCGGCGGGCTGTTCGGCACCAAGATCGTGCTCAACGAATTCGTGGCCTTCATCGAGCTGGGCCAGATCGGCGCCGCGGACATGTCCGAGCGCAGCCGGGCGATCATCACCTTCGCCCTGTGCGGCTTTGCGAATTTCAGCTCGATTGCCATTCAGATGGCGGTGACGGGGGGGCTGGCGCCCAACCAGCGCCCCGTCATCGCCAAGCTGGGCATTCGTGCGCTGGTCGCCGGATCGCTCGCCAACCTTATGAGCGCGGCGCTCGCCGGGCTCTTCCTGCCTGCCTGACAAGAGAGCTTCCATGTCCGATATTGCTTCCGTCTCGCTCGAACGCCCGCTGGAGGACATCGCGCGCGATCTGGGGGAGAGCTTTGCCGAGTTCGGCTTCGGCATCGTGCGCGACCATGGCATTCCCGACGAACTGGTGGCGCGGGCGCAGGCGGCGAGCGAGGCCTTTTTCGCGCTGCCCGAAGAGGCGAAGCGGGCCTACAAGATCGAAGGCAATGCAGGCGCGCGGGGCTACACCCCCTTCGGGCAGGAGCAGGCCAAGGACGCGACCGTGTTCGATCTCAAGGAGTTCTGGCACGTCGGCCGCGATCTGGACGAGGGCCACCCGCTGGCACGGTTCATGGAACCCAATATCTGGCCCGCCGAAGTGCCCGAGTTCGAGCCGACCATGCGCGAACTTTTCAACGCTTTCGACGCGAGCGGCAGCCGCATCCTCTCGGCCATTGCCATCCATCTGGGCGAAGCGCCCGACTTCTTCGATTCGGCGATCGAGGACGGCAATTCGGTGCTGCGCCTGCTTCGCTATCCGCCGCTGCCCGAGGATGCGCCCGACGGAGCGATCCGCGCTGCCCCGCATGGCGACATCAACGCCATCACCTTGCTGCTGGGCGCGGAGGAAGCCGGGCTGGAACTGCTTACGCGCAAGGGCGAATGGCTGGCGGTCAGCCCGCCGCCCGGCGCGCTGGCGGTCAATATCGGCGACATGCTGGAACGGCTGACGAATCACCGCCTGCGCTCGACGACGCACCGGGTGGTCAATCCGAGCGGGGATGCCGCGCGGCGAACGCGCTATTCAATGCCCTACTTCCTTCATTTCCGGCCCGATTTCGAAATTGCGCCGCTGCCATCCTGCATCGCCGAGGGCGCCGAGGGAGAGGCGCCCGAGCCGATCCTGGCGCACGACTTCCTGATGCAGCGCCTGCGCGAGATCAAGCTGGCCTGACCCACGTTACAGCGACCGTCACACTGTTACGGTTATAATAAAGTTGCGCATGTTGCAGTGCGGCAACACCTCTGAAACCCGGAAATGCGTGTCTTCCGAGGATGGGGCGCCGAGCAGTGTCACGGTCCGGCCATGCCGTCACTGAACTGTCATATTTCTGGCCTTAGGCGCCCTTCGACCGGCCAGGGGGTCGGCCCACAGACATTATCGATTCTCACCACGACGCGTCTTCAAAGGGGTAGTCCATGAAGCTCAAGTATCTGCTGGCAGCTAGCGTTGTCAGCCTCTCCGCCGCTGCGATCGTCCCGGCCCCGCTGGCCGCGCAGGAAACCACCTCGGCCATCACCGGCGCGGTCACCGACGAAAGCGGCAACCCGATCCCCGGCGCAACCGTCGTCCTCACGGACACGCGCACCGGACGCACCAGCACCTCCACCACTTCCAGCCAGGGCGCGTTCAACTTCCGCACGCTGGAAGTCGGCGGCCCCTACACCGTGGTCGTGAACGCCGCCGGTTATCAGGGTGAACGCGTCGACGGCATCGCCATCAGCCTGTCCGATACGCGCGCCCTTCGCTTTGCGCTTGCGCAGGACGCCGCTGCCAGCGTCGGTGACGAAATCGTCGTGACCGCCGCCGCCGTCAGCACCCCCTCGCTGGCGCTTGGCCCGGGCAGCTCGTTCGGCCTCGACACGCTCGAAGAGCAGCCGACGATCAACCGCGACATCCGCGACGTGATCGCGCTCGATCCGCGCGTCACCTTCGACTCCGGCTTCCCGGACGACAACGGCGCCGTTTCCTGCCTCGGTGCGTCGGAGCGCAACAACTCGTTGACCATCGATGGCGTCCGCATCGACGACGGCTTCGGCCTCGGCAGCACGCCGTTCCCTTCGGAAGCGCAGCCCTTCCCGTTCGAAGCGCTGTCCTCCGTCTCGGTGGAATTCGCACCGTTCGACGTCCAGTACGGCCTCTTCTCGGGCTGTAACATCAACGTCGTCACCAAGTCGGGTTCGAACGACTTCTTCGGCGGTGGCTACTTCTTCTACAACGACGACAGCCTGATCGGCGACACGGTCGACGGTCGCAACGTCAGCCTCGGCAAGTTCGAGACCAAGAAGTACGGCGGCTACCTCGGTGGCCCGATCGTCGAAGATCGCCTGTTCTTCTTCGTCAGCTACGACCGTGAAGACGGCTCGCGCGGTGAAGACGACGGCCCGCTGGGTTCGGGTGCGGCCAACGAAGCGCAGAACGTGACGCAGGCCGAAATCGACCAGGTCCAGCAGATCCTGCAGAACGTGTACGGCTTCGATGCCGGCGACGTCGTCACCTCGCTGCCCAACAGCACCGAGCGCCTGTTTGCCCGTATCGACGCGAACATCTCCGATCGTCACCGCCTGGCATTCAGCTACGGCCTGACCCGCGAAGACTTCGTGAGCTCGGGCGAAGGTTCGAACGCACGCTTCGACGAGATCGCGCTGTCCTCGAACTTCTACCAGTCGGGCAACAAGATCGACAGCTACTCGGCCCGCCTGTTCTCCGACTGGACGGACAACTTCTCGACCGAGATCCGTCTGTCGCGTCTCGAGAACCGTGACGTTCAGGACAGCCTGGGTGGTACCGACTTCCAGCAGTTCGAGATCACGACCCCGTCGGGCGGCACGATCTTCGTCGGCCCGGACCGGTTCCGTCAGCGCAACGATCTGGAAACCACGACCGATCAGGCCAAGATCGCTGCCTTCGCGACTGCGGGCAATCACTTCTTCACCATCGGTGCGGAGTACGACCGCTTCGACGTGCTGAACCTGTTCGTCCAGGACGGCACCGGCACGGCCGAGTTCGACAGCTTTGCCGATCTTCAGGCCGGCACGCCGAGCGACTTCGTGATCCGCGTGCCCGTGAGCGGCAATATCGACGACGCGACCGCCCTGTTCGAACGTGAGATCTACACGGTCTACGCACAGGACGAATGGCAGCTGACCCCGGACTTCCTGCTCCAGTTCGGTGTCCGCTACGACTTCTACAACGGCGACTCCAAGCCTGCCCCGAACCCCACCTTCCTGGCGCGTTACGGCTTCTCGAACCAGACCGGTTTCGACCAGCTCGATGTCGTCCAGCCGCGTGCGGGCTTCCGCTACGATGCGGGCGATCTGGGCCTCGGCGGGTACACCGTGATCCGCGGTGGCGTCGGCATCTTCTCGGGTGGCGATCCGACCGTGCTGTTCTCCAACAGCTACACGAACAACGGCATCACGCTGGACGACGTGTTCCTGAACGAAATCCAGGCGGCGAACATCACCGACTTCCTGGGCGAAGGCGTCCAGCCGAACGTGCTGCCGCTGGCTGTTGCCGGGGATGGTGAGGTCAACGCGATCGATCCGGACTTCGAGATCCCCCGGGTTCTGCGTGCGAACTTCGGCGTCGAACACCAGTTCGATTTCGGCCCCACGCTGATGATCGATTACATCTACTCGAAGAACAACAACCCGCTGTTCGTGCAGGACCTCACGCTGGCACAGATCGGCACGGCCCCCGATGGCCGTCCGCTCTATCGCCAGGTCGATTTCCTCGATCCGGACTGTGCGACCAACCCGGCAAGTGCGGCCTGTTCGGCACGCACCACCAGCGATTACCTGCTGACCAACGGCAAGGGTGGCCGCGGCCACGTCGCCAGCGTCAGCCTGCGTGACAGCTGGCCGCAGGGCGGCGCGTTCCTGGGCATCGGCGGTGACATCACAATCGGCTACTCCTATTCGGACGTGACGGAAATCCAGCCGCTGACCTCCAGCCGCGCCGTTTCGAACTACGGCAACTTCTCGAAGATCGACGTGAACAACCCCGAAGCGAGCCGTTCGAACGCGTCGCGTTCGCACAACGCGCTGTTCCGTCTGAACCTCGAGAAGGACCTGTTCGGCGACAACACGACCGAGTTCACCTTCTTCCTGAAGTACCGGACCGGCCAGCCGTTCAGCTACAACTTCGATACGCCGGGTGCCTTCAACCCGTTCGGCGACTCGAACGCCTTCGAAGACCGCGTGCTGCTCTACGTCCCGGCTGTGAACGACCCGACGGTCACCTACGCACCGGGCTTCGACCTCGCGGCCTTCAACCAGTACCTCGCCGACAGCGGTCTGGACGAGTACCGCGGTTCGATCGTCCCGCGTAACGCGTTCGACAGCGGCGACTACTGGGATCTGGACCTGCGCTTCAGCCAGGAACTGCCCGGCTTCTTCGGCAGCGACCGCTTCAAGTTCATCGTCGACGTGGAGAACGCGCTGAACCTGATCGACAGCAGCTGGAATACGCTGCGCGACGTGTCGTTCGAATACAACGTGCCGATCGTGCAGACGCAGATCAACGGCGCGGGTCAGTACGAGTTCGTCAACTTCGTGGATCCGCGTAACGGCGACGAACTGGTCCCGCTCAGCACCAGCACCGGCCCGTCGGTGTGGCAGGTTCAGTTCGGTCTGCGCTACGAATTCTGATCGTAGCGGCTGACAAGCCGAATTCGAAAAAAGCGGCGGCCTCTCTTACGGGAGGTCGCCGTTTTTCGTTGGGGCGACCGGCGCGGGTAGGTGGAACCGCCTGCCCGCGCGCAGAGTTTCGAAACCGATGGACGACGCGCGGGGATTTTCCGAGACCACGAACAGGCCAAGCTTCGCCGTGCTGGCAGGGATCGTCCTGCTGCATGTTGCGCTGTTCTACGGCCTGATCCGCGCACTCGCGCCCGATCTGGTGACCGGCGAAAGCGTGACCGCAGTCTCTGCGTTCGACCTCGCTTCGCCCCCGCCGCCACAGCCGACGCCAACCCCCACGCAAGAGCCCGCCGAGCAGAGCGCGGCCGGACCGCCCGAAGACGCGGCCGGAGCGCAGGGCGATCCGGGAGAACGGGCCACGCCGCGCGCGGTCACCGCGTCTCAGCCACCCATTCCGCTCCCCAGCCGCAGCGCCGCGCCGCGCGCCGCCTCGACCGGGACGGCGAACGAATCGGGCGCGGCCGATAGCGGCGATGGCACAGGTGCGTCGGGCGATGGCCTCGGCACCGGCGCAGGGGGCCAGGGGCAGGGCGGTGGAGGGGGCGGCATTGCCGTCGAGCCAAGCCTCACCCGTTCGATCACCGACGTATCGGCCTTCCCGGTCCCGCCCGAAGGCCGCCGGGCGCGGGTCGGCAAACGCACGCTGGTTATGCTGGATGTCTCAGCCCGGGGAAGGGTGACCGGGTGCCGGGTCACCAACTCGAGCGGTTTCCCCGAGACGGACGCCAAGGTATGCGAACTGGCCTACGAGCAGGTCCGCTTCGAGCCTGCCCGCGATGCCGCGGGCAACCCCGTCGCTTCGCGCTTCCACTACCAGCAGAAGTTCTTCAACTAGTCTGCCGAGGCGGCCGCGTTCCGGAGAGCGCCGGCCAGGTCCGACTTGTCGTAAGGCTTCTTCAGCATGGCCAGCGCGCCGAGCTCTTCGAACTTGATTTCCTTCGCGCTGTAGCCCGTCGCCAGGACGAAGGGCACGCCCCGCCGGGAAAGTTCGCGGGCAACCGGCTCGCTCGATTCCTCGCCCAGATTGAAGTCCAGCACCGCAAAATCGGGCTTGTCGCCCTCTATCGCGCGCAGGGCTTGCGTCACGCTGCCGCTGACGAGCACTTCCTCGACGCCCAGTTCGCGCAGCATCTCCTCGATATCCAGCGCGATGATCATGTTGTCTTCGATCAGCAGGACGCGCCGGGGAAGCTGGCCGGCACCCTCGGCATTCTCGGGTGTGCCGTGGTCTACGTGGCTGACCATCTCGTGTTCCTTCTCAGCTTCCGTCAGGAAGCGGGCGGGCACGACAAATCGTGCGCGCAGACCGCTGACGGCGAATTCGACGTCGGCTTCGCCCTGCAACTCGTGCGGGATCGACTGTTCGATAATGGTGGTTCCGAAACCACGCCTTTCGGGTGCGCGAACGGGCGGGCCGCCCCGCTCCTTCCAGTGCAGTTCGAGATCCCCGCTATCCAGCCGATCGAGCCGGATGAGTAGATCACCCGAGTGATCGGACAGGCTGCCGTACTTGGCCGAGTTGGTGATCATCTCGTGCAGCACCAGCGCCAGCACCGTATAGGCCTGCGGCGCAATCAGCACATCGCTGCCCTCTATCGCGAGGCGCGAGGTCTTGGAGCCGAGATAGGCGTCGGCCTCGTCCGCGATCAGTTTCTTGAGCGAGGTGGGGCCCCAGTTATCCTTCGTAAGGTTGTCGTGCGCGGCGGCGAGTGCGCCGATGCGTCCGCCGATCAGTTTGGTCAGCGTTGCCGCGTCGCCCGCTTCGTGGCGGGACTGGTTCACCAGCCCGCGGATCAGGTTGAGGATGTTGCGCACCCGGTGGTTGAGTTCCGCAATCAGCAGGTCCTGCTGGTCGCTGGCCCTTTTGCGTTCCTGGGCCGCGGCATCGGTCAGCCGCAGGATCACCTCGATCAGCGTGATGCGCAGGGTCTCGGCAAGGTCGAGCTCGGGCTGCGTCCAGTCCGCGCTGCGCCCCTCGACCGTCTGTTGCCAGGCGGCGAAGCTCTTGCGCGGGGAGATGCGGCCGCCTTCGCCCATGCCCTCGGTCGGCTTTTCGGGATTTCCCGCCCAGGTAATGACCTGCTTCAGCTCGCGCCGCCAGAGCACGAAATAGTCGCGCGGGGACCGCGAAACCGGGATGATGAGCGCGCCCGCAGCGCGCTGCAGGAAGCGTTGCGCTGGATCGAATTCGCGCGGCAGCTCCGAGGTGGCGAGGATGCGGCCCGCCGGCCCGCCCTGCAGCCCGGGTAGAATTGCGCGAAACTCGTCCTCGCTCGGCGCGTGCCCGCTGGCGACATATTCGCCGTCGATGAAAATGCTCGCGCCGTCATGCGGGATGCTGTCGCCGATCGTCGCGCCGACCTGGGTCAGCGTGTCGCGCAGCGATGCGCCCCCTGCCAGCCGCGTCATCAGCCGTTCGTGGAGGTTCTGGCCCAACGCCCGGCGTGCGGTGCCCTGATCGTGCAGTGCCTTGTCCAGCGTGAGCGAGAACATCTGCGAAAAGACTTCCGCCGCCGTCCGGTTCGAGAACGGCAGGACGCGCGGGCGATAGTGGTGGCAGGCGAACAGGCCCCACAGGCGGCCGCGCACGATGATCGAGATCGAAAGCGATGCGCGCACGCCCATGTTGCGCAGATATTCCAGGTGGATCGGAGAGACGGATCGCAGGGTCGAAAGACTGAGATCGATCGGCTCGCCACCGAATTGCCTGCCGGGCACGATCGGCACGGGGCTATCGTTCACATTGCTGATGATCCGCAGCCGGTTGCGCAGATAAAGCTCGCGCGCCTGGCTGGGAATGTCGCTCTTGGGGTAGCGCAGGCCGGCATAGCTATCGACCTCGCGCTCGCGCGCTTCGGCAATGACCTCGCCCGAGCCGTCCGGGTGAAACTGGTAGACCATCACCCTGTCGAATTCGAGCAGCGCCTTCAGCCTGCGCGCGGCGGCTTCGCACAGCTGGCTCACATCCTCGATAGCGTCGAGGCCCTTCATCATCGGGCGGATCGAGGCGACGTGATTGGCGAACCCCGCTGGATCGTGGCGCTCGAATTCCAGCACCAGCTGTCCGCCGCTGCGGTGGACGGAGCAATCGAAACGCTCGTCCGCGTTCTCATGGAGCGAGAGCGCGAACACCCTTTCGGTATCGTCCGGCTCGACCAAGCCCTCTGCGGCGTTCTGCAGGACCGACAGGGCTTCGGGCGGCAGCAGATCGTTCAGTAACGCGCCCTGCTCAATTCCTTCGATGTCCAGGAACTCTCCCGCGTTCTGCGAGAAATGGGCGATGAAATTATCGCTCGACACCACCAGCATCGCGCCGAAGGGCTGGACATGACCAAGCTGGTGGATCGGTTCGCGGTCGCAGCTTGTCAGATCGACCTGATGTTCGGTGGCACTCATGCGTGTGCGACTGACAGTTGCCGGTCGGCTTCGGCCTGAAAGTGGGCGAAGACGGCGGATGCCGTGCGCTCTGCACCCGGGTTGATGTCCGTCGTGGCAAGCAGGGGGCGCAGGGCCCTGAAATAGGCGGGCATGGCTGTGTCGCGCAGGAAGGCCATCGGCCAGTCGGCCGGTGCACGGGCGGAAAGATCGCGTTCCATCATGGTGTTGCCGAGCGAGGAGCCCGCCAGCACCCAGGCTGCGCCAAGCCACGCGACCGGGCCTTCGTCGTCGAAGGCGAAAGCTGCATGCGCCTCGCCACTTTCATGGCCCAGCGCAGACAGGTCGCTTTCCAGCAAAGCGTCTTGCGAAGGAGGCAGCCACTCGGGAGGGCAGACAGAAGCCAGCCATTGCTCCACTCCGCGCCGCGCCTGCAGCTGTACGCGCAGGAAACAGGCGTATTCGCCCCGGTCGGCGAGGTCGAGCCGTCCGAGCGCTTCGTCGAGCGAATGGTGATCGTCTTGTGTGGCCGCGCGCAATCTGGCGCGCAGCGCGGGTGCATCAATGCACCTGGCCAACATTCGCGCGTTCCCTCTTAAAATTCTAAACCTGTATTCCGCGCCACCATCGCGGAAAGCGTAAGCTAGATTTACCACCAGAGTTACGCAAGGTTCCCGCGCAAACCTTTATCAAGTCGGGGCTTAAAAGATTCAGTTTTTTCTGGATGGCCCGCCAAGCAGCTTGGCGCCTTTTTCCGACACTGCGCTGGCGATGAGCGGTTTGAAGAAAGACAGCATCGCCGGAAGGTCCAGATCCACGATCCCCTGCCGCTCTTCGATCGTGATCGTAGTGCGCACGGTTTGCCCCATGGCAGCCACGGTCAGCTTCATGCAGTCTTCGCCGGGCCATTCGGTGGTCATGTCCGTCACGCCGCCAGGCATGTGGGCAGGCAGTTCGTGCATGCGTTCGCGCAGGCGGCGGCGCACCTCCTCCTTAGGCAGATCGTGTGGGATGGGAACGCGCATCAGGAACCTGCCTGCTCTTGCGGCGCGCCGGCATCGTCTGCCGGACCAGCGCCCGCACCTTCGCCATAGCGGTAGCCGAGATAGCGGTGTTGCACGGCAAGATCGTCCAGCGCGCCATCCGCGATCTTGCGGTTGATCGCGTCGATCTCGCCGCTGATCTTGCCCAGGCCTTCGACAAGACGCTGGTCCGCAGTCGCCCCGACATGTTCTTCACGCCTCATGGCGGGTGGGACGCGCGTATAGGACTGGACCATTTCGGGCAGCGTCTCGCCCACCAGTTCCCGAATATCGCGGATCGCATCATGGCCCGCGGGCGCGGTTTCGAGCTGCTGGCCGAGAATGTCGAGCTTCATGCCAAGGTCGTCCACCAGTTGCACGGCCGGGGCGGGCAGGGCGGGTCGCTGCTGTTCCAGCCACAATTCGGTCCGCGCGACCATCTGGCGCGGAGTGCCCTTGTTGAGGTCGCCCGCCTGCGGGACCGAGAGCCTGGGGAAATTGGCGAACAGAATCGCCGCGCCAAGCGCTGCGAAAAAGGCGACCACCAGCCCCCAGAAGCCGATCCCGCCAAGCACCGCCCCGGCAATCGCCATGGCGATCAGGATGGCGAGGACGGCGCCTGCGAACATTCCGCCACGCTTGGCCCACAGCTTCAGCTTCGCTTGGGCGGAGCCCTTGCCGATGGAACGGACCATGCGATGGCGGCCGCCGCTGCGATTATCGTCTCGCAGGCGTCGGCCTTCGGAAATCAGCCGGTCGCTGTCTCGGGTCAGGTCGTTCATCGCGCGGCCCTTACCCCTCCAGCTTCAGGAGCGATTCTTCGGAGGCGTCGAGCTGCGCCTGGGCTTGCGCCTGGCTTTCCGCGCGGGCGATGTATTCCTTCGATTTCTCTACCTCGCCCGAAAGCGTGTCGACCGTCTGCTTCATGGTGTCGAGCGCCTTGAGCTTGAAGGTGTCGACCTCGTCCATTGTCGCGTAGATGTTCTGGAAGGCGTTCTGCAGCGTCTGCATCGGGATCGTGCTGGCGGCGGCCTGTTCGTGAATCTTGCCGGTCTGTTCGCGCAGCAGCTTGCCGGTGGAATCGATGATGCCCGCCGTCGTGTCGTTCAGCGCGGTAATCTGCTTGAGGACGAGGCGCTGGTTGGTCATCGCCTCGGCCACGGTAACAGCGGTGCGCAGTGCGGAAACGGTGGTGGTGCTGGCGCGGTCCACGCCCTTCACCAGCTCGACATTGTTTTTCTTGACCAGATCGAGCGCGAGGTAGCCCTGCACGCTGACCGCCATCTGGGTGAGCAGGTCCTGCGTGCGCTGGCGGACATAGAACAGCGCGGTCTCGCGGATCGCCTTGGCTTTCTCGGGATCGGTCGCGTCGAGTTCGTTGGCCTTTTCTTCCAGCTTCGCGTCGAGCGTCTTGGAGATGTGGATCATCTGTTCGAGGCTTCCCATCGCCTCCCACAGCTTCTGCCGCTCGACGTCGATCGCAGCATTGTCCTTCTGCAATTCGGTACGGCCCGAATGCAGCTTGTCGAGAATCGACTGGATGTGGCCCTGCGCGCTCTGGTAGCTGCGGAAATAGCTCTTCAGACTGTTGCGGAAGGGCAGCTTGGACAGGATGCCGCTCTTCCCGCGCTTCGCCGGATCCAGTTCCTCGACCGTGCTGCGCAGTTCGGCAAGGTTCGCGCCCACGCCCTGATCGCGGTCCATCGCGCGGATCGGGCGGTCCAGGAATCGGTTGGACATGCTGGACGCCGCCGCGATTTCCTTGCGGCCCATGTCGGAAATCTCATCGACCCGCTTGTTGAAGGCGGGCGACTGCGTGTCGTGCGCCAGCAGATCTGCGACGAAGCTGTCGACCTTCTGGTCGAGCTCGCTCTTCTTGCTGTCGTCGACCGGCACGAGGCCGACCGCCTTCTCTACATCCACAGCCGGAATCGGCTCGGGCGGAGTGAGATTGAGTTCGGTCGCGGTGGCGGTTTCGTTCTGCGTGGCCATTCTGGGCGGATGTCCTCTTTTCCGGCGCTTACTGTATTAGTTGCGCAAGACACGTGTTTCAAGCTTTGGCAGCTGCCACTTTCCGCGATAACAGGCAGACATGCAAACTTCATCGCAGGCGCCTGCCGATCCGGGCGCCGAGGATTCTACGAACCGCCGTCGTATCGGGATCGACTACGTCGTCACCGCCTTCACCCGCTGGTGGACCATCGAGGTCGGCGGGACGGTCGACCAGGCGGCGGTGATCGAGAAACGGCGCGCCGAATGCGAATTGAGTGCGCGGTACCTGCTGATGACCTGCATGTCGGCGGGGATCGCCATCCTCGGCATGTTGCTGTCATCGCCCGCCGTCGTCATCGGCGCGATGCTGCTCTCGCCATTGATGGACCCGATCATGGGCGTCGGTTTCGCGCTGGCGATCGGGGATTCGAAATGGTTGAAGCGGGCGACGCGCTCGCTCGCGCTGGGTGTCGGCCTGGCAATCCTGTTCTGCGCCGCAATCGTGGTTTTCTCGCCCATCCAGACGGTGACGCCCGAAATCGCCTCGCGCACGCAGCCCAATCTGTTCGACCTGATGGTGGCGATCTTCTCCGCCGTCGCGGGCGGGTATGCCGTGATCCGCGGGCGCGAGGGCACGATCGTCGGCGTTGCCATCGCAACCGCGTTGATGCCCCCGCTGGCGGCCGTTGGCTATGGCCTGGCCACGCTCAACTCCACGGTCTTCTCGGGCGCGCTCCTGCTGTTCGTCACCAACCTGACCGCCATCGCGCTCACCGCAACGGCGATGGCGCGCGGCTATGGCTTCAGCACCAGCCTGTCGGAAAAGCAGAGCCAGGTGCAGGCCTTCCTGATCTTCGGCGCGTTTGTCGCGCTCGCGGTGCCGCTGGGCCTGTCGCTCTACCGCATCGGGTGGGAAGCGAACACGACGCGTCAGATCAACACCATCGTGGTCGAAACCTTCGGCGGGCGGGCGCGCGTTAGCGATATCGTGCCCGACTACAGTAGCGAGCCGATCCGCGTCAGCGCCACCGTCCTTACCCCGCAGATCCTCGCCGATGCAGAGCGTCTGGCGGGTTCCGCGATGGCCGAGCGTCTGGGCCAGCCCGTCGATGTGTCGCTCACCCAATTGCGGGTCGGCACCAGTGCGCAGGCGGCCGAGGAGGCGGAACTCGCCAACGCCCGGGCGCAGGAAGCCCAGGCGGCGCAGCAGGCGGAATCGATTGCGGAGCGCCTGGCGATGCTCGCGGGTGTGCCCGAGGACGATGTGACCATCGACCGGCAGCGCAGGCGCGCGCTGGTAACGGCGCGACCGCTCGACGGGGCGAGCCTTTCGGCTTACCGCGAACTCGAAGGGCGGATCGACGCGACCGAGCCCGAATGGGATATCCGCATCGTCCCGCCCTTGCGCGCGCTTCCCGCGATTCCGCTCGACGAAGAGGGCGCGCCGACTGCCGAGGGGCGCCGGGCAATCGCCGTGGCCATATGGGCGCAGCGCCGAATCGGTATTCCGCTGCGGATTTCCGGAACGCAGGAGCGGACCCAGGCCGTGCGCGAAGCCTTTGCGGAAGTCGGGATCGACTTCGTGCAGGATGAATCGGGCAACGGCGCGTCCGACGCCGTGGCACTGGGGTGGAGCGTGCCGGAGGGCTGAGACCCGCCAGGGACGCCGATCTGCTCGGTAATCAGGCAGCCAGCTTGTAGGGCTGAATCTCGCCGGAGAGGTAGAGGCGCTTGGCCTTCGCGCGGCTGAGCTTGCCGGAGGATGTGCGCGGCAGCGTGCGCGGGGGCACCAGTTCGACCACGCAGTTCATGCCCGTGACCGACTGGACCTTCTCGCGAATCCGCTCGCGCAGGACGCGCCGCTCTTCCGGGTCGGAAACGCGGCAATGGACCAGCACCGCAGGCGCTTCCTCGCCGTCGCCGTTTTCCACCGCGAAGGCGGCGATGTCGCCGTGGTTGAAGCCGGGCAGCTGCTCCACGGCCCACTCGATATCCTGCGGCCAGTGGTTCTTGCCGTTGATGATGATCATGTCCTTCGCCCGACCGACGATGAACAGGTAGCCATTGGCCATGTAGCCCATGTCGCCGGTGTCGAGCCAGGCGCCCCCGCCATCGGTGCTGGGCACGAGGCAGTCGTGAGTCGCTTCCTCGTTGCGGAAGTAGGAATGCATGATGCTGGGGCCGCGACACCAGACTTTGCCGATCTGATGATCGGCCTTGATCTCGTCGTTCTCGCCCCGGATCTCGACTTCCATGTCGGGCAGGGGCTTCCCGCAATTGACGATCGCGCGATAGCGGGCAGGGCGGTTGAGGTTGGGGCGCGCGCCGGAAAGCCGCTCTTCCTCGACCAGTTCCACCCTGATGCCTTCGCCCGGCGGCATCACGGTGACCGCCAGCGTCGCCTCGGCAAGGCCGTAGCTGGGGGTGAAGGCGGATGCCTTGAAGCCTGCATCGGCAAAGGCATTGACGAAGTTCTGCATCACGTCGGGCCGGATCATGTCCGCCCCGTTGCCCGCCGTGCGCCAGCGCGACAGGTCGAACCGGTCGGCCACGCTGGACTGGCTGGAAATGCGCCGCGCGCAGATATCGTAGCCGAAGGTCGGCGAATAGGAGAGTGTGTTGCCCTTGTTGCGGCTGATCAGGTCGAGCCAGGCGAGCGGCCTGCGTGCGAAATGTTCGGTCTTGAGGTAATCGACCGAAACCTGGTTGGCGATCAGGCTGAGGAAGCAGCCGACCAGCCCCATGTCGTGATACCACGGCAGCCAGCTTACGCAGCGGTCGTTGGTGCCCAGGTCCATCGCGCTCGAATGACCGTACAGGTTGTGCAGCAGCGCCTTGTGCGTCACGGCCACCCCGGTGGGGAAGCGGGTCGAGCCGCTGGAATATTGCAGATAGCAAATATCTTCGGGCGATGCCTCGGGCAGGTTGGCCTCGGGCGCTTCGCGGGTTGCGAATTCCGCCCAGTCGATCGCGGCGCAATCGATCCGCTGCGCGGCAGCGCGCGTCATCTCGGCGATTTCGGGCGGGAACAGCAGGATCGCGGGGTCCGCGCTTTCCAGCTGGACCACCAGCTGGTCGATATAGCTTTCCTTCCCGCCGAAGGTGGTCGGCAGGGGCAGCGGCACGGGCCAGGCCCCGGCGTAGATACACGCGCAGAACAGCGCTGCGAATTCCGGGCTGGTATCCGCAATCAGCGCCACGCGGTCCTTCGGTCCGATTCCGGCGGCAACAAGGCGGTACGCCATCGCCAGCGCGTCCTCTCGCATCTCGCGATAGGGATAGGCGCGCTCCAGCGTGCCCCGCATGTCGTGGAAGTTGAGGCCCTTCTCCGAAAGCGCAGCGTAGTCGATGGCTTCGTTGAAGGTGGCAAAATCTGCCCGGCGACGCGGCAGCGCGCAATCATTGGGCGTCGGAAGAATCTGGCTGTCGTGCATAGGGGAGAGCGTAATCCTGTTAACCGCTTCTTTGCCGGCGTTCAGACCGTCGCCAGACGGAAACTGGCGGAGAACGTGGGCCTGGCGGACGTTTTATCGATCACAATCGTCATTCCCGAAACGAGGGCGCTTCCAATCCTCAAGGAGTGTGGCATCATTATGACCCATGGGGGAAGACGAGGAGAGATCGCGGCGACGTCCCAAGTCGATACCGCCGCTCGACGAGGCATCAATGCGCGATCTGGCGCTGAGCTATGCCGGGCGCTATGCCACGACGCAAGCGAAGCTCAAGCACTATCTGAAGCGCAAGTTGCGCACCAGGGGGTGGGCCGGCGAGGATGAACCTGCCGTTGATGCGCTTATCGCCCGCCTCGCCGAACTGCGATATATCGACGACGAAGCCTTCGCCCAGGCGCGCACGCGCGACCTGCTGCGGCGCGGCTACGGCGCCCGCCGGGTCGCGCAGGCGCTGCATCACGCAGGTGTCGACCGCGAAGAGGTGGACATCCCCCCGCCGAGCGAGGCCGAAACGCGCGCCGCCGCGCTCTCCTTCGCGCGCAAACGGCGACTCGGCCCCTTCGCATCGGAGCCGCCCGATCAGCGCACGCGAGAAAAGCAGCTTGCGGCGCTGGTGCGCGCGGGCCATGATTTCGACGCGGCGCGCGCTCTGGTCGACGCCGCAAATGTGGAAGAAGCGGAAACATGGGCATCTGGCGCCGAAATCTGACCCTGCTTGCTGCGGCTGCCACCTGCGCGCTGGCCGCCTGTTCGCCCCAGGCGGCCACCGAATCGAACCAGACCGCTTCTGCCGCACCGACCGCGCCGCAGGTCCACGCCGTCTCGGGGCTGGAGCTGATTCCGGTCACCGTGAAGACCGGCGATGCCGAGCATGAATTCGTCACCGAAGTGGCCCGCAGCCCGCAGGAACAGGCACGCGGGCTGATGTTCCGCACCGAGCTGGGGCCGAACGAAGCGATGATCTTCCCGCGCGAGGGGAATCGGGTCGCCAGCTTCTGGATGAAGAATACGCCCCTGCCGCTGGATATCATCTTCATCGGGCCGGACCGGCGCATCATCAATATCGCCGCGCAGACCACGCCCTATTCGCTGGAGAACGTTACCGCCGAGGGGCCGACCGCTGCCGTGCTGGAAATTCCCGGCGGCCGGGCGGCCGAACTCGGAATCGGGCCGGGCGACCGGGTAGAATGGTAGACGCGCGCGCAAAGCGGCTTGGCCCGGCACCGGCCTTGCGCTAGTCGGCATCCCGCAATGAACATCCTCGGCAAGATCTTCCCCTGGTGGGACGGCGCCACCATCGGCACCTCCCTCTTCACCTCGCGCAAGGGCGAGCACGTGGGCACGGACGCGTTCGGCAACAAGTATTATCGCGCGAAGCCCGGCCGCAAGAACTTGCCGACCGCAGGCTCCTACACCGCAACAGAGCGGCGCTGGGTGATCTACGACGGCGCCAACGATGCCAGCCGCGTCCCGGCCGAATGGCACGGCTGGCTGCACGGCGCGGGCGAGGATGTGCCCGAAAGCAATCTTCCCCCGCCGCGCATCTGGGAAGCGGACTATTCCCCGAACGCCACCGGTTCCGCCGATGCCTACCTCCCCAGCGGCGCGCTGGAACGCGGTGGCCGCCGCGCCCGCGCAAGCGGCGATTACGAGGCCTGGGCACCGGGCGAATAATGGCCATGCGCGCGCCCATCGCCATGCTCGCAGCCATGCTGGTGCTTTGGGGCTGCGACAATGACCAGCCCGAGCCGACCGCGGTGGAAACCGAGGTTCCCGACGAGCTGAGCAAGCGTGGCGCCGCCCAAGGCACGGAAGACGCAGACGCGGTTGGCACTCCCATGGCGGAACGCGTTGCCACGATCGGCCTGCTCAACAAGCGCAACAATGTCAGCCGCGATTTCGAGATGTCGCCGGGCGATGCGACCCGGGTGGGCGATGTCGTGATTCGCATGGAAGCCTGCGAGAAGACCGCGCCCTGGGAACTGCCCCAGGAAGAAGGCGCCTTCGTTCAGGTCTTCGTGCGCGAACGCCGGGGCAACGAGTCGGAGCCGAGCTGGAACAAGGTGTTCTCCGGCTGGCTGTTCCGCAACTCGCCCAGCCTCAATGTCGTGGAACACCCGATCTACGACGTCTGGGTCAAGGAATGCGCAATGAGCTTCCCGGGAGAGGAAGAGGAATCCTGAGCTTCCCGCTCGACTTCCGCCAGCGACTGCGGAAGAGTTAGCCGCTGCGCGCCGCGCGCATTCTGCAGCCGATCCAGATATTCGCTTTGCGGTATGGGAATTGCGCCCAGCGAGGCGAGATGGCCGGTCATGAACTGGCAGTCGAACAGCATGCACCCTGCGCGTTGCAGCAGCGCCAGCAGCCAGGCCAGCGCCACCTTCGACGCGTCGCGGCGGCGGCTGAACATGCTCTCGCCGCAGAAGACCTGATCGAAGGCGACGCCGTACACGCCGCCGACCAGTTCGTTACCCTGCCAGCATTCGATCGAATGCGCGTGGCCAACCTCATGCAGCCGCTGGTAGCTTGCAGCGATTCTTCCGCTGATCCAGGTCCCTTCGCCATCGCCCCGCGGCGCCGCGCATTCGAGCACGGTGCCCGCGAAATCGCTGTCGACGCGGATCGTGAAGACCTCGCGCCGGATCGTGCGGGCGAGCGAGCGGGAGCAGTGAAATCCGCCGATGGGAATGATGGCGCGCTCGCGCGGTTCGACCCAGAAGATATCCTGGTCGCTGCGGCTTTCGGCCATGGGGAACAGTCCCTGCCGGTAGGCGGAGAGCAGGATAGGGGGCGGAACGATGGGCAGCATGCTGGCCACAGGTCTAGCACGGGGCGTCATGTGGCCGCCATGCTTTCGGCAAATTGGGCCCGACGCCGTTCGTCGGTCAGTGCTGCGAACACCTCTTGTGAACCGCGCTTGCCGCAGAAGACCCCATGGTTGCCTCGCGCGAGGCGACTCGCGCGACACCGTGCCGGGGTGGGGGAGCGCGCCATCAGCGCTTGCAAAGCCGCGCCCCGCGCCTTAGAGCGCGCTTCCGCCTGCAGGGGTGTAGCTCAGTTGGTAGAGCATCGGTCTCCAAAACCGAGGGTCATGGGTTCGAGTCCCTTCGCCCCTGCCATTTCTTCCGAATGGCCCAGGATCCTGTCGGCGCATTCGGACTGCGATGGGTTTCGCGACGGGTTGCGGAGCCACCGCCCTCAACATCGACATCATCGGGCCGCCCTTCAGAGACGGGTGCGGTCTTCGAGCGCGCATCCTGGCCCAGGGGCCAAGTACGCTCGGTAGACGGCAAGCCATGCGCGAGCGCCATTGCCGGTTTCGCAAGCCTTCTCTCAGGTGACCGCCCGATCCGAAACCCGCAGGTCGCCCGTGCGAGCTCGCTCGCCGCTTTTCCTCGCCGCTTTTCTCCGGCTAGCCGTTCGGCGCCGGCTCGTGATCTGGCGCATCCTCGCCATGAATCGTCATCAGCGACTTGGCGAAATCCTGCTCGCGGCTTGCGCAGATGCCCAGCACATGCGCTTCGTCGCATCCCTCGGCCACCACGTATGCATGGCCCATATCGGAATCGATGTAGATTCCCTCACCCTTTTCCAACGTGACCGAATCGTAGAATTCGGTGTGCACGACGATGCTGCCTTCGATGACGTGGATATATTCCTCGCCCGAATGGCGCACGAGCTTGCCGAATTCCTCGACCGTGCGCGCCCGGATCGTCGTCACGATCGGGATCATGCGCTTGTTCCGCAATTCGGGGCACATGTAGTAATAGTCGTAGTTGTCGGTCGTTACGCGAACCGCGCGATCGAGCCGTCCGATGCTGCGACGCGCCGTGACCGAGCGCTCGTCACGCGCCTCTGGTTCGGCGAACAGTTCCGACAGGCGAATCCCCAACCGCTGGCTGAGCTGCAGCAGCTTGTCGTAGGTCAGCGTGAGCCGGTCGTGCTCCACCTTCGACAATGTTGAAACCGGGATGCCGCTCTCCGCACTCATCTGCTTGAGAGTCCAGCCGTTGCGCTGCCGAAGACTACGCATGAGGCTGCCGAGGGTCTGATGCTCATCGGTCACAAGCGCCCGCTCCACAAACCTCGATTTGACAATTTTCTAATTAGGATCATTATGTCCTGATCACGCCATTTGGTCTTCGCCCAAGCTAGCGGCGAAGCCGGATCGAAGCAACAAGCCGCACGGGCGGGGGGGAAACCATGCGTTTGAAAAAAGAGATGCTCGCAGCAATCGCAGCGATGGGTGCGTTCCTACTCTGGATCGGCGGGAGCAGCTTCGCGCAGACGCCCGAAGCCGATCTGCCGACCACATCCGAGGCCGAAGCTGCCGCCACCGACAGCATAGGTAGCGGAGCGGACGGCGCACCAGAACTGACGAAAACCGATCTCGATACCTGGCTCGACGGCTTCATGCCCTACGCGCTGGGCGATGGCGATATCGCGGGCGCGGTGGTCGTCGTGGTCAAGGATGGGGACATCTTGACCCAGCGGGGTTTCGGCCTCGCGGATGTGGAGAGCCGGGCCCCGGTCGATCCCGATCGCACGCTGTTCCGGCCCGGATCGGTTTCCAAACTGGTGACCTGGACTGCGGTGATGCAGCAGGTCGAACAGGGGCGCATCGATCTGGACGCGGACGTGAACCAGTATCTCGATTTCACGATTCCCGAGCGCAATGGCGAACCGGTGACGATGCGCCAGCTGATGACCCACACCGCGGGCTTCGAAGAGCAGATCAAAGGGCTGATCGGTCACGATCGCGATGCCATCCCGCCATATGACGAACTGCTGAAGCAGTGGGTGCCGGAACGCATCTTCGACGCGGGCGAAACGCCGGCTTATTCGAACTACGGCACCTCGCTGGCCGGATATATCGTCGAGCGTGTCTCGGGCGAGCCTTTCGACGATTATGTCGAACGGCACATCTTCGATCCACTCGGCATGGAGGATTCGACCTTCCGCCAGCCTGTGCCGGAAAGCATGCGCGGCAACCTCGCCACGGGCTATGACAAGGCGTCGGGCGAGCCGATCCCGTTCGAGATCGTCGGCCCGGCTCCCGCCGGATCGCTGACCTCGACGGGCACCGACATGGCGCGGTTCATGCTGGCGCACCTCAATGGCGGCGAGCTCGACGGCAATCGCATCCTGGAAGCCGATACCGCGCGCGAGATGCATACCAGCGCGACCGACATGATCCCCGGGCTGGACCGGATGCTGCTCGGCTTCTTCGAAACCGACATCAACGGCCAGGACGTGATCGCCCACCTCGGCGACACCGAGGGGTTTCATACCTCGCTCCACCTCTTTCTGGACGAAGGTGTGGGCCTCTATGCGTCGTTCAACAGCGGCGGCGAGGCGGGCGCGGTCAACGGCGTGCGGATCAACCTGTTCACCGAGTTCGCCGATCGTTACTTCCCCGGCCAGCCGGAAACGCGGCGGGTCGATCCTGAAACCGCCAAGGAGCATGCGCAGATGCTGGCGGGCAACTGGATGCCATCGCGCCGGGCGGATTCCACCTTCCTCAATCTCACCCAGCTTCTCGGCCAGACGACCGTGGGCGTGGACGCAGACGGCGACCTCGTGCTGCCGCCGGGCATGGGCCTCACGGGGCGCCCGGCCAACTGGGTCGAGGTGGAACCGTTCCTGTGGGAGGATCTCAACAGCCACCAGAAGCTGGGTGCCGAGGTTGTCGATGGGGAGGTTACGCGCTTCAGCCTGTCGATCATGTCCGCTTTCACGGTGTTCGAGCGGGCGCCGTGGTACAAGGATTCCTCGCTGCTGATGCCGCTGCTTTACGCGAGCCTTCTCATCCTGCTGCTCACGGCGCTGCTCTGGCCGACGGGTGCACTGGTAAGGCGGCATTACTCGGGCACGCTGGGGTACGAGGGGCGCGAGCTGCTCGGCTATCGCCTGTCGCGGATTGCCGCGGTGGCCATCCTCCTCGTGCTTGTCGGATGGGCCGTCACGATCACGCTGATGTTCGGCGACCTGACCAATCTCGGCGGGGCGTTCGATGCGATCGTCATCCTCTTGCAGATCGCCACGGTCGTCGTGTTCTTCGGCGGGCTGGGCATCTTCTGCTGGTATCTGTGGCAGGTCTGGACGGGCAAGCGCGCATGGACCGCCAAGGTCTGGAGCGTCCTGCTGGTGCTCGCTGGCGTGGTCATGGTGTGGATGGGTCTCGCCTTCCACCTGATCGGGTTCGGAACCAGCTACTGATGCCGGACCTGAAGCTCGAGGCGCGGCGCGAGACGCTGCGCCTCGCCGCACCGTTTCGCATTTCGGGCCATGTCTTCGAAAACTGCGATGTGATCGTGGCCACACTGTCGGATGGCGTGCACGAGGGGCGCGGGGAGGGCGGCGGCGTCTATTACCTGGGCGACGATGCCGATCATATGCTGGCCGAGATCGAGGCCGCGCGCGGCGTCATCGAAGCCGGGATCGAACGCGAGGATCTGCTGGAAGCCATGCCTGCCGGGGGTGGCCGCAACGCCATCGACTGCGCCTTGTGGGAACTGGAGGCGCGGCGCGCCGCCAGTCCCACCTGGAAAATTGCGGGGATCGATGCGCCGCTGCCGATCGTCACGACCTTCACGCTCGGGGCGGACACGCCGGAGGCGATGGCGGCCGGGGCGGTCCGTTACTGCGATGCGAAGGCCATCAAGATCAAGCTGACGGGCGATCTCGATCTCGACATTGAGCGCGTGCGCGCGATCCGGGAGGCGCGCGGCGACGTCTGGCTGATGGTCGACGCGAACCAGGGTTTTGCGGTCGGGGAGCTGGAGCCGCTCGTCTCGGCACTCGTCGACTGCAGGGTATCGCTGCTCGAACAGCCGCTTGCTCGCGACCGCGAAGCCGATCTCGAGGGTTTCGACTGCCCGATACCTCTTGCAGCAGACGAAAGCGCGCTCACCAGCGCCGATGTCGCGTGGCTGGCAGGAAGGTTCTCCGTCTTCAACATCAAGCTCGACAAGTGTGGCGGGCTGACCGAAGCGTTGAGGATCGCGCACCTGTGCCGCGAGCACGGGCTGCAGGTGATGGTCGGCAACATGGTTGGCTCGAGCCTCGCCATGGCGCCCGCTTTTATCCTCGCCCAGCTGTGCGATTACGTCGATCTGGACGGACCCACCTTCCTCGCGAAGGACCGCGAACCATCGCTGCGTTATGAAAACGGCATGGTCAGCTGCGGCCAGGACGTGTGGGGCTACGTCGCGTGACGACCACCCTGGCTCCGGGTGGCGAGAAGACCTGGTTCGGCCAGCCGCGCGGCCTGACCGTCCTGTTCCTCACCAACATGTGGGAGCAGTTCTCCTACTACGGCATGCGCGCGCTGCTCGTCTATTACATGACGCTGGAGCTGCTGATCGAGCAGGGCATGTCGTCCTACATCTACGGCACCTACACCGCGCTCGCCTATTTCACGCCGATCTTCGGCGGGATCATCGCTGACCGCTGGCTGGGCAAGCGGCGCGCGGTCATCCTTGGCGGCACGATCATGGCGCTGGGCCACTTCCTGATGGCCTTCGAGCCCATGCTTTACGTCGCGCTGGGCACCATCGCGCTGGGCAACGGGTTCTTCCTTCCCAGCCTGCCGAGCCAGATCAACGACCTTTATGCGGCGGACGATCCGCGCAGGCCGTGGGCCTATAATATCTATTACGTCGGGGTGAATATCGGCGGGTTTCTCGCCCCCCTGATCTGCGGCACGCTGGGTGAATTCTACGGCTGGCACTACGGCTTCGGGGCGGCGGGGGTCGGGATGGTCGCCGGGTTGCTGATCTACCTGTGGGGCGGAAAATACCTGCCGCCCGAGACCCGCGAACCCGCCGCTGTAGAAGAGGACGAGGGCGGAACCTGGCAGGGGTTCGACCGGGCAACCCTGATGCTGCTGGGCGCGCTGCTGCTCGCCGTCACGCTGTTTCGCAGCGCCTACGAACAAGTGGGCAACACGGTTGCCCTGTGGGCGAACGAGGGTGTGGACCGCACCGCGTTCGCCTTCGAAATTCCGATGACCTGGTTCCAGTCGCTCAATCCGATGATCGTGATCCTGCTCACTCCCTTCCTGCTCGCGCGCTGGCGACGACAGGCGGAGGCGGGAACGGAGCATTCGCCGCTCCAGAAGATGGCGATCGGCGCGCTGGTCGTCGCGTGCGCCTACGTACTGCTCGCGTTCGCTGCCGCGATCCAGCAGGATGGGCAGGCGAGCTGGATATGGCTGGTCGCGTTCTTCGTAATCCTGACCACGGGCGAGCTTTACATCCTCCCCAACGGTCTCGGGATCTTCGCGCGGCTCGCCCCGCAGCGTCTAGGAGCGAGCACCGTAGCCAGCTGGTTCTTCGCGATTTTCACCGGCAGCCTCGCCGGCGGCCTTGTGGGAAGCTTCTGGAGCGACCTGACCCCTGCGATCTATTTCGGCCTTCTGGCCGGGATCGCGATTGCTGCAGCGATCGTCCTGCGGACGCTGGACGCACCTGCGAGGCGTGTTTTTGCTGCCAGATTCGGATCGGATGAGCGGATTTCGGACACGAACGATCAGCCGGGCGCCGATATTTGACATTTCTCTTTCAAGGACATTAATGTCCTGATTAGAAAAAAACATCCTTTCGAGTCGGAATTGTTTCGATTCGGGTGCCAACGTCAGAAGGGATTTAGGGGTATGACCAAGGCCGGACTTTGCAATCGCGCGATCCTTGCGACGGGCGTCGCCATCCTTGCCGTATCGACGCCGACGATCGCAGCCGCACAATCTGCCGACGACGGGGGCGAGGTCGAAGAGACGCGTCCCCAAGAACCCCGTTCGGTGATTGTCGTCACCGCGCAGAAGCGTACCCAGGCGCTCGACGAGGTGCCGCAGTCGATCAGCGTCGTCGGAGGCGACACGCTCGAGCGGCAGCAGGCGGACAGCTTCACCGATTATGTCGAACTCGTCCCCAGCCTCAGCCTGACCCAGAGCAACCCTGGCGAAACCCGCGTGATCCTGCGCGGGGTGAACACCGGCTCGGTCGGGTCGACCGTGGCCATCTACGTCGACGAGACGCCCTTCGGTTCCAGCACCAGCCTCGGCAACGCAGCGGTTCTGGCGGGCGATTTCGACACCTTCGACCTTGAACGGGTGGAGGTGCTTCGCGGCCCGCAGGGGACGTTGTATGGATCGAATGCGCTGGGGGGGGTGATCCGCTTCGTCACTACGCCGCCGCAACTCGGCGAGTTCGAAGGACGTGCACAAGCCGGGATCGAAACCGTGGACGGCGGCGGCGTGGGCTATCTGGCCAATGGCGTGGTCAACGTGCCGTTGGGCGACGCCCTGGCCGTCCGTGCCAGCGGGTTCTACCGCAAGAAGGCCGGCTTTATCGACGCGATCGGCCGCGCACCCGAAGAAGAGATCGACGAAGCCGAAATCTACGGCGGACGGATTTCTGCGCTGTTCGAACCGACGCCCGAATTCTCGGCCCGTCTCACCGCGCTCGCGCAGAACATTCGCGCTGGCTCGCCCAGTTCGTATGACGCCGACCCGGTGACCGGCGATTCGATCACGGTGGCCCCCAACACCAATACGCCCGTCAGCGGGCTGGTGCGGACGGAATTCTATCCCGAGGACAATGATGTCGAATATCGTCTCTACAACGGCACGCTCGAATACGATTTCGGCCCCGTATCGCTGACCTCGGTCACCAGTTACGGCGAGCTGGACCAGCGCCAGCGGACCGACAACACGATCGGCTTCGGGTCCACCGTGACTTTCGTCTATCAATCCTTCGGCGGACGGACCGACGACGTCGGCGTGTTTCTCGACGCACCGCTCAAGCAGGAAAAGTTCACACAGGAAGTGCGGTTGGCGTCGGCCGACGGGCCCTTCGAATGGCAGATCGGCGGATATTTCACCGACGAGAAGGTCGAAATCGTGCAGAGCCTGATCCCGTTCGTGCAGGATACCGGCGTGCTGTTCGATCCGACCGTGCTCGGCTTTTCCGACCTGCTGATCCTCAACCTCGACTCCGAGTACGAGGAGATCGCGGGATTCGCCAATGTCAGCCTCGAGCTGACGCCGTGGTGGGAGATTGGCGGCGGTATCCGCTACAGCCAGAACGACCAGAGCGTGGTTCAGACCGAACGCGGCGCCTTCCAGCCATTACAGGGCCTGCCCTCTCCCAACATCACGCAGGGCGAGTCGAGCGAGGACGTGGTCACATGGTCGGCAGACACACGCATCGAACTGAGCGGGCTCAGCTCGATCTACGCGCGGGTGGCCAAGGGTTACCGCCCCGGCGGGCCCAATGTCGTGCCCCCGGGCGCTGCGGCGGACTTCCCGCGTCAGTACGATGCCGATACGCTGATCAGCTACGAGCTTGGGTTCCGCGGCGAAACGATCGACCGCAGTTTCGCGATCGATGCCGCAGTCTATTATCTCGATTGGAACGACATCCTCATCTTCGGAGCGTTCGATAGCGCGATCGGCCCGGTGGGGGCGAATGACAATGGCGGCGACGCGCGTGTCTATGGCGCGGAACTGACCGCGACCATACGCCCGGTCGACGGTTTCAGCCTGGTGCTGAACGGCGCCTACAACGACGCAGAACTGGTCGACGATACGCCCCCGGTGACCGGCGGCCTCGCGGGTGACCAGCTGCCCTATACGCCCGAACTGACCGCCACGATGAGTGTGGATTACGAATGGAGCCTGGGCGGCGGCACGCTTGCATTCGTAGGCGGCGATGTTCGCCTGGCGAGCGACCAGGCAGGCGGTTTCGATCAGACCTATCGGACCCTGTTCGGGCGCAGGCTGCAAATCGATGGCTACCAGAAGGTCGATCTGCGTGCTGGCGTGGCCTTCGATAATTTCAGTGTCACCGCCTTCGCCAACAACGTGACCAATAGTCGCGGCTTGACCAGCTTCGGCGATCTCGGGGATCGTCCGGGTAATCTGCTGGCCGCCTCCCCCATCCGCCCGCGGACCTTCGGTGTGACCGCCGCAGCAAGCTTCTGATGGCAGATGGCAAGGGGGGCGCATTGGCGCTGGCAACAAGGGCATTGCCCCACGACGAAGGCACGCTCGCCTCGCCTCGGCCCGAAGACGAGGCGGGCATCAGGGCTGGCGGATTGCGCACGCCATACCTGCTCTTCATCGGGGACTGCACGGAACCCGGCTATGCCAAGACGGCTTTCGGCCTGCGCGATTGGGCGGGCGAAAAATGTCTCGGCGAATATGCGCTGGTCGGCGCCACCGTCTCCACCGGACTCACCCGCCTCACGCCCGCGCAGGCACGCGAGCGGGGCGCCAGGTCGATGGTGATCGGCATCGCCAATTCCGGCGGCCGGATCGCGCCGGAATGGATTCCCGCGCTGGAAGAGGCGCTGGCGGCGGGGCTCGACCTGATCAGCGGAATGCACGCGCGGCTCGCCGATCTGCCGGGCTTGCGTGCCGCTGCGGAGAAATACGGGCAGCGCCTGGTCGATGTGCGTACCCCACCGCCGGACCTGCCTGTCGCAACGGGACGAAAGCGCGATGGCAAGCGCATCCTTACGGTCGGGACGGATTGCGCGCTGGGGAAGAAATACACCGCACTTGCGATCGCGAAGGCCCTTTGTGCGCGCGGGATCAATAGCGATTTCCGCGCCACCGGACAGACCGGCATTCTGATCGCGGGTGCGGGCATTGCGCTGGATTCGGTCGTTGCGGATTTCGCCGCAGGCGCGGCAGAGCTGCTCTCCCCGGACAATGCGGCCGATCACTGGGACGTGATCGAAGGGCAGGGGTCGCTGTACCACCCAGCCTATGCGGGCGTCTCGACGGCGCTGTTGCACGGCAGCCAGCCCGACGCCTTCGTCATCTGCCACGATCCCTCGCGCACGCATGTGCTGGGGCACCCGCATTTCCCGCTGCCCGATATCGAAGACCTCGCCGAACTCACGATCCGGCTGGGTCGCAGGACCAATCCTGCCATCCGTTGCGCGGGCGTATCGCTCAACACCTCGGCGCTGGGTTCCGAGAAAGCGCTGAGTCTGCTGACTGGCGAGACAGCCCGGCTGGGCATGCCGGTTGCCGATCCGATGCGCGGCGGCGATCTGTTCGACAAGCTGGTCGAAAGCTGTCTCGCCGAATGAGCGGAGCGGTCGCCTCGGACGGGTCCTTCCGGCGGCTGGTGCTGCCGGGGCTCGCGTTCAAGGCGGTCGTGATCGGCGGGGGGTATGCCACGGGGCGCGAGATCGCGGAGTTCTTCGTCGGTAGCGGACCGATGGGCGGCCTGCTTGGCCTGCTGCTGGCGATGGCGATCTGGAGCATCGTGTGCGCCGTCACCTTCGAATTCGCGCGGCAGGTGCAGGCAACGGATTATCGAGGTTTTTTCGCTGAACTTCTCGGCCCCGGCTGGATCGCGTTCGAAATCGCCTATGTTCTGTTCATGATCCTCGTCATCGCCGTGATCGCGGCTGCGGCGGGCGAGATCGGTACCGCCTTGTTCGCCTGGCCCACATGGATCGGGACCACCCTGCTGCTGGGCCTGATCATCGCGGTGGTCAGCCGCGGCACCGCGGCGGCAGAGCGCCTGTTCCGCTATTCTTCCGTGCTGATCTACGCCATCTATGCGCTGTTTCTGATCCTGGCACTGGCTGCGTTCGGCGATCAGATCGGCGGCAAGCTCGCCGCGTCCGCTCCTGGTGCCGGATGGGTTGCAGGAGGCGTGACTTACGCCAGCTACAACGTGATCGGCGCCGCGCTCATCCTGCCATTCCTTCGTCACCAGACGTCGCGCCGTGATGCGCTGTATTCGGGGTTGCTCGCCGGACCGCTCGCCATGCTCCCCGCACTGGGTTTGTTCCTCAGCATGATCGCCTTCACGCCCGAGATCGGCGAGGCAGCCTTGCCTTCGGACTTCCTCCTTACGCGGATCGGGGTGCCTTGGTTCGGCTTCGTCTTCCAGGCGATGATCTTCGTCGCGCTGCTCGAAACCGGCATCGGCATGGTCAACGCGCTGGAGGAGCGCGCTGCTGCCGCTGTCCGCAGCCGGGGCGCCACCATGCCTGCAACCGCGCGCATTGCCCTCAGCGCGGCGATCGTGATCGGATCGGGCGTCCTTGCCTCGAAGCTCGGCCTGATAGACCTGATCGCCTCAGGCTACGGTGTGTTCGGCTGGATCATGCTGTTCCTTTTTGTCGTGCCGCTGCTGACGCTCGGCACCTATCGCATCATAATCCGCCCACGGGAGATCGCATCGACATGACCCACCTGCGCCCGGCCCGCCTTCTCACCGTATTGCTGGCGAGTGCCAGCCTTTTTGTGGCTCCTGCATCTGCCGCGCCGCCTGAAGACCTGGAGGCGAGGGCCGAAGCACTGATCGATCGCTTCGAGGCGCCGGGCCTCTCGATCGCTATCGTCGAGGATGGCGAGGTCACCTTTGCCGACGGGTTCGGCGTGACCGACCTGCAGGATCCGGCCGCGGTCGGTCCCGACACGAATTTTGCGATCGGTTCGGTGACCAAGGCTTTCACCGCGACCGCGCTCGCGATCCTCGTCGACGAAGGGCGGATCGGCTGGGACCAGAAGGTGGTCGATATCATGCCCGAATTCCGCATGAAGGATGCCTGGGTGACGCGCGAGATGACCGTGCGCGACCTGCTCGTCCATCGTAGCGGGCTTGGCCTTGGCGCGGGCGACCTGCTGTTCGTGCCGCGCAGCGACCTTACCCGGGCTGACGTGGTCGAGCAGCTGGGCGAAATCCCGCTCGAAACCAGTTTTCGCAGCAGCTACGCCTACGACAATATCCTCTACATGGTAGCTGGCCGCCTGATCGAGCGGGTGACCGGCGAAAGCTGGGAGAGCTTCGTCACCCGACGCATTCTTCTGCCGGCGGGGATGACCAGCGCCACGGTAGAGAACGACTCGCGTGGGCCGGACGATCTGATGGCGGATGGGCACGCGCGGATCGACGGTCCGATCCGCGGACTGGGCACGATGGAGCGGCTCGACGATTCGCTCGTGGTGGCACAGGTCGCTGCCCCGGCAGGGGGGATCGCCGCGAGCGCCAAGGACATGGCGAAATGGATCGAGCTGCAGCTCGCGCTGGGCGACCTGCCGGGAGATGCGCGGCTGTTCAGCGAGGAACAGGGGCGCGAGATGTGGAATCCGGTCGTCCTGATGCCTACGCCGATGTACGCGGGCGAGCTGGCTGAGACCGCCCCTTTGTTCAACACCTACGCGCTTGGCTGGAACGTGCGGGATTACCGCGGCGAACGGGTCATCATGCATGGCGGCGGAGTATACGGATCGATCACCCGCCTCGTGTTGCTGCCCGATCGCAACGTGGGATTCTTCCTTGCCACCAACAGCGAGGAGTCGGGGCTGCTGACCGGGCTGCAGTTCGAACTGCTCGATCATTATCTGGGCGTGGAGGGGAACGACTGGCCCGCCGCCTTCGGGAAGTTCATCGACGACTATTTTGCCAATGCCGCCAGCCAGATGGCAGGGCCGGGCAAGGAGCCCGCCGATGTGGGCCCCTCGCTCCCGCTGGCGGGCTATGCGGGCGAATATGCCGATCCATGGTTCGGTACGATCGCGGTGAGCGAAGAGAAGGGCGGTCTGACGGTCCGGTTCCCGCACTGGGAAGGGGTTACCGCCCGCCTCGAGCACTATCAGTATGACACCTTCATCACGCGCTACGAGGACGAGAGCTTCGAACCGGCCTACGTGATCTTCGCGCTCGATGCACAAGGGAAGGTGGACCGGGTCACCATGAAGGCGGTCTCACCGGTAGCCGATTTCAGCTGGGACTATGACGACCTGCTGTTCAAGCCGGTCGCTTCGAACGGGCAATGAAGGACCGGGGCATGAGGTGTGAAGAGCAGCCGAAGGCTGGTCGGGCCATGGTTGCGGTGCTTGCCGCCGCAGCGCTCGCAGGCTGCGCCACGGGTGTCGAAAGCGAAGCCGGGGTGGCAAGGGCGGGGGAGGTTCATCGCGAACTCCTGGTACTCGACACACATCTCGACACCGCGATCAATTTCGGACGCGAGGGATGGGATTTCTCCCAAGCGCATGACGTCTCGAGCGAGATCGCGCAGGTGGATCTTGGCCGGATGGCGGCAGGCAACCTCGATGGCGGCTTCTTCGTCATTTTCACCGAGCAGGGCCCATTGACGGCCGAGGGATATCGCAGCGCGCTCGATCACGCGCGCGAGCGCTCCGAGGCCATCGACCGGGAACTGGCGAAACATCCGGGCATGGTCGGCCTGGCGAGGAGTGCGGCAGAGGCCGAAGCGCTGATCGCGCAGGACAGGCTGATCGCATTCAAGTCGATCGAGAACAGCTATCCGATCGGCGAAGACCTCTCGCTTCTGCGCGAATTCTACGACGCCGGCGTGCGCATGGCGGGGCCGGTCCACGGCGAGACGAACCAGCTGGGCGACTCAGCCACCGACGATGCCAGATGGAACGGGCTGAGCCCGCTCGGCCGGCAATGGGTGGGCGAGATGAACCGGCTGGGCATCATCATCGATGCCAGCCACGCGTCGGACGCCGTCCTCGACCAGGTGCTGGAGCTTTCGAAAGCGCCGATCATCCTGTCGCATTCCTCGCCTCGCTGGGCGTACGACCATCCGAGAAATATCGACGACGATCGCATTCGCCGGATCGCTGCGAGGGGCGGCGCGGTATGCATGTCGTCGATCTTCATGAGCGAACTGGACCTGTCGGGAGAGCGCGGCGAACTGTTTGACCAATACGATCGCATCGCGCAGATGACCCCTGCGCAGCAGCGCGAACTCAGCCGCAAATGGCGCGCGCTCGACGCCAGCCAGCCGATGTGGGACGTCAGCTTCGATCGCTACATGGAGGCACTGCTCCATCTGATCGACGTGGCGGGCGTCGATCACGTGTGCTTCGGTACCGATTGGGACGGCGGCGGCGGCATTGATGGGTTAATGGATGTGACCGATCTGCCCGACGTCACAGCCCGGCTGATCGAAGCTGGCTATTCGAAAGAGAGCATCGGCAAGATGACAGGGGGCAACGTTTTGCGGATCATGCGCGCCGTCGAGGCGACGCGTATGCGTTGACGGGCTGCCGGCACGGCTTTTTTCCGCTCCGGGAGGGAAACCACGACCGCCGCGGTTGCCGGCCAAAGGGGACGGAATCTCCGCACTGGACGACCGGTCTCGGCCTGCTCCCATCCCGGCGCCATGGGATACGCTGAAACCTCGCCTGTCCGGCATTTCCGATGCCACCATGCGCTATCGCTCCATTGGGGAGCTGGGGGTTTTCTGTATCCTCCTCATGCGTCGCAGTCCCTTGCCCGCGCACCTGGCCGAGGCTAAACACGGCCTCGCCGGAACGGGAAACCGGACATTTCACAAGCTTGAGGTGTTTGCGGCTTGGGGGGCTGCTGCCCCAGCCATTCCCGCTTCCACCCTCAGGCCGAAACGCGGGAAAGCGAAGATGGAATATCTCCACACCATGATCCGGGTCACCGATCTGGCCGAATCACTCGATTTCTTCTGCAACAAGCTGGGCCTGGTGGAAGTGCGGCGCGTCGATGTGGAGGCCGGGCGCTTCACACTGGTCTTCCTGTCCGCCCCCGGCGACGAGACACGAGCACGGGCGGATCAGGCCCCTCTGGTCGAACTCACCTACAACTGGGACCCGGAAGACTATGACGGCGGCCGCAATTTCGGCCACCTGGCTTACCGGGTGGACGATATCTACGCCGCGTGCCAGCGCCTGATGGACAAGGGCGTGACGATCAATCGCCCGCCGCGCGACGGGCACATGGCCTTCGTTCGGTCGCCCGACGGTATCTCGATCGAGCTGCTCCAGAAGGGCGAATCGCTGCCTGCGCAGGAGCCCTGGGCGTCGATGGAAAATACCGGCACCTGGTGAGCCCTCCGGCGCGCTGCGCCCCTTTTGCCACATTCGCCGGAAATTGACGGAACGCGGGAACCGCCCGGTTTCCCTTGGCTTGCGCGCTGCTTTTGCCGTCTCCCTTTTGTTCCCACAGGAAATTCGGGAACGCTGCTCACGAGCTGTGCATTTTTCGCGCTATAAAGCACTCAGGTGCCCATCTTAGGAGTTGACCAATGTCGAGCATGCCATTCCGCAGCAGCCGTCCGGACAGCTGGACCACCCCGCGTTCGCACACCGACGCGACGCTTCGCATGATGAAGTACGGCAAGATCCAGCCAATGCATCAGCCCACTTTTCTGGAGCGGCTGTTCGGCGCGCACTGAGCGCATATATCTCTGAATGAAAAAGGGCCGGGGCGCTTGATTGCGCTCCGGCCCTTTTCCTTTGTCAGGTCGGTCTAGCCGATCACACTTCCGCTTCCACTTCGGCGGGGGGCGCGTCGGCTTCGTGCGTGGGGCCGGCTTCCTTCTCGCCACGCGACAGCTTGAACACCACGCCCGACAGCAGAGCCAGCGCCAGGATATTGGGCAGCAGCATCGTGGCGTTCGAGATATCGCCCAGACGCCAGACCAGCTCGCTCGGCTGCGCTGCCCCGATGAAGATCACCACGCACCACAGGATGCGCCATGCGACGTGCAGCTTCTTCTCGTTCGCCCGCGTGGCGGACTTGCTGACCCGGTCGTAGATAAAGGTGATCGCCCGCTCGCCGTAATAGCTCCATGTGAGCAGGGTGGTGAACACGAAGAGGATCAGCACGATCGAGGCCACCAGCGTCCCGATCGGGATCGAGCCGAGCATGGCAGGGAAGGCCGCGGCGAAGGCTCCGCTGGTCATCTCGAAGCCCACCCGGTCGGATTGCCAGGCGTGCAGCACCGCCTGGCCTTCGTGCACGAAGTCGCCGCGTACGGTCAGGATGACGAGTGCGGTCATGGTGCAGATCACGATGGTGTCGATGAAGGTGCCCAGCATCGCCATGCGGCCCTGCACTTCGGGATCGTTGGTCTGCGCGACGGCGTGCGCGATAGGGGTGGAGCCCTGGCCCGCTTCGTTCGAGAACAGCCCGCGCGCAACGCCTGCGCGGATCGCCATGATGATGGCCGCACCGGTGAAGCCGCCAACCGCGCTTTGCGGATTGAACGCCCCCGTGAAGATGAGACTGAAGGTTTCGGGCAGATCGCCGAAATTGAGGATCAGGGCGATCACCGCCATGACAATGTAGGCGGCGGCCATGAAGGGAACGATGCTTTCGGCCACCCGGCCGATCGACTTGATGCCGCCGATGATGACGATGAAGACGAGGATGGCGACGATCAGCCCGCCGATCCATTCTTCGATGCCGAACAGTTCCTGCATGCCGTCGGCCACCGCATTGGCCTGGATCGAGTTGCCGGTGACCAGCGCGGAAAACAGCGTGCCGATACAGAACACGACGGCAAGCCATGTCCACTTGGGGCCAAGGCCCATCGTGATGTAGGTCATCGGACCGCCGCGATAGACGCCGTCCTCGGTCCGTTCGCGGTAGCGGATGGCGAGCGCGCCTTCCGCAAAGGCCAGAGCCATGCCGAACAGCGCGGTGATCCACATCCAGAAGATCGCGCCGGGCCCGCCCAGCGCGATGGCCGTCGCGACACCCGCGAGGTTGCCGGTGCCGACCTGGCCGGAAAGCGCGGTGGAGAGTGCGGCGAAGGGCGAGATTTCACCGCTGCCCGCGCCCTTGCGGCCCGGGAACAGGCCCTTGATGGCGCTGCCCAGCTTCACGATCGGATAGAAGCGCAGCCCGATCATGAACCACAGGCCCACGCCCAAAAGGATCAGAGCAAGCGGCGGAAACGGAATCACCGCCTCGCCGTCCCATGTTCCGCCCCAGATGAAATCCGAAATATTAGTGACCGGCGCGATCATGCGTTCGCCGAAAGTGATCTGCGGTTCCGCAGCCATGCGAAAGTCCCCCATGCGTCCCTGAAAGAAGAGACGCTATATCCGGGGCCGGTCCAGCGCAACGGATTTTCCCGGTGCTTGCGTTTGGTGGCAACGCCGCCTAGATGCGGTCGGGTCTCTCGACATCGAAGCTGCAGACCTGCCTTCCCGATCATGCGATCTGGAAGGCGATCCCGGCTTCCCGGAAGAGACGTTGGTTTGGTTCGATACACAGCAGGTGGGACGGCAAAAATGGCCGAAGGCAAAGCCGAAACGAAAAAGCGCAGGACGTCGATCAGCGAATTCGCGCGTCAGGTGCGTACGGAGACGAGCAAGGTCGTCTGGCCCACGCGGCAGGAAACGATCCAGACCGCGATCTTCGTCAGCATCCTGGTGCTGATCCTTTCGCTGTTCTTCCTCGGCATCGATTCCCTGTTCGGGGCGATCGTCCGCTTCCTCCTCACGCTCGTCTGAGCCGCCTTTTCCCGCAGGACATTTGCATGGCACGCTGGTACATCATTCACGCCTATTCCGGTTTCGAGAACAAGGTCCGCGACGCGATCATCGCCGAGGCAGAGCGCCTGGGCCTGTCCGAGGGTGTCGAGGAGGTCGAAGTGCCGACCGAGACCGTGACCGAGGTCAAGCGCGGCAAGAAGGTTCAGGTCGAACGCAAGTTCATGCCCGGCTACGTGCTGGCCAAGCTGAACATGACCGACGATGTCTATCACCTCGTCAAGAACACGCCCAAGGTCACCGGCTTCCTGGGCGCGGGCAACAAGCCGCAGGCGATTTCCGAGAAGGAAGCCGCGCGCTATTTCGGCGGGGTGGAAGAAGCGAAAGCCGCGCCCAAGCAGCAGGTTTCGGTCGATTACGAAATCGGCGACCAGGTCAAGGTGCTCGACGGGCCCTTCGCCAGCTTCAACGGCGTGGTGGAAGAGCTCGATTTCGACAAGGCGAAGGTCAAGGTCTCGGTCTCAATCTTCGGCCGCGCGACCCCGGTCGAGCTGGACTTCGAACAGGTCGAACTGGTCAAGTAGGAACCGGGACGGGCGCGCGCCGGATGAAGACGCGCCCCGGCATCTGTCATCGCAAGAAGCAATACGCGACCCGCGAAGCAGCCGAACTGGCTGCGCGCGAGGCGCCGTTCACTCTGCGCGCCTATCGCTGCGCGCTATGCCGCCGGTTCCATCTGACGAGCCGCACCAAGGGCATGAAAATCCCGCGCCACGAACTCGCTGCGCGCCGTTCGGGCCAGCCGAACGGCTAGGCTAGCCAGCCGAGGCTCTGGCTGTAGGCGAGGCTGAGCATGATCGTATCCACCGCCGCATGGGCGAGGATGCAGGCCCACAGGTTGCCGCGATTGGCGAAGCGCAGCCAGGCGAGAAACAGGCCGATGCTGGCTGTCACCAGCACGCCGCCCCAGCCCTGGTACAGATGCGGCAGGCCGAACAGGGCGGCCTGGATAATGGCGGCGGGCCACTTGCGCCCGCGCATGCCGCGCAGCCGCATCAGCCGGTCCATCAGGAAGCCACGATAGAGCAGTTCCTCCCCGAAGCCTGCGGCGAACCATGCGACAAGCACGATCCACAATGCGAAACTCGTCGGACTTTCGGTGACATAGTCCATCACCAGCGACACATCGATGGGTGGCAGCCCCAGCGCGTCGATCACGATCCCGCCGATGGCAAACAGCGCGATGATCGCGCCCGTGCCAAGCGCCGCCAGCCCGAGCGTGCGCTGCATGTTCGTGGGTGGGCGGATCTTCCACGCGTGGCCAAGGCAGTTGTCCGACGCGAGCCACAGCCGCGCTACCAGCAGGGCGGCGACCATGCTTGCCACGACCGAGCCGAGCACACCGGCATTGGTTTCGCCGAAGATCAGGATGGGCGGGATGCTGGCGAGAAAATAGGCCAGCGCCACGCTGCCGAGTTGTACCGCGAACCGCAGCCAGCCTAGTCGACGCAGGCGGTTTCTGGCGAGGGAGCGTGGCTTCATTCCACGCTATCAACTGCCGAAGATCGATTCGTTTCGCAAGCCCGGGGCAGTGGCGTCTTTCCAATACGGGATGTGTCGGGGCGCAAATCCTGCGAATGGTTGGAAAGGCCGCAGAGCCTTGCAATTTTCCGCCGATCCGCTAGGTGGCGCACTTCCCAGACATTGTTCGGGATTTCCACGCGGGAGGGGCACCCCGGTTCCCCGCCTGACCGCTTACCATGAGCCGTAGACGAAAGTGTGCGGCGACAGTGAGAAAAGGAGGCCTCTCATGGCCAAGAAGATCGAAGGTTACATCAACCTTCAGGTGCCCGCCGGCACCGCCAACCCCTCGCCGCCGATCGGCCCTGCGCTGGGTCAGCGCGGCGTGAACATCATGGAATTCTGCAAGGCGTTCAACGCCGCGACGCAGGACCTTGAGAAGGGCGCCCCGATCCCGACGAAGATCACGGTCTATGCCGACCGCAGCTTCACCTTCGTCACCAAGAGCCCGCCCGCCAGCTTCCTCATCAAGAAGGCGATGAAGATCAAGTCGGGTTCGAAAGAGCCGGGCAAGAACATCATCGGTTCGATCAAGGTCAGCCAGCTGTCCGAGATCGCGGAGCAGAAGATGAAGGATCTGAACGCGAACGACATGGATCAGGCGATCAAGATCATCGCCGGTTCCGCCCGTTCGATGGGCATCGAAGTGGTGGAGGGCTGATCATGGCGACGCTTAGCAAGAAGCAGAAGACGCTGAACGAGAAGCTGGACGCGGAAAAGCTGTACACCTTCGACGAGGCGCTCAGCACGCTGCGCGAGCACAAGGCGAAGTTCGACGAGACCGTCGAAGTCGCGATGAACCTCGGCGTCGATCCGCGTCACGCGGACCAGATGGTTCGCGGCATGGTCGCGCTGCCTTCGGGCACCGGCAAGGACGTGAAGGTCGCCGTGTTCGCCAAGGGTGACAACGCCGACAAGGCGCTGGCCGCCGGTGCCGACAAGGTCGGTGCGGAAGACCTGATGGAAGACATGCAGGCCGGCAACCTCGATTACGACCGCGTGATCGCGACGCCCGACATGATGGGTGTCGTCGGCCGCCTCGGTAAGGTGCTGGGCCCCAAGGGCCTGATGCCGAACCCGAAGCTTGGCACCGTGACCCCGAACGTGGAACAGGCCGTGAAGGACGCCAAGGGCGGCCAGGTCGAATTCCGCGTGGAAAAGCAGGGCATCATCCACTCCGGCCTCGGCAAGCTTTCGTTCAAGGACGAAGACCTGAAGACCAACTTCAAGGCCTTCACCGACGCGATCGTCAAGGCGAAGCCCTCGGGCGCGAAGGGCAAGTACGTCAAGAAGGTCACGCTGACCTCCTCGATGGGCCCGGGCCTGAAGATCGACCTGGGTGAAGTCGAAGGCGCGTAATTCGTTTGGCCTCGAGCGCCAGCGGCTGCATCCGCAGCCTTGGCTAACGCGCTGACGCTCCGGCTCCGGCCTTGCCAACCCTACGGGTCGGGTTCGCTAAAGATATGAGAGGGCCGGGGGAGCGATCCTCCGGCCCTTCTTCTATGCTTGGGCCGGCGCCTCGGATGTGTCGGACCTGAGCAGTCGGCTATAAATCCAGCCGATGCCGATCAGGCTGAACCCGAGCGCCAGGAAGCTCGCCACGCGCAGAAGCCCGTCGAGCCCCGCCGCGTCGATCAGGAACACCTTGGCCACCGCGCCCAGCATCAGCACCAGCGAACCCACGCGCCAGCGCCGCTGCTTGCGCCACCATCCCCAGGCGAGGAAGGCCAGCGCTACCACAATGCCCAGCAGCGAACGCAGCAGGTCTTCGCTCGCGCCCATCGGACTGGCAACGAGCACCGAGCCTGCGAAGGCCTGACGCAGGGTGCTGAGCACGAATCCCAGCGCGAGCGCCATCAGCACGACATCGCTCGCCAATCGACCCCGTGCGAAACCCGCCCGCTCGATCTCGCGACCGGCGAGCCATGCCGCGATCGCGCCGAGCGCGTAGGACGGAAGAAGCAGGTTGGCGAGCGGCCATGGCCCCACCGCCTGCGCATCCCAAAGTGGGTTGTGCAGCACCAAACCGAACACCACGAAGTGGGCGAGCGACAGCGCAACCAACGCGCGCCCGGTCCACACCGCCCAGCTTGCCGCGCGCGCAGACCCAACAGCCACCAGCGCGAAACCCGCAGCAAGCAGCAGCGCCTGCCACCCCGTCCGCTCCAGCAGGCCCTGCGCCGCGAAGGCCTGCGGATCGGATAGCGGGAACAGCTGGCGATAGGCGATGTGTGCGATAATGACGGCCAGCGCGATTGCCGAGCCAGCGGTGATCAGTCGCAGCTCGCGCAGCCGTCCGTCCAGCCGCCAGGACAGAAGGGCCGTGAGCAGCGCCACCGGTAGCAAACGGTTGGCGAGCATTGTCGGCAAGGGAAGCTCGCTTGCCGCGGCGGGCATCCCGACAAATGCCGGAGCAAGTGCGGAAGACCATGCGGCTATGGTCGGGATGGCCCAACCCGCCGCGATGCCGAGGATCGCAAGCGCGGCGTGGTGCCACCTTGGGAGGGCGAACAGGCACACGCTCGCCGCCACCGCCAGCGACCAGACGATCGCGGTGTTCGGTACGAGCGTGAGCAGCGCGAGATAGACGATCAGCGCGATTGCCGCGCCGTGGCCCCATTCGTGGCGCTCGCTCCTCGCGACCGTGCGGCCGATCGCTGCGGCGGCAACCGCCAGCGCGCCGAGCGCGACAATGCCCATGGCAAGCAGAACCTGCGCGCCTTGACCCTCGTGGAATTGCCAGATCGCGACCACGGCGAGCGCGGGCGGCACCGCTATGGCCTGCCAGCGGTCCTCTTCCCCCGCGCGTCTCAATCGGGCGAGCGCGATGGGGATCGCCGCAGTCAGCACTGCGATGCCTGTCGCGATCACCACGAAATCGCGCGCCGGTGCATCCCACCAAGCAAGCATCAGCAGTGCAAGCGCCGCTGCGAAGCCGCTGCCGCGCCGGATTGCCGGTTCGCGCCAGCCCAGCACGGCGAGCGCGATAAGCAACAGCAGATAGAGCCCCCAGGCGAGCAGGCTGAATTCGTTCAAAGCCAGCAGCATCGCCAGCTGGATGCTCGCGAGCGCGGCGGCCGCCGTGTAGCTCCACGAAGCCGATTGCGATCCGCGCAGCGCGATTACCGGAACGGCAGCGCCCAGCACGACGAGGTACAGACCCGTTGCGACGAAATCCCGCGTGGCGACCGGCATTGCCGACAGGACGAGCGCCCCCCAGCCGAACCCGCCGAGCAAGGCGACGAGCCCCAGCCATGCTGCGCCCATCCGCTGGCCGGTATAGGCGATCCCCGCCGCCAGCAGCGCGAGGTAGAAGGTGAGCAGCGGCAGGTTGGGGTCTTCGCTGGAAATCATGGCGGGAGTCGCAAACCCGCCCACCAGCCCCAGCAGTGCGGTCGGCAGGCCGAAGCGGAAGGCAAGCCCCAGCGCCAGTGCGGTGACCAGCGCCAGCCCGCCAAACGCGGCCCCTGCGCCGATCAGCGCGTAGACCGATCCAGCAAGGTAGAATGCAGCATAGAGCGTCGCCAGCCCGGCCCCTGCAAGTGCCTGGCGCACGCGCGGATCGGCCAGCCGCGCTTCGATACGGTGGGCGAGCTCCGCTGCCATCAGCAGTGCGATCCCGAAGGCGAAGCTCGCCGCCACCCGCACCGGCGGGGTCATCAGCCCGCTTTCGATCGCCAGCCGCACGAGGAAGATGCCCCCGATGGCGAGCGTGATCCCACCCGCCCAGATCGGCAGGCGCCGTCCGAACAGCTCTTCGAAATCGAGACCGCCGCGAGTGTCGGGCTCGTCATATCCGATTTCGGGCGACGGCGGGGCCGCCTCGCGCGGTTCGTCCGCCACAGGGTCTGCCGGTGCGGTGGGGTCGACCGCGGCGGGCTGCGATCGCGTGACATCTGTCGGGGCGTCGGCGGGCGCAGTGGGGCGCGTCCGCTCATGCCGATCCGGCTGACCAGCTTCGTGCAATCGCCACTCGAGCGCATGCAACCGCTCTTCGAGCGCGCCTTGCGAGGCGCGCAGGGCCTTGAGCTGGGACCAGAGCCAGGCGACCACTGCGCCAAGCACGACTATCAGCAAAGCTTCCAAGCGCACGACCCCCTAGGGCAATTGTGCTAGCGAGTTCGGCGGCGCGCGCAAGCTCTCAAGCGCGCAGCAGTTTCCTTGCCGACGCCAACGATTGCCGGGCTTGCACAAGCGCCTTCGCATGCGCCACGCCCGCATCGAAGCCCGCGCGCGCGCCCAGCAGCACCCGGTTGGCCAGCGTCCGCCGCAGCAGCACGAACGAACAGCACGCGACGCTGTTCGTGCCGAACAGCGCCTTGTGCGCGCCATCGCCTTCGGTGAAGTCGAAGAAGCGAAACCGCTCTTCCGCGAACAGCATGCGCAGCGCTTCCATCTGGAGTACGGTTCCGGGCGAAAGCTGCGCGTGGGCAGGGTCGTATCCCAGATGCGCGTAGACCAGCGTCTGTCCGCGAACGGGCAGGGAGAGGTAGGCGACCGGTTCGCCGCGCAGGAACAGCAGGAAGCACCGCATGCGCCCCGCCGCTGCCTCGGCCAGCATCTCATCGCGCGCGGCATCGCCGTCTGGCAGCCCGGCGTCGAGCAGTCGCGCCTGGTAGGTCTTTCCGGACAGAGGAAGCGCGAGCTGGAGAAAGTGCTCGACCTCCACCGCCGTGGTGTAGGCGCGGATATCCAGCGCGCCGCCATCCGTCTGGGCGAACTTCCTCGCCTTGCGCCGCAACGTGCCGCGCGTCTTGCCGGAGAAACGGGCGAGGTAATCCTCGAAGCTGCCATCCATCGCGATGTAGTGGCGGTGGAATTCCTCCCGCGCACCCGCGATGTGGTCCGGAAAGGCGGCGACAATCTGTCGCTCCATGGCGAGCGGGGCTGACAGCACCCTGATCCCGTCGCAGTGCGGGTTATCCAATGGTCGCGTTGGCGCAATGCCTGCCAGGGCTTCCTCCAGCGAGAACGCGAAGGGATCGAGCACCCGGTCGATCGTGAATAGCCGGCGGGCCCCGATCGTGAACGCGATCTGGGTACTTTCGGCTGCCATTACAGCGCACCGTAAAGAGTGTTCGATACGGCCTGCTCGGCATAACGCAGGCCCACCGCAATCGTGCTGGCGGGCACCGGGCGCGGCATTTCGGCGCGGTCGAAAACCTTCACCGGTGGAGATTGTGCGAAGTCGGCGGTCCATATCCCGTCGATATCCTGCAAGGCCCTGCACAATCCCTCGAACCGCGCGCGGACCACCTTGTTCACGGCCAGGCTGCGGCGGTTGATCAGTTCGAAACTGTGCGAAACCAGTGTGAAGCAGGTCATCCGCCCGTCGCGCGCATGAAGCAGGGCCGCGCGCATTTCCTTGAGCGAGAGGGCGGTGATCTGGGCGTGCCGCAGCCGTCCGCCAAGATCACCCACGCATGAGACGGGCACCTCGATAATGCCTTCGTACAGAAGGGGCTGGGTATCGGTGGCGCGCAGATCCAGCGCGCTGTCGCCGCCCACGATTCCGGGCGTGTGGCTGCTGTCGTAATACAGGCCGATTTCGCGTAGCGCGCGCAAGGTGTCTCTGTTCGCACCGTAATTGCCTGCGCGAAAGGCGACCGGATCCGGCGCGCCGGCGGCAACCAGCGTATCGCGAGCCCATTCGAGGATGCGGCACTGCTCCTCGAAGGCGAAATCCTTGATATTGCGTCCTTCGAGGCCGACGAACGGCCCGCCCGACGGTGCGAATTTGAGCCACTCCGTATGGCAGTGAAGCTGCACGTCCTGCCCTGCCGCAAGGATCGGCGCGACCACGTCCTCTATCGCGGCGACGCCCCACACAAGCGCAGGCATCGGATCGACGAAGAAGACCGCGCGCTGGCCATAGCGTTTCAGCAGCTCGAGCTTGTGCGTGATACCCGCCGGGCCATCGGGCGTGAGACAGGCGATAGAGCGCGCGAAGTTTTCCGCCCGATCGACCGGGCAGGGGCTGTTCGCCAGGGCCGAGGAGTACTCGGTATCGATGGTCAGGTAGACGCTCGTCATGACACCGCAGCGGTAGCACTACGGAGTTAATACGCGGTTCGCCTCTGTCGCTGCCTTGCTCAGATGCCGCCCGAGACCGGCGGATAGCCGGCGTCTGTCAGTGCTTCGCGCAGGTCCTTCGCGCAGGCCGCCAGCGCGCTCGCATCGGTCGACCGGATGACGAAATTGGCCCCGACCTTGCCTTCCCGGAAGAAGGGGTAGCTGCCGATCTGGCACTGGTCGTGGCGTTTCACCACTTCGCGCAGGAGTCCCGCCACCTCGCTCTCGGCGGTCCAGCAGCCCATCGTTTCGCTTTGCAGAGGCGCGCCGCCTTCCAGCGTGCCGGTCAGCGCGTCGAGCATGCCTGCCGTGATATGCGGCACGCCCGCCATCAGGTAGATCGTACCGATGCGGATACCCGGCGCGCCGGACATGCGATTGGGGATCAGCTCTGCCCCTTCGGGAACGCGCGCCATGCGCAGGCGATCTTCGGTCAGTCCGCCCGGTTTGTCCGCATAATAGCGTTCCAGCGTGGCGCGCGCTTCGGGATGGACCACCACGCCCACGCCAAGCGCGGCGGCAACCGCGTCCACCGTGATATCGTCGTGCGTGGGGCCGATGCCGCCGGTGGTGAAGAGATAATCGTTGCGTTCGCGCAGCGTGTTCACCGCCTCAACGATCCGGTCTTCCTCGTCCGGTACGACGCGCACCTCGGCCAGGCGGATGCCCTGCACCTGCAGCCATTCGGCCACCTGCGCGATATTCTTGTCGTGCGTGCGGCCGGACAGGATTTCGTCGCCGATAACGACGAGCGCGGCGGTCCAGATACGATCGGTCATGGAAAAAGGGCTCGCGTTCTCAGGTTGGGCTGCGCGCGGTGCTGGAAGGTGCCGGTGCCGCATGATCGTCCGGCGCGTGGCTCACGCCCTTGAAATGCAGGATGCCGTCGTCGATCGGGTCGCGCTTCATCTGCTTGCGGTCGACCCGGTAGTCCTGGTTGAGCCGCCAGGGGAAGGAAACCGCATTCCTCGGCATGATCGCCTTGGATCGCTGGATATACCCGGACGAGAAATCGAAGATGTCGTCCTCCTCAAGCGCGTCATCCTCCGCCTGGCTGAGCGCGGGCACCGCGATATCGGCGCCTTTCTCGTCCATCAGGTTGAGCACTTCGCACACGTATGCCGCATTGAGGTCGGCCCGCAAAGTCCAGCTGGCATTGAGATAGCCGAACACCACCGCCAGGTTCGGCAGGTTCGAGAACATACAGCCCTTGTAATAGAAGCGCTGCGCGAAATCGACGGGCTCTCCATCGACCGAGACCGCGATCTTGCCCGCTACGGCAAGCTTCAGGCCGGTCGCGGTGACGAGGATGTCGGCCGGTATCTCCCGCCCGTCCTCCAGCACGACCCCGTCTTTCGCGAAACGCGCGATGCGACCCGTGACGACGTCTGCCTTGCCGCTCTTGATCGCTTCGAACAGGTCCGCATCGGGCACCAGGCACAGGCGCTGATCCCACGGATCGTAGGGCGGGGTGAAAGCGGCCGCATCGTACTTGTCGCCCAGGTTCTCCCGCATCTTCCTGGTCAGAAAGTCCTTCACCTTCTCGGGCCGGGTCTGGGCGCGTTTGAAGGCGACATCCTGCAACACCACGTTCTTCCAGCGCGTGATCTTGTAGGCCACGCGTTCGGGCAGGATCTTGCGCAGGGTGTTGGCCAGTCCATCGCGCGCAGGACGGCTGAACATCCAGGTGGGCGTGCGCTGAAGCATGGTGACCTTCGCCGCGTGCCTGGCCATCGAAGGCACGATGGTGACCGCGGTCGCGCCCGATCCGATCACCACGACGTTCTTGCCATCGTAGGCGAGGTCTTCGGGCCAGAATTGCGGGTGAACCACTTTCCCGGCGAACTCGCCCAGTTCGAAGCCCGGATCGTAGGGTTCGTCGTAGTCGTAGTAGCCCGATCCCAGGTACAGCCAGTTGGCGGTCAGCCGCTTGCGTTCGCCCTCGCCGGTTACGACGGTGACGATCCAGCGCGCGCTCGCGCTGTCGAAATCGGCGGTTTCGACGCACATGCCGAAACGGATGTTCTTGCGGATGCCGCGTTCGTCCACGATGCGGTGGAGGTAGTCGAGGATCGCGGGCCCATCCGCGATGCTCTTTTCATGCCGCCATGGTTCGAAGATGAAGCCCAGCGTGTGCATGTCGCTGTCCGACCGCACGCCGGGGTAACGGAACAGGTCCCAGGTGCCGCCGACGTTGTCGCGCCTTTCCAGGATCGCGTAGCGCTTGCCGGGGCACATTTCCTCCATATGGGCGGCCATGCCGATCCCCGAGATGCCCGCGCCGACGATCAGCACGTCGAAATCACTGTCTTTGTTGTCCATCATCGCCGCCTGTCCATCGGGCCACTCTCCGTATCGCATCGCAACCTATCGCAAGGCCGCGCCATTGGCGAGGGTGCCTTTCTCCGGTGGCTGACGCGCGGGCGAAGTCAGGCTAGGGCGGCGGACATGCATGCTCGTATCCTTCGTCTTCCCGTGATTTTCTGCCTGTGTATTCCCGCGCCGCTCTTGGCGCAGGGCGAGGAGGAACCCGCCGATCCACTGATAATCGTCACCGGGCAGGGGCTGCCCGATACGCCGGCGAGCCCTGCTTACGGCACCGTCGAGATCGATCGCGAGAGCGTGCTGACCGTGCCTTCCGGCCGGATCGAGGAGGCGTTGGCGGACGTCGCGGGTTTTCAGCAGTTCCGCCGGTCCGACAGCCGGTCCTCCAACCCGACCGCGCAGGGGGTGACGCTGCGTGCACTGGGCGGGAACGCAACGAGCCGCGCGCTTGTGACGCTCGACGGCGTGCCGGTGGCGGACCCGTTCTTCGGATATGTCCCGTTCGCGGCGCTGATTCCCGAGCAGGTCGGACGGATCGCGGTGACACGCGGCGGCGGCTCGGGCCCCTTCGGGGCAGGCGCACTGGCCGGGAGAATCGCGATCGAAAGCCTTGCTCCGCAAGCGCAACCCCCGCTGGCCGCGAGCGTGCTGGCAAACGATCGCGGCGGGACGGAGGCTGCGAGCAGTTTCTCCGCTCCGCTCGGCCGTGGCTACGCCACCGGCGCACTGCGCTGGGATCGCGGTCCGGGCTTCTACACCGCGCCCGAAAGCCAGCGCGTCCCTGCCAGCGTGCCCGCGCGGTTCGATAGCGTGTCGGGCCAGCTGCGCGCCGTCGCTCCGCTGTCGGACGATCTCGAACTGCAGGCGCGCGTCCTCGCCTTCGACGATGCGCGCACGCTGCGTTTCGAGGGGGCGGAGAGTTCGGCCAGCGGGCAGGACTACAGCATCCGAGTGGTCGGGCGCGGGGCTTGGCAGGTCGATGCGCTGGGCTATGTGCAGGCGCGCAACTTCTCCAACATCGTCGTCAGTTCCAGTCGCTTCGTTCCGGTGCTCGACCAGCGAAACACACCTTCGACCGGGCTGGGCGGCAAGATCGAGGTGCGCCCTCCGGTGGGTGATGCGCACACCTTGCGGCTGGGCGTGGACTACCGCCGGGCCGAGGGCGAATTGCAGGAAACGCCGATCAGCGCCTTCACCGGACAGATCACCGCCCGGCGCCGTGCGGGGGGTGCCACCAGCGATCTGGGTCTCTTCATAGAGGACGACTGGCAGGTAGGACAGCTGATCCTGACCGGCGGTTTGCGCGCGGACCGGACCACCATCGTCGACGGCTTCTTCCGCGAGACCGATGCGAACGGCGCCATCGCGGTCGACAACCGCTTCGCCGACCGCAGCGACTGGTCGCTGACCTGGCGCGCGGGCGCGCTGCTGCGGGCCAGCCCCACGCTCGATCTGCGCGCGGCCGCCTATAGCGGGCTGCGGCTGCCGACCCTGAACGAGCTGTACCGCCCCTTCGTGGTCTTCCCCGTGGTGACGCAGGCCAATGCTGGCCTCGCCAACGAGGAACTGCGCGGGTTCGAGGGCGGCATCGACTGGCGGCCTGCGGAGGGCATCGAGCTCTCGCTTACCGCGTTCGACAACCGGCTGGAGAACGCCATCGCCAACGTCACGCTGGGGGCGAACCTGCGCCAGCGCCAGAACCTGCCTGCCATCGAGACGCGCGGGATCGAGGCGGGGTTGCGGGCGACGCGCGGCCCGATCCGGTTCATTGCCAGCCTGTCGTACTCCGACCCCCGGATCGAGGGCGAGGGGGCCTCGCTCGCGCTCGACGGCAATGCCCCGCCGCAAAGCCCGCGCTGGATGGCGGCGGCGAGCCTGGCTTACACGCCTTCCGCGAATACGCTCGTATCGCTCAGTCTACGTCATGTCGGCGATCAGTTCGAGGACGATCAGGAAAGCGAAGTGCTACCCGCCTTCACCACGCTGGGGGCCTACGCGCAGGTTCCGCTGGCAGGAAAGCTCGATCTTGTGCTTCGCGCCGAGAACCTGTTCGATGAGGAGATCGTTACGCGGGTTTCGGGCGGCGATGTGGACCTCGGGGCGCCGCGCACGCTGTGGGCGGGCCTGCGCTACGGCTTCTGAAGCTCGGGCGAGGGGTCGCGCACGTCGTCGACCCCTTCGAGGATCGCGGGGTCGAGGTTGGGCCCGTGCATGACCGAGATATCGCCGGTGGTTTCCAGCACCACCGCGCGCACCTCGTCGAAACTCATGGTGTTCGATTCGCGTAGCTTGGCGATGATGTCGGAGCGCGATACGCGGGTCCGTTCCATCGCTTCGGTACAGAACCGGCCATCCACCATCAGCAGCACCGGGTCGTTCTGGATCGTCTCCTCGAACGTCTCGGAGGATTTACGGACTCTCGCGATCAGGAACTGCACCGCGAACAGGGCGAACATGACCACAGCCGCCTGCGTGAACCCCTGCCAGTCGGTCGCGCGGCCCATTCCGGCCAGCACGGTGCCGCTGGCAACGGTGATGACGAAGTCGAAATTCGTCATCTTGGAGAAGCTGCGCAGGCCGACGATGCGGGTCAGGAAGATGACATACAGGATGCCGACCGCGGTCAGGATGAAGCCGCGCGCGATCAGGTCGTAGAGCGTATCGTCGAAGAACATTGGTGTGCCTCCTGTGGTCTACTGAGGGAGGACGTTCCCGGTGCGCCACAAGCTCACCGGGAACGGGAGGCGGATGAACTCCTAGGCCTCCACGACCTTCTGTTCGATCGCGCCGAAGATCGAATGGCCCTGCTCGTCTTCCATCCAGATCTTCACCGTGTCGCCCGGCTGCATGAAGCGCGTCTTCGCTTCGCCGCTGGCGATGGTTTCGATCATCCGGATTTCGGCAATGCAGGAATATCCCTTGCCGCCTTCGCTGACCGGCTTGCCGGGGTCGCCTTCGGGCCCCTGGTTCGAGATCGTGCCCGATCCGATGATGCAGCCCGCACCCAGATTGCGCGTCTTGGCGGCATGCGCGACCAGATCGGCAAGACTGAAGGTCGCATCCTGGCCCACATCGGCGCGGCCGAAGGGATCGCCGTTATAGTCGACCATCAGCGGGCGCTGGATCACGCTGTCCTTCCACGCATCGCCCAACTCGTCCGGGGTGACGCAAACGGGGCTGAACGCGGTCGCGGGCTTGGACTGGAAGAAGCCGAAGCCCTTGGCGAGTTCGCCGGGGATCAGGCCGCGCAGCGAAACGTCGTTGACGAGCATCAGCAGCTTGATGTGATCCGCCGCTTCCTCCGAAGACACGCCCATCGGCACATCGTCGGTGATGCAGGCGATCTCGCCTTCCATGTCGCAGCCCCAGCTGGTGTCCTTGAGCGGAATGTCGGCGCGCGGGGGCAGGAAATCGTCGCTGCCGCCCTGGTACATCAGCGGATCGTGATAGAAGCTTTCGGGCACCTCGGCGCCGCGCGCTTTGCGCACCAGCTCGACGTGGTTGATATAGGCGGAGCCATCGGCCCACTGGTACGCGCGCGGCAGCGGCGAATGCGCCTCGCGCTCGTGGAAGCGCTCGCACGGCACGGCTTCGTTGTTCACATCGCGGTAGAGCGCGTCGAGCTTGGGTGCGATATTGGCCCAGTCGTCCAGCGCGTCCTGCATGGTCGCGGCGATGTTGTCCGCCGCGCAGTAGCGGGTGATGTCCTTGGAAACGACCACCAATTTGCCGTCGCGCGTTCCATCGTTGAGGGTGGCGAGTTTCATTGGACTGTCTCTCCTTCGGGGGTGTCGTTCTGGTTGTCGGGGTGCGCCCGCTGCACTTCATCCAATGCGAGGCAGGCCGCTTCGATCCGGGTTGTGTGCGGCGCATCGCCGAAATCGTAGCCGAAGCGGCGCGCGTTGTAGATCTGCGGCATCAGCACGACCTCGAAGAAGCCGGGCTTGTCGAACAGGAAATCGCCGGTGTTCAGCTGCGCCAGCCGCTGCTCGATCGGCACCAGCGTGCGCGCGAGCCAGTGGCGATACCAGGTGTTCACGCCCTCCTGATCCTGCCCGTATTCGGTCTTGAGGTATTTGAGCACCGGGACGTTGAGCGGCGCGTGCAACTCGGTCGCGATGGCATAGGCCAGTTCGCGCGCGAGGTAGCGCTGTTCGATCTCGGCGGGCAGCAAGGGCTTGTCCGGGTAGGCTTCGTCCAGCCATTCGATGATCGCCATCGACTGGACGCGGTCCTTTCCGTCCACCGCCAGCATGGGAACCGTGGCGAAGGGGTTGCGGCCGGCGAAGGCTTCGCCCTTCTGCTGGCCCTCCAGCAGGTTAACCGGACAATTCTCGTATTCGAGGCCCTTCAGTTGCAGCGCGAGGCGCAGGCGATAGCTGGTGGAGCTGCGGAAATAGCCGTAGAGTTTCATGCGAATTTCTCGTGATTGGCCCTGTGATTGGCGGCGCGGCCTGACACACCTGACACAGTGTCTAAAGGCGAAAAACCGGCCCTCCGTTCCGCGCTGTCGAAAGCAGCGGAGAGGGTGGTCAAGGCGGGGCGCATTCCCCGCCTATCGCATGAAGCGCCCGTGTAGGACAGGTGGCTAACTATCTCGTCATTGCGAGGGGCCGAGAGGCCCCGCGGCAATCCAGAGCCCCACGCAAGAACGCTCTGGATCGCCACGCACCCTCCGGGTGCTCGCGATGACGAAGAAAGCATCAGAACGCCGGGATACCCGTGATCGCGCGGCCCAGGATCAGCGCGTGGACATCATGCGTGCCCTCGTAGGTGTTGACCGTCTCGAGGTTAATCATGTGGCGCATGATCTGGTATTCCTCGCTGATGCCGTTGCCGCCGTGCATGTCGCGCGCAACGCGGGCGATGTTCAGTGCCTTGCCGACATTGTTGCGCTTCACGATCGAGACCATGTCGGGCGACCAGTTGCCCTCGTCCATCAGGCGGCCGACGCGCAAGGACGCCTGCAGGCCGAGCGCGATCTCGGTCAGCATGTCGGCCAGCTTCAATTGATAAAGCTGCTTGGAGGCGAGCGGCACGCCGAACTGCTGCCGGTCGAGCCCGTATTGCTTCGCGGCGTCCATGCAGAACTCGGCTGCACCCATCGCGCCCCAGCTGATCCCGTAGCGGGCGCGGTTGAGGCAGGAAAACGGGCCTTTGAGGCCCTGCACTTCGGGGAACATGGCGGACGCGGGCACGCGCACCTCGTCCATCATGATCATGCCGGTGGTGCTGGCGCGCAGCGAAAGCTTGCCCTCGATCTTGGGCGCCGAGAGGCCTTCCATGCCCTTTTCGAGCACGAAGCCACGAATGGCGCCGCCGTGTTCTTCGCTCTTGGCCCAGACCACGAAGACGTCGGCGAAGGGCGAGTTGGAAATCCACGTCTTGCTGCCGGAGATGACGTAATCGTCGCCATCCTTCTTGGCGTGGGTTTTCATCCCCGCCGGATCGGAGCCCGCATCGGGTTCGGTCAGACCGAAGCAGCCGATCAGCTCGCCAGAGGCGAGACCGGGCAGGTACTTCTTCTTCTGCTCTTCGCTGCCGAAGGCCTGAATCGGGTACAGCACCAGGCTCGACTGGACGCTGGCCATCGAACGGTAGCCGCTATCGACCCGCTCGATTTCGCGCGCGACGAGGCCGTAGGCGACATAGCTGGCGCCGACGCCGCCATATTCTTCCGGCACGGTAACGCCCAGCATCCCGGCCTGGCCCATCAGCGGGAAGAGTTCGGGCGCGCTCGCCTCTTCACGGAACGCGTCGATCACGCGAGGCTGGAGCTCGGACTGCGCAAAAGCGTGCGCGGACTCGCGGATCATCCGCTCGTCCTCGGTCAGCTGGTCGTCGAGGCGGAACGGATCGGTGGCATCGAAGGGGATCATGGGTGTCGGGCTCGCTTGTTTCGTTGCCCATGCCCATGGCAAATCGGGGGCTACTCCGGCAAGCCCCGCTGAAAGGCGGGGCCGCCTGGCGGAGATGGCGTTCAGGCCGTCTCTGGATCGCGCGCGGGCTGCGTCGCGCGGGCCTGTTCGCCGTCGGCCCGGTTCTGATCGGGCTGAAGCGTCTGCTGGACCTGGGTGATGATATCGCCCGGCGGGCAGGGCTTCGCCAGAGCCAGCGCCTCGGGAAACCGGTTCGATACTTCTTCCAGCGGAAGGTGACCGGAATGGAAGATAATGGGCACGTCTTCGGCGATCAGCTTTTCGGCAAAGGGAAAGACCACCGTGTCGTGCAGCCGAATGTCGAGAATCGCGAGATCGGGCTTGCGCTTCTGGAAGGCGAGCATGGCCGAATGCAGGTCCCCGTGGGGGCCTTCGACCTCGTAGCCGGCCTCCGCGATCGTGTCGCTGAGATCCATGCCGACAATCGGTTCGTCTTCCGCGATGAGGATGACCGGTTGTTCCATGTGCTCTCCTTCAGCGGCCACGAATTATGTAGAACGGACCCGGTGCAGGTTCGTTCCCGTGCGGTCGCGCTGCTGGGGAGCGGGGTCTTGCCGGTCGGCCCCCTAAAGCTTGCCGAAGCGTGCTTCATAGGCGGCGGTATCGCCGCTGTTCAGCAACTTCGCCTGCTCGATCCAGTTGTCGCGCCGGATACGGCCCTTGAACCGGCCCAGCTGATCGTCGATCCGGTCGATATCGGCTTCGTCCCACGCAGCGATCTGGGCGAATGAGGTCACGCCAAGGTCCTGCAGCTGCGCGGCGAGCTTGGGGCCGACGCCTTTGAGCCGGGTCAGGTCGTCCGCGCCTTCCGGGCGTTGCTGCGCGGCCTCGGTTTCTTCAGCGACGGCCGTGCCGACCGCTGCACCCGCGCCGCCGATACTGGCAGCCGCTGCCGCCGGTTCGGCCCTGGGGGTCGGCACCGGGGCGGGCGCGGGTGCGGGAGCAGGGGCGGGTTCGGGCGCGGGCGCCGCAGCGGGTTCCTTCGCGGCGGCAGGAGGCGCGTCGATCAGCGCCTGGTTGCGCCTGGCGCCGGGCGTTTCCCCGGGCACGTCGTCGCGCGTCACCTTGGTCTTGCGCGATCCGGACAGCAGAAACCAGGCGATCACGAAGCCGACCAGCACGGCCAGCAGGATCAGCAGCCAGTTGGCTTCGATCAGTTCAAGCATGAACGTGGAACCTCTCTAGTGTTTTCTTTCCCGCGCATTAACGCGAAAACGCTCTCACCGCAAAGCCCACAGGCTGGCAGCGCCCGCGCCAAGCCCCAGGCCAAGAGCATAGGCGGCGAGGGAGAGGACCACGAGTTCGATGGAAAGGGCCATGTCTTACCTCGCCGCCGGGGTGTCTATGGGAGTGGGCTTGGTGATCTCTGTCGACACCACGCGGAATTCGATCCGGCGGTTGGCCGGGTCCGCCGGGTCGATGCCGCTGACCGGGCGTGATGAGCCGTAGCCGGTCGCGCGCAGGTTCTGCGCCGGAATGCCGCGCTCTATCAGTTCGCGGCGGACCATCTGCGCGCGGTCCTGCGACAGCGCAAGATTGACCTGGGGAGAGCCCGATGTGTCGGTATGGCCGGAAATCGCCACGATCGCACCCACGCACGGGCGCAGCACGGTGGCCAGTTCGTCCAGCAGTTCCTCGCTGCCCGGAATGAACTCGGCCGAGGATTCCTCGAACCGGATCGTGCGTTCGGCCAGCACGTCCAGCAGATCGCTCTCGCAGCGCAGCGATTCGATATCGGTGTCGCCTGCGGCCAGCATGGTGCCGTCGGTCCAGTGCACGCCGCCCACGCCGGTAATATCGGCGATCGCCTGCGCGATGCGCGCGCGCTCCAGTTCGGTAAGATCGCGGTTGGGGGTCAGCATCGGGTGGCGGGTGGGCCAGCCGCGCGAGGTGACGAAGCGCACATCGACCGCCGGGTCGTCCCCCTGCGCAGGCAGCTCGCTGACCGCCTGCGACAACTGGCGCACGAGGCCGGTGGCGGTCTGGCTGGCGCTGACCAGAGCAAGCGCGCATACCAGCAGGGCACCGGCGCAAAGGACAAGGGCGGGGCGATCTCTCACCCCGCCCCGATAGACGGCGCTTGCCCACAAGGACAAGATGCCAAAGCGTGGATCAGGGCTGGTCGAGGCTTTCGGCCACACCGACCAGCTTGATGAACTGCTGCCGGTAGAAGTCGTTCTGGGCGCCTGCGAGGGAGCGGATCGCGCCATAGCCGTACTCGTCCAGCAGCGTATCGCCGCGCAGCTTCTGCGCGAAGGCGGCAACGGCGGTGGCGAAGGCGAAGTCGCCGCCCGGTGCGGGCGCATTGGCCAGCCGTGCAGCAGGCAGGACCTGCGTGATCAGCGTGGAGGTGTCCCCATCGGGCTGCTTGTAGCGCAGCTTCACGAAGGCCGCCTCGCTCGCCTGGCCGCTTGCCGCCTGCGGGATCCGGTCCTGATAGCGGCGTTCGGGAATCCACCCGTCTCCGCCTGCGGGCACGACCTCGTACAGCGCCGTCACCTGGTGGCCGGAGCCGATATCGCCCGCATCCACCGCGTCATTGTCGAAATCCTGTTCGCGCAGGATGCGGTTCTCGTAGCCGATCAGGCGGTACTGGCTGATGACGGCCGGGTTGAACTCCACCTGGATCTTCACGTCCTTGGCGATGGTGAACAGCGTTGCGCCCAACTGTTCGCCCAGCACCTTGCGCGCCTCGATCGCGCTGTCGATGTAGCCGTAGTTGCCGTTCCCGCGATCCGCGATCTGCTCCATCAGCGCTTCGTTGATATTGCCGCGTCCGAAGCCCAGCACGCTCATGGCGATGCCGTTCCTGCGCTTGCCCTCGACATATTCGAGCAGCGCGTCGTTGTCTGACATCCCGACATTGAAATCGCCGTCGGTGGCCAGGATGACGCGGTTGATACCGTCCACCTTGCTCGCCTCGGCGACCCGGTAGGCCAGTTCCAGCCCCGCGCCGCCTGCGGTGGAGCCACCGGCGCGCAGATCGTCGAGCGCGGCCATGATCTCACGCGGGTCGCTGGTCGGCTCAAGCACCAGGCCCGCCGCACCCGCATAGACCACGATCGAAACCCTGTCCTGCGGGGTCAGGCGATTGACCAGCGTCTTCATCGCGGTCTTCACCAGCGGCAGCTTGTCGGGCGAACCCATCGAGCCCGAGACGTCGAGCAGGAAGACCAGATTGGCCGCCGGGCGCTGTTCCCTGGGCGCGTCGTAACCGGCGAGGCCGATCCGCACGAGCCGGGTGTCCGCATCCCACGGGGTGCGCGCCACATCCATGTTCACGGTGAAGGGCGCTTCGCCCGCACCGGGGCGTGGATAGTCGTAGCGGAAATAGTTCACGAACTCCTCGGTCCGCACCGCTGCCTCGCGCGGCATCTGCCCGTCGGTCAGCATGCGGCGGGCGTTGGAATAGGAACCCGTGTCCACATCGACCGAGAAGGTGGAGACCGGCTGTTCCAGCGTCACCGCGACTTCGGCGACCTCCTTGCCGTCATAGCGTTCGCGGTCTGGCCGCGTGGGCACGACGATGGAGGGAACGTAGCGCAGATTGTCGGATGTCGGCTGGGCCTCCGCCTCCTCCCGCGCCACGCGCGATCCGGTGACGACCACCTGACTGGGCGACGCCATCATTGCAGGCGGTGGTGGCGGCGGCGGAGGAGGAGGGGGCGGCGGGGGAGGCGGGGGGATGTTGCTCGAACGGTCGGCAGTGGCGCCGTTGCCAACGTCGCCACCATCGGCGGTGGCGCATCCGGCGAGTGCGAGGCCGCCGATCGCGACGACTGCGAAAGTCCTCATCCCCATTACGCTTTTCTCCCCTTCTGTTTTCCAGACGTGTTCTTGCGGGTCGTCCCTCAAAGCTCTGCCGAGGCGCGTGAATACCTTCTGAATAGTTCGGCGGGTTTTCGCTCAGGTCTCCTCCTGGGCAAGGTTTCGGCGGAACAATACGCGGTCTTCCTCGCGGAAGCCGATGAACCAGATGATCGCCCCGTAGGCCAGCAGGATCGCGGGAATCCCGACGATCAGCTCGAGCCATTCGGGCACCCGCGTCGCAACCCAGCCGAGCAGCGCGGCGGGGATCGCGGCCGCAAACAGCCCCCAGCGGAAATTGTTGACCGTTTGGCCCAGAATGCGGGTCAGCAGCGCGCTCTTGGCGATGCTGGCGCCTGCGAGCGCGATTGCCAGCGCCAATGCGGCGGCGGGCGCGCGCCAGTGTTCGGGCAGGTCGTATTCGGTGATCGCCACCATGAAGGCTATGGTCAGCGCGGCCTGGAACGCGATCGTGATCACGGAGATGATGAGGTTGCGCTTGCGCGCGATGTAGACCAGCGCCGCTTCGGATACGACCGCCAGCGCGGCGACCACTTCGGCCACCAGCAGGATCGAGAGCGCGCCGGTGCCGCTGACGAAGTCCGGCCCCAGCAGGCCCAGAACCGCTTCGCCCGGAATCGCCAGCGCCAGCGCGACGCCTGCCTGGACCGCGACGATCCAGAAGCCGACCTGGGACACCTGCCGGGCGATGGCCGAGCGGTCGCCGACCTTCAGCGCGGCGGTGATGACGGGGCCCAGGATCGGGTCGAAGCTGGTCTTCAGTTTCTGCGGCAGCGTGGCGACCTGCTGCACGGCGAAGTAGACCCCGACTTGCGAGGGCGAGGCAAACTGCGCGAGGATCGCGAGGTCGAGCTTGCGCGTGCCCCATTCGATCGCGTCCGCCCCCGCCAGTGGCAGGTTGCGCATGGCGAGGCGGAACATGCGCACGGGATGCGGGCTCCATCCCTCGGGCATTCCGTAGTGGCGAATGGCGGGCATGAACGCGACCACCGCGGCCGCGAGGACGGACAGGACGTAGGCGAGCTCGAGCCCGCTATCGGGCACCACGAAGAACAGCGCGCCCACCGCAATGGAGATGGTCCAGGGTTCCGCCAGCGCCCGGCTGCGCACGGTTGCGCCAATGTCGTAGCGATAGGCGCAGGCTGCCAGCGCGACTTCGGTCAGCGCGTAGGGCAGGATGGTGAGGGGCAAGAGCCACGACAGGTCGCCATTGCTGCCGTTGGGGAACATCGGTCCCGGAAAGATCAGCAGCAGCGCGGTGAAACCGATGGAGGTGATCAGCGACAGCACCATCGCGTCGGCGACGATGTGCGAAGGCGGGCGCGTGTCCCCCTCGCTCAGCTGCTGGGCAAGGCCGCGCTTCTGGCCCAGCACCGCGATCTGGCTCGCCAGTTCGACCACCACAAGCGCGGCGGCGAAGCGGCCGAGCATGTCGTCGCCGTAGAGCCGCCCCGCGAGGAAGAGGAACGGGATGCGCGCGGCGAGTCGGAGCAGGAAGCCGAAGAAATTGGTCCGGCCGCCCCGCGCCAGCGCGGCCATATCGTCGCGCGGCGTTCCTCCTGGGGGCTGTTCGGAAGGCGCGGTGGAGCCGGGCTCGCTCAAGCGGAGCGTCTTTCGGTGGTGAGCGGGCGGGAGAGAAGATCGTCCACGATGCTGCGTGCGCCCGCCCCGTCAAGCAGGGCGACCACGGCATCGACGATGGGCATTTCGATGCCTTTCTCGCGCGCAAGGCGCTGCAGCACGGGGGCGGTGTGCGCGCCTTCGGCAACGGTCTGCCGGTCAGCCATCAGCGCGGCCGCGCTTTCGCCTTCGCCGATCGCCTTGCCGAGCGAGAAATTGCGACTGGAGGTGGACGAACAGGTGAGCACCAGATCGACCAGGCCGCACAGGCCGGTCAGCGTGGCGCGTTGCGCGCCCAGCGCCTCGCCGAAGCGGACCATTTCGGCAAAGCCGCGCGCGATCAGCGCGTTGCGCGCGTTCTGGCCCAGCGCCAGCCCGTCGACGACGCCGCAGGCAATGGCGAGCACGTTCTTGACCGCGCCGCCGATTTCCGCGCCGACCAGATCGTCCGAGTAATACGGGCGGAAGTGGGGCCGCGCGATAACGGGGGAAAGCCGTTCCCACTGTGCCTTGCCCCCTGCGCATGCCAGCGTCACCGCAGCGGGCAATCCGTCGGCGACTTCGTGCGCGAACGTGGGGCCGGACAGCGCGGCAAGGGGGGCCTGCGGGCTGGCCTGGGCCGCCACATCGCTCATCAGCGCGCCGGTCGATTGTTCGATTCCCTTGGCGCAGATGACGAGATCGCCGGAAAAGCCGGGCAGATCGGCCAGCACGCTGCGCAGGTGCTGCGCGGGCACCACGGCCAGGATCGTGCCGGCGTCCGCGACGTCTTTCGGATCGCCGGTCGCCCGGATGTTCGGCGCCAGTTGAGCGCTCGGCAGGAAGCGGCTGTTGCGGTGGTTCGTGTTGATATCCTCGACCACTTCGGGCTCCAGCGCCCAAAGCAGCACTTCGCGCGCGTTTCCGTCATCGGAGGGGCTCGCCAGCATCTGCGCGAGCGCGGTGCCCCAGGCCCCGCCACCAAGTACTGCAACCTGCGTCATTACGCCTTCACTCCCGCTCCGCGCGCGGGCTCCGCCTCGGGGTCGAGCGGCCAGCGCGGGCGTGCCTTGTAGTCCAGCGGATCGCTCTGGCCCAGCCGTTCGCACCCGGCCCAGGCTATCATTGCGGCATTATCGGTGCACAATTTCGGCGGCGGCGCGACGAAACGCATCGCGTGCTTCGCGGCAAGCGCTTCGAGCGCGGCACGCACGCCGGCATTGGCGGCGACACCGCCCGCGACCACCAGCGCCGGGGCGTGGCCATCGTTTGCGATGGCGCGTTCCAGGCGATCCGTCAGGCAGTCGATGGCCGCCTGCTGGAAGCTCGCGGCGATATTGGCATTCGAATACCGACCGCCATCCTTTGCCCGCAACACCGCGCTTTTCAGCCCGGCGAAGGAGAAATGCGGTTCCTTCCCTCCGACCAGCGGGCGGGGCAGGGGAACAGCCTCGGGATCGCCCTCACGCGCCAGTTTTTCCACCGCAGGGCCGCCGGGGAAACCGAGGCCGAGGATTTTCGCCGTCTTGTCGAAGGCTTCGCCCACTGCATCGTCGATCGTGGTGGCAAGGCGGCGGTATTCGCCCACGCCCTCACAGCGCAGGATCTGGCAGTGCCCGCCCGATACCAGCAGCAGGAGGTAGGGAAATTCGAGTTCCGCATCGACCAGCCGGGGGCTGAGCGCATGGCCTTCCAGATGGTTGATCGCGATCAGCGGCACATCGCCCGCCATCGCCAGCGCCTTCGCGCTGACCAGCCCGACCATGACGCCGCCGATCAGCCCCGGCCCGGCGGTGGCTGCGATGGCGGAAAGGCCCGCCAGTTCCATCCCGGCCTCGTCCATCACTTCGGCGACCATCGGGGCAATCCGTTCCGCATGGGCGCGCGCGGCGATTTCCGGCACCACGCCGCCATAGGGGCGGTGCGCATCGTCTTGCGAGGCAACGCGCTGCGCGATGATCCGACGATCCGCGGCCACCAGCGCCACTGCGGTCTCGTCGCAGCTGGATTCGATCCCTAGTACGGTCTGCATGGTCCTTTCCCTTAAAGCAGCGCGAAGGTAGGGCAAGGAAAGCCTATGACCACCAGCCTGCAGAACAATCCGCTCATCCGTCTCGGTACGCGCCGCTCCCCGCTTGCGATGGCGCAGGCGCACGAGGCGCGCGCCCGCCTGTGTTCCGCCCATGGGTGGGATGAAGGCGCGGTGGAACTGGTGCCGGTGGTCGCCGGCGGGGACAAGGTGCAGGACCGCCCGCTGGCCGATCTGGGTGGCAAGGCGCTGTGGACGCGCGAACTCGATGCCTGGCTGGCCGAAGGCCGGATCGACGCGGCGGTCCATTCGCTGAAGGATGTGGAGACGATCCGCCCGCCGGAGATCGCGCTGGGGGCAATCCTGCAACGCGCGGACCGGCGCGATGTGCTGCTGGGCGCATCATCGGTGGCCACGATCCCGCAGGGAGCGCGGCTGGGCACCAGCGCGCCCCGCCGCGCCGCGCAGATGCAGAACCTGCGGCCCGATATCGAAGTGGTGCTGTTTCGCGGCAATGTCGCCACCCGCATGGCCAAGCTGCAGGCGGGCGAGGCGGATGTGACGCTGCTCGCCGCCGCCGGGCTGGAACGGCTGGGAGAAGAGGGCGTGGGCACGCCGCTGGAGCTGGAGGACTGGCTCCCCGCGCCCTCGCAGGGTGCCATCGGTATCGAATGCCGATCCGGCGATGCGCAGACGCGCGAGATGCTCGCCGCCATCGACCACGCGCCGAGTGCGGCCGAAGTCATGGCCGAGCGGATGCTGCTCGAAGCGCTGGACGGCACCTGCCACAGCCCGGTCGGGATGCTGGCGCAGCTGGATGGCGGGCGGATCAACCTCAAGGCCGCGCTGTTCAGTGCCGACGGGGGCGAGCGGGTCGACGGATCGGTCGCAGTGGCACCCGGTGACACGCAAGCGATCCGCGCTTTCGGAGCCGACCTGCTCGGCCGGGCGACGCCGGGCATCGCAGCGCTGTTTTCCGGCAAGGCCTGAGCGCGCGCGATGGGGCGCAGCGTCTTCGTCCTCCGGCCCGAACCCGGCCTTTCCGCCACGATGGACCGTGGCCGCGCGTTGGGCCTCACGATGGAGGCCATGCCGCTATCGGGGGCCGAGCCGGTCGGCTGGACGCTGCCCGAAGGCGCTTTCGACGGTATCCTGCTCGGCAGCGCCAACGGCCTGCGGCTTGCAGGGAAGCAGCTGGAGAAACTGACTGGCCTGCCCGTCTACGCGGTGGGCGCGGCAACCGCGCGTGAGGCGCAGGAGCGTGGCTTCCCGATCGTGCAGGTGGGCAAAGGCGGCTTGCAGAAGCTGGTCGATGCCTTGCCGCCCGGGCGGCCCCTGCGCCTGCTCCGCCTCGCGGGCGAAGAGCATCTGCCGCTTCACGCGCCCGCCCATGTCCACATCACAACCGCCACGACCTATCGCATCATCCATCACCCGCTGACGGAAGCCGACGCCGCGCGGCTGGGGCAAGGCGGGATCGTGCTGCTCCACTCAGGTGCCGTCGCCGGCCATTTCGCCGCCGAGTGCGATCGCATGGGGGTGGATCGCGGCGCTATCGCGCTCGCCGCGCTCGCTCCGCGGATCGCGCAAAGTGCTTCAGATGGCTGGCAAAGCGTGGCTGTGGCAGCTGATCCGGATGATGCAGCCCTGCTTTCCCTGGCTGCGGATATGTGCCATTAACCACTTACCGCTAAGCTCCGTTGCGGGATCTCGGGGCGACACGGGACTGGATATATAATGGATTTGGATGAAGCCTCGCAGGATCGTACGCGGTTTTCGCGCGCGTTGCTGGGCATAGCGCTGGTGATTGTTCTGCTGGTCGCGGCGGGGGCCCTGTTCCTCGTCTGGCGGCCGGATACCTATACGGATGCCGTCGCCGCGCTGACCGATAATACACAGGAAGACAGCCAGGCGCTGGTCGGCGCGGGCGCGACCCCTGCCGCAACCGGGGAGAAGTCCGGCGATGTGGAGGCGGTGGCCGTGCCCACCCCCCGCACATCGAGTGGGCAGGCGAAGGGTTCGCCCGGCGCCGCTGCGTCGAACGCCAGCGTGGAACGGGTCGAACAGCAGCAGGGCGGCCTCGAACAGCGACTTGCCGCGACGGAGCGGCGTCTCGCCCGGCTGGACCTGCAGGCGGAGGCGGCAGCGGGCAATGCGGCGCGGGCGGAAGGCCTGCTGATCTCCTTTGCCACCCGCCGTTCGATCGAGCGCGGCGCCGAACTCGGCTATCTGGCGGACCAGTTGCGCCTGCGCTTCGGCGACGCGCTTCCCAATGCCGTGCGCACGCTGGTGCAGATGTCGCGCGATCCGGTCACCATCGACCAGCTGCTCGCGCGGCTCGAAGGCCTCGAACCGGCATTGCGTTCGTCTCCGCAGGAGCCAAGCCTGCAACGCCTGCGGCGCGAGCTTTCCAACCTGTTCGTGATCCGCCGCCAGACCGCTCCTTCGCCGCAACCCAAGCGGCGGCTGGAACGGGCACGCATGTTCCTGGAAACCGGCCGCTACGAAGCGGCGATCGAGGAAGTGCAGAACATGCCGGGGTCGGACGCAGCGGAAGACTGGATTTCCGATGTGCGCCGCTATGCTGCCGCGCAGCGCGCGCTAGACCTGATCGAGACCGCCGCCGTGCTCGAACCGCGCCGTCTGCGCGATGGTTCGGGCGAGCGGATCGATCAGCCCAGCCCGGTGGTCTCGCCTACACCCGAAAACTGATTGCGCCGCACCGACCAGCGGATCTGCGCAACCTAGCGGTCACCCCTGCATCAGTGCAGGCACGTCTCCGCTGACGCCGCGCGCTTCGTCCATGAACCAGCGTTTGAGCGGATCGAGCCGCTGCACGCCCGCCATGCCGAAGCGGCGGATGGCGGAGGCGCCGGGGCCGGATACGCCGAACAGGCGCGTCAGCCCGTCCGTCGCCAGCGAGACCATGAAGCTATCGAGCCCGCGCCAGCTCTCGTAGCGCTTGAGCAGCTGCGCATCGCCCGGATCGAGGCCCAGCCGCTTGCCTTCCGCAATAACCTCCACCAGCGCGCCCGCATCGCGCAGGCCAAGGTTCAGGCCCTGTCCCGCAATGGGGTGGATGCCGTGCGCCGCATCGCCCACCAGCGCCAGCCGGTGATCGACGATCCTGGCGGTGTGATGGAAACCGAGTGGATAGGAAGAACGCGGGCCGTTCGCTTCGAGATCGCCGAACAGGCGGCCCATCCGCTTTTCGACCTCGGCGATGAAGGCACGATCGCCCATCGCCAGAACGCCGTCGCCGTCTTCCTCGTCCACCGTCCACACCAGCGCGCTGCGGTGTCGGCCCTGCTCGTCGTCGAGCATGGGAAGCAGCGCGAAGGGGCCTTCGGGGTAGAAGATCTCCCAGGCCACGTTTTCGTGCGGTTTGGAATGGATCAGTCCGGCAATGATCGCGCGATGGTCGTATTGCCAGTTGGCGATGGTGAACCCGGCTTCCTCGCGCGTGGGCGAACGGCGCCCTTCTGCCGCGACCATCAGCCGCGCGGCCAGCACGGTGCCATCGGCCAGCGTGGCCGACACGCCGTGATCGCCCCGCTCGCGCAGGGTAACGTCTGCGGGCGCATGCCAAGCGATCAGCGGCTCTGCCTTCGCCGCTTCGAACAGCGCGACCCGCAACTGGCGGTTGGCGAACATGCGGCCCAGCGAACCCTCGCCCTCTTCGGGCTGGAAATCGATCCGCCCGGGCTTGAGCTGGTCGGACACCGCGATCTTCTCGATCGGGCAGCCATGCGGCTCCAGCGCGCCCGCCAGCCCGATATTGGTGAACAGGTTCCAGCTGGCGGTGGAGATGGCGGAGGCGCGCCCGTCGAACCCTTCGGCGGTCAGGCTTGCCGGATCGGCCCGGTCCACCACATGGCTGGAGATGCCCTTCTTCGCCGCAGCCAGTGCCAGCGTCATGCCGACCAGCCCTCCGCCCAGGATGAGCAGGTCGCGCGTGTCGGACGGTTTGGCTTTGGTGGGCATGGAAGAGGGCGCTCGCTCGCTTGTTTTGGCAGTCTCTCAGCACTAGGCCGCTGGCGATGATCCGCGCAACCCTCCCTTCGGTCCGCCATGTGGTCGGCGCCCTGCTGGCCGCGCTGGCGGCGCTGCTGCTGCCGGGCGTGGCGAGCGCACAGGATACCTTCATCGATGCGCGGCTGCTGGTCGAAGGTCCGGTCCAGCCGGGCGGCGAAACGCGGATCGCGATTGCGTTCTCGCCGGTCTCCGAGGAATGGCACGGCTACTGGTCCAACCCCGGCGATGCGGGGCTGGGGATGCAGGTCGAGTGGGACCTGCCCGCTGGCGTGTCGATCGGCGAATTGCGCTACCCCGCGCCCGAGCGGCTGCTGATCGGCGAGCTGATGAACCACGTGTTCGAAGGCGACTATGCGGTGGTGGCTCCGCTGCGGATGACACAAGGCGCCGCGCCCGACGGCCCGTTCACGCTGCGCGGCACCGCCAGCTACCTCGCGTGCACCGACGCGGTCTGCGTGCCGCAGGAAGCGCAGCTGCGCGCGGTCGTCGCGGTGGGCGAGGGGGAGCGCGCGGATGCGCGCTTCGCTGCATTCCAGAGCGCGCTCGCCGCCCCGCTGGACAGGCCTGCGCGCTTCGCCGTCGAGGGCGACAGGCTGCGGCTCGCCATCCCGCTGCCTGCGACCCTCGATGTGGGCAGCCCGCATGTCTTCATCGAAAACCGTGAGCTGGTGGATTACGCCGCCCCGCAGGTGTTTCGCCGCAATGGCGACATGCTGACCGCGGCCATCCCGCTGGCGCGCGACGCGCAACGGCCCGGGCCGCTTGCCGGGATCGTGCGGCTGGGCGATGGAACGGGATTGTCGTTCGAAGCTGAGCCGGGCGCCGTGCCCACGGGTGGCGCGCCCATCCGCATGGGCGGCGAACTGCCCGCATGGTGGGTGCTGATCGGCGCCGCTCTGCTTGGCGGGCTGGTGCTCAACATCATGCCATGCGTCTTTCCGATCCTGTCCCTGAAAGCGCTGTCGCTGGCAAAGGCGGGCGGGGCAGAGCACACCGCGCGTACCGATGCGCTGGCCTATGCGGGTGGCGTGGTGCTCGCCTGCGTGGCGCTGGGCGCGGTGTTGCTGGCCCTGCGCGCCAGCGGAGAGGCGATCGGCTGGGCGTTCCAGCTGCAGGAGCCGGGCGTGGTCGTCGCGCTGTTCCTGCTGGCCGTGGCGCTGACGGCCAATTTTCTCGGAGCGTTCGAGATACCGGGCATGGCGATCACTGGCGGTGGAGCAAGCCGGCGCGGTTCCTTCGCCACCGGCCTGCTCGCGGCTTTCGTGGCGACGCCCTGCACGGGGCCGTTCATGGCCGCGGCGCTGGGCGCGGCGCTGGTGCTGCCGTGGCCGCTGGCGCTGGGCCTGTTTGCCGCACTTGGATTGGGTCTGGCGCTGCCCTTTCTCCTGATCGGTTTCGTGCCCGCGCTGCGCACCCGGTTGCCGAAACCGGGGCAATGGATGGAGACGTTCCGCCGCTGGATGGCGCTGCCCATGGGGCTCACTGCACTGGCGCTGGTGTGGCTGGTCTGGCGGATCGGCGGATGGGCCTGGGTTGCGATCTCTGTCGGCCTGGCGCTGATCGTCACGGGTGCGCTGATCCGGATAGGCCAGGCCCAGCGGCACTCACGCCGGGCCCTGCTGCCCGGCCTGGCGCTGGTTGCGGCTGCCGGCCTCGCATTCCTCCTGTTCCCCGAGCCGCAGGCTCCGAATAGCGAAGCAGGTGTCCTCGACACGCAGCCCTTCAGCGAGGCAGCCCTGGCGGAGGCGCGCGCGGCCAATCGTCCCGTGTTCGTCTATTTCACCGCCGACTGGTGCGTGACCTGCAAGGTGAACGAGGGCGTCGCGATCGAGACCGAGGGGACCGCGCGGGCGCTGGAGCAGGCCGACGCGGTGGTTCTGCGCGGCGACTGGACGCGGCGCGATCCGGCCATCACGGCTTTCCTGACGCAGCAGGGCGTGGCGGGCGTGCCGCTCTACCTGTGGTACGCGCCCGGCGCTGCACGGCCCGAACGCCTGCCGCAGGTGCTTAGCCCGCGTTCGATCCGGGATCTTGCGACTGCTTCCGAACGGCAAGGCGGCACGATTCGATAAGGTCGCGCGGGGCCTCGCTGGCATTGAGAGCCAGCGTGCCCGCCCCGGGAACGGTCAGCTGCACGCCGCGCAGGCCCGTGAGCGCGTCCAGCTTTTCCGAGGCGAGCGGGATCGCGCCCTCCCAGATGAACGCGCGGCCATTGTCCACGGCTTCTACCGGCAGGCGTTCCTTGTGGCCGTTGCCGACCAGCGCCAGCAAGGCCTGCGCCCCCTCGTCCGCCCGGGCGAAGCGGGTGATGCGCAGTTTCGGTTCGCTTGCCGTGCCTTGCTCCCCAATCTCGCAGGCAATGGCGGCGAGCGGCTGCTGGCCCGGAATGCCGTAGAGCAGGCGCAAGGGGGTGGTGCTGGGCGCCCATACAGCGCCTTCGGCATCGGGCGATGGCTGCGGCTCGCTGGCGTAGCTTTGCGTATCGGGCGGATCGGCCCGCCCTTCGTAGCGGTCCGCGGCGGGCGGCTGGCAGGCAGCGAGGGCGAGCGGCAGCGAGGCGAGGATGGCAAGGCTGCGGCGCGTCATCGGCTCGCGAAACGACTGGACGGGCGAAAGATCATCGCGGCGCTATGCCAGCCCTTCGCTCAGGGGTAAATCCACCTGAGCCCAGCGCCTCATGGCTATGCGCAGGCTTCGATCCGCTTGAGTTGCATCGCGAAATCGCCATCGACCCCGTCGGCGATGATAAGGCCCACGCTGTGCGCTTCTTCCGTCGCGAACGCAGGCGCATCGACCTGCCGGCCGAATAGCGAGGTTTCCAGCCGGGCAAGGTCGATCACCGCGACGGACCATTCCCCGGAGTTCTCTTCGGGCGTCAGGGGCGCGCGGTAGGCAATCCGCCGCCCGCGTTCCCTTGCATCGGAGCGCAGCGTCACCTTATAGGTTCGCGCGTCACCCGAATAGATGATCCGCAGAGTGCGCGCCCCAGCCATCGCGCCCTCGGACAGCTCGCGCCGAAGCGAGGTAAACCCGCCGCCATCGGTGTTGATGGTGCCGGTAAAGGACAGCGCATCGCCGACCTGCGCGATATGGCCCTTGGAAAGCCCGCCCATCACGCCGTCGTTGACGACCTCCCACCGCGCGAATTCGTCAGGGTCGCCGAAGTCGACCAGCGTGCGGCAGGTGCCGGGTGCGATGGCGGAAAGGCTCATGGCGAGGGCAAGTAGCATGCTGCGCGGTTAAGTGCACCGTCTGCGGGAGTCACTGTGGGCTTTGGGGGAGGGGCGCTACGGGCGCGAAGACACCGACTGTCCTAGATCGCGGGAAGTATCAGGCTGCCCGCGGCGTGATGCGGTCGAGCTCGCCGTTGAGGGCGCGCTTGGCCGTACGAAGTTCGCAATCGATTTGCAGGCCCATGAAAAAGCCTTCCGACATGCGGAAATAGCGGGCAAGCCGCAGGTCCAGCTCACCATCCATGCGCGCTTCGCCGTCGATGACCGCACGAAGGCGAGCGGCATCGACCTCGATGGCGTTGGCCAAAGCGGCTGCATTCAACTCCAGCGGCTCCATGAATTCCGACGCGAGCAGTTCGCCAGCGTGCGGGATGTCGAGCCAGTCCGAGGTATCAATGGTAGTCGACGATTTCGACACCGTGGGTTTCTCCGTCTTCGAACGTGAAGCATATACGCCATTGCTTAATGGAAATGGAATGCTGGCCCGCGCGGTCTTCCTTGAGCGCGTGGAGCCGGTTGGAAGGCGGGTTGCGCAGATCGTCGAGCGACTTGGCTCGATTGAGCAGTGCCAGCTTCGCCAGAGCGCGCTTCTGGATGTCGGCGGGAAGCTTCCGGCTGCGAAGACCGTTCCAGATGCGCTCGGTTTCGGGATCGGCGAAGGACTGGATCATGCTGACCTCAATTAGCGGCTGCACAAGCAGCGGTTAAAAGTACGATGTCAGCTCCAATATGTGGAATAGATCGTACTGACCGCGGTGACAAGTGGACCGCCAAAGCTGTCCACTTAAAGGTATCATGCTCGGGCCGCGCCTTAATCCAGCACAATTCGTCACCCCGAACTTGTTTCGGGGTCCAGTCTTCAATTCTCAGCGTGGGTTCGGACTGGCGGGCTGGATGCTGAAACGAGTTCAGCATGACACAGGAGGATAGGTCGCTCACTACTTCTCGCCGAGCGACTTGCCGATCTGGATGCCCGCAAAGGTGAAACCTCCCGCGAGCATGATGATGGCGACGATCAGGGAGACGATTTCGAAGGGGGTCATGGCTGCCTCGTTTTGAATGCAGCGGTTCATTAGTCACATACTTGCCCACATCCCAAATTCAAAATCGTCACGCTTTTGAAATAAAGCGTGTTGACACAGGGTCCTGCTCTAAGACTTCCCCCACTTCTTCTGCGTCCGCCCATACCGCAGCTTCCGCGTTCCCGGCTTACCCTCGTTACTCCGCCCGACCCTCGGCGCCTTCTGGTCACCCTCCGGCAACCCAAGCTCGTCCGCCTCCAGCGCGCGGATTTCGTCGCGGATACGGCCGGCTTCTTCGAACTCCAGGTTCGCGGCGGCTTCGCGCATCTTCTTTTCGAGGTCTTCGATGTAGGCGCGCAGGTTGTGGCCGACCAAGGGCGCGGCCTCGTCCTCGGGTTCGCCATCCTCGCCCTTGGTGGCGTGGGCGGTGATGTCGGCGATGGCGCGGCGGATCGTGGTCGGGGTGATCCCGTGTTCTTCGTTGTAGGCGCGCTGCTTTTCGCGCCGCCGCTCGGTCTCGGCCATCGCGCGTTCCATGCTGCCCGTGATGCGGTCGGCATACAAAATCACGCGGCCATCGACGTTGCGCGCGGCGCGGCCGATGGTCTGGATCAGCGAGGTTTCGGAGCGCAGGAAGCCTTCCTTGTCCGCATCGAGGATGGCGACGAGCCCGCATTCGGGAATGTCGAGGCCTTCGCGCAGAAGGTTGATGCCGACCAGCACATCGTACACGCCCAGCCGCAGGTCGCGGATCAGCTCGATACGCTCCAGCGTCTCGACGTCGGAGTGCATATAGCGGACCTTCACGCCCGCTTCGTGCATGAACTCGGTCAGGTCTTCCGCCATCCGCTTGGTCAGCGTGGTGACGAGCGTGCGGTAGCCCTTGACGGCGGTCGCCTTGCACTCCTCGATACAGTCCTGGACCTGATCCTCGACCGGGCGAATCTCGACCGGCGGGTCGATCAGGCCGGTGGGGCGAATGACCTGTTCGGCGAAGACGCCGCCGGTCTGCTCCAGCTCCCAGCCGCCGGGCGTGGCGGAGACGGCGAAGGTCTGCGGGCGCATCGCGTCCCACTCGTTGAAGCGAAGCGGGCGGTTGTCGATGCAGCTGGGCAGGCGGAAGCCGTATTCGGCGAGCGTGATCTTGCGGCGATGGTCCCCGCGCGCCATCGCGCCGATCTGCGGCACCGTCTGGTGGCTTTCATCGACGAACAGCAGCGCGTTTTCGGGCAGGTATTCGAACAGCGTGGGCGGCGGCTCGCCCGGCAGGCGGCCGGTGAGGAAGCGCGAATAGTTCTCGATCCCGTTGCAGCTCCCCGTCGCGGCGATCATTTCGAGGTCGAAATTGGTGCGCTGCTCCAGCCGCTGGTGTTCGAGCAGCTTGCCCTCCGCCTCCAGCTCCTTGAGCCGTTCGGCCAGCTCGAACTTGATCGCCTCGCTCGCCTGTTTCATCGTCGGGCCGGGTGTGACGTAGTGCGAATTGGCGTAGACGCGTACCTTGTCCAGCTGGGTGCCGGGCTTGCCGGTCAGCGGGTCGAACTCGACGATTTCCTCGATCTCGTCGCCGAAAAAGCTGATCCGCCATGCAGTGTCTTCGAGGTGGCTGGGGAACAGCTCCAGATTGTCGCCGCGCACGCGGAAATTGCCGCGCGCAAAGGCATGGTCGTTCCGCTTGTATTGCAGCGCGACGAGCTTGCGGATCAGCTCGCGCTGGTCGACCGTCTCGTCCTTCTTGATGTCGAAGATCATCGCCGAATAGGTCTCGACCGATCCGATACCGTAGAGGCACGAAACCGAGGCGACGATGATGACATCGTCCCGCTCCAGCAATGCGCGGGTGGCCGAGTGGCGCATCCGGTCGATCGCCTCGTTCACGCTCGACTCTTTCTCGATGTAAGTGTCGGAGCGGGGGACGTAGGCTTCGGGCTGGTAGTAGTCGTAATAGCTGACGAAATACTCGACCGCGTTGTTGGGGAAGAAGCTCTTGAACTCGCCATAGAGCTGCGCGGCGAGGATTTTGTTGGGCGCAAGGATCAGCGCGGGCCGCTGCAATTCCTCGATCACCTTGGCCATGGTGAAGGTCTTGCCCGATCCGGTGACGCCCAGCAGCACCTGAGTCTTCTCGCCGCCCTCCGCCTCGCGCACCAGTTCCTCGATCGCGGTCGGCTGGTCGCCTGCGGGCTCGTATTCGGACACGAGTTCGAACCGCTTGCCCGGCATGCTCTTTTCTGGGCGCGCGGGCTTGTGGGGGACGAATTCGCCGGTGGTGTCCGGCTCGTCGAGCCCGCGTCTGATGATGAGTTCGGCCATGGCGTTCATATTGGCGCATCGTACGCCCGTCGCAATGGCGGTTGTCGGTCTCGTGCCGCTTGCCTAGGGTGCCTCATCGCGGGTCATGGCCCGCCCACGCAGTTTTTCGGGAGGAAACACCATGCGCATCATCATCGCCGCAACCGCCGGCCTCGCGCTGCTCACCGCCTGTTCGGACGGCGGCGCCGAAGCAGATGCGGGTGCGGATGGCGATGTCGCGGTCGCCGAAGAGGACGCCGTTGTCGACGCTGCCGCGGACGATGCCGTGCAGTTGCGCGCGGGCCAGTGGGAAAACACCATCGAATTCACCGAGTTCGATGTTCCCGGCGTTCCGCAGAGCATGAAGGACATGCTGGCCAGGCAGATGGGGCAGTCCATCACGACCAAGGCATGCATCACGCAGGACCAGGCCGAAAAGCCGGATGCAGGTTTCTTCGGCGGCGAGAAGAACGAGAATTGCACCTACGACACGTTCGACCGCACGGGCAACAACCTCAGCCTGCGGATGACCTGCGATGCGGGCAATGGCGGCACCGCCCGGTTCTCCATGGATGGCGAGTACGACGCGGACAGTTTCATCCTGCGAATGGACAACGTCATCTCGGGCACGGAAGCGGGCGACGTGACCATGAAGGGCACGATCACCGGCAAGCGGATCGGCGAGTGTTCCTGAAGACGCGGGCCGGGAGGGCCTCCGCCGCTGCACACCCCGACCGGCAGGATAGATAACCGACATGCGTTTTGTTCTGGTGGGCGCCAGCGCGCTCGCGCTCGCGCTGGCTGCCTGCGGCGATTACCCCGGCGCGTACGAGGAAGCGGAGGCGGGCCCTCCCGCCGGTGACGTGCGGATCGAGCCCGGGCTCTACCGGATGCAGATCACCATAGGCGGCGGCCCGGACGGTTCCGGCATGCAGTACGCGGACGAAAACCAGTGCCTGGCGGAGGAAGACGTAAGCGGCGGTTACCGCGAAATGCTGCTCGACCTGCAGGGGCGCGACAGCTGCCGTTTCGAGACCTACGATCTTGCGGACGGGCAACTCGATGCCGTGATGGTGTGCGCGGGCGATGCGTTCCAGCCGGAAACCAGGGCGCGGATCGCCGGCACGGTGACGCCGGAAGCGACCGACCTCAGGATGACGGTCGCCGGGTTCGAGGAAGGCGGCGCGGGGGTGGACATGCGCGTCACCAGCGAACGGATCGGCGATTGCGACGATCAGGACGCCTGAGCCCGGCGGCATCGCCTTTCCACGGCAGCCGAGAACCAACATAGATCGGTTTGGAAACTCCCCGCCTTCTGCCGCATTATGTGGGCATGCGAGGAAGTTCGAGAATGCCGCAAGCTGTAAACCAGCAGGCGATGACGACCGGAATCTACGGCTTCACCGCGCTCGCCGACAGCGAGTGGGCGCGGCGCATAGAACTCGCCCGCGAGCCTGATCCTGACGGGCCGGGCGGCCCGCGCATCTGGCTTCTGTTGCGCGAGCTGGGATATCTGCTCGAGCCGGTCCGCCGCCTCTATCGCAGCCTGTTCAATCCGTTTCGCCTGGCCAGGGCCAGAACCCCGCGCATGGTGATGATTCTGCCCGGTTTCGGCAGCAACCCGATCAAGATGCGCTATTTCGCGCGGCGGCTGGAAGATGCCGGCCACACGGTCAAGCGCTGGGGCTGCGGCTATAACTGGGGCTTTTCGGACGAACTTTTCGGGCAGCTGGAGGAACGCCTGCTCGACCTGCGACAGCGCGCGGGCGCGCCGGTGGTGCTGGTCGGCTGGAGCCTCGGCGGGCTCTACGCGCGCGAACTTGCCAAGCGCCAGCCGGACGCCGTGGCCAAGGTCATTTCCATGGGCTCGCCCTTTTCGGGCTCGCTGCGCGCGAACAATGTCTGGCGCATCTACCAGGCGATAGCGGGGCACCGTGTGGACGAGCCGAAGCTTTCCGCCGAACTTTCCCGCAAGCCGCCGGTGGAAACCATCGCCCTGTGGAGCCCGCGCGACGGTGCCATCCGTCCACGCTGTGCGGCAGGCTATCCCGGAGAGCGCGACCGGGCCGTGGCGCTGCGTTGCAGCCACATGGGATTTTCCTATTCGCCCGAGGCCATCAGGGCCGTCGCGCGCGAGATAGACAGGCCCACGATAGACAGGCCCACGCGCGGCTAGTCAGCGACAGAAGGAATTGTCGCCCACTTCAAGATGAAGATGGTCCGCATGGGCGGCGTCATATTCGGGGCTCAGAACCGTGCCGAAGCGCTTGCAGGCGCTGTCCCGCACCACGCGCAGAAACGCGCGCTCGCCCGGTGTGCCGCCGTTCCAGTCTCCCTTGACGGCAATGCGGCGCCCATCTTCCAGGATGAACGCCGAAACATCGATCGCCTCGGCCCGCGCATGGGCCGAGCGCCGATTGCTGCCCGCGACATTGCGGCACGCGTAGCTGCCCATGGTTTCAATCCGCGCCAGCTTGCTGCCCAGATGGACCCGTGCCGCGCGGTCCACCCCGAAGCGCGCCCACCCGGCAAAGGTGCTGGCGGTTTCGCAGGTGACGGGGCCCAGATTGGCAATGGCAAAACGGCTTGCGTCACCCTGCAGCCCGCCGAGCGAGACCGTGTCGATCCGCGTGCAGCCGGGCGCATCGCTGGCATTGGGAAGCGGCGAGTAATCCGCACCGGTCGCGCTCAGCTGCTCGAAGCACTGCTGGCCCGTAACGCTGGGCGTGAATGTGCCGGTCTGGCTGGTGCCGCGCGGAATGGGGGGCGGCGTGCGGCTGTCGTTGCTGCGGTTGCCCGAAGGCAATAGCTGGCAGCCCGACAGGATGATCGCCAGCAGCAGGACAGAGGCAGGTTTCGCTCCACGCATCACGGTCTCATGTATGGCGGATCATCGCTGAACGTTTCCCTAAACGTGCGAACCTATCGGGAAACAATACGCGCGCGCACCTGTTCCCAAGGCATCCCCCAAGCCGAACACAGTCAAAAGGCATTCTTATGCAGCGCTTCAGCAACCGCACCGTAATCATCACCGGATCGTCCTCCGGCATCGGCGAGGCCATTGCCCGCCGCTTCGCCGCCGAGGGCGCGAATGTAGTGCTCAACGCCCGCAGCCGGGAGGATCTGGAGAAGGTCGCCGCCGATCTGGACGACGAACGCACGCTGCTGGTCGATGGCGACGTTTCGGATGCGGCCTTCGCGAAGGATCTGGTGGCGCGCACGGTGGAGCGGTTCGGCGGGCTGGATTGCCTCGTCAACAATGCCGGCACGGCAGCGGCGGGACCGCTTGCCGAAGCGAGCGACGAGGACATCGACAAGGTGATCGACATCAACGTGAAGGGCGTGATGTACCTGTGCCGCGCTGCGATCCCGCATCTTGCCAAGAGCGATGCGCCCGGCGGCGGCTCCATCGTCAACACCTCCAGCGTTTCCGGAACGGGCGGGGACTGGACCATGCCGATCTACAACGCCAGCAAGGGTGCGGTGACCAACCTGACCCGCGCGCTCGCGCTGCAGCTGGGCGAACAGGGCGTTCGGGTGAACGCGGTGTGTCCCTCCATGACGAAGACCGCCATGAGCGAGGGCATCCGCGAGGATGACGAGTTGCTCGAAGCCTTCCTGCGCCGCATCCCGCTGGGCAGACCGGGCGAGCCGGAGGATGTCGCCAGCGTGGTCGCCTTCCTCGCCAGCGATGACGCCCGCTTCGTGACGGGCGCGAACCTGCCGGTGGATGGCGGCGTGAGCGCATCGAACGGCCAGCCCAACTTCATGGCCTTCGACTAGGGCCGGGGCGGCATGGACGCAGTGCCGATGGCATTGGTGACGCTGCTGATGGCGCTGGCCTTTTCGGCGGTGCACCTGTTCGTCGGTCGCCTGCGCTTCCTCGATGCCACGCCGCGCAGCCGGTGGCTGAGCTTTTCCGGTGGCGTCGCGGTCGGGTACGTCTTCCTGCATGTCATGCCGGAACTGGCGGCGCATGCGGGCACCTTCCGGCAGGCGACCGGCTTGGACGAGGCGGCGGCGGAAGCGACGGTCTATGTGCTCGCGCTGATCGGGCTCGCGCTGTTCTACGGCGTGGAGCGCGCGATCGTCGCCAGCCGGGGTGGGCGCGGGCAGCGGGAGAAACCGGACCGCCGGACCTTCTGGCTTCACATCGGGGCGAGCGCGCTGCTGGTCGCCATCATCGCCTACCTGCTCAACAACCGCGAGGATACGAGCTGGATCGGGCTGGCGCTGTTCTTCGGCGCGATGATGCTGCACTTCGTCACCGCCGATTTCGGTGCGCGCAGCGATCATGCGCAAATCTACGACACGCGCGGACGCTGGGTCCTTGCCGCCGCCACGATGGCAGGCTGGGCCGCCGGGCTGCTGCTGGACCTGCCCGAACTGGCGATCGGCGGCCTGTTCGCCTTCGTGGGCGGTGGGATCATCCTGCTGGTCATGAAAGAGGAACTGCCCAAAGAACGGCGCAGCCGCTTCCTGCCCTTCGCGCTGGGCGCGGCGCTTTACGCGCTGCTGGTGGTCGGTGAACTGATCGTGCGTCAGTCCTCATAGGAAGCGAATTTCACGATCAGGATATCGAGATCGCGCGTCGGTTCGAAATCGGTCTTCACCACCTCGAACCGTGTCGGGCCGATCTTCGTCACCCCGTTCATGCAGAAGCTGACCAGGTTTTCGGTCGAACCCTTGTCCACCACCAGCCGGAAGGTCCCGATGGGGCCGTTCCAGTTCGCGCCGGAGGAAAGGACGTAGCCGATCCAGGTTTCGTGCATCCAGGCCTGCACGTTCTCACCCGAAGCTTTCGCGGCCAGCCGCCGGTCGACGCCGGCGAGGAAGTGATCGTCCACGCAATAGCGCGCCCGGTATTCGGGCAGGCTGCTATATTCGCTGTCTTCCCGATATTGCGGGTAAAGCGCACCGCCGACACTTCCTCCCACCATGGGCGCATATTCGTGGCTGACGCGCACCTTCGAACGCGGCGCGAAGCCCTGTTCGCGCACGAAGTACGTCACACCCTCCCACGCCGGGACAACGCGGCCTTCGAACTGCGGATCGTCGCGCCGCGCCAGCCCCTTTTCCAGCGCTTCGGCAACACGCTGCGGCGATGCGCCGTCGAACGGATTGCCGTCTTCCGTGTCGGTCCAGTAGACCGGGAAGCCATTGGCGATCACCTGTTCGGTCACATCGCGTTCGCCGATCATCGCGCGGTCGTACTGCAGCAGGCGCACCGGGCGCCCATCGACGCGGGTGGCGAAATCGAACCCGGACCAGTCCTGGCTTTCCTCGTAATAAGCGTAACTCGTGTCGATCAGCCCACGCGGCTGGCCGGGCATGGGAAAGGCGATGGTGGTCTCGATGTAATCGTCGGTCGGGTTCTCGAACACGTAGTCGACCGTCACCTTCTCTTCGGAGATGAACAGGTCTTCGCTGAGCAGCCTCAGATCGCTCGAGGGTTTGAGGACAATCCCGCCGAGGCCGATCTCGGCCTCGGAATCGTTCGCCGCGATCGGGCTGGCAAGCAGGAAGCCGGCTGCTGCCAGCAGGGCGAGCCTTGGCAGAATGGTGGCAGGCATGGTGGCGATTCCCCCATCGATCGCGCGACCCTGCGTTGCTATTAGCACGGCACGCGCCGCGAATGCAGAGGTTTCAGCGAGGCGAAACGTCGTCCGGCGTCTCGACCTGTTCCCACAACTCGATCTTCACGCCGTCGGGATCGAGCAGCCAGGCGAACTTGCCGTAGCCCTCGTCGACATGCCCGACGATCTCGACGCCTCTGGCCTTCAACTGCTTGACCATGCCGTCGCAGTCGTCGACGCGCAGGTTTATCATGAAGCCGCCCGTGCCGGGCCTGATATATTCCTCGTCCGGAAAGTGGCTGATGAGCGAGTAGGGCGCTTCGTGCGGTTCGTCCGCCCATGCCAGCTGCGGTCCGTACTCGCCGGCAAGGCCCAGCACCTCTGCGTACCATCTGCGGGTCTTTGCGGGGTCTTTCACCACGTAGAAGACGCCGCCCAATCCCGTTACTTTCGCCATTTCTCGCTCCCCTCGCTCCCCTCGCTCTCCTCGCGCCCCTCGTGCGGACCCTACACCCGGCCTTGACGAATGCAATTTAGGCATTTAGCTAAATGCCTATGAGCAAGGTTTTCGACGCCCTTTCCCACCCCATCCGGCGCGAGGTGCTGGAACTGCTGAAGGGTGGCGGGATGACGGCGGGCGACATTGCGGATTACTTCCCCGTGTCGAAGCCGACGATGTCGGGCCACTTTGCAAAGCTGAAGGAGGCCGGCCTGATCCAGGGGGAGAACCGCAGGGGATCGGTGGTCTACACCCTCAACATGTCCACGCTCGAAGAGGCGCTGCATACGTTCATGGGCCGCATGGGGCTGGGCCGTGCGGAGGGCGAAGCGCGCCCGGGCACGAAACCACAAGGAGAAACGCAATGAAGGTCAGGTCGCTGTTGATCGGCACCATCCTGCTGGCCGCCCTGATGGCGGCCTTCGCGCTATGGGCGGCGGGTCAGGTGCCTGCCGGGGCAGAGCTCCCGGTGCACTGGAATGCGGCGGGCGAGGTCGACGATACGATGCCCGCACTCCCGGCGCTGCTCATGCCCGCCGGGCTGGTGCTGGCCCTCGGCCTGCTTTTTGCGATCCCCCCCGCTATCGAGCCATTGCAGGACAAGCTCGAAGGCTCGGCTCCGCTGCTGCGCGCCTCATGGCTAGGAACGATGGGCCTGCTGGCCGCCGTGCAGTGTTTCATCGCCGCGCCCATTCTTGGCCTGGAGCCGGGGCCGAGCGCCATCGTCATCCTTGTGGGCATCCTCTTCCTGGTGCTGGGCAACATGATGCCCAAATCCCGCCCCGGGTTCTTCGTGGGTATCCGCACGCCCTGGACGATCACCGATGCCGACAACTGGATCGCCACGCATCGCCTTGCCGGGAAGCTGTTCCTTGCCGCTGGTCTGGCCATGATCGCGGCCGGTCTGATCGACATGCCGGGCGAACTGCGGATGGTCTTGGTACTGGGCGCTGCCCTTGGTGCTGGCCTGATCCCGGCGGTCTACAGCTGGCACCTCTGGAATACGGGCCGGCGCGGACGAGGCGCAAATTGACCAAGCGTGTGGTGTCTTCCCTTGCAGTGTCGCTTGCTCTTGCCGCCGCCACCCTTGCAGGCAGAGCGGGCACTTAGGTCTCGACGTGCCGCTGCCCGGCACGATCTGCAGTCCTGGTCATACCCGGCTCCGGCCCGACCGATGGCGACGGGCATGGCACCCTCGAGTTGAAGCCGGCCCGCCAAGGCGGCCGCGTCCCAATCTGGCATCCCGCGGCGATCCGGGCCTTCCGCTCACCCCCGGATTGGCCGAGCGCCAGCTTACGCTTTGGCCGGGTGGCGGCTCAGGTCCTCGGGCTGCGTCACAAGGCTCACGATCACGATGGCGATTGTGGCGGCGATGAAGCCCGGGATGATCTCGTACACGCCCGGCCCGCCCAGGAATTCGCTGTTCCAGCCTTGCGCGATCCAGAAGCCGACCGTGCCAGCGCCCACGACGAGCCCGGCCAGCGCACCCGCGCCGGTCATCCGGGGCCAGGTCAGCGACAGCAGGATCAGCGGGCCGAAGGCGGCGCCGAAGCCCGCCCATGCGTTGGAGACGAGACCCAGCACTTCGCTTTCCGGATCGCTCGCCACCCAGATCGCCGCCAGCGCCACCACCAGCACGCTCAGCCGTCCGACATTGACCGCCTCGCGCTCGCTCGCATTGCGGCGCAGGAACAGGCGGTAGAAATCCTCTGTCAGAGAGCTGGAGGAGACCAGCAGCTGCGAGGAAATCGTGCTCATGATCGCGGCAAGCAGCGCGGCGAGCAGGAAGCCGGTGACGAGCGGGTGGAACAGCAGGTCCGCCAGCACGATGAAGATGGTTTCCGGGTCGTCCACCACCACGCCGTTACGCTCGGCATAGGCGCGGCCCGCAAGCCCGACGCCCAGCGAACCGAGCAGGCAGACGAACATCCATGCCAGCCCGATATTGCGCGCATTGGCGACCTCGGGAACGCTGCGGATCGCCATGAAGCGCACGATGATGTGCGGCTGGCCGAAATAGCCCAGGCCCCATGTCACCGCGCTCAGGAAGCCGATCGCGGTCAATCCTTCGGTCAGGCTGAGGAAGCCGGGCTGGATATCGGACAGGCTGTCGCCAGCGCTTCCGCCGGGGCCGAACATCACGACCAGCGGCATGACGACCAGCGCCAGCAGCATGATGACGCCCTGCACGAAGTCCGTCAGGCTGACGGCGAGGAACCCGCCCACCATCGTGTAGGCCAGCACCACGCCCGCGGTGATCCAGATGCCCAGCATGTAGTCGCTCATCCCCACATCGGGCAGCAGAGCGGGGAAGGCGGTTTCGAACAGCTTGCCGCCGCCGACCAGCCCTGCGGCGGAGTAGACCATGAAGAACACCACGATCACGATGGCGGAGACGACGCGCAGCGCGGTCGCCTGGCTGGGGAAGCGGTTGGCCATGAACTCGGGGATGGTCAGCGCATTGCCCAGACGCTCCGTCTGTTCGCGCAGACGCGGAGCGACGATGGTCCAGTTGACGACCGCGCCCGCGAACAGCCCGATCCCGATCCACGCCTCGACCAGCCCGGCGGCATACAGCGCGCCCGGCAGGCCCAGCAGCAGCCAGCCCGACATGTCCGAAGCACCGGCGGAAAGCGCCGCCACGCCCGGTGAAAGGCCGCGCCCGGCGAGGAGGTAGCCCTCGGACGTATCGGTCGATTTCTTCCATGCGAAAAGGCCGATCCCCAGCATGAGGATGAAGTAGGCCGCGAGTGAGATGAGTACGCCTGTCTGCATGGGCGGGATGCCTAACGCCTCCTAACCGGTTTGACCACAGTAGGCCGGGAAGTGTCTCACGCAGGGCGACACGAGGGCTGCCGCCCTAGTCCCACGCCACGTCGAGACGGGCATGGTCGCCGTTCGCGCCATCTTCGCCATCGCCCCGCTTCCCGCCCTTCCTGGCGAGCGTATCGGGATCCTCGCAGCACCGGGCCAGCTCGTCGACCCGCTCGAACCGGTTGCGCTGCCTGGTGATCCGCCTGCTGGTCCGGTCGGAGAAGGGCAGCGCGATGTTGGCCGCGTGGCGCAGCAGCTGCAGGAAGTCGCTCTCCGCCTCGCGCGCGAGGCCTTGCGCCGCCGTCACCGCGTCGCCCGCGCCCACCAGCTCCGCCGCGCGGATCGAGGTCGCGTCGTCGGCATCGGCCAGCACCAGCGCGCTGCTGCGGAAGCCCTCCTTCTCCCCGGTGGAGAGGTCGCCGCGGCGGTTCACGCTCTCTATCAGGGCCTGCGCCTTGCGGCGCCGCTGCGCCTTGGGATCGGGCGGCGGCGGCTCTCCCGCCATCGACAGCACCCAGGCCAGCGCCATCACGCCCGCACCCAGCACGGCAAAGCCGACGAAGGCGAGGGTCAGCCACAGGCTGCCGACCGGCCAGGCGCGTTCATGCAGCTGGCCGTATTCGCCGTACCAGTAGCCGCCGTGGGCATGGCCCGCGCCCGCGCCCAGCGTGTCGGCAAACCAGTGCGCAAGTCCCGGCGCGAGAACCAGCGCGACGATCAGCGCCACGGCCCCCGCCGCCACAAACCCGGGCAAAGCATATCTCATCGCAGCGAATCCCCTTCGCGGCGCGACCCGTTAACCATCATGTCAGCGCGCGATGGGGATGGGAAGGCCGGGGAAATGCCCCCCGGACCATTCGCGTGGAATTGCCCACGCCCATTGGCAGGCCGGCGCGCCTGACACACCTGACACAGTGTCCTGGACCTGAAATCCACTCGATCGAAAAGGCGCGATTGATCGAGCAGCCCGATCAGCCCGCGCGAGGGGCGTGGGGCCGGGCGAGGCGAAGCGGGGACGGACGACGAGAAAGAGCGCCCCCACCCATAGCGTGGGGCGGGGGAGTAGGAAAATCGGGGTATTGTTCCGCGAGTCTGCTGCGCTAAGGCCCGCAGGGCAGGAGGGGCGCGTGACACCCAGCGAATTCATCAAGAAGTGGCGTGCCGTCGAGCTGAAAGAGCGCACGGCATCCCAATCGCATTTCAACGATATTTGCCGCCTGCTCGAAATCGAAGACCCGATCACTGCCGACCCCAAAGGCGAATGGTTCACCTTCGAGAAGGGCGCGGCGAAGACGGGCGGGGGCGACGGCTGGGCCGATGTCTGGCGCAAGGAATGCTTTGCCTGGGAATACAAGGGCAAGAAGAAGGACCTAGACCGAGCCTTCGCACAGCTCCAGCAATACGCCATCGCGCTGGACAATCCGCCGCTGCTTATCGTCAGCGACATGGATCGTTTCCGTATCCACACCAACTGGACCAACACGGTTCAGGAGGTCCACGAGTTTGCGCTGGACGACCTGCTCGATGGCGCCACGCGCGACCTGCTGCGCAATTGCTTCGTCAATCCGGCCAAGCTGAAGCCGGCCAAGACCCGGCAGATGCTGACCGAAGAGGCTGCGAAGGAGTTTTCGCAACTCGCCCAGCGCCTGCGCGAACGCGGCAACGATGCCCATGCGGTGGCGCATTTCGTCAATCGTCTGGTGTTCTGCATGTTTGCGGAGGATGTCGGCCTGCTGCCGAATGCGATGTTCCAGCGTATGCTGGAGATCAATCGCCACAGCCCCGACGATTTCGTGGAAGATGCCGCAGCCCTTTTCAGGGCCATGAAGTCCGGCGGGAAGGTCGGCTTCGAAAAGGTCGAATGGTTCAATGGCGGACTGTTCGACGACGATAGCGTGCTGCCGTTGGAGCAAGACGATATCGAGAACCTGATCGCTGCGGCCAAGCTTTACTGGGACGAGATCGACCCCTCGATCCTCGGCACGCTGTTCGAGCGTGGACTGGACCCGGACAAGCGCAGCCAGCTGGGCGCGCATTATACCGACCGCGACAAGATCCTGCAGATCGTCGAACCGGTCATCAAGCGTCCCCTGATGGCCGAATGGGCCGAGGTTCGCAGTAAGATAGAACAGGCGATTGCCAAGGCCGATAAGGCGAAGGGCGGCACAAAGACGAAGGCCGAGAACGAGGCCAAGAAGCTGCAGGCCGAATGGCACGAGCGGCTGCGCAATTTTCGCGTGCTCGACCCCGCCTGCGGCTCGGGCAATTTCCTCTACCTGTCGTTGCTTGCGCTCAAGGATATCGAGCATTTCACCAACCTGGAGGCAGAGGCGATTTCACCCAGCCTCGCCGCGCAGTTTCCCACCAGCGGCCCGGAGAATGTGCTGGGGATCGAGCTGAACCCCTATGCGGCAGAGCTGGCGCGGGTTTCGATCTGGATCGGCGAAATCCAGTGGATGCGCCGCAACGGGTTCGAGGCGGCGAAGAATCCGATTTTGCGGAGCCTCGGCAATATCGAGAACCGCGATGCCGTGCTGGTGACGGATGAAGATGGCAGCCCGGTGCTGGATGCAGACGGAAAGCCGCAGCGCGCACAGTGGCCGGAGGCAGATGTGGTGGTGGGCAATCCGCCATTCCTGGGCTCAAAATTTCATCGAAAAGGCAGGCCAGCGACGAAAACAAAACCCATCATGAAGGGGCTGGGGGATGAATACACCAATGCGCTTTATGCGGCATACAAGGGTATAGTCCCCTCATCAGCCGATTTGGTGAGTTATTGGTTCGCTCAAGCGAATGCTGCCTTTGAGAACAGAAAATCAATTTTGTTTGGATTGATCGCCACAAAGTCTATTGGAAAAGGCAAGAGCAACGTCCCACTTGCTGACCTCTTGAGGGATCGCGGGCTCAGTATCTATCTTGCTTGGCGCAATGTGCCGTGGGTCGTCGATGGCGCCGCAGTGCGGGTCGCACTCATCTGCGCTGCAAGCGAGCCAGCAGACATGATACTTGATGGAGCGCCTGTCTCATCAATTAATGCGGACTTGTCGTCTGGGTTAGACATTAGCGCCTCCTGTCCTCTCTCCCAAAATCGAAAAACCGCGTTCCAGGGTGTGAAGCTCAATGGCCCATTCGAAATTACTTCGGAAGAAGCGCGCACTTTACTGACCGCGCCCTCCAATCCCAATGGTCAGAAAAATGGCCGTATTATCAAGCGTTTTGTAGGCAACGATGATGTGACAATGCGCGACGCTGATGGATGGGTCGTAGACTTCACCGACTTCGAGGCCCTTGAAGACGCCTGCTTGTTCGAAAATCCATTTCAACTTGTTCAGGAGCGAGTGTCAGTTCACCGCGAAAATCTCGCAATTGGTCAGGCAACTGAAACTGCAAAGCTGGACCAATTCTGGTTGATGCAACGTTCGCGACCGAAACTGCGGGCCGCGACAAGCTTGTTGGAGCGTGTGATCGCCGTTCCAGAAACAAGCGAGCACCTTCTTTTCCGCTTCCTACCGAGCGCAAGTGTCTTCAGCGGCAGTTTGTTCGCAATTGCACGGAGCGATTTCACCACATTTGGTGTCTTGAGTTCATCGATCCATGAGACTTGGTGCGAGGCACAAGGCAATCGTTTGGGCGCAGGGAACCAAGGTCGCTACAATGCCACACGTACTTTCGCGACCTTCCCCTTCCCCGAAGGCCTCACCCCCGACATCCTCGCCGCCGACTACGGCCACGATCCGCGCGCGCAGGCGATTGCGGCAGCGGCTGAGCGGCTCAACGAATTGCGGGAAAACTGGCTAAACCCGCCCGATCTGGTCGAGCGCGTGCCCGAGGTGGTGGAGGGTTATCCCGACCGCATCCTGCCCAAGGACGATGCTGCGGCGAAGGAGCTGAAAAAGCGCACGCTCACCAACCTCTACAACGCTCGCCCTGCATGGCTCGATCACGCGCACCGCGCGCTCGATGAAGCAGTCGCCAACGCCTATGGCTGGGGCGACCTGTTCAAGGACAAGGCGTCACCGGACGCTCTGCCGGAATGGATCGACGGTGCAGAGGATGAAATCCTCGCCCGCCTGTTCCGGCTCAATCAAGAGCGGGCGGAGGCCGAAGCCTCCGCCTGAAGCGGCTTACGAATCCATCTTGCGCTTGTGGCGCTTGCGCTCGTGCGGGTCGAGGTGGCGTTTGCGCAGGCGGATGTTCTGGGGGGTGACTTCGACCATCTCGTCGTCGTCGATATAGGCGATGGCTTGCTCCAGCGTCATCACGCGCGGGGGCGTCAGGCGGATGGAATCGTCCTTGCCGGTGCTGCGGAAGTTGGTCAGCTGCTTGGACTTCATCGGGTTGACTTCGAGATCGTCGGGCTTGGCATTCTCGCCGATAATCATGCCCTCGTAAATCTTCGCGCCGCCGCCGATGAACAGCTCGCCCCGGTCCTCCAGCGCGTTGAGCGCGTAGGGCACGGCCTCGCCCGGGACCATCGAGATCAGCACGCCGTTCTGGCGGCCCTCGATCGGGCCCTTGTAGACGTCGTACTTCTCGAACAGGCGGTTCATGATACCCGTGCCGCGCGTGTCGGACAGGAACTCGCCGTGGTAGCCGATCAGGCCGCGGCTGGGGGCGGAGAAGGTCACGCGGGTCTTGCCCTGGCCAGACGGGCGCATCTCGGTCAGTTCGGCCTTGCGGCGCTGCATCTTCTCGACAACCGTGCCGGAGAATTCGTCGTCCACGTCGATCACGACGGTTTCGTACGGCTCCATGCGCTGGCCGTTCTCTTCCTTGAACAGCACGCGCGGGCGCGAGATGCCGAGTTCGAAGCCTTCGCGGCGCATCGTCTCGATCAGCACGCCCAGCTGCAATTCGCCGCGGCCCGCGACTTCGAAGCTGTCCTTGTCCTCGGCTTCCGTGACGCGGATGGCGACGTTGGTTTCGGCTTCGCGCATCAGGCGGTCGCGGATCATGCGGCTGGTGACCTTGTCGCCCTCGCGGCCCGCAAGCGGGCTGTCGTTGACGGCAAAGCGCATCGCGAGCGTGGGCGGGTCGATCGGCTGCGCGGCGATCGGGTCCTTCACCGCCGGGTCGGCGATGGTGTTGGCGACGGTGGCTTTCTCCAGGCCGGCCATCGCGATGATGTCACCCGCCTGCGCGCTTTCGACCGGCACGCGGTCGAGCCCGTCGAAGCTCATCAGCTTGGTCGCACGACCGACTTCGATCACCTTGCCGTCACGGTCGAGCGCGTGGATCGGGTCGTTGACCTTGATCTTGCCCTGCTGGACGCGGCCGGTGAGCACGCGGCCCATGAAGTTGTCGCGGTCGAGCAGCGTGGCGAGGAAGGCGAAGGGGCCCTCGGTGTCGAGGCCCGGCGGCGGCACGTGGTCGACGATCAGCTTGAACAGCGGCTGGAGATCGCCCTCGCGCGCGGTTTCGTCCTCGCTCGCATAGCCATCGCGGCCCGAGGCCCACAGGCTGGGGAATTCAAGCTGCTCGTCATTCGCGTCGAGATTGGCGAACAGGTCGAACACTTCGTCGAGCACTTCCTGCGGGCGCGCATCGGGGCGGTCGATCTTGTTGACCACCACGATCGGGCGCAGGCCCAGCGCGAGCGCCTTGCCGAGCACGAACTTGGTCTGCGGCATCGGGCCCTCGGCCGAATCGACCAGCAGGATGACGCCGTCCACCATGGAGAGGATACGCTCCACCTCGCCGCCGAAATCGGCGTGGCCGGGGGTGTCCACGATGTTGATCCGCGTGGTCTCGCCGTCATGCTCCCACTCGACGCTGGTGCACTTGGCGAGGATGGTGATCCCGCGCTCTTTCTCGAGGTCGCCCGAATCCATCGCGCGTTCGTCCACCCGCTGGTTCTCGCGGAAGGTGCCGGACTGGCGGAAGAGCTGGTCGACGAGGGTGGTCTTGCCATGATCGACGTGGGCGATGATCGCGATGTTGCGTAGGGACACGGGTGATGCTGCTTTCGGGAGAGAGTTGGGAGCGGCCCTTCTCTTATGGAGGGGCATTGCCGATGCGCCTTAGCGGCCCCCCTGCTGCGCTGCAACACATCAGAAATTCGCGCAGACCCGTTTCATTCCGCTACGGCATTCGTGGGGATGTGCCGTTTTGGTCACATATCGGACCAATGCCTCACGAATCCGGCATTTTCGCGGTTGAGCAGCGCCGGGACGCGCTTTATTACTCTCACATTAAGCGCAAAGAGTGCGCGGATCGTAATGACTTGAGAGGATGCACCCGATGGCCTATTCGCTGCCCGGCTTCGCCGGAACTTCGCGTTATGCACTTTATGCCGGCGTTGCCGCGCTGGCCCTGCCGGCAGCGGCCCACGCGCAGGACAATGCGCCCGCCGGCGTCTCCCTCGACGGAGAAGACGTGGAGACGGAGCAGGAGCTGGAACGCGCTCTTGGCGGCAATAACGTCATCGTCGTCACCGCGACCAAGCGCGAGCAGACGCTGCAGGAAGCGCCCGTTTCGGTCAGCGTGACCACCGGTGAAGTGCTGGAACGCGCCGAAATCCGCGACCTTATCGACGTGCAGACGGTCAGCCCGTCGCTGCGCGTCAGCCAGCTGCAGAACTCGGCTTCGACCACCTTCATCATTCGCGGCTTCGGCAACGGCGACAACAATTTCGGGATCGAGCCTTCGGTCGGCGTCTTCATCGACGGCGTGTTCCGTTCGCGTTCGGCGGGCGCCATCGGCGATCTTGCGAACGTCAACCGGATCGAGGTCCTGCGCGGGCCGCAGTCCACGCTGTTCGGGAAGAACGCCAGCGCAGGCGTCATCTCCGTCCTCACGCGGGAGCCGCAGTTCGAATTCGGCGGTTCGGTCAGCGCGACCTACGGCAACTACGACCAGATGGTGCTCAAGGGCGACATTACCGGCCCGATCACCGACAGCGTCGCCTTCTCGATCGACGGCGGCATCAACAAGCGCGACGGCTACGTGACCGAGCTCAACTCGGGCGAGGATATCAACACCCGCGACCGCTGGAATGCGCGCGGCCAGTTGCTGTTCGACAATAATGGTCCGCTGCGGGTGCGCGCCATCGGCGACTATTCGAAGATCGACGAGCTGTGCTGCCAGGTGAACAACCTTGTTGCCGGGCCGACCACGCCGCTGGTCCTCGCCGCCGGCGGCAGCATCATCACCAACGATTTCTTCAGCGACACCGCGCGCCTCAACTTCCTGCCCGTCAACGAGGTGGAAAGCTATGGCGGCTCGGTGCAGGCGGATCTTGAGCTGGGTGCGCTCAACCTCACGTCGATCACCGCCTATCGCGAACTGCACAACTTCCAGGACCAGGATGTCGACTTCACCGGGCTCGACTTCATTCGCGAAGTTCGCGATCAGGACGTGGAAACCTTCACCCAGGAGTTCCGCCTGACCTCGAATTTCGACGGTCCGTTCAACTTCCTGCTGGGCGGTTTCTACTTCAACGAAGACATCACCCAGTTCAGCAGCATCATCAACGGGCAGGATTCGCGCACGTTCTTCGATCTTCTGGCCGGTTCCGGTACGCCCGGTACGCTGGCGGGTGTGGAAGCGCAGCTGGGCCTGCCGAACGGTTCCATCTTCGCCGCCGGGCCGAGCACGATCGAGAACTTCGCGCTCAGCAACGAGAGCTACTCCGTCTTCGGCACGGCCGACATCACGCTGCTCGACGATCGCCTGACGCTGACCGCCGGCTTCAACTACACCGACGACAAGAAGGACTTCGCACTTTCGCAGCAGTCGAACGACCCGCTGGCGAACATCAACCTCGCGGATGCCTACATCATCGGTGCGGCGGGTTCGGCAGCCAACTTCGCAGCGCTGCCCGCAGCGCAGCAGCAGGCGATCGGCCAGCTGGCTGTGACGCCGTGCCCGGCCGGTGTGAACAACCCTGCCGTGTGTAATCCGCTGCTCGCCTTGGCGGCCCTGCAGTTCCTCCCGCCGTTCCTCGAGATTCCGAACGCGGTGGAAGACGGCAAGACGCGGGACGACAATTTCAGCTACACGCTGCGGGCCTCGTTCGAGATCACGCCGGAACTGAACACCTATTTCACCTACGCGACGGGCTTCAAGGCTAGTTCCGTCAACCTCTCGCGCGACAGCCGCCCACTGTTCGGCGATTACATTCCCGCAACGGTTCCTGCGGGCGTGCCGGCGGTGGTGGCCGGTAGCCAGTTCCTGTCGCCTTCCTCCCCGATCCGGGATGCAGGCCTGCCGATCACGAACCTGACGACCGGTTCGCGCTTTGCCGGGCCGGAGGATGCAAAGGTCTACGAAATAGGCCTGAAGGGCAACTATCCGGGTATCTCGTTCAACCTCGCGTTGTTCGACCAGAGCATCGAGGGCTTCCAGTCCTTCCTGTTCACCGGCACCGGCTTCGCGCTGGCCAATGCGGGCGAACAGTCGACGCGCGGCTTCGAGTTCGACACGGTCATCACGCCGGTCGATCCGCTCGCCTTCACCTTCGCGCTGACCTATCTCGACGCGACTTACGATGATTTCCCGAATGCGCAGGTCGGCGACCTGACCGGTGCTCGCCCCGGCGGCATTCCCGAATTCTCGATCGCGACGTCGGCCACCTACACCCACGATTTCGGCGCGAGCGGCAATTCGCTGATCGGCCGTGTGGACTACAGCCATGAAAGCAACGTCTTCATCAACAACGGCCTTCAGACCATCCGGGACAACAACTTCCGCCGCGAAGTGAACCTGGTGAATGCCTCGCTCACGCTCGCACTGGCGAACGGCTTCGAAGTCACCGGCTTCGTTCGGAACGCCTTCAACGAGCGGTATATTCTCACCGTGTTCCCCAGCGTTGCGCAGCAGGGTTCGGTTTCGGGCTACCCCAACGCGCCGCGCACCTATGGCGGCACGGTGCGGTTCAAGTTCTGATCGCTTCGGTCATTGCGAAACAGGGAAAGGGGGCCTTCGCGGGCCCCCTTTTTCGTGCGCGAGCCGATCCTGTTCCGCCAAGCCGACGCAACATGGGGGCAGAGCCGCCCAAAGCGCTTGCGACAGCCTGAAACCTGTGGCTTTCTGCCGCATCGCCGGGCGAGGCCAGCGGGCCTGCGGCAAATAACCGAGGGGGTGCTTTTCCGATGGAATGGATGATCTTGCCGCTGAAGCGGTATTTCGACTTTCAGGGCCGTTCGCGCAGGCTCGAATTCTGGATGTTCGCGCTGTTGAACGTGATCGTGTTCACCGTGCTTTCCGTGATCGTATTCGGCACGGGCGCTACGATGAGCCAGATCGAAGCCGCAGATCCGAACGACCTCGGCGCCATCTACGGAAGCATGTTCAGCGGCCTTGGTCTATTGTTCATCATCTGGTGGCTCATCATCTTGATCCCGAGCATCTCCGTATCGGTGCGCCGCCTGCACGACCGTAACATGACCGGGTGGTGGTACCTGGGCTTCATCGTGCTCAGCCTGATCCCGCTGATCGGGTTCGTCGCCAGCATCGCGTATATCGTGGTGATGGCGCTGCCTGGCACGCCGGGGCCGAACAAGTACGGGCCGAGCCCCAAGGAAGGCGTGACCGCCGAAACCTTCGAATAATGCCGGGTGCCCGCGTTGCTCCGCGGCGGCGGAGCGGCGCGGGGCCTAGATGCGCTGCAAGGCGCCGCCGGACACGTCCCACACCGCGGCCTGGGCAAGGATGGCGTCGAACGGGGCGCGCTCGGTTCCCGTCATCCAGACCTGCTCTCCATTCGCTGCCAGCCGCGCGAACAGCGCCGCACGGCGATCCGGGTCGAGATGGGCGGCCACCTCGTCCATCAGCAGCACGCCCGCGCGGCCTTTCGCCGCGATGGCCCCATGCGCCAGCACGATTGCGATCAGCATCGCCTTCTGCTCTCCGGTGGAGGCGGTGGCCGCGGGCACGCCCTTGTCTGCCAGCGTCACCGCCAGTTCCACCCGGTGCGGCCCGATAAGGGTGCGGCCTGCGCGCCGATCTGTCGGCCGGTTGTCGCGTAGCGCGCGGGCCAGCGCCTCCCGCTCTTCCGGGCCGACCGGTTCGAGTGCGAGCGAGGGGCGCGGGAAGGGCGTGTCAGTTTCTGCCAGCAGTGCGGCATTGAGCCGCTCCACCAGCAGACGGCGATTGGCGGCAAGCTGTGCCCCGTGCTCCGCCAGCTGCGCTTCTAGGGCATCCAGCCAGCGCGGATCGGGTTCTGCTTCGTCCGCCAGCAGGCGGTTGCGGTTGCGCAGCGCGGTCTCGTAGCGGTTGGAAAGCGTCGCGTGGGCGGGGCTGATGGCCAGCACCAGCCGGTCCAGGAAGCGCCGCCGTGCGCCAGCGCTGTCGGTGAACAGGCCGTCCATCGCCGGGGTCAGCCAGCGGACCGAGAGCCATTCGGACAGGCCCAGCGCGCTTGCCTCCGCCCCGTTGACCCGCACGCGCCGGCGGGTGGGCTGTGCGGGATCGACCATCGTGCCCAGCCGCACCGGCTCCGCGCCATCGGCCGGCTGCAGCATCGCCCCTATGGCAAACCCGCCCGGGCCATCGCTGCGCGCCATTTCGGGAAGCTTCGCACGCCGCAGGCCGCGCCCCGGGGCGAGCAGCGAAAGCGCTTCGAGCACGTTCGTCTTGCCCGCGCCATTGGCGCCCACAAGCAGGTTGAACCGCGCGGTACCGTCCAGCGCGGTGGCAGCGTGATTGCGGAAATCGGTGATCGAGATGCGGTCGAGCGCCATTGGTAAGAGGCCTTTGTCCGGCGCCTAGCGCGGCAGCCTGTCACGCGCCAGCCCGGCGGGCCGGCGTGCGCAATCCAACACTTGGTGAAAATTCCCAAGCTTTCGGATTGGTGAACAGATCAGGCGAAGGCGGGAGCGTCGAAAATCCCGGAAATCTCCCGTTTTCTCAAACTGGCACGGCTCCTGCAAAGTATCCGGTATCCGGCGGGATGGTCCCCCGGAGAGTTAAATGGAGACCGAAACATGACCACCACCGACATCCGCACCCGCCTCTTCGCAGCCGTTTTCGCCCTGGGCGTTTCGGCCGTCTTCATGGCCACTGCGATCGTTCCCGCCAGCCCCAACGGCCTCGTGATCGCCTGATCGCAGCCGCCGACTTTTCCTCACCCACGCATACGAAAGGAATATCCCACCATGTCTTCGCTCGTTCGTCAGCTGATCGCCGGTACCGGAGCTCTCGCTTTCACCGGCCTCGCCTTTGCCTTCGCCATCGCGCCCGTGATGGTCGACACCGCCGGGATGGTCGCATGAGCCAGCTCGACGAGAACCGCCCCGGCGGGCAGCCGACCCGCCAGTTCCGCCTCGGCAAGAGCCGTGCCATGCTGGCCGGCGTGTGCTCCGGCATCGCCGACTACACGGGATGGGACGTGACGCTGATCCGCCTGGCCGCAGTGCTGACGACCATCTTCCTGACCGGCACGCCGATCCTGCTGTACCTGATCATCTGGGCCATCGCAGACTGACCCGGCCGGAGGCCCCCTCCGGCCACAAACCCCGGTCGGGGGCGAAACGGATCGCCCCCGCACCACACCTTTTTCATCACATCGCGGAAATCCCGCCGTCCAGCTTCAGCTCCGCCGCGGTCATGAAGCTGCTTTCGTCGCTGGCGAGGAACAGCACGCCATTGGCGATTTCCTGTGGCTTGCCGACCCGCCCGAGCGGGATCTGCCGCGCCAGCTTGCCCATCACCACATCCTTCTCGATCCCGGCATTCTTGCCGATCCCGTCGAGAATGGGCGTATCGACGAAGGTCGGGTGGACCGAGTTGCAGCGAATATCCCAGCCCATCTTCGAACAATAGAGCGCGACCGACTTGGTCAGCATCCACACCGCCGCCTTGCTGGCATTGTAGCCGGGCATCGTGTCGCTCGCGATCAGGCCGGCGATGGAGCTGATGTTGACGATCGATCCGGGCTGGTTGTCCTTCAGCAGCCGCAGCGCCTTCTGGCAGCCAAGGAAGGGGCCATCGACATTGATTGCAAAGCCCGCGCGCCAGTCTTCCAGCGTGCAGGTTTCGATATTTCCGCGCACGCCCACGCCCGCGTTGTTGACCAGCACGCTGAGCCCGCCCAGCTTGTCTTCGGCCATGTCGATCGCGGCATCCCACTGATCGGGCTGCGTCACGTCATGCGCCATGCCGAAGGCGGTGTCCGCGCCGCATTCCTCGTTGATCGCCGCCGCGCTGGCCTCGGCTCCCTCGCCATTGATGTCGGTGCACAGCACCCGCGCCCCCTCGCGCGCCAGTGTGAGTGCCGCCTGCGCGCCAAGGCCCTGCGCTGCGCCCGTTACCAGGGCCAGCTTGCCCGCTACCCGTCCAGCCATCCGTTCTCTCCGATCTTTTGTGTCATCAATATCATGGCGATGCGCACGTCGATGCCGACGCCCGCCGCCCGCTTCGCTTCTACGAATTGTGCGAGATGTTTCAGCGCCACGCGATGGACGGTGATATCCTCGCCCTCGGTCCCGCCGCCTTCGCCGACCCTGGTCAGCCCTTCGGCCCGCAACAGCGAGAAGCCTTCGGAGACCATGCCGGGGCTGGAGAAAAACATGCCGAGATCGGTGATCGTCTCGGCTTTGTAGCCGGTTTCCTCCTCCAGCTCCCGGTGGGCGGCGGTGATCGCGCTCTCGTCGCTCGCCCCGTCATCGTCTCCGACGAGGCCGGCGGGGATTTCGAGGCAGGGCCGGCCCAGCGGCACGCGGTATTGTTCCACCAGGATGACGTGCCCGTCGTCGATCGCGAGGATCGCTGCGGCGCGGATGCCGCGCGAGCGGCTGGCATATTCCCAGCGGCCGCGCTGCTTGGCGGTGATGAATTTGCCCTGCCAGCGGATCACTTCGGGTTCGTTTTGATTCATCGGTCCCAATTCCGCTCATGCTGAGCTTGTCGAAGCATCATCCTGCTTTTTCAGACGCGGCCGAAAAAGAAAGTACGGCCCTTCGACAGGCTCAGGGCGAGCGGGTCAAGTGGGGGCGGGCGATACCGTCACAGCTGGATCAGCCGGTCGGGCAACTCGTTCTCATCGTCGTCGGCACGCGGGAAATGCGGGCTGAGGATCTGGCCCACATCGCGCACGCCCGCCGCAATGCCTGCGCCCAGCTGGCCCGCCTTGATCTCGCGCAGCATGTCGACCATCGCATCGCCCCACACCTCTGGCGGGACCTTTTCCGCAATCGCGGAATCGGCAATGATCTGCGCGCGGTGTTCGCGCAGGCTCACGAAGATCAGCACGCCGGTGCGCCCATGCGTGCGGCGTTCCGCGCCGACCTTGAAGTGGCGAACCGCCGCGTCTTCCACGCGTAGAGTGCGCACCTTGCCGGGCAGGATGGCGAAGCGCACCGCCGGGATCAGCGTAAGGGCGAATGTCAGCAGGAACAGCGCGATGCCGATCCCGCTGGCGAGGCCGAACAGGCCCGATGGCGTCCATTCGCTGTTCCACCCGCCGGACAGCGCGTCGAACAGGCTCAGCACCGGATCGGGGAAGAACGCCAGCAGCACGAGGCCGGTAAACGCAACCAGCGCGGAAAATGCGAGCGCGACGTCGGTATAGCCATCGCTCTCGCTGGCCACGACGGTCACGATCTCGCCCGAGGTCGTGAGTTCGGCTTCGGCCACCGCCCGGGTGACGGCCTCGTGATCGGCCTGCGTAATCTGCATCACCATCCTCCGCTTGCGCCGCCGCCACCGGACATGCCGCCGCCGAAGCCGCCGAAACCACCGCCGCCTCCGCCACCGAAGCCGCCGCCACCGCCGCCCCAGCCACCGCCGTCGCCATCATTGAGCATGGAGCCGATAGCGGACCACAGCAGGACGTCGCCCACAGCATCGCCCGCGCCATAGCGCCGCCGCCGGCGGCCCTTCTTGCCGCGTCCGAAGATGAAGGCGAAGCCGAAGATCAGCGCGATCCACACGATCGCCCCCAGCCAGGTCGAGGCGCTGCGGCGATCATTGCCCTGCGCGCCAGCTGCGGCCTCAGCCTCCTCGATGGCACGCGCCGTCGCCGGGTCCATGTCGAGCGCCTCGATCATCTGCGCGACGCCTGCGACGATCCCGCCGGTATAGTCGTCCTGCTTGAAGGCAGGGGTGATCGTGTTGCGGATGATCCGGCCCGATGCTGCGTCGGTCAGGGTAGGGGTGGAGCCGTAGCCGACCTCGATGCGGATCTTGCGCTCCTCCTGCGCAACCAGCAACAGCGCGCCCTCGTCGGTTTCCTCGCCGCCGATACCCCAGGCTTGGTAGACGTCCACCGCGTAGCCTTCCACCGTCTCGCCGCCCAGATCGGGCACGGTCGCCACGATCACCGAACGGCCCGTTTCCCGGTTATAGACACGCAGTCGCTCGTCGAGCTGGGCTTCGACCGCATCGTCGATCATGTTCGCGCCGTCGTAAACCGGCCCGTCCGGGCGCGGCGGCAGCTCCTGCGCCGCTGCCGGAAGCGCCAGCAGCGCGATGGCCAGAACGATCAGGGTTCTAATCAGGGTCACGTTGGGGCACCTTCACGGCATTGCGGGGGATGGGGGGCGGCGCGCTTGAGTTCCTCGACCCCGGCAAGCGTACCCCCGGCAAGGTCGCCAGCACGATAGAGCGGGATCATCGCATTCTCGATAATGCGCTTGGCCCGAACATCGCTGACATCGTTTTCCAGTCCGTAGCCCACTTCGATCCGCACGCTGCGCTCTTCGGGCGCCACCAGGACGAGCAGGCCGCACTGCGTTGTCTCGTCGCCGATGCCCCATTCGTTGAACGTCTCGTTCGCCACGTGTTCGATCGTCTCGCCGTCGAGCGAGGCGTCGGTGACAACCACCAGTGCTACGCCCGACGCGCGCCAGTATTCGGTCAGGTTCTTGTCGAGCGCAGCCTCGGCTGCTGGCGCGAAGATATCGGCCTCGTCAAGCACCGGGCCCTCGGGCCGCTGCGCCAACGGCGTCGCCGCGCTCTCCAGCGAACAGGCGGCCAGCAGCAGCAGCGGCAGAAGGGCGGCGAGGCAGGCGGGGGGACGCCTTGCGATCAATTGTCGGTGCCGGTCGCGGCCTGGTTGTCTGCCGAATTGTCGTTGGCAGGCGCGGCTGCGCTGGGGGCACTCATGTCGTCGAAGTTTACTTCCGGCGCGACTTCACTGCCGGCTTCCGCCTGGAAGGGCTCCATCCGCTCCGCGCCGTAGATCACGTTGGCGGCGATGGTGGCGGGGAAGGTGCGGATCGTGGTGTTATAGTTCTGCACCGCCTCGTTGTAGCGGTTGCGCGCCACTTCGATGCGGTTTTCCGTGCCCTCGAGCTGGGTCATCAGGTCCGCGAAGCGCGCCTGGCTCTGCAGTTCGGGATAGCGCTCCACCGTGACGAGCAGGCGCGACAGCGCGCTGCCCAGCTGGCCCTGCGCCTGGTCGAAACGCTGGATCGCGGCCGGATCGCTCAAGTCGTCGGTGGTCAGCTGGGTTTGCGTGGCGCTCGCGCGCGCTTCGATCACCTGCGTCAGGATCGCTTCTTCGGACGACGCGGCGGCGCGCACGGTGTTGACCAGATTGGGGACCAGGTCCGCGCGGCGCTGGTAGGCGCTCTGCACGTCGGCCCAGCGGGCCTTGGCCTCTTCCTCTGCCGTGGGGACCGAGTTGATGCCGCAGCCCGACAGCGCGACAAGGCCGAGCGCGAGCAGGATCGAACGGACGAAGTTGCGGAACGCCATCGAATTATCTCTCCGGAAAACTGGTGTATTGCCAATATACAACACGGGCGGGCCCGCGCAAGGATTCGTGGCACAGATTGTCTCGCCATGGGTGCTGTGCCAATCGCGCGGACAACTTGCAGAAAGGGGCTTTTGCGCATGTTCAAGGAATTCAAGAAGTTCATCGCGCGCGGCAACGTGATTGATCTGGCGGTGGGCGTGGTGATCGGCGCGGCGTTCAGCGGGATCGTCACCCAGCTGACCGACGCGGTGCTGATGCCGGTGATCGGCTGGCTGTTCGGCGATATCGATTTTTCCAACTGGTTCCTGCTGCTGGGCGACGTGCCCGAGGGTTATGACGGCGCGCTCGACAATTATGCCGAGCTGAAGGAGGCGGGCGCGACAATGATCGGCTACGGCGCGCTGATCACCGCGATCATCAATTTCCTGATCGTCGCCTTCGCGCTGTTCGTGCTGGTGCGCGGCGTGAACCGCGTGACCGAGGAAATGCAGCGCAAGCAGGCCGAGGTGGAGGACAGTTCCAAGAGCGACGAGGTGCCGACCGACCCGCAGCTGGATGTGCTCAAGAAGATCCTTGCGGAGCTGAAAGATGGGAGCGGAAAATGACGAAGAAAGAACTGCTCAAAAAATGGATTCTCGATGCTCTGCAGGACGACGGCGATAGCACCGTGACCGAAGTTGCGAAGCATATCTGGGTCAATCACGAAGCCGACCTGAAGCAGGCGGGCGACCTGCTGTACACGTGGCAATACGATATGCGGTGGGTGGCTCAGGAGCTTCAGGACAACCACCTTATCGTCAAGCGCAAGACTGATAGGAAATGGGCCCTTCGATAGGACCTGACACTTCACATTAAGTTCGAGAGCCCTATATAGGTCGGTGCCGGTTTCGACCGGCTATGGTGATAAACTGCGGTGTATAATAGACGCAATGGACCCGGGGGCAGTACCCGGCGGCTCCACCAAAAGGCCCGGCCTTACGCGAGAGGGGCGGGCTTCCTGATGGGGCCGAACCAGGATCGACATGCGTTGAAAGGCACCGTTTTTGCCCGGAATGAGCACTCCGTAAAAAGCTCTTTTCACAAGTGCCAACGATAACGAAGCACTCGCTCTCGCTGCGTAATTTGATGGCCTAACGGCCTGAATTTACAAAGCTAAAGCGCGGTTGGACCGACCGGGCAACAGAACGGATACCGGGGGCCCGGGGGAGCCTAGCAACAGAATCCCCCACCTTCCCCATCTTGAAATGATCGCATTCCTCCGTCAGCTTGGCCTGAACAGGGGGATGACCATGCTTTCTGCGATCCTTTTTGCCACGGCCGCTGCGGCTTCATCGGATTCTGCGGTCGGCTGGACCGTCAACGACTATCCTGGCACGGAGCTTTGCGCTGCCCGGCGCTATGTGAAGGGCAAGACAGCGTGGGAACTGCGCATGTCGCCCGATGGTGCGGTCAGCATTGTACTTCCCGCCAAAAACCCCAAGGGATTCGGGCCTGACGACAGGTTCGCGGTCGCTTTTTTCAAGGGGGCGGATCAGAGCGATCGCATTGCCCGATACTTCGCCGAAGGCTTCGTTGGCGAAAATTCCGTCGGGTACCTGTTAATGACCTACACCACCGCGCAGGCGGACAAGAGCAACACGGACCGTTTCCTGCGGGATTTCTCGCAGACAGGCCGGATCACGATCAGTTTCGAGGGCGAACAGTTCCTGTCCATCACGATCCCCCGATCGCGGCAGGCGGTGGTGGGCCAGATGTCAGCGTGCCTGTCTGCGGTCGCCGAAGGCAGGGATTTCTAGGCCGGATTGTCGCGCGTTACAGGCGCGACCTTCTCACCTCGCTCGAATTTTAGGCAGTCGAGGATCTTCGCGCCTGCCATGAAAACCGCGCCGGTGCAGGCGAGGAACAGCAGCTTGCCGCCCCAGCCGGGATATTGCGTGAGGTAGTTCGCACTGCGGCTCGTCGCGCCCAGCGCCAGCGCGTAGATGATCAGAAACGCCTCGAACCGGGTCTTGATCACGAACAGGCGTGAGATTTTGCGAAGCATTCATCATCCTTAACGCGCGGGGCCAATTTCCGTCGCAAGCAGCGTGCCAACCGTGCATTGCCGCGAGTCGGGAAAGTTAACGTGCGGGCCAGTGTAAGCGTGCCCGACATGGTGGCCAGTGCGTTAACTCAATTCGCTAAGGCCGAGCGCGTCGAGAAGCGCGTTTCGCGCGGTTTCGACCTCTTCGGCCAGAGCGTCCGTCCCAAGCTGGGTCGGTTCGATGCTCTCCGGCCAGTGGTTAGCGATCACCGCTTCGATCCGATCCGCCTTCGCCTCGTCCAGCAGGAAGCGCGGATCGACCGTGGCCGGGTCCGCCACCCCCCGAAGCCGCAGGCAGGCGGGGCCGCCGCCATTGGCCATGGACTGGCGCACGTCGACCGGGATCACCTGCCGGATCGGACCGTTGCCTGCGGTCATTTCTTCGCAGAAGCGCCAGACGCTTGTCGACTCGCGGCATTCGCTCGGCACGATCAGCGCCATCGTGCCGTCGGGCAGGGTGACGAGCTGCGCGTTGAACAGGTAGGTGCGGATCGCCTCTTCCAGACTGACCGCCTCTTCGGGCACTTCGACCAGTTCGAGCGCGGGGAAGGCCTCCCGCATCGCGCCATAAGCGGCCCGGGGATCGGCAAAGGCGCGCGCGTGGGTGAACAGCACGCGCTCGTTGGCCACGGCGACCACGTCGTTGTGAAAAGCCCCGGCCTCGATCGCTTCGGGGTTCTGTTCGACGAACAGCGCGCGCGCGGGATCGAGGCCATGCTTGCGTGCCACTGCCCGGCTCGCCTGTTCGTGCTGGCGGGCGGGGAATTTTCCGCCGGGGCGGCCATAGACGAACACCTCGACGCCGGGCTCACCGTGGCTCTCGCAAAGCCGCATGTGGTTTGCCGCGCCCTCGTCACCGAAAGCGGGCGGCACTGCATCGTGCACCGCGAAGTGCTGCGTGTCGCCAAAGGCGATGTCCAGCTGCGCCTTGGTGTCCTGCCATTCCTGCGCGCGGTGGAGCATGGTGATGAGGTTGGCGGGCGTCAGATGGCAGCGCCCGTCGCGCGTGTCGGGGGCAGGAGAAACCGTCGCCGCGTTGGCGGTCCACATCGCGGAGGCGGACCACGGCGCAGCGCGCAGCGCGGGGTCGGCGGTTTCGTCGAGCGACAGCGCGTCGGAAAGCGCGCCGTTCGGGCGTGGCAGCGGCAGCAGGAAGCCCTGCGGGAGGCCGCGTTGCATATTGCCGCGCATCTTGGCGAGGCCCTGCAGCGCCGCCTCGCGCGGGTGGCTGGTCTGCCCGCCATGGCTCGCGCTGGCGATATTGCCGAGGCTGAGCCCTGCGTAGTTGTGCGAGGGGCCGATGATACCGTCGAAATTGATTTCTGTGAGCTTCATTCAGAACTCCGCTCGCCCTGAGCTTGTCAAAGGGCTGTTCTTCGCTTTGGGACCCGCTCCCCGAAAGGAAATGGCAGGGCTTCGACAGGCTCGGCCCGAACGGGTTCGGTCAAACTGGATTATCTGGCCACGCTCCATACGGTATCGCCCTTGCCGACGCCCAGCGCCTGGGCCCCGGCATCGTCGATGGCGATCTCCTCGCCTTCGACAGTGCGCTTGCCGTAGCAGCAACGGAAATCGGTGAGCGTGCCGCTCGCCAGCAGCGCCCGTTCCCCTGCCTCCCCGTCGACCGCATCGAGCGTACGCGGCTTCGCATCCGCCACGCTCACCACATTGTCGGTTCGCGCCAGCATCGTCGGGCCGCCATCGAAAATGTCGACGTAATTCTCGAAGCGGAAGCCCTCCTTCTCCAGCATCCGCATCGCCGCGCGGCCCGTGGGGTGGGGCAAGCCGATCACCTCGCGCGCGTCGTCGTCCAGCATGGCGACATAGACCGGGTGCTTGGGCATCAGGTCGGCGATGAACTGGTTGCCGTTGATCGCGTTGAAATAGTCCGCTTCCTGGAAGCTCATCCCGAAGAAGCGCCCGGCGACACCGTCCCAGAAGGGCGAGCCGCCGCGATCGTCGATGATCCCGCGCAACTCCGCGATGACCCGTTCGGCAAAGCGCTGGCGGTGCATCGCGATGAACAGGTAACGGCTGCGCGCCAGCAGCAGGCCGAGCCCGCCTGCGCGCTCGTTGGGATGGAGAAACAGCCCGCCGACTTCGCTGCATCCTTCCAGATCGGTGGACAGGCTCAGCATTTCGGCGCGCACCGTGCGGTCGAGTTCCTTGGAATACTGCGTCAGCGTGTTGAGCCGGTAGGAGTAGAACGGCCATTGCTGGCCGACCTGCGTCATCAGCTGGCAGGTGCCGCGCACCGCGCCGGTCTCGGTATTCTCAAGCACCAGGACGAAGGTTTCGTCGGTAAGCGTGTCGCCGGTATTGGCGAAGGCCTTGGCCGAAGTCGCCAGCTTGCCCGCCAGCGCATCGCGGTCGGCAGGCAGGTTGGTGAACCCGCCACCGGTCAGCTTGGCCATCTCGTACAGGTGTTCGAGGTCATCCTCGCGCGAGGGGCGGATCACGAAGCTCATGCCAGATTTCCTTCGGCCAGGCGGCTGATGACAAGCGCGGAAAGCGCGGCGCGTTCCTTCAGACTGGGCACGATCATGAATTCGTCCGCCGAGTGGATCTTGCCGCCACGCACGCCCATCGTATCGACCACCGGCACCCCGGTTGCCGCGATATTGTTGCCGTCGCACACGCCGCCGGTCGATTTCCAGTCGATATCCTGTCCCAGCTTTGCCCCGCATTCGCGCACCAGATCGAACAGCGCCTGCGCCTTGCGATCGACCGGCTTGGGCGGGCGGGAAATGCCGCCGTGGACCGCTATCTCCACCTCGCGCGACTGCTGCACCGTGCCGATCACCTCGGTCAGCTGCTGCGCGAAGCGTTCGGCCGCGTCGGGCGCCTTGGGGCGGATGTTGAACCGCAGCACGGCATGATCGGGCACGACGTTGTTGGCAGAGCCGCCCTCGATCTTCGCCGGGTTGATCGAGATATCTTCCTGCTGCAGCTTTTCCAGCTTCAGCGCGATGTCCGAGGCGGCGAGCACCGCGTTGCGCCCGTCCTGCGGGTTGCGCCCTGCATGCGCGGCAAGCCCCTTGATGGTAAGCGCGTAATTGCCGCTTCCCCCGCGCGCATGGGCCAGCGTGCCCTCGGGCGTGGCAGCGGGTTCGTAGGTCAGGGCCGCGTATTTGCCCTGCGCCAGCTGTTCGATCAGCGGCGCGGAGGAAAGCGAACCGGTTTCCTCATCCGCGTTGATAAGCACGTCATAGCCAAGCATTTCGCCGCGCCCGCTGCGCTCGACCGCCATCAGCGCATGCAGCATCACCGCGATGCCGCCCTTCATGTCGGCGGTGCCCGGTCCGTTGACCGTGTGATCGTCCAGCCAGGTGTTCTGCTGGAAGGGATGATCGGGCGGGAAGACGGTGTCCATGTGTCCGGTCAGGATCAGGCGGCGCTGCGCGTCGGGGCGAACGCGGCAGATCAGGTGCCTGCCATTCGCCACCTCGACCTCGTGCCCATCGCCGTCGATGGCGGTGACCGGTGCGGGATCGACCAGTTCGACCTCCCCGGGCAGCGCGGAAAAAGCCTCGCTCAACTCGCTCGCCATCTTCGCCAGGCCTTCGAGGTGGCCGGTGCCGCTGTTGATCGCGGACCAGCGCAGTGCCTGTTCGCACATGGCCTCGCCATCGATGCTGTCGATCATATCGCTATCCATATGCCGGGCGGTCTAGTCGCGCCGGGCGAGGCTTGCAATCGCGGCCCCGGCATCGGATCAGGGGCGCTATGACGATTACCGGGATTATCGGGCGAATTCTGCTGCTGGGCGCGATGGCGCTGGTGCTGGTGATCGCATGGCAGAACCGCGACGCGCTGGTGCGCCAGTTGACCATTCCCATCCCCATCTCTGGCGGAGGCAGCACTTCGAAACCCGCCTTCGACGCGTGGCTTGCCGGGGACGAGGGCCGGTCGCAGGACTTCGCACGGTTGGAAGACTTCCTCGCCGAAGAAGGGCTTTCCGATATTGTCGAGCCGTGGCAGCTTGCCCGGATCGGCGGCTACGTCGCAAGCAAGTGCGATGCGGAGCCTTTCGAGATCCCGCCCGAGGAGCTGTGGCCCAACATCGTCCCTGCATTGCGACTGGTGCGCGATGAAGTGATCCCCACCGTCGGCCCAGTGCAGGTGCTTTCGTCCTACCGCACGCCCGAACTCAACGAATGCGCGGGCGGAGCGACGCGGTCCAACCACCTGGAATTTTCCGCTCTCGATCTCGCGACCGAGCCGCGCACGCAGGGGGAAGACCTGTACCGCCAACTGTGCGCGATGCACGATGCTGCGGGCCCATCGAGCCGCATGGGGCTGGGGGCCTATTACGACCTTGCCGAACGCGGTTATTCAGGCGGGCGCTTCCACATCGATGGGGAAGGGTATCGCAACTGGGGGCGCAGCTATACTTCGGCGAGCAGCCCTTGCGGGCGGTTCGATTAACGCGTCAGCGCGCGGGCAATGGCCACGAATTCGTCGATGGAGAGAGTTTCGGCGCGCCGTTGCGGGTCGATGCCCAGGGTTTCCAGCGCGTCGAGAGCGCCCTGCACGCCCTTGAGGCTCTGGCGCAGCATCTTGCGCCGCTGGCCGAAGGCGGCGGCGGTGACCGCCTCCAGCTTCGCCGCCGACACGCCTTCGGGCATCGCGGCAGGCGCCACGTGGACGATGGCGCTCATCACCTTGGGCGGCGGGGTGAAGGCGCTGCGGTGGACCTTCATCGCCAGCCTTGCGGTGCCGCGCCACTGTGCGAGAACCGCCAGCCGTCCGTAGGCGCTGCTGCCGGGCTGCGCGACGATCCGCTGCGCGACCTCCTGCTGGAACATCAGCGTCAGACTGGTCCAGTTCGGCGGCCATGCCTCGCCCCCCATCCAGCGCGTGAACAGCGCGGTGCCGACGTTATACGGCAGGTTGGAAAGGACTGCGTAGGGCGCTCCATCGAACAGCGCGTCGTGATCCATCTTGAGCGCATCGCCCTCGATCACGGTCAGCCGGCCGGGGAAGGCTTCGCCCAGTTCGGCCAGCGCGGGCAGGCAGCGGCGGTCCATCTCGATGGCCGTCACCTGCGCCCCAGCGCGCAGCAACGCGCGCGTAAGCCCGCCGGGACCGGGGCCGACCTCGAGCACGCGCCTGCCGGACAGGTCGCCGGGGATGGCGGCGATGCGATTGAGCAGCTGCTCGTCGAACAGAAAATTCTGGCCGAGCGATTTGGACGCGCTCAGGCCGTGCGCCGCGATCACTTCGCGCAAAGGCGGAAGGCCGTCACCCACGAGCGGCTCCGGGTGGCAGGCTGCGCCGCGTCATGATCTCGCCCGCCAGCCGGATGGCCGCGATGGTCGGCCCCGCGCTGGCCGCGCCGGTGCCCGCAATGGCGAACGCCGTTCCGTGATCGGGCGATGTGCGGACGATCGGCAGGCCTATCGTCACGTTCACGCCATCCTCGAAGTCGAGCGCCTTGAACGGGATCAGCGCCTGATCGTGGTACATGCACAGCGCGGCATCGAAGGTGGCCAGCGCGGGCGGGGAGAACAGACCGTCGGCGGGGAAGGGGCCGCGCACATCCATTCTGGTTTCGCACAGCGTCTGGATGGCGGGGGCGATGATCTCCGCTTCCTGGCTGCCGAAGCGGCCGTCCTCGCCTGCATGGGGGTTGAGCCCGGCCACCGCGATGCGGGGGCGCGCTATTCCGAAATCGCGCCGCAGGGCCGGTACGGTGGCCATCGCGGCACCCAGGATCGCATTCTGCGTGATGGAACCGGGTACGTCTTCCAGCGCGATGTGCACCGTCACCGGGACCACCCGCAGACGCGGGCCGGCCAGCATCATGGTGCCGGCACCGGCGTTGAACCCGCACGCTATCGAGACATATTCGGTCTGGCCCGGGTGCGCGAAGCCCACCTCCACCAGCCGGGCCTTGGAAATCGGCGCGGTGACCAGCCCTCCGGCATATCCATCGACCGTCATCTGTGCGGCATCGCCCAGCGATTCGAGTGCGAGTTTCGCGCCGTCGCGGCTGGGGGCGCCGGGCGTGTAGTCTGCATCGAGATCGCCATAGACGGGCAGCGCATCGAGGAAGACGCGCGCGGCCTGATCGCGCCTGGCAATCGGTTCGACCCGAATATCGATCCCGCGGGCCTGCGCTGCCGCCAGCAGTACTTCGCGACCGTGGACCACGAAGAAGGGCGGCAGCCGCCGCTCCTTGCGGCGGGCCCAGGCCTCGACGATCAGTTCCGGCCCGACACCCGCCGGATCGCCGATGGTAACGGCCAGCGCAAGCGGGGCCATTGCCGGTCCTGGCACTGCCTCAGTTGTACTCGATCAGCGCGTCGGTGCGCAGGTCGCGCAGGAAGCGCTGGGCGCGCTTGCTGATCCGTTCCTGCTCGATCCGGTCCATGATCTGGTCGAAATCGGGCTCGTTGGACATCTGCGGATCGTCGCGGCCGCACAGCAGCAGCACGCGCACGCCGTCTTCCAGCGAACCGAAGGGCGGCGTCGACTGGCCCACCTGCAGCTGCAGCAGCGAACCCTGAAGCTGTTCGGGCAGGTCGCGCACGGCAATCGAGTTGTTGTCGACCACGGTGGCGTCAACCGTCTGGGCCACCCGCGCGGCATCGCCGCAGCCGCGGATCGTCCCGACCGCATTGGCGAATTCCTCCACCTTGGCGGCTGCCTGATCCTGAGTGATGCCTTCCGGGAAGTCGATCGCGATCTGCTTCAGGCTGAGCGTCGCGTCGCGCGGATCGGCGGTGAGCACCTGGCGCTTGTCGAGCAGCAGCATGATGACGAAGCCGCCGGGGATCGGCACGGGGCCGACGATCTGGCCAGGCTGCAGATCACGCGCCACTTCGGCCATTTCCTCGGGCAGGGTGGCAAGGCGAACGAAGCCCAGGTCCCCGCCGACCGCGGCGGTGGTCGATTCGGAGAACTGGCGGGCATAGGCCTGGAAGCTGCCGCCTTCACGGATCTGCCCGATGATGCGGGCGGCGTTCTGGCTGACTGCCTCGGAGGTTTCCGGGGTGGCGGACAGGTAGATTTCGGCGATCCGGTATTCTTCCTGCCCGCGCGAGGTCTTGAGCCGCTCCATCGTGTCGTTCACTTCTTCGGACGACACGTTGATGAAGGGCGCGACGTTGCGGCGCAGCAGATTGTTCCAGGCAAGCTCGCCCTCGATCTGGCGCTTGAGCGCGGCGGGAGAGGAGCCAACGCCGATGAGGTAGGCGTCCATCTGCGCCGGGTTCTGGCTGAAGTTCTGCCGGGCGAGCGCTTCGTAGCGCTGCTCGACCTGTTCCTGGGAAACGGCCATGTCCTGCGCGGCAGCGGCCTGGATCTGCAGGGTTTCGTCGATGAGATTGCGCAGAACCTGCATGCGCAGGGCGTTCATTTCCTCGGGTGGAAGACCGTCGCGTTCCGAAGCGGCGAGCACCAGCGCAACGCGCTGGTTGATGTCCGTGCCCGTGATCACCGCGCCGTTCACCTTCGCGGTGGCCGTGCGCACGTTGGGGTCCTGCTGTTCGAACATCACGATGTCGGCCGGGAACCCGAAGGGATTGGTGGCGGCGCCCGCCTCCTGCCCGCCCTCCTGGGCGGTCTGCTGGGCCTGGGCGGCCACCGGCAGCAGCGCCATCGCGAGTGCGGCGGTGGGGCTGAGGATTTTCGAGAAGATGCTGTCGGTCACGTAGAACGCCTGTCTTTCGCAATTATTCGAAGGAGCGCAGTATTCGCGCCATCCCTGCCTTTGGGTCGGGGAGGCTGAACCTGCGCTGAGTCCGGTTGCTGCCCCTAGCGTGTCTGGCCTTTCATGCCAATGCGGCTGGCCGGGGCGGCATGCTGCGCGGTTACCCGCTGAATCCGAGGTTGAGCAGGCGGAACGTCAGTTCGATCGTGTTGCCGCGCAACGCATCGCCCTGCGTCACGAAGTCGCGCCGCCAGGTGATGCCCAGATCGATGCAATCGTCCTGGTAGGCAATGCCGAGACGCGTTCGGATCGGTTCGAATCCGTCGGCCTGCAGCGTCGGGTCCTCGTCGCGGTTGGTCATGTTGACCACTGCCGATCCGAACAGCGACCAGTAATCGGCAAAGGCCACACGGCCCGCGGCGCGCAGCTCCTCGCGGTCGCCGAGATCCTCGTTGAGGAGGGGGATGTTCCGATCCAGCCGCAGATAACCGATTTCGGCATAGGTCCGCCGGTTGCCGACCGTCGCGTCGATCTCCGTCCGCCGGGCGGTGAGGTCGTCCTTGTCGAGCCGGAAGCGATAGGTGAGCGATACGAAATCCTTGTAGCGCACGCGCGTCCGCCCGACGATGTCGGAGAACCTGTCGGACAGGCCGGTGCCGTCGGGAAAGATGATCTGCTTGTCGTCGAGGCGGTAGGACTGACCGATATTGGCGGAAACCCGCCAGTCGGGCTTGGTCAGTTCCCAGTCGACCCCGTAGGTGATCCGCGTGCCGTCCTCGAACCGGTCGTCTCCGGGGAAGCGGTTGAGCGAGAACAGGTTCACATCGTCCAGATCGATCGCGCGCGAATCCTCGTTCGGGATGTCGGTATTGCGGATGGGCAGGGTGCCCACGATCTGGACCCGCGGGGTGAGGACCTGCGATCCCCCGAAAAGCGGCCCGACCAGCGGCCATGAAACGTCCACTGCGGCAAGCCCCAGGGTGCGGCCCTGCCAGCCTTCCTCGCCGCGATAGCTGGCCACGCTGGTCAGCGCGGCGTTTTGCGTATGGTAGACATCGCCGCGCGCCAGCGCGGTCAGTTCCACGACCTGGCCCAGGGGCGTCACGCGGCGCAACTGCCACTGCGCGCTGGCCAGAGCGCGCTGCGTATCCTGCCCGTCGCTGCGCGTGACGGCCAGCGAATTGCCGCGCAGCGTGATCGTGCCGCCCAGCAGCGGGTCCTCGATCCGGTGGCGATAATCGATCAGCGGCAGCGCGATCGGCACTTCGCCCTGCTTCTGGTCGAGCCGAAGGGTCTGCGTGGCGAAGCCGGCGACCACGAAATAGCTGTCGTCGTCGATCCGCTCCAGCTCGGCGACGGTGCGCAGGCGGTCGTCCCGGCTGATATCGTAGCGGCGCAGGAAGGTGCGGTCGCTCGTGACCCGGCTCGCCCCGGTGAAGCTCCAGTTCTCGTCGAACTGGTAGCGGCCATTGATGGCCAGGTAGCCGCGGAAATCCTGCGTGCCACGCGGGGTCTGCGTGAAGGGATTGATGCGGCGGCTGCGCGTCAGATAGCCGGTGGCCTGGAACGCGCCCTTGTCCGAAAGTTCGCGGTAGGTGGCAGTCGCCATCGGCGCCGCTTCGGTGAAGATGTGCGCACCCAGCTTCAGGTCGCGATTTTCCGCCAGGCGCCGGTAATAGCTTCCGCTCAGCTCCACGCCGTTGGAGCGCGATATGCTCAGACTGGGGACCAGCACACCGGAACTGGGCCCGCCATCGGTGCGCAGCTCCAGCGTGGGAAGCGGCAGGATGCGCTGGCCGAAAAGCGAGAAATATCCGCCTTCGAACCGCACCCGGTTGGCATCGGGATCGTAGACGACGCGCTCGGCAGTGATCTTCCAGCTGGGGCGCTTCGGGCAGCCTTCCGGGGTGGTGACGGCACAGCCGGAATAGGCGCCGCGCACCAGCGCGATCCGCCCGTCGTCGGTCCGCTCTCCGCTTTCGGCCGCCAGCCGCCCGCCTTCGCGCAGCACCAGCAGCAGATCGCTCAATGCGCCGGTTTCGAACTTGTCGGACAGCTCCAGCTGGCTGGCGTAGAGCTGGTTTCCGTCGCCATCCACGTAGCGCACATTGCCACTCGCATCGATCCTGCCGGCGGGGCGATTCCAGCGGACTTCGTCGGCCCGCACGGACCGGTCCCCGTCGCGCAGCAGCACGTTGCCGCGCGCGAAGATGATGTCCTGGTCCGAATCATATTCGAGCGTGTCGGCCTCGAATCCGATCTCGCGCTCGCCGCCGGGCGGAGGCGGATTGGCGCCGTCGATATAATCGGCGACCGCCTCTTCCACGCCATCATCCTGCTGGTCGGGATCGGCACGATCCTGCGCGCTGGCCGGGGCCGCCAGGGCGAGCGACGCCAGCGTGGCCAAGCCCACGCCGCCGAGCAGAAAGGTGCGATGCGATGCTGACATCGGGGCGGAACGATCCTTCGGGCGCATCGCTTGCCTATTGCACTCAGCCCCCGTAATCGCAATCGCGCTTAGCGGGGCCTGTGACTGCAAATGTTCATGGCTGCCACGCGCCCCGGCAACGGGGCGCCTCAGCATGCAGCTTTGGCCCGCACAGAAATTTCCGAAGGATTCCCCACATCATGCAATTCACCTTCGCCGACAGCCTTCCTGCCGACGCCGCCCTTGTCGCCAGCATCGCAAACAAGGGCGCCATGCCCGACGGGATCGAACCCGTGCTCGCCGAAGGCGCGAAGCGCGGCAGGTTCAAGGGCTCGGCGGGCCAGCTGGTCGAAGGCTTCGTGGAGCGCGGCGGCAAGGTCGTGCGCGTGGCGCTGGCAGGCGCGGGCGAACCGGGCGCGAAGGATCGGCGCGCCAATCTCGAAAAGGCGGGTGCCGCGCTGGCCGCGAAGTTCCTGACCTCGGGCGAAAGCAGCATCGCGCTGGATCTTTCGGGCAGCGATCTTTCGGCCCAGGAAGCGGCGGCGGGGCTGCTGGGCCTGCGGCTGCGCGCGTGGCGGTGGGACGAATACCGCACCACCCAGAAGGATGCGGAGAAGGTCTCCCTCAAGGCGGTCGTCTCGGTCGGCGCGCCCGACGGCACCGATAGCGCATGGGAACGCGAGAGCGCGCTTGCCGACGGGGTGGAGTTCACCAAGGAACTCGTCACGCTGCCCGCCAATATCCTCTACCCCGAAAGCTTCGTGGAACGCTGTCGCAAGGCGCTCGACGGCACCGGGATCGAGATCGTCGTGCTCGACGATGCGCAGATGGAAAAGCTCGGCATGGGCGCGCTGCTGGGCGTGGGGCAGGGGTCCTCGCGCCCCTCGCGCATCCTCGCCATGCGCTGGAACGGCGGCAAGGCGGACGACAAGCCGACGCTGTTCGTGGGCAAGGGCGTGACCTTCGATTCGGGCGGCATCTCGATCAAGCCGGGCGCGGGCATGGAAGACATGAAGTGGGACATGGGCGGCGCAGGCGCGGTGGCCGGCGCGATGGTCGCGCTCGCCCGGCGCAAGGCGAAGGCCAACGTGATCGGCGTGTGCGGCCTGGTGGAGAACATGCCCGACGGCAATGCCCAGCGCCCCGGCGATGTCGTCACCACGATGAGCGGGCAGACCGTCGAAGTCATCAATACCGACGCCGAAGGGCGGCTGGTGCTGGCCGACGCGCTGCACTGGGCGCAGGAAGAGTACAAGCCTGCCGCCGTGATCGACCTCGCCACGCTGACCGGTGCGATGCTGATCTCTCTCGGCAACGAACAGGCGGGCGTGTTCTCCAACGACGACACGCTGGCCGAGCGCCTGCTGGCCGCCGGTACGACCAGCGGCGACAAGGTGTGGCGCATGCCGATCGGCCCGGCTTACGACAAGCTGATCGACAGCCCGATCGCGGACATGAAGAACGTCGGCCCGCGCGAAGCGGGTTCGATCACCGCCGCGCAGTTCCTGAAGCGTTTCATCAAGAACGGCACGCCGTGGGCGCATCTCGACATTGCGGGAATGGCATGGTCGAACAAGCCGGGCGCAACCTGGGGCAAGGGCGCAACCGGGTATGGCGTGCGCCTGCTCGACCAGTATGTCCGCGACGTGCTGGAAGGCTGATCGCGGAGCGCCTTTTCCCGTGGGACGCATGCGCAAGAAGGGCGACCTGCCGAGCAAGACCTGCGCGGCCTGCGGGTTGCCCTTCGCATGGCGCAAGAAGTGGGAGCGGGACTGGGACGCCGTGAAATATTGTTCGGAGCGGTGCCGTCGCGCGGCCAAATCGGCTAGCGCGGAATCGTGAAAGTCGATTTCTGGCTCCTCTCCCGCGATCCGGCGGAACGTGTGGTCGCAATGATCGCCGAGCGGGTGCTGGCCGATGGCGGGCGCGTGCTGGTGGTCAGCGGCGATGCGGCGCAGCGCGAATCGGTTTCCACCACATTGTGGGAGGCGCGGCCCGAAGCCTTCCTCGCCAACGGGCAGGCGGGCGGGGCGCATGATGCGGACCAGCCGATCCTGATCGGCGAGGCATGCGTGCCCGCCAATGCGGCCACCGCCTGCATCCTCGCCGATGGGCACTGGCGCGCAGAAGCGCTGGCGGGCGACCGTTTCGAACGCGTGTTCCTGCTGTTCGGCGACGAACAGCGCGACCCCGCGCGCACCGCCTGGCGCGAGGTGAGCGCGACCGACGGCCTCGAACGCAGCTTTTTCGAACAGAAAGACGGGCGCTGGGTGAAGGTCGCCTGACGCGCCACCGCCACGCTCGCATCTTGCCGTGCGCGTGGAAGCTGCTAGGGGCGCGCGCGAAGGATTTTCTCCCCCTACAATACGAAGGATAACCCCCATGGCGGCTACCCGCACCTTTTCGATCATCAAGCCCGACGCCACCCGTCGCAACCTGACCGGCGCGGTCACCAAGATGCTGGAAGACGCAGGCCTGCGCGTCGTCGCTTCCAAGCGCATCCGGATGACCGAAGACCAGGCGAAGAAGTTCTACGAAGTCCACGCAGAACGCCCGTTCTACGGCGAACTGGTCGACTTCATGACCAGCGGCCCCGTGGTCGTGCAGGTGCTCGAAGGCGAAGACGCCGTGAAGCGCAACCGCGACGTGATGGGCGCGACCAACCCGGCCGACGCCGAAGAAGGCACGATCCGCAAGGCCTTCGCCGAATCGATCGAAGCGAACTCGGTCCACGGTTCGGACAGCGACGAAAACGCCGCGACCGAAATCGCGTTCTTCTTCAACGACGATGAGATCGTCGGCTAAGCTTCGGCTCAGCAATTAATCAAAGGGGGCTCCGGAGCGATCCGGGGCCCTTTTTGCATGGTGGTTGGCGGCTGCAGGGTATCGGTTAGGCGGGGCCTGTCGGATATGAATGCAGTGAGCTTGCTAAGCGGACATTCCCCAATCGACGACGTTGCGGCCATTTTATCTATCGATAGTCTCCAAGCTTTACGCCCTACAGAGTGCCGCTTGCTGATTTGCCTTTGCTTCTGACAGATTCAGGCGCCTCTGGGCCATCCTATCGTAAGGTCGAACGCTCATCGAGCGTGGTTCATAAGCTACCGCGTAGCCAGCGATTGTCTTGCCCAAGATTCCGGCGATTATATCCGCGGCCTCCCGGATCGACCCTTCGTTCTCGCAATGGAAGTGGCCGCTGCTGCACGTGCAGTTTGAACGTCCCTCCGAACGCACGCCAATCTCATCCCGAGTCAAGATAACCCGTTCCCTGCTCAGGCCCGTAATCGAGGAGCCTGGTTCGTAGCTCGCTACAATCGCCCAGACAGGTCTGCCGCGACTATCAATTGACCAGTCGACCCCCTCGTACGAATCTAGCCAAACGATCGCCGGGCGGGAGCTTTTGGGGAGGTCAACGTCAATCTTGCCACCTGAGGCATGACTCTTGTAAGTACCGAAATAGTAGATATCGTAATTGGAGAGTTCCAAATTCGATATTTCACTAGCGATATCGACATGAGATCGGAGATCAAGCGGTTCGTTAAATGTAACCGCAAAGTCTGTAGTGTGCCAGTCGTTTATGTAATCCACTTCAATCAGGTGAACTCCTGCCGAAAACATATAGTCGATGCTTTCACTTTCGCTACCTTCGTAAATCAGCTTGCCATCGACGAAGAGCCGCGCGGTTGCCCAGGAGAGTGACAGGTTTATCCGTTGCGGGGTGTCCTTTTCGAATTTGACCCGCCCGATCCAGTAAGCGCCCAGGCGCTCCGAAGCGATTCCATGCAATTCGTCGTAACTATATGACAAAGCGACGGAATTCACATGACGTTCGATTGGCTCGAACGAGGGATCGGTCCGATCAAAATAGAACGCTCTGAACCCGGAGTCGAAGACGGTTCCCGCGGGATTGAGCCGTCCGCTCCAACTGCTCCCCGGTGCATGGGGGGCAATCAGCGTCGCTGGCAGCGGAGTATATGCTTGATTCCAAACCGAACGCTCCGGTTCCGAAGCTGGGTCTGCCGCACGGTCGCCGTCAGCCAGTGCGACGATCGCGAAGCACACTAGTGCCAGCGCCAGAATGAGGAAGCGATACATCAATTCGCACCTTGATAATCGAACAAGGCCTACTTGGGACATCCTACCGCTTGTTTAATTGCCTATCTTCGAATGGCGTCCAGCCACCTACTATCCGTCATCAAATCCGTGCGGGCCGAGGCCCGATTGGAGCCACATAACAGTCGAATTGCGCTGACGAAGCCTAAAACTCCTCCGCCGCATCCATGAGCTTCGTCAGCCGCTTGGGCGCGACGCTGCGCCATGAGCGCTCCAGCCAGTGCTGCACCTGGTCCCAGTCGCAGTCGGGCCGGTTGAGCGCGATGCCGCCCCAGCCGGTCGCGTGGTAATAGGCGGGGCGGAAGAACACCTCGGGGTCGCGCTCCACCAGATCGGCCAGTTCGTCCTGCCCGCTCGTTTTCGCGAGCAGTGCGATCTGGTGCGCGCCGTGGTGGCGATCGGCGAAATGGGCGAAGAACTTGCCGGTCTTGCCCGCGATCCTGAACCCGGGCGATCCGTGACTGGCCTGTTCCTCTGCCTCGGGCAGGGCCAGCGCCAGATGGCGCACCCGGCCCAGCAGCCAGTCCGCGTCGTAGGGCCGCGAGACATAGTCCGCCAGCACGCGCGGGTAGAGCTGATGCTCCGCCACCTGCACGCGAAGGGCCAGCGTCTCGGGCGTGTCGCCCGCCATCACCGCGACCTGCGCCTGCCCAAGCACCTCGCCCCCATCGAGTTCGGTATTCACCAGATGCACCGATGCGCCCGTAAATTCGTCACCCGCTTCCAGCGCGCGGGCATGCGTTTGCAACCCCTTGTACTTTGGCAGCAGCGAGGGGTGGATGTTGAGCATCCGGCCCTCCCACCGCTTCACGAAGTCATCGCCGATCACGCGCATGTAGCCCGCCAGCGCCACGAACTGCGCGCCGCTGTCGCGGATCGCGGCGTCCATCGCGGCGTCGTGCTCGGCGCGGTCCATGCCCTTGTGCGAGCATGCGAAGGTGGCAATCCCTTCGGCCTCCGCGATGGCGAGCCCGCCCGCATGCGGATCGTTGCTGGCGACCAGCACGATCTCGAACGGCGCACCCTGCCTGCTGGCGTAGAGCAGCGCGGCCATGTTGGTCCCGGTGCCCGAAATCAGCACCGCGACTTTCGCGCGCGCAGTCATTGCTCCCCTCCCGCTTTCGGGAGGGGGTGGGGGTGGGCATGGGCCGCGAGGCCCATCCCGCTGCGACAAGGCACTGCGAGCCAAGTCTCGCTGCCCCTCCCGCCAGCGGGAGGGGAAAAGCTGGCCTCAGTGATCATGCTCTGCGACCCAGTCGCTCTGCGCGGACCATAGCCCGGCGGTGCCGTCGACGTCGCAGCCGCGCGTGCCCTCGACCACTTCGCCGATCGGGAAGACGGTTTCGCCCGCGTCTTCCAGCCGCTTGGTGACCGCGTCCGCATGCTCTTCGGCCACCATCAGCACCATGCCGATGCCGCAGTTGAAGGTGCGCGCGAGTTCTTCGGGCGCGATATTCCCCTGCGCCTGCAGGAAAGACATCAGGCGCGGCAGCGGCCAGCGCGATGCGTGGACCTTCGCGCGGGCGCCGTCGGGCAGCGCGCGCGGGATATTCTCCAGCAGCCCGCCGCCGGTGATATGGGCCAGCCCGTCGATCAGCCGGTCGCGGATCAGCGGCAGCAGGCTGCTCACATAGATGCGTGTCGGCTCCATCAGGTGGTCGACCAGCAGCTTGTCCTGGTCGAACAGGGCAGGGCGGTCCATCTTCCACCCCTTGTCCTCGGCCAGTCGCCGTACCAGCGAGAAGCCGTTGGAATGCACGCCCGAACTGGCGAGGCCCAGCAGCACATGGCCGGGTGCGATTCGCTCTCCGGTAAGCTGCGCCCCACGCTCCACCGCGCCGACGCAGAAACCCGCAAGGTCGTAGTCGCCCGGCGCATACATGCCCGGCATTTCGGCGGTCTCGCCGCCGATCAGCGCGCAGCCTGCCTGCTTGCACCCTTCCGCAATCCCCGCAATCACGCGTTCGGCGACGCCGCTCTCCAGCTTGCCGGTGGCGAAATAGTCGAGGAAGAACAGCGGCTCCGCGCCCTGCACGATCAGGTCGTTGACGCACATCGCCACCAGATCGATCCCCACCGTATCGTGCCGGTCGTGATCGATGGCCAGTTTCAGCTTGGTGCCCACGCCGTCGTTCGCGGCGACCAGCAGCGGGTCCTTGAACCCCGCGGCTTTCGGATCGAAGAAGGCGCCGAAGCCCCCCAGCTCCGCATCCGCGCCTGGCCGCGCGGTCGCGCGGACCAGCGGTCCGATCGCCTTGACGAGCGCATTGCCCGCCTCGATCGAGACGCCTGCGCCTTCGTAGGTGTAGCTTTTTGCGCCGTCGGCTTTGTCTGCATCGCTCATGCGGGCCACGTCTTACGCTTTCGCGCTTGGAAATCCATCGCCACTTGGGCAAAAGGCTGCCAGCTTTCCCCGATGACTCTCCCAGCCACCCCCTTGCCGCGCATCGCACTCGTCCTGCTCGCCCTTCTGGGCGTGCTCGCCGCGCTGTATGCGGGCGGCGCCTTCGCGCAGGTGGAAGGGGATCGCGGGATCGCCCCGCTGATGGCCAGCACGGACATCAACGTGGGCGGGATCGAGGTGAACGTCACCGCCGACACGGCCGAGGAAGCGCGGCAGGCCGCGTGGAAGGAAGCGCAGCGCAAGGCGTGGGAAAAGCTGGGCGGGCCCGATATTTCGGACGGCCAGTTGATGGGCCTCGTCTCGGCCATCGTCATCCAGCACGAGGAAGCGGGCCCCCGCCGCTATGTTGCAACGCTGGGCGTGGCGTTCGACCGGCAGAAGGCGGCGGGCTATCTTGGCCGTTCGGGCGAGACGCGCCGTTCCGCGCCCATGCTGCTGCTGCCGGTCACGCTGAGCGCGGGCAGCGAACTGATGTACCAGCAGGTCAATCCCTGGCAGCGCGCCTGGGCCGAATACCAGCCGGGGGCGAGCCGGATCGACTATGTCCGCCCCACCGGTGCGGGCGGCGAATCGCTTCTGCTCACCTATGGCCAGACGGGCCGCCGCAGCCGCAACTGGTGGGCCACCATCCTCGACCAGTTCGGCGCGGCCGACGTGCTCGTGCCGATTGCGGAACTCGATTACAGCTTCCCCGGCGGGCCTGTTACCGGGCGCTTCACCGCGCGCCACGGACCCGACAACGAATATCTGGGCAGCTTCACCTTGCGCGCGAAAAGCCCGCGCGAACTGCCCGCGATGCTCGAACGCGCGGTGGCGCGGTTCGACGAGATGTTCGTGGAAGCGCTGGCCGAGGGCACGATCAAGCCCGATCCCACGCTCAGCCGCGGTTCGGGCATGATGGATTCGCAGATCGCCCGCCTGATCGAACAGAGCCGCGCGATCCTTGCCCGCGCGGAGGCTGCGCGCAACGCGGCGACGCAGACTCAGGAAGAGGAAGACGTGGCCGACGCGAATACCGCGCAGGCGGGCGCGGCCGCCGGGGGCGAGGGCGCCAGCGTCATCAACCTGTTCATCAACTTCCCCACGCCCGATGCCGCCGCCTTCGACGCAGGGCTTGCCGCCGTGCGCGGCACGCCCGGCGTGCGCGGTGCGTCGGTTTCCAGCACCGCGATCGGCGGGACTTCGGTGATGAGCGTGAGCTATGCCGGCACACTCGACGAGCTGGTCGGCGCGATCGCCTCGCGCGGCTACAACGTCCAGCGCGCGGGCACCAACCTGACCATCAGCCGCTAGGGCGGGGGACCAGCGTGGGTCGATCCGTTTCTCAGATTGCGCTCCCCTTGCCCCCGGCGCGCGAGGGGGATCCGGACAGCATCGTGATCGGCAACGCGAATCAGGCGGTGGTGGAAGCCTTGCGCGATCCCTCGGGCTGGCCGTTCCGCACCGCGATCCTGCGCGGCGCCGCCGGTTCGGGCAAGACGCTGCTGGGGCGCTGGTTCGCTGCCGCAGGGCTGGGGGAGACCATCGACGGGGCCGATGCCATCGACGAGACGGCGCTGTTTCACCGCTGGAACCGCGCGCAGGAAGACGGAACGCCGCTGCTGCTGATCCCCGACGCGGACATGGATGGCGAGGGGGCCTGGGAAATCGCGCTGCCCGATCTCAGGTCGCGGCTGGGCGCCGCGCTCGCGCTGGAAATCGGCACGCCGGATGACGACATGATGCGCGATCTGATCGTGAGCCATGCGGAGCGGCGCGGGCTCGTCCTGCCCGAAGATGCGCTCGCCTACGTGGTGCCGCGCATGACGCGCAGCTTCGCGGCGGCCGAACGCTTCGTGGCCACGCTGGACCGTCTCGCTCTGGAACGACAGGCGCGGCCCACACGTAATCTGTGCCGCGATGCACTGGAATACGTCGATGGTCCCGCGCAAGGCCGCTTGATTTAGCGAATGAAGGGTGAAACACTCGTGAGACGATGTTCGTGGGTCTGATCGACTATCTCGACTCCGTGAAAAAGCGGGACCCCGCGCCACGTTCGCGGTGGGAAGTGCTGCTCTATCCGGGCGTGCTTGCGCTGGGCCTGCATCGGCTGGCGCACTGGCTGTTCGAGGCGCGGCTGTATTTCCTCGCCCGGCTGGTCAACCATTTCTCGCGCTTCCTGACCGCGATCGACATCCATCCCGGCGCCAAGATCGGGCGGTATTTCTTCATCGACCACGGCTTCACCGTGATCGGCGAGACCGCGGAGATCGGCGACTGGGTGACGATCTACCAGTGCGTGACGCTGGGCGGCACCAACCCGACCAACGGCAAGGCGGGCAAGCGCCATCCGACCATCAACGATTATGCCATCATCGGTTCGGGCGCGCAGGTGATCGGGCCCATCACGGTCGGCGAACGCGCGCGCATCGGCGCCAATGCCGTTGTGACCGACGATGTGCCCGACGGCGCGACGATGATCGGCATGAAGGCGCGCTCCACGCTGGTCCCGGCCGAGGAATGGCTGCGCGAGTTCATCCCCTACGGCACCCCGTGCGACGAACCGTGCGAGGACCAGACGATCGGCGGCAAGCGCCGGACCGACGCGCTGGAGGCGGAAATGGCCGCGCTGCGCGCCGAGGTGGAAGCGCTCAAGGCCGCGCAATCCGACGAACCCCGGCGCAGCGGAACGGGTAGCTGATGGTCGGCAATCCAGGCGGCACCGTGCTCGCCTTCCCCGGATCGAAGCCAAATCAGGTGGGCTTTGCGCGGGAAGAGCTGATGCGCATCCTCGATCTTTACGGCCGGATGGTCGCGGCGGGCGAATGGCGCGATTATGCGATGGATTTCGGCCGCGATGCCGCCAGCTTCGCAGCGTTTCGCCGCACCGCCGAACGCCCGCAGGCGCGGGTGGAAAAGCGCCCCTCGCTGCGCAACCGGCAGGGCATGTGGACGCTTTTCGGCGAGCACGGGCAGGTCCTCAAGCGCGGGCACGATCTGGCGGGCGTGCTCGCCCCGCTGGAGCGGCGGCTGGTCAAGGCGATCGACGACTAGGGCCCAGACGCAAGCCGCATAAGAAAAGGCCCGCCATCCTCAGCGATGGCGGGCCTTTTCTTGTTCTCCCGATCGCATGCTGGTCAGGCTGAAGCCGCGACCAGATCACGCTCGCTGCTGGGCAGGGCATCGCGCCAGTCTTCGGGTACGATCCCCATCACGCCGCGACGGATCGGTGCCCAGAAGGCCGAGAGGGACAGCAGCGCCGACCCGATCACCAGTGCGGTGAGTGCCACGGTCAGTTCCACCGCGCCGAAGCGGTCGAACAGGAAGGCCAGCGCCACCAGCACGTAGATCAGCGCGGAGACGAGCAGTGCGCGCCGGTCCACGATCAACGCCACGATGCCGAAGGCGATGTAGATCGCCAGCACGGCAATCGCCTTGCCCACTCCGATTTCCGAACCGCCCATTACGCCCAGCGTGTAGAAGATCGGGTGGGCGATCATCGGCGCGGCGAGCAGGTGCAGCCAGAAGGCCACATCGCTGCGCCGCGTCGTGCGTGCCGGGTCTTGCAGATCCCACACCATCGCGAAGGCGAAGATGGCCAGTCCGGCCACGAAGGTGAGCCACAGGGCGACATCGCCCTGGTCGAGACCGGTCGGTTCGAGTGCGGCGACGATCAGGCCGATCAGCGTCGCGGCAAGCGCTGCGGAGCCTGCCGCCACCGTGATCGGCACCTTGAAGCGCAGCCAGTGCAACCACGCGGCCAGCGCGGCAATCACGCCCGCTCCGGCCACGAAATAGCCCGCGATCGGTTCGCTTCGTTCGGTACCGACAAGCGCCACGCCGAGCGCGGTGCAACCGACGAACACGCCGCCCACGAAGCCGAGCAGCAGGATGATGGAGGGCAGGGCCATCCGGCGGCGCAGCGTGAAGAATTCCGCCAGGGGCCACGATGTCAGCGCCACGAGGCCCGCCGCAAGGGCAACGGAGACGGCGGTGCTCAGCCCGCTGACCCGCTGATATTCGGCATACTCGGCCTCGGTCCATTGCGCGCCCCAATCCCATGCGGGCACTGCCACGATCATGTTGCCGAGCTGCTGACCGATCGCACCGGCGGCAAACAGCATGATGCATATGCCGATGGCGACGAAGATGTCGTTGAAGGAATTGAGGAGTTTGAAGTTCTCCTCGTCCCCGCGCGAGATGCCGCGCACCTGGGTCATGTGCGCGCGGAAGGATGCGGCCGCATCCTCGCTCAGCGCGCCCGCCGCGACGGCGGAATTGATATCGTCTTCGGAATACACCGGCCAAGCCTCCCCTGCCTGTTCAGGACAAAAGGCTACGACCGGTGTATTACACTGTCAATACAGCGCGGCAGGGCGCATTCGCCGTCCCGGGGCGCGTGCCCTATTCGAACACTGCGCGCATGTTCACTTCGGTATTCTGCGCCGCCGTAATCTCGCGGATGATGGTGCGCAGCAGGAACGCACAGGCGATCAGCATCGCGCCCGCCACGATGGAGAGCGCAATGGCGATGGTGATGCTGTCGTCGGCGCCGTAGGACGTCATCCGCAGGCTCACGTTCGAAAGAATGTTGCCGACGATCCAGAGCCCCCACCACGTGCCGATCGTCCCGGGGGCCGGGTCGCCATAGCTGTCGCTCTCGAAGTGGCTCTCGCTCCACAATTCGCGCATCGCCTGGAATGGCTTGAACAGGTTCATGATCGGCACGAAGAACCACCCCACGGCCCAGCCGGGCGAGGTTTCCATCTCGATCCCGCGATCTCGCAGATTGGCGTGCGCGCGATAGATCCACATGCTCACCAGCACGACCGAACCGATGAAGATCACCAACATGAGAATGGCGGCAAGGCCGTAGGCCTCTTCCAGCGGGCCGGGGGTCAGGCTCATCAGGTCGACGATGCCGGTCAGTTCGAGCAGCTCGAACACCAGGACGATTGCCGAGATCCCGATATAGGCGAAAATCGCATATTCGGCGTTGCGTGCGCGCGAGCTCAGCCGCGCGAAGTCGTCATCCGTGCCGGTCGCGGCCGGGACTTCGGTCGTGGTCATGCAAAAATCCCCCGGAGGGATCGCCGACTGGTGCGCGGCTCTCCTGCCCCCCGAGGGATGAGTATTCCGGTCGGGCCCGGCGCGCTATCGAAAAAGCGCGCGGGGCCTTCGGGTTGTTGGCTTAGCCGCGTGCGCTGCCCGGGCCGCTGCCGGTCACCTTCTGCATGGCAGTGAGGATCGCGCCCGACTGCTCCTGGCCCGACTGCGGGGCCTTGAGGTTGGACTGTTCGCTGATCTTGTCCCAGTTCTCGGCGAAGCCTTCGACCGTGCGCTCACCCTCGGGCAGCCACACCGCGTCGTTCATCACCACCCATGCGGAGTGGAAGCCCCCCGCGCCAGCGCCGACGATGGCGTTGGTCGGTGCATCTTCGCTGACGAGGTAGAGCGCGGCGGGGACCACGTTTTCCGGCGCGAACAGCTCGAAGGCCTCTTTCGGGAAGAGGTCTTCGGTCATCCGCGTGCCCGCCACGGGGGCCAGCGTGTTGACCTTGATGTTGTACTTCGCGCCTTCCAGCTGCAGCGTCTTGGTCAGCCCGGCGAGGCCCAGCTTGGCCGCGCCGTAGTTGGCCTGACCGAAATTGCCGAACAGGCCGGTCGAGCTGGCGGTCATCAGGATGCGGCCATAGGCCTGTTCGCGCATGGTTTCCCACACGGCCTTGGTCGCGTTGGCCGATCCGTTGAGGTGCACGTCGACCACGAATTCGAAGTCCGCCGGCTCCATCTTGGCGAAGCTCTTGTCGCGCAGCACGCCCGCATTGTTGATCAGGCAGTGGACGGCGCCCCACTTCTGCTTGGCGTCGGCGACCATCTTTTCCATCTGCTCGTATTCGGTGACGGACGCGCCGTTGGCCATTGCTTCGCCGCCCGCACGCTCGATTTCCTCGACCACTTCGGAGGCCGCGTCGGACGAGCCGGTGCCGTCGCGTGAGCCGCCCAGATCGTTGACGACGACTTTCGCGCCGCGCCGTCCGAGTTCGAGCGCATAGGCACGGCCAAGGCCGCCGCCTGCACCGGTTACGATGGCGACTTTGTCTTTGAACGAGATGCTCATGAGGGGACTCTCCGCTTGGCGTTTCTAGTAAGAAAATCGGCAGCGGAGTGGCAGGTTCCGGCCATTCTGGCAACACCGCCGAAGCAAGCGCCGGATGCCGTAGGGGCAGGGTGGAGGCGCTTCGCGCTCGATCACAGACTCCCCTCCCTTGAGGGAGGGGCTGGGGGTGGGTGTACGGCATTTATCGTCAGCGCCGCACACCCCCACCCAACCTCCCCCTCAAGGGGGAGGAGTTATTGGGCCCAGTTTTGCAACCAACTTCTCAGTCCGCCAGCTGCTGCAGCAGGTAGACCATCTGCATCGCGCGCAACGTGGCGCGCTGTTCGTTGTCGACGCCGCCCGAGTGGCCGCCCTTTGTATCCTCGTAATAGAGGTAATCGTCGCCCTGCGCGGACATCCGCGCGGCGGCCTTGCGCCCGTGGCTGGGGTGGGTGCGGTCGTCGGCGGTGGAGGGGACGAAGAATACGCGCGGGTAGTCCTTCTCCTCCAGCAGCTTCTGGTAGGGCGAATAGCCTTCGATCCATGCGCGCTGCTCGGGAATGCGCGGGTCGCCATACTCGCCGATCCAAGAGGCACCGCGCCCGATATACTGATAGCGCAGCATGTCGAACAGCGGGATCTGGACGATCGCGGCGTTGAACAGGTCGGGGGCCTGGGTGAAGGCGGTGCCGACCAGCAGACCACCCTGCGATCCGCCTTCGACGCCCAGATGTTCGGGGCTGGTGATCCCGCGCTCTACCAGATCGCGGCCCACGGCGATGAAATCGTCCCACGTGCGCTGCTTGTTCTCGCGAATGGCGCTCTGGTGCCAGTTGGGCCCGAACTCGCCGCCGCCACGAATATTGGCGAGGACATAGGCATTGCCCCGCTCCAGCCACATCTTGCCCGTGCTGCCGAGGTAGGAGGGCAGGCGCGGCACCTGGAAGCCGCCATAGCCGCCCATCAGCACCGGCGTGCTGCCGTCCATCTCCATGCCCCTGGGCTTCACGAGGAAGTAGGGGATCCTGGTGCCGTCCGGGCTGGTCGTCTCGAACTGCTCGATTGTCATCCCCTCGGCATCGAAGCGGGTGGGGCTTTCCTTCACGACCTCCAGGTTCACGCCGTCCTCGGCATAGTAATAGGTGCCGGGCGAGAGGAAGTCGGTCGAGGTGAACATGATCTGGTCGGTGTCGTCCGACGCGGTGGCAACACCGACCGTGGCGTTCTTCGGCAGGTCGATCTCCGTCCAGCCCCAGCCGCCGTCCTCGTAATCGAACTTGAGGACCTTGCCCTTCACATTGTCGAGGATGGAGACGTACATGCTCGATTTGGTCGACGCGCCGCCGCGCTTGGTCTGGCGTTCACCCGGCGCCCAGACGAGCACCTTCTGCGCGCCGTTGGGGTCGGCCTTCCATTCTTCCAGATCGGCCGCGACGATCGAATCCGCCGGGAACATCACGCCGTTCGATTCCCAGTCGACATCGGTGGTGAACAGCATGTGCCCGTCGATAATGCCGAACGGGCCGGCCTTGGCCGGAAGGTCCAGCTTCACCCATTCGCCATCATGCTCCACGAAATACTCGCGTTCGTGGAATGACACGCCGCGATAGCCGATTCGTCCGTGGATCGTGCCCTCGCCGTCGCGCAGCAGGTAGGCCCCGGCAGAGACGTCGGTCGGTTCGCCGCGGAAAATCTCCTGCGCGGATTCCAGCGGCGTGCCGCGCTTCCATTCGCGCGTGGTGAAGGGGTAGAAGCTCTCCGTCACCGTGCCTTCGCCGAAATCGCGGCTGACCAGCAGCGTGTCGCGGTCGATCCAGCTGGCGCTGCCCTGGCTCTCGGGCAGCTCGAAGCCGCCATCCACGAAATCGAGCGTTTCGAGGTCGAACTCGCGCGCGACGCTTGCGTCCTTGCCGCCATCGGACAGGTAGACCATGCAGCGCATGCCGTGGGGCGGCAGGCAGTTCATCCCGCCATAGACCCACTCCTTGCCTTCCTCTGCCGCCAGCGCGTCGATATCGAGGATGGTCTCCCACTCGGGATTGTCGGTCCGCCAGCTTTCCAGCGTGGTGCGGCGCAGGATGCCCTTGGGGTTCTTCGCGTCCTGCCAGAAATTGACCATGCCGTAGTGCGTGAAGCTGACGCCCGGAACGCGGTCCTCTGCGTCGTAGATGGCCAGCGCTTCGGCCTTCAGTTCCTCGAACCGGGGGTCCGATTGCAGGGCGGCGACCGTCTTCTGGTTCTCGGCCTCGACCCATTCGAGCGCGCGTTCGCTGCGGGTTTCCTCCAGCCAGATGAAGGGATCGTTTTCGGCCTCGAATTCAGGCTCCATGACGGTGTTCGAATCCTGTGCGGTAAGAGGTGAGAATAAGGCGGGTGCCCAGGCTGCGGACAGGGCAAGCGATGCGGCGAGTGCGCGGATGGACGCGGATTTCATGATGGGACTCCCCGGGAAGAACCGTTTGGAAACAAACTGGTCGATGCATCGATCATCCACGCAGGGCGCGCCTTTGCCAACCTTGTTCGAGGCTTCATCGCGCGCCTTCGTCGATGGATCGTGACGCTCCGTCGATTTGCCTGAGCGCGGGGATCAGCGCATCGAACCGGTCGATCACGCCGTCCGCGCCCAGTTGATCGGCGGGCTTGTCGCAATAGCCATAGCCCGCAGCGATCACCGGGACATCGGCGGCCCGCGCGGCGTTGATATCGTAGGAACTGTCGCCGACGAAGGCGAAGCTTTGTGAGCCGCAGCGCTCGATCGCAGCGTGGATCGGATCGGCGGAGGGCTTGGCGCGGAAATTTCCTTCGGCGTCCTTGCCGAGGCTGTCGCCCCCGATCAGCGTCACGAAGCGGTTCGAAAGGCCCAGCTGGTCCAGGATCTCGGCAGCGAAGCTTTCGAACTTGTTCGTCACCACGGCCAGCTTCACGTCCATCGCGGCAAGTGCGTCCAGCGTTTCGATCACGCCGGGGAAGGGCGCGGTATGCACCGCGTTGTGCTCCGAATAATAGCGCAGCAGGGTCTTGTAGAGCGGGCGGAAATCCTCGCGCTCCAGGCTGCCGCCCTGCCGTTCGATCGCGCGGGCCAGCATCACTTTCGCGCCGCCGCCGATCAGGCCTTCCACCTCTTCGGGGGGAACCTGCCGGTAGCCGCCTTCGGCCAGCGCATGGTTCACCGCAGCGGCAAGGTCTGCCTTGGTATCGAGCAGGGTGCCGTCGAGATCGAGCCCGATCGCATCGAAGGGAAAATCACTCATGCCCACCCGCGTGGCGAAACCTTCTTCATTCTGCAAGCCGATGGTGGCACAGCGCCGCTCATGAGAGATTTCGCCGCCATCATCCTCGCCGCGGGCAAGGGCACCCGCATGAAATCCGATCTGCACAAGGTGCTGCACCCTATTGCCGGGCGCCCGATGCTGCATCACCTGATCGACTCGCTCGACACGCTTGGGCCGAAACACAAGGTCGTGGTGGTCGGCGCGGGGCGCGAGCAGCTGGAGGCCGCGCTGGGCGAGGAAGCGCAGACGCGCGTGCAGGAGCCGCAGCTCGGCACTGGCCATGCGGTCCAGCAGGCCGAGGACGCGCTGGACGATTTCACCGGCGACGTGCTGGTCCTCTACGGCGACGTTCCCTTCGTGCGCGGCGAGACGATGCAGGCGATGCTCGACCGGCTGCATGCCGAGGATGCGCCCAAAGTGGTGGTGCTCGGCTTCGAGCCCGACGATGCGCTCGCCTATGGCCGCGTGATCGCGGACGACCAGGGCAAGATCGCCAAGATGGTCGAATTCAAGGATGCGTCCGAAGAAGAGCGCGCGTGCAACCTGTGCAATTCGGGCCTGATGGCCGCGCGCGCCGCCGACATGTTCGCTCTGCTGCGCCGCGTGGGCAACGACAATGCGCAGGGCGAATATTACCTGCCCGATATCGTCAACATCGCGATCGCCGATGGCGACACCTGTGCCGCGGTGACTGCTTCGGACCCGGGCGAAGTCGCCGGGATCAACAGCCGCGCCGAACTCGCCCGCGCCGAAGCGCAGTGGCAGGACTTGAAGCGAGAGGAAGCGATGGCGGGCGGGGCGACCCTGCGCGCGCCCGAAACCGTGTTCTTCAGTTACGATACCGAAATCGGGCGCGATGTGACGATCGACCCGAATGTGGTCTTCGGCCCCGGGGTGCGGATTGCCAACGGTGCGCACATCAAGGCGTTCAGTCATCTGGAGGGTGCGACGGTGGGCGAGGGCGCGCAGGTCGGCCCCTATGCGCGCCTGCGGCCCGGTGCGGTGCTGGAGAAGGACGCCTTCGTCGGCAATTTCGTAGAAATGAAGAAGGCGACGCTGGGCGAAGGCGCCAAGGCGAGCCACCTGACCTATTTGGGCGATACCGAAGTGGGTGCGGGCGCGAATATCGGCGCGGGCACCATTACGTGCAATTACGATGGCTACTTCAAGTACAAGACGGTGATCGGCGAACGTGCCTTCATCGGATCGAATTCGGCACTGGTTGCGCCCGTCACCATCGGCGCGGATGCCATCGTGGCGGCGGGCAGCACGGTGACACGCGATGTGGATGCGGGCGAGCTGCGGATGGAGCGCGCCGAACAGTCGATCAAGCCGGGCTGGGCGGATCGCTTCCACGACACTATGAAGAAGAAGAAGGCGGGGCAGGGCAAATGAAGCATGCATGGCTATTGGCGGCGCTCGCGCTGTCTATCGTGGCGTGCGACCAGACGGGTGACGGGGCGGAGCAGCTAAACACCGCAGACCTGGAAACGCGCGCGGACACGCCCGCAAGCCAGGCGTCGGAGGGCGTGGATAGCGATGCTGAGGACGATGCCGATGTGGCAGAGCAGACGATGCAGCAGATGGCCCAGCCCGTGGCATGCGCTCAGGATGAACAGACGCTGTTCTTCTGCGAGGCGGGTCGCAAGCAGATCGCGGTGTGCGGCGTAAGCGATGAGCAGGGCAATCAAGTCGCGCAGTATCGCTACGGCTCGGACACGGCGGAAATCGTGCTGACCGGGGGGCGCTTTTCCAGCACGCCCTATTCCGGTGGAGGCGAATCCCAGATCCAGTTTGCCAACGGCCCGGTCCGCTATATTGTCTACAGTCGGTCGGTGCGCACCAATTTCGCGTCGGGAGAGCCGAACAATCCCGAATTCACCGATGGCGTTCTCGTCGTGCGCGACGGAGAGGTCGTGGCGGATCGGCAATGCACGGCCCGGGTGGAATCGGTCGATGTGCTGGCTGGCGAATCCTATGGCGGAGTGAGCAAGGATATCTTCTACGGGGTCGATTGATGGCAGGGGCGGCCCGCTGGTGTGCTGGCTGTGCGGCCGGCCCATCGAAAGCCGCCTGCAGTGGCATCATCCGGTGCCCAAGGCCAAGAAAGGGCGCGTGAGGGTGCCGGTCCACCCGATCTGCCACCGCACCATCCACGCGAACTTCACCAATGCGCAGCTGGCGCGGATCGGTGACGATCCGGCGCGACTGAAGGAAAACGAAGCGGTCGCGAAATTCGTGGACTGGATCGCGGACAAGCCGCCCGATTTCCACGCGCCCACGCGCTGAGTCTAGGCGGGCGTTCCCGGCGTGGCGGGCCCTGGCTCGCGCGTGATGCCGCGCGCAATCAGCAGGCCGAGACCCGCGCCGATCAGGTCTGCGCCAAGGTCTGCCCATTCGGCGGAGCGGCCCCAGTCGGTCCACCACTGGGCGATCTCTATCAGCCCGCCGAAGAAGGCGAGCGCGAAGAACAGCGCCAGTGGGCTGCGCCCTGGAAAGCCTGCGCCGGTCAGCCCACCCAGCGCGAAGAAGGTGAGGCCGTGCAGCAGCTTGTCGTTGATGCGGCCGGGGCCGTCGCCGCCGGGCATGATGGCGAGCGCGAAGGCGATGCAGGCAAAGGCCACCAGCGCTACCTGCGCCAGACGCACCAGTATCGGGCTAAGCGGGATACGCGGCATGATGGAGCAATCGCCCGAAGCGGCGATCAGCTTTCGACGTGTTCGGCGAGGATGGTCAGGCCGTTCTCGCCCACTTCGGCGAAGCCGCCGCGCACCTCGATCGTCTCCGGGCTGGCACCGGCGGTCTTGAAGATCTGCACCGCACCGTCGCGGATCGTCGACATGAAGGGTGCGTGGCCTTCGAGCACGCCGAATTCGCCTTCGGTGCCGGGTACGACGACCATGTGGACATCGTCGGAACGGACGTGACGGGCCGGGGTCACCAGTTCGAAATGGAGGGGCATCTTGTCAAATCTCCGTAGCGGTCTGCCGCATGGCGGCGGCCTGTGATGTGCTGTCGAGCCGCAGCCCGATAATGATCGCAATGGCGCCGCCGATCCCATAGCCGATAAAGCTCAGGATGTCCGGCCAGATCATGCGGTGCACCACCGTCTGCCATGCCGCCAGCGGCATTGCGGCAATGGCGATGGCGCTGATGGCGAACAGCGGAACCATGATCGGTGCGCGCTTGCCGCGAAGCCACTGGACCATGCAGCCGAAATTGGCGGCCACAAAGGGGAAGGCGAAGGCATAGAGCCAGACGGGCTGGGCAGGCTGGTCGAACACCATGCGCGCCGCGATCTGGAACATTTCCTCGAAATCCTGCCAGTTCTCGCGCCGCCAGCGATGGATGTCGAAGGCGGAGATCAGCAGAAAATCGGCGATCCCCAGCTGCAACAGCCGCCGGAGCAGAAGGTCGACCCCGATTGGGGCCGGTGCCTGCTGCTCCGTGGCCATGTGCTTACGCGTCCTCGGCCAGCTTCTTGGCCTTCTCGACCGCCATGTCGATCCCGCCGACCATGTAGAAGGCGGCTTCGGGAAGGTGGTCGTACTCGCCGTCGACGACCGCCTTGAACGACTTGATAGTGTCTTCCAGCTGCACGAACTGGCCCGGGATGTTGGTGAACACCTCGGCCACGTGGAAAGGCTGCGACAGGAAGCGCTGGATCTTGCGCGCGCGCTGGACGGTCAGCTTGTCCTCTTCGGACAGCTCGTCCATCCCGAGGATGGCGATGATGTCCTGCAGGCTCTTGTACTTCTGCAGCGTTTCCTGGACCTTACGGGCAGTCTCGTAGTGCTCCTGGCCCACGACCCGCGGTTCGAGCACGCGGCTGGTGGAGTCGAGCGGGTCGACCGCCGGGTAGATACCCAGTTCCGAAATCGCGCGGTTCAGCGTGGTCGTTGCGTCAAGGTGGGCGAACGAGGTGGCAGGGGCAGGGTCGGTAAGGTCGTCCGCAGGCACGTAGATCGCCTGCACCGAGGGGATCGAGCCCTTGTTGGTCGAGGTAATGCGTTCCTGCAGGTTGCCCATGTCGGTCGCCAGCGTCGGCTGGTAGCCCACGGCCGACGGAATACGGCCGAGCAGTGCGGACACTTCCGAACCGGCCTGCGTGAAGCGGAAGATGTTGTCGACGAAGAACAGCACGTCCTGGCCTTCTTCGTCGCGGAAATATTCCGCCATCGTCAGGCCCGACAGCGCCACGCGGGCACGCGCACCGGGAGGTTCGTTCATCTGGCCGAACACCAGCGCAACCTTGGACCCTTCGGAGATCGCGTTGCCGTCGGCATCCTTGGCGATGACGCCCGCGTCGAGGAATTCGTGGTACAGGTCGTTACCTTCGCGGGTACGTTCACCCACGCCCGCGAACACGGACACGCCGCCGTGGCCCTTCGCGATGTTGTTGATCAGTTCCTGGATCAGCACGGTCTTGCCGACGCCGGCGCCGCCGAACAGGCCGATCTTGCCGCCCTTTGCGTAAGGCGCGAGCAGGTCGATCACCTTGATGCCCGTGACGAGGATGCTCGATTCGGTCGACTGGTCGACGAACTCGGGCGCTTGAGCGTGGATCGGGGCGGTCTTGTCCGCGCCGATGGGGCCACGCTCGTCGATCGCCTCGCCGATCACGTTCATGATCCGGCCGAGCGTCTTCGGGCCCACGGGCACGGAGATCTGCGCGCCGGTGTTCACCACTTCGCTGCCGCGCGTCAGGCCGTCGGTACCGTCCATCGCGATGGTGCGAACGGTGCTCTCACCCAGGTGCTGCGCGACTTCGAGGACCAGCGTGTTGTCGCCGTTCTTGGTTTCGAGCGCGGTGAGGATTGGCGGCAGTTCGCCTTCGAAATGCACGTCGACGACGGCGCCGATCACCTGGGCGATCGTGCCGTTGCCCGTGAGGTTGGGCTTGGTGGTGGTTGTAGCGGCGGTGGCCATAGGTCTTTCCTCGGGTCCAATCTTAGAGCGCTTCGGCGCCCGCGATGATTTCGATCAGTTCGGTGGTGATCGCGGCCTGGCGGCTGCGGTTGTATTCGATGTTGAGGTCCTTGATGAGGTCGCCCGCGTTGCGCGTTGCGTTGTCCATCGCGGTCATCGAGGCGCCCTGTTCGGACGCCGCGAGTTCCAGCAGCGCGCCGAACAGCTGCGTGCGCACGTAGCGGGGCAGCAGCTCCTCGAGGATTTCTTCCTCGCCCGGCTCGTACTCGACCACGGCATCGCCGCCCGTCGAGACGGCATCCGCTTCGGGCGGGGGCACGGGGATCAGCTGCTGGGTCACCGGTTCCTGAGCCAGAGCCGACTTGAAGATCGGATAGACGAGGTGCGCGACGTCGAACTTGCCTGCCTCGAACATCTCGAGCAGCTCGTTGGCGATCTTTTCCGCCTCGTCGAAGCCGGGGTCGCGCACATCGGCCGTGTCGAACTGTTCGGCTACATCGGCAACATTGCTGCGCTTGATCGGTGCGCGGCCCTTCTTGCCGACGAGGTAGAATTCGACCTGCTTGCCATCGGAGATCAGGCCGCGCGCCTTCTTGAGCGCTTCCTTCACGATATTGGCGTTGAGGCCGCCGCACAGGCCCTTGTCGGTGTTGATCACCACCAGCAGGTGGCGCTGGTCCGATCCCGTGCCGCTGAGCAGCCTGGGCGCGGATGCGCTGTCACCCACCTTGGCCGCCAGGCTGGCCATCACCGCGTTCAGCCGCTCGGCATAGGGGCGCGCGGCTTCGGCGGCCTCCTGCGCACGGCGCAGCTTGGCCGCCGCGACCATCTGCTTGGCCTTGGTGATCTTCTGCGTCGACTTGACCGACTTGATCCGGCCCTTGAGTTCCTTGAGGCTAGCCATCTCGGCTCCCTGTCCTTCTAGGGCTTACGCGAACTGCTTGGCGAAGGCGTCGAGCGCCTTGACCGTGCGGTCCTTCACGTCGTCTTCGAACTTCTTGCTCTCGCGAATGTCCTTCAGGACGTCCGCATGTTCGTGGCGCATGAAGCTGAGCATCTGCGTTTCGTATTCGGTCACCCGGTCCACCGCGACATCGTCGAGATAGCCGTTGGTGCCCGCGAAGATCGACACGGTCTGCTCTTCGAACGGCATGGGGCTGAACTGCGGCTGCTTGAGCAGTTCGGTCAGGCGCGCACCGCGGTTGAGCAGCTTCTGCGTCGAGGCGTCGAGGTCCGAACCGAACTGCGCGAAGGCCGCCATTTCGCGGTACTGCGCGAGCTCGAGCTTGATCGAGCCCGAGACCTTCTTCATCGCCTTGGTCTGTGCGGCACCGCCCACGCGGCTGACCGACAGGCCGACGTTGATCGCCGGGCGCACGCCCTGGTAGAACAGGTCGGTTTCGAGGAAGATCTGGCCATCGGTGATCGAGATCACGTTGGTCGGGATGTAGGCCGACACGTCGCCCGCCTGCGTCTCGATGATCGGCAGCGCGGTCAGCGAACCGGCGCCCTGCTCGTCGCTCATCTTCGCCGCGCGTTCCAGCAGGCGGCTGTGCAGGTAGAACACGTCGCCCGGGTAAGCTTCGCGGCCCGGCGGGCGGCGCAGCAGCAGCGACATCTGACGATAGGCAACGGCCTGCTTGGAAAGGTCGTCATACACGATCACGGCGTGCATCGCGTTGTCGCGGAAGAACTCGCCCATCGCGGCGCCGGTGTAGGGCGCGAGATACTGCAGCGGAGCGGGCTCCGATGCGGTCGCGGCGACCACGATGGTGTATTCCATCGCGCCGTTTTCTTCGAGCTGCTTGACGATCTGCGCGACGGTGGAGCGCTTCTGGCCGACCGCGACGTAAATGCAGTACAGCTTCTCGTTCTCGTCATCGCCCTTGTGCGCATCGCGCTGGTTGATGAAGGTGTCGATCGCGACGGCGGACTTGCCGGTCTGGCGGTCGCCGATGATCAGTTCGCGCTGGCCGCGGCCGACGGGGACGAGGGCGTCGATCGCCTTGAGGCCCGACTGCACGGGCTCGTGCACGCCCTGACGCGGGATGATGCCGGGGGCCTTCTGTTCGACCAGGCGACGCTCGGTCGATTCGATCGGGCCCTTGCCGTCGATCGGGTTGCCCAGCGCGTCGACCACGCGGCCCAGCAGGCCCTTGCCCACGGGCACGTCCACGATGGTCTCGGTCCGGCGGACGGTGTCGCCTTCCTTGATGTTGGTGTCCGAGCCGAAGATCACGACACCGACATTGTCGGCTTCCAGGTTCAGGGCCATGCCCTTCACGCCGCCGGGGAACTCCACCATTTCGCCGGCCTGGACCTGGTCCAGCCCGTGGATGCGGGCGATCCCGTCCCCGACGGAGAGCACGGTGCCGACTTCGCTTTCCTGCGCAGATGCGTCGAAGTTGGCGATCTGGTCCTTGATGACCTTGCTGATTTCTGCGGCGCGAATATCCATTGCCTTAGCCTTTCATCGACAGCCCTCCCGAAAAGGAGGCGACTGTCAGCCTTTCATTGCCTGCGTAAGCGCGTTGAGACGGGTGCGGATCGAACCGTCGATCCGCCGGGAGCCGATGGTGACGATGAGGCCACCGAGCATGTCCGGGTCGACGCTGTGCGTCAGTTTGACCGTGCGGCCTTCGCGCGCGGTCAGTTTCTTCTTGAGCGAAGCGATCTGGTCTTCCGCCAGCGGGTGCGCGCTGATGACCTGCGCGCTGACCTCGCCACGCTGCGCGGCGGCGATTTCGCGGAACGCGCGAATCATGCGCGGCAGTTCGGCGAGCCGGCGGTTCTCCGCCAGCACCCCGAGGAAGCGGCGGGTGAGCGGATTGAGTTCGAGCAGCTTGGCCACATCTTCGATCGCCGCCATCTTGGCCTTGCGGCCGAGCTGCGGATTCGTGGTCAGCCCGACGAGATCGGATGACTGGTCGAGCGCGGCGGCAAGCGTGTCGAGATCGGTCTCGACCGGGCTCACTACGCCGTCCTCTGAGGCGAGCTCGAACAGGGCAACAGCGTAGCGTCCTGCAAGGCTAGCCTGAATACCGGCGGAAATCTCCACGCCTGGGTTCCTCTTCGGGTTCGGAAAAACGAAAGCGGTACTTGCCGTACGGGGCCGCATCCTAAGCGTAAAGGGGGCCGCCCCGGCAAGGCTGGCGCGCGCCTAGCATTGGGGTTTGCGAAGCGCAAGCCGAGGGGGTGTGATTCGTGGGTCGCACGTCAGAGTGTTCGCGAAAGCCATGCGATCGGAATGAACGACATTGCTACATAACCCGCGCCCACCTTCCACCATTTGTCGGCAAAGATCATCCAGACGACGAGCAGCATCGGCAGCCATTCACCCCAGCCGCGGATCATCCCCTGGACGAATCCGTAGCGTGCGAAGAGCGTCGCGAGCCAACCCCCGCCGACCGCTGCGACGAGTATGAGGACGAGCGACCACTGGTAGCGCCGGTTGGCCATGTAATATTCGCCGAGATCGAGCCGACCCTCCTCCGGCACCTTGTCGGGCAGGGCGGCCGCCGCGATCAGCACGATGGCCACCAGCAATCCCATGATCGGCAGGAATTCGCCAAGGGTGATGGATCGTCCGTCGGCGCGATTCGCCATCATCCACCAGAACATCAGCACAATCATCAGCGCGAAGGCTGCGAAGATCGGCTGTGCCCAATGCCAGCGGACATTGGGCGCGCGGACCAGCCGGTTGAGATTCTCCAGTTCGAAGGTGATGGCGACACCGAGCACGATGGAAATGAGGACGAGCGCCTGTTCCATCGTTCAGGTCAGTCCGCAGGCTGACAGGTATAGACCAGCCGCTCGTTCGGCTGGGAGGGAAGGGCGGCCAGCACCGCGTCCTGCCGTCGCCCCAGCTCCGCCGCGCCGTCGGGCGCATCGCAGGACGGCGCCGAATAGGAACCGCGTGCCTCGCGCGCGGCGGCAATGGCTTCGCGCGACAGCAGATAGCGGTCCGCCCGGTAGGTGCGGGTTTCCGGGTCGTAACGCGCGACGCTGACGATATCTTCCTCGTTGGGCACGAATACGCGCGCCCACTGGCCGCCGGCAAAGCCGTATTGCGTGCGCCCGTTCACGCAGCCATCCGCCGACCAGCGCAGCGAGACCGACTTCTGCGCATCGCCCGTCACGCGGCTGCGCGAGGGCTCCAGCGTACACACGAACTTGCCCGCATTCGCCAGCGCGGCGTCGTCTCCGGCTTGCTGGCTGCCGGTTTCCTCTTCCAGCGCCGCCGCCACCCGCCGGTCGATCGCGTCGAGCCCGGGGCGGGTGAGGTAGAGTGCGGCTGCGGCCACCACGCAGATTGCGGCCAGGGCGTAGCACGCGGCAGGCAGCCATTCGGGCAGGCCCTTGCGTGCATCGCTATCCCATTCCGGATCGTCTTCAAGCGCTTCGTCGGGCAGTGCTTCCCCGCTCGCCAGCTCGCGCTCGCGGCGCTTGGCAAGCATGTAGCCGAGCACGCCGAGCCCGATCGCCGCGATCAGCAACAGCAGGGAAAGTGCGATGCGATTCTCGCGCTCTTCCTGGACTTCCATCTCGGCTTCGAGCTGAAGGCGGGCACGCCTTTCGCTCGCCGCTTCGGAGCGGGCCTCCATCTGTTCGCGCGCGGCCTGCGCGGCGGCGGCCCGGCGCTGGCGCTCGGCTTCGTCCAGCTCGGCCAGGCTGCGGCAGGGCAGATCGTTGAGGCGGGGGCTTACGTTGTGCGCGCGCAGGAAGGGCAGCAGTTCGCGATTCGAGACCGCGAAATAGAATTCCGCGTCGGTCCCGTCGCTCTCCGCGCCGAAGGAATTGACGCCCAGAACGCGCCCGCAATTATCCAGCAGCGGACCGCCCGAATTGCCGCGCGCGATGGGCGCGGTATGCAGGATCGTGTCGAACTGGCGGCTGGGCCGCTCGCCCGAGATGAAGCCCCGGCTCTTCACCGGCGGTTGCGAGCGCACGATATCCTGGATCGAGAGCCCCTGCGCGCGGTCCACATTCATGGGGTAGCCCACGGAGGTCACGGTATCGCCGCTGCCGCCCGGCTTGTTGGCAGCAAGCGTGAGCGGGGGCATGCGCAGCGATCCCTGGATGGCCAGCAGCGCGAGATCGGTGCCCGGGTCTATCGCCACGATTCGGGCGAAGGCGGGCGCATCGCCATCGGGCGGGACGATGCCGATTACCCGATCCTCTCCGAAGGGGCCGGCGGACATGGCCTCGCGCACGACGTGCGCGTTGGTGATGATCCGCTGCGGCGAGACCGCGAAGCCGGTTCCGTGGCTGACCGGGTAAAGCTGTTCCTCCCCCGTCTCCTCCACGGCCTTGTCGAAGATGACCACCCGCACGACGCCGCGCGCGGCTGCGTCGATATCGGCAGCTTCGGCATGGGCGGGCGTGCCCGCGAGCGCAGCCAGCAGGATTGCGAGGAGAAAGAGGATTCGCGTCATGGCGGCCTATTTGAACGTCGGTGGATTTGGCCGCAAGCTTCGGGATGCGGCGAATCCGTCACTATTCTAAGAGCAAGGTCATGACGAAAGATGAAAGCGAAGCGCCGATCGACGAGGAGCAGGCGTGGCACGCCGTGCGGCGGCGCGACCGGACGTTCGACGGGCAGTTCGTCACCGGGGTGATCAGCACCGGCATCTATTGCCGTCCGAGTTGCGCGGCGCGGCATCCCGCGCGCGAGAACGTGCGGTTCTTCGCCGACGGGGCGCAGGCGCGCGCGGCGGGACTGAGGCCGTGCAAGCGCTGCCTGCCCGACGATATTGCGCGCGACGAGGCGGCGGTGCGCGCGGCGATCGACGCGATTCGCGGGGGAGAGCGCCCCACGCTGGACGAACTGGGCTCCATTACGGGCTATTCGCCCACACACATCCAGCGCGTTTTCAAGCGGGCTGTCGGGCTTTCGCCTGCCGCCTATGCGCGTGCGCTGAAGGAAGAGCGGGCGCGGGACGCGCTTTCGGGCGCTCCCCGCGTGACCGACGCGATCTACGATGCCGGCTACGAAGCGCCCAGCCGCTTCTACGCGGCGATGGAAGGCAGAATGGAGATGAGCGTGAGCGCTTGGAAGAATGGCGGCAGGGGAGTGACGATCCGCTGGGCGGTCGTGGAAACGACACTGGGCCCCATGCTGGTCGCCGCCACCGACAGGGGGGTATGCCGCCTCTCTTTCGACGAGCGCGAAGACGCGCTGCGTGCCCGGTTCCCCGATGCGGAACTGGTGGAGGGCGGGGCCGATTTCGCGCTGCTGCTCGGGCGGGTGGTTGCCGCAGTCGAGCGGCCGGGGACGGGCGCGGACATTCCGCTCGACGTGCAGGGCACGGCCTTCCAGGAGGCGTGCTGGCAGGCTCTGCGCGAAATCCCGCCGGGCGAGACGCGCAGCTATGGCGAGCTTGCCGCGGCGCTCGGCAAACCGAACGCCAGCCGCGCAGTGGGCGGGGCCAACGGTGCGAACAATGTCGCGGTGTTGATTCCATGCCACCGTGTGATCGCCGCGGATGGCGGGCTGGGCGGCTATGCCTACGGGATGAAGATCAAGGCAGAGCTGCTGCGGCGGGAGCGTGAGGACTAACGCCTGAAGATCGTGCGCGCGGCCAGATCGAAGCAGGCAGACAGGTCCTGTGCGGGCGGGATCGTGTTCCCGAACAGCAACGGAGAATAGAGCGGCGAGTAGAGCAGGGCGAGGGCCGCACGCGGTTCCACCCCGGGCAGCAATTCGCCCGCTTCCGCGGCGCGCGCCATGCGCATGCGCGCCCAGTCGCGGCGCGGGTCGAGCCAGCGCCTGCGCACCGCTGCCGAGACGGTGGGGCTTTCCCGCCCGCCCATCAGCAGGGCTGCGAATGCCCGACCGGGCGGGCCGCGCAGATCGCGGGCCATGCCGTTGATCTGGTTGCGGAAATCCTCCTCGGCAGAACCGGTTTCGGGCAGATCGGGTGTCTCGTCGATGGTGGCGAAAAAGGCATCCACCGCCAGATCGCCCCGGCCTCCCCACCAGCGATAGATCGTGCTCTTGCCCGTGCCCGCCTCGCGGGCAACGCCTTCGATCGACAGATTTTCGTATCCCTCGCGCACCAGGATTGCGAGCGCGGCGAGAAGGATCGCTTCGCGCGCTTCCTCGCTACGGGGGCGGCCGGCGGCCTTTCGCGGATTGTTTTCCATACGAAACGGTATCGTATCGATGGATGGGCTGCAAGTTCGGCGGGCTTCGCAAGAAGGCCGCCGCCGCCGGTGTGTCGGCGGCGGCGGCCCATTTCGCCCGGAGCGTCGGGAAAGACGCTACCGTGTCGTTTCGGCTGTGCTTGTCGGCCGGGTCAGTCGGCGCCGACGAAGATGGCCTTGGCGTTGGCGAATTCCTTCACCCCGAAGCCGCCGTGCTCGCGGCCGTAGCCCGAGTTCTTCACGCCGCCGAAGGGCATGGAGGGGTCGGCCACGCCGAAGGTGTTGATGAAGACCATGCCCGTATCGAAATGCTTGCTGGCCAGCTCGATCGCACGGTCGACGTTCTTCGACATGATCCCGCCGCCCAGGCCGTAGCGGCTGTCGTTGGCGATGCGCATCGCATCCTCGTCATCCTTCGCCTTGATGACGCTGGCGACGGGGCCGAACAGCTCGTCGTCATAGGCGGGCTGGCCCGGTGCCACGTCGGTCAGCACGGTGGCCGGATAAAACGCGCCGGGGCCGTCCGGAATTGCGCCGCCGCACGCGATCTTCGCGCCATTCTCGACCGACTTGTCGACCTGCTCCTGCAAGGTCTTGCGCAGGTCCTCGCGTGCCATCGGGCCCATGTCGGTATCATCGGAAGTCGGGTCGCCGGTCTTGATCGCTTCGAATTTGGCGACGTATTTCTCGACGAATGCGTCGTAGACCTTCTCGGTCACGATGAAGCGCTTGCCGTTGATGCAGGTCTGACCGTTATTATACAGCCGCGCGGTGGCGCAGATGCCGACGGCCTTGTCCAGATCGGCGTCCTCCAGCACCATGTAGGCATCGTTGGAGCCCAGCTCGAGCACGGTTTTCTTGAGCGCCTTGCCCGCCTTTTCGGCGATATGCTTGCCCGCATCGTCGGACCCGGTCAGCGTGACGCCGCGCACCTTGTCATAGGCGATGACTTCGTCCGAAGTATCGTGGTCGATCACCAGCACGGTGAACAGGCCATCGGGCAGGCCGCCCTTCCGGAAAATCTCCTCGATCTTCAGGCCGCTGCCGGTGCAGTTGGCCGCATGCTTCAGCAGCACGCCGTTACCGGTCATCAGGTTGGCGATGGCGTAGCGGATCACCTGATAGGCGGGGAAGTTCCACGGCTGGATGCCGTAGATCACGCCGATGGGCGAGTAGGTGACGATGCCGCGCCCGGCATTGTTCGGGTCGCGCTTCTCGTCCGCCAGTTCCTCGGGACCGTTCGCGGCGGTGTAATCGCAGATCGCGGCGCACAGGGCGACCTCGTCGCGGCTGTCCTTCAGCAGCTTGCCGACCTCTGCGGTCATCAGCTGGGCGAGCTCTTCCTTGTTGTCGCGCAATGCCTTGCCGAGGCCCTTGATGACTTGCGCCCGGTCTTCGAGGCTGCGCAGCTTCCATTGGGCGAAGGCATCGTGGCAGGCATCGACCTTGGCGAAGGCTTCGTCCTTCGTGAGGTGCTGGTAGGTTTCCAGCTGTTCGCCGGTGGCGGGGTTTACGGTGGTGGCTTGTGACATTGGGGGTCGCTTTCTTGTTTAGGGGTTTACCTATCCAAGTCGTGCGGCGGGCCGATGTTCCGCAAGGCCGGCAACGGTAGGGCGCTGCCCGCCATTGCATTTGCGAAGCGTTCGCATTAATTGCCCCGTCATGAGCCAGAGACCCGAACCCCGCCAGTTGACCGTCCTCCGCCGCGACCGGATCACCCCTTCGCTCCAGCGGGTTACCGTCGGCGGCCCGGGTCTCGCCGGATTTCCGGCAGATCAGGAAGGCGGCTACCTCAAGCTGTTTCTCGGCGAGGCGGAAAACGGCAAGCCGATCGTCCGCACCTATACGATCCGGCACCAGCGCGATGGTGAACTGGATATCGACTTTGCGCTCCACGGGGGCGAGGCGGCGGGCCCGGCCACGAAGTGGTCGCTCACGGCCGAACCGGGCAGCCGCATCACCGTGGGCGGGCCCGGTGCAGCCAAGCCGCTGGCGTCCGGCCACGATGTCTACCTGATCGCCGGCGACATGACCGCGCTGCCTGCAATCGGCGTAAATCTCGCCGCCTTGCCGCCGGGCGCGCGCGGCGTGGCCGCGATCGAGATTCAGAACGAGGCAGACAAGCTCGAGCTGGACAAACCCGACGGCGTCGAAATCCGCTGGCTGGTCAACCGCGAGCCAGGCAGCCAGCCCGACCTCCTCGTCGACGCGCTGCGGAATGTGGACCTGCCGGAGGGACGGCTTGCCGCGTGGGCGGCGTGCGAATTTTCCTCCATGCGAAACCTGCGCGCCTTCCTGCGCGAGGATCTGGGGCTGCGCGGCGAATCGCTCTACATCTCCAGCTACTGGAAAGCGGGGCTGATCGAAGACGAACACAAGCTCGCCAAGCGTGAGGACGCGGACGCGCAGGTAGCCTAGGCGGCGCTTCGCTGAAGACCCACGGCATCGCACATCATGTCCAGCGCGGTGCGTAGCGCAGCGAGGCGGACCCCGTCGCGTCCGACCGCCCCGTAATGCTCCTCCCGGTGCACGGTTTCGCCGTTCCTGCGTGCAAGGGCCAGGTGGACGAGGCCTTCCTCGTCGTCTTCCCCGCCCGGCCCGGCGAACCCGGTTATGGAGACCAGGATGTCCGCTTCGGAGCGTTCGAGGCCGCCCTGCGCCATTGCCAGCGCGACATTCCGGCTGACCGCCCCGCAATCCTCGACCAGCTTGCGCTCGATTCCGAGCAGGTCGCATTTGGCTGCGTCGGAATAGGCGACGAAACCGCGCTCGAACGCATGGCTGCAGCCCGGGACATCGGTCAGCAGCGAGGCAAGCAGACCGCCGGTGCAGCTTTCGGCGGTCGCCAGTCGCAATTCCCGTTCGCATGCAGCCCCGAGCACGGCGTGGGCCAGCTGCGTGATGCCGTCCGGGAGAGCGTTCTCGAGTTCTTCGGCCATGTTTTCAATCCGTTGCGCGCGCCCACTTGCTGTCGGCAGGTGTCAACGAAACGAGAAATCCCTCGGCGGTTTCCAGATAGGCCTTTTGCTTGTCTTCGCCCATCCGGTCCCAGTTGGAATAGATACGTCCGATGCGGTGATTGCTTTCAAGCCGGTCGCGATGCCGGTGCATGAAGTGCCAGTAGAGCGAGTTGAAAGGGCACGCGCCTTCGCCGGTCTTCTTGCTGACCGAGTAGGCGCAGTCGGCGCAGTAATTGCTCATCTTGTTGATGTAGTTTCCGCTCGCGGCATAGGGCTTGGAGGCAAGCTTGCCGTCGTCGGCGTAGAGCACCATCGCCGCCACGTTGGGCAGTTCGACCCATTCGTAGGCATCGGCGTAGACGACCAGATACCAGTCCTGCACCTCACGCGGGGAAATCCCCGCGATCAGGCAGAAATTGCCCAGCACCATCAGCCGCTGGATGTGGTGCGCATGGGCGTTGTCGCGGGTGGAGCGGATGCAGTCCGCCAGGCAGCGCATGTCGGTTTCGCCGGTCCAGAAGAACTCGGGCAGGCCGCGCTGGGCGTTGAGCGCGTTGGCGCGCTGCAGGTGCGGCATGTGCAGCCAGTAGAAGCCGCGGATATACTCGCGCCAGCCGATGATCTGGCGGATGAAGCCCTCCACGCTGTTCAGGGGCGCCTTGCCATTACGGTATGACTGCTCCGCACGCTGGCACAGCTCCAGCGGATCGAGCAGGCCGAGGTTGATGCTGGTCGAAAGCATCGAGTGGAACAGGTCGTCCTGCCCGTGGACCATCGCGTCCTGGTAAGGCCCGAAGCACTCGATCCGTTCGGCGAAGAAGGCGTCGGCGGCTTCCTCCGCCTGGTCGCGGGTAACGGGCCAGCCGAAGTTGTCGAGGCTGCCGAAGTGGTCGGCGAAGGTGTCCTCGACCAGTTCGATGACCTCGCGCGTGATCTCGTCAGGCGCAAACAGCGGCCGCTGCGGCGCGGATAGGCCTTCCCTCGGGGGCTTGCGGTTTTCGCTGTCGTAGTTCCATTCGCCGCCCTCGGGCTTGCCGTCGCTCATCAGCAGCCCGGTCTTCCTGCGCATCTCGCGGTAGAAGAACTCCATCCGCAGCGTATCGCGATCATCCGCCCAGTCGCGGAATTCGGCCAGCGAGCATACGAAGCGGTCGTCGGGCAGGATCTCGACGTCGCAGGCGAACTTGTCGGGCCACTCCTCGATGGCCTGCTGCACCCGCCACTCGCCCGCCTCCACGATATGGACAGCGCGCGGATCGTGGCGTTCGATGGCGCGGGCGACCTCTCCGGTGAAGCTGCCCGAATTGTCCGGATCGGTCAGCTCGACGTAATCGACGCTCCACCCCGCATCGCGCAGTTCGGCGGCGAAATGGCGCATGGCGGAGAAGATCAGCGCGATCTTCTGCTTGTGATGGCGCACGTAGGTCGCCTCGTCCCACACCTCCATCATCAGGATAACGGTGTCGTCCTTGGTCCGCCCCCGGAGCGAGGCGAGCGTGCGGGCCAGCTGATCGCCAAGCACGGGGACGAGGACAGGTCGGGAAGCCATATCCTAGACGAAACTGTAAGGATCGATATCGATCCCGACGCGCACGCCGCGCGGCAGGTCCAGCGGGCCGAGCCAGTCGCGGATCGCATCCTGCAGGGCGGCGGGGCGCTTCGCATTGATCAGCAGGCGATAACGGTAGCGGCCGCGCAACTGCGCGAGCGGGGCGGGGGCGGGGCCGAGGATCATGATGTCGTCCAGTCGGGGGCGCGCATCGCCGATCCGCGCGGCGGAAAGCCTCGCCTCCTTTTCGTCCTCGCTCGAGACGATGATGGCCGCCCAGCGACCGAAGGGCGGGGCGTTCGCGTCCCTGCGCGCATCGAGCTCTGCGGCGTAGAAGGCATCGCGGTCGCCCTCCGCCAGCGCGGCGATCACCGGCGCCTCGGGATGCCGCGTCTGGATCAGCACCTCGCCCGGCTTGGAGGCGCGGCCCGCGCGGCCCGCGACCTGCGCGATCTGCTGATAGACGCGCTCTGCCGCGCGCAGGTCGCCGCCTTCGAGGCCAAGGTCCGCATCGACCACGCCCACCAGCGTGAGGTCGGGGAAGTGGAAGCCCTTGGTCACCAGCTGGGTGCCCACGATCACGTCGATCGCACCGGCCTCTGCCATCGCAACGAATTCGGCGGCGCGCGCGGGCGTGTTCAGCGTGTCCGAGGTGGCGACCGCTATGCGCGCTTCGGGGGCGATCTCGCGCACCTCGTCCGCCACCCGCTCCACGCCTGGTCCGCATGGGACGAGAGTGTCGGCCTCGCCGCATTCGGGGCACTGCGCGGGCGAGGGTTCCTCATGCCCGCAATGGTGGCAGGCGAGCCTGTGGCTGAAGCGATGCTCCACCAGCCATGCGCTGCATTGCTTGCACTGGAAGCGGTAGCCGCAATTCCTGCACAGCGTGAGCGGGGCATAGCCGCGCCGGTTGAGGAACAGCAGCGTCTGCTCCTTGCGCTCCATCCGCGCGAACAGCTCGCGCGCAAGGCTGGGCGCTAGCCAGCGGCCGCGCTCGGGCGGCTCCTGCGTCAGGTCGATCAGGCGGATCGTCGGCAGCGTGGCCCCGCCGAACCGGCTGGGCAGATCAAGCTTTCGATACGTACCCGTCTCGGCCATGTGCAGGCTTTCGAGCGCTGGCGTCGCGCTGGCGAGCACCACCGGAATCCGCTCGAAATGGCCCCGCATGACGGCGACATCGCGCGCGTTGTAGCGCACGCCATCGTCCTGCTTGAAGCTGATCTCGTGCGCCTCGTCGACCACGATCAGCCCCAGGTTCGCGTAAGGCAGGAACAGTGCCGAGCGTGCACCCACCACCACCTGCGCACCGCCGTCTTCGGGGGCCCGTGCAATGGCGCGCCATGCGCGGCGGCGTTCGGAGGATTTGAGCGAGGAGTGCCACAGCACCGGCGGCGCGCCGAAGCGATCCTCGAACCGGCGCAGGAAATTCTCGGTCAGCGCGATTTCGGGGAGCAGAACCAGCACCTGTCTGCCTGCGCGAATAGCGGACGCCACCGGCTCGAAGTAGGTTTCGGTCTTGCCCGATCCGGTCACCCCGTCGAGCAGGATCGGTGCGAAATCCTCCGCCTCGACAGCCTCCGCCAGTTCGTCCGCGACCTGCTTCTGATCCGCCGACAGCACCGGCTCGGCATGATCGGGCAGGGCGCGGGGATAGGGTCGGTCGGCGTCGACCTCCTCCGGCTCGAGCACGCCCTGGTTGACCAGCCCGCGCAGGACGCCTTCGGAAACCCCCGCCAGGGCGGCGAGTTCTCGAATCGTGCCCTGCGCGCCTTCCAGCTTCTCCAGCGCGATCTTGCGCTGCGGCGTCATCCGGTCGGGCTGTTCGCCCGTCAGGCGATACTCGGTCACGCTCACGCCGCCTTTCAGCGCGCCGCCGCTTGCCAGCACCATCCGCGCGACAGAGCTCATGGGTGCGCAGTAATAATCCGCGGTCCATTCGATCAGGCGGCGCAGTTCCGGACGGACCGGCGCAACCGGCAGCACCGACAGGATCGGGCGCAGCTTTTCCTCGGGCACCTCGGCGCCCGGCAGGCGTTCCTCCTCCCACACGATGCCGGTGACCTGGCGTGGGCCCAGCGGGGCAACCACCACGTTGCCGTGCTCCACCGCCATGCCATCGGGCACGCGATAGTCGAGCACGCCGAGCGCGGCGTTGAGGACGAGGAGGCGGATACGGCGCATGGGTCGGCCGCCAATATGGGCGCGGGGGCTCCCGCGCGACAAGCAGGGAAGGTGAGATGATGACCGGAATTCTCGAAGCAGGGCTGAATCGGCGCAAGCTGCTGGGCTCCATCGGCGTGGGCGCGGGTGCCCTGATGATCGGCGGCTGCACCACCTATCAGGGCCGGGTGACCAACGTGATCGAGCGGCTGCTCCTCCTGTCGAGCGAGCGGGCCTTCGCCCGTCTTACCGCGCCGGGCGGCTTCTGGGACCAGCAGGTTGCGCAGATCGGGCTGGAGACATTGCTGGGTACGCGCGGCAACGTGCTGGCGAATATTCTCACCTCCGGCCTCGTCAAGGCGCGCGTGGAGCGGGACTTCGCCGGTTTCGCAATCGACGCGAGCGAGCGTGCGGCGCCAGTGATCTACGATACGATCCGCCTGATCGGCGTGCGCAACACGATCGATCTCATCACCGGCGGGCCGACAGCGGCCACGGCCTATCTGCGGGAGCAGACCGGCAACCGCCTGATCGACGCGATGGTGCCCGAACTGGGCGAGGCGATGCGCGTGGCGCAGGACCCGCTGATCGGCCAGCTCGTCTCGGCGGCAGTCGGGGTGGATATCGGCGCGGCGGCGAACCGCGTCGCCCTCAGCGTAAACGATACGATCTGGACCGAGATCGGGCGCGAGGAAGCGGCGATCCGCGCCGACCCGCAATCGACCAACGATCCGGTGCTGATCGGTGCGCTCGGCGTCGGCTCGCGCCTCTAGGAGCGTTCCGCAACCCGGCCTTGCCTTCGCGCGGATACCTTTTCTAATCTTGGACAGGTTTTCAGGGAGGGTGTGACATGCGGATCTTCATGGCGGCGGCGATTGCCGCGCTCTTGCTCGACGCGTCGGGGGCCTCGGCGCGCGAGTTCGGCGATATCACCCGGCCCTATACGGAAAAGTACGGGGACTGGAAGAAGACGCGCAAGGCCTTGCGCAAGATGCAGAAGAAGGACCAGCCCATGAGTGGGGACGACTGGTTCGTGCTGGCCGCAATGTGCAATATCGAGCCGCCCGAGGGCCCCTCCATGATCATGAACTTCGCCAACCGATCGCCCTGCAAGGACGATGTGGTGGAGTATTTCGTCAAGGCCGGGATGGAGGGCACGCCAGAGGGGTTTTACGAGGCGGCCAAGATGATCGGCAGCGGCGATGCGGCCTGGCTCTATGCGGAGCTTGCCTATCGCCTCGCGGGCAATGACACCGCGTTCGAGGACAAGGCCTTTTCTCTGCTCGAGGACATCTGGCTCGATCCCGCGTCGGAAACGCGGATGAAGGTGCAGGCGGCGGGCATGGTCACCCAGCTGACGAGTGACGGACCGTATGGCGGACGCGCTTCTTCCACGCAGACCGCGCCCCAGGGCAATGAGCCGCAGGGCAATGATGGGTATCGCTCACCCCCGCCCATTGCGCGTGGCGGCGTCGGCGACCTGCGATGGCTCGATTTCACGAACCCGCGCCGCTGCCAGTGGAGCAGGCAAGCCGCAGATGTGATCTCCGGCACTATGCGTTTCGACGAACGCGGTGAGCGCCCGATAGGCCAGCGTGTTCGCGTCCCCGGTGTCTCGCAGCCCGTGATGGGTCGGGTCAGCCGTCCCGACAGGGATGGCATCACCTGGAAGTCGGTCGACTTTCGCGGACAGTGGAACGGGCTGACCGTGCTCGGCTTGACCGACGGTTTCTTTGAACGCAGTCACGGTGTCGATGCGACGGGCATCCGGTTTGCAGAGCCGGTGGAAACCGTGGCGCGCAAGCTCTCCGCGCAGGGCTTCGTCGTCAACGCAGATGGTTCGGAGCGGCGTCAGATCGACAAACGGGGCCAGTACGGCGACTTCGACGGGGTGCTGACGCGGATCGAGCGCAAGGATGGCGAAACGATATTCTTCTGCAACAAGATCTTCTGGGCCAGCTACGGCGAAGGCACGTAGTACGAGGCAGCCGGTAGCCCGGACGCCGCGCAAATGCCTAGAACCGGTATGCAATACTCGCCTGCGGCACGTGGGTATAGGTGTCGCCGCCGGGGCGCGGGCGCAGCTGCAGCAGATAGCCACCCGTGACGTCGAGCCGATCCGCCACGCGGTAGGTCAGCCCCGTATTGAAGCGCCACTGGTCGATCCGCTGCGGTCCGCCGTCGTTGCGTGACCGCAGCTGGTAGAGCAGCTCGACCGAACCTGCCGCCTTCAGCCTGGGCGCGATCTCGTCGCTAAGCTGCACCCGCTGACGCAGACGCAGGGCCATCCGGTCCGACCTGTCGTAGAAGCGCTCCTCTATCCGGGTACGCAGAGAGAGGATGCCGCTGGAGTAGCCCACCTGCTGGTAGGGGCGAATCTCCGAAAAGCCGTCGGTGTCGTGCACTTCCACTCCGCCGCCGATCGAGAACCCGTCCCCCACCTCGGTATCGACCACGGCGCCCAGGATATACTCGTTCGGCCCGTTCTTGCGCCGCTCTTCCACCTCCAGTTTCAGGCTGGTGCCGGGCGCGATCTCGCCCTTCGCGGCGAGTTCCATCCAGAATTCGCTTTCATCGGCGAGTGCCGCGCTCGGTTGCAAAAGCAGGGGCACGGCGGCAAGTGGAAGGACGCGTGCCGAATGGCTAACTGATCGCATGGAGAATCCTGACATCCGGGGTTCGATTGTGACGCTCATATGACAGGTTTGTAACGAAAATGAAGTTCTTCGCAGACACCGCCGACATTGCCGAGATCAAGGACCTGGCCGAAACCGGCCTGATCGACGGGGTGACGACCAATCCCTCGCTGATCCACAAGTCGGGCCGCGACTTCATCGAGGTGACGAAGGAAATCTGCGGGATCGTGGATGGCCCGGTCAGCGCCGAGGTGGTCGCCCTCGATCACGAGACGATGATGAAGGAAGCGGACAAGCTGCGCGCCATTGCGGACAATGTCTGCATCAAGGTGCCGCTGACGCTCGATGGGTTGAAGACCTGCCGCGCGCTGACCGACGATGGCACCATGGTCAACGTGACGCTGTGCTTCTCCGCCAACCAGGCGCTGCTCGCGGCGAAGGCCGGCGCGACCTTCATCTCGCCCTTCGTGGGGCGGCACGACGATAACGGCTTCGACGGAATGAAGCTGATCGACGATATTCGCCTGATCTACGATAACTACGCCTTCGACACCGAAATCCTGGTGGCCAGCGTGCGCCACACCAACCACGTGCTCGAAGCCGCGAAGATCGGTGCCGACGTGATGACCGCACCGCCCAAGGTGATCCGGGACCTCGTAAAGCACGTGTTGACCGACAAGGGGATCGAGGGCTTCCTGAAGGACTGGCAGTCCACCGGGCAGTCCATCCTCTAAGGTGAGCATCCACTAAGTTGAGCGAAGAAACCCCTCTCGACAAGTTCAAGCGCGCGCTCACCGGCGGTGCGCGCGCCATCGCGCGCGAGCCCGAGGTCGAGGTCGCGTGGAGCGCGGATCGGCCCGGCGCGGCGGGCAAGAACTTCCGCGTGCCGCTTCCCGGCCGCCAGCTGCCGCGCGAACAGGCGGCCGAAGCGCGCGGCTTTGCGGATAGCTTCGCGCTCAAGATGCGGCTGCATGATACCGCCCTGCACGACAGCGGAGCGCCCGGTGATCCGGTGGCGCGCGCGGTCTACGATGCGGTCGAGCAGGTGCGCTACGAGGCGCTGGGCGCGCAGGGCTTCGCGGGCGTGGGCGAGAATCTCTCCGCCGCGACAGAGCTGCGTACCGCAAGCGATCCGATTGCCCGCGCCACCGAAGCGCGCGACGTGCCGCTTTCCACCGCCGTATCGCTGATGATGCGCGAGGCGCTGACCGGCAAGCCGATCCCCGAGCGCGCGAAGAAGGGCGTGGAACTGGTCCGCGGCTACGTGACCGAACGCACGGGCGGCGATTTCTCCGCGCTGGCCGACAAGCTGGACGATCAGAAGGCCTTCCAGGACCTCTCGATCGAGATGCTGCGCCAGCTCGACCTGATCGAGGGTGCCGACAGTTCGCCCGAGGATGCGGACGAGGAAGGCGACGACGAGGACGGCGAGACTCCGGAAGACGATACCGACGAGGAAGATGGCGGCGACCAGTCGCCCCAGCAGAGCCCCGAAGCCGCCGCCGAACAGGCCGAAGGCGACGCGGACGAGGATGGCGAGGCCGAGCTTTCCGAAGAGGAAGGCGACAGCGACGATGCTGGCGACGACGGCGAAGAGGGCATGATGCCCGTTCGCCCGAACCGCCACTGGACCGACATTCCGGACGATTTCGACTACAAGATCTATTCGAAGAAATTCGACGAGGAAATCGCGGCAACCGAACTGTGCGATGCCGAGGAACTGGACCGGCTGCGCGCCTATCTCGACAGCCAGCTGACGGGTCTGCAATCGGTCGTCACCAAGCTCGCCAACCGGCTCCAGCGCCGGTTGATGGCTCAGCAGAGCCGCAGCTGGGATTTCGACCAGGAAGAGGGGATGCTCGACGCCGCGCGGCTGGCGCGCGTGGTCGTCAGCCCCGGCCATTCGCTGTCCTACAAGCGCGAGCGGGAGACCGAGTTCAAGGACACGGTCGTCACGCTGCTGATCGACAATTCGGGCTCGATGCGCGGGCGGCCGATCTCCATCGCCGCGATCAGCGCGGACATTATCGCGCGCACGCTGGAGCGGTGCGGGGTGAAGACCGAAATTCTCGGCTTCACCACCCGCGCGTGGAAGGGCGGGCACACGCGCGAGAAATGGCTCGCGGATGGCAAGCCGCCCCAGCCCGGCCGCCTCAACGACCTGCGCCACATCGTCTACAAGCAGGCCGACGAGCCCTGGCGCCGCGCGCGCCGCAACCTCGGCCTGATGATGCGCGAAGGCCTGCTGAAAGAGAACATCGACGGCGAGGCGCTGATGTGGGCGCACCAGCGCCTGCTCGCCCGCCCCGAGGATCGCCGCATCCTGATGGTCATCTCCGACGGCGCGCCGGTCGATGACAGTACGTTGTCGGTAAACCGAGCAGGCTACCTCGAAGCGCACCTGCGCAAGGTGATCGAGTGGATCGAGAAGGCCTCACCGGTCCAGCTCGTTGCCATCGGGATCGGCCACGACGTGACCCGCTACTACAAGCGCGCGGTGACGATCATGGATGTCGAGCAACTGGGCGGCACGATGATCGGGCAGATGGCGGATCTGTTCGAGGTGGAGGGGTAGGAATTGGTCTGGGCGATAGCTCTCCTAGCGCTCCTATTGATTATTGGTGCGTTCGGATATCGAGCTGAAAAACGTGCAGATGCGAAATTCACCCACCATTTTGCTCGCTCCGTCAATGACTACTGTCGCCGCATTTCGGCCGGAGATTGTCAGGTCGCTAGCCCCGAGAGCTACGGCTACCATCCAGTTCGCGGTGAGGTAGTGTTCGCAATCCTCGAAGGGATCTCGGACCACGATACCAAGGCCCAAGGCCGTCTCATTGTTACGAGCAAGGCGGTTATTTTTGAAACCCAAATTCGAAGCGAGCGGCTTGTCTATTCGGGATTATCGAACGTTGAAGCAAAGCGCGATGGCGTCGAAATACGCAGGCGAAAGGGGCCGCGCCGAGCTTATAGGTTGACTGATCCCAACTCCCTCGGCCTGCTGGTCGCTGCTTATCAGCAAGCCGCTATATAGCCTCTTCACACAAAGTGTGATATATGCATACGCATGAGTAAGCTCGAACGCATCACCGTCACCATGCCCGCCGAAATGGCCGCGCGCCTGCGCGCCGCCGTCGAGCGCGGCGAATACGCGACCACCAGCGAGGTCGTCCGCGAGGCGCTGCGTGACTGGAGCAGCGCGCAGGACCGAATCGATGCCGAGAACGCCGCGATGCGTGAACTTCTCGACAAGGCTCGGCAGGGCAAAGGCTTCACGGCGGATGAGGTGTTTGAACAGGCACTCAAACGGGTCGACGAAATTGCTGCACAAAAGGCGCACGGGCAGGCCACTTGAACCTCATCTATCTTGCGGATGCGCTCGCCGATATCGAGGCGATCAGCGATTATATCGCGCAAGACGATCCCGAGCAGGCGCGACGATTTCTGTCTTCGCTCCGCGAATTTATCGAGAGCATTGCGGACAATCCTCAAAGATTTCGTGAGCGCGCCGAATGGGGGCGGGGTGTGCGGGCGGCAAACTTCCGCAAGTACCTCATTATATTCGAACATGATGATGAGGCCGTGTTCGTGCTTCGCGTCGCGAGCGGACGCAGAAACATCGTCGCGCTGCTAAGCGATGGACCGCAATGACGCCTACCGAGCCCGGGAATCCCACCGATGCCAGGATAGTCCCTTAGGACTCGCTCACACCACCATGCAAAACGGCGCTGACGGCAGCACCGCTTCCATCTCCGCTGCCCCGGCAACCAGCCCCGAGACCGCATACTCGCGCCCATCCAGCACCGCCGCCCTGAACCGCTCCCACGGGAACAGGCTGCCCGGATCGCTGCGGCGTGCAGGATCGAGCATCGCGTGGCTCACCACATGGCGCAGGTTGGGGTACTTGGCCCAGGCGTAGCGGACGATCTGCGCGGTTGCCTCGACCTGCCAGTCCGAGAACGCGTCCGAGTGGACCTGTCGGTTCACCACCTCGATCCCGAGCGACCAGTGGTTGATCCTGCCGCGACCGCCCCAGATCGCCGGGTGAGAGCAGGCATTGCGCACGTGCCAGGCCGCGCGTGCCTCGTGACAGGTCGCCCACACGAATTGCCCGTGCTGCGGCTCGTCCTCGTCGGGCACTAGCCAGTGGAAGCTTGCGCGCCGGTCGAAGATCACGCTCGCCGCGCCCGCCGAGCTGCCGCCCGCCGTCGCGTGGATCACCACCGCGCGCACGCCTTTGATTGCGTCGTAGATGCGCGCGCCCGACGCCCTCAGCGCCGCATCGCGGATGCCGGGCCACCAGCGTTCCTCCAGTGGCGCATGCTGGGGTCGTTGCTCGGCGTCGAGATCGAAATGGTAGGTGGTGGGATCGCCCATGGTGTCCTCCCGGAAGGGTCGCAGGGCGAATCCAGCTAGAGCGCGTTTTGCGAGTAGGACAGCGCGAAATGCGCCCACCCAGTTGGCGTGGCGCGGGTCAGGCGCTAGCCAGCCTCGCATGAGCAGTCCCACGATGTCCGTTTCCGAAGCCGTCACCTCGCGCCGTTCGGTGCGCGAATTCCTCGATACGCCCGTGCCGCTGGAGACGATCCGCAAGGTCATGGACACCGCACGCTGGGCGCCCTCGGGCTGCAACTACCAGCCATGGGAAGCGACGATCCTGACCGGCGCGCCGCTCACCCAGCTGCGTGAAAAGCTGCGCAATTCGCAGATGAAGCAGCCCGAATACGACTGGGACGGGCCCAAGCAACAAGAGAAATACAAGTCGCGGTTGTACGAACTGGGCGCGGCGATGTTCGAATCGCTTGGGATCGAGCGGGAGGACAAGGCCGGGCGCGCCGCCGCGATGGGGCGCAACCTCACCAGCTTCGGCGCGCCCGTCCTGCTGCTGTGCTACTTCCTGCGGATCGTGAAGGAAGCGCAATGGAGTGACACCGGCATGTGGCTGCAGACCATCATGCTGCTGCTGCGCGAGCAGGGCCTCGATTCCTGCCCGCAGGAATTCCTCGCCTATTATGCCGATCCGATCATGGAGCACATCGGCGTCAGCACCGAAACGCACATGTTCTTCTGCGGAATGGGCATCGGCTATCGCGATCCCGACGCCCCGGTGAACAGCTTCGAACGCAGCCGCGTTCCGCTGGAGGACCACGTGCGCTTCGACGGCTTCGAATAGGAGCATACGATCCATGAACCCGCGCCATCTCGTTGCCCTGCTGCTCGCTTTGTCGGCCATCAACCTTGCGCTGATGATCCCCGGCGGCTTCGTGGAGACCCGCGATTTCAGCGCCTATCCGGCGAGCGTGCTGGCCGCCTTCAACATCTTCCTGACCGTGCTCGGCCTCGGTTCGCTGGTGCTCGCGTGGATGACCTGGCGCGGAGGTGTGCGCCGGGGGTGGAGCATGGCGGCGGCGATCGGCTTTGCGGCCACCTACCTGCTCGACCTGTTCGAGATTTTCCCGGTGACGCCGGTGCCGATGTCATCGCTGCTCGAAACGCTCGAATGGCTCGGCACCGCGCTCGCCTTCCTGCTGGGCACGGCAGTGCTGAGCGCTGGCGGACGCGATACGGGTGGCGTGCAGGGCGCCGCGATTCCGCGCGGGCTGACCGTTGTGATGGCGATCGCGGGTATCGGCATCGTGGTCTTCGCGACGATTGCCGCGATGGGGGGCTGAAGCGCGGAACCGTGTGCCGCGCCTGGTGATTGACGGTGTGCGGAGCAAGGGAGCGAGCATGCACAAGATCGGCTGGGTTTCGATAATTGCGGCCTCGGGCGCGCTCGCGGCCTGCGGTACGCCGGTGACGGAAGCTCCCGACCAGCAGCCGACCGAAGCGCCCTCGTCCGATCCGGCTCGCCCGACCGATCCGGCCGCTCCGGACCAGGCCGCCTCCACGTCTCGGCCCACCGCAAGCGAAGACGGCCGCCCTCCGCTGGACAACAGCGCGGCGCAGGCCGAAGCCGGATCGTGCCTTGCCGAACTGGGGCGCGAGAAGGCGGAGGAACTCTCCGAGCAGTGCTATGCCATGTCGCCAGCCACCCGGCCGCCGTGCAACATCCAGAATTCGTGCGAGCGTATCCGCGCCGAGCTGAAGCGCGGCTGCAACTTCGGCGATACGTCGGACAACCCGGATTATTGCAGCGAGGTCTAACGCCGCTCGTCCTTCGGTATCCGCCTTACGATGTCCGGATCGCGCCAGATCATCACGCCCATGGTGACGAACCATGCCAGCTTTCCGAAGGCGAGCGCACGCTCGTACAGCCCATCCCATGCGGTCGGCACCACGAACAGGAAGGGCGCGACAACCGCCCATAATACGCCGCCGACATAAAGCGCGATGCCCAGCCGCCGCTCTATCTCGTGGAACTGGCCTGCGGTCAGCAGCACGGTGAGCGGGAAGGCCGCGCCCATGAAATAGACCAGCTTGTAATGGATCTGTGGGCCGTCGCCGGTCGAATAGGCCTCGTAGGCCGCGATCAGCGCGTAATCGAGCGCCAGCAGAACCAGTAACACGGTGCCCGCGCGCCAGTCCCACCGCGAAACGCGCCAGCGGACCAGGCCTGCGGTCACAGCCAGCACGCCCACCACGAAGGCATAGATGCCAAGGTCGGAGAGGATGTCCCACTGTCCCGCGGCAAGGTTGCTGATCGTGTCGCGGACCAGGCCGATCCTTTCGGAGAGCGCAGCGCCCAGCAGGTCGCATGCGACCGAGATCGCGCACCCCGCGATGGCAATGCCGCCGAGGATACGCGATAGGGGGTCTGTTCCGGAATCCTTGCTGATATGGTCGCTCCCTGTTGCGCAGCCGGTTCGCTTGGCGCATCTGCGCGCCCATGACCGATGCGCCGCAACTCACCCTGTTCAACAGCCTCAACCGACAGCTCGAACCCTTCGTTCCGATCCACGAGGGGGAGGCGCGCGTCTACACCTGCGGGCCGACGGTCTATAACTACCCGCATATCGGCAATATGCGCGCCTATGTGTTCGCCGACGTGCTCGGCCGCACGCTCAGCTGGACGGGCCATAAGCTCACCCACATCATCAACATCACCGATGTCGGCCACCTGACCGACGACGCGGATGCGGGCGAGGACAAGCTGGAGAAGATGGCTGCGCAGAAGAAGCAGTCGATCTGGGACATTGCCGAGCATTACACGCAGGCCTTCAAGGCCGACGTAAAGGCGCTCAACATCCGGGAGCCCGCCGAATGGTCGGTCGCAACCGATTACATCGACGCGATGATCGACTTCGCCAAGCAGATCGAGCCGAAGCACTGCTACCAGCTTGAGAGCGGGCTCTATTTCGACGTCTCCACGGTCGAGGATTACGGGCGGCTGGCTCGCGCCGTGACCGAAGAGGGCGAGGGCCGGATCGACACGGTCGAGGGCAAGCGCAACGCCGCCGACTTCGCGATCTGGCGCACCACGCCCGCAGGCGAGACGCGGCAGATGGAGGGGGATTCGCCGTGGGGCCGCGGCGCACCGGGCTGGCACCTTGAGTGCAGCGTGATGGGCGGCAAACTGCTGGGCTTCCCGTTCGACATCCACACCGGCGGGATCGACCACCGCGAAATCCACCACCCCAACGAGATCGCGCAGAACCAGGCCTACTGCGGCTGCGGCGGGTTGGATGACGCCGCGCATTCCGGTGCGCGGTACTGGATGCACAACAACTTCCTCGTCGAGCGGACGGGCAAGATGTCGAAAAGCTCGGGCGAGTTCCTGCGGCTGCAATTGCTGATCGACAAGGGCTACCATCCGCTCGCGTATCGGATGATGTGCCTGCAGGGGCATTACCGCAGCGAGCTGGAGTTTTCGTGGGAAGGCCTCGGCGCGGCGCTGACCCGGTTGAAGCGGATGGTGATGGGGGTCGAACAGCTCAAAAACCGTCATGCCGAACTCGTTTCGGCATCCAGCGAGCAGCCCGAGCCCTTTGTGCAGGATGGGAGCTGGACCCTGAAACAAGTTCAGGGTGACGATTGGGGCAAGCTGGCACCGGTCCTCGAAAAGTTCGAAGCAGCGCAGGCCGACGACCTCAATACATCCATTGCCCTTACCGCGTTGGAAGAGGCGCTGACGATCAAGAAGGTCGATCCTGCTCAAAAGCTGAGCTCCATCGCCGCAATGGACGCAGTCCTCGGTCTCGACCTGCTCAATCTGTCTCGCGAAGACCTGCGCATCCGCCCGAAGGACGCAGGTCTGACCGAGGACGAGATCGAGCAGGCCCTCGCGGACCGCAAGGATGCACGGGCACAGAAGGACTTCGCCAGATCCGACGCCATCCGCGACGATCTCGCCGCCAAGGGGGTCGAGGTCATGGATGGCGACCCGCTCGGCTGGGAATGGAAGCTCGGCTGACAATCCCCCTCCCGCTTGCGGGATGGGTTAGGGGTGGGCACAAGTACGCCCGTGCCGACCTGGACCAACCGCGACACCAAGCGCGCCCGCGAGTTGCGCAATGCCGCCACACCCGCGGAACGCGAGTTGTGGAAGCATCTCGCCAAGTCGTAGCTCGGCGTGAAATTTAGCCGCCAGATGCCGGTCGGGCCGTTCTTCGCCGATTTCCTGTGTCGCTCGCGCAAGCTGATCGTCGAGGTCGACGGCCATTCGCACGATGTGCTGCCCGAACGCGACGAAGCCCGCGATGTGTATCTGCGAGCCGAAGGATATCGCGTTCTGCACTTTTCAAATGCCGATGTAATCGCCAACACAGAGGGTGTGATCGAGACCATCTGCGCAGCGCTCCAAGAAGAGCCCACCCCCGGCCCCTCCCGCAAGCGGGAGGGGAGTGAATGACCACCGCCGTTCTTTCCACCCTGATCCGCCCGCTGGTCGAGCCACGCCTTCCCGACTGGGTCGAGCCGCTGTGGTTCATGAGCAAGGAGGAGGCGCTGGAGCTGGCGCCGCGTGCGGAGATCGGCTGGTTCGACTTCAACCAGCCCGGCCCGATGTGCGAGGTGGTGGCCGCCGCGACCAACCTCAAATGGCTCAACTCGATCTATGCCGGGCTCGATTTCCTGCCGCTCGATCTGCTGGACGAGCGCGGGACGATCGTGACCAACGGCGCAGGCATCAACGCGATCACCATCGCCGAATATGTCGTCATGCTGATGCTGGCCCATGCCAAGGGCTACCGCGAGGTGGTGCGCGCGCAGGACCGGCATGAGTGGCTACTCGACAGCCCCGGCAAGCGCGAGCTGGCGGGCGAACGCGTGCTGCTGCTGGGTCTCGGCGCAATCGGCAGACTTGTGAAGACCCGGCTCGAAGCCTTCGACATGGAGGTCGTGCCGGTGCGCCGCTCGGGTGCGGATGGTGCTTTGAAGCCCGACGAGTGGCGCGGTAGGCTGGGCGAATTCGACTGGGTGGTGCTGGCGGTGCCCTCCACCCCCGACACGCATCACATGATCGGTGCGGACGAGCTCGCGGCGATGAAGGGCAATGCCGTGCTGGTGAACGTTGCGCGCGGCGATGTGGTGGATCAGCCCGCGCTGGTCGATGCCCTTGAAGCGAAGAGCATCGAGGCAGCCTTGCTCGACGTGACCGATCCCGAACCGCTGCCCGAAGACCACCCGCTCTGGTCGCTCGCCAATGCGCAGGTCACCATGCACCTGTCGGGCCGCGCGCAGACGGGCATGTTCATGCGGTCCGCCGACCGCTTCATCGAGAATCTGCACAAATGGCACGCGGGCGAACCCGTGCAGCCGCAGATGGACCTTGCGCTCGGCTACTAGGCGCGCCTGACACAGCTGACACAGTGTCCAGGGGACAAAAACACAGCCCCCATCCGGGGCCTCCTCAGCAATCCTCCAGCAGCAGCAGTTCGCATGTGACGGTGAGGCATGGAGCAGGCTCCAGCACGTGATCCACCGCGCCCACCGTGGCATCCGCCACCAGCCTTCCCGGAAGCGCGAATTCATGATCGGGCAGGGCGGCGATCAGCGCCTCGCCGCCTTCGATGGCCTCCGGCGTGTCGAAGGCGATGCGCAGCGTGTGGCGCGTACCCGCGAAGGTGATGCTCGCCCAGCTGCGCTCGCGATGGGCGAGGACCGTGCCGTGCCCCTGCGCAAGCTGTTGCAGCGCAGCTTCCAGCCTGCGGGCATGGCCGCGCGAGGAAGGGCGGGGCGCGTGAATGGCTTCAGCCCGCATGACGCGCCTCCCGCCATTCGCGCATGAAGCCGTCGACGCGCTGTTCGGTGCCCGCACGCGGCAGGCGGCCGTTGCGCAGGTCGAGCACGAAGCGCGGATCGTGCGCGGCGAGCCGCCCGAATTTCGTCGCAGGCATGTCGAACTCGCGCAGAAACTTCTCTATCCTTCGAATCAGCATATTTTTCCCTCACTCATGCCCGATGGGATCGAATCATTGGCCGCGGTGAAGGATTGCTCGCGCGCGAAATCCTACTTGTCTAGGAAAAATCTTTCATATAGGGAAATGCCTATGAGTGACGATCCTAGATCTCCATCGATGGTGGATAGCGGCGATGCGCGGCCCCGCCTGCTCGAGCTGGCCAGGGAGCGTCGCTCCAGTCTTGCGGGGCTTTCCGCGCTTATTGGCCGCAATTCCAGCTATCTTCAGCAGTTCATCCGCAAGGGAAGTCCGCGCAAGCTGGAGGAGCAGGATCGCAAGGTGCTCGCGGAATTCTTCGGTGTGGACGAGAGCGAGCTGGGCGGTGCGCCGGATGGGGTGGGGGAAAAATCCTATGCCGCCTCCCGCGGCGACGAGGATTTCCATGCCATCCCGCGCCTCTCGCTCGCCGCGGCCGCAGGGCCGGGCCAGTTTGCAGGCGGCGAGACTCCGTTCGACAATTTCGGTTTTTCGGGCCGCTGGCTGCGCGAGAACGGCTTCGACCCGAAAATGCTCTCCGCCCTTACGGTGGAGGGCGATTCGATGGAGCCGTTGCTGCGCCACGGCGACGAGATTCTGGTCGACCGCGGATCGCGGTTCGAACGCGACGGGGTGCACGTGGTGCGCATGGGCGACACGCTGATGGTCAAGCGGCTGGCCAGCGCGGGGGCAGGGCGGATCGCGCTGCTCAGTCAGAACCTCGCCTATCCGCCGGTCGAAGTGTCGCTGGACGAGGTCGAGGTGCTGGGCCGCGTCGTGTGGAAGAGCGGACGGTTGTGAGCGGCGCGACCAGCCAGCGGACGCTGCGAGATGGTCGGCGGAGCGGCCTCATGTCTGCCGGTCGCGGTCCTGTGCGCTACGCGTGCTTGCGTGCTGGCAGACCGGGCCTTGCGCGCGGACCGGCGAAATCGCCCGATCCGCTCAGGACGGTGGCTGGCGGTAGTCGGGGTCCTGCAGCGAGACCATATATTCGGTCACGAGCGCCACATCCTCATCGGTCAGCCCTACATCCATGATGTCGGGGTAGTTGTGCGCATCGCGCAAATACGCGGTCAGCGTCTCGCGGGTCAGCTCCTCGCGATTGGCGATTGCGGGGAAGGTCGGCGCCTGCGGCAACGGCGAGACATCTCCCGCCGTCACCGCGTGGCAGCTGCCGCACATGGCGTTGACGAGCATGGGCACCCCGTCCTCGTCGGTCTCGGCCAGCTGTGCGCGGGTCGGCTGGGTTGCAGAGCCGTCCGGCGCGGATGACTGGCACGCCGGCAGCGCGAGCATGGTGATGGCTCCGAGCATTATAAGTTGCGGTTTCATGGCGGCCTGTCTCTCCTGAATGCCTTGGGCGAAGCTATCGCTCCCCTTGCCACCGATCAATCGGTGTTCCATCTCGTTTGCCATGACAGACGCACCTTCTACCCAATCCTCGCCGATGAAAGCCGCGATCCTGCCGGTCACGCCGCTGCAGCAGAACTGCTCGCTGATCTGGTGCACCGAAACCAACAAGGCGGCGCTGATCGATCCGGGCGGCGATCTGGACAAGCTGAAGGCAGGCGTCGCCAAGGCCGGCGTGGAGCTGGAGAAGATCCTCATCACGCACGGCCATCTCGACCATTGCGGGCAGGCGGGCATGCTGGCGAAGGAACTGGGCCTGCCGATCGAAGGCCCGCACGAGGCGGACCGGTTCTGGATCAGCCGCCTCGACGAGGATGGCGCGCGCTTCCAGATGGAGGCGGCGAGCTTCGAGCCCGACCGCTGGCTGGAGGATGGCGACACCGTGACCGTCGGCAACCTGACGCTGGAGGTGATCCACTGCCCGGGGCACACGCCGGGCCACGTGATCTTCTTCAACCGTGACCGCAAGTTCGCGATCGTGGGCGACGTGCTGTTCCAGGGAAGCATCGGACGCACCGATTTTCCGATGAGCGATCACCAAAGCCTGATCGACGCGATTACGCAGAAGCTGTGGCCGCTGGGCGACGATGTCACCTTCATTCCCGGCCATGGCCCCACCAGCACCTTCGGGCAAGAGCGGCGGACCAACCCCTTCGTGGGCGATGCGGCGCTGGCATAGGGTGCTGATTTTCAGGCGATTCCAAACCCCGCCAGCGCGGCGAACACGCTCAGCCCCAGCAGCGTCAGCATCGTGACGCCGGTGCCGATCTGGCGCGGCAGCCCGGCGTTGTCGGCGTCCATTCCGATGCCGTGCAGTACTCTGCCCAGCACGAACAGGATCGACACGCCGTGCAGCCAGATCCCGCCGCGCCCCGCCAGTTCGATCACCACGATCAGCGCGAGCACGAAGGGCGCGGTCTCCACGAAATTGAGCTGCGCGCGCATCCGCCGGGCGAGCAGCATGTCGCCGCCGTCGCCATGGCCGACCCCGGCTTTCAACCTTGCCCGGCCGCTGCGCACCGCAAGCCACAGCGCCAGCAGGCCGAACATGGCCGCGCCCGTCAGCGATACCGGCAACTCGATTTCCATCATCGCACTTCCCCTCATTACCCGGTCGCAAGCAACGCACCCCTTGCGTCCAGGAGCAAAATCAGTATACCGCGCGCCTCTTCCGCCATTGACGGAGCGTTAGCGGGGCACGACTAAGCCGTTGTGCTGGCCCTACCCCTCGCTTAAGGGCGGTCCTTAAATATCGAATATTCAACGTAGGAACAGGTGCCGCCATGGCTGTCCCAAAAAGAAAAGTTTCGCCGCATCGCCGTGGCAATCGGCGCGCGCATGATTCGCTGAAGGTCGAAGCCTTCCACGAGTGCAACAATTGTGGCGAGCTCAAGCGCCCCCACAACCTGTGCCCGCACTGTGGCTTCTACAACGGCCGCGAAGTCGTAGCCGTCGGTTTCTGATCGCGTCCGCGCGATCAAGTTCGGAGATTGCAATGAGTCTGCCGCGTATCGCAGTTGACGCGATGGGCGGCGACGAGGGCGTGCGCGTAATGGTCGAGGGTGCCGCCCTCGCACGTCGCCGGCACGAGAATTTCAGTTTCCTTCTCATGGGCGATTCGGCGCGGATCGAACGCGCGCTGGAAAGTCATCCCGGCCTGGCCGGGGCTGCCGAGATTCGCCATTGCGAAGATGTGATCGCCGGCGAGGACAAGCCTTCGCAGGCGCTGCGCCGCTCCAAGGGTACCTCGATGGGCGAAGCGGTCGCCGCGGTAAAGCGCGGCGAAGCGGGCGCGGCTGTCAGCGCGGGCAATACCGGCGCGCTGATGGCGATCAGCAAGGTCGCGCTGCGCACCCTGCCGGGGATCGACCGGCCCGCACTCGCGGCGCTGCTGCCCACCCTGGAAGAGCAGGATGTCATCATGCTCGACCTTGGTGCCAATACCGAGTGCGATGCGCGCAATCTCGTCCAGTTCGCCATCATGGGCGCCGCCTATTCGCGGATCGTGACCGGCCGTCCGCGTCCGCGCGTGCGCCTGCTCAATATCGGCACCGAAGACATCAAGGGCACCGACGAGGTGCAGGAAGCCGCGCAGCACCTGCGCGCGACCAAAACGCTGGAACTGGAATTCGACGGCTTCGTGGAAGCCGACAAGATCAACCGCGGCGATGTCGACGTGGTGGTGACCGACGGTTTTTCCGGCAATATCGCGCTGAAGGCGATCGAGGGTTCGGCCCGCTTTGTGACGGACCTGCTGAAGACCGCGTTCCGCTCATCCTTCCGCTCCAAGGTCGGCTTCCTCGTCTCGCGTCCCGCGACCGAGCTGCTGCGCCATCATCTCGACCCCAACAACCATAACGGCGCAGTCTTCCTCGGCCTTAACGGCGTTGTGGTGAAGAGCCACGGAAGCGCCAATGCCAAGGGTGTGGCCCACGCCGTTGCGGTCGCCGCCCGGCTGCTGGAAGAAGACCTTACCGCGCGGATCGGTGAGGATCTGGGCGCGTTGGGCGACAGCCTGCTGGCGCATGGCAATGGTGCGTCCAGGAGCAGCGGCCCCAGCAAGATCGAGAGCGACGCCAAGTGATTCGCTCGGTGATTCGGGGCGCAGGCTCGGCCTTGCCGGAGCGCATCGTCACCAATGACGAACTGGCCGCACAGCTGGATACCAGCGACGAATGGATCGTGGAGCGGACCGGTATCCGCCAGCGCCATATCGCCGGCGAGGGGGAGACCACCAGCACGCTGGCGATCGAGGCGGCGCGCGCCGCGCTGGACGATGCGGGGATCGACGCGAGCGAGATCGACCTGATCGTGCTGGCCACGGCCACGCCGGACAACACATTCCCCGCCACCGCTACCAAGGTTCAGGCCGCGCTCGGCTGCAATGGCTGCCCCGCGTTCGATGTCGCCGCCGTATGTTCGGGCTTCCTCTATGCGATGAGCACCGCCGACGCGATGCTGGTCAGCGGGCAGGCGACGCGCGCGCTGGTGATCGGCGCGGAAACCTTCAGCCGCATCCTCGACTGGGAGGATCGTACCACCGCCGTCCTGTTCGGCGATGGCGCGGGCGCGATCGTGCTGGAAGCGCAGGACGGCGACGGCTCGCGCGGCATTCTGACCTCGCAATTGCATGCCGACGGCGCGCAGCACGACCTGCTCTATGTCGATGGCGGGCCCTCGACCACGCAGACCGTGGGCCACCTGCGGATGAAGGGGCGCGAGGTGTTCCGCCACGCGGTGGGCAACCTGGCACAGGTGCTGACCGACGTTGTCGCCAAGGCGGGGATCGAGATTTCCGACATAGACTGGGTGGTCCCGCACCAGGCCAATATCCGCATCCTCGAAGGGACGGCGAAGAAGCTGGGACTGCCGCCGGAAAAGGTAATCGTGACGGTGGATCGCCATGCCAACACCTCCGCCGCGTCGGTGCCGCTGGCTTTCGCTGCGGCACGCGCCGACGGGCGGATCAAGCAGGGCGATCTGGTGCTGTTCGAAGCGATGGGCGGCGGCTTCACCTGGGGCGCCAGCCTCGTGCGGATGTGACGCGAGAGCACCGTGTAAAAAAAGGTCTGTGCAATTGCCCTCCGACGTAACAATTGCTAACCGATAGAACATCTTGCAATGGGTCGCACTCGAACAACCACAAGAATCATAACAGGGGGTTCCAGTCCATGTCGCGTTCGGCGGGTACGCTGACCAGGGCCGATCTGGCCGAAACTATCAATCGCAAGCTCGGCTTCAGCCGGGTGGAATCGCTCGCGCTCGTCGAATCGGTGCTCGCGCATATGTGCGACGCGCTCAAAGACGGCGAGAACGTGAAGATTTCCGGCTTCGGCAGCTTCATCCTGCGCGACAAGAAGGAACGCATCGGCCGCAACCCCAAGACCGGGGTCGAAGTGCCGATTACGCCGCGCCGCGTGATGACCTTCCGCGCCAGCCAGACCCTGCGCGACCGGATCGCAAGCGGAAGCTGATATGATCCGGCCAGCATGACCCGTTGGAGCTTCGACGATGGAAAGGACGCGGATGCGCTTCGGACCATCGGCGAGCTTGGGCGGGCCCTTGGCCTCAAACCCCATGTCCTGCGCTACTGGGAAGAACAGTTCCCGATGCTCAAGCCGCTGAAGCGCAGTGGCGGCCGCCGGTATTACCGGGCCGAGGATGTGGCGCTGGTGCAGACCATCGACCGGCTGGTGAACGAGGAAGGCTACACCTTGAAAGGTGCGCGTGCAGCGATCGAGAAGGGGCGGGCAGGCATGAGCGAACCTGACGATGACGGACAGTCCGAAGCCCCGCGCGAAGGCATGCGGCGTTACCTGACCGCGAAGGACCTGCCCGACCGGGACGATCCCCGGGACCGTGCAGCGCACCAGATATCGGCCGAAGGTGGCGCGGCGCGCGCCGACGGGTCCTTCGGGACGTCCACCAGCTTGCGCGGAGAATCCGATCTGCGCATGGATGTCGTGCGCAAGCTGAAGGATATCCGCGCCGCTCTGGCCGAGGCTGTCGGGGACTAGTCCCCCGCTAGGACCATCCCCACGAAAAACGCGTCGACCGCTGCGGCAAAGGATGCGTCATCGCGGCGCTCCGGCACCTCGTCCACACGCTGCAACTCATCGGTGATGAGCGCTTCGAGTCGCGCCGATCTGTGTGTCGGGGCCTTTTCGCGTGCCTGCGCCTTTGTTTCGATCAGCTCCTCGATCGTGCGGATCAGCTCCGCGTCAAGGGCGGTCGCCGCCATCAGATCCTGCAATCGCATGGGTGGCCGCCGATCGGGATCGAGCCGGAGCGCGCGGATGCACAGGGCGGGCCGAAGTGCATAGAAATAGGCTTTGGCTGGGACCGTCAGTTCGTCCTCAAGCCAGCGGTGGACCTGATTTGCGCCCAGATTCGCGTAGTGCAGGGCATAACCGTGCGGATTGAAGAAGCGATCCACCAGCGCTCTCAATTCGCCGATTACGGGTGCTTCGGGCAGGTAGCGGATCGGCGAATCGAGCCATTCCGAGACCACCGCATTATGCTTCAGCAACAGGCCCAGCGTCTTCGAAATATCCCAGCCATTCACATCGAAATCGTCGAGGATCGGCCGCTCCACGACGTCGCGCTTCGGCTGGAGGGAAAGATATTCCGGTGCGGTGCGACGATAGATGAAGCGCACATCATAGTCGCTGTTGGGTGACGGAAATCCCCACGCGCGCGAACCCGATTCGATGGCGAGCAGGTAGGTGATGCCCTCTTCGCGCCGGATGGTTTCCAGCCGCCGGGCGATCTCGGCCCGGGCGCTCGCCTCTATCGTCATCGTAAGCGCTACTCTGCCGCCAGCAGTTCGGCGGCCTGCAGGTCCACGCTGACCAGGCGGCTGACGCCCTGCTCGATCATGGTGACGCCGAACAGGCGGTGCATCCGGCTCATCGTCACGGCATTATGGGTGACGATCAGATAGCGGGTGGTGGTCTGTTGGGTCATCGCCTCGAGCAGGTCGCAGAAGCGGTCGATATTCGCATCGTCCAACGGTGCATCGACCTCGTCCAGCACGCAGATCGGCGCCGGATTGGTCAGGAACAGCGCGAAGGTGAGCGCGATGGCCGTAAGCGCCTGCTCCCCGCCCGACAGCAGCGTGAGCGATTGCAGCCGTTTGCCCGGCGGCTGGGCGTAGATCTCCAGCCCGGCCTCCAGCACATCGTCGCTGTCGATCAGCGCGAGGTGGGCGCTGCCGCCCTCGAACAGACGCGCGAACAGTTTCTGGAAATGGGCGTCGACCTGCTCGAACGCCGCCTTCAGCCGCTCTCGCCCCTCTCGGTTCAACTGTCCGATCGAGCCGCGCAGGCGGTGCACGGCTTCGGTCAGCTCCTCGCGCTCGGCGGCGGTGGAACCGTGCTCTTCCTCGATCCTGGCCAGCTCGTCCGCCGCGACCAGGTTGACCGGGCCGATTCGTTCGCGCGAGGCGGTCAACCTGTCGAGCGCTTCGGCTTCGGCATCGCGGTTCGACACATCCTCTTCGGCGAAACCGAAAGCTGCGGGCAGCAGCGGCGGCGGCTTGTGGAACCGCTCGCCAGAAACGCGCGCCATTTCCGCGCGGCGGGAATCCTCGTTCTCGGCCTGGTTGGCGAGCTGCGCGCGCCGCTCGCGCGCTTCGGAGAGGGCTTCGTTGGCACCGCGCTGCGCTGCATCCGCCGCATCGGCGGTCGCCTGCGCGGTGTCGAGCGTTTCCTGCAGGGCTGCAAGGCGCGCAGCGGTTTCCTTATGGCTGGTGCGCGCTGCTTCTATATCGGCCAGCAGCCGATCGGGCAGATCGCCGATTTCTTCGCGCGCACTGTCTATCTCGGTCACGCGCCCGTCCATGTCGGCGAGACGCCGCGCGGCTTCGTCCGCCCGGCGATCCCAGTGCGATCGGTCCGCCTTGTGCGCCGAGACACGCTCGCGCGCCACCGCCAGCGCCTGTTCCTGCGCCGCACGTGCAGCCGTGGCCGCGCTCAGCCGACCGCGTGCGGTCTCGTGCGCCTCGCGGGCCGCATCGCGCCGACCGGCGAGCGCTTCGGGATCGGTCAGCTCTGCCAGCTTCCCCTGCGCGGCTTCCAGTTCACGCTCTGCCGTCGCGCGCTGATCCGCGAGGTCCTGCCGCGCTTCTTCGAGCTGGCGTGCCTTGTCGGCATGGCTGGCCAGCGCGGCCTCGGCCCGGTCGAGCGCGCGCAGGGCCTCGCGCTCGGCTTGCGCCGCCCCCTCGCTCTCGCTTTCGGCGCGGGAGAAATCGGCCTGTCTTGCATCCAGCTCTTCGCGCGCCTTGGCAGAGCGCCTTTCGGCATCCGCCACGGCCTGCTGCAGGGCGGGTAGCTGCTCGGCCAGAGCGGCAAGCCGGTTGGCGGCTTCGAGCCTTGCCGCCTCCGCGCCGCCTTCGCCGCGCACCACCAGCCCGTCCCACCGGCGCAGCGCACCCTTCATGGTCACGAGCCAGGTTCCCGGTTCCAGCGCGCGGCCATCATCCGCCTGTGCCACTTCTACCCGCGCGAGGCGTGCCCGCAGCTCCTCCGGGCAGTCGGGCACATGATCGAGCAGGGCATGCTCCACCGGATCGGGTTGCGGCGCGCCGGTCCAGAAGCGGCCATCCTGCGCATCGGGCATCAGGCCGAGCGGACTGCGCCCGTCGCGCCCCAGCACGGCGGCCAGCGGGGCTTCATATCCGGGCTCCGCACGAACCTTGTCGAGCGCCACCGGCAGCCCGGCCTTGGCCGCGCGCGCCTTGTCCCGATGGGCGCGATCCTTCTCCAGCGCGGCATGCTCGCGCTCCACGCCCGAAAGCTCGGCCCGTGCGCCCGCGAGGGCTTCCTGCGCCTGCTCCAGTTCGCTCCGTGCCGCATCGCGCGCTGCGCGCAGATCGACGATCCGTGCGGCAAGTTCTTCGCGGCGCTCACCTGCCTGTGCGGCATCGTGCTTCGCCGCCTCGAGAGCCTTTGCCGGATCGTCCTCGCTCGCCCGCGCGCGCTGCGCCTCGTCGAGCCGTTCCGCCTCCCTGGCCAGGCTGGCGACCCGTCGCTCGGCCTGCTCCACCGCTGCGCGCGCCACGCGCCATTCGGCGTCGAGCGCGGCGAAATCCGCGTTGGCGCGGGCAAGGTCCAGCTCTGCCGCGCGTTCCGCCTGCTCTGCCCGTTCGGCATCCGCGATCACCTGCGGAAGCGCTTCTTCGGCCTGCGCACGGGCCTGCTCGCTCGCCGCAAGTTCGGCTTCCAGACGCTTGAGCGCATCGGCGGCATCGCGCCCGGTGCGTCCGTAATCCTCCCGGTCCTGCTCCAGCCGCTCGGCCTGCCGGTCGAGATCGGCGAGCCGGGCGAGCGCGGCGTCGCGTTCCTTCTCCAGGCTGGCTAGACGCTGTTCCTGCGCGCCCGCATCGGTGCGCGCGGCGACCAGCGCATCGCGCGCATCGGCAAGCGTTTCCGCTGCCTCGCGCTGGGCGGCTTCGGCTTCCCCAGCGCGGGCCTTGGCGGCAGCGACCGCGCTTTCCGCCTCGCCCGCAGCCTTGCGCGCGGCCTCTGCGCTGGCGGCCGCATCGCGCCACCGGGCAAAGACCAGCCGCGCCTCGGCCACGCCGATCTCGTCTGTCAGCTTCGAATAGCGCTCCGCCTGCCTGGCCTGGCGGCGCAGGCTGGCGATCTGGCTGTCGAGGCCGGCCAGCAGGTCTTCCAGCCGTTCGAGGTTCTTCTCGGTCGAGCGCAGCTTGCTCTCGGCATCCTTGCGGCGCACGTGCAGCCCCGCAATCCCCGCTGCCTCTTCCAGCATCTGCCGTCGCTCGGCAGGCTTGGCCGCGATCATGTGCGCGATCTTGCCCTGGCTGACCAGCGCGGGGGAGTGCGCGCCGGTCGCGGCATCGGCGAAGGCCAGCGCAACATCCTTCGCGCGAACATCATTGCCGTTGACGCGGTAGGCGCTGCCCGCGCCGCGTTCGATCCGGCGCACGACTTCCAGCTCGTCTCCGCTGTCGTCCGAACCGGTCAACACCACTTCGGCGAACTGGCGCGGCGGGCGCTGTTCGGTGCCCGCGAAGATCACATCTTCCATCCCGCCCGAGCGCATCGACTTGGCGGAGGTTTCCCCCATCACCCAGCGGATCGCTTCGAGCAGGTTGGACTTGCCGCAACCATTGGGGCCGACCACGCCGGTCAGCCCCGGTTCGATGCGCAGTTCGGCGGGCTCGACGAAGCTCTTGAAGCCGGAAAGACGAAGTCGCCGTATCTCCATCGAGGCGCCTTAGTTGGCCATTACTCTTCGCGGGCGCCCGCGCGCTGCAAGGCCGCCTCGACCTGCGGCCAGGTGGGGCCGGGGTCCAGCGCCAGTTCGGTGCCGTTGAGCAGGAACGTCGGCGTGCCCCGGATATCGTCCTGCGTGCCGTAGGACTGGGAGGCCTCGGCGATTTCGGTCAACCGCTCCGCATCGGCAAGACAGGTGCGCGCCTGATCGCGGCTGATCCCGCGTGCGGCGAAGAAATCGAGCAGGCCTGCGGTTTCCGCAAAGGCGACGAAGCGTTGGTCTTCGGGCAGCGAAAGCGCCTGGTCGAGCTGCTGCGCGCGTTCCTGAACCGGCGGAAGCAGCGTCTGCAGGTTGGCCCAGACCTGATCGGCCAGCGGCACGGCCTGCGAGGGTTCGCCACAGTCGATCAGACGCGTGAGCGCGAGGTCGATCGGGCCGTGAATTGCGAAACTGCGGAATTCGAAGCTGACGCGTCCGCTGTCGACATATTCGTTCATCAACGCCTCGCTCGCCTGCATGGAGAACTGCGCGCAGCCCGGGCAGGTGAGCGATCCGTATTCGAGCAGCTTGATCGGCGCATCGGGATTGCCGACCAGATAGCCGTTGCGATCGGTGATCTGCGCCACTTCGGACCATTCCTGCCCGTCGGGCGCGGCGACTTCGGCGGCCGGCTCCCCGTTGAGCGCGGCTTCGCCTCCGTCGCCCGATCCGCAGGCGGCGAGCGCCAGGGCAAGCGGCAGGGCCACGGCGGTGAGGGCAAAGCGCCCGGTGTTGGTGCGTAGGGTCATCGGACGGTCCTTTTTCGAGCCGATTGGGAAGGATAGGCGCGCTGGCCAGCGATTCGGAAGGGGCGGCGACGGGTTCTCCACCGGCACTCTACACGCTTATTCGGATGGAGCGGCAGGCAGGGGCGAGGCAAGCACCTGGCTCAGCCTTTCCCACCCATGCACGTTTTCGAGCATCTGCCCGTTGACCGCGAAGCTGGGCGTCGGGATCGGGCCGTATTTCTCCACGTCCTGCGCGATGGCGCTCTCGATTGCGTTGGCCAGTGCCTGATCGGCGAGGCACTGATCGAGTTCGGAGCGCGAATAGCCCCGCTGTTCGAGGATCGCATACAGGTTGAGGTCGCTCGCCACGGCGCGGCGGCGGGCGGCCAGGTCGCCATTGGTCCAGCGGTCCGTCTGGCTCTTGGTGGCCATCCGGCGAAGCGCGTTGAACTGAGGCTGCGCGGCCATCAGCGCGGCATGGTTGCGCGGGAATTTCTCGGGCGCACCGCAGAACGCCAGCATCGTGGCGGTCATGTCGATAATGTTCGCCGCCACATGGCGGTATTCGAACCGCAGGTCGCCCGGCTGGACATAGCCGACCTTCAGGATCTCTTCGCCCTGCATGGTGAAGTCGCGGCAATGCGGGCAGGTGTAGCTGATATACTCCGTCACCGTGACGGGCGCATCGGGGTTGCCGACGAGGTGCGACACGGGGGTGCGCTCCACCGTGCCCAGCCAGTTCTGCGTTGCGGCCATGCTCGCCAGCCCGGCAATCAGCACCATCAGGCCTGCGACGATCCGTTTCACTCCTGCGATCCTTCCGTGTCGTTACCCATCGTGCGGGCCAGCCCTTCCAGCACCGCGCGCAGTTCGGGGTCGCCGATATCGCGCAAACTGTCGCCCAGTTCCATGGGAATCGGCTTGAGTTCGGGCGGGCGGGCGCCTTTTTCGGCCTCTACATCGCGTTGCTGAACCGCACCTTGCCGCATCTTCACCTTGGCGACGGCGCGATAGCCGAAGAAGCGGTTCACCCGTTCGATAATCTCGGGGATCACGTGCTGGATGATCGGCGCATGCGCGGGCGCGACCACCATCTGCAGGATTCCCTCGGATCGCTCGCCGGGTGGGAAGCGGATCGCCTCGGGCGCGCAGACCTTCGCATGTTCGGGGCCGACGATCTCCGGCCAGCGGGTGACGACCGAACTTTGGACGAAGCCGTACCGGCGGAAGGCCGTCCGCCCGACCTGCGGCATCAGATCGCCCACCGCCTTCGGCCCGCCGCCGCGTGGCCGCTCGAACGGGCGGACGTTGCCTTTCGCCGAGCCTCTGCCGGTGCGCTTTTTCGTGGTGGGCGATTTGGGAGGAGGGGTGCGTTCCATTGGAAGGGAGAGAATGCCATAGCCCGCGCGTGACCGCCACCCGCCCCGACGCACTGATTCCGGCAAAACTTCTCGCCTGGTACGACACGCATGCGCGCGCGCTGCCGTGGCGCGCCCTGCCGGGCCAACCGCCGCCCGATCCCTACAGGGTGTGGCTGTCCGAAATCATGCTTCAGCAAACGACCGTGGCGGCGGTGAAGCCTTACTTCGCGGCATTCACCCACCGGTGGCCGCATGTCGAGGCGCTGGCGGCGGCTCCCGAGGAGGACGTGCTCGCCGCGTGGGCTGGGCTGGGCTATTATTCGCGTGCGCGCAATCTGGTGAAGGCGGCGCGCGCGGTCGCCGATCTGGGCGGTTTTCCGGATACCGAAGAGGGGCTTCGCAAGCTGCCGGGCGTGGGCGACTACACTGCCGCTGCCATCGCTGCGATTGCCTTCGGGCGGCGTGCCGTGGTGGTCGATGCGAATGTCGAGCGGGTGGTGGCGCGGCTGTTCGCAATCGAGCAGCCGCTGCCCGCTGCGCGCAAGGCGATCCGCGCGGCAGCGGACACGATCACTCCGGAAGAGCGCGCGGGAGACTTCGCGCAGGCGATGATGGATCTGGGCAGCCGCATCTGCACGCCGCGCAAGCCGAACTGCGATGCCTGCCCGCTGGCGGGAGCGTGCGCCGCGCGCGGGAACGATCCCGAACGCCTGCCGGCCAAGGCGCCGAAAAAGGCCAAGCCCGTGCGACAGGGGTGCGCCTACTGGATGGAGCGGGAAGGACACGTCTGGCTGGTGCAGCGCCCACCCGAAGGCATGCTGGGCGGGATGCGCGCGCTGCCCGACGATGGCTGGTCGGCCAGGGCCGACGGGGCGGGCGTGGCGCCGATGCGGGGAGAATGGGCCGATACAGGGGCGGTCCGCCACACCTTCACGCATTTCACCATCGAACTGACGGTGCTGCGTCTGGATGGTGCGGATGCAGACCCACCCGGAGATGGCGTCTGGTGGCCGCTGGCAAAGCTGCCGGAAGCGGGCCTTCCGACCCTGTTCGCCAAGGCGGCTCGGCTCGCCGGGGGGGCGCGGGAGCGCTTGCTCTAGGCGGCCTTTTTTTCAGGCGATCAGAGGATGCCGCCGCCCAGCACCAGCCGGATGATCGAGATGATCATGATGATGATGCAGAAGGTCCGCCCGCTGGTGCTGGAGGACAGGAAGCCCAGGATCGTCCCGATGACGAGGAAGGGCAGGGCGATCCAGTTGAGGATCCCGATAAAGGGGATCAGCCCGAGGATCACGATAACGAGGCCGACGAGGCCGAACAGCCAGGAGAGAATATTGAGCATGTGTCTTATATGTCTAAGGCACCGGCTTCTGGCAAGATGGTAAATGAACCCTGAAGCGCCGCGCCTTGGACGGCCAACAGGATGGCCGGACCAATTGCCTCATTGACGGCTCACGATGGCGCTTTAGTTTCCAAGCGCAACCGAACCGGAAGAGAGACCTGATGGCATATACCCAATTCGACGAGGGCGGGTTCTCTCGCCGCAGCATCCTCAAGGGCGGAGCACTGGTCGCGGGCGGCGGCATGCTTGCCACGCTGCCCTTCGGCAGCGCGCTGCTGGCGCACGACGTCAGCGAGGCCTGGCCGCGCGTGGCCGCCGAGATCGAGAGCTATCTCGCCGAAAAGAAGGTCGCCAACATGATCGCCACCTTCGGGTGGAAGCAGGAAGACCACGCCCACACCGTGGGCGGCGGAACGCTGGCGATGGGCGGCACCACCCAGGCCGACATCGACTCGCTCTACCGCATCTATTCGATGACCAAGCCGATCACCGGCATGCTGGCGATGCAGCTGATTTCGGAAGGCAGGATGGGGCTCGACCAACCGCTGTCGGACATTCTGCCCGCCTTTGCGAACATGCAGGTGCAGAAGGAATATGACGGTGCGATCACCGAGGATAATCTGGAGCCCGCCAGCAATCCGATCACCATCCGCCATCTGCTGACGCACACAGCGGGCCTCGGGTATCAGATCGTCCAGCAGGGCCCGATAAAGGACGAATACGACCGGCTGGGCCTCGTCGCGGGACAGGTCAGCCGCGTGCCGATCCCCGGCATGGGAATGGCGCAGACCGCGCAGAGCCTGGAGCTGTTCGCCGATCGGCTGGCCACCGTGCCGCTGGTCTACCAGCCGGGCACCCGGTGGTCCTACTCGGTCGGCCTCGACCTGATGGGCCGCGTGATCGAAGTGGTCGAAGGCAAGCCGTTCGACCAGGTGATGCAGGAGAGGATTCTCGGCCCGACGGGAATGACGAGCACCTTCTTCACCGTGCCGCAAAGCGAGGTCGGGCGGTTCACCACCAATTATGCCGTGTTCGGCGGAAAGGTGATCCCGATCGATCCGGCGGCGTCCTCCATCTATCTCGACAAGCCTGCGTTCCCCTTCGGCGGCGCCGGGCTGGTTTCCTCCCCGCGCGATTACGACCGGTTCCTGCGCATGCTGCTGGGCAAGGGCATGATCGACGGCACCCGCGTGCTGAGCGAAGGTGCGGTCATGGTCGGCACGTCGAACATCCTGCCGGACACGGTGGACCTGACCGGCAGCTGGACCGAAGGGCAGGGCTATGGCGCGGGCGGGCGCGTGGTCGGCTGCAGCTACGGCTGGGGCGGCGCGGCTGGCACTGCCGCGATGGTCGATTTCAAGCGCGGCCTGCGCGCGCAGCTGTTCACCCAATACATGCCGAGCGAGGCCTACCCGATCCAGGGCAAGTTCTCCGAACTGGTCGAAGCCGATCTCGCCGCGCACTACGGTGTCTGAGGCGTCTGCCACAGCCAGGCCGATCGCGTTTTCCGGTTCCCCGCTCGATCGGGCGGACAATCTGCGCGCGGACCCCGATGGGCTTGCCGCGCGGATGGACTGGAAAGCGCGGCTGCTGCTGCTCGACGGGCTGAACCCTTCCATGGATGAAGCCGGGCGGCTGTCGTGGGGCACGCTGGCCGACGCGCCCGAGGATGCGGAGCTGGTGTTCCTGGGCCTCGATCGGTCGGATGGGGGAGAGAAGGCCTGCTTCGCCTGCGTCCCGAGCGAAGGCGATGCCCGCCCGCGCATGGCGAACCCGCAGCTATGGTCGCTGATGACCGCGCTCGCGCCGGACCAGCTGGCGCTGTACGGCGGCGCGCGCAGCCTGGTGGATTGGCACGCCCGGCACCGCTTCTGCGCGCAATGCGGTGGCACGACCAGGGTCGCCAAGGGCGGCTGGCAACGCACCTGCGAGGCTTGCGGCGCGGACCATTTCCCGCGCACTGACCCGGTCACCATCATGCTGGTGGAGCATGGCGGCAAGTTGCTGCTGGGCCGTGGGCTCGGCTGGCCCGAGGGACGCTTTTCCGCGCTCGCCGGCTTCGTCGAGCCGGGTGAGACGATCGAGGAAGGCGTGGCGCGCGAAGTGCTGGAGGAAGTGGGCGTCGTGGTGCGCGATGTCCGCTACATCCTCAGCCAGCCCTGGCCCTTCCCCAGCCAGCTGATGATCGGCTGCATCGGCCAGGCCGAAGGGACGGAAATCACGCTGGACGAGACCGAGATGGCAGAGGCGCACTGGTTCACGCGCGAGGATGTGATCGCCTCGCTCGAAGCGAGGGACGACGCGCCGATGGTCTCGCCCCCGCCGCACACCATCGCGCATCAGCTGTTCCGCTGGTGGATCGCGCAATGACGCAGACGCTCACCATAGACATCTGGTCGGATGTGATGTGCCCGTGGTGCCTCGTGGGCTGGGGCAACCTACGTAAGGCGCTCGACACGCTGCAAGGCGAGATCGAGGCGGACATCCGCTGGCACGCCTTCGAGCTGAACCCCGACATGCCACAGGACGGCGAGGAGCGCACCGCGCATATCGCGCGCAAGTACGGCCGGACGCTGGAACAATCGCGCGGCGTTCAGGACCAGATGCGCGAAGCGGCGCGGGCGGCGGGCGTCTCGCTCGACTATGAGCGTGGCGAACCCGCGCCCGATGCAATGATGTGGAACACGCTGGCGGCGCACAAACTGCTCGCCTGGGCGCTGGAAACCTACGGGCCAGGGAAGCAGACCGAGCTGAAGCTCGCGCTGTTTGCTGCTCATTTCAACGCCCGCCGCCGGATCGGTGAGCATGAGGTGCTGCTGGATATCGCCGAAGAGAACGGGCTGGACCGGGCGGGAGCGCAGGCCGCGCTGGAAGATGCGGATTACACCCACAAGGTCCGCGCCGAAGAGCGCGCCGCGTTCGAGATGAACATCACCGGCGTGCCCGCGATGATCGTGGCGGAGAAATTCATGATCCCCGGCGCGCAGCCCGCCGAAGCTTATGTCAACGCGCTGCGCCGGGTCGCGCAGAAGGTTGCGTAATGACGAAACTCGCGGCGGTCCTGCTCTGCTGGCTCGGACTGCTGGCCGCCGTGCCGGCTGCCGCCAGCGAGGAGCCACGCGATTTCATCTATACCGGCGATCTTGCGGAGAATGTCGACCTGCTCGACCGGCGCGACATCGAAGGCGCGCAGGTGATCTACACCTGGCGGATGCTGGAACCGGAAAAGGGCGTGTACGATTTCAGTGCGATCGAGGCCGACCTCGCGCTCACCGATGCGCGCGGAAAGCAGCTCTTCGCGCAGATCCAGGACCGGTTCTTCCTGCCGACCGCGCGCAACGTGCCGCAATACCTCCTCGACGATCCCGAGTATGGCGGCGGGCTCGCGCGGCAATACGACAACCCGGGCGAGGGCGAGCCGGAGGGGCAGGGGTGGACCGCGATGCACTGGAACCCGGCGGTGCGCGCGCGCTTCCAGGCGCTACTCGCAGCGCTGGGCGAGCGGTTCGACGGACGGCTGTTCGGCGTGAACCTGCCCGAAAGCTCCTTCGATCCGCTGGCTGAGGAGGGCGACGCGAACGGCTTCACCTGCGATGCCTATTTCGACGCCACGCTCGACAACATGCGCGCCGCGCGCGCGGCGTTCGACGAGACGCACATGGTCCAGTACCTCAACTTCTGGCCGTGCGAGTGGAACAACGACCATCGCTACATGGAGCGGGCCTTCGCGCTCGCCGTGGAGCAGGGGATCGGTGCTGGCGGACCCGATATCGTCCCGCACAAGCGCGCGCAGATGAAGAACAGCTATCCCTTCTTCAACCGCCACAAGGATGCGCTGCCGCTGGTCGCGATGGCGATCCAGGAGCCGACGCTGACCTACACGAATCCCGAGACGGGCGAGAAATTCACCCGCGCGGAGTTCGTCGCCTTCGCGCGCGATTACCTGGGCGTCGACGTGATCTTCTGGAGCATCGAGGCACCCTGGCTCGCGGCGGAGTAGCAGCGGCCCACAAAAAACCCCGCCGGATGGGGCGGGGTTCCTCGTATTTCTGGCAATCGCGTTGGGGCGATCAGCCTTCGGCCTGTTCTTTCTTGAGGCGGGCCAGGGTCTGGTCGACGCGCGCCTGAAGCGTCTCGCTGGTCTGCAGCGCGGCGCCGATGGTGTTGAAGCGCTGCGGCGTCATCTGCGCCTGCGAAAGAACCTGCATCGCGGCCTTTTCCTTCTCCGCGCCCGCGATTTCCTCGCTGCGCTGGATCTGGCCGATCATCGATGCGGCAATGACGAAGTTTTCCAGCTCGGCGTCGGAAACCGGCGCCATCTGCTGCGCGGACGGTGCCTGGGCTTCCTGGGCCACTGCGGGCTGGGAAAGGGCGGCGAGCGATGCAGCCGCGAGCGCGGCATATGCGAGTTTCATGGGTGTCTCCCGTTCGGATGAATCGATACGGGCGCGCACCTCATGATCGCACCGCGCCACTTCAACCATAGCGCGCTGGGCCGTGAATGAGTTTGGACGAGTGGGGCGCGGCCCGAAGGTTCGGGCGCGCCCCGCGCCGGCATTAGGAAGCCTGTTCGCCCTTCTTGATGGCGCGCATGGTCTTCTCGCCCTTGCGCGCATCCTGCTCCGGATTGTCCGAGCCGACGGCCGGTTCGCGATTGTCCGGGTCGGTCGCGCGGTTGAGTTCGTCGCGCGCCCCGACGCGGCGGTTCACATCGCCATCGGCGCGGCCCTGCTGGTCGGGCGTGGGGTTTTCGGTGATCTTGTCGATCAGGTCGTTGTCGGGGTGACGCGATTGGCGTTCTGGCATGTAATTTCTCCTTTCCCCGTCAACGGTTAGGGGCGCAGGAGCGTTCCAAATCAGATCAGCCCCAGCTTCTGCAGCCTGGTGGCGAGCGCGCCCGGCAGCACGTCGCCCACTTCCTCGCCCTCGCCAAGGTCGCGCGGCGGCTCGCCCTTGAGGTAGCGCCAGCCCTGGTGCGCGCGCTTGGGCTGCGGATAGACCGGGATCAGCCGCGGTTCGAGATCGATCGACCAGCGGCCGTTGTCGGTCTCGCTGAAACCCAGGATTTCGCTGCGCGCGACCAGGTTGTGCTGGTGAATCCAGAACAGCGAGCCGCCGATGCACTCCTCCCACCGCGTGGGGCGATAGCGGGTGGTGAGGTTGGGGCTGCGCCGGTTCGCGTACCAGCTTTCGAGGTCGGCAAAGCTCTGCGCGCCGAACGCGATCTTGGTCAGGTTGAGCGGCATGGGGACGAGGTAGGTGCGGGATAGGGGCGGGGCAAGCCGGGTGCGTGAACGGCGGTCAGCCCTGTGCCTGTCCCATCGAGAAGGTGAAATACGTCCCATCGGTGTCCGACTTGACGCAGAGCGTCCCGCCATGCGCTTTGGCGATCTCGGACGATATGAAGAGCCCCAGCCCCAGTCCTTCCTGCGAGGGTCGGGCTTCTTCCCTCACGAAAGGTTCGAACAGACCTTTGCGAACCGCATCGGGGATAGGTTCACCCGCATTGCCGACGCAGATTTCCAGATAGTCCCCGCCGCCGCGCGCGCGGAGCGTCACCGGCGCATTGGCATCGCCGTGAGTGACGGCATTGGCCAGCAGGTTGGAGGTAAGCTGACTGATCCTGCCCTTGTCGCAGCGAACCGGATTGTCGATTGCGATGTCGGGTTGGAACCGCGCTTCGGGATGGGCAACCGCGATCTCTTGCAGGACGTCTGCCAGCGTTCCCCCAAGATCGGCGCTCTCTTCGATGTCGAGCGAGAGCCCGCTTCCGAGCCGGGATCGTGCGAAGTCCATCAGATCGTCGATCATGTCGAACATGCGCTTGATGGACTTTTCGCTCTCCGCGATAATGACCGTTCCGCGATCGCTGAGCTCCTCGCGCTCCAGCATCCTCACGCCGGCGCGCAGCGCCGCGAGCGGATTGCGCAGATCGTGGCCGAGCACCGCGATGAACTGTTCGCGAAGCTGCGCCTGCTCGCGACTTGTGTCGAGCGAGGATTTGTTCTGCTTGTCGGTCTCGATGTTGCGCGCGGTGCAATAATAGATGCCGCCATCCGGAATCGCGTTCCACGACAGCCAGACGTAGCTTCCGTCCTTGTGGCGAAACCTGTTCTCGAAATGGAGCGCCGGCTTGCCGCCTTGCATCTCTTCGAAGGCCGCGATCGACGCTTCCATATCGTCGGGGTGCAGCAAATCCGTAAACCTGCGGCTTTCCACCTCTTCGGGCGTCCACCCCAAGACCGTACGCCATGCCGGATTGGTATGCTGAAAGATCCCGGTATCGTCGAGAATGCCGAACAGGTCGGGCGCTAGGTCCCAGATCCTCTCGGGCCGGGCATCTATTTGCGAACTTGCGATAACTTCATCCCTTCGAGGGGCACCAATGCCACAACTGAGGTCCGGAGTCATCGCAACGTAGATTAGTTCCGATGCGCCGCCTCACTTATCGATTATCCAGCTTCCCAGATCGGCAAAAGGCGGTGCGCCGAACGCGATCGTCGTCAGGTTAAGCAGCATGGGCGTGAGCTAGGTAATATCCTCGTCATTGCGAGCGTAGCGAAGCAATCCAGGTTGGCACGCGCCGACTCTGGATCGCCGCGTCGCCTGCGGCTCCTCGCAATGACAGCCTAGGGGCGATCCAAAGGCACCTGGCACTCCCGATCATCGGAGTTCTCGCAATGCCTCTGCCAAGCGTCGCAGGCGCCGCTGCTATTGCCGAGGTCCTCGCACACATGCTTGTCGCAGATTGCCTCGTCCGAGCAGTAACTTCGCTCGAAGAAGTCACTGTTCGCTTGTTCACCCCACCAACCCGCTCGCCACCGCCAGGCCAAGGAACGCGAAGAAGCCCATTGAGTCGGTCACCATCGTCACGAACACGGACGAAGCTACCGCAGGGTCCTGCTTGGCGCGTTCGAACAGCACCGGAACCAGCACGCCCGCCAGACCTGCCGTGATCACATTGATGACCATCGCCAGCGCAATGACTCCGCCCAGTTTCAAGTCGAACACGATGGCGGTTGCGATGCCGACCAGCACCGCGATGGTCACGCCGTTGAGGATCGCGACGCGCAGTTCGCGCAGCAGGATCTTGCCCGTGTTGGCCTTGGTCAGCTGGTTGGTGGCGATGGCGCGGACGGTCACCGCCATGGTCTGCGTGCCCGCATTCCCGCCGATGCTGGCGACGATCGGCATCAGGATGGCGAGCGCCACCAGCTTCTCGATCGCGGCGCCGAAGGCCGCGATGATCAGCGACGCGACCAGCGCGGTGCCGAGGTTGGCGACCAGCCAGCGCACGCGGCTGGAGTAAGCCTCGCGGATCGGCTCGTTGATGTCGCCGTCGCCCGCGCCCGAGAGCAGCAGCGCATCCTCGCCCGCTTCCTCGGAGATGATGTGGACCACGTCGTCGACCGTCATCTGGCCGACCAGCCGCCCGGTCCCGTCAATCACTGCGGCGGAGATCAGCGCGTATTTCTGGAACATCAGCGCGACCTCTTCCTGGTCCATCAGAACGGGAATCACGGTCTGGTCGCGCTTCATCACGTCGGTCAGCGCGATTGTGCGCGGCGTGGTGAGTATCCAGCTGAGCGCGCAGGTGCCGACCGGGTGGTGTGCCTCGTCCACCACGAAGACTTCGAAGAAATCGCCCAGCAGGGTGCCGTGGATGCGCAGGTAATCGATCAGGTCGCCGACGGTGAAATGTTCGGGCACCGCCACGAACTCGCGGCTCATCAGGCGGCCGGCGGTCTCCTCGGGGAAGGACAGCGCGCTTTCGATCGCGGCGCGGCCTTCCGCCTCCATTTCGGCGAGGACCGCTTCGCGCTCCTCCGCGTCCATGTCCTCGATCATCTGGACCGCGTCGTCGGTTTCCAGCTGCTCGGCGATCAGGGCCACCGCCTCTGCGGGCAGCCCCTCCATCATTTCCTCGCGGACCCAGTCGTTCAGCTCGGCGACGACTTCGCCGGTCATCAGGTCGCTGATCGCGATGGTCAGCAGGCCGCGCTCGTCATTGTCGAGCAGTTCGAGCAGGTCGGCGACGTCGGCGGGGTGGAGCGGTTCGACCAGCTCGTATACCTCGCCGCGCCGGTCTTCCTCCAGCGCAAGGCGCACGGCGCGCACATATTCGGGCTTGAGCCGGTTTTCCTCGTCGTGCCGGGCGTCGTCCACCCGGTCGTCCGGGCGGCCGCCTTCGTGCGCGCCGTCCTGCGCGTTATCCTCGATCACCTCTGCGGTGTCTGTCGTTTCGTCGAGGAGAGGATCGGCGGCCATGCCTTCCGGCCCCTAAGGCGATGGCCCGCAAAAGCAAGTCGGGGCGTCACCGACCCGGCCCTGACCCGGGTCCAGCTCGGCCTGCAACTCGACAGGGCGCTGTGCGGCGTCTAGCGAACGGGCCAACGCAAATTCTCAAGGAGATTCCCATGGCGGAAAAACTGACCTTCACCCTCGACACCGGCGATGGCGAGAACAAGGACGTGGTGATCAAGCTGCGCCCCGATCTGGCGCCCGGCCACGTGGAGCGGATTACCGAGCTGACCAAGGACGGCTTCTACGACGGGGTCGTGTTCCACCGCGTGATCCCCGGCTTCATGGCGCAGGGCGGCGACCCGACCGGCACCGGCATGGGCGGCAGCGAGAAGCCCGACCTGAAGGCGGAGTTCAACTCCGAACCGCACACCCGCGGCACCTGCTCGATGGCGCGCACGCAGGTTCCCGACAGCGCGAACAGCCAGTTCTTCATCTGCTTCGACGACGCCGAATTCCTCGATGGCCAGTACACCGTCTGGGGCCAGGTCGAGAGCGGAATGGAACACGTGGACGCACTGCCCAAGGGTGAACCGCCCGCAAACCCGGGCAAGATCGTGAAGGCGACGGTCGGCTGACCCAATCGATCAACCGCTCGTGCTGAGCTTGTCGAAGCACCGTCCTTCTTGAACAAGGAGAACGACCCTTCGACAGGCTCAGGGTGAGCGGGGATCAAGGCTGGCCGCTAAACTCGATCCCAGGGCGCGTTGCCGCGTTCGTCGAGCGGCGCATTGATAGCTGTGTCGTACAGGGATAACACTCGCTCGGGATCACCCTGCTCGCCGAGATGCAGGATATGGAACCGCTGCAATTCGACATCGGGATGGCTGGCACAGTGGTGGCTAAACCACATGGCTTCCTCCAAAGACTCATTCTGGTGCCAAGTGGTCATGACCAACGCATCGTCGGGAATGTCGCCGAAATCATGTGCAGCCAAGTTGGCTGCATCGACGCAGTCATGCCAGACGCTGCAGTCGTCACCCCAGGCAAGGAAATACATGCATCCGGTCGCAACCGGATGATGGGTAAAGCGGGCGCGCCAGCCGCATTCAGCCTCAGTTTTGGCAACCAGCAACGCCCGATATGGCTCCGGCCCCAGCTCTGGCATCGCGCTGCCGGGGCGGACCCAGATGTATTTGGGCGTCAAAGCCCAGCTTTCACCAGCCAGTCGTGGAACATGCGCACGGGGCGCTCTTCAAGCGCGCCGGGCTTGCAGACGAACCAGTAGCTGTACGGGCTGTCCACGTCCGCGTCATATAGGTCGACCAGCCGTTCGTCGGCCGCGCGGCGGCGATGGTCGTCGTGCATGATCGCAATGCCCAGCCCCTGGGCGGCCGCTTCGAGCATCAGCTGGCCGGAATCGTAATGGTCGATGGCCGCAGGTTCGAGATCGTGCAGGTCCAGCGCGTCCTTCCAGGCGGTGAAGCTGTGCGGCAATTCGTTGTGGATCAGGAAGGTCTGCTTGGCCAGCAGCGCCGCATCCGGCCTCGGGCCCAGCATCTCGGCCAGTTCGCGATTGGTGATCGCATGCACCTTGTTCTCGTCCAGCCGTACGGCGTGCAGGCCGGACGTCGGTCCGCGAGAGAGGATGATGGCGGCATCCAGCAGGTCGCCCACCCGGTCTTCCAGATGCGGGCCGGTATCGATGTCGATATGCAGGATGGGGTGCAGCCGCCGCAATTCGCCCAGCCGCGGAAACAGCCGCTGGCTGCCGAACAGCGGCAATACGCCCAGCCGCAGCCGCAGCAGGCGCGTGCTTTCGGACTGGCCTTCCACCGCACGCGCGAGTGCTTCGAAATGCGGCAGGACCGCCTCGTGAAACGCCGCGCCCTCGTCGGTCAGCTGCATCGCCTGCCGCGCGCGGGTGAACAGCTTCTTGCCGATGAACTCTTCCAGCGTGGCGATCCGGCGGCTGAGCGCAGACGGGCTCAGCCCCAGCTGGTTGGCCGCCGCGCGCGCCGAACCCAGCCGCACGGTGAACATGAACGCTTCGAGCGAACGCAAGGGTGGAAGGCGGCGGTTGGACATTGCGCGGAACTGTTACAGGATGGCGCGCCGCGAAAAAGCGTTATTTTGGGTCAGGGTGGCGTTGCGTAAATTGCACGCTACCTATTCATCTTCCCCGCCGTCGCGCGCTTCGTCCCGGGCGTGCAGCCTTACGCGCTTCACATGGGTTTCGTCGCCCTCGATCACCTCGATTGTCCAGCCGTTGGGATGCTGCACGCTGGTGCCGACCTGCGGGACCTGTTCGGCGAGGATGAAGGTGAGGCCGCCCATCGTATCGACCGATTCCTCCACCTCGGCCAGCGCCGGGTCGATCCGCTTGGCGATGTCTTCCAGCTCCGCGCGCGCGTCGATCTCCCACACGCCTTCGTCGACCTGGCGGATCAGGTCCTGCGCCAGCTCGTCATGCTCGTCCTCGATCTCGCCGACGATTTCCTCGACCAGGTCCTCGATCGTGATGATCCCGTCCGTGCCCGAGAATTCGTCGACCACGATGGCGAGGTGGGTCCGGTTGGTGCGCATGTCCGCCAGCACGTCGAGCGCACCGCGGCTCTGCGGGACGTAGAGCGGCTGGCGCATCAGCGTGGTCCAGTCTTCCGGAGCGGGCCGGTCGTCCACGAGGAAAGGGAACACATCCTTGATGTGGATCATCCCGATCACCTCGTCGAGCTGTTCGCGGTAGACCGGCAGGCGCGAATGGCCGTGTTCGGAAAAGACCGCGAGAAGATCTTTCCAGGTCGCCCCGGCTTCGACCGCGATGATCTCCCCACGCGGGATGGCGACATCGTCCGCATCGTGCTCGCTGAAATGCAGGAGGTTGCGGAGCATCTGGCGTTCTTCGGAGGAAAGATCGCCATTTCCCGGCGCATCGTCCCCGAAGGCGCTGTCGCCTTCATGCTCGTCTATCGTCTCCTCGATCTGGCGGCGCAGGCTGCGTTCGCCGCGCTGCTGATCGAAGAACTTGCGCATCGCGAGCCAAAGCCCGCGTCTACTGTCCGCGTCTCCCGCGGCCGAATCACTTTCGGGCATGGCCCTGTGGTGCACTCCTGTTGCCTAGCGATCCCCATATGGGTCGGCGATGCCCAGCTGTGCAAGCGCCTTCACCTCCAGCGCCTCCATTTCCTCGGCATCGTGTGGCGAGATTTCATGATCGCGCCCGGCAAGATGGAGCAGGCCGTGGATCACCAGATGGCTGGCATGTTCGTGCAGCGAGCGGCCCTTCTCGGCCGCTTCTCGCGCGCATGTTTCGTGCGCGAGCGCGATGTCGCCCAGCAGTACGGGCGCGCCTTCGGGCGCAAGCTCCAGCAGTTCGGCGCGCTCCAGCATGGGGAAGGAAAGCACGTTGGTAGGCTTGTCCTTTTCGCGCCAGCCCCGGTTGAGCTCGTGAACCTCCACGTCGCTGGTGAACAGGATGCTGGCCTCCAGGCGCGGGTTGGCCAGCGCCGGTTCGACCGCGGCCGCGGCCCGCGCAGCCTCGCTCGCCAGTTCGGGCCAGTCCTGCCCCGGCCAGCCTTCAACGTCGATTTCAAGTCGCATGTCGTCCCTGTCCGCTCGTCCCTGTCCGCTCGTCCCTGTCCGCTGGCCGCAGTTGGCGCCTGCCCGACGCGGGGCCACCCCGCAAGGCCCGCTCGGCTGCCGACATCGCGTGATGACAGGGGGCGGGGCCATGCTCTATGCACCTGCGCGGCAACCACGCCGTATCGCGAAGGCCCAACTTGAAGCTAGCTATCGCCCGTCTCGCAGAGATTTCTCCCAATCCCTATGTGCTTCTCGACACGGACCTGCGGCTCGTCTGGATGAACGACGCCTATCTCAAGGTCACCATGCGCAACCGCGCGGATATTACCGGCAAGACGATGTTCGAGGCATTTCCGAGCGATCCGCAATCGGAAAGCTACCGGCAGCTGAAAGATTCGCTCGATACCGTGCTGCAGACCGGCGAGGCCGACGAGATCGCGCTGATTCGCTACGACATCGCCCGGCCCGATGGCGGAATGGAAACGCGCTACTGGAGCGCGACCCACACCCCGGTAAGAGACGAGGCGGGGGTCCTGAAATTCATCCTGCAACACACGGTCGACGTGACGGAGCTGCAGGAACTGCGCCGGATGCGCGACGAGATGGGCGTCGTTCGCCGCGCCGGCGCGGTGCAGGCGCGCAACCGCGATCTCGCGCGTGAGAGCCGGCGGCTGATGGAACTTTTCTACCAGGCCCCGGGATTCGTCGCGGTTCTGGCCGGACCCGATCATGTTTTCGAGATGACCAACGCCGCCTATTTGGACCTGGTGGGGAGGGACGACATCCTCGGCCAGACGGTCGAGCAGGCGCTGCCCGAGGTCGCGCGGCAGGGTTTCACCGAGGTTCTCGACCGGGTCTATCGCAGTGGCGAGCCCTATTTCGGACGTCGCGAACCCGTGGTGCTCGAAGCGCGCGAGTCCGGCACCGCGGAGCGCGTGCTCAACTTCATTTTCCAGCCGATCTTCGAGGCGGAAAATCGGGTGAGCGGGATCATGGTCCAGGGTTACGACGTGACCGAGGAGGTCGAATACGAGCAGCGTCAGGCACTGCTCATCAACGAACTCAACCATCGGGTGAAGAACACCCTGGCAGTGGTTCAGGGGCTGGCGCAGCAGACCTTCCGCAATGTCGAGGGCGCCGATGCAGCGATCGCCACCTACAAGGCGCGCCTGCAGGCACTCGCAGCGGCGCACGGCCTGCTGACCGAATCGAGCTGGAGCCCGGCGCAGGTGAACGATGTGCTGAGGTTGACCATCGAGGCGGCTTTCGGCTCTTTCGAGGATCGTGTGCTGCTGGAAGGGCCGGATTTCCTGCTCTCTCCGGAAGTCGCACTGGCGCTCACCATGATCATTCACGAACTGACCACCAACGCGGTCAAGTACGGGGCCCTGTCGAACCAAACCGGCACGGTATCGGTCTCATGGACGGTAGAGCCGGGGGAAGAGTGCGATGCCCTGACGCTGACCTGGCAGGAGCGTGGGGGACCCCGGGTGGAGGAGCCGAGCCGGCAGGGCTTCGGCACCAAGCTCATCAATAGCGGGATTACGTCGAGGCGCGGAACGACGGTGGATATTCGCTACGAACCCGAAGGGCTCGTCTGCGTGCTCGAAGCCAACCTGGAACCGCTCGCGCGTTGAGCGGGAAGCGGCTCAGTCCAGCATCAGGGCCAAGTTGACCCGGCCCGTGCCGGAGCGGATCAGGCCGATCGTGCGTGCGGCGGCAGTCGACAGGTCGATCACGCGGTTGCCGTGGAAGGGGCCGCGGTCGTTGATCCGCACGATAACGCTCTTGCCGTTGCGCGGATTGGTGACGCGGACTTCGCTGCCCAGCGGCAGCGTGCGGTGCGCGGCGGTCAGCTTTTGCGGATCGAACACTTCGCCGCTGGCGGTGCGGTTGCCCGCTAGCTCGCTGCCGTAGTAGCTCGCCTCGCCGGCGGCCATCGGGCTTTCCGAGGTGACGGGCGTCGGCTCGCCCTTCGCGCTCGGCGTGGGGAGGGGCTCGTACGCCGTGAGCGGCTCCGCTTCGACACTGGCCTTCCCTGCGCCCAGCTTCACCACATCGGGCGAATTGCTCTCATTGGCGAACGCCCCTGCGAAGGCGGCGGTCGACACGCCCAGCGCGGCAATCCCGCCGATCAGATAGCGGCGCTGCGATTTCAGTCGCATGAAAGCGCGCAACCGCTCGCGGCGGCTGGGCATGTGGTGAGCGGAATGGTCGATGCTGTTATGTTCTATCCCCATACCCAATCAAGGGATGGGCAGCCGGCGATGTTCCGAGAATTCCCAGAAGGCACAATTTGAAAGATTGGCGAAATATTCGGTGGTCCGTGTTGCGGATACTGTTATTTTGTTCGTTATCGTGCGACGATTATTATTTTCCATAGAGATGCGAGCGGTTAGAACGACCGCGGCATCCCCAGCACATGCTCGCCGACATAGCTCAGGATCAGGTTCGAACTGATCGGGGCCACCTGGTAGAGCCGCGTTTCGCGGAACTTGCGCTCCACATCATATTCCGCCGCGAAGCCGAACCCGCCGAAGGTCTGCATGCAGGCGTTCGCGGCTTTCCATGAGCTTTCGGCGGCGAGGGGCTTGGCCATGTTGGCTTCCGCCCCGCATGATTGGCCATCGTCGAACAGGCGGCACGCCTCGTAGCGCATCAGGTCCGCCGCGCGCACCTCCATGTAGGCCTGCGCGATGGGGAACTGGACACCCTGATTCTGGCCGATGGGCCGGTCGAACACGACGCGCTCGCTGCCATATTCCGCCGCCTTCTCGACGAACCAGTAGCCATCGCCGATGCACTCCGCCGCGATCAGCGCGCGTTCGGCGTTGAGCCCGTCGAGGATATAGCGGAAACCCTTGCCCTCTTCGCCGATGAGGCTGGATGCGGGCAGTTCGAGTCCGTCGAAGAACACCTCGTTGGTCTCGTGATTGACCATGTTGCGGATCGGGCGGATTTCCATCCCGTTGCCGATGGCCTTCGACAGATCGACGAGGAAGATCGAGAGCCCGTCGGACTTGCGCTTCACCTCTTCGCGCGGCGTGGTGCGGGCGAGCAGGATCATCAGGTCCGAATGCTGGATGCGGCTGATCCACACCTTCTGCCCCTCGACCACGTAGGTATCGCCCTTTCGCACCGCGCGCGTTTTCAGGTCGGTGGTGTTGGTGCCGGTGGTCGGCTCGGTCACCGCCATACTCTGCAGCCGCAGCGCGCCGCTGGCGATTTCGGGGAGGAACTTCGCCTTCTGTTCCTCGCTGCCATGCCGCAGCAGCGTGTTCATATTGTACATCTGCCCGTGGCACGCGCCCGAATTGCCGCCCGCCCGGTTGATCTCCTCCATGATGATGCTGGCTTCGGTCAGGCCGAGCCCCGCGCCGCCGAATTCCTCGGGGATCAGCGCGGCCATCCAGCCTTCCTTGGTCAGCGCCTCGACGAATTCCTCCGGATATTCGCGCGCATCGTCCTTCTCGCGGAAATAGCTGTCGCCGAAGCCACGCACCAGCGCGCGCACCGCGTCGCGGATTTCGGGATGGTCGTTCCGGGCAGCGGGAATGGGCACGCGCGAATTCCTCCAGATTGGCTTGGTGCTCGGGGGATAGGCGGCGAAGACCTCTCCCGCCAAGAGCTATCGCATCCATTCGGTCCAACCCCGTGCTGCACCGAGTTGTCGTGATTTGGGCCTCCCGGACAATTCGACCGGGAACGCCGTGGAAGGGCCGTCATTGGGTTGGCTCGTCAGTCGAACGTTCGTCACCGCACTGAACTGACGGGGGCTTCAAATGCCGGTCTCCTCGACGAGGCGACCGGACCAAACCTTGCCCGCCGGGTTCGGCGGCGGGGCCAATTCGATGGAGTCGAGACGATGAAAACCATTTCCAACACCACCAAGGCGGCCTTCGTCTGCGGGGTCGCCGCGCTTGCCCTGCCGGCAAGCCTGTCCGCGCAGGAGCAGTGGGGCCAGGCCTCTGCCGAAACCGCTGCAGAGAACACGCTGACCGTGACCGGTACGATCCCCGCCGATATCTCCCAACTTCCCGAAGGGCCCGAGATCGACGGCTTCATCTCGGCGCAGGGGGAAGACCGCATCCAGATCACGTCCGAGGACGGATCGCAGACGGGGGTGTTCGTGGGCGATGCAACCGAGATCAAGTCGCGCGGCGGGTTCCTGGGGCTGGGTCGTACCACGCTGGATGACGAGCTGCTCTTCAACGGCGTCCCCGTCTCCGTGCGCACGGTGCAGTGGGCCCAGGGGCTGATCGCCGAGCGGATTAGCATGAAGGACTCCGACCTGAAGACCGCCGCGATGATCCAACGCGGTACGCAGCAGGGCTTTGCCGAACAGACCGCCGCGACCGAGGCGCTGCGAGGGCGCGTGGCCGATATCGACAATTACAACGTGAAGGGCACGACCAACGTTTATTTCGACACCGGCGAATACAAACTGTCGGGTCAGGCGCAGGCCGAGTTGTGCAGCGCCGCCGCGCAGGCGGATGCGATGGACAACGCGCTGCTGCTGGTGGTCGGATACACGGACTCGACCGGCAGCTACGAGATCAACCAGGAGCTGAGCGAGAAGCGCGCCGAGCGTGTGGTGAATTACCTGCAGCAGCAGTGCGGGTGGAAACCCTACCGGATGCTGACGCCCACCGGCATGGCGCAGGCCGACCCGGTGGCGGACAATTCCACCGACTACGGCAAGCAGCAGAACCGCCGCGTTGCGGTGAACATCCTCGTCAGCAAGGCTGTCGACGGAATGGGCGGCTGATCGATCAAGGGGGCGGGCCGATTGGTCCGCCCTTTCTCACTTACTCGGTCATCCCCGCGAAGGCGGGGATCCCGCTTTGCTTAAGCGTCACAGAATATCCCCGAACCGGTCGAGCCAGTCCGGATTCTGTTCCTCGATCAGCCGGATTTTCCATTCGCGCCGCCATTTCTTCACAGCCTTCTCGCGCTTGATGGCGTCAATGATCCGATCATGGCGTTCCGCGTAGACGAGGCGTTTCAAGCCGTAGCGTTTGACGAATTCGGAGCCTTCGCCCTTCCGGTGCTGATTGATTCGCGCCGCGAGGTTCGAGGTCACGCCGATATAGATCGTCCCGCGATAGCGGTCGGCCATGAGGTAGACCCAGCCGCCCTTCTCGTGTGCACTCAATTAAGCGGGACCCCCGCCTACGCGGGGGTGACGACTGAAGGGTGTCATAGCCCGTCACCGCAAACCGGGCAGCGTCGCTCCATTGGGGTGATCCAAACAATCAGCTTTCGACTGGCCACGTAGGAATGACCGCATGGTCGCTTCACGAATTATAGAGGATGAACCTCATCTACTCCCCCGTCCCCTCATAAGCATCCACGATCCGCCCCACGATCGGGTGCCTCACCACGTCGGCGCTGGTGAAGCGGATCGTGCCGAAGCCTTCGACGCCTTCCAGCTTCTCGACCGCGTCGGCGAGGTCGCTCATGCGGTCGCCACCGGGGATGTCGACCTGCCGGGGGTCGCCCGCGATCACCATCCGCGCGTTCTGGCCGAAGCGGGTGAGGAACATCTTCATCTGCTCGCGCGTGGTGTTCTGCGCTTCGTCGAGGATCACGAAAGCGTCCGCCAGCGTGCGCCCGCGCATGAAGGCGATGGGCGCGATCTCGATCACGCCGCTGGCGATGTGCCGTTCCACCTGCTCGGGCGGCATGCAGTCGTACAGCGCGTCGTAGAGCGGGCGCAGGAAGGGATCGACCTTTTCCTTCATGTCGCCGGGCAGGAAGCCGATTTTCTCGCCCGCTTCCACCGCCGGGCGGCTGAGGATCAGGCGCTGCACGCTGCCGCTGATCAGCTGGCTGACCGCCTGCGCCACCGCGAGGTAGGTCTTGCCGGTCCCCGCCGGGCCCAGTGCGAATATGATGTCGTCGCGGCTGAGCGAGCGCATGTAATGCGCCTGCACCGCGCTGCGCGGCACGATCGTCTTGCGCCGCGTGCGGATCATGATCGGCGGCGCGCCATCCTCGCCCGCCTGCTGGCCCTTGATGATCCCGTCGAGCGTGGGCTCGTTGGTCATTGCGATGATCGCCTCGATCGCGCCCTCGTCCAGGTCCTGCCCCAGCGCCAGCTTGTCGTACATTGCCTGCAGGACATCGCGGGCGCGGGCGACCGAGTCTTCCGGCCCCTCGATCATCACCTTGTCGCCGCGCGCGGAGATGAACACCGACAGGCGGTTTTCCACCTGCACCAGATTCGCATCGAACTGGCCGAACAGGGGCACCAGCAGCGACTGGTTCTCGAACTCCATATCCACCTTGGCGCGGCGATGTTCACGCTGCGGGTGCGGTGGGGGGGAGAGGCGCGGCTCTCCGGCGCGGGTTGGTCTGCGGCCCATGCGTCTCCTTGGCAAAAAGGCGGTTGCGAGTCGTGAATGTAGGCTGCGGGTAGGGGGAGGCAAGCGCCCCGGCACTCCGGCACGGTGGAAAGTCACCTCACTGTCACGCATCGGTCGCGTTACAATCCGCGACACATTTTTTCCTCGATGAACGCACTGGTGCGCCAAGTGTTCATGTTGGGCGTTATATTTCTGAACACGTGCTCGATCGCGGGCATTCTTCAGGAGTGATCGTAATGCGTAATCTTGTGATCCTGGCGGTAAGCGCAGGGCTTGTCCTGCCCACCGCTGCCAGTGCCCAGCGTGGACCGGAAAACCGTCAGCAGGCCCGGGCCGAAATTCGTGCCGATGCTGGAGGCGACCTCTATCAGAAGACGTGGGACAACCGCGTGGCCGCGCGCGAGTCATACCAGCAGCAGCAGCAGCGCGAAGCTCGGCAGGATCGGCGGGGCGACCGCCGCGAGACGCGGCAGGACCGGCGCGAGGATCGCCGCGAAGCCCGGCAGGATCGCCGCGAGGACCGGCGTGAGACTCGGCAGGACCAGCGCGACTATCGCCAGGATCGCCGCGAGGCCCGGCGCGACTACCGTCAGGATCGCCGCGATTACCGGCAGGCCCGTCGCCAGAACTATCGGGACTGGCGCGCCTATCGGCAGGCAGAACGGCACGCTTTCCGACGGGGGGCCTATGTCGCGCCGCGCGGTTACTATTACCGGCCGGTGCGCGTGGGCAACCTCTTGCGGGCGAACGTCTTCTGGGGCCAGCGCTACTGGATCGATCCCTATGACTACTACCTGCCCACGCCGCGCTACGGCTATCAGCGGTGGATCCGCTACGGCAACGACGTACTGCTGATCGATACGCGCAACGGCCGCGTGATGGTGGTGTACGACAACTTCTTCTGGTGATTGCGCCCGCATTGCGGGCTGGTCATCCGGCGCAGCAGCAGACGCCCGGCTCCGGTGGGGGAGCCGGGCGTCGACGCGTTTGCGCATCGCCTGGGACTCTCGAACGCGTGACAATCGCGGGAAAAGACGGTAAAATCGCGGGATGCGGACACTCGCTTTCCTGTTCCTTGCAGCAGCGTCCTTCGCCCCTCCCGAGGAGGACGAGCGCGGTCCTGAACTGCAGGCGGCGATTACGTGGATCGATGAGACCTACGGGCCGCTGGCTGCGGCTCCGGAGAGGTTCGGCGAAGTCGATCTCGATGGCGACGGCTCGGTCGAAGTGCTCGCCTACGTCCGATCGCCGGAGACATGCGGCAGCGGCGGCTGCACGCTGATCGTGTTCGATATGGTGGGCGGGCAGCTCGTGCCCCTCGGACGTATCCCGGCCACGCGTCTGCCGATCAGCATCTATCCCGAGCGAACCGACGGTTTCCGCGATCTCGGCGTGACGACTGCCGGCGGTGGCTACCGCCCGTCGGTCCGCCGCGTTTCGTTCTCCGGCGGTTCCTATGCGGGCAGCGCCTGGGACGACACGACCCGCGCGGAAAGGGCGCACGGCACCATCGTTATCCCGGCGCAGTAAGGCCTGCGCTGGTCAGGCGAGGGCGGGCTGGCGCAGCGGGGCGCCGCGCAAGGAGTTCGGCCCGGCGTCTTCCAGTCTGACTTGCACCAGATCGCCGATTGCGATGTCCGCGCCTTCGAAGAACACCGACTGCAGCCAAGGCGATTTGCCCAGCCACTGGCCCGGCAGCTTGCCCTTGCGCTCGACCAGCACTTCGCATGTCCGCCCCACGCTGGCGGTGTTGAACGCGTGCTGGTCGCGGTTGAGACGATCCTGCAACCGGGCGAGCCGGTCTTTCATCACCTCTGCCGAAATCTGCCCGTCCATTCCGGCGGCGGGCGTGCCGGGGCGGGGCGAGTACTTGAAGCTGAACGCCTGCGCGTAAGCCACTTCGTCGACCAGCTTCAGCGTATCCTTGAACTCCGCCTCGGTCTCACCGGGGAAGCCGACGATGAAATCTCCGCTCAGCGCCAGATCGGGTCGCGCCGTGCGGAAGCGTTCGAGCAGGCTGAGGTAGCTTTCGACCGTGTGGCTGCGGTTCATCGCCTTCAGCACGCGGTTATTGCCCGCCTGCACCGGCAGGTGGAGGAAGGGCATCAGCTTCTCGATCTCGCCATGTGCGGCGATGATCTCTTCATCCATGTCCGCCGGGTGGCTGGTGGTGTAGCGGATGCGCGCGAGGCCATCGATGCGCGCCAGCTCGCGGACCAGCCCGGCGAGGCCGGTGCGGTGGCCCTTGGCATCTTCGCCGCTCCATGCGCTCACATTCTGCCCCAGCAGCGTGATCTCGCGCGCGCCGCCCTCGACCAGCCGCTGTGCCTCGGCGACCAGCTCGGCGAAGGGCCGGCTGATCTCGGCACCGCGCGTGTAGGGCACCACGCAATAGGTGCAGAACTTGTCGCACCCTTCCTGGATGGTGAGGAACGCCGCCGGAGGCGCGGTGCGCCGCTGCGGCAGGCCAGCGAACTTCGCTTCGGCGGCAAGATCCATCTCGGTCGTGCGCTTGCCCGATACCGCTCGGTCGAGCATCGCGGGCAGGTTCTGGTACGCCTGCGGGCCGACCACCATCGAGACGGCGGGCGCGCGGGCCATGATCTCTTCCCCCTCGGCCTGCGCGACACAGCCCGCGACCGCGATCAGCGGCGAAGAGCCATCCTCGCGCCGCAAACGGCCAATATCGGAATAGACCTTTTCGGTCGCCTTCTCGCGGATATGGCAGGTGTTGAGCACCACCAGATCGGCCTCCTCGCCCTCGGGCGCGGGCACGATGCCCTGCGCGGCGAGCAGCTCGCCCATCCGCTCGCCATCATAGACATTCATCTGGCAGCCGAAGCTCTTGACCCGGTAGGTCCTGGGAGGAGTCGTGGGTTTCATGGAAGCGGCGCGTTTAATGCAGGGCTTGGCGCCAAGCAACTCCCCTCCCTTGAGGGAGGGGTTGGGGGTGGGTGTACGCGCTCACGACTACCGTCGAACACCCCCACCCGACCTCCCCCTCAAGGGGGAGGGGGCCAAGGGCTTCAATCGTCCGCCGGTACCTACGCTTCGATCCGGTAATGGATCGGCTTGAAGCTGCCGCCGTTCGAGGCATAGGCCGAACAGGCGGTCAGCCCGATGACAAGGTCCATATGCGCACGGAAGCGCACCGCCTCGCCCGGCTTGCTGGCGGGCGGGTCGACCGACAACTGGCCGGTACCGCCATCGACCGGCACGTTCATGAACACGTTGAAGGCGGTCGGGATCGCGTCGCGCTCGACGCCGTAGGGCGCCAGCGCTTCGGCCAGGTTGCCAAAGCAGCCCCGGTGCACCGGCTTGTCCGGATAGAAGTGCCGAAACGTGTCCTCGCTGCACGGGGTCAGCAGGTAATCGTGCTGGCCGAGGCTGTCCTCCTCGATCTCCAGCATGACGTTCGACCGGTTGGACCATAGGCGGTTGCCGGTGGTGAGGTGGATCGTCTCCTCGTAGTCGAAGGTGCGCCCGTTCGACATGACCTCGCGCACATCGCCCTGCGCATAGGCGACCATGTCCGACACCTGCGTGCCTTGCGGATCGATCACGGTGAAGGCCTGACCCTTCTTGACCACGAAGGCGGTGCCACTACGCGGCGGGATTTCGATGGTGTCGCTCATGTCCGGCCCCTGAAAGGACACGCCCAGTCCTCTTCGACCGCGCGCCCGCTATATTGTCGTGCCTCGCTGCTCTCGCCATGTCGCGCCAGCATCGGATTGATATCGCCTGCGAGCGATTTGTCCCGCTGCAGAATACGCTCGCGCATCCTTTCGTACACCCCGCTTTCGCGCAGCCATTCGAACTGCTTGTGCAGGTTGAACACCAGCGACGGTTTCGGGAAGCGCCGGGCAGGGCGCGAAGCATTCGGGTGCAGCCCGACCACGAAGAAGGCCTGCCCGCCGAAGCTGAGCGAGAAGTCGGGGGCAGCAGGATTGCTGCTGACGGTCGGGTCGGGCTTCTGCGACAGCCACTCGTCCTTGTCCGATAGCGATTGAATCCGCTCCCACATCGCCTGTTCGAACTGCATCTCGTCCAGATCGAGTGGCCCGTCGAAAATGACCACCAGGCTGCGCAGTTCGTCGGGCGGCAAGTCGCGCTTGGCCCAGGCCATCAGCGCCTCGTGAATCTTGAGGTCGTTCCACGCGCTGGTGAGATCGCGTGCGAGCACGAATTCCATGTTTCCCTTCGCCAGCGCGGACTTGGCGCCGACGCAGGGGAAATCCGGCCCCCTGATTACATTCTCGAACCGTTCGACCCGCTGGTCGCTATCCGTATTGGCATCCATGGCGGGGCGAACCGACGAGCGGCCGGTTTGGTTGCCAAATCAACCTTCGCTAAGAAGCGATGGCGGGGAGCTCGCCAGCGCGATCAGGTCGCGGGCGGATCGTCTTCGGGGCCCGCAAGGGCTTCCCGCACCGGCGGCAGTTTTGCCTTGCTGTAGCGGATGGGGGCGACATCGTGGTCGAACGGGCGCAGTTCGTGGCCCATCTCGCGCACCAGCGTCTCCTCGATCCGCTTGCGTGCCTCGTTGGAGACGGCCTTGCGCCCGCGGTGTTCGGCGGGGCTGAAGGGTTCGAGGAAATGGACGGCCAGCGGAAAGCTGCCGGGGCGCGCCATGACGCGCTTGAAATTGTTGAGCCCGCCTTCCTCGCCGATCCAGCCGATCCACTCGGCTACTCTGCCGTAATCGAGCACCACAGGCTGGACGAGCACGCCGGGCGGCGGCGGTTCGAGCACGCTGAGCATCGAGGATTTGAACGGCAGCAGCGAATGCCCGTCGGTGGTGGTGCCTTCGGGGAAGACGGTGACGGACCAGTTGTCCATCAAGGCTTCGCGCAGGGCGTTGATCTGGTCCGCCACGCGCAAGCGATCCTCACGCTGGACGAAGACCGTGCGGTTCAGGCCCGCCAGCCAGCCGACCAGCGGAGAACTCGCCAGTTCGGCCTTGGCGACGAAGGCTGTGCCGCTGGCACCCGCCAGCGCAAGGATATCGACCCAGCTGACATGGTTGGCGATGAAGAAAACGTCGCGCCGCAGGGGGGTGCCGTGTCGCTGGACCCGTGCGCCCACGACCCAGGTCGCATAGGCGAGAAACCACTTGGGGAAGGGGGAGCCATAACTGATGACCCTGTAGATGTAGTGACAGGGCACGATCAGCAGCAGTCCGAGCGCCAGCGCCAGCGTGCGTGTCCACAGCCGGACCCAGCCCAGCAGGGATATGGAGGTTTTCTCGCCCCGTGCGGCAGCCTGCCGCGTCTCCCACTCGGGCCCGAAATCCCGGGGTGGCTCAGTTTTCGCGTTCGAGGCGGACGCCATAAAGTTCCATCCGGTGATCGACGAGGCGATAGCCCAGCTTTTCGGCGATCTGCTTCTGCAGGGCTTCCAGCTCAGGGTCGACGAATTCGACCACCTTGCCGGTTTCCACGTCGATCAGGTGATCGTGATGCGATTCGGGAGCGGGCTCGTAGCGCGAGCGGCCATCGCCGAAATCGTGCCGGTCGAGCACGCCAGCCTCTTCGAACAGGCGGACCGTGCGATAGACGGTTGCGATCGAGATGCCGGAATCGATCTTCGAGGCGCGCTCATGCAATTGTTCGACATCGGGATGGTCGTCGCTGTCCGACAGGACGCGCGCAATGACCCGGCGCTGCTCGGTGATGCGCAGGCCCTTGTCGGCACATAATTGTTCAAGATCGATTTTCTGGGGCACGGCCGACTTCCTCAAGCTTTCCCCTGTCGCATAGGACGGGCGCGCGGCCCGCTCAAGCCTTGCCGGTCGGCTCGCGCGAGCCGACCGGCGCGATGGGGCTTATTCAGCAGTCTTCTTGCGGCGACCGCGCTTCTGGTTCGGTGCACGGCCCAGGCCGATCTTCTTCGCCAGTTCGCGGCGCTTTTCGGCATAGTTGGGAGCAACCATGGGATAGTCGCTCGGCAGGTTCCAGCGCTCCCGGTATTCTTCCGGGCTCATGTCGTAATTGGTGCGAAGATAGCGCTTGAGCATCTTCAGCTTCTTCCCGTCCTCGAGACACACGAGGTAATCGGGCTTCACCGAGGCACGCACAGACACGGCCGGTTCGGGGCGCTCTTCTTCCTGCTCGGTCGCGCCGCTAAGGCCCGACAGCGTGGAGTAAACACTGTTGATCAGCACCGGAATATCGTCAACTTCGGCAGAGTTGTTGCTGACGTAGGCTTCGACGATGTTGGACGTGAACGCGATAAGCGTTTGCGTCATTTCGATTTCTTGGTCTTCCATTATTTCCTCTAGGGTTTTTCATACGCCATGCTCTGGGGGGTAGAGCCGCATACGCAAAAATCCCTGTCGCATTGATTGTCGAAATGCAATGCCTGAGCTTACGTTTTTTGTATCATTATTTGTGGTTAATTCAGTTCAGCTCTTGTCGAGGTCCAGCCCGAAGGTAATCGCATCCATTCGCGCACCATCGCCGAGGCTGTAATAGTCTTTGCGTCGGCCGATCTGCCTGAACCCGACCGCTTCGTAGAGAGAGCGCGCCGGGTTGTTCTCCCGCATTTCGAGGAACAGCTTGTCCGCACCGCGTCGTCGTGCGTCGGTCGCGAGTATCGCGATCAGACTGCGACCCAGCCCCTTGCGCCGTTCCCGGGGGTCGACCGCGATCAGGAGGATTTCCTCTTCGCCCGGCGCGGCCCGTACTATGGCGAAGCCAACGGCTTCACCGGGATCGGCCGTCCGCGTGCCTGTCGCTGCGACCAGGGTCGGGAGCGTGTTGGCCAGCTGCAATGCGGATTCGATCTGTGGGCGGGTCCAGGCTTCGCCCCACTGCGGATCGAAGGCTGCGTCCATGATCCGCATGATCGCGTCGATCTCCGTCTCCGTCATGCCGGGGCTCCCGGGGGAGGGGGCGGGGCCTTTGCATCGGGCGCGCGGCCGTAGATCGGCGCGGTGTCGGGGGTCAGCGCGCTCTCCGGCAGAGTGCGGAATTCGCGCGCGTCGCTGTGCAGCCGCAGCGCACTGCCACTGCCTGCGCGTGCCACGAAGTCTTCTGCCACGGTGCCTGCGACCAGCGTGGAGGGGAAGGCGGCGACCGCATCTTCGGGCCGCAGCGATCGCGTTTCCGCGAGGGCGCAGCCATCCCCGTCGAAGCCTTGCACGAACCATTCGCCGTGCCCGCCTTCCATCGCGACCGTCAGGGGAAGGGCACCTTCGCGCGCGCGTGCCATCGCGGCGACCAGCGCCATGGTGGAATAGCCGACCAGCTCTGCCTTCCATGCAAAGGCGAGGCTGCGCGCCACCGCGAGGCCGATCCGCACACCGGTAAAGCTGCCCGGCCCGCGGGCGACCGCGATCTTCGTCGCGCGCCCGCGCTCGGGCAGGGCGGCGATCATCGGCACCAGCCGTTCGGCATGCCCCCGGCCGAGCACGTGAAACTCGCCCGCGATCATCTCGTCCTGCGCAAAGAGCGCGACCGAACAGGCCGCCGTGGCGCAGTCGATCGCCAGAATCGGTTCCGCAGCTATCGTCCGCCCCCTACAAAATGCGCGCGGCGCTCCGCACCGTCAGGCGATGCGGTTGAACTTTTCGAAATCGGGCCGCGGGCTGCGATCGAAGATCGAATCCTTGTCGCCATAGCCGATCGAGCAGACCCAGTCCGCGCGGTATTGCGGCTGGTCGGCGAAGAACTCTTGCGTCACGCCGTCCAGATCGACGCCCGACATGGGGCCGCAATCGAGGCCCAGCGCGCGCGCGGCGATCATCAAATAGGCGCCCTGCAGGGCCGAATTGCGCTTGGCCTGCGTGATGCGGCCTTCCACGTCGCCGGTGAACCAGCTCTTCGCGTCGGTATGCGGGAACAGCCACGGCAGCTCTTCGTGGAAATCGATGTCGTAGCCTATGATGACGCACCACGGCGCGGTCCTGATCTTGTCCTTGTTCGCGTCCATCGCATGCTTGGCCAACCGGTCCTTCGCATCGTCCGACCGACACCACACGAACCGGGCGGACTGCTGGTTGGCGGAGGTCGGCCCCATCTTCAGCAGATCGTAGATCTTGCGGATCTGGTCTTCCGACACGTCCTTGTCGAGCCAGGCATTATAGCTGCGCGCTTCGAGGAACAGCTGTTCGAGCGCTTCGTGCGACATCTCGTGGCCGTGAAACTGCTTGGTCATGGGCGGCGGGGCCTTCTTGCTTGGTCGGGAGGCTGGGATTTTCGCGGCCGCCTCAGGCGGCCCGTACCTCAACGACCTCGGGCACGTAATGTTTCAGCAGGCCCTCGATCCCGTGCTTGAGTGTGGCGGTGGCGGAAGGGCAGCCGTCGCACGCGCCCTGCAGGGCAAGGTGAACCACCCCGTCACGGTAGCCGCGAAACGCGATGTCGCCTCCATCGCCCGCCACGGCGGGGCGGACCCGGGTTTCGAGCAGGTCCTTGATCTGGTCGACGATATCGGCGTCCGCCGCGTCGGTCTCCACGACCATCGTTTCTTCCGCAGGTACGGAAATGCCCGCTGCGCTGCCGCCGTGGAACAGCGGTGCTTCGGAAACGAAGTGATCGAGCAGGATGGCGACCACCTGCGGCTTCAGGTCGGTCCACTGCGCGCCTTCGCCCTTGGTGACGGACACGAAATCGCTGCCGAAGAACACGCCGGTCACTTCTCCGGTGTCGAACAGCGCCTGGGCAAGCGGGCTCGCCTCGGCATCTTCGGGGCTGGCAAAGTCGCGCGTGCCCTGCGGCATGACCTGCTGCTGCGGCAGGAACTTGAGCGTGGCGGGGTTGGGTGTGGTTTCGGTTTCTATATACATTGCATGCGCGATGTAGGCGTGCGGCGGGAACGCGGCAAGCGGTCGCTCGTCCCAATCCTTGCAAGCACGTGCGATTGCGCGCGCGATTTACCCTATTGTTCACTCGGCCTTCACTTCCGGGCCCCCTATAGGCAGCCTTATGCACTTTGTTCCGTCCGGCCTGCGCCGCCTCGCTCTGTTCGCTCCCCTTCTTGCGGCGGCCTGTGCGACCCCCGGTGTACAGACCGAACAGATGCCGCCTCCGGTCGCCTCCGCGCCCGAGAGTGCCGCTCCCGCCGTCGTCGATACCGGGGCACCTGCCACAGCGCCGGCCGAACCGCGCGCCTTTCCGACCTCGCTTCAGGCGCCGGACGAAACCCCCTGGCTGTACGAAGGCAGCAACATCCCGGTCGATCGCGACTGGCGCTTCGGCGTGCTCGACAACGGGCTGCGCTATGCCACCCGCGAAAACGGCGTGCCGCCCGGCCAGGTCTCCATCCGCATACGGATCGATGCCGGCTCGCTGCACGAGAACGACGACGAGCGCGGCTTTGCCCATCTGCTGGAGCCCCTGCTGTTCCGCCAGTCCCGCTATCTGGGGGTGGGGGAGGCGATTCCGACCTGGCAGCGGCTCGGTGCGACCTTCGGCAATGATACCAACGCGATCACGAGTCCGACGCAGACGGTCTACCAACTGGACCTTCCCGAAGCGGACCCCGCCAAGCTGGACGAGGCGTTCAAGCTGCTCTCGGGCATGATCCAGGAACCGATCATCAACGAAACCAACGTGCGCACCGAGGTGCCCATCGTGCTCGCCGAAAAGCGCGAGCGGGGCGGGCCGGGAGAGCGCGTTGGACGTCAAAGCCGGGAAACGCTGTTCAACGGCCAGCGTCTCGCCAATCGCAATCCGATCGGTGACGAGGCGACGCTGATGGGTGCCAGCGCCGAAGCGGTCGAGGCGTTCCACGAACGCTGGTACCGGCCGCAGGAAACGGTGATCGCGGTGGCCGGCGATGCCGATCCGGTGGCGCTCGCGCGGCTTATAGAGACCTATTTCGGCGACTGGCAGGTTGCGGGCGGCGTATCGCAGGAGCCCGATTTCGGCGATCCGGTCGCCCCCGAAGGGACCGCGCCCGACAATCCCGTCGGCGAAACCGCCGTGCTGGTGGAACCCGATCTGCCGCGTTCGCTAACCTTCGCCATCATGCGTCCGTGGGAGCCGGTGCAGGATACGATCCGCTATAACGAAGGCCTGCTGATGGATGCGCTGGCGCAATCGCTCATCAACCGGCGGCTGGAGGCGCGCGCGCGTGGCGGGGGCGATTATCTCTACGCGCAGGTGCAGCAGGAGGATGTCAGCCGCAGCGCGGATGCCACCTTCGTCAGCTTCGCGCCGCTAACCGAGGACTGGCAGGCCGCGCTGTCCGACGTGCGCGGCGTGATTGCCGATGCGACGACCACCCCGCCGACCGAAGAAGAGCTCGAACGCGAGATCGCCGAATTCGATGTCACCTTCGTCGCCGGGGTCGAGGAAGCCGATGTCGAGCCGGGTTCGCAACTGGCGGACACGCTGGTCAACGCGGTCGATATCCGGGAAACCGTTGCCTCCGCGCAGACCATCCTCGACGTTTTTCGCGGCATGCGGGCGCGGGTGACCCCGCAGGCCATCCTCGAACGCACGCGGGCGCTGTTCGAAGGCGAGGTCGTGCGCGGTGTCTATGTCACGCCGCAGGGGGGCGAAGCGGACGCGCAGAACCTGCGCATGGCGCTTGCTGAGCCGATCGAAGCGGACGGTTCCGCGCGGATCGCGGCGAGCACGGTGGACTTCGACGAGCTGCCGCAGCTCGGCGCGCCGGGCGAAGTCGTCTCCGCACAGCCGCTGGGCGTGCTGGAAATCGAACGGGTCGAGTTGGCGAATGGAGTCACCGCATTGCTCTGGCCGAACGAGGCCGAGCCGGGCCGCGTGGCGGTGCAGGTCCACTTCGGGGCGGGTATTCGCGCCTTCGATGAAGAAGAAGCGCCCTACATCTCGCTGGGGGAGGCGGCGCTCGTCAGTTCGGGGTTTGCCGGGCTGGACCAGGAAGATATCGACCGGCTGGCGACGGGCCGGAAGTTCGGTTTCGACTTCTCCGTGGGCCTCGCCAACTTCACCTTCTCGGCCGAAACGCGCGAGGCAGATCTGGCCGACCAGCTCTATCTGTTCGCCGCCAAGCTCGCGCTGCCCGAATGGGACGAGCGCCCGATCGACCGCGCCAGGGCCGGGGCGCGGCTTGCCTATGATACCTATGTCACCAGCCCCGGCGGCCTGCTCAACCGCGATCTGGAAACCCTGATCCGCGATGGCGATCCACGATTTGCAACGCCCAGCCCGGCAATGATCGAAGAGACCAGCGCGCAAGGTTTCCGCGAGGTGTGGGAGCCCTTGCTGAAGCAGGGCGAGATCGAGGTGCTGATTTTCGGCGATTTCGAGCGGGCAACCGCGATCGAGGCGCTGAAGACCTCCTTCGGGGCCTTGCCCGAACGCCAGCCGATCGATCCTGCAACGCTCGCGCCGCAGCCGGGCACGCCGCCTGCGGGCGAGCGCGAGGTGCTGTACCATCGGGGCGACAATAACCAGGCCGCCGCCGTGGTCGCCTGGCCGGTCGGCAGCGGGCTCGCCAATATTGCGGAGGGGCGTCAGCTCGAAATCCTCGGCCAGGTCGTGATGAACCGCCTGTTCGACGAGATGCGCGAACGCGCGGGTGCCAGCTACGCGCCGCAGGTGCGGGTCGACTGGCCGATGGACGATGTCGGCGGGGGCACGATCCTGGCGCTGGCACAGCTGCGCCCCGGCGACGTCACCGCATTCTATGCTGCGGCCGACGAGATCGTCGCCGATCTTGCGGCCAACGGCCCGACCGCGGACGAGCTTGCCCGCGTGACCGAGCCGCTGCGGCAGACCATCCTGCGGGCGACCACCGGGAACGGTTTCTGGATGTGGCAGCTGCGCGGCGCGACACGCGATCCGCAGCGGCTGCGGGTGATATCCGGCCTGCTGAACGATTATTCGCAGACCACCCCGCAGCGCATGCAGGCCCTGGCGGCGAAATATCTCGCCAGCGAACCGATCGAGATTGCCATCGTGCCCGAAGGGACCGAACTGGCCGAGTGATCCTTCTGGCAAAGGCAGATCGACAGCCGGGAAAGAACAAATAGGCTTGCGTGCGCGCATCCTAGTTGCCAGTCGTCTTGCCTGCACGAACGGATCGAACCAAAAAGAGCATAGTATCATGGCTTCCGACTGGAGCCCCGAAAGCTGGACGAATTTCGAGGCGAAGCACCTGCCCGCCTACGAAGATGCCGAGGCGCTGGCCAAGGCGGAAGCGGAGCTGGGCGCGTGCACGCCGCTGGTCTTCGCAGGTGAGTCCGAAGCGCTCAAGGGCGAGCTTGCCGAGGTGGAAGCGGGCAAGGCCTTCCTGCTGCAGGGCGGCGATTGTGCCGAGAGTTTTGCCGAATTCGCGCCCGATACGATCCGCGATACGTTCCGCGTCATCCTGCAGATGGCGGTGGTGCTGACCTATGCCGGATCGCTGCCGGTGGTGAAGGTGGGCCGCATGGCGGGCCAGTTCGCCAAGCCGCGCTCCAGCGATACCGAGACGCAGAAGGATGCGGAGGGGCGGGACGTCACGCTGCCCAGCTATTTCGGCGATAACGTCAACGGGATCGACTTCACGCCCGAATCGCGCCGCAACGATCCGCAGCGCATGGTGCGGGCCTATTATCAGGCTTCCTCCACGCTCAACCTGCTGCGCGCCTATGCCGGCGGTGGCTATGCCAACCTGCGGCAGGTGCACGACTGGACGCTCGACTTCATGGGCCGCAGCCCGTGGTCGGACAAGTTCCATTCGATGGCCGACCGGATTACCGAAGCGCTCGATTTCATGGCCGCCTGCGGGGTCGATCCGGGCGAGCTGCCCCAGCTTCAGGGCACCGATTTCTACACCAGCCACGAAGCGCTGCTCCTGCCTTACGAGCAGGCGATGACCCGGCGCGATCCGGGCAACGGCCAGTGGTACGATACCAGCGCGCACATGCTGTGGATCGGTGACCGCACCCGGTTCGAAGGCAGCGCGCATGTGGAATTCATGCGCGGCATCCGCAATCCGATCGGTGTGAAATGCGGGCCGAGCCTCGATCCCGATGTGCTGCTGAAGCTGCTCGATACGCTCAATCCGGCACGCGAAAGCGGGCGGATCGTGCTCATCACCCGCTACGGGCACGACAAGGTGGAAGCGAACCTGCCCAAGCTGATCCGCGCCGTACGGCGTGAAGGGCACCCCGTGGTGTGGAGCAGCGATCCGATGCACGGCAATGTCGTGAAGTCGGACAGCGGCTACAAGACGCGGCCTTTCGACCGGATCAAGGCGGAACTGGCCGATGTCTTCGCGGTCCACCGGGCCGAGGGTAGCTACCCCGGCGGTGTGCATCTGGAGATGACGGGCCAGAACGTGACCGAATGCGTCGGCGGCGCGGTGGCGATCACCGATGCGGAGCTTTCCAGCCGGTATCACACGCACTGCGATCCGCGCCTCAATGCGGCGCAGGCGCTCGAACTGGCCTTCGCAATTGCCGAGATGCTGCAGCCGCAGGTCGATCGCTCGGCCGCGGCGGCCTGAGCGGAATTTCGCGCGCGCCAATTCCCCACGGCAGGGCTTTCACCACCTGCTTTAGGCCAAGCAAAGGATAATTCGGGAAACCGGGTTTCCCCTGCCGCATTCCTGTGTCTAGGGTGGGTCAGGATTGCTCGCCAGGTGTGGGAGAGAGTCCGTGGCTTCAACGAACCTGCGAATATCGGCGGAGGACAGCCCGCTCGAAGAGCGTTTCCATGCGACCAGGTCGCTGACCGAGGCGCTCGCCGCGCCGCTCAGCGAAAGCGATGCCACCATCCAGTCGATGGAAGATGCCTCGCCCGCCAAGTGGCACCTGGCGCATACCACATGGTTCTGGGAGACGTTCCTCCTGCGCGACCATCTGGATAGCTACGCGCTGCATGACGAGCGCTGGCCGTTCCTGTTCAATTCCTACTACGAGGCGGAAGGATCGCGGATCGCGCGCAACTGGCGCGGGATGCTCTCTCGCCCCACCGTCTCCGAAATCCTCGAATGGCGTGCGGCTGTGACAGAGGCGATGGCGCCCCTGCTGGGCAATTCCGCCGTCGCACACCTGATCGAGCTGGGCATCGCGCACGAACAGCAGCACCAGGAACTGCTGCTGACCGATATCAAGCATGCGCTGTTTCAGAACCCTCTCGGCCCGGCGATGTTCGACGGACCGCTGCCCGCTGCAACCGCGCGGGAACGCGGCTGGACCGAACATCCCGGCGGGATCGGCGCGATTGGTCACAAGGGAGACGGCTTCGCCTTCGATTGCGAGGGGCCGCGCCACCGCGTGCTGCTGGAACCCTTCGCGCTGGCCGACACGCTGGTTACCAATGCCGAGTGGGATGCCTTCATCGCCGACGGCGGGTACGAGGACGCTTCGCTGTGGCTGTCAGACGGCTGGGCTTGGGTCAACGAAAATGCCATCGCCGTGCCGGATTACTGGCGCGACGGCGAGGCCAGCGAAGGTGGGGCCCCCGAGCACTTCACGCTCGCCGGATGGCAACCGCGCGACCCGAACGCGCCGGTGACGCATATCTCCTATTTCGAAGCAGACGCCTTCGCCACGTGGGCGGCCCGCAATATCGAAGGCGCACGCCTGCCGACCGAGTTCGAGTGGGAAGCGGTGGCGCGCGGGCAGCATGCCGAGGAGGCCCCGGCGCACGATCCTGCCGAAGGCAACCAGCTGGACGGCGCCGGACCGGCGCAACCGCTGGGCAGCGACGGCCTTTTCGGCGATTGCTGGCAGTTCACCCGCAGCGCCTACCTGCCATACCCGCGCTTCCAGCCTGCCGAGGGCGCGGTGGGCGAATATAACGGCAAATTCATGAGCGGGCAGTTCGTGCTGAAAGGGGCCAGCTGCGCCACCGCGCGCGGCCATTCGCGCCCCAGCTACCGCAACTTCTTCTATCCGCACCAGCGCTGGCAGTTCACCGGACTGCGCCTTGCGAAGGACATCTGATGACCGACAATTCCGGCCTCAAGCTCGTCGATCTCGACGAGGCGGGCATAGACCGTGCCTTTCGTGCCGATGTGCTGGAGGGGATGCAGCAGCCGCAAAAGGCGATCCCCGCGCGCTGGCTGTACGACGATGCAGGCTCGCAGCTTTACGAGGATATCACTCAGGTGCCGGAATATTATCCGGCCCGCGCGGAAACCGAGATCCTGAAAACGCGCGGCGCGGACTTTGCCGAGGCGATCGGGAAAGGGCGCGCGGTGGTGGAATTCGGCAGCGGCTCCTCGGTGAAGACCCCCGCATTGCTGAGCGCGATTCAACCGGCGGCCTACGTACCGCTGGATATTGCGGGCGATTTCCTGCGTGCCGCCGCGGCGGATCTGTCCGCCAAGTTTCCCGGCCTGCCGGTCCATCCGGTAGAGGCGGACTTCATGCGCCGGGTCGAATTGCCCACCGAAGTCGCAGACCTTCCCAAGCTGGGCTTCTTCCCGGGCGGCACTCTGGGCAACATGGTCCCGCGCACCGCGACCGACCTTCTCCGCACCATGCGCGAGACGTTGGGCGAAGGTGCCATGTTGCTGGTGGGGATGGACCTCATCAAGGACGTCGCCGTGCTGGAAGCGGCATACGACGATGCGGGGCGGGTGACCGCGGAATTCAACCTCAACCTCGCGCGCCGCATCAACCGGGAGCTCGATGGCACGATCCCCGTCGACCAGCTGGAGCACGAAGCCCGCTGGAACGATCAGTTCGCGCGGATCGAGATGCATCTGGTGGCGCAGGACGATATCGCGTTCGAAATCGCCGGAGAAGAATTCTCGATGCGGGCGGGCGAGACGATCCATACCGAAAACAGCCACAAGTTCACCGCGCGCAGTGCCGACAAGCAATTGCTCGCGGGCGGGTGGACCCCGATCGACCGCTGGCTCGACAGCGAGAAACGCTTCAGCGTCGTCCTGGCCGAAGCGAGCGTGCTGCGCAGCGCGCCCTGATTTTGCGCGATCACCTCATGAGCATATGCCGGAAGCCAAGCTCGAAGACTTCCAGCTTCTCCCACGCCATCCCATTCATGGAATAGAGAACCGCTCCGTTCTATATAGCGCCCATGGACCTTAAGGCCGTCTTCGATCAGCTCACCGCGACCATCGGCAGCATCCCGCAATCGGGGCTGCTGATCATCGCCGTGGCCGCGCTTGTCCTGGGCTGGCTGGGCGGGGCGCTCGCCCGGCGCGACATCTTCCCCGGTCGCCTGCTGAGCACGGGAAGCACGCTGGTGCTGTGCGGCGTGCTGGTGCTGATAGTGCTGCAGCTCGCGCGGCTCGATCCGCGTTTCGATGTGGCAATGTCGGATATCGGTCTGCCCGAACAGAGCGTTGTCGGCGGAGAAACCCGCGTCGCCCTTTCGCCCGACGGGCACTACTGGCTGAATGCAGAGGTCAACGGCGTGCCCGCGCGCTTCCTGGTCGATACGGGAGCCACGCTGACCGCGATTTCCGCCAGCACGGCCGAGGCGGCGGGGCTCGAAGAACGGACCGACCGACTGCCGGTGATGATGACCACCGCGAACGGAACGATCCGGGTGGGCACCACCACGGTGGACGAACTGCGCTTCGGCAATGTCGCCGCCTTCGGGCTCGACGCGGTGATCGCCCCCAATATCGGTGAAACCAATGTGATCGGGATGAACCTGCTCAGCCGGCTGGCGCAGTGGCGGGTGGAGCAGGGCACGCTGGTGCTTGTGCCGAACAATCCGCAGGCCGCGGAAGTCGGCTCCACTTAATCTTCGATCCCGCCCGATCGCCGGTTTTCGGACAAGTCCTGCAAATTGTTACACTTGTGGCTCGCGCAAGTGGCTTCGATGCGCTATCCTTGTCCGAATTTTCTTGGGCGTCCGATCCGATCCTTGGCGCCTGTGTCGGGGACCAGACTAAAGGACGATGCTAGAGCAGGACGGGAAAGGCGAGGCCGAGTTCGACCACCCGGTCGTGGCCATTGGCGCATCCGCGGGCGGGGTCGAGGCACTGCAGGCCTTCGTTTCGGAAATTCCGGCGGAGACCCCGGCAAGCTTCGTTGTCATCCAGCATCTCGCCCCCGATCACGACAGCCAGCTGGGCGACATTCTTGGCCGGGCGGCGAATCTCCCGGTTCTCGAAGCGAACAAGAACATCGCCGTCGAGTGCGGGCACATCTATGTGATTACGCCCGACAGCTTCCTCACGATCGTGGACGACGGCTTGTTCGTGGAGGCCCCCACGCAGCCGCGCGGACTGCGCATGCCGATCGACCATTTCATGCGTTCGCTTGCCGAAACGGCAGGGGAACGCGCTGTCGGCGTCATCCTCTCGGGCACGGGCAACGACGGAACGGCCGGGCTCAGGGCGATCAAGGACGCGGGAGGCGTGGCGCTGGCGCAAGACCCGGAGACCGCGCTCTACGATGGCATGCCACGTGCCGCGATCGAGGCCGACGCGGTCGACAAGGTGGGCGATCTGGCCACGCTGGGATCCAACATCGTCGAAATCGCCAGCCGTCTGCACGATGCTCCGGAAGAAGACGGGTTCAGCGGGCAGGATATCGGCAGCGTGCTCGCCTTGCTCAAGGCGCGCATGGGCCATGACTTCGGCCCCTACAAGCGCGGGACGATTTCGCGCCGGTTGCGCAGGCGGATGAGCCTGCTGCGGTTCGACACGCTGGCGGAATACACCGCCCACCTGCGCGAGAACGCGGACGAGGTGCAGCGGCTGTTCGACGATCTGCTGATCAATGTAACTTCGTTCTTCCGCGATGGCGAAGTCTGGGAGGCGGTGACGAAGGAAGCGCTGGTTCCGCTGATCGATCGGCAGGCGGAAGCGAAGGAGCCGGTGCGCATCTGGGTGCCCGCCTGTTCCACGGGCGAAGAGGCCTTCACCATCGCGATGCTGATGGACGAACAGTGCAGGCTGACCGACAAGCGCTGCGACTGGCAGATCTTTGCCACCGACCTCGATACCGATGCCATCGCGCAGGGCAGGGAGGGGTTCTATCGCCCCAACATCGTCGACGAGGTGAGCCCCGAAAGGCTGCAGAGGTACTTCCAGCGGGAAAACTCAGGTTACCGGGTGCGCAAGCATCTGCGCGAAAAGGTGGTGTTCGCCCGGCAGAACCTGCTGACCGACCCGCCGTTTTCCAGGCTCGATCTCATCAGCTGCCGCAATCTGCTCATCTATCTCGACCAGAGACATCAGGAACAGCTGCTGGAAACCTTCCACTTCGCGCTGAAGGAAGGGGGCTTTCTGGTGCTGGGTACCTCCGAGACCAGTGGCTCGCGGCAGCGTGAATTCAGCCTGGTCGATTCGGCGGCGCACATCTTTGGCCGCAAGGCCGGCCGCTCGATCGCAAGGCTCAGCCCGCGTAGCGAGCGTGCCGCCGACATGCCATCCGCGTCATCGCCGCGGCCGATCCGGCGGGACCGCGAGCGTGATCTGACCTCCCAGGTCCGCCGCTCGCTCGTCGAGCGCTATACCCCTGCCTCGGTCGCAGTGAAGGCGGATGGGGAAATCGCCTATTTTCACGGCCCGGTGCGCCGGTTCATCGACCAGCCCGAGGGATCGCCGACCTATTCGATCTTCGATGTTCTGCCGCCGCCCCTGCGCGGCCGCGCCCGCGAAGCCATCAGGGCGGTCGCCGCCGGTGAAACGCCCTCGCATCGCAGCGCTCGGGTCCGCTATTCCGACAGGGATACCTCGGTGTGCATCGAATGCGTGAAGATCGAGGCCGACGATGGCGCGCTTTTCCTCATCAGCTTCATCGAGGACGAGGAAAGCGGGGCCGCCTCTCCGGCGAGCGAGAGTGGCGATTCCGAATATGTCCGCCAGCTCGAAAACGAACTGGCGATCGTGCAGGAAGACTTGCAGACGACGGTGGAGGAACTCGAGACTTCCAACGAGGAACTGAAGGCGAGCCACGAGGAAGCGGTGGCCGCCAACGAGGAACTGCAGTCCGCCAACGAAGAGCTGGAAACCAGCCGCGAGGAATTGCAGTCGCTCAACGAAGAGCTGGTCACGGTCAACAACCAGCTCGAGGAAAAGATCAAGGAGGTGGAGAAATCCTCCGACGATCTTCGCAACCTGCTCACCAGTACCAAGCTTCCCGTGCTGTTCCTGGGGCCGGAACTTAAGATCAGCGGCTTCACCCCCAGCGTGCGCGAACTGGTCGAGCTGCGCGATAGCGATATCGGCCGCCCCGTCACCGAACTTGCCTTCAAGGCGGACGATCCCAGCCTGTTCGACGATATCGCAAGCACGCTCGATGATCTTGCAGTGTCCGAAAAGCAGATCGTTTCCGACAATGATCGAACGTACCTGCGCCGGGTTCAGCCGTACCGTACCGTGGACGAGCGGATACATGGCGTGGTCGTCACCTATGCGGACATCACCGAACAGGCAAAGATCGCAGCCCGCCTTACCGAGCGGGAACGCCAGCAGAGGATTATCGCCGACCTTGGCCAGAAGGGGCTGGCCGCGCGCAACCTCCAGGCCTTCCTCAACGAGTTCTGTGCTGTTCTGCGAGTCGCCTACGATTGCGACTATTCCAAGGTCCTCGCCTATGACGAAGGCGGCTCGCAATTCCTGCTGGTAGGCGGAGCGGGCTGGCCCGACGGCATAATCGGCGAGGCCACGGTGCCGGATAGTGTGAAGAGCCAGGCGGGCTACACGGTGAAGGAACACTCGGTCCTGGTCCGCGACTTCCAGAGCGAACGCCGGTTCGAGGCCCCCCCTCTCCTGAGAGACAATCAGGTATCCTCGGGGATCAGCTGCGTCATCGAAATCGGTGGCAAGCCGTGGGGCGTGGTCGGCCTGCACGACCGCGATCCCGATCATTTCCGCGAAGAAGACCTGCTGATTCTCAATGCCGCCGCCAATGTTGCCGCGGCCACGATCAAGCAGGTCCAGCGCGAGCATCAGACCGCGCGCGAAAGCCTGATCCTGTCGATGGCGATCAAGACCGCGGAGATGGGCTTGTGGCAGTACGATGCCACCACCGGCAACGTCGTGTGGGATGAACGCCTGCGCGAAATGATCGGCCGTGGGGATTCGCGCACGAAACCCTCTGCCGCCGACTTCTTCGACATGATCTACCCTTCCGATGTCGAACGCGTTCGCGCCGCGCTGGACCAGACCATCGCCACCGGTGTGCCCTTTGACGAGGAATTCCGGCTGAGGCGGGCGGACGGCAAGCTGGCCTGGCTGGATGGCCGGGGGGAACGTTTTGTCGAGAATGATCGCACCCGCGTGATCGGTATCAATGCCGACATCACCGAGCGCAAGATCACCGAAGAGCAGAACAGCTTCGTCATGCGAGAGCTCGATCACCGGGTGAAGAACATCCTGGCGATCATCCTTTCCATCGCCAAGATCACCGGAGCGAACGCTCCCGATTTCAAGACGTTCAGTGCCTCGTTCGAAAAGCGGCTCTATGCGATGGCGCGGACCCACAGCCTGCTGGCCGAAGCACGCTGGCAGGGCGCGGATCTGCGGTCGCTGGTCGAGGACGAACTGAGCCAATCCGCCGATATCGAGAATATCGCGATCGAGGGGCCGCGCGTCAGCCTGACGCCCAGCGCGGCGCAGAACATCTCCATGGCGCTGCACGAATTGTGTACCAACGCTATGAAATACGGTTCGCTTTCGGTGCCCGACGGGGCCCTGCGCGTGGCCTGGAGATGGCGCGAGGCGGACCGCGAGGGTGGGGACCCCATGCTCGACCTGGTCTGGGAGGAAAGTGGCGGCCCCACGGTGCGCGAACCTGATCGCAAGGGGTTCGGCTCGACGGTGATCGAACGCATCCTGCGTGCGCAAATGGGCGCCGAGACGGAGATCGATTTCGCGCCAGAGGGGCTGAAGGTAACCTGCGCGATACCGAGCAAGCGCATCCTGCCCGGCTCCGCGGCCGACCGAAGCAACACGGCTTCGCCGGCGTCGTCCCTGCCGCATGTCGATTTCGATCTGCTGGAGGGTGCCCGCATTCTGGTCCTCGACGACGAGTGGCTGGTGGCGGAGCAATATGCGAATGCGCTGGTCGGGGCGGGGGGCGATGTCATCGGGCCATTCCACGATCTCGAGCAGTCCCGGCAGGCGGTCGAGGGCCGCAAGCTCGATTTCGCGGTGGTCGATTTCAACATCGACGGCGAGGAAGCGACCCCGCTGATCGAACTGCTCGAACGCCGCGCCATCCCCTTCCTGGTGGTCTCGGGCTATGGCAGCGAACTCGATCTGGCGGACAAGCTGGACGACCGGGCCTTCCTGGCGAAACCTGCGTCGCCCGCCGCCATCATGGCCCGCATCGCGCAAATCATCTCTGGCAAGCGTGGTCGTTCCGATGGCCCGGCGTGACCTGATCGGGATCGGCGGCAGTGCGGGAGGCCTGCCCGCGCTGCTCGACCTGCTCGACAGCTTCGAGCCCGAAGCACCCGCTTCGCTGTTCGTGGTGCTGCACCGCAGGAACGAGGCGGGCCATCTGCTCGACATTCTGCGCCGGCGCAGCCCGATCGACGTGATCGAGCCGGAGGACGGCTGCCCGATCCACCATGGGTGTCTGCATCTTGCGCCGCCCGATACGCATATGCTGGTGGGCGATGGGCACGTCCATCTGCGCGGCGGGCCGAAGGAAAACAATTTCCGCCCCGCGATCGATCCGCTGTTCCGCTCGCTCGCCTTGTTCGGCCAGTCGCGCGCCACGGCGGTCATCCTGTCGGGCTACCTGGACGATGGCGCGGCAGGGTGCAGGGCCGTGCTTTCGACCGGCGGTCGCGTGATCGTGCAGGACCCCAATGATGCCACCTCCCCCAGCATGCCGCGCGCGGCAATCAGTGCGTCGGGCGAGCCCGAGCTGATCGAAAAAGCCGGTGCCATCGGCCAGGCGCTATCGTCGCTGGTGGCGCATGAGGCGGGACCGGGTCAGGAGGCGTCCGATGCCACCAAGCTGGAAATCATGATCGCGGGACTGGAGAAGGCCAGCATGTCGAGCGAAGACCGGCTCGGGGAGCTTTCCCCCTATAACTGCCCCGATTGCAACGGGGTGCTGTGGCGGATCGAGGACGGGCCGCTCAGCCGGTTTCGCTGCCATACCGGCCATGGCTACACGCAGGCTGCGCTGGCGGAACGGCAGGACGAACTGCTGGAGCAGAGCATGTACGATACGCTCAGGTCGCTGAGAGAGAAGGCGCGGATGATGCGCGACCTTGCGGCGAAGGACGATATCAATCGCCAGGCCTATCTGAGGCGGGCGGCCGACAGTGATTCGGACGCTGCGAATATCGAGCGGATGATCCTGCAGCGCACGGCGCGGGCGTCCTAGCGGACGCGATTCGCCCGGCCTCCAATCACCGAAAACCCGACCGTCCGGCTGGCGGCCCGTACCCGCAGCACCCAAAGCCTCCTGCGAAGTCCGCTGTACGACGGCGCGCGGCGCAGCAGCGTGGGCGCCATTTTCCTCCCGCAATTTCCGCGACTTACAGTGAAGAGCCGGTTCGGCGGCGCTGCGCTCCGACCGGCCAATCCCGGCTCCCTCAATAACATTCACACAAACGAGAGTGAATGTTGACATCGGCGTTTTATTCGCGGATGTGTGAGTAACCGCGGCAGGACCAACTGCCGGGAACGATGGAGAGGATTATGAGGGGATCGCTGCTTGCGTCCGCGTCTGCGGTCGCGCTTGGGCTTCTTCCGACCGCTGTCAGCGCGCAGGCGTCCGACCAGCCGGAACCGGGTGTGGACGCCGAGACGGAAACCACCGAGGAAATTTCGCCTACCGCCCAGCGCGAGGGCAACGAGATCATCGTCACCGCCACGCGGCGCGAAGCGCGCCTGCAGGACGTGCCGGTGAGCGTCACCGCCTTTCAGCAGGAAGAACTGACCGAAAAGGGGATCGTGGGCTACGAGCGGCTGGCGCGCGAAACGCCGGGCGTCGTGCTCAACCGCCCCACGCAGAACTTCAACAACTTCACCGCGCGCGGCATCTCCACCAACGGCTACAGCGCCGGGCTGCAGGCGCCGGTCGCGATCTATATCGACGAACTGCCGATCTCCGCGAACGGCAACTCGACCATCCTCGATCCCAACCTCTACGATGTGGAGCGGGTGGAATTCCTGCGCGGCCCGCAGGGCACGCTGTTCGGATCGGGTTCGCTGGCAGGTGCCATGCGGATCATCACCAAGGCGCCTAATCCCGGGCGGTTCGAGGCATCGGCGCTGGTCGATCTTGGCTATGCGGAGGAGGGCGGCCTTCGCCAGCGGTACAACGCGATGGTCAATGTCCCCATCGCGCGGGACACGGTCGCCTTCCGCGCCGTGGGCTATTACCGCAACGAAGATGGCTGGGTCGACAATATCGGCACGGGGATCGAAGATGCCAATTCGATCGAGGCTTACGGCGTTCGGGCCGCTGTCCTGATCGAGCCGACGAACAAGTTCTCGGTCAAGCTGTCGGTCAACAAGGAGGTGAGCAATCCGGCGGACTCTGCGCTGACGAACCCGGCGCTGGGCACCTATGTGCGCAGAACCGCGCAGCCCGATCTGTTCCAGAGCGATCTGACCGCGATCAACGTGACCGTCGTAGCCGATTTCGGTTTCGCCGAGCTCACGAGTTCGAGCACCTATTCCGATCTCACGGGCGATTTCATCGTCGATCTGGCGGGCACCTATAACCAGTTGGTGCCCTTCTCGCTCGATGCCGTCGGTTACGACGATATCTTCGTGCAGGAAGTGCGTCTGGCATCGACTCACGCCGGTCCGGTCGAGTGGATCATCGGCGGCTTCTATTTCGACAAGCGGCGCGACGTCGATTTCGACTATCGCACCACGCAAGCCTTCCTGAACCAGACCAACACCACCGCCTTCACGGACCTCTACTACCAGCGGTTCAAAAATTTCACCGACATCAGCGAAAAGGCGGTCTTCGGCGAACTCACCTATCGTTTCAGCGACAGTTTCTGGCTGACCGGCGGACTGCGTTACGGGGAGGTGCAGGTCCAGACGACGACGCGTGGCGGCGGCTACAACAGCAACTTTCTGACCCGTGGATACTGCACGGTCTTCACTGCCCTGTGCGGCGGGTTCATCCCGGCGCTCACGATCACGCCGATCCAGTCCTCGGTCGGCCTGCTGGCGAAGGACGACAAGCTGTCGTGGAAGGCCAGCGTGTCGTTCAAGCCCAGCCGCAACCTGACGACATATGGCACCGTTTCCACCGGCTTCCGCCCGCCCGTGGTCAATGCGCGCGCCGGGCTTCCGCCGCCCGCGGCCCAGCCCAACGACATCACGATCCCCGCCGGGGCCAGTTCGGACAAGCTGACCAACTACGAGATCGGCCTGAAGGGGTCGTTCTTCGAAAACCGCTTCACCGCCAACCTCGCGGCGTTCTACATCGACTGGAATAACATCCAGGTGCAGGCGAACCGTGTTTCCGACGCGATTCAGTTCGCCACCAATATCGGCGGTGCGGTCAGCAAGGGGATCGAATTCGAACTGGTGGCGCGCCCGGTCGAGGGCCTGCGCCTGCAGGCCAGCGGAGCCTATATCGACGCGCGGATCGACGACCTCACGCCCACCGAAGCGGCGATTTCGGGTGCCGAGGACGGTATCCGGCTGGCCACTCCCGAATTCCAGGGATCTGCTACCGCAACTTACAGCTTCCCGGTGGGGGACACCGAAACGGCGTTCGCGACCGGAAACGTGGCCTATGTCGGTTCCTTCCCAGGGCTGTTCCCCAACGTGCCAGGGCAGCCGGGCGTGCAATCGCCGCAGTACGATTTCACCGACGAATACGTCTTCGTGAACGCCTATGCCGGGGTGAACCTTTCGCCGGACCTGACGATCACGGCGTATGTCGAGAACGTCCTCGACAACGAAGCGATCAACTACGTCCATCCCGAAGCCTTCCTCGACGGGCGGTACGGGCGCCTTCGCCCGCGCACCTTCGGGGTGCGGACCAACTTCGTCTTCTGACGCACAGGAGGCTTCGCGGCCCGAGCCAGGTCGCGAAGCCTCGCCATTGCAACAGCCCATGCGGCGTCCGGGACAGGGCGGGCATGCGAACGTGAACAGGTGATCTCTTGGCCGTGCCGAACATCCGACATTTCGTCTCCCTGCTGCTGGCCTTCGGAGGGGCGGCACTGACCCTGCAACCGGCAATCGCGCTGGCCGGGCCCGCTGCCGAGACAGTGGTCGAGGCACCTGCGGGCACTGTCGAGGGAGTGGCCGAGAACGGCGTCGCCAGCTTCAAGGGCATTCCCTACGCGGCGGCACCGGTCGGCGACTTGCGCTGGCAGCCGCCGGTGGAGCCCGCCCCGTGGGACGGGGTGCGCGATGCGACCCAGTTCGGCCCGGCCTGCTATCAGCCGACGGTGCCTGGTGCCGCCAACTCGATCTACCACGAGGAGATCGGCCCGATGAGCGAGGACTGCCTTTCGCTCAATATCTGGGCCCCCGAGAATGCCTCCAATGCGCCGGTCCTGGTGTGGATTCACGGCGGCGCGCTGGTTTCGGGCGCCAGCAGTTTCGACATGTACGACGGCTCGCGGCTGGCGCGGCAGGGCGTGGTCGTCGTGTCGATCAACTACCGCCTCGGCGCGCTGGGCTTTCTCGCACATCCGGAGTTGAGCGCGGAATCGCCGCAGGGCATTTCGGGCAATTACGGCCTGATGGACCAGGTCGCCGCGCTGCGCTGGATCGAAGGCAATATCTCGGCCTTCGGCGGCAATCCCCAGAACGTCACCATTGCCGGCGAATCCGCCGGGGCGCTGAGCGTGATGTGGCTGATGACCGCGCCGCCCGCACGCGGCCTGTTCGACAAGGCGATCATGCAGAGCGCCTACATGATTTCCTCGCCCGCGCTGAAGGAGGCAGAACACGGCCATGTCTCCGCCGAAGCCATGGGCACCTGGTTGCAGGGGCAGCTGGCCGCGCCCGATCTCGCCGCGATGCGCGAGATGGCGCCCAGCGAACTCGTCAATCGGGCGGCCCGCGCAGGCTATCTCATCTGGTCTACGGTCGACGGGAAACTGATCCCCGACCAGATCGCCGAGACCTTCGATCGGGGCGAACAGGCGCCGGTGCCGGTGCTCGCCGGATTCAACAGTGGCGAAATCCGCTCGCTGCGGCGGCTGCTGCCACCGGCGCCCGCGACATCAAGCGGGTACGAAGCGAAAATCCGTGAAGCGTATGGCGATCTCGCCGAGGTGTTCCTCGCGCTCTATCCGGCGGATACTATCGACGAGAGCATGCTCGCCACAACGCGCGATGCGCTCTACGGCTGGACGGCGGAACGGCTGGCGCGCAAGCAGACCCTGCTGGGGCAGGACGGCTTCCTCTACCTGTTCGATCATGGTTACCCCGAAGCGGACAAGGCAGGGCTTCACGCCTTCCACGCCTCGGAAATTCCCTATGTCTTCGGGACGATCCACGAGACCGCGCCCAACTGGCCCAAAATCCCACGCAACGCGCAGGAGCGCGAACTCTCCGACGCGATGCTGCAATACTGGGCCACCTTCGCGCGCGACGGGCAGCCAAGGGCCCACGGCCAGCCGGACTGGCCTGCCTACGGGCCGCAGGCCGCGTTCATGGTGTTCGACGAAACCCCGCAAACCGGGACCCGGCTGATGGGCACGCGCTACGCGCTGAACGAGGCGGTGGTTTGCCGCCGCCGCGCGGCGGGCGACCAGCCGTGGCACTGGAATGTCGGCATCGCCAGTCCGCCGCTTCCTCCGCGCGCAGAGGGTTGCCAATGATCCCCGGCAGCATGCAGCCCTATGCGCTGACTCTGGACAAGTTTCTCGACCATGCGGCCCGCTGGCACCCCCATTCACAGGTGGTCACCGCGCTGGACGAGGGACGCAGCGCGCGGATCGATTACCCCGGCTTGCGTGAACGCGCGAAGCGCGTGTCCGCCGCGCTGGCGGAACGCGGCGTGAGCCATGGCGACTGCGTGGCGACGCTGGCGTGGAACACTCAGGCGCACCTCGAATGCTGGTACGGCATCATGGGCATGGGGGCGATCTGCCACACGCTCAATCCGCGTCTGCTGCCCGGACAGATTGCCGCGATGCTGCGCCAGAGCGGCGCGCGCATCCTGATCCTGAGTGCGGATTTGCACGCGCTGGCGCGCGAAGTCCTGGCACAGGCGGAGCCGGTCGAGGAAATCCTGCTGATCGACGGCGGTGAGGGCGAGCCCTGCGCGCTTGGTGAAGGCCCGAGACTGGTGGGCACGCTCGCGGCCGCGTTGGCGAATGCTGAGGGCGACGTCGCGTGGGGCGGGTTCGAGGAGAACGCGCCATGCGGTCTGTGTTTCACTTCGGGCACCACGGGCGAGCCCAAGGGTGTCACCTATACCCACCGGGGCAATTATCTGCACACGATGCGCCAGCTGCAGGCCGATGTCGCGGGGCTGACGGGCGAGGATTGCGTGCTGACCGTCGTGCCCATGTTTCACGCCAATGCGTGGGGTCTGCCGTTCTCCGTGCCCGCCGTGGGTGGCAGGCTGGTGCTGCCGGGCCGGCATGCCGACGGGGCGACACTCGCCCGGCTGATTGTGGAGGAACAGGTCACGATCGGCGTCGGCGTGCCGACCGTCTGGCTGGGACTGATGGACCATCTCGACGAGACAGGGGGGGAAGTGCCGTCCCTGGCGCGCATCATGGTGGGCGGGGCAGCCATGCCGCCCGCACTGATGGAGCGGATCGAGGCGCGCGGGATCGGTGTGCAGACGACCTGGGGAATGACGGAGATTTCGCCGCTGGGCACGGCCATGCCGCCCGCACGCGACATTCGCGATCCCTCCGTCTCGGGCCGCCCGGCAATCGGTATCGACCTGATGCTGAGCGACGCAGCGGGCACGCCGCTGGAGCAGCAGCGCGATGCCGAAGGCCACCTGTGGGTGCGCGGGCCGAGCGTGGTGGAGCGTTACCTGGGGCAGCGCGAGCCCGCGACGCGCGACGGCTGGTTCGACACCGGCGATCTTGCGCGGATCGATGCGCAGGGCATGCTCTCGATCACGGGGAGGTCGAAGGACCTCATCAAGTCCGGCGGGGAATGGATCAATCCGGCCGAGATAGAGGCGATCGTGGGTGCGCATCCGGACGTGACGATGGTCGCCGTGATCGGCCGCGAGGATGCCAAGTGGGGCGAACGCCCGATGCTACTGGTCGAGGTTCGCCAAGGTGCCGATATCTCGGACGGGGCGCTGCTCTCCACGCTGGACGATCGGGTGGCGCGCTGGTGGAAGCCCGACAGTGTGCAGCGGTTGGCGAAGATGCCATTGGCAGCGACGGGAAAAATCGACAAACTGCGGCTCAGATCGGAGTATGGCCGGTCATGACCCTTTTGCAGCAGCCTGCGGACCGCACGGCCGATCCCGCACGGAGGAAAATCGAATTGTCGAATACGCAGGCCCGCAAGAAGCGGCCGACCAAAGCCGAGCAACGCGCCGAGACCACCGAACAGATTCTCGATGAAGCGGAATACCTCTTTTCCAAGCACGGCCTGCACGGGGTTACGCTGAAAGACGTAGCCAAGCGGGTGGGGGTGCATCACACGCTTCTGAACTACTATTTCGAAGACAAGCAGAAGCTGTTCGACGCGGTCTTTGGACGCCGCGCCGTGGTCGCCAACGAGGTCCGCATGAAGGCCCTCGACGAATATGACCGGGAAACCGGCGGCAATCCCACGGTGGAAGGCGCGCTACATGCCTTTCTCGATACCAACCTCGACCTTTACGGAGAGGGCGGCGATCAGTGGCGCTATTCGGGCAGACTGGCCGCGCTGGTCTCCAACACGCCTGAATGGGGCGCCGAAATGTTCGACCAGTGGTTCGATCCTGTCGTGCTGCGCCTGATCGAGATGCTCAAGAAGGCGCTGCCGCATGCGGCGGAGGAAGACCTCTTCTGGGGCTACCACTTCACGACCGGCGCACTGATGCTCACGCTGGCGCGCACCGGCCGTATCGACAAGCTTTCCGGCGGGCTCGCGCAATCGGAGGATTTCGCCGCCGTGAAGCAACGCATGGCGCGCTTCATGGCTGCGGGAATCAAGGAAATCTGCGGCACCGGCGAAGGAGCGCCGCAAGCGGAGAGTTAACGGAACGGGTTGGCCGGACCTCCAGACGGGAGGGGCACCCCCTTCCATGCAAGATATTAACTCGCTAGAGAGTGAATGACATTCACGGATGCAGAAAGGTGAGACAATTGGCTGGCGATAGGACACTGGAAGGCAAGGTTGCGATCATCACCGGCGCGGGCGGAGGGCTTGGCCGCTGCCACGCGCTCGAACTGGCGCGGCATGGCGCGAAGGTGGTGGTCAACGATCTGGCCGAGGATGCCTGCGCGCAGGTGGTCGACGAAATCCGCAATGGCGGAGGCGAGGCGACGGCAGCCGCCGGTTCCGTGACCGACGAACAGGCGGTGGCGGCGATGGTGGCGGCCGCAATCGATGGTTGGGGCCGGGTGGATATCCTCGTCAACAATGCCGGGATCCTGCGCGACAAGAGCTTCGCCAAGATGGACATCGCGGATTTCCGCGAGGTGGTGGATGTTCACCTGATGGGCGCGGCGATCTGCACCAAGGCGGTGTGGGGCCCCATGCGTGAACAGGGCCATGGCCGCATCGTCATGACCACGTCGTCTTCCGGCCTGTACGGCAATTTCGGCCAGGTGAATTACGGCGCAGCGAAAATGGCGCTGGTCGGTCTGATGCAGACGCTGGCGATCGAGGGCGCGAAATACGACATCCGCGTCAACTGCCTCGCGCCCACGGCGGCCACGCAGATGACCGGCGGCGTGCTGCCCGAAGAGGCGCTCGCCCGGCTGGACCCGGCCTTCGTGAGCCCCGGCATCGTGCATCTTGTCGGCAAGGACGCACCCTCGCGGGCGATCCTGTGCGCGGGCGCGGGGCATTTCGCCGCCGCGCATGTCACCCTGACCGAGGGCGTTCAGATCGGCGGCGGCGAAAACGCAGCCGATGCAGTTTCACGCAGCTGGAGCGCCATCGTCGACCGGTCGGGCGAAATTGTGCCGGAGTACGGGTTCACCCAGGCCGAACGCGAGGTCGTAGCGGCGCAGGCCGGATCCGGGGAGGTGCTCGCCCCGGCGCAGTGATCGAACAGGCGGGGCGAAGCGAGCGGGGCAAACTCGCCGCACCCCCGCGAGGAGAGGAGTGAGGAAGGCATGAAACGGCTCGTAACCTCTGCTGCGCTGACGGCGGCAGCCATGCTTGCCGGCGCGTGCGCGAGCGTGGGCGATGGGACAGCCACAGGGACGGGCGTTTCGTCCGCGCCGGTGGCCACCACCTCGCACGGCGCCATTCGCGGGAGCGCGGAAGACGGCCTGCGCGTCTTTCGTGGCATTGCCTACGCCGCGCCCCCGGTGGGCGATCTGCGCTGGGCGCCGCCGCAGCCTGCCGCCCGGTGGGATGGCGTGAGAGACGCGAGCCGCTTCGGCCCCGCCTGCGTCCAGCCGCCCGTTCCGGCTGCGAGCCTCTACAACGATCCGCCTTTCAGCATGTCGGAAGACTGCCTCAACCTCAATGTCTGGACGCCGGAGGATGCGCAGGACGCGCCCGTGATCGTCTGGATTCACGGCGGTTCGCTGAGGATCGGGGCGAACAGCCTGCCGATGTACGACGGCGCCAATTACGCGCGGCGCGGGGTGGTGTTCGTTTCGCTCAATTACCGGCTCGGCCCGCTCGGCTGGCTGGCGCACGAGGAACTGAGCGAGCAATCGCCGGACGGTATTTCGGGCAACTACGGGCTGCTCGACCAGATCGCCGCTCTGCGCTGGGTGCGCGAGAATATCGCAGAGTTCGGCGGCGATCCGGGGAACGTCACCGTGATGGGCGAATCCGCTGGCGCGCTCAGCACGACCTACCTGATGGCCGCTCCGCAAGCGCGGGGCCTGTTCGACAAGGCGATCATCCAGAGCACCAACCTGCGCAGCTTCCCGGAACTGTCGGAGGCGGCCAATGGCATGCCCTCGGCCGAGCGGCTCGGGGCGGACCTGCTCGAAAAACTGGGCACGGCCGACATCGGTGCGGCGCGCGCGATGGACCCGCAGACCCTCACCAACAAGGCGACGCTGGCCGGATTCGTCCCGCAGGGTACGATCGACGGGGCCATCCTGCCCGATCAGCTCAACGATATCTTCGACCGCGGCGAACAGGCGCGCGTGCCCGTGATCGTGGGCTACAACGCCCACGAATACCGGCCCGTGGGCGGGCTCGGCCTCCGCATGCCCCCAACGCCGGAGCAATACGAGGCGATGATCGAGCGCGTCTATGGCGCGCTGACGCCCGAATTCCTGCGCATCTATCCGCATAGCGATGGCGACGACGCCCTGCTCGATGCGACGGGTGACATCATCTTCGGCTGGTCGGGAGAGCGCATCGCGCAAAGCCAGGACGCGCTGGGCCTCCCGGCCTACTTCTACATCTTCGACCATTGCTATCCATCCGCCAGGGCGCGCGATCTTTGCGCGTTCCACGCAAGCGAAGTGCCTTTCGCCTTCGGCAATCTGGACGCCGATGCCCTGCCCGAGGTGTGGCCCGTGCCCGACGGCCCGCATGATCGCGCGGTGTCGGATGCGATGCTCGATTACTGGACCAGCTTTGCCGCCAGTGGCCGCCCACATGCGCACGGCCTGCCCGCCTGGCAGGCCTATGGTTCGGCGCAGCGCTACGTCCGCTTCGACGAGGCTCCGCTGGCGGGGCGCGACTACAAGCCGGGCATGTTCGAATTGCACGAAGCACTCGTCGCGCAGCAGCGCGCGGCCGGGCGATCATGGGGAATGCCCGTGGTCCTGAATGCCGCACCGCAATCCGACGACCCAGAATAGAACGAAAATCCAAGGGGGGAGAGCCCGATCATGAGCATGACCAACACCAGTCCGGCGGAGGCGGCCCCGCCTGTCGAGACGCCCTATTCCAAGGCATCCTACCGGTATTTCGTCCTCGGTGTGCTCACTCTGGTCTACGCGCTCAACTTCGTCGACCGGCAGCTGCTCGTGATCCTGCAGGAACAGATCAAGCTGGAGCTCGACCTGTCGGATACCCAGCTCGGCCTGCTGTCCGGCTTCGCCTTTGCCCTGTTCTATGTTTCCTGCGGCATTCCCATCGCGCGCTGGGCGGATGGCGGCGTGCGGCGCAACATCATCGCCCTGGCGCTCACCGTGTGGAGCGGGATGACCGCCGTTAGCGGACTGGCGCAGAACTTTGCCCACCTGCTACTCGCCCGGGTCGGAGTCGGCGTGGGCGAGGAGGGTGGCAGCCCCCCCGCGCACTCGATGATCTCGGACATTTTCCCGGAGAAGGAGCGCGCCACCGCGCTCTCGATCTATTCGATCGGCATCTACATCGGCATCCTGACCGGCTTCGCGCTGGGCGGGTTCATTGCGGAGGCCTTCGGCTGGCGCACCGCCTTCTTCGTCGTCGGCCTGCCGGGCATCCTCGTCGCGCTCTTCCTGCGCCTGACCGTCGCCGAACCGATCCGCGGCTGGTCCGAAAAGCGCGAGAGCGAGGCAGGCGAGAGTCCGACCTTCGTCACGGTGCTCAAGTTCCTGTGGTCGCGCAAGACCTTCCGCAACCTGGCTCTCGCCGGGAGCCTGCAAGCCACGGTGATCTACGCCATCGGCAACTGGCTGCCGTCGTTCTTCCTGCGCAATCACGAGATCGGGCTGGCGGAACTGGGCCTGTGGATGGCGCTGACCTCCGGCCTGGGCGGGGGTGCGGGCTCGTTCTTCGGGGGGTGGTTTGCCGACAGGATGGGCCAGCGCGACCGCCGCTGGTACCTGTGGGGTTCCGCCATCCTCATCCTCGCCATCACGCCGGTGCTGCTTGTGATGCTCAACACAGGCAACCTGGCGCTGGCGCTGGCGCTGACGGGCGTGTTCCACTTCCTCTCGGCCTCCTATCTCGGTCCGGCACTGGCCGTTTCGCACGGGCTGGTCGGGCTGCGGATGCGGGCGATGACTTCGGCGGTGTTCTTCTTCTTCATCAACCTGATCGGCCTCGGCCTCGGCCCCCTGATCGTCGGCTATCTGAGCGATACCTTCGCCGCTGCGGGTTCCGAGACGGCGCTGGCGACGGCGATGCTGATCGTGGGGTGCGCGGCTTCGCTGTGGGGCGGGGCGCATTACCTCTTCGCCTCGCGCCATATCCGGGGCGACATCGCCAGCAGCCCGGCCACTGCGCCCAAGGTGGAAGCGCTGTGATGGCAGCGGTCGGCGTGCGTATGCCGCTCGCCACGCTGGCCGCAGTGGCGGTGTGCGGGTGCGCGGCAGGTACGGGCTTGCCGGCCGCTCCGCTCACGGTCGCGGATACGCCGACCTCTGCCCGCACACCCTCGGGAGAATACATCTCGTGGCGCGAACACCGTATCGATGACAAGGACCTGGGCGGTGTGGCCATCCGCGGTGGCGACGGCTTGCAGTTGGCGGATATCGACCGCGACGGCTTTCCCGATATCGTCTCTGTACACGAGGATTCGAACCATCTGCGGATCGCCTTCGGCAGTGCGGACCCGGACCGCTGGGTGCTCGCAACGGTCGCCTCGGGCGATATCGTCGCTGCGATCGAGGATGTCGCGGTCGGCGATCTCGATGGCGATGGGTGGCCCGATCTGGTCTCCGCGAACGAGGAGGCGCATCTCGCTGTCTTCCGCAATCCGGGAAGCCCAGAAGGCGCACGAGCGGGCGAGTGGCGCGGCTTCGTGCCGCCGGTCACGCAGGGGCGCGGATCGTGGCTGCGGGTGTTCGTCGCGGATATCGACGGGGACGGGCGGCCCGATGTAACGGCCGCCAACAAGGGCGCGAGCGACATTGTCGATCCCGGCGCGCCGCGAGAAGACCGGACGACCTCGCTGTTCACGCTTCGCGGCGATCCGATGGAGGCCGGGGCGTGGCGCGAACAGGTGCTTTTCAGGAAGGATGTGCCCAACACCGCGATGCCGGTCGATATCGACGGCGACGGCGATCTGGACGTGCTGGCCGCCGGGCGTCTGGCCCAGCAGTCCACCATCCTCGAGAATCGCGGAACCGATGCTGGCGGGAGCGTGGCCGTCACCGCGCATCCTATCGTAATCGACGACAGCGGGCTTGCAGGCTGCACGGTTTCGACCAGCGCCTTCCAGTCCGCCTTCCGCGACCTGAGCGGCGACGGACGGCTCGACCTGATCGTAGGCGCAATCGAGACATGCGGCGATCCGCGCGCACCCGGCGGTCTGCCCGGGCTCGGCTGGCTGGAGCAGCCCGAGACGCTCGACACGCCGTGGACCTATCACCGTATCGGAGACATCCTGCCCGATATGGTCATCGCGGTGGAACTCGCCGACCTAGACGGTGATGGCGATCTGGACGCGATCACGGGGGGCTATTCGGGGCTCAACATCGTCAAAGGCGGCTATTCGGGTGCGACGCGGGAGACAGATCATCCCGCTGTGACCGCGTCCTCCACGGTCGGACGGATCGCCTGGTTCGAGAACCCCGGCGCAGCGGATGGCGCCTGGCAGCGGCACGATATCTCGCGCCGGGTGCGCGGCATGTTCGACCAGTTCATTGCGCGTGACATGGACGGCGACGGCGATACCGATCTGGTGGGCACGCGCGGAAACAGCGGACGGTTGGACGGCGTCTTCTGGCTGGAACAGGTGCGCAGCGCCCAGCCTCGCGCCGCCTTCGCGCCCGCTCGCGCGCAGGAAAGCCGCCCGCTTCCGCTGCCCCCCGCCGATTGGCTGGACCGTTACCCCGAAGCGAACACGCTTGTTGCGCCCAACAAGCGCTAGGGCCACTCCGAAAGCTTTCACGAGGTTTACCAATGACACATGCTCACCCCCTTGCTGGACGGGTCTGTCTGATCACCGGCGCATCCTCCGGCATCGGCGCGCATCTTGCGCGGCGGATGGCGCAGGCGGGCGCGCAAGTGGTGCTCGGGGCGCGCAGGACGGAGCTGACCGGGGCCATCGCTGAGGACATCGACAGCGCCGGGGGCAAGGCGCTGGCCGTGCCGCTGGACGTGACCAGCGAAAGCTCGATCGCGGAGGCGTTCGCTTCCGCCGAAAGCCGCTTCGGCCCGGTCGATACGGTGGTCGCCAATGCCGGTGTGGTTCGCAACGGACGCTCTACCGACGTGCCGGAAGCCGACTTGCGGCAGGTCTACGACACCAATCTTCTGGGCGTGCACCTGACCGCCAATGCCGCTGCGCGCGCGATGATGGCGGCGGGCAGCCGGGAAAGCGAGGCGGGGCGGATCGTCATCATCGGTTCGATCACCGCGCAGATGACGGGGCAGGGCGATGCCGCCTATGCCGCCAGCAAGGCAGGGGTTGCGCATCTGGGCCGGCAGCTGGCGCGCGAGTGGGTGCGGCAGGGGATCAACGTCAACACCGTGCAGCCGGGCTACATCCGCACCGAACTGGTCGGCGACTGGTTCGATAGCGAGGATGGCAAGGTGCAGATCGCCGGTTGGCACAGGCGGCGCCTGATGGAGATCGACGCGCTGGACGATCTGGTGCTGTTCCTGTGCAGCGACGCTTCGGCACATGTCACCGGGGGCACCTTCACGGTGGACGACGGCCAGTCTCTCTAGGGGGGCCGGACCGGGTCTCGCACCCGAGCCTGGCGTTCAACCGGGTGCGCCGTTCCTGCGGACCACAGCGACGCTCCCAACGGCAACGGTCTCGCCGCCGTGATGGACGAACCCCTCGGCGATGATCCGCCGCCGTTCGTCATAACGCGCCGTGCCGTGCGCGGTGATTTCCCCGCCGTCGACGGGGATCGGCGCGCAGTAGCGCAGTTGCAGATCGCTGGTGAGCAGGATTTCGCCGGGCTCCAGCAGGGTGAGCGCGGCGCCGGCGCCCGCAATGTCGATCAGCGATGCGGCCACGCCGCCGTGGATCGTCCCGGCAAAATTGGCGAGGTCAGCCTCGGCCAGGCAGGCGAACCGGATCGCGCCGCGCTCGGCATGAACCGGGCGCACGCCGAAGGTGCCGACATAGCCTGCCACCAGGCCGGCCTCGATCCAGGCCTGCGCGATTTCGAGCCCCGACTGGTCGGGGGTGAAGCCGAATTCGGGCAGGGCAGACGCGGGCGATTGCGGGCCCGTCATAGAGCCGGTCGGTTGGCATTCAGCGCGGCGAAACGCGCGACTGCCGCATCGTACTGGTCGGCCAGTTCGTCCACGATCTCGCCGATCGGCTGGACCTTCCTGATCGTCTCCAGCCCCTGGCCCGCGGCCCAGGTATCCTTCCAGCGCTTCGCGGGCGACTGGTTCGCGTCGTAATTGCGCACGGCAGCCGGGCGGGCGAGATCGTCCGGATCGTAGCCGCTGGCGATCAGGCTGGGTCGCAACCAGGAGGCAGGCGTGCCGGTTATGCCGTCGCTGACCACCAGATCGGCCATGCCGTGGTCCACCACCATCTGCTTGTAATCGTCGACCGCCATGCTCTCGCGCGCGGGGATGAAGCGTGTGCCCATGTAGACCGCGTCGGCACCCGCCGCGATGGCACCGGCCACGCCCGCGCCACTGGAAATGCCGCCGCCGACCACGATGGGCCCGGTAAAGAACTCGCGCACCGTGGCGATGAAGGCGAAGGGGGACAGGTTGCCCGTGTGGCCTCCGGCGCCCGAGGTGATGCAGGCCAGCCCGTCGGCGCCCGCGTCCGCCGCCTTGCGCGCCAGCTTCAGGTCGACCACGTCGGCGAGCACGATGCCGCCATAGCCCTTCACCGTATCCATCACCGGCTTGGGAGAGCCCAGCGCGGTGATGACGATGGGTGGCTTGTATTCGCCGACCAGCGCAAGATCATCCGCCAGACGCGAATTGCTGCTGTGCGTGATGAGGTTAACCGCCCAGGGCGCGGTATCCCACGCTTGCCCGGCATCCTTCGGTTTCGACAGCGCGTCCGCGATGGAGCCCATCCATGTGTCGAGATCCTCCACGGTCCGGCAGTTGGAGGTCGGGAAGCTGCCGACGATCCCTGCCTTGCAGGCGCCAACGACCAGATCCACGCCCGAAACGAGGAACATGGGCGCGGCAAACAGGGGGAGCCGCATGGGGGAAGGCAGCTTTGCCTCGGTCGAGTTCATCAGGCGCTTTCTTTTTCGAGTATCGTGACCACGGTCGCGGCTTCTTCGCCGCGCAGGAAGCCGCCGCCATTTTCGGCGAGGGCGATCCTGGCGTTGTCCACCTGGCCACTGCCCGCTTCGCCGCGCAGTTGCACGCACAGATCGTGTAACTGGATGATGCCGGTCGCGCCGACCGGATGGCCTTTCGAGAGCAAGCCGCCCGACGCATTGACCGGCTGACGTCCGCCGAGCGCAAAATCGCCTTTCGCAAGACATTCGCCCACGCTGCCCGGCTCGGCCAGGCCCAGGTTCTCGATTTGCTGGACTTCGGCATAGGCGGTGGCGTCGTGGACTTCGATACAGTCGACGTCTTCGGGGCCGAGGCCCGCCTGATCATAGGCGGCAAGCGCGGTCAGGCGGCCGATATGGCGATCGAAATCGTTTGTTTCGCGGTCCACACCGCTGCGCAGCACGCTGGCGCGGACCGTGACCGCACGCGCACGCGCCTCGGCAAGACGCGCGAGACCTGCTGCGTTGCAGACCACGGCTGCTGCGGCCCCGTCGCTCAAAGGAGCGCACATGGAGCGGGTGAAGGGGAAGGCGATGGGCTTGTCCGCCATCACTTCTTCGATGCTCATGGGCTCGCGGTACTGCGCCAGCGGGTTGTGCTGTGCATGCGTGTGGTTCTTGGCCGCAATCGCTGCAAAATCTTCCTGGGTGGTGCCGAAGCGATCCATGTGCGCGCGGGCCTGTGCGGCATAAAGGTCCATGAAGATGCTGCGCTTGCCCGCGCTCTCGTCATCCGCATCGCCGCCGAGCGACCGCACGAAAGCCTTGGTCGCCTCCATGTCGTGAATGTCGGTGCCGCCTTCGAACGCGGCGGCCATGGCTTCGGGCCGGTCGGGGAAGACCATCTTTTCCGCGCCCACGACCAGCGCGATGTCGGCCATTCCGGCGCGCAGATGCGCCATCGCCTGGATCAGCGCGGACGACCCGCTGGCGCAGGCATTCTCGATATTGACCACCGGTACGCTTTCGAAGCCCAGCGGACGCAGGGCGATCTGCCCGCGCACGGTGTTCTGCCCTTCGAGCATCGGCTGGCGCGTGTTCGAGAACCACGCCGCGTCAACGTCGCCCACGCTCGCGCCTTCATCGGCCAGCGCGGCGTCCACCGCCTCGCGCACCATCTGCTTGACGCTCGCGTCGAGGCGCTTGCCCAGCTTCGTGCAGGAAATCCCTGCGATATAGACCTTGTCCTGCATCCCCATCATTCAGGGCGCCGCCGCTGCACGATGCGGAAGCGCGAGGCGACGAAGGCGAGATCGGCGAGCGAGGCGTTGCCAGCGGGATTGAGCCCGGTGACGTGGTAATCGCTGTAGGCCGCCGCGAAGTTGATCCACATCGAACCGTGAAGGTTGATGGAGAGGTTCGCGCCCGCCTCCTCGTAAGCATCGGTCGACCGGGCGATGAAATCCTCGTTCGTCGAATAGAGATAGGTCGCGATGGTCCCGTTCTCCTTCGCCAACCGGGTCGCGCGCGCCACCGCATCGTCCGCGCCGTGCGTCGGCACAACGAACAGGACCGGGCCGAACTGCTCGTCCGCGTAGACCGCTTCCAGCTCCGCAGGCACGACGGCGACCAGCGGCGTCAGCGTGCGGGCCTCCGGGTATTCGGGATGCGGGTAGGGCGATGCTTCGCGCACGATCTCCACATCCTCGCGGGCCGCGAGTTTGCTGCGAACCGTGTCGACCACATCCATGCTGAGCTCGGCCTGCACCGCGCCCATCACGCCCGCTGCGGCCTTCGGATTTTCCACCAGTGCATCGATTTCGTCGGCCAGTGCCTGCGCGACTTCGCGCGGGGAGGCCGTGCCATCGCCGGTCTTGATGCCGTCTTCGGGAACGAAGATGGTCTGCGGGCTGGTGCACATCTGGGCAGAGAACAGCGATGCCGAGCGCGCAACCGCGCGCGCCGTCGTAGTCAGGTCCGCAACCGATTCGATCACCACGCTGTTGACGCCGCTCGTTTCGGTGAACAGCGCCTTCTTCGTGATCGAGTTTTCGAGCTGCGAGCCGTAGCGCGCGCTGCCGGTGAAATCGATGATCTGCACCGCAGGATCGTCGATGAAGGCCTGCGCGACCGGCTGCTCACGCGTGTCTGTGGCCAGCGTCACGACGTTCGGATCGAAGCCGAATTCGCTCAGCACCTCGCGCGCGATCTTCACGGTCATCGCGACGGGGAAGATGGCGATGGGGTGGGGCTTCATGATCGCCGGATTGCCCGTCGCCAGGTTGGCGAACAGCGCGGGGTGCGAATTCCACGTGGGGAAGGAGGCGCAGCAGATCACCAGCGCAAGGCCGCGCGGCATGATCGTATAGTGCTTCTCCAGCGCCACATCGTCGGGCCCGAACTTGCGCCGCCACACCGCATGCGGGGTGACGTCGCGCATTGCCTTGACGGCATAGGCCAGCGCCTCGATCCCGCGATCCAGCGCGTTGGGCCCGCTGCCCGCAAAGGCCTGGACATAGCTTTGCCCGGCAACATGCATGATGGCGTGCGCCATCTCGAAATTGCGGTCGTAAAGCCGCTGCGCGATTTCGAGGCACACCAGCGCGCGGGTTTCGAAATCCACCTTGCGCCAGCTTGCGAGGGCTTTGGTGCCTGCTTCGATCAACGCGGCAGGCTCGCTGCGGGGGTAGGTGATGCCGAGCGGCTGGCGGGTGTAGGGCGAGACTTCGTCGCCGATCCATTCCGTGATCCCGGGCTGATCGATCTCGTACCGCTTGCCGAGCCACGCTTCGAACGCGGCCTGCCCTTGGGCGGGCTTTTCCGCGCCGTGGATCTTGCTCGACGGAGAGTCGGAGAACGGGCTCCAGCTCTCGCGGGTCGAAACCGCCTCGATTGCGCGTGCGAGCGTGTCGAAGTGACGCGCAGACAGTTCCTCGTACGCCGCGTCGGGGGACGCGGTGGCTTGCGTTGCCATGAATGCCAATCCTTCTTGTCGGTGTCCGGCCGGGGGCACGGTGTCCGGGCGGGTGCCCGGACAGGAGTTCAGGCCGCGATCTTGTCGCCGTCCGCCCAGGTCGCGTGGAAGCCCGCAGGCACGCGCGAGGGAAGGGGGATGCGCGCGATCGGCCCGTCGGCGAATTTCTTCGCGTCGAGGATCAGCACTTCGGATTCGCCCGTTTCTGTGTGCGTGACGAAGGTGATGACATAGCCGTCATCCTCGTCCTTGGCACCGGTACGCGGGGCGAAGACCGGTTCGGAACCGCCCTGTCCGTCCTCGAACAGGTATTCCTGCTTCTCGCCGGTCTCCAGGTCGTACTTGATGAGGCCTTCGAAGCGCTGCAGGCGCTCGTGCGCCATCGCGACGTGGTAGGAATAGCGCGTCTTGCGGCCCGCATAATCCTGGTTGATCGCGGGAAATTCGCTGAGCCGGTCGTCGAGCTGGCGCGAGGTGATCTCGCCCGTCTTCATGTTCATGCGCCATTCCCATGCATAGGCATGCAGCGCCATGACGTTGACCATGCTGGCAAACTGGCCGTGCGCAGGGTCGGGATCGAAATTGTTCGGCACCATGCGGCAGGCAACCATAACCACTTCGTCGCCTTCCTCCCACGAATTCGCGACGTGGTAGAGGTAGCAGGGATCGGTCTCGAACCATTTGACGTCGTCGTTGGTCCCGTTGCGTGGCACCACACCGAAACGCGCGCCGCGCTGCTCGGTCTTGATCTGCCACATGCCGTTGCGCAGCCCGCTTTCGGTGAACACCACCGGGAGATCATGCAGGATCACGTAATTCTCGGTGAAGCCCATGTCGTGCGGCAGGCGCGGGCCTGGCAGGTCGATCTTGGCGAAGTGGGTCAGTTCGCTCTTGGGGCTGACCACGCCGAAGCTCATCCAGGGTTCGTACAGCGAATAGTCGAAGAACAGGAATTCGCCCGTTTCGGGGTTGATCTTGCCGTGGGCGGAGACATTGCGCGGAAGCTTGCCGCCGAAATCCTCGTTCCCCAGCGTTTCCAGCGTGCGCGCGTCGAGCCGCACAGGCGTGCCGGAAATGTACCACAGGGCCATCAGCTTGCCGTCGTGCAGCACCAGATCGGTGTTGGCGGTGTCCTTGTAGACCTTGTTCGGCCGGTCGCGGTTGGAAGGAACCAGCACGCCGCGGGCCTCGGCCCCGTCGCCCTTCATGTCGGCGACGTTATCGTCGGAGAGCACGTAACGGTTGCGATACTCGGCCTTGCCGTTCTCGAAATAGATCGAGTGGACCATGCCTTCGCCGTCGAACCAGTGGTGCGGCACGTCGGGGACTTCGAAGGGGTTGGGGCCGTTGCGAACATAGGCGCCCCACAGGTCGGTCGGAAGCTCGCCGATCACTTCGAGATCGGTCTTCGTCACTTCCTCGGGTTGGGCGGCATAGAATCCCTGCACGTAGGGATTCAGTTCGTTCACGTTGCCTTCTGCCAGAGCGCTCGGTTTCATAGGGCTTTCCTTTCGTGCAGTCTGAATAACAAAATAAGTCCACTACCGCAAGTTAGGCGGTGGGCCGGGGTAGCGGGAAGAAGCGTGGGGTGCGGGCGCAATAGGCGGCCCATGCCTCGCCGCGCGTGCGCCGCATGTGCGCTTCCTTGAAGGGTCCGGCGGAACCGAAGCCCATGAACCATGTGGCGAAGATCGGGCCGATCACCGTGAGCCATCCCCACGGGTGCGCGAGCGCGCACAGGGAATAGCCCCACCACATCATCGATTCGCCGAGGTAATTCGGCTGGCGCACGATGGCCCATGCGCCGGTGTCGAGGATCGCGCCGCGGTTGGCGGGATCGGCGCGGAAGCGCGTCAGCTGCCGGTCGGCCGTCGTCTGGAGCGCGAAGCCGGCCAGCCACACGGCTCCGCCGGCGATGGCCCAGGGGAGGGAGAAATCGGCCTGTACCGCGAAGGCCAGCGGAATCGCCCACAGCCATAAGGTAATGCCCTGCAGGCCATAGACCTGAAACAGGCTCCACCAGCGCCACTGCGGGCCGAAAGCCTTGCGCCATGCGGCATAGGGCTGGCGTTCCTCGGCATGGTTCTGGCCGATCGTCTGAACGAAAAGGCGCAGCGCCCACACCGTGACCAGAGCCAGGACGAGCGGCGCCATCGTGCCGCCTGTCGCCATGCCTCCAGCGACGAGAAAAGCCGTCCACGCAATCGCCGTCGGGGCCAGCGGATAGGAGATGTCCATGAAGCCGTGATTGCGCTTGATGCTTCCCAGCGCCCAGGTGAGCAGCAGAAGCAGGGCAGCGGCCGCGCCGCCTGCAAGCCAGGCATCGAGCGATTCGCGCAATGTCCCGGCGGGCAGGTTGCTCGCGATGAGGAAGACGAGGGCCGGTATGCCGACAAGGGCATAGTGCCAGGTCTTGCCCTTCGCCCGGGCCGGCATGGCAATGATCCAGATCAATGCGATCGCGAGCAGGATCGCGGTAACTGCGATGTCGAGAATGTCCATGAACAATTCATCACACAGAATAGTCCACTAACGCAAGTGGCAATCGGAAGTCGCCGTGCGCGGTTGCCCAGCTTCGATGAAAGGTTCTACATCCCGTGAACATGCAAGAGACGCATCCCCCTATAAAAATGGCAGATTCGCCTTCCGTCCGGGCGCTCGTCACCGGCAATCCGGTCGCGCTCGCGCATGGGGTGATCGGGGATGCGTGGACGCAGCTGATCCTGCGCGAGGCCTTTTACGGCGTTCGCCGGTTCAACGACTGGTCCGAAGCGCTGCACATTCCCCGCACCGTCCTTTCGGGGCGCCTGAAGCGGCTGGTGGAGAACGGCCTGCTCGACAGTGTCATACCGCCCGGGCGCCGACGCGCCGAATACCGGCTGACCGCGATGGGCCGCGACCTGTTCGGCATCGCGCTGATGCAGGGCCGGTGGGAACGCGACCACGCGCCATCGCGCATGCAGTCGCGCTACGACATGGTGTTCTACGATCCGGCGACGCGCAAGGCGCTCGACCCGGTGGTGCTGGACGGCCCCGGAGGCTCCACCATCGATCCCGAGAACGTCGGCTGGGAGGTCGGCCCGGGTCTCGTCGAGCGGGAATCGCCGACGCAGCGGCGCTGGCGCAGCAAGCGCCCGCCGGTCGATCGCCCGATGATAGACCGCTCGGTCGAGCTGATCGGCGACTACTGGAGCTGGATGGTCCTGGGGTGCGCCTTCTTCCGCCTGCGGCGCTTCGAGCAGTTCCTCTCCGCCACCGGCATGGCGCCCAACATTCTTTCCGACCGGCTGAACCGGCTGGTCGGCGGCTCGATCCTCGTCAGGCGCGCCTACCAGTCGAGCCCGCCGCGTAGCGAATACCGCCTGACCGAAGCGGGGCGCGCGCTGTACCCCGTCGTGCTCGCCACGCATGGCTGGTCGCTGCGGTGGCTGTGCGACCAGGATGCGCCGCCTCTCTCGCTGGTCGATCTGACCACCGGCAAGCCGATCCATCCGGTCGTGTGCGACCGGAATACGGGCGAGCCGATCCAGGCTGCGCGCACCCGCTGGGTGATGGAGGGCCAGTCCGCATCGCGCAGCCGCGGCGATTCGATCGCGGGCGGATCGATCGCGGGCTGAGGCCCCATTTCTCCTAAATTGCAGACCTTCCGGTTCGGCAGGAATGGCCGACGCGATGCCCCATGTCCGGATATCAAGCGATTACGCCGCTTGAGATTAAGTCCAGTTGTGATATTCACCTCCCCGTATCGTATCCGAAAGAAGCGGAACGAACGAGAGGAGAGCAAGCATGAAAAGCGTCACCCAACCATTGTATCTCGGGACGGCCATGGCGCTGCTCGCGTGGTCGTCCGGTGCATCCGCGCAGACCACACGAGACGCGGATGCCGACGGTGTAGCCGAACAGCCGGGCGAAGCGGATAACGCCGCCGCGCTGGATACAATCGTCGTTACCGCGCAGCGCCGCGAACAGGATGCAACGCGCGTTCCGATCTCGATCGAGGTGATCGGGGGAGAGGATATCGCGGACACCGCAATCAGTACGTTAGAGGAAGTTACACTCTCGGTACCCAACTTCCAGATCACCCAGACGGGCCTGACCACGCAGACCTATATTCGCGGGATCGGCTCGGGCAACGACCCTGCTTTCGAACAGTCTGTCGCGCAGTTCGTCGACGGCGTGAGCTATGGCCGCGCGCAGCTGACCCGTGCGCCCTTCTTCGATCTGCAGCGCGTGGAAGTCCTGCGCGGCCCGCAATCGATCCTGTTCGGCAAGAACTCGACTGCCGGCGCGCTCAGCATCATCACCGCGCAGCCGACCGATTATCTCGAAGCGGGTGCGACCGCGACCTATACCGATGTGTTCGAAGGGTTCGAAGGGCAGGCCTTCGTGTCCGGACCGCTGGCCGATGGCCTTTCGGCAAGGCTTGCAGTTCGCGGACTGACGGAGAACGGATACGTCTTCAACACCACGAAGGACCGCACCGAGCCGCGACTGGACGAAATCGCCGGTCGCGCAACGGTCCGGTATGAAAGCGGCAACTTTACCGCCACGCTGAAGGGCGAATATTCCAAGTTCGACGTCGAAGGGCGCAACCTCGTGGTGAGCCAGGACGTGGCGACAACCGAGGCGGCCCCCGGTGTACCCCTGACCTTCGCAACCGCGCTCACCGGCGCCGGTCTTCCGGGCGCGCTGCAGGACACCAGCTTCAACTATCGCCGCCAGGCAGACCAGGACGAGTTCGACAACACCGAATTCTACAACGGCACCTTCACCACGGAGACCGATTTCGGATCGGCCACGCTGACCACCGTCACCGGCTATGTCGGCTATGATCGCGACACCAGCGTGGATCTCGATTTCACCTCGGCCAGCATCCTGGGCGGGCTCACGCGTGAAAGCTACGAGCAGTTCAGCCAGGAAATCCGGGTCGCCACCGACGACTCTCTGCCCCTGAGCGTGATTGCCGGCGCCTATTTCGAACATAACCAGCTCGACTATTCCGATATCACCGCGCTCGGGCCCGATCTTGCGAACCTGGGCTTCGGCGTCATCGCGGATATCGGCGCGGTCCGCGATTTCGAACAGACCAGCGATACCTACTCTCTGTTTGCCCAGCTGCAGTGGCGGGTGGCCGACGGCTTCCGGATCATCCCCGGCCTGCGGCTCGCCATCGACGAGAAGACCGCCAGCCGCAGTCTGGTGGCACGCAACGGCGCCTTCAGTTTCGACGGGCCGCTGGTGACGAACCCCGTGCCGATTACCGTGCTGCAGACCGCGCTTGGCTTCTCGCTCGACAATGCCGTGGCGGGCGCGGGCCACGATCTGAACCGCAGCCGTTCGGAAAAGAACATCGTGCCGTCGCTGGCGGTCGAATTCGATGTGACCGACGACATCCTGCTGTTCGGCTCCTACCGCGAAGGCTACAAGGGCTTCGGCTTCGATGCCCGGTCCAACAACAACACCTCCTTCGGCTTCGATGACGAGGAAGTGAGTTCCTACGAGCTCGGCCTGCGGGCGAGCCTACCGGGCAACCGCGCCTCCTTCGGCGTCACTCTGTATCGTTCGACCTATTCGGACCTGCAGATCAGCCAGTTCGATGGAACGGTGGGCTTCAATGTCGGCAATGCGGGTGAAACGCGTACGCAGGGCATCGAAGCCAATGCGCGCTACGCCGTTGCACCGGGCATCGCGATCAACGCTTCGGCGGCCTATCTCGATTTCGAGTATCTCGATTTCCGCCGCGGCAACTGCGCCTTCGGCGAAACGCCCGATGGCGACGTGGTGGGCGGTGTCCAGCTGTGCGATTACACCGGCCGGCGCGGGCGCTTCACGCCGGAGTTCAACGTCTACGGCGGGCTCTCGGTCGACAAGCCGCTGTTCGGGGACCTTCGCCTGAAGATCAATGCCGATGCGTCCTACACGGGCGAACACAACGTGCATGACAATCTGGATCCGGCGGGCGTGGTCGACGGCTACACCATCGTCGATGCGCGCGTTGGCGTCGGGGGCGAGAACTGGACCATCGCGGCGGTGGGCAAGAACCTGCTGGACGAGCGGTTCCGCACCTACGCGGCGCAGGTTCCCTTCGCCAGCAATGTCGGCGCGAACACGCAGTACGCCACTGCCTCGCGTCCGCGCTCGGTCGCCATCCAGTTCCAGGTCAGGTACTGATCGCGGCGGCATGGCATCCAAGGCACTAACGTTCTACGCCCGCTTCGCTCCGTCCTTCACGCGGATCGGCTATCTTGCACGCGGCTTGCCCCTCAGATCGGGGGGCAAGTCGCTCGCAGGGCAAAGCTGGCTGGTCACGGGGGCGACGGGCGGGATCGGACGCGCGCTGGCGCTGGGCGCCGCCCGGCGTGGCGCGCGCGTCATCGCGGTCGGCCGCAATGCGGAGAAGCTGAAGGCGCTGGCTGACGAAGGCCGCAGGCAAAAGGATGGCGGGCCGTTCGAGACCATCGAGCGCGACCTGTCCCTTGTGGCCGACAACCTGTCGCTCGCCGAAGAGGTCGGCCCACTCGATGCGCTGATCAACAATGTCGGCAACCTGCCCCCAGACCATCGTCTGACGCCGGAGGGGTTCGAACAAAGCTACGCGACCAGCCTGCTTGGCCAGTTCGCGCTGACCGAAGCTCTGCTGGAGCAGGGCAAGCTGGACGGGGCAGCGGTGGTCAACATGGCATCGGGCGGGATGTACAACGCGCCGCTCGATACCAGCCTGCTCGATCTGCCGCCCGATCGCTACAACGGCTTTCTCGCCTATGCGGCCAACAAGCGCGCGCAGCTGGCGCTGGCGGATCACTGGGCGGCGCGCGTCGACGCCTATACGATGCATCCGGGATGGGTGGCGACGCAGGGCGTCTCCGACGCGCTGCCCTGGATGGACCGCTGGATCGGCCCGCTGCTGCGCTCTCCCGCGCAAGGGGCGGACACCGCGCTGTGGCTCGCCAGCAAGCGCCCGAAACACGCGCAAGGGCGGATCTGGTTCGACCGGGCCGCCCGCAAGGCGCACCATTACGATCTTACCCGCAACCCGCGCTCCAGCGTGGAGGACGTGGTCGCCAAGCTGCGCGCGGACGTTGCGAAAGTGGAGAATCAATCGTGAGCACAGGCAAGCAGCTCGTCACCCGTTTCTTCGATCACTGGCATGCCGGGCGCATCGACGACATGGTCGGCATGTTCGCAAGCGATGGGCGTTTCCATTTCTCCGCCACCACCAAACCGCCTGCCGTGGGGCATGAGGAAATCCGCGAATTCCTGACCACCTATAGCGGGCTGTCCGCAGTGAAGCGGCTGCGCATCAACGCGATGGCCGAGGCGGGCAAGGACGTGTTCTACGAAGCGGTGGAGGATTTCGATCTGGCGGACGGTACGCGCGTGGTGACGCCCTATGCAGGGGTCGTGCGGATCGAAAATGGCCAGTTCACCGACTGGCGCGACTATTTCGACCGCGCCACGATCGACCGGCAATCGGCGGGCGAGGCGCAGCTGCCGGACTTCGCGCAAGAACTGCTAGAGCGCCCGGCGTGAGCGAAGGCGGTGCCGCCGCAGCGGCAGCCTCCGGCGGGCTGCTGGGCGATATCATCCTCGACGCCATTGCGCGCCATGGCGACGCGATTGCCTTCGTCGATGATGAGGGCGAGACGAGCTACCGCGCCTTCGGCCAGATGGTCGCGCAGGCCATGGAACGGCTCGACGAGCTGGGCCTGCCGCGCGGCGCGACCGTCGCGCAGATCAGCGAGAATTGCACGCGCCAGTACGCGCTGATGGCGGCGGCCTATATCGGTGGCTACCGCTCTCTCACCCTGCATGCGATGGGCGGGCGCGAGGACCAGCTGTACATCCTGAAGGATAGTGGTGCGCGGATTCTTGTCGGCGGACCGGGCAGGATTGCGGACGCAGCTTCGCTGGCCCGGGATGCCGGGATCGCCTGTTACGCCCATCAGGACGACGATGCCGTCGGTCCGTTCTGGCCTGCCACGCCTGCATCATCCGCGCTTCCCGCGCATGCCATCGGAGATGCGGAGGATATCGTGCGCCTCGCCTATACCGGCGGGACCACCGGGCGGCCCAAGGGGGGGATGCTGTCCAACCGCGCGCTCGTCACGAACACCCTGATGGCCCTGGCGCGGATCGACTTCCCGGCAGAAATCCGTTTCCTGTGCCCCGCACCCATCTCGCACGGCGCGGGCTCCATCGTGCTGCCCACGCTGGTGCGCGGCGGCACGGTGATCCTGCAGCGCGGATTCTCCGTCTCGGGCTTTGCCGAGGCGGCGCGGGCCCACCGCGCGACCGTCAGCTGGATGGTCCCGACCATGATCGGTGCGCTGCTCGATGCCCCGGATCTGCCATCGGACGCCCTAAGCTCCATCGACACGCTGATCTATTCGGGCGCGCCCATGGAGTCTGCCCGCGTGCTGGAAGCGATCGACCGCTTCGGCGAGATACTCGTCCAGTGCTACGGCCAGAGCGAGGCACCCAACACGATCCTGATCCTCGACCGGGGCGAGCATCGCGCCGCGCCCGACGCGGCGGGCCGGCCTTTCCCGGGGATCGACATTCGCCTGCTGGACGAGACGGATGGCGTCGGAGAAATCGCCGTGCGCGGTCCGCTGGTCATGAGCGGCTATCTCGGCATGCCGGAGGAAAGCGCGAAAACGCTTGCGGGCGGCTGGCTGCGCACCGGCGATCTGGGCCGGATCGGAGAGGATGGCCTGTACCGGATCGTCGGCCGCGCGAAGGACATGATCATCAGCGGCGGCTTCAACGTCTTCCCGGCGGAAGTGGAAGCAGTGATCGCGCGCGATCCTGCGGTGTCGGCGGTGGCGGTCTTCGGCATTCCCGATCGCAAGTGGGGCGAGCAGGTGACGGCGCTGGTCGTCCCGCGCGCCGGGCAGGAAATCGAGGCGGACCGGCTGCGCGATGCGGTGCGAGCCGCCAAGGGCGCGGTGCACGTGCCCAAGGCGATCCACATCGCGGACGAATTGCCCAAGACCGGCCTCGGCAAGCCCGACAAGGTGGCGATGCGGCGGCTTTACTCTGAAGGCGAACCAAGCGCGGAGTAGAAATCGGCAAACGCCGCTTCACCGCCCGGAAACTCTCTGTGCGGCTCGAGCGAGCGCAAGTTCCCGGCATTCTCCGCCAGCCATTGCGCATCGGCATCGGGCTTGCTGCCGCCAGCCCCTTCGACCATGGCCGCGCGGCGGAACTGGCCGGCACCGCCGACCCAGATTTCGCCATTGGCATCGCACTGTTCGGAAGAGAGCCACGCCGCGCCCGGCGCGGCGTGCTCGGGCAGCAGCCGCTCGTCCGTAACCTCGTCCTGTCCGCCCGTCATCTTGGTCGCCGCATAGGGCGCGAAGATATTGGTGCGGATGTTCGTGCGCCGCAGTTCGAGCGCGAGCGAACGGCCATAGGCGATCAGCGCCGCCTTGGACGCGGCGTAAGGCGCGCGGCCCTTCAGCCCGTGGAGCCCGGCGGAGGAGGCGATCAGCACGATGCGCCCCGCGGGGGATTGCTCAAGATGGGGCAGGGCCGCCTGCACGAGGGCGGCATTGGCGAAGAAATTGATCTCCATCGCTGCGCGAAGATCGGACAGGTCGCTGTCCGCCACCCGTGCCGCAGGACCGGAAATCCCGGCATTGAGGATGATCCCGTCGAGCCGCCCGAACTGGTCGAGAGCGTTGGCCACGATGGCCTCGGCCGCGCCGTCCGCGTCGACCGAATGTTCGTCCACCCCGGCGCTGTATCCTTCGGCGCGCAGCGCATCGGCCAGCGCGGCGGCGGAGCTGGGGCGGTCGGCGTGGACGCGGTTATTGGCAATCACGGCATCGCCGCGTCGCGCGCAGGCATAGGCAAATGCCTCGCCCAGCCCGTTGCCCGCGCCCGTTACCAGCGTGACGCGCTGGTTCGCTGCCTGTGTGTTCGCACCACTCATAGTCTTGCCACCACCATTTCGCGCAGTTCGTCGCGCACCACCTTGTTCATTGCGTTGCGCGGGAGGGCATCGACGATCACCAGAAACTCGGGCCGCTTGAAGATGGCGATATCGCGCGCTTCGAGCCAGGCGGTGATGTCTTCCAGCTTGGGCTCTTCACCCTCGTGCGGGACGACCGCGACGGCGATCCGCTCTCCCAGCCTTTCGTCAGGCACGCCCACGGTCGCCGCTTCCTTGATCTGCGGCTGGCCCACGATCAGGTCGTCCAGCTCGGCGGGCGAGATGTTGACCCCGCCGCGCATGATGATCTCCTTGGAGCGCCCCTGGAACTGGTAGAAGCGGTTGCCCGGCCCGGCGATCTCGAACAGGTCGCCGGTGCGGTAGTAGCCTTCGCTATCGAACGCGGTCGCGTTCATTTCCGGCGCGCGCCAGTAGCCATCGAAGATCATCGCACCGCCAAGCCGCAGTTCGCCCACCTTGCCCGGCTCGGTAATCTCCTCTTCCGTTGCGGGGTCGACCAGCCGCGAGTCCATGATGGTGGCCGTCATCCCGTCCCAATCGGCATCGCGTGCGCCGAAGCGCGGGAAGTAGCGCGCTCTCTCGACCGGATCGGGCACCAATTGCAGGTTGGAGAACAGCGAGGCACCTTCGTTCGAACCGAAGATATTGGCGATTTCGATGCCGTAGCGGTCCTTCCAGCCCTCGATCAGCCAGGGCGAGAGCGGGGCCGAGCCCGAACCGACCGTCCGCAAGGCGGAAAGATCGAACTTTTCCAGAAGCTCGGGCTGCTTGAGCAGTGCGCCCAGCACTGCAGGCGGGGCGATCGTGTAGCTGACCTTTTCCTGCTGCAGCTGCGTCAGGAAAACGCCGACGTCGAAGGGGTGGTGCAAAACCACCGTGCCGCCGCAGCGCAGCCAGGGCATCATGAGGCCGCCGATCGATCCGATGTTCACCAGCGGGAACGGGTTGAGGATCGTGTCGCCGCTCTTCATCGCGGTCGCTTCCACCATCACGTCGCCGTTGAGGACCCAGTGGTTGTGGTTGCGCGGCACGCCCTTGGGCTGGCTTTCCGTCCCGGAGGTCCAGCAGATGGTGAAAACCTCGCCCGCCGAGACGGGATTTTCCGCGCGGTAGCGGGCAAGCGCATCGCGGTCTGCATCCTGCATGGCATCGTCGAGGGAGGTCGCGCCATCGGGCGCGTCGCCGAACATCAGCAGCTGCGCGCCGTGGGCCTTGCACAATTGCGTGCCCAATGCCGCCTGATCGAAATCGTGAAAGCTCGGGATGGTGACGAAGGCGGCAGGTTCTACCTTCTCGAACACGTGTCCGAGCTCGTGCTTGCGGTACTGCATCACCACCGGGCTCAGGATCAGGCCCAGCCGCGCCGACGCGAACAGGGTGAGCACGGCGTCGATCGTGTTCGGCAGCTGCGCAACGATCCGGTCGTCCTTGCGCAGGCCCAGCTGGTGGAAGCTGGCCGCCAGTCGGTCGATCCGCTCGTCGAATTCTTCCCAGGTCAGCCGCCCCGGCGCCACGCCATCGAGCGCTTCGCGGTTGGACGGATCGATGACCGCCAGTTCGGCGTGATCGCCCGCCAGGGTTTCCTTCAGCAGCTCATCTACGGTGATTCCCCGCCACCAGCCTTTCGTTTCGTAATCTGCGATCCGCGCTTCGGGCGTAAGGTACATTCTGCTCTCCGGTTATGCCGGACGGCTGGGCCGTCTCTGTCTGTCACTATTGTAAGCATACTAATTTGATGCGACAAGCTTTGCCGAAGCGTGCCGTCGAGGCCGGCGATCCCGGCCGGGCGCACCGAGCAGTATCCAAGCAATGGAGCCATTCATGGAAGTCTATATCGCCGACGCAGTCCGCACCCCACGAGGCGCCGCCAAGCCCGAAGGTGGTCTGGCGACGCAAACCCCGCACGGTCTCGGCGCGGCGCTGGTCGATGCGCTGGAGCAGCGCACGGGAATCGCGCGCGACAAGGTTGATCGTCTCTCGCTGGGATGCGTCGGCCAGATCGGATCGCAGGGTGGCCATGTGGCGATGGTGACGAAGATCGCCGCCGGTCTTCCCGAGCGCACCGTGACCCACACGCTCAACAATTTCTGCGTCTCGGGCCTCACTGCAATCGGCGAAAGCGCGGCCGCCATCGCCGCCGGCCAGGCCGATGTCGCGCTGGCGGGCGGGGTCGAGATGATGTCGCAGGTGCCGTTCATGGGGGACAAGGCGGACTATTACGGCGCGCGCGAATTCGCCCCGCGCGATCAATATATCCCCGTCGTTCTGGCCGCCGAAAGGCTGGCCACCAGGGAGGGCATCGACCGTGAGACGATGGACCGGGCGGCGGTCCGGTCGCAGCAGCTCTCCGTCAGCGCGGAAGATGACGCGGCCCTCAAGGCCTCGCGCATCAAGATCGGATCGCTCGACCGCGACGAGGTGGTGCGCGGGCTCGACATGGAGAAGGCCGGTGGGCTGAAACCGGCCTTCGAGAAGATGAGCGAACATTACGCCGAACCTCTCGAAGGGGAGGAGATCGACTATCGCATGACCGTGGCCCACGCGCCGCCCATGGCGGACGGTGCCGGGCTGGCGCTGATCGGCAGCAAGGAGCAGATCGCCAATCCGCGCGCAAAGATCGTCGCCTTCGCGGAGTCGGGCGGGGACGTGCGCGATTCGCTGCTGGCCGGGTTCACCGCGATGGAGACCGCGCTTGAACGCGCCGGGCTGTCACTTGCAGATATGGACCGTATCGAGTTCATGGAAGCCTTCGCCGTCACCATCGCCAAGCTGGAACGCGACTACGATGTGGACATGGACAAGGTGAATGTCGGCGGCGGGCACATGGCCAAGGGGCACCCGATGGGCGCGACCGGCGCGATCCTGCTGTCCACCCTGCTCGACGCGCTCGATGCGTGCGAGGGGCGCTACGGGCTGGTCGTCACCACCGGCGCGCAGGGTGTCGGCTCGGCCATGATCGTCGAACGGATCGCACGCTAGGAGGAGACAGCGCATGGTGTACGTACTCGGCGGGGCGCAGACCGATTTCGCGCGCAACTGGGCGCGCGAGGGCACGGACATGCTGGGCGTGTTCGGCGAAGTGCTGCGCGACGGGCTGGATCAGGCGCAACTCGATCCAGCCGAGATCGAGACCGGACATGTCGGCAACTTCGCAGGCGAGCTCTTCTGCGGCCAGGGGCAGCTGGGCGGCTTCTTCGGCATGGTCGATCCCGTATTCGACGGGCTGCCGACCGCACGGCACGAAGCCGCCTGCGCTTCGGGCAGCGTCGCAATCCTGGCCGCGATGGCGGAGATCGAGGCCGGGCGCTACGATCTCGCCTGCGTGGTCGGCATCGAACAGATGCGCAATACCGGCGGGCGCGAGGCGGCCGGGCACCTGGGCGCAGCCGCATGGGTCGGCCGCGAGTTCGAGGACGCGGATTTCGTATGGCCGCGCGCATTCTCCGACCTGTCGGAAGAGTACCAGAACCGCCACGGGCTGGAATACGAACACCTGATGCGCATCGCGCAGATCAATTTCGACAATGCGCGCGTCAATCCCGATGCGCAGACGCGCGACTGGCAGTTCACTCCGGAGAGCTTCTCCGCCGATGACGAAGCCAATCCCGTGGTCGAAGGCCGCACGCGCAAGATGGATTGCGGCCAGATCACCGATGGCGCTACGGTCGTTTTCCTCGCCTCCGAAGAGCGCGCGGCGGACTATGCGAAGAAGCGCGGGATCGCGCTGGAGGACCTGCCGCACATCTCCGGCTGGGGGCACCGCACTGCGCCGCTCTCCTACGATGCCAAGATCAAGGCGAGCGCCGGTGGCGCCTACGTCTTCCCGCAGGTGCGCGGCGCGATCGAGGATGCGCGCAGGCGCGCCGGGATCGAGGGGGTGGACCAGCTGGACGCGGTGGAAACGCACGACTGCTTCACCGTCACCGAATACATGGCGATCGACCATCTGGGCATCACCGCGCCCGGCGAAAGCTGGAAGGCGATCGAGGATGGCAGCATAGAGAAGGGCGGGCGCATCCCCGTGAATCCCTCGGGCGGGCTGATCGGCCTGGGCCATCCGGTCGGCGCGACGGGCGTTCGCATGGTGCACGACGCCGCGCGGCAGGTGTCCGGCAAGGCCGGGAGCTGTCAGGTCGAGGGTGCCGGACGGGTGCAGACACTCAATATCGGCGGCTCCACCACCACGACCGTCAGCTTCATCGTCGATACCGGGCGATAGGCCGGGGCGCGCTGCGCGGGATCGTTCACGGCGCGCATAGGCTGCCCGATCCTGCGTGCCAGCCTGAGTGCGGGTGCGACGGCGAAACAGGTCGCGCCGGCATCCTAGACATCCGAGGGTACCGGCGCGTGCATATTTCTGTTGCTCCAGTCCGTTGCAGGTACTGCGCCTCCGCAGTCCCTTGCCGCCGGTCGTCTCGAGACCGGCGGGCATCGGCTGGTCAGAGCGATAGCCTTCCCGGCTGCTGCGGGATCAGGGCCGCCACCGGCACATCGAGTTCACGCGGGGCATCGGCCGGCCGCTCGGCGGGCTTCGAAACGGTGACCGCGCGGTTGTGCGGCTGGTGCATGGCAGGCATGATCCCGGCAGGGGCAGGGGCAGGCGTCGGCTTCTCTGCCGGCGCGCCAGCTCGCTCCAGCCCTGCCTGCTCGGCGAGCATGGCGAAGCGGGGGTCGGTCTGAACCAGACGCGCCAGTTGCTTGCTGGCACGGCGCACGATCTGACGGATGCGCTCGCGCGTCAGGCTGGTGTCCAGGCTCAGCGCCTCGCGGGTGTCGCCGGAGAACAGGCTGCGCTCGATAATGGCGCGATCGCGCTCCAGCCGCTCGTGCAGCGCTGCGAGTTCTTCCGGGTCCGGACCGGCAAGATGGGCGCGAAAGCTCACGGGCAGATCGGGGCGGGCTTCGCGCATGTCGCGTTTCGGACGGCGTGCCCGGGCGCGCTTGCGCAGCTGCTCGATACCCGCCTTGCGTTCCGCTTCGACATAGGCGTCGAGCAGCGCGGCGCAGGTCTCATGGGCCAGGTGGTCGGACGCGGCCCGTTCGGTGCGTTCCAGCGCTTCTTCATCCTCCACCAGCGCCTCGAGGCTGGTTTCTTCGCCATCGGGAGTGGTCGTCCCGGCGTGGATGGTGATGGTCACAGCCTCGACCTTGCGGGCCGACGGGCGCTGATCGGTCATCAGGCGGAAGCGCAGGCTCTGCAGCTCGCCACGGATCTGCCAGTTGAGGAACGTGGTGAACTTGGCCTTGGTCGGATCATAGGCCTCGATCGCGCGGTGAACCGCAATGGCGCAAACCTGTTCGGCGTCCTCGTGAAAAGCGGAGAGGCCGTACTGGCGGATGAAGTGACGAATACGCGGCGCTGCGATCTTGAGGATCCGCGAAAAGGCGCGGTCGATATTGGCGCGCTGCCTGGCAGAACCGGGCGATCCATCTGAATTCTTGTTGGCAATAACTTCGGCGACAGCAACTTCTAGTGCTTCTGTGCTTTTGGACATTGGTACGCTCCCCTTGGCTTCAGTCTCTGACTGTGTTGAGCAAGGGATAGAGGGGCGCCTATAAATGCCTTCTTGCCGGTGGCTTCGGGTTTTCTCCTTTAAGAGATGCTACCAAGGCCCCCTTCCGTAATGTCCCGGAGCCCCGCCTAAGGGGTTTTCAGGAGGCCGCGATGGCGATGGATTTGTGCCCCGCGAAAACGCGCGATTCTGCCCGGATGCGTGGCTGCGGAGGGGGTGGCGGCACCCGCGAGGCGGGGTCTGTCGGAACTGGTCTAGCTGGTGCTCGCCTGTTGCAGACCGGCAAAACGATCCGGCCTGATTTTGCGTGCGATGTAACCATTGAGCCAGTCGCGGTGCGCGACGGCGGCATCGCCCGTGCGGTTGATCTTTTCCAGGGCCTGTGCGGAACCCACCTGCGCCTTGAGAAGATGGGCCGCCCGGCTTTCGCTAAGGCCACCCTTGAGGTACCGGATTGCATCGCCCGGCCCAAGGTGGTGGCCGAGATAGGCCATGTTCGCCAGCACCTGCGGATCGTTCCCGGGCCTGATCCCTGCACGGCGGATGGTGGCGATGTTCGATCGGGCGTAGTCGGCGATGCTGTTGATAGAGGCCGTCGCATCGTACCGCAGCGCGAGCAGCGATCCGCGCGCGGCCGGGGCGACCCGACCGTTGGAGTCGAGCCAACCCTTCTGCCGCGCCACATCGTTGAGCCAGTTGCCCGGCTGCTGGGCCATGCCGATCCACGTGCCCGAGAGAAACTGGCCCAGCCCCGCAGCGCTGGAGCGCGGATTGCGCGACATCAGGTTCCAGCTGCCGTCGGGACGCTTGGCGGCTCCCGTCATTGCTCAATTCCGTCAGGCCGAGGTACGGTTCTCCCAGGAACAACCCCCGTCCGATGCGCACCTGCACCTGAAGCGCGGTCTCCGCCTTGAAAGTCCTGAATTCCTGCGGGAAACGGGCGATGCTACCGACAAACAGAACGAGTGCGGACGTCACCACGATCAGGGTGATCGACGCCGAGAGCAGTTCTGCAAGATTGATCGTCCGCCGTTTCGATATCCGACCGGTAAGCAGATTCAGCGCCAGCAGCGAAACGGTCAGGTCGACCAGAGCCGCCAGCAATACCTCGTTGAGAAGCTTGCGGATTATCGTCAGCGCGATGATGCTCGAGGTGGGGCTATAGTTGAAATACAGGATCAGATAGAGCGCCGCCGCGCCGAACGTGGAGTAGAATACGACGGTGGCGATCGCCAGCGAACGACCGGCAAACCGGAAACGGTCGATAAACAGAACGTGGGCCAGCGACACGCCGAGGGAGAACGCATGGCCCCACCACAGCACGGATGCGCCCATGGTCAGAAAGACCATCGGGATTGCGAGGCGAAGCCCACCCAGCCGGTAAGCCAGCAGGTAGAAGAACGGGCCGAGATAGAACTCGAACCCCCGGTCGACGATAATCCGGGATGAGCTTGCGGCGACCGCGATCGCGCATATCGCAACGACGACGATCCATCCCCTGGTCGTCATCTGCCGGAACGAATGCAGGCCGAAGGGAGGGTCCAGCTTGTTCTGGGACCGGGAGATCAGGCCGTCCATCATGGCTGCGCTTCCTGTGCGAGCATTGGCATCAGGCGCTTGAAATCGACCGGCTTGAACATGATCGGAACGCCCTGTTTGGCAATTTCGCGCTGAACCTGCTCGGTCAGGTCGATATGGCCCGTCATCAGGATGGAACGCACCACCTTGGGCCGCAATTGCGGATCGGCCCTGATCTCGCGGATGAGATCGAGGCCGCTGCCTTCCCCGAGGCGAAGATCCGTCAGCAGGACCACTGGCGTTGAAGCTTCCCGCACCTTGTCGAGCCCGCGTGCGACGTTGGCTGCGCCGCAGACTTCGAAGCGGTGCAACTCCAGCATCTCGACCAATTCCTCGCGGACATTGGCCTCGTCTTCGACAACCAGGATCACTGACGAGGTTCCCCTGCGACTAACGAACTGAAACATATGCCATATCAATTGCTGCGAATCCATTAACGATTGCTGCCGTCCGCCTGCCCGGCAGGGGTTCTGATGAGGAAATGGCGGCGACCGGCGAGCTTGTTGCAGGGCGTTTTCGCGTGGGGCGGTGGGCGGTCGGTTCCTTCCCCCTCGGACGAGGTCGAGGCCGCACACTCATGGCGCTTCGCCAGTGGCGCGCGCCATGCATCGTCGGGTGGAGCGATCGATGGTTTCGGAATCCGGCGCCGGCAGCGCGTCCCGCCGCTTTCACTCCGGAGGAGGTCTGCAACCTTTCAGGTTCCTGGCATGGATGAAAAGCCTGGCTGGGGTGGCAGGGATCGAACCTGCGAATGGCGATACCAAAAACCGCTGCCTTACCACTTGGCTACACCCCAATGCGCAGGCGGACAGCCCCTATAGCGCCGTCGGCCACGATGTGAAGGGGTGGCATGGAGTCCGCGTCGCGCTAGAGCCGCATGCATGACCGATCTCGCAACTGCCCGCGCCATTCTCGACACGCTGATCGGGTTCGACACGACCTCGCGCAACAGCAATCTCGAACTTGTCGGGTGGGTGGAAGACTACCTGTCGCAGCACGGCGTTGCGTCGCAGCGCGTACCCAATGGCGATGGCCGGAAGGCCAACCTCTTCGCCACCTGTGGTCCGGCGGTGGAAGGCGGGGTGATCCTTTCGGGCCATACCGATGTGGTCCCGGTCGACGGGCAGGACTGGTCGAGCGATCCGTGGACCGTGCGCGAGGCTGACGGCAAGCTGTTCGGGCGCGGCGTCGCGGACATGAAGGGCTTCATCGCGCTCGCGCTTGCCTTCGTCCCTCGGTTCACAGCGGGCAAGCTGCCGGTGCATCTGGCGCTGAGTTACGACGAGGAAGTGGGCTGTCAGGGCGCGCCTTCGATGATCGCGCGGATGGCGGAGACGATCCCCGCCCCGCGCCTCGCCATCGTGGGCGAGCCCAGCCTGATGGGCATCATCACCGGGCACAAGGGCATCGCGGTGCACGAGGTGAGCGTGCGCGGGCACGCGGCGCATTCCTCGCTGGTCGATCACGGGATTTCTGCGAACGCCGTCGCGGTTCGGCTGATGCACGAGCTGCTCGAACTGGCGGAGCAGCTGCGCGATCGCGCGGACCCGGCGAACGGCTTCGACCCGCCGCAGGCGACGCTGACCATCGGCGTGATGGAGGGCGGCGCCGCCTCGAACATCCTTGCGGGCCACGCGCGCTTCCAGTTCGACCTGCGCTGCCCGCCGGGGGAGGATGCCGAAGCGATCCTCGCCCCGTTCAAGGCGCGCTGCGCGGAGCTGGATGCTGAAATGCAGAGCCGCTTCCCGGATGCAGGCGTGCGGGTGAAGCAGCACGCGGGCACGCCGCCGATGACGCCGCAGGGGAGCGATGATGCGGTGGCCTTCGTGCGCGCGCTCACGGGCGAGAACACGCCGCCGGGGCAGGTCGCCTTCGCGGCCGAGGGTGGGCAGTTCCAGCAGGCGGGGTTCCCCACCGTGATCTGCGGCCCCGGCTCGATCGAGCAGGCGCACCAGCCCGACGAGTGGATTGCGCTAGATCAGTTGGAGAAAGGCGCGGCGTTCATGGCGCGGCTGGCGGAGAAACTGAGCTGAACTTGCCCATAGGCCATTCGTCACCCCGGACTTGATCCGGGGTCCCGCTTCTATTCGACCAGCTCCCGAAGAAAGCGGGATCCCGGCTCTGGGGCCGGGATGACGACGGAGGAGGGAGGGAGGCCTAAACCGGCTTGCTGGGTTCCAGCACCTTGCCCTCGAAATCCGCTGCGGAGTGACGTTCGCGCAGCTGCGATTCCTCATCGCCCCACACCTTGTTGACGATCCGCCCGCGCTTCACGGCCGGGCGGCTGGCGATCTCTTCCACCCAGCGCGCGACGTTCTCGTACTCGTCGATCGAGAGGAAGGTTTTCGCGTCCTCGTAGATATTGCCTTCGACGAAGGGCGCCAGCCACGGGAAGGCCGCGATATCGGCGATGGTGTAGTCGTCGCCCGCGAGGAAGCGCGCCTCGCCCAGCCGCTGGTCGGCGACGCTGAAGAGCCGCTTGGTCTCCATCGCGTAGCGGTTGATCGGGTATTCGAATTTCTCCGGCGCATAGGCGTAGAAATGGCCGAACCCGCCGCCGATGAAGGGCGCGCTGCCGATCTGCCAGAACAGCCAGCTGAGCATTTCGGCGCGTTTCGGGCCGGTCAGCTGAAACGCGTCGAACTTCTCCGCCAAGTGGAGCAGGATCGCGCCGCTTTCGAACACGCGCACCGGTACCTCGCCCGTCCGGTCGACCAGCGCAGGGATCTTCGAGTTCGGGTTGATCGCGACGAAGCCGGAGCCGAACTGCTCCCCCTCGCCGATATTGATCGTGTAGGCGTCGTATTCCGCCGGATGGCCGGCCTCGAGCAGCTCTTCCAGCATGATCGTCGCCTTCACGCCGTTGGGCGTGGCGAGCGAGTGGAGCTGGAAGGGGTTCCGGCCCGCAGGCAGCACCTTGTCCTCGCGCGCACCAGCCGTCGGCCGGTTGATGTTGGCGAACCTGCCGCCGTTTTCGGCGTCGTGCGTCCAGACCTTCGGCGGCGTATATTCGCTCATGGCAATGCTCCTGACTTGGGTGCGACCCGTCCGCCACGCCATTTGGGCGCGCGCACGGGAACCGCAAGCGCGCGCCGGAGCTTTCCAAGCCAAGATGAATTCGCCAACCTCAAAGCTGATCTTTGTCGACGACAGCCTGCCCGGCATCACCCGCAAGGGTGCGGGCACGGGCTGGGCCTATTACGACCCCGACGGCAAGCTGATTCGCGACAAGGCGGAGCGCGAGCGGCTGAACGCCATCGCCCTGCCACCGGCCTATGTCGATTGCTGGTTCTGCCCTGCGCCCAACGGGCACATCCTGGCCACCGGCTATGACGCCAAGGGCCGCAAGCAATATCGTTACCATCCCCAGTTCCGCGAGCTGCGCGAGGGGGAGAAGTTCGACAAGTGCCTGGCCTTCGGCAACCGCCTTCCCTTGCTGCGCAAGCGCGCCGTGGACGATCTGGAAGCGCGCGACATGGGCCTTTCGCGCGCGCTGGCAGGCGTGGTGCGTCTGCTCGATCTCGGCGCGATCCGCGTCGGGAACGACAGCTACGCGCGCGACAACGGCAGTTACGGCGCGACGACGATCAAGAGCCACCATGTCACGGTGAAGGGCAGGACGCTGCGCTTCCGCTTCCGCGCCAAGTCCGGCAAGCACCGCGACCTTCAGCTGACCGACACGCATCTGGCGAAGATCGTGCGGCAGATGCAGGATCTCGACGGGCAGGATCTGTTCTCCTTCGTGCATGACGATGGCGACGTGCACGATGTGACCTCCAGCCACGTCAACGCCTATCTGCGGGAGGCGATGGGCGAGGATTTCACCGCCAAGAACTTCCGTACCTGGCACGCCAGCGTAATGGCCTTCGGACTGCTCGCGGGCGCGGAGGACGATCTGACGATCAAGGTGCTGACCGAAAACGTGGCCGAGCGGCTGGGCAACACGCCCGCAATCACCCGCAAGAGCTACATCCACCCGGCGGTGTTCGATCTGATGGACCGGCAGGGCGCATGGCGCGAGGGGTTGCGCCTGCCCCGGAGCACGCGCTGGCTGTCGCGCGAGGAACGCGGGCTGATCGCCTTCCTCGAGGATGCGCCGCCGATCGCGGATCTCCTCGCTGCCTGACTATTTGCGTAAAACTAACATCGCTCAATCGCCCAAGCGCGAACCTGCTGTTAAGGCTTGGGGAGCACTGTCGGCGTCGAATCTGGTGGGATAGGCGCGAAAGAGGGACGCATTTGCCCAACCATAAGCTGACCGCGGTCGACGCGGCCAATTTCCTGCCGGCAAGCGTTCCGCCGCTTCTGGTGCAGACCATCTTCGGGCTCGGCCTGGCGGTCGCGATGATCGGCTTGCGCTCGCTCATCGATATCGTTGCGCCCAGTGCGGGGCCTTTCGCGCTGGTCTATCCGCTCGTCCTGATTGCGACCCTTTTCGGGCGGCTATTCGCTGGCATCGTGTGCCTGATCGTGTCCTTCCTGTGGGCCTGGTACGTCGTCCTGCCGTTCCACTGGTCGTTCGATTTCGAGGTGGCGAGCGACCAGTCGCGCGTGCTCATCAACTTCCTGGCCGCCTGCGTGGTGCTGTTCCTGGCGGAAATTTTCCGGGCTGCGGTGCGCGTGCGCGAGGCGGAACTGCACGAATCGCTCGACCGGCGGCGCTGGCTGATGGCGGAACTGCAGCACCGCACGAAGAACAACTTCGCGCTGGTCGCCAGCATGATCGAACTGCAGAAGCGCCGGCAGGACAACCCCGCCGCCGCCGCTGCGCTGGAAGACGCGGCGAACCGCGTGTTCTCCTTCAGCCGCGCCTACGCGCAGCTCGCCGTCGAAAGTGCCGAGCGCAAGGAAGGCGCGATCGACATGGCGAGCTATCTGGAGGATGTGATCGACCATCTGGTCCACGCCTCCTTCGACGATAATGTGAAGGTCGAGCGCCGCATCGCCCCGATCCCGCTGCCGCGCGATCAGGCGGTCGCCATCGGCCTGTTCCTCAACGAAGCGCTGACCAACGCGGCCAAGTATGCTTTCGGCGACGGGCGCGATGGCGAGCTGACCATCGTGCTCGAAGGTTCGGCCAGCGACTGGCGGCTGGATGTGCGCGACAACGGGGCGGGGAGCGCCGCGCCGAGCGAGGCGGACGGCGGACTCGGCCGCAGCCTGATGCGCACCTTCGCCAGCCAGGCCGGGGCGGAACAGGATATCGAGGTGAACGATCAGGGGTGCCGCGTAACGCTGGCCCGGCAGCCATCGGCGGCCTAGCGCGTCCGGCCGGGCTCCCCGCGGGACCGCGTGCGCGCCAGACCTTGTGTCGTGCGCGCCATGCAGGCACAGGCGCAGGCACCCATGGGTGATCGCACACATCCCTTCTTCGATATGCACACGCACGGTTTCGTGCGGGTGGCGACCTGCACCCCTTCGGTGCGTCCGGCCGATGTGACCAGCAATACCCAGAGTATCCTGACGCAAGCGCGCCACGCGCACGAGGCGGGCGTCGATCTTGCGGTTTATCCCGAGCTGTGCGTCACCGGCTACGCCATCGACGATCTCCACCTTCAGGGTGCGGTGATCGACGCGGCGGAAGCTGCAATCGGCAAGATCGTCGAGGAGACCGCAGGCCTCACCACGGTGCTGGTGATCGGCGCGCCGATCCAGCGCGGTGCGCGCCTTTACAATTGCGCGCTGGCGATTGCGAACGGGCGCCTGCTCGGCGTGGTGCCCAAGAGCTACCTGCCCAATTACCGCGAGTTCTACGAAAAGCGCCAGTTCACCCACGGGCGCAATTGCCAGGGCCTCGATGTGACCATCGCTGGCCACCAGGCGCCCTTCGGTACCGATGTGATCTTCGCGGCCGACAATCTGCCCGGCTTCACCTTCGGCATCGAAATCTGCGAGGATTTCTGGGCCCCACAGCCGCCCGGAATGCTGGCCGCGATGGCGGGCGCGAACATCCTGTGCAACCTGTCCGCCTCGCCCGTTACCATCGGCCGGGCGACCGACCGGCATACGCACTGCCAGTCCAGCTCCAGCCGGGGCATGTGCGCCTATGCCTATTCTGCAAGCGGGCATGGCGAGAGCACCACCGACCTTGCGTGGGACGGGCAGGGCGTGATCTACGAGCTCGGCTCTCTGGTGAAGCAGAGCGTGCGCTTCGACCGGACCGCAGAGCTGTGCGTGATCGACATCGACACCGCGCGGATCGTCAACGACCGGACGCGCAACGGCACGTTCCACGATGCGAGCGAGGCGGCGGGCCGGCCGGAGGACTGGTATCGGCGCGTGGCCTTCACCCACAACCACCAGCCCGGCGACTGGGGTCTGGAACGCCGGGTGCGGCGCTTCCCCTTCGTGCCCGACGATCCCGAAACGCTGCACGAGGACTGCTACGAGGCGGTGAACATCCAGGTCGATGCGCTGATGCGGCGGATCGAGGCGGTGGGGGCGAAGAGCCTGGTGATCGGGATTTCGGGCGGGCTCGATTCGACCCACGCGCTGCTGGTGGCGTGCATCGCGTGCGACCGGCTGGGCCTGCCGCGCGAGACCATCCGCGGCTACACGATGCCGGGCTTCGGCACGTCAGAGCGCACGAAGAACAACGCGATTCTGCTGATGGAGGCCGCCGGAATCGTGGCCGAAACCATCGACATCACACCCGCCGCGCGGCGCATGCTCGAAGACATCGGCCATCCTCACGCGGATGGAGACGCGGTGTACGACACCACGTTCGAGAACGTGCAGGCGGGGCTGCGCACCGATTACCTGTTCCGCCTTGCCGGCCACCATGGCGGGTTCGTGATCGGCACCGGCGACCTGTCCGAACTGGCGCTGGGCTGGTGCACCTACGGCGTGGGCGACCAGATGAGCCACTATGGCGTCAATTCGGGCGTCCCCAAGACCCTCATCCAGTACCTGATGCGCTGGGTGATCGAGACCGACCAGTTCAGCCATGAACTCAACGAGGTGCTGGAAGACGTGCTCGGCACGGAAATCAGCCCCGAGCTGGTGCCGCCCGACGATGACGGTGCGATCCAGAGCACCGAGGACAAGATCGGCCCCTACGCGCTGCACGACTTCTTCCTCCACCACATCGCGCGCTACGGCCACAAGCCCAGCCATGTCGCGTTCCTCGCCTGGCACGCCTGGCGCGATGCCGAGGCGGGCCAATGGCCGATCGGTTTCCCCGAAGACGCGAGGCGCGCCTTCGATCTGCCGACGATCCGCACCTGGCTGGAGGTCTATTGCCGCCGGTTCTTCGGCTTCAGTCAGTTCAAGCGCAGTGCCATGCCCAACGGACCCAAGGTCTCCATGGGCGGTGCATTGTCGCCGCGGGGCGACTGGCGTGCGCCCAGCGATGCCGTGGCCGACGTGTGGATCGCCGAACTGGAGGCGAGTGTTCCCGGTAACGGGGCGTAGGGCGTGCCTGCCTGGTCCGTAATCGTCCTCATCGTCTGCAATCTTGCGTGGGCGCTGAACGTCGTCGTCGGCAAGGTGGCGGTGGACGATCTGGCGATCCCGCCGATCTTCTTTGCCGGGCTGCGATCCGCAATCGTCGTCGTTGCGCTGTTGCCGCTGCTGTTGCGCGCCGTGCCTGCGCGCCTTGCTGCGGTGCTGGCCGTGGGGCTGGCGATCAGCGGCGGGTCCTTCGCGCTCTTGTTCATGGGATTGCAGACGGCGGACCCGGCAACCGCAGGGGCCATCGGCCTGGTCGGCGCGCCCATGACCGTGCTGTTCGCCATCGTGTTCCTGGGCGAAACCGTTCGCTGGCGGCGCGCACTGGGGATGGTGCTCGCCTTTGCCGGGGTGCTGCTGGCGATCCTTTCCAAGGGAGCGCTGGCGGCGGGCGAGGGGGCCCTGCTGGTCTTCCTGTCGGCGCTGGTCGGCGCGCTCGGCGCGGTGTTTGTCAAGAAGCTGGATATGGGCGCGATGACCTTGCAGGCCTGGGCGGCGGTAGCCTCTGCCATCGTGCTGCTGCCGCTGTCGGCGGTGGTGGAGGACGGCCAGATTGCCAGCGCTGCGGCGTCACCCTGGGCGCTCGCCGGATGCCTGTTCTTTGCCGCCATCGTGGTCTCCATCGGCGCGACCGGGACCTACTTCGTCCTCTTCCGCAAGTTCGAGGCGAACATGGTGGTGCCGCTCACCCTGCTGCATCCGCTGATGACCATAGGGCTGGGCGCATGGCTGACCAACGACACCGTCGGCTGGCGGCTGCTGGCAGGCGCCGCCATCGCGCTGGCAGGCGTGGCGATCATCGTGATCCGGCCGAGCGAGACCTTTACCAAGCGCTTCCTGGTGCGGCCGCGGATCTAGCTTTGTCGCGTGCCGGCGGGCGGACAGGAGCCTGTTAACCCAACCCGTCTAAAATAGTACCTGTGAAGGTCGAACGCCCCCCTCAGCATGACATCGAAGGCATGGTGGAGCGCGCCGTCGAGCTGCGCCTGCCCTTCCGCAAGTGGCCGGTGGCATTGCGAGAGCTCTGGCGTGCCGACCACGAGTCGCGGCGCAGGCGCGAACTGGCCTTCATCAATGTGATCGCGCTCGTATCCTGCCTGTTTTGCCTGCCGCTCGACTATTCGAACGGCCAGGAGACCTTCCAGGAGGGGCTCGTCCTGCGGCTCGGTCTGGTGGTTCCGGCCTATTGTCTCGCGATCTATACCGCGCTGAGAGGGGGGTGGGTACTCCAGCGCTGGACCTCGATCCTGCCGGTCGTGTGCTTCGCGGGTGTGGCGGGATATCTCGGCATGCATAACGGAGCCGCACCGCAGAACGAATACGTGATGGGTTCGGCCCTGATCGTCGTCCTCGCCATCGTGGTCGTTCCGTTGCGGCCGGAATTCATCATCGTCATGGTGTGCCTTTCGCTCGCAGTTCTGTGGGCCGTCTGGGCCGCGCTGCCGCCCGCTCCCGCGCGACAGGCCTTCGCGCTGCTTGCCTATCTTTCGGCGATCAGCCTCGTCGCGCTCGCCTTGCCGTTCCGCACCGCGACCCTGAAGGACCGCAATTTCCTGTATGCCCTGCGCAGCCAGCTCGCCTCCGAGCGTCTGATCGCCGTGAACGAGCAGTTGCGCGAACTCTCGCACCGGGACGACCTGACCGGCCTGCCCAACCGCCGCTATTTCGAACGGATTTTCCACACCGCCTTTCGCGCAGCGAAAACGCGCGGCGACGACGTGGCGGTGATGATGATCGACGTCGATCACTTCAAGCAGTTCAACGATACGCACGGCCATGCTGCGGGCGACCGCGCGCTGAAGCAGGTGGCCAAGGAACTGGAGAAGCAGTTCGCCCAGCCCGGCAGCACCGTGGCGCGCTATGGGGGCGAGGAATTCGTGGTGGTGGTCGAGCACAGTTCGCATGACGAGGCCCTGCGGCTTGCCGATCGCGCACGCGATGCGGTGGCGCGGCGCCCCGTCACGCTCGATCTGGTGGGGCGCGTGTCGGTCACGGTCAGCATCGGCGTTGCACTGCAGAGGAGCGGTGCCGCATCGCCCGAGGCATTGATCGAGCGCGCGGACGAGGCGCTGTATGAAGCGAAGAGAGCCGGGCGCAACATCGTGCGCCTCGCGCGCGAGGAGGATCGGCCCGGGGCGCCGGACGCGCTGAAGAAAAGCGCCTGAGGGCCCGCGGGGCCTGCGGCCCCTCGCACCTGCGCCTGGCTTCGAGCCGCGTGGCCCTGTTCGTCCGGGCGGCGTGTGGATGGATCACCAAGAGGGCGTTAACCTCTTCCCCCTATCCGGGGGCCATGCGACCGGAACTAGGACTAACCCCCGATATCGACAGGGAAATCGAGCTTCTGGCCGAGTCCGGTAAGCGGTTTGGCGAATGGCCCCGATCCATCAGGCAGTTGTGGCGGGCGGAGAAGCTCCATCGCCGTCGCCACGAACTCGCTTTCCTGAACGCCATCGCTCTGGCGTGGAGCCTCGTGAGCCTGGCGCTGGACTTTAGCGCCGGGCCGGAGGTTCTCGCCGCAGGTCTTCCCCTGCGCCTGGGCATCGTGGCCCCGCTCTACCTGCTGGCGATCGCGATGGCGTTGTATGGCGGGTGGTATGCCCAGCGCTGGACGTCCATCGCTGCCGTATTGGCCTTCGTCTGGGTGGGCGGCTATCTTGGCATGCACATCGCCCCCGAACAGCTGGCGGAATATGTAATGGCTTCCGGCCTGCTGCTGGCGATGGGCATCGCGGTCCTTCCGATACGCGTGCCATGGCTGGCGCTGATGGCTGGGCTGACCGTCGCGGGCCTCTGGGCAATCTGGTTGATGATGCCGGCGCGCGGCCAGGAAGAGCTTGTCCTTATGGCTTTCGTCACCGTCACCACGTGCGTCAGCCTCCTCATCCCGGCGCGATCGGCGCGCATCAAGGACGAGCATTTCATCTACGCCCTGCGCGCGCAGATCGCCTCGCGGGATCTCATGTCGGCCAACGAGCAGCTGCGCGCCCTGTCCGATCACGATGACCTGACCGGTCTTCCCAACCGCCGAAATCTGGAGCGGGTGTTCGACGAAGCGTTCAGGACATCGGTGGCGGCCGGTACCGATCTTGCCGTCATCATGATCGATGTGGACCATTTCAAGCGGTTCAACGACACGTACGGGCATGTCGCCGGGGACCGGACCCTCGCACAGATTGCGCGGACCCTGGAACGCAGCATCTGCGGGCCGGGGCGAATGGTTGCGCGCTATGGCGGGGAAGAGTTCATCGCCGTCCTCGACGGGACGGAAGAGCAGTCGGCCTTGCGCATTGCGGACGGCGCCCGGCGTGCGATCGCGGATCGCCGGGTATCCGTGGGCGACCGACGACGTTCCTCGGTCACGGTCAGCATGGGGGTGACGCTGCGCAGGCGCGCGGACCGCTCGCCCCTTTCGATGATCGAGCGTGCCGATGCCGCGCTGTACGAAGCGAAGGAAGCCGGGCGGAACATCGTGCGGCTGGCGGGCCGCAGCGACGGCAAGCCGCCCCCCGCGATCCTTAAAGAGCAGGCCTGAAGCGCCCCGGCTGGGCGATCAGTCCAGCTTCGTCACCCAGCCGTGCGGATCGGGTGCGGTCCCCATCTGGACGCCCACCAGCCTGTCGCGCAGCTTCTGCGTCAGCTGCCCGGTGCCGCCGGTGCCGATCGTGAACTTGCCATCGGGGCCGTTGACGCTGCCGACCGGGGTCACGACCGCAGCGGTGCCACAGGCGAAGGTTTCGATCAGGTCGCCCTTCTGCGCATCGGCATGCCACTGGTCGATCGAATAGGGCTCCTCGCGCACCTGCAGCCCTTCGTCGCGCAGCATCTGGATCAGGCTGTCGCGCGTGATGCCGGGCAGGATCGTGCCGGTGAGCGGCGGGGTGACCGCGCTGCCATCCGCGAACACGAAGAACAGGTTCATGCCGCCCAGCTCCTCGACCCATTTCTTCTCGATCGCGTCGAGGAAGACGGTCTGCTGGCAGCCATGCTTGGTACCCTCGGCCAGCGGCACGAGGCTGGCGGCGTAGTTGCCGCCCGCCTTCGCGGCGCCGGTGCCGCCGGGGGCCGCGCGCGTGTGATCGCGGCTGACCCAGACATCGACCGGTTTCACGCCCGACTTGAAGTAGCTGCCCACCGGGCTGGCGATCAGACAGTAGAGGTATTCGCGCGCCGGGCGCACGCCCAGGAAAGCCTCGGTGGCGAACATGAAAGGCCGCAGGTACAGCGATCCGCCTTCGACCGTGGGCATCCAGGCGCGATCCTTGGCGACCAGCTGCCGGATGCTTTCCATGAACAGCTCTTCGGGCAATTCGGGCATGGCCATGCGCCGTGCGCTGGCGTTGAGGCGGCGGGCGTTCTGTTCCGGCCGGAACAGTGCGACCGTGCCATCGTCCCAGCGATAGGCCTTCATGCCTTCGAAGATTTCCTGCGCGTAGTGGAGCACCGCCGCTGCGGGATCGAGCGGGATGGGCTCGCGCGGGCACAGCTTGGCATCGTGCCAGCCAATCTCGCCACGTTCCACGCGGCCCGCGTCGAAGCGAATCGTCACCATGTGATCGGTGAAAAGCGATCCGAACCCGGGGTCGACAAGCGCCTGGTCGCGCGTTTCGGAGGGCACCGGGGCAGGGTGCGGCAGGTGGGCGAAATCGATCATCGGCGCGTCGGCCATGGCATTGGTTCTCCTGTCGCGGAGCGCGTTATGTCCATGTGAAACGGGGGGCAAGGGGTGTCACGAAAAATATCAAGAAATACCCCTGAAACTTTTCGAAAGTTGCAGGCTTGCTCGCTGGCTCGAAGCTCTTGCCGCCGACAGCGGAGGCAGGGTCGGGGGCAATATGAAAGGGGCGATCCAGCCCGTCGGTGGATCGCCCCTTCATGGTCAGCGGCCAGGAAGTGCCGCTCACGAAGCCTCTATCGGTATGCGACCTACCGATAGTGCCTCGCGCGGAAACTTGCCGACCTCTCTGCTGAACCATGAGACATCGGATCACCTCCTTTCGCGCTTGTAAGCCAAGACCCGCACCGTATCACCGGGGGCCGAGAAGCGTCGTGCACCGCCGCTCTCAGGTTCCTTTTTGAGTCACCTGATTCGACAGCGCAAGCCTTGTAAATATCTTTTTCCCCGTCATACTTGTGCGCTCGCAAAAAGAGTGTCGGCATGCAGGGCCGGGGCGCCCGATCGGTACGGCCACCGCCTTCCGAAAATCAGGTTTTTCAGGCGGATTCGCAGCGCTAGCGGCAGTCCTCGATCACGCGCGTCACCTCGGCCCAGGCGGGTACGTAGAGGCCGGGCTCACCCTCGACCTCCAGCGCGAAGCGCCCGCGCGTTATCGCCATCGCGTCGAGCAGCGGATCGCGTGCGTCGAGCACGACACCCACGAGCGGGTGCGCGCTCGCAATCGGGGTTGCGACAAGATCGCGCGCGGTGGTTTCGGCACTGATGCGCATCGCCGTGGTGGTTCGCCGGGCGGTCGAAGTAATGCGCCCGATCCCGACCTGCCGCGACCGCGCGTCGCAGCGGATGATCATCAGCGGCGCACCGGGGGTGCCGAAGAAGGCGCGGCTTTCATTTCCATCCTGCGAATAGGTCCAGGTCCCGGCGGTCTGCGGGCGGTCGATCCAGTTGGTGGCCGGCGGCAGCGTGGTCTGCGGCGGCGGGGGCGCCTGCGTTGCGACGGGCGCTGGCGCCGGGGCGGGTGCAGGCGGGGGCGGCTCCGGCGTCTGGCAGCATGTCACCATGAGGAGCGAGACGGCGAGGGCCGCCTTGGCGGGGCTGTTGGCGCGAAAATCGAACATGCATGATTAATGCGCCCGTGCGCCCTCCGGGTCCATGCTTTTGTCGCAAGGACGATGCGCGGGCTTGCCGCCCCCCGGAAATCCGCCGGGTGGGTTCACGCCGCCGCGCGTTGGTATATTGGTCGCGCTATGGCGAAGAAGATGCGGGTCGATCAGGTACTGGTGCAACGCGGGCTGGCGGAAAGCCGCGCGCGGGCACAGGCGCTCGTCATGGCGGGGGTGGTGTTCGCGGGCGAGACGAAGATCGCCAAGCCCGGCCAGCCTGTCGCCGAGGATGCAGAACTGGAGGTGCGCGGGCGCGACCATCCTTACGTCAGCCGGGGCGGGCTCAAGCTGGCCCACGCGCTCGATGCGTTCGAGCTCGATCCGGCAGGCGCGGTGGCGATGGATATCGGCAGTTCGACCGGCGGTTTCACCGACGTGCTGCTGCAACGCGGCGCGGCCCACGTGTTCGCGGTCGACAGCGGGACGAACCAGCTCGCGTGGAAGCTGCGGCAGGACGAGCGCGTAACCGTGCTGGAACAGACCAGCGCGCGCATCCTCACCACCGAACAGATCGATGCACCGTGCAACTGGGTGGTATGCGATGCGAGCTTCATCGGCATGGCCAAGGTGCTGGAACGCCCGCTGCAGCTGGCAGCGCCGCAATGCCAGCTGGTTTCGCTGATCAAGCCGCAGTTCGAGGTCGGGCGCGAAGAGGTCGGCAAGGGGGGCGTCGTGCGCGACCCGGCCCTGCATGCGCGCGTGTGCGAGGAGGCGCGCCAATGGCTCGAGGAGGGTGGCTGGCAGGTGCAGGGCATCGTTGAAAGCCCGATCACCGGCCCCAAGGGCAATGTGGAATTCCTGATCAGCGCGACACGGGCTTAGGAATAGGTGCGGCCGGCGTGCCAATTCGGTATAGTGTCTGCAACCTTGCTTGCCGGGCGGGAACGCGGCATTCAGGGAGAGTCGCAGAGTTTCCCTTGGAGGATTAATGACCACGCTGGCCTCTCGCGCACAGCTGCGCGCTAGCTTCATTCGCTGGGCGCTTTTCACCGTTCCCGCTGTCGTCCTGCTCGGCTTCCTGTCGGGCCAACTGGCAGGCTCGGGCGCGGGGGACCCGTGGTTCGCCGCCCTGCAGAAGCCCGATTTCTACCCCGATCCCGGTCTTTTCCCGGTGGTCTGGACGATTCTGTACGTGATGATGGGGCTCGCCTTCGCGATGGTCTGTGCGGCGTGGGGGGCGAAAGGGCGCGGGCTGGCGATCGTGGCTTTCGTAATCCAGTTCGCCATGAACCTCGCCTGGAGCCCGCTGTTCTTCGGCCAGCACGAGATCACCTATGCCTTCTATCTCATCTGCGCGCTCAACATCGTGCTGCTGATAACCATCGTGCTGTTCTTCCGCGTTCGCAAACTGGCTGCGGCATTGCTGGTCCCCTATCTGGCGTGGACGATCTTTGCGTCCTTCCTCAATTACGAGATCCTCCAGCTCAATCCCGATGCGGACGGGGCGGACACCACGGGGGCGGTCCAGCGGATCGAGGTTTGATCGGGCAAGGCAGGCTCTGGACAAACACGGGGCCTGCCGCCATCTATCCTGCCATGCAGAGCCAGAACCCCATGATCGCCGATTTCGTGAAGCTGGTGAACGGTGCCGCGGGCACCTTCGCCGGGATGACGCGCGAGGCGCAGGAAAGCGCGCGCGAGCGGATAAGGGAAACCGTCGGCGGGCTGGACTTCGTCAGCCGCGAGGAATTCGAGGCGGTGAAGGAAATGGCCGCCAAGGCCCGCGCCGAGAACGAAGCGCTCTCCGCACGGCTCGACGCGCTGGAAGCGAAGAAGAAGTAGCTTCCTCAGGCGCCGTTCTGGCGCTGGCACGATAAACCTTCCGTCGCCCCTGCGAAGGCAGGGGCCCGGCCGCCTCCTCGACAGGCACAATCTCGCCATACCATCCCACACCCGCTAGGCGGGGCTGTATGCTCGCCTCGTTCCTAATTGCAGTCCTCATCAGGGCCCCTGCCTTCGCAAGGGCGGCGGGCTAACCCATGCAACTGAAGGCCCCCGCCATCGTCCTTGCCGCGCGCGCTCACGGCGAGAACGCGGTGATCCTGCGCATGCTGACGCAGGAAGCGGGGCTGGTTGCGGCCTATGTCGCGGGCGGGCAGGGGCGGCGGCTTCGTCCGGTGGTGATCCCGGGCAACGCGATCGAGGCAGATATCCGTGCGCGCTCTGCCAGCCAGCTGCCCTTCGGCAAGGTGGAACTGGTGACCAGCCGCGCGCCGTGGCTGAACGAGCCGCTGCCCGCCGCCGCGATATTGTGGGTCACCGCGCTCACCGCCACCGCGCTGCCAGAGCGCAATCCCTATCCAAGCCTTTACGATGCGCTGGGCGGGCTGCTCGACGCGATCTGCCATGCGCCTGCCGCGCGCGGCTGGGCGCCGGCGCTGCTATCCTACGAGGCGCTGGTGCTGCGCGAACTGGGCTATGGCGGCATGAAGCCGGAGGCGGGCGACCTGCCGCAGACGCTGGAAGCGCTGCGCAAGCTTGCCCCGGCGCTGGAGCGCTACCTGCTTGCCGACCGGCATGGCGATGCTATGTCCGCGCGCGGCCGGCTGCTGGAGCGGCTGGCCAGAATTGCCTGAGGGGGAGCAGTGCCGGAAATCGCGGTCATCCTGCCCACGCTTGACGAGCGTGAGAACCTTTCCCCCATGGTCGAACGGCTGACAGCGGCGCTGGACGGCATCGACTGGGAAGCGATCATCGTCGACGACGACAGCAGCGATGGCACTGCGGACGAAGCGCGCAGGCTCGCCCGTGCAAACCCGAGGGTGCGCGTGTTGCAGCGGATCGGGCGGCGCGGCCTCGCCTCGGCGGTGATCGAGGGCGCCTGCGCCACCGCCGCACCTGTGGTCGCGGTGATGGATGCCGACCACCAGCACGACCCCGCGCTGATCCCGCAGATGCTGGAGCGGCTGGGGCATGCGGATCTCGTCGTGGGCTCGCGCTTTATCCAGGGCGGTGATGCCGATGGGCTGGCCAGCGTGCGCCGCGAAAAGAGTTCGCGCCTCGCCAACCGGCTGGCCCGTGCGCTGACCGGGGTCGAACTGTCCGACCCGATGAGCGGATTTTTCATGGTCGAGACGGCGCGCGTGCGCGCGCTCGCCCCGCGCCTGTCGGGGATCGGTTTCAAGGTGCTGCTCGACATTCTGTCGGTCTCGCCCCGGCAGTTGCGCGTGGCCGAGGTGCCGATGCATTTCGGGGAAAGGCGCAGCGGTGAAAGCAAGCTCGACCGGGCGGTCGCGTTCGAATTCCTCGTCGGGCTGTACGAGAGGTATTTCGGCCGCATCGTGCCCACGCGCTTCGCGCTGTTCGGCACGGTCGGCGGGGCCGGCGTGCTGGTCCACATGGCAGTGCTGGCGCTGCTTTATCCGGGCATGACCGCAACCTTCTGGAAGGCGCAAGCCATCGCAACCTTCGCCGCGATGACGTTCAATTTCTGGCTCAACAACTGGCTGACCTACCGCGACAAGCGTCTGCGCACGGTGCCCGCGTGGGTGCGCGGCTGGGCGGTGTTCTGCGCGGCCTGCGCGGTGGGTGCGCTGGCCAACGTGGCGCTGGCGAGCTTCCTGCAGCTGCGTGGGTTGGGCTGGGTGCTGGCCGCGCTGGCGGGCATCGTGGTGGGCGCGGTGTGGAATTACGCGCTGTCGAACCGGTTCGTGTGGGGGAGGGTCTAGCGGCTTTTTCGCTCCCCGCGACCTACCGCCATTCCCCGCGCCACATCCAAGTGGAATAGGCCTGCTCTCCGCTCAGCTCGGCGGCGCTCAGGATCGGGTAGAACCACGCGAACACCGCAAGGCTTGCCGCCAGAACCAGCCAATAGGCCCAGCCGAAGCCGCGCGCCTTCAGCCACGCGATCATCAGCGCGAGCCCCGCCAGCAGGAAGCAGCTGGGCAGGAAATAGTGGTAGTAGAACTGGATCGGCTTGGCCGCGATGATCCAGAAGCCGATGCTGGCCGCGTAGAGGATCGCCACCGCGCCTGCATCCACGCGGCGCTGCAGCACGGCGGCGAGCGTGCACCACGCCACCCCCGCCAGCCCCAGCAGCATGGTCAGCGGATTGCCGATCAGCATAACGCCGCGCTGCGCACCGTCCGTCACCTCGTACAGATACCAGATCGCGCGGGTGTTCAGCACCCACTGGCTCCATGTCGACTGGTAGGGGTGCGATTGCTTCACGCTCTGCTGCAGTTCGAGCATGTGCCGGTGCGCGCCAATCAGGTCCATGCCCGCAAAAGGCCCGTTCTCGACCTGGAACGCGGGCCAGAAGGTCGCCGCGTAGACCGCCAGCGGCAGCACGCCGAGCCACAGCGCCGCCTCGATGGGCCCGACACCGCGCACCGGCGCAGCGTCGGTCTCGGTCCGAAGGTCCGCCGGGCCGACCGCATGTACGCGCAGCGCCAGAAAGCCGAGGCCCAGCAGCGGGGCGAGCGGGGCGGCGTTCCACTTCGAGGCAATCGCGCAGCCCAGCGCGATTCCCGACAGGGCGAGCAGGGCCCGGGCGCGCACGGGCTGGCCTGCCCGGCACGCGGCGGCGAAGAACCACAGCGCGGGGAGGAAGAACGCCACCATGAAGATGTCGAGCATGGCGATCTGCGCGTGGACGAACAGCATGAAGCCGCTCGCCAGCAAAAGCCCGTAGGCGAGCACCGCATCGCGGCTGAGGCTTGCGTGCCACAGCGCGCGCATCCCTGCGAACAGCGCCAGCGCGCCCGCCAGCGCGGAAAAGATGCGCCAGCCCCACGGATTGTCGCCCAGCAGTGCAATGCCAGCTGCGATGATCTCCTTGCCCAGCGGCGGATGCTCGGGGTTGCGATAGTCGAACCCGGTCAGCAGCTCGCGCGCGGCGGGCAGGTAGTGGATCTCGTCGAAGAACGGCCCGCTCGGCAGCCACAGCCGCCAAAGGCACAGCAGGAAAAAGCCGAGCGTCAGGGCGAGGCAGGCCAGCAGGGGATCGTCGCTTGCAGGAACGCGGGTCGCGTGCGCTCGGGTCATTGCGCCGGCAGCGATACGGGCGAGGGGCGATGGCGACAAGCGGGCGGATCACGAAGCCGCGCACCCGTGGCCGAAGCGCAACGCGCGCGGGTCAGGCGGCAGCCTGTGCCCTGCGTTCGAGCCAGAACAGCCGCGCGACCATCGCCAGCAGGCCGATGCTGGCGGTGCAGCCGACCAGCAGCGTCCATGGCAGCAGGTTCATGCCCGCCGCCCGCGCGCGCGGCGCGATGAAGAACAGCGCCAGGACCGCGCACATGATCAGGTCGATCCACACCTGCAGCCCGGTGAGGTTGGCGGTGTGGTTCGTGAAGAAACCGACCACCCCCTCGCTGGCGATCTGCACCGCGGTGTAGGCGGCAAACGCGCCGCACAGCAGTGCGGCGATGGCGGCATTGCCGGTCTCGCGCTTGGCGGCGAGGATGGTAAGAAGGCCGAAGCCCCCACCGGCAAGGCTTGCAATCCAGACGATTTCGAGCGTGGTCACGTCAGGGTCTCCGTTTTGTAGCACCTGCTACACGCCGCACTAGAGGAATGTAGCGAGTGCTACAATAGAGAAATGTCCCCAGCGCCTTCCAGACCCGAGAAGCTCTCCCGCGAAACCCTGCTGCCGCTGATGGCGGCGCATGTGCTCGAACACGGGCTCGGCGGGGCCAGCCTGCGTCCGCTGGCGAAGGCGGCGGGGACCAGCGACCGGATGCTGGTCTACCATTTCGGCAACAAGGAAACGCTGATCGTCGAATTGCTCGATCACATCGCGGGGGTCTATTCCGCCACGCTCGACATGGCGCTCGGCGATATTCGACCCGCGAGCCGGCGCGAATGCTTCGACCGGGTGATGGACCAGGCGGCCAATCCGGCAATGCGGCCCTTCATGGTCCTGTGGTGGGATATCGTCGCCGGGGCCGCGCGCAACCTGCCGGGTTACGAGGTGGCCGCGCAGAAAATGATCGCGCGCCAGCTCGACTGGCTGATCCGCCAGATGCCCGTCGACGATCCCGATCCCGAAGGCGGCGCGCGGCTGCTGCTCACGCTCATGGAGGGATCGCTGATGCTCGGTACGGTCGGGCATGCGAAGACAGCGCGCGATGGATTGCTTGCGGGCGACCTGTCGCCCTCGTAAGCGCTCGCCCCATGAAGAAGACCACCGGAATGGATCGCTCCGTCACCTCCAAGTGGCGTCCCGCAACGCAGGCCGTGCGCGGCGGCACCTGGCGCTCCGAGCATGGCGAGACGAGCGAGGCGATGTTCCTCACCTCTGGCTATACCTACGACAATGCGGCCGAAGTCGCCGCGCGCTTCGCGGGTGAGGCGGAGGGGATGACCTATTCGCGCCTCCAGAACCCCACCGTGGCGATGCTGGAAGAGCGCATCGCGCTGATGGAGGGCGCCGAGGCATGCCGCGTGCAGGCGAGCGGGATGGCCGCGATGACCGCCGCGCTGCTGTGCCAGCTGAACACCGGCGACCACTGCGTCGCCGCGCGCGCCGCCTTCGGCAGCTGCCGCTGGCTGGTCGACCACCTGCTGCCGCGCTTCGGGATCGAGACCACGGTGATCGACAGCGCGGATAACGACGCGTGGGAAGCTGCGATCCGGCCCAACACCAAGGTCTTCTTCTTCGAAACGCCCGCCAACCCCACGCTCGACATCGTGGACCTCGCGCATGTCTGCGCGCTGGCGAAGGCGCACGGCATTACCACGGTGGTCGACAATGCCTTTGCCTCGCCCGCGCTCCAGCGCCCGATGGAATTCGGCGCGGATGTGGTCGCCTACAGCGCGACCAAGCTGATGGACGGGCAGGGCCGCGTGCTGGCGGGCGCGGTGTGCGGCACGAAGGAGTGGATCGACGAGGTGCTGCTGCCCTTCCAGCGCAATACCGGGCCCAACCTGTCGCCCTTCAACGCGTGGGTGGTGCACAAGGGGCTGGAAACACTGGACCTGCGTGCGCACCGGCAGAGCGAGAATGCGGTCGCGCTGGGCACCTTCATGGAACCGCGGGTGCCGCGCATCCTCCACCCCGGGCTGGAGAGCCATCCGCGCCATGCGCTCGCGCTCAAGCAGATGCGCGCCACCGGCCCGATCTTTGCCTTCGATCTGGAAAGCCGGGCGAAGGCGCACGCGCTGCTCGACGCGCTGCAGCTGATCGACCTGTCCAACAATATCGGCGATGCGCGCAGCCTCGCCTGCCATCCCGCCAGCACCACGCATGCCGGGCTGAGCGAGGAAGCGCGCGCCGAGATGGGCGTAACCGAAGGGCTGATCCGCATCAATGTGGGGCTGGAGGATATCGAGGACCTGCGCGAGGATATGGATCAGGCGCTGAAATCGGCGGGGTTCTGACCCGCCATTGCGGGCCGGGGCCTAGCGCGATTCGCAGGCGATCCCGTCATTGTCGCGGTCCAGGTCCTGCCGGTAGCCGGGTTCTCCGCGACGGATATTGCTGAAGCCCGCCTCGCGCGCGGCGGTGCAGTTCGGAAAATAGACGCGCCCGTCGAGCGAGCGACCGCTGGCAGGCCGCGCGGCGCGCCGCGGCTGGTGGCAGTGATAATCGCCGGTCTTGCGATTGGTGTGGCACCCCTTCGCGTCGAGCCCGCCCGGATGCGCGGCAAGATCGTGCTGCGGCACAACCGGCAGGGACAGACAGCAGCAGACGAACAGCAGCTTTCGCATGCCGCATCCATAGCACGCGACATTCGGATCGAGAAACGCAGGCAGCAGGCGTTTCGGGGCGAGCACAAACGCATACGCCTTTCGGCACCCTACGGAACGGGCCCGCGCACTCACGTTGTGTCTGGTGAAGACACACACGAGGAGACGACGATCATGGCCGAACATCTTGAAGCGGCGCAGGGGCGAATGGTCCGGGCGGCGGACCTGCTGGGCCTCAGCGAAGAGGTCGTCGCCCATCTGAAGCATCCGATCGAAACGCTGGCCGCGTCGGTCAACCTGCGGCGCGACGATGGTTCCGCAGTCACGCTCAAGGCGTGGCGCTGCCGTTACAATTCCTCGCTCGGCCCGACCAAGGGGGGGATCCGGTTCCACCAGTCGGTCCACCTCGACGAGGTAGAGACGCTGGCGTTCCTGATGACCATGAAGTGCGCGCTGATGGGCCTGCCCTTCGGCGGCGGCAAGGGCGGCGTGGAGGTGGACGCGCATGACCTGTCGACCATGGAGAAGGAACGCCTAGCGCGTGGCTACGTGCGCGCCATGGCGAAAATCCTCGGGCCGGACCGGGACGTTCCGGCCCCCGATGTCGCCACCGGCGAGCGCGAGATGGCGTGGATGGTAAGCGAGTATTCCGAAATCGCGGGCTCGATCCAGCCGCACGCCTTTACCGGCAAACCCGTCGCGCTGGGCGGGATGGCGGAGCGCACGCCCGCCACCGGACGCGGCGCGCATATCGCGCTGGAGGAAATGCGCGACCTTGCCGGTCTGGGCGAGGACGGCGGCCTCACCATCGCGCTGCAGGGCTTCGGCAATGCCGGGCGCTGGTTTGCTAAAGCGGTGACCGATGCCGGGCACAAGATCGTGGCGGTGGCCGATTCCTCGGGCACCGTATCCGATGCCGATGGGCTCGACATGGAGAAGCTGGCGAAGGTGAAGGACGAGGAGGGCAGCGTAACCGCCTTCGATGGCGGCAACGCCGAGTCCAGCGACGATCCCGAAGAGGTCCTTTCGACCCAATGCGATGTGCTGGTGTTTGCCGCGCTGGGCGGGGTGATCGCGGATGCCGATGACGCCAAGGCGCTCAACTGCAAGGCGATCGTCGAACTGGCCAATCGCCCGATCCTGCCCGCCGCGGACACGGCGCTGGCGGATGCTGGGATCGAGGTGGTGCCCGATATCCTGGCCAATGGGGGCGGCGTGACCGTCAGCCACGCCGAATGGGTGCAGGGCCGGCAGGGCATCGACTGGGACCCGGAAGATATCGACGACTATTTGGAAGACCGGATCGCGGATGCGGCGGACAATGTCCGCGAGGTGATGCAGGAGTGCGACACCGACATGCGCACCGCCGCCTATGCCGTGGCCCTGCGCCGCCTGTGCAGCGCGATTTCGGCGCATGGCACGCGCGCGGATTTCGGCAAGAGTTGACGCACAGGCCCGCAATTTGAGGCAAGGCGGCAACAGGTTTTGCGCAAGCTGTGGATGGTCGCCTTGCCCTCGGGCGCAAACCCATTACCTTTCCGAATCGTGATGAAGAACCTGTTCGATCATGCCGCCACCACCGACGGTGTTACCGTTCGCGTTTCGGTCAATTTCCTGCCCGAACAGAGCGACCCCGCCAATAACAAGTGGTTCTGGATCTACCACATCCGGATCGAGAACGCCTCGCGCGAGCGGGTGCAGCTGATGACCCGCCACTGGCGGATCACCGATGCGCAGGGCCTTGTCCGGCATGTCGACGGGGAAGGCGTGGTCGGCGAACAACCCGTGCTCACCCCCGGCCGCAGCCACGACTATGTTTCCGGCTGCCCGCTGGCGACGCCCTTCGGTTCGATGGAGGGGTTCTACACCTTCCACCGCGAGGACGGCACGCCGATCGAGGTGCGCATCCCCTTCTTCCCGCTGGCGGCACCTGCGACGGCGCATTGAGCCTGCCACTCGCTCGGCAATCCCGAGGCGAGGGAGCGCGAAGTCAGAACCTACGACTGCTTTGCGCCCCGATCCCGGTCATTCGGGCTTACGCGGCGAAGGCACAAAAGCGGTCATCACGATGAAGACAGAGCAATCGCCGATATATCCTTTTTGGGATCGATGACGCGACCCGCCTCCTTGCGCTCGGAATAGCGATCGACCAGTTGTTCGGCGTGCGGGCGCAGCAGCACCGTGACCCGCACCAGTTCCTGCATGACGTCCACGATCCGGTCGTAGAGCGGGGAGGGCTTCATGCGGCCCGCATCGTCGAACTCCTCGTATGCCTTCGGCACGCTGGACTGGTTAGGGATCGTGAACATCCGCATCCAGCGTCCGAGAAGGCGCAGCGTGTTGACGGTGTTGAAGGACTGCGAGCCGGCAGATACCTGCATGACGGCCAGCGTCCGGCCCTGAGTGGGTCGCATGCCGCCGATGCTGAGCGGCAGGTGATCGATCTGGGTCTTCATGATGCCGGTAATCTGACCGTGCCGCTCCGGGCTGCACCAGACCATGCCCTCGGACCAGAACGCATGCTCGCGCAGTTCGTGGACGGCGGGATGGTCATCGCCGCCGATCTGATCGGGCAGCGGCAGGTCAGACGGATCGAAGATGCGCGTCTCCGCCCCAAACAGCTGGAGCAGACGCGCCGCTTCCTCGACCGCGAGCCGCGAATAGGAGCGCTCGCGCAACGAACCGTAGAGAAGCAGAATACGGGGTGGCGACTGATCGTCGCCGAGGCCAGCAGCCGGCCGGGCATGAACGAATGCCGGGTTCAACGCAGGGAAGGTGTCTGGATCGGGGAGTGGGCGTAAACGCGACATGATTGAGCTCCGAGGATCAGACCAGGGTCAGGCGAAGGGCGAGCGCGGCCAAGGTCACAAGCAGGATCGGCGTGGTCAGGGTGATGCCGACGCGGAAGTAATAGCCCCAGCCAATCTTCACGCCCTTCTGACCCAGCACATGCAGCCACAGCAGCGTCGCAAGCGAACCGATCGGGGTGATCTTGGGTCCGAGATCGCAGCCGATGACGTTGGCGTAGATCATTGCGTCGCGAACGGGTCCGGTGGCACCGGTTGCGTCGATCGACAGCGCGCCGACGAGGACGGTGGGCATGTTGTTCATGCCCGAGGAAAGCACAGCCGACAGGATGCCTGTTCCGAAGGTGGCGCCCCACACTCCGCCCTGGGCCGAGCGTTCGAGCAACCCCGCTATCGCGGCGGCGAGCCCGGCGTTGCTCATGCCGTAGACGACCAGATACATGCCGAGCGAGAAGATTATGACCTGCCAGGGCGCCTCGCGGATCACGCGGCCGGTCGGAATGACCTGTCCGCGCGCGGCGATGGCGATCAGCATGAGTGCGCCGACCGCCGCGACCGCGCTGATCGGCACGCCGAGCGGATCGAGAACGAAGAAGCCGAACAGCAGCAAGGCCAGCACCACCCATCCGGCGCGGAAGGTCGCCCGGTCGTGGACCGCCTCTGCCGGAGCGCGCAGCTGGGTGACGTCGTAGCTTGCGGGAATGTCCTTGCGGAAGAACAGCATCAGCGCCGCCAGCGTGGCCGCGATGGCAGTAAGGTCGACCGGCACCATGACCAGCGCATATTCGCCGAACCCGATATCGAAGAAGTCGACCGATACGATATTGACGAGGTTCGAGACGACCAGCGGCAGGCTGGCGGTATCGGCGATGAAGCCTGCCGCCATGACGAAAGCGAGCGTCGCCCTGGCGTTGTAGCCCAGGGCCCGGAGCATCGCGATCACGATCGGAGTGAGGATCAGCGCGGCACCATCGTTGGCGAAGACCGCCGCAACGCCTGCACCGAGCAGCACGACGAGCATGAACAGCATGCGTCCGTTTCCGCGGCCCCATCGGGCGACATGGAGCGCAGCCCACTCGAAGAACCCCGCGCGGTCAAGGATGAGACTGATGAGGATGATCGCGACGAAGGCGCCCGTGGCGTTCCAGATGATGTCCCACACCACCGGGATGTCGGCGAGCGAGACGACGCCGGTGGCAAGCGCCACGAAGGCTCCCCCGATCGCGCTCCACCCGATGCCAAGCCCACGGGGCTGCCAGATCACGAGCGTGATGGTGGCAACGAAAATCGCGATAGCAAGCAGCATCAGGCGATACGTGCGCCCGCCGCGTCCACGACCTGCTCGCCGTCCTCTTTGGTGAATGCGCCCTGCTGGGAACTTGGCAATATGTCGAGCACCGCCTCGGACGGGCGGCACAGGCGAACACCGAGCGGCGAGACGACGATGGGACGATTGATGAGGATCGGGTGCTCCATCATTGCATCGATCAGCGCTGTATCGCTCAGGCTCTCATCGCTAAGCCCCAGTTCGACATAAGGTGTGCCCTTTTCACGGAGCAACTCGCGGGGGCTGAGCCCTGCGCGCTCAATCAGGCTTTCGAGCATAGCGCGTGATGGCGGCGTCTTGAGGTATTCCACGACGTGCGGCTCAATCCCGGCATTGCGGATCATCGCCAGTGTGTTGCGCGAGGTGCCGCATTCGGGATTGTGGTAGATGACGATGTCGGTGGGCACGGATAATTCCTTCACAAGAGGCTTGCCGGGCGCGTGACGCTCAGCAGCATTCGGCAAGCTCTGCGGCGAGCGGTTCGCACAGGTCCGCGCGTCCGCCGCAGCAGTCCTTCGCAAGGAACAGCATCAGCTCGCGCAGGGCCTTGATGTTCGCGCGCTGGATCATCTGCCGCCCCCGCTTTTCCGGAACGACAAGGTCGGCGGCGACGAGAATGGCGAGGTGGCTGGAAAACGTGCTCTGGCTAAGGCCCGATGCCTCTACAAGTTGCCCGGTGGAAAGGCCCTCCGGCTCGTAACGCACCAGACGCCGGAAGGCATCCAGGCGGGTCGGATGAGAGAGGGCAGCAAGGGACTCAAGGGCGATGGTTGTTCGCATCCATCGGTATTTATCGATGGGATAAGGCGACGTCAAATTCTATCGGAAATTATCGATGGATGGCTGTTGGCTTGAACCGGGTCTTCAAGTAAGTCGCTAGTGCGAAAGTCCGGTTGCACCCGATTAGGTGCTACAAGCGGACCGTCCGCAATCGGCCCAGAAGTTGCCGAGTGGATCGCGGATATCGAAAGGCTGCTTCGCACCCCAAATCTAGCAATAGTGCGCGCTCACTCGAGGCCTCCGGGGGAGCTCCGGGTCCGCGCCTTCGCTCTGACGCATACGGCTCCAGCGTAACCCCGCTTGCCCCGCGCCCGCTCGCTGGCTAGCGCTCGGCGGATCATGAAGCGCACGCTCCTGCCCCTCAACGCCCTGCGCGTTTACGATGCCGCCGCGCGGCACCTCTCGTTCACCAAGGCGGCGGACGAGCTGGCGGTGACGCCCGCCGCCGTCGGCCAGCAGATCCGCGCGCTGGAGGATCATCTCGGCACGGTCCTGTTCCGCCGCACGAGCAAGGGGCTGGAACTGACCGAGGAAGGCAGCGCCGGGCTCGATGCCTTGCGCGACGGGTTCCTGCGGTTCGAGGAAAGCGTGGCCGCGATGCAGGCGGGGCAGGCGGTCGACCGCTATGCCATCGCCGCGCCGCGCGGCATGCTGGAGAACTGGCTCGCCCCGCGTCTCGCCGCGTTCCAGGCGCAGCATCCCGGCGTGCGCTTCCAGCTGCGCGAGCGCGAGCGGGCGGATTTCTCCGAAGCCAATCTGGACCTGGCGATCTGGCTGACCGAGGGGCCGGAGGATTTCCCGGGCGAGCAGATTTCCCAGCCCCAGTGGGTCAGCGTGGCGCCGGTCGATGCGCCGGATGCGAAGGGCCGCACCATCGGGTGGCCCGGGGATGGCGGCAGCGAGAGCCGCGACAGCGCGCCGGAGGCCTGCATCGCGGTGGGCAGCGCGGGCCAGGCGCTCGCCAGCGTGATAGCGGGGCTGGGCACGGCGCGGGTGCCCTACGCGCTGGCGGCAGAGGCGATCGCGGCGGGCACCGTCACGGTGGAGGAGGGGCCGAGCGAAGGCCGCCGGTCGTACTGGCTGGTCGCCCCGCCGCCGCAGTGGCGGCAGAAGAAGGTCCGCGCGCTGGTGCAGTACCTTACCGGAACGCTCTAGGCCCGCGACCGGGCGACTTTTCCGCGGCGCATGGTTACCCAATCCTAACCACCTTCGGTCATACATCGCACAGGCAAGTGCCCGCATCTGCGTGCATCGACCTTGCGGAGATATGATTCGCCCATGTCGGACGAAAGCAACATCGCAAAGTTTCCTCCCGCCGGCGCAAACCGGCGGCCGCTTCCCCCCGCCCCCGCGAACGACCGGCGCAAGAACGAACGCCAGATCGCCACCTTCCGCACCTGCTGCGTGATGGTCGACGGCGAGGCGCACCCCGCGATCCTGCGCAATGTCAGCGATGGCGGCGCGATGTTCGAAGCCCTGATCGAGACCGCACCGGGCACGCTGCTGTCCTATTACTGGGACGGTATCGAGCCGGTGGCCGCGCGCGTCGCCTGGGTCGACGGGACGCGCATCGGCGTCGCCAATATTTCCGGCCCCGCGGAAGCCGTGGATGTCCCGCGCCCGCGCGCCACCCGCGTGCCCGCGCACCTGCCCGTGCGCGTCTGGTCGGGCTGCAAGGGCCACCGGGCGGAGCTGGAGAACATCTCGCTCTCCGGCCTGGCGGTCCACGGGCTCGACGGGATCGGGCCGGGCACGCTGTGCACGATAGAGATCGGCGGGCAGACGCTGCACAATGCCAGCGTGGTCCGCACGGACGACGGGATCACCGGCATCCGCTTCGAACGCCCGCTGCCGCCCGCACGGCTGATGCAGCTGCTCGACGGGGAGGGGCCGGGCGCAAGGGTCGCGACCCATCCGGCGACCGAGTGCGACAGCGCCCCCGCGCCGCAGCACGGCGCGCCCGAGGGCGAGCACACGCCGCCCGATCGCCCCGATCCGCCCGCGCCGATCCCGCTGCGCCGCTTCCTCTAGTCGGGCTCGGGCCCGCCGTCCCGCGCCGCCGCGTGCCGCGCGCGGATTTTCTCCAGCTTCGCTTCGAGCGAGGCGAACACCGCCGCTTCCCCCGCCACCCCCTCGGCCCGCTGCGCCTCCAGCACCTCGCGCCGGATCGCCTCGTACACCGGATGCCCGGGCGCGATCTGCGCGGCATAGCGCTGCGGCAGGCGCTGCTGGAGGAGGAAGCGCAGCAGGGTGTTGTCCGGCTTGTCCCACGTGCCGAGCAGCTTGCCCCCCGAGACGATCGGCGTGGGCGTGCCCTGTATTGCGCGTTCGAGCGCACAATCCTCCAGCCGCTGCATCCCCCGATCCAGCGCCGCATCCCACGCGGCGGAAAACCCCTCCGCACCCGGCTTGGCCCGCAGCTTGTAGAGCGCCTCCATGCTCTTCCCGATAGAGCGCGCCGCCTGCGTCACGATCCCCGTCGCGGCGAGCGTCGCAATAAACCGCCGCTGCCGCTCGGGCGTGATCGAGTTGGAGCGCGGATGCTTGTGCAGGTAGGGCGCGAAGGAGAGCAGCGGATCGTCGTCCTCGGGCAGATCGCCGGTATAGGCCACGGCGGAGGTCGCCTGGCGAGCAATTCTACGCTTGTTCTCGGGCATTTTCGTCTCTCGTCATTGCGAGGAGCCGCAGGCGACGCGGCAATCCAGAGCAGGGGCTCGGTGACGCTCTGGATTGCTTCGCTACGCTCGCAATGACGAGTAGGACAGGGAATTATCTGATCAGAGTTGGCGCAGACCTCCGAGCCGCAGGCGAGGCAAGGGCGACCGCCCGCCCGAGCTTATGCGAGGATGGCCAAGCGAGCGGATGCGAGCGCCGGCGCTTGAGGCCAAACAAATAAACGGGCGTGTTCGGGCGACGGCCCTCGGCGGACCCATGGAAAGACTCATCTGAGGGCATGGCCGCAGGTAGATTGCAGAATCTGGGGGAGTAGGACAGCCTGCGACAAGTTTGAACAGATTATGCACAAAGTAGGTACGAAGGGTGATCGCACCTGCGGCGACACTCTGCTATGGAGCGATAATGCCCATACCAAAGAGATATCGCTGCTTGCGGTGCGCCCACAATTACATGGTAGAAGTTCTTACACCAGAAGAGGTGGGTGATATGAGAGCGAAGCATCGTCCGACGTATGCAATCTCCTGCCCTGAGTGCGGCAGTGTCGATAAGCTGGAAGGCTGGGACTGAAAATGAAAGTGTTCATTAGTTCTGTAATTAGCGGCTTCGAAGAATTTCGAGACGCGGCTGCGGTGGGAATAGCTGCGCTAGGGCATGAGGTTATTCGGGCCGAAGAGTTCGCGTCTACAGACGCTGCTCCACGGGTTGCTTGTCTGGAAGGTGTCCGTAGGTCGGACTTGGTGGTGCTCCTGTTGGGCGCAAGGTACGGGGAGCGGCTTCCGCCGCACAGCCTTGCCCCCACTCACGAGGAGTACCTCGAGGCAAGGAGCGAGAAGCCTATACTTGTATTCGTGGAGGCAGGTGCTGAGTTTGACGAGTCGCAGATGAACTTCGTCGACGAGGTGCAGACTTGGGATCAGGGGAGGTTTCGTGTGCAATTCTCGTCAGCAACTGATTTGCAAGCGAAAGTCACAAGGGCAATACACGAACATGAATTGAGCGTTGCGAGTACTCCGGTCAATACGTCCGAGCTTATTTCGATCGCTGATCAAATGCTAGAAATGCCGGATGCGGGATACCATTCTTCCAGAGGGCCTCAGCTCAGGCTTGCCTTGGTCGGAGGCCCCATTCGTCAAATTCTGCGTCCTTCGGAAATTGAGGCAGAGGCGCTGCGCGATGAGGTTTCGAAATTATGCCTATTCGGACCGGGGGCGATTCTCGATATGAGTTCTGGGACGCAGATCACCAATTCTGACGACTCGCTGATTTTGCGTCAGGAAAACGGGAGTCTCTTCCGTTTAAATGAGTCTGGTCATATCGCGGTGTCTACAAACTTGCAGACTGCTGGACACGGCTTACCAGTAATTATCGAAGAATATGTTCAAGACAAATTTCGATCCATCTTCGGAGTAGTATCATCTGTTCTAGATCATATCGACTCCTCTAACAGACTTAGCCGGCTGGTTCTGTCAACAAAGATCGAAGGGGCGGACTACGTTTCTTGGAAGAAAAGAGACGAGTTCGACGAAAAGTCTGGCTCGGTTACGTTAGGAAGTTCATATTTCGGGGAGAAGCCCGGGGAAGTTCATTTAAGTCCTCCTGATTTTCCACGAGCTGCGTTGCGACATGAGGCGAAGAAGATGGCGGATGATCTTACGACGGTGATGCGACGTCGGCAGGCGGGCAGGTGAGATGATGAAAATACCAGTAGAATGGGGTTTTTCCGCGCGTGCCTCTGAGGTTAAGCAGAACTCTATAATGTTCTGTGATGCTTCCTATGGATCGCCACTCCTACTTCTGCCGAACGGTGTCCCTAGCTTTCGCGACTTTATAGGGGTGCATCTTGGGGAGCGGTATAATTTTGAGATTCTAGCTCGTGATTCGGCCGAGCAAATATCGGGGTTTGTGGTGCCAGAAATCGCATTTCGGGTAGACCCTCAGAGTGTCGTTGATCTATCTTTTTCTAGCGAAAGTGTGGGCCTCCTTTATACTTCAGGTGGCATACTGGGGATTCAGGCGAAGAACAGCTTTTCGTCCGTTCCTAGGCCGATTTTTCTCCAGATCGCTACCGACCTTGAGGTAAACTCTGATGTTGATAAGTACGAGAAGTCCGGATTCTCGCGCTGGTCGATAGTTCGGAAGGAAGGCGACCGTGAAATATCGCTCTGGTCATACGGTTCAGCCGACGAGCAGATCCCTTGACCCCACCCCCAAATCCAACTAAGCGCACCACCAACCGAGGCGAGGGCTAGCTCCCGCCAAGGCTTATAGAGCTGAACATTGCCGGTTATGTCCCGGGGCTGTCGCGACTCGCGATGGCCTTTTCGTTTTTCGGAGCCCCACCAGGGCTGGGCAGCCGTCAAAGTAATCCGGGTGGTCCCTTGCGGGCGCATTCGGGTGGAGCGTTTCAGGCTCGTGCGACAGTCTCGCCAGGCGGTGCCCTTATGCGCGCTTCGCCCCGCTTGCCTGCACGACCCCGACACACTCCATTCGAATGCAAGCGCGAAGCCACCCATGGAAATGGGGGCTCGCTCTCGTTCCGCTTGCCCTAAGCTTGCTTCGACCCCCGCCTTGGCGGGGGCAGGCAAGCTCAGGATGGGCGGGGTTGGCGAGGCCTCGCACGAAACCAACAGGCAGAAGAGAGAATTTAATGCCGACGATCAACCAGCTGGTCCGCAAGGGCCGCACGCCGCAGAAGGCCAAGTCGAAGGTCCCTGCGATGGAGCAGAACCCGCAGAAGCGCGGCGTCTGCACGCGCGTCTACACGACGACCCCGAAGAAGCCGAACTCGGCTCTGCGCAAGGTGGCCAAGGTTCGCCTGACCAACCAGCGCGAAGTCATCAGCTACATTCCGGGTGAAGGCCACAACCTGCAGGAGCACTCGGTCGTGCTGATCCGCGGCGGCCGTGTGCGCGACCTTCCCGGTGTGCGCTACCACGTGCTGCGCGGCGTGCTCGACACGCAGGGCGTCAAGGACCGCAAGCAGTCGCGCTCCAAGTATGGTGCCAAGCGGCCGAAGTAAGCCTTTTCCCGTCATCCCCGCGCATGCGGGGGTCCCGCTTCTTCCTCCGCGTGGGGCAATCGAAGCGGGACCCCGGATCAGGTCCGGGGTGACGAATTTGAGAATTTTGGAGACACTGAAATGAGTCGTCGTCGTCGCCCGGAGAAGCGGGAAATCCTGCCCGATCCCAAGTTCAAGGATCTGGTGCTCTCGAAGTTCATGAACAACCTGATGTATGACGGTAAGAAGGCGGTTGCCGAAAAGATCGTCTACACCGCGCTCGACACCGTCGAAGCGAAGGCCAAGGCGAACCCGGTGGAGCTGTTCCACGCCGCGCTGGACAACATCAAGCCGCAGGTCGAAGTGCGCAGCCGCCGTGTCGGTGGTGCGACCTACCAGGTGCCCGTGGAAGTGCGCCCCGAGCGTGCGCAGGCGCTGGCGATCCGCTGGCTGATCACCGCCTCGCGCGGTCGCCCCGAAACCACCATGAGCGCGCGCCTCTCGGGCGAGCTGATGGATGCGGCGAACAATCGCGGCAACGCGGTCAAGAAGCGCGAAGACACGCACCGCATGGCGGATGCGAACCGCGCGTTCAGCCACTACCGCTGGTAATTATCGGGTCAGGGCGCGCGTGCCATGCGGCGGGCGCGTCTTTATCCGGTCACATAAAGACCCATATGGGGTGCAGCTTACCCGGCTCCCCCTCACTCTGACCTTTCCGAGGAATTGACAATGGCCCGCGACTATCCGCTGGAGCGCTATCGCAATATCGGCATCATGGCGCACATCGATGCCGGCAAGACCACCACGACCGAGCGTATTCTGTATTACACCGGCAAGTCCTACAAGATCGGCGAAGTGCACGATGGTGCCGCGACGATGGACTGGATGGAGCAGGAGCAGGAACGCGGGATCACCATCACCTCGGCCGCGACCACCACGTTCTGGAACGCCGAAGACCCCACGATGGACCCGATGTCCGATCCCGAAGCGCTGCGCGCGAACACGGACAAGCACCGGATCAACATCATCGACACGCCCGGCCACGTCGACTTCACGATTGAAGTCGAACGCTCGCTGCGCGTGCTCGACGGTGCCGTGGCGGTGTTCGACGGCGTTGCCGGCGTGGAGCCGCAGTCCGAAACCGTATGGCGCCAGGCCGACAAGTACGGCGTCCCCCGGATGTGCTTCATCAACAAGCTCGACCGCACCGGCGCCGACTTCTACTACTGCGTGCAGTCGATCATCGATCGCCTCGGCGCGACCCCGCTGGTGCTCTACCTGCCGATCGGCGCGGAAAGTGACCTGCAGGGCGTTGTCGATCTGGTGAACAACCGCGCAATCATCTGGGAATCGGAAGGCCTGGGTGCGACGTACAAGCACGTCGAGATCCCCGCCGACATGGCCGACAAGGCTGCCGAATACCGCGAGAAGCTGATCGAGACCGCCGTCGAGCAGGACGACGATGTCATGGAAGCGTACCTCGAGGGCAACGAGCCGGATGCTGCGACGCTCAAGAAGCTGATTCGCAAGGGCACCATGGACCGCGCCTTCGTGCCGGTACTGTGTGGCTCCGCGTTCAAGAACAAGGGCGTGCAGCCCCTGCTCGACGCGGTGGTCGACTACATGCCGAGCCCGCTCGACGTCCCGCCGATCAAGGGCGTGCTGCCCGACAGCGACGAGGAAGCGACCCGCAAGAGCTCGGACGACGAGCCGTTCGCGGCGCTGGCGTTCAAGATCATGAACGACCCGTTCGTGGGCTCACTCACCTTCACGCGCATCTACTCGGGCAAGCTGACCAAGGGTTCGGTCCTCAACTCCGTCAAGGAGAAGAAGGAAAAGATCGGCCGCATGCTGCTGATGCATTCCAACAACCGCGAGGACATCGAAGAGGGCTTCGCCGGCGACATCGTCGCCATCGCGGGCCTCAAGGAAACCACCACGGGCGACACGCTGTGCGACCCGGCCAAGCCGATCATCCTGGAGCGGATGGAATTCCCCGATCCGGTCATCGAGCTGTCGGTGGAGCCCAAGACCAAGGCCGACCAGGAAAAGATGGGCGTCGCGCTCAACCGCCTGGCTGCCGAGGACCCCAGCTTCCGTGTCACGACCGATCACGAATCGGGTCAGACGATCATCAAGGGGATGGGCGAGCTTCACCTCGACATCCTGGTCGATCGCATGAAGCGCGAGTTCAAGGTCGAAGCGAATGTCGGTGCGCCGCAGGTGGCCTACCGCGAATCGCTCGCCCGCGAAGTCGAAGTGACCTACACCCACAAGAAGCAGTCGGGTGGTTCGGGCCAGTTCGGTGAAGCCAAGGTTGTCGTCGTTCCCGGCGAACGCGGCCAGGGTGTCATCTTCGAAGACGAGATCAAGGGCGGTAACATCCCGCGCGAATACATCCCGTCGGTGGAGAAGGGCATGCGCGAGCAGGCCGAGAGCGGCCATCTGGTCGGCTTCCCGATCATCGACTTCACGATCCGCCTGATCGACGGTAAATATCATGACGTCGACTCGAGCACCGTGGCATTCGAAATCACCGGGCGCGGCGCAATGCGTGAAGCCGCGCAGAAGGCGGGCATCAAGCTGCTGGAGCCGGTGATGAAGGTCGAAGTCGTGACCCCGGAAGATTATCTGGGCGACGTCATCGGCGACCTCAACAGCCGTCGTGGCCAGATCCAGGGCACCGACAGCCGCGGTAACGCCCAGGCGGTCGAGGCATTCGTGCCGCTGGCCAACATGTTCGGCTACGTGAACGAGCTGCGTTCGTTCACGCAGGGTCGTGCGCAGTACTCGATGCAGTTCTCGCACTACGACGAAGTGCCCGCAAACGTTGCGGCAGAGGTCAAGGAGAAGCTTGCCTAAGGCGAGCGATAGGTCTAGGGGCGGCGCCTGATTTTGAGCGGGCGCCGCCTTTTCCCCGCACAAATCCCATTTCAGACAGAGGTAATTAGAGAAAATGGCGAAGGAAAAGTTCGAGCGGAACAAGCCGCACTGTAACATCGGCACCATCGGTCACGTCGACCACGGCAAGACCACGCTGACCGCGGCGATCACCAAGGTGATGGCTGAAACCTACGGCGGCGCGGCTGTCGATTTCGCTAACATCGACAAGGCTCCCGAAGAGCGCGAGCGCGGCATCACGATTTCGACCGCGCACGTCGAATACGAAACCGAAGCGCGCCACTACGCGCACGTCGACTGCCCCGGCCACGCCGACTATGTGAAGAACATGATCACCGGCGCGGCGCAGATGGACGGCGCGATCCTGGTTGTGAACGCCGCCGACGGCCCCATGCCGCAGACCCGCGAGCACATCCTGCTTTCGCGTCAGGTCGGCGTGCCGGCGCTGGTGGTGTACCTGAACAAGGTCGACCAGGTCGACGACGAGGAAATCCTCGAGCTGGTCGAACTGGAAGTGCGCGAGCTGCTTAGCGAATACGATTTCGACGGCGACAATATTCCGATCATCAAGGGTTCGGCCCTGGCTGCTCTCGAAGGTCGCGACGACAACATCGGCAAGGATTCGATCATCGAGCTGATGAAGGCCGTTGACGAGCACATCCCGCAGCCCGACCGTCCGGTGGATCAGGACTTCCTGATGCCGATCGAAGACGTGTTCTCGATCTCGGGTCGTGGTACGGTTGTGACCGGCCGTGTCGAAACCGGCGTTGTGAACGTGGGCGACGAAGTCGAAATCGTCGGCATCAAGGACACCACCAAGACGACCGTCACCGGCGTCGAAATGTTCCGGAAGCTGCTCGATCGCGGTGAAGCCGGCGACAACATCGGTGCGCTGATTCGCGGCGTTGCCCGTGAAGACGTGGAGCGTGGCCAGGTGCTCGCGAAGCCGGGTTCGGTTACGCCGCACACCGAATTCAGCGCCGAAGTCTACGTGCTGTCGAAGGACGAAGGTGGCCGTCACACGCCGTTCTTCGCCAACTACCGCCCGCAGTTCTACTTCCGCACCACCGACGTGACCGGCGAAGTGATCCTCCCCGAGGGCACCGAGATGGTCATGCCGGGCGACAACGTGACGATCGGCGTGAAGCTGATCGCGCCGATCGCGATGGACGAAGGCCTGCGCTTCGCAATCCGCGAAGGTGGCCGGACCGTCGGTTCGGGGGTTGTCAGCAAGATCACCGTCTAATATAGGCGCCTGCACCGGCGGGGGATTCGTTCCTCCGCCGGTCAGATTTCACGGGGGCCGCCCCTCACCGAGAACTTCGGTTGGGTGGGGCGGTTCTTTATTTTTGGGGCTTTAAGCCCTCGGCTCTTTCGCATCGGTAGACTAGGACATGGACGCACAGAATATCCGTATTCGCCTCAAGGCCTTCGACCACCGCGTGCTCGACCAGGCAACGGGCGAGATCGCGGATACTGCACGCCGCACCGGCGCACTCATCCGTGGACCTATTCCCCTGCCGACGCGCATCGAGAAGTTCACCGTGAACCGCGGCCCGCACATCGACAAGAAGTCGCGCGAGCAGTTCGAGGTTCGCACCTACAAGCGGCTGCTCGACATCGTGCAGCCCAACGCCCAGACGGTCGACGCGCTGATGAAGCTGGACCTCGCTGCGGGCGTGAATGTGGAAATCAAGCTCGCTTAAGCGACTCGGGTTTTCCGTCCTCCTGCCGGACGTTAAGCGGGCAGGGAAGTTTCGGGGCGCTCGATAGCCCCGCCGGGCCGCAAGGCCAGGCAAGACATCGGGATACCGCCGGACCATTCCTTCGGGAATCAGGCCGGGTCTGCGTCCCCCGTCTCGCGCTCCTGTTCCCAGGCGCGCAATCAGCCCGGACGGGGCGACGCATCACAATTTGGGCTGGGGCCGTTGAAAACGGCCCGCAAGCACCTCGGATGGGCCGGGGTGCCTCTGTTTAGGAGTTCAAGACGATGCGCACAGGCGTGATCGCGAAAAAAGTCGGGATGACCCGCCTCTTCCAGGAGGACGGACGGCACGTGCCCGTAACCGTTCTGGCGCTGGAAGGCTGTCAGGTCACCGGCAACCGCACCCAGGACCGCGACGGCTACTGGTCCGTCCAGGTCGGTTCGGGCGAAGCGAAGCAGAAGAATGTCAACAAGCCGCAGCGCGAAGCTTTCGCGAAGGCGGAAGTGGGCCTGAAGATGAAGGTCGCGGAATTCCGTGTCGAGAACGAGGAAGGCCTTCTTCCCGTCGGCGCGACGATCACCGCCGATCACTTCATTGCGGGCCAGAAGGTCGACGTGTCCGGCTACACGCAGGGCAAGGGCTTTGCCGGTGCCATGAAGCGCTGGGGCTTCGGCGGTCTGCGTGCCACGCACGGCGTTTCGCTGTCGCACCGTTCGCACGGTTCGACCGGTAACCGCCAGGATCCCGGCCGCGTGTTCAAGAACAAGAAGATGGCCGGCCACATGGGCGACCGTCAGCGCACGCAGCAGAACCTCGAGATCGTCCGCACGGACTCCGAGCGTGGCCTGCTGTTCGTCAAGGGCTCGGTGCCCGGCGCGAAGAACAGCTGGATGCTGGTGGCCGATGCAGTGAAGCTGCCGATGCCGGCCGATGCGCCGTTCCCTGGTGCGATGCGTCGCAATGCCGACGAGATCGAGCACGAGGAAGCGGATGCCGGCCTGGTCGAGACCGCGGCGGAGCACGAAGTGCACACCGAAGTCACGCCCGAGCAGCAGGAAAAGCTGATGCAGCAGCAGGATGCCGGCGCCGAGAGCGACGACACCGAAGGCAAGGAGTCCTGATCGTGAAGATCGCGATACAGAAAATCGATGGCGGCAAGGGCTCGGGTGATATCGAGCTGAACGATGCCGTGTTCGGGGTGGAGCCCCGGGCCGACATTCTTCACCGGGTCGTCACCTGGCAGCTGTGGAACCGCCGTGCGACCGCGCGCCCGACGCGCGAGCGTTCGGACGTGGCCCGCACCGGCAAGAAGTTCGGCCGTCAGAAGGGTTCGGGCGGCGCTCGCCACGGCGATCGCGGCGCGCCGATCTTCATCGGCGGCGGCAAGGCGCACGGCGCGCGCAAGCGCGACTTCAACATGTCGCTGAACAAGAAGATCCGTTCGCTCGGCCTCAAGATGGCGCTCAGCACCAAGGCCAGGGACGGCCTGGTGGTTGTCGATAGTCTTGAGCTGAAGGACGCCAAGACGAAGGCGCTGAAAGGCCACTTCGACAAGGCGGGCTGGAACGGCAAGGTTCTGGTGATCGACGGCGAGAGTGTGAACGAAGATTTCGCGCGCGCTGCCGGTAACCTTCCGGGCGTGAACGTGATGCCGGCGATCGGCGCCAACGTGTACGACATCCTGAAGCACGACACGCTGGTCCTCACCAAGGACGCGGTCGAAAAGCTGGAGGCGCGCTTCAATGGCTAAGAAGCAGGAAATCGACGCGCGGCACTACGACGTGATTCTCGCGCCGCACATCACCGAGAAGTCCACGCTTGCGAGCGAGAACAACGCGGTGGTCTTCAAGGTGTCGAACGACGCCACGAAGCCGCAGATCCGCGAAGCGGTGGAAGCGCTGTTCGACGTGAAGGTCGCGGGCGTGAACACCATCGTGACCAAGGGCAAGGTCAAGCGCTGGCGGGGCAAGCCCTATCGTCGCAACGACGTGAAGAAGGCGATCGTGACGCTTAAGGACGGCGATTCCATCGACGTCACGAGCGGCGTCTGAGGAGCTAGGACGGAACCATGGCACTCAAGAACTACAAACCGACCAGCCCGGCCCGTCGCGGCCTGATCCTGGTCGACAAGTCCGGGCTCTACAAGGGTTCGCCGGTCAAGACGCTTACCGAAGGCAAGCGCAAGACGGGCGGTCGCAACAACAAGGGCCACGTCACCAGTCGCGGGATCGCGGGCGGTCACAAGCAGAAGTATCGTTACATCGACTTCAAGCGCCGCAAGTGGGACGTCGAAGGCACCGTTGAGCGGATCGAGTACGATCCCAACCGCACTGCCTTCATCGCGCTGATCAAGTATGCCGACGAAGAGCTGGCCTACATCATCGCGCCGCAGCGGCTTGCCGTTGGCGACAAGGTGGTGGCTGGCGAGCGTGTCGACACCAAGCCTGGCAACGCGATGCCGCTGGGCAACATGCCGGTCGGCACCATCATCCACAATGTGGAGATGAAGCCGGGCAAGGGTGGCCAGATCGCGCGTTCGGCCGGTGCCTACGTGCAGCTGGTCGGTCGTGACCGCGGCATGGTCATCGTTCGCCTCAACTCGGGCGAGCAGCGTTACCTGCGCGCCGATTGCATGGGTACGGTTGGCGCGGTTTCGAACCCCGACAACCAGAACCAGAACTTCGGCAAGGCCGGTCGCACCCGCTGGAAGGGCCGCCGTCCGCTGACTCGCGGTGTCGCAAAGAACCCGGTCGATCACCCCCACGGCGGTGGTGAAGGCAAGACCAGCGGCGGCCGCCATCCGGTGACCCCGTGGGGCAAGCCGACCAAGGGCGCCCGTACCCGCAAGAACAAGCAGACGGACAAGATGATCATCCGTTCGCGCCACGCGAAGAAGAAGAGGTAATCGCAGCAATGGCACGTTCCGTTTGGAAAGGTCCGTTTGTGGAACTCAGCCTTCTCAAGAAGGCAGAGGATGCACAGGAAAAGGCCAGCACCGCGCCGATCAAGACCTGGTCGCGCCGCTCCACCATCCTGCCGCAGTTCGTTGGGCTGACGTTCAACGTCTACAACGGCCACAAGTTTATCCCGGTCTCCGTCTCCGAAGAGATGGTCGGTCACAAGCTCGGTGAATTCGCGCCCACGCGCACCTTCCCGGGCCATGCTGCCGACAAGAAAGGCAAGCGCTGATGAGCAAGCAGAAAGCTCCGCGCCGCGTCGCCGATAACGAGGCGCTGGCCGTCGGCACCACGATCCGTGGGTCGGCCCAGAAGCTGAACCTCGTTGCCGAGCTGATCCGCGGCAAGAAGGCCGAAGAGGCGATGAACATCCTCGCCTTTTCGAAGAAGGCGATGGCCAAGGACGCGAGCAAGGTGCTCGCGTCGGCAATCGCCAATGCCGAGAACAACCACGATCTCGACGTCGACTCGCTGGTCGTCGCCGAAGCAAGCGTGGGCAAGTCGATCACCATGAAGCGGTTCATGACGCGCGGTCGCGGCAAGTCGACCCGCATCCTGAAGCCCTTCAGCCGCCTGCGCATTGTCGTGCGCGAAGTCGAGGAAGCGTAAGATGGGTCAGAAGAGCAATCCGATCGGTCTGCGCCTGCAGATCAACCGCACCTGGGACAGCCGTTGGTACGCCGAAGGGCGCGACTATGCCAAGCTGCTCAAGGAAGACATCGAGATCCGCAAGCACATCGTCGATTCGCTGCCGCAGGCCGCGATCTCGAAGGTCGTGATCGAGCGTCCGGCCAAGCTGTGCCGCATCTCCATCTTTGCCGCCCGCCCCGGTGTCATCATCGGCAAGAAGGGCGCGGATATCGAGAAGCTGCGCACCAAGCTCGCCGGCATGACCGAGAGCGAAGTGAAGCTGAACATCGTCGAGATCCGCAAGCCGGAAGTCGATGCCAAGCTCGTCGCGCAGGGCATTGCCGATCAGCTGGTGCGCCGCGTGGCCTTCCGCCGTGCGATGAAGCGCGCCGTGCAGTCCGCTCTGCGTCTGGGTGCCGAAGGCATCAAGATCGTGTGCGGCGGCCGTCTCGGCGGTGCGGAAATCGCCCGCGTGGAGTGGTACCGCGAGGGCCGCGTTCCGCTCCACACGCTGCGTGCCAATGTCGACTATGCCGAAGCCGAGGCGCTGACCGCATACGGCATCATCGGCATCAAGTGCTGGATCTTCAAAGGCGAAATCCTTGCGCATGATCCGACCGCGCAGGATCGTCTGATGATGGAGGCACAGACCTCCGGCGTGCGCCCGGCGCGCTGATTGCAGGATTAGGAAAGAACCATGCTGCAACCCAAACGAACCAAGTATCGCAAGGCCTTCAAGGGCAAGATCCATGGCAATGCCAAGGGCGGTACCGAACTCAACTTCGGCTCCTACGGACTGAAGGCGATGGAACCCGAGCGGATCACCGCTCGCCAGATCGAGGCTGCTCGCCGTGCGATCACGCGTCACATGAAGCGCCAGGGGCGCCTGTGGATCCGCGTGTTCCCGGATGTGCCGGTGTCGAAGAAGCCTGCGGAAGTCCGGCAGGGTAAGGGCAAGGGCTCGGTCGAATACTGGGCCGCCCGCGTGAAGCCGGGCCGCATCCTGTTCGAACTCGACGGCGTGTCGGGTCCGCTGGCCGCGGAAGCGTTCGAGCGTGCCGCGATGAAGCTGCCGATCAAGACAAAGGTGGTGGCGCGTCTTGGTGACCAATCCCACCTGAAAGGCGAAAAGTGAGCAACACCGAAGACCTTCGCCAGAAGAGCGACGACCAGCTGACCGCCGAGCTCACCGAGCTCAAGCGTGAGGCGTTCAACCTGCGCTTTCAGGCCGCGACCAACCAGCTTGAGCGCCCCGCTCGCGTGCAGGAAGTCCGCCGCACGATCGCGCGCATCAAGACGCTGCAGAACGAGCGCACCCGCGCCGCTGCCGCGAAAAGCAAGGCGTAAGGAGTAGACTATGCCCAAGCGTATCCTTATCGGGACGGTCACTTCTACCAAGACCGACAAGACGGTGACCGTGCTGGTCGAGCGTAAGGTGAAGCACCCGCTCTACGGCAAGATCATCCGCCGTTCGAAGAAGTACCACGCCCACGACGAGAAGAACGAGTACGAACTCGGCGACATCGTGCGGATCGAGGAAACCAAGCCGATCTCGAAGACCAAGACCTGGGCCGTCAAGGACCGGGTCGTCTCGGGCGGCGTGCAGGCGGTCGAAGCCAATCTGGACGTGGCGGAAGCCACTCCCGGTACGGCCGACTAAGTTAGACGTTAAAGGAACTGCCAGACTGGTTCTGGCAAGCCATTGAGAAGGAACCGGATCGATGATCCAGATGCAGTCCAATCTCGACGTCGCGGATAACAGCGGCGCAAAGCGCGTCCAGTGCATCAAGGTGCTGGGCGGCTCCAAGCGCCGTTTCGCGAGTGTCGGGGACGTGATCGTGGTTTCCGTGAAGGAAGCCCAGCCGCGTGCCAAAGTGAAGAAGGGCGACGTTCACCGCGCGGTGATCGTGCGCACGAAGAAGGATGTCCGCCGCGCCGATGGCAGCGTGATCCGCTTCGATTCGAACGCGGCCGTACTCGTGAACAAGAGCGAGGAGCCGATCGGCACCCGTATCTTCGGCCCGGTGGTGCGCGAACTGCGCGGCCGCGGCTTCATGAAGATCATCTCGCTCGCACCGGAGGTGCTGTAATGGGCATGGCGAAGATCAAGAAGGGCGACAATGTCGTCGTGCTTTCGGGCAAGGACAAGGGCAAGACCGGTACGGTCGCCAAGGTCCTGCCGAAGGACGGCAAGGTCGTGGTGGAAGGCGTTAACATGATCGCCCGTCACCGCAAGCCCTCGCAAGCGAACCCGCAGGGCGGCATCGACCGCTACGAAGCGCCGATGAACATCGCGAAGGTCGCAGTTGCCGACCCGAAGGACGGGGCGCCTACGCGTGTCCGTATCGAAGAACGCGACGGCAAGAAGGTGCGCGTTGCGGTCAAGTCCGGAGAGACCATCGATGGCTGATTATACCCCCCGCATGAAGGCCCGCTACGACGAGCAGATCGTCAAGGCGATGACCGAGAAGTTCGGCTACAAGAACCGTCTCGAAGTGCCCCGGCTCGAAAAGATCACGCTCAACATGGGTGTGGGCGAAGCGAGCCAGGACAAGAAGAAGGTCCAGACCGCAGCCGAAGAAATGGCGCTGATCGCGGGCCAGAAGCCCGTCATCACCAAGGCCAAGAAGTCCATCGCGCAGTTCAAGCTGCGTGAAGGCATGCCGATCGGCTGCAAGGTGACGCTGCGGCGTGACCGGATTTACGAATTCCTCGATCGTCTGGTGACGGTCGCGATGCCGCGCATCCGCGACTTCCGTGGTCTCAATCCGAAGAGCTTCGATGGCCGTGGCAACTACGCCATGGGTCTGAAGGAGCAGATCATCTTCCCCGAGATTTCCTACGACCAGATCGAGAAGGTCCGGGGCATGGATATCATCGTGACCACCACCGCGAAGACCGACGAGGAAGCACGCGAACTGCTGCGCCTGTTCGGTTTCCCGTTCCCGGCCGAAGCAAAGGCCGACGAAGAGAAGGAAGCGGCGTGAGCCGTTGCCCGATGACGCAAGAAACGAAGAGAGCTTAAGTCCAATGGCGAAACTGAGTTCCATCAACAAGAACGAGAAGCGCAAGGCTCTCGTCAAGAAGTACGCGGACAAGTACGCGAAGCTGAAGGCGATTGCCGACGATACGTCGCTCGACGAAAGCGAGCGGCTGATCGCGCGCCTCAAGATGGCTGAAATTCCGCGCAACGCGAACCCGACCCGGGTGCGCAACCGCTGTTCCACCACGGGCCGCCCGCGCGGCTACTACCGCAAGTTCGGCATCAACCGCATCGAGCTGCGGAATCTGGGCAACAAGGGCCTGATTCCCGGCCTGACCAAGTCGAGCTGGTGAGGATTAGACCATGGCGATGACCGATCCCCTGGGTGATATGCTCACCCGTATCCGTAACGGCCAGCAGGCGAAGAAGGACTCCGTTCTGTCGCCTGCATCCAAGCTGCGTGCAAACGTCCTCGAAGTGCTTCAGCGTGAAGGCTACATCCGTGGCTACACCGAAGACGAGAGCGGCAAGCACAAGGCGCTGCGGATCGAACTGAAATATTTCGAAGGCGAACCTGCGATCAAGCATGTCGCCCGCGTGTCCAAGCCGGGACGGCGCATCTATTCGGCCAGCCGCGAGCTGCCGACGGTGCGCAACGGCCTTGGCATCACCATCGTCTCGACGCCGCGCGGCGTGCTCTCGGATGCCGAAGCGCGCAGCCAGAACGTCGGTGGCGAAGTGCTGGCGGAGGTGTTCTGATGAGCCGCATCGGCAAACGTCCGGTCGCGATCCCGAGCGGGGTCGAGGCCAAGATCGATAACGGCATCCTGTCGGTGAAGGGCCCCAAGGGCACGCTCACCATGGGTCTGTCCGATCTCGTGTCCTACAAGCTGGAAGACGGCCAGATCGCGGTCGACCCGGTCAACGACACCAAGCCTGCGCGCAGCCACTGGGGCATGCAGCGCACGATGGTGTCCAACCTGGTCGAAGGCGTGACGGAAGGCTTTTCCAAGACGCTGCAGATTTCCGGTGTCGGTTATCGTGCGCAGGCGCAGGGCAAGAAGCTGAAGCTTCAGCTCGGCTATTCGCATGATGTCGATCTCGATGTGCCCGAAGGCCTGAAGGTGGAAACGCCCGATCAGACCACGGTCATCATCAGCGGTATCGACAAGCAGTCCGTTGGCCAGTTCGCCGCCGAAATCCGCCGCTGGCGCAAGCCCGAACCCTACAAGGGCAAGGGTATCAAGTACCAGGGCGAGTACATCTTCCGCAAGGAAGGGAAGAAGAAGTAAGATGGCAAAGCTTTCTCTCTTTGAACGCCGCCGCCAGCGCGTCCGCACTGCGCTGCGCAAGAATGCCGGTGGCAAGCCGCGTCTGTCGGTCCACCGCACGGGCAAGCACATCTACGCGCAGATCATCGACGATGCGGCGGGCAAGACGCTCGCCAGCGCATCGACGCTGGGCGTGAAGGGCACGACCGCGAATATCGACGCCGCCAAGACGGTCGGCTCGAACATCGCCGACGCCGCCAAGAAGGCGGGTGTGACCAATGTCGTGTTCGACCGCGGCGGGTTCCTGTTTCATGGCCGCGTGAAGGCGCTGGCCGATGCCGCCCGCGAAGGCGGGCTGGAGTTCTGATGATGGCTGACGAAAAGAACGAAAACACCGAAGCGACGCCCGAGCAGGCGCCCGGCGTTCCCGAAACGCCCGAGGTCGCGAAGGCCAAGGCCGATTCCGGTGTTGCCGAAGCGGAAACCGAGCACGCGGTGACCAAGGAAGAGCCGGCAATCGCCGATACGCCTTCCGAAGCGGCCGACAACCAGAGCCCCGCGCAGGGCGCCGAAGGCCAGCCGCGCGAGCGTCAGGGCCGTGGTGGCCGTGACAATCGCGGCGGCGGTGATCGCGGTGGACGCGGTCGTGGCCGTGGTCGCGACGATCGTCGTGGCAAGCGCGAGGAAGAAGACGACGGCATCATCGAAAAGCTGGTGCACATCAACCGCGTTTCGAAGACGGTGAAGGGCGGTAAGCGCTTCGGTTTCGCCGCTCTCGTGGTGGTTGGCGACGGCCAGGGCCGCGTTGGCTTCGGCCACGGCAAGGCCCGCGAAGTGCCCGAGGCGATCAGCAAGGCTTCGGCCTCTGCGCGCAAGCAGATGATCCGCGTCGCGCTGAAGGAAGGCCGCACGCTGCACCACGACGGCAAGGGCCGTTTCGGTGCCGGCAAGGTGACCGTGCGGACCGCGCCTCCGGGTACCGGCATTATCGCCGGTGGTCCGATGCGCGCCGTGTTCGAAAGCCTGGGCGTGTCCGACGTCGTGACCAAGTCGGTCGGCACGTCGAACCCCTACAACATGATCCGCGCGACCTTCGCCGCGCTCCAGAACCAGAGCTCGCCCAAGTCGGTGGCTCAGCGTCGGGGCAAGAAGGTTGCCGATCTGCTCGCACGTGGCAATCCGGGCGCGAGTGAAGCCGAAGCCGAGGCGGATGCCGCGGCGGTAGTGGAGTAATCACCGATGGCCAAGATCAAGCTCAAGCAGATCGGTTCGCCCATCCGGCGCCCCGAATCGCAGAAGAAGATCCTCGTCGGCCTGGGCCTGGGCAAAATGCACCGGGTGGTCGAGCTGGAAGATACCCCCGAAGTGCGCGGTGCAATCGCAAAGCTGCCGCACATGGTCGAGGTGGTGGAGGGCTAAGCCCCTCTGCAACAACAATTGACGGCGGCGGCCTGCTCATAGTAGCGGGCCGCTTCCATTTTTATCAGCGCGAAGAAAAGCGAAAGCGAGTGCACTCATGGCATTTAAACTGAACGACATCCGCGACAACGAAGGCGCCCGTCACCGCAAGATGCGCGTGGGCCGGGGCATCGGTTCGGGCAAGGGCAAGACCGCGGCACGCGGCCAGAAGGGCCAGAAGAGCCGTGAAGGCGTGGCCATCAAGGGCTTCGAAGGCGGCCAGATGCCGCTACACATGCGGATCCCGAAGCGCGGCTTCAACAATCCCTTCGGCAAGGACTATGCCGAGGTGAACATCGGCATGGTGCAGAAGTTCATCGACGCCAAGAAGCTCGATGCCAAGAAGGACATCGACCACGCAGCGCTCAAGGCCGCGGGCCTCGCGCGTGGCGGCAAGGACGGCGTGCGTCTGCTTGCCAAGGGCGAGCTGACCACCAAGGCGACCTTCAAGGTTGCCGGCGCCAGCAAGGGCGCCATCGAAGCGGTCGAGAAGGCTGGAGGCAAGGTGGAAGCCCTTGCGCCGAAGAAGCCTGCCAAGGCCGCCGAAAAGGCCGACTGACACGCATTTGGATGCGGGGGGTTCGACAAGGGCCGACCCGCATCCTATCTACTGCGCGACGGGGGCGGCCGCGGGCCGCCGACAAATGCAGGATCGATAATTCCCCATGGCATCACGCGCCGATAATCTCGCGTCCAACCTCAGCTTGGCCAACTTCTCCAAGGCGACCGAGCTGCGCCAGCGGATCTGGTTCACGATCGTTGCGCTGATCGTTTTCCGCTTCCTCAGCTTCGTTCCGCTGCCGGGCGTCAACCCGCAGATCCTGGGCGACCTGTACGATCAGACGCGCGGCGGGGTGCTGGACCTTTTCAACACCTTCTCGGGTGGCAGCCTTGAGCGCATGAGCCTCATCGCGCTCGGCGTGATGCCCTACATCACCGCCTCCATCGTGGTGCAGATGGCCTCGGCCCTGCATCCCACGCTGATGGCGCTGAAGAAGGAAGGCGCGACCGGGCGCCAGAAGCTCAACCAGTACACCCGCTACGGCACCGTGTTCCTGTGCGTCATCCAGGGCTACTTCCTCGCCACCGGGCTCGAAAGCTACGGCGCGCAGAGCGGCCTGCAGGCGGTCGTCGACCCCGGCATCATGTTCCGCATCGGCGCGGTCATCAGCCTGGTCGGCGGCACCATGCTGCTGCTGTGGATCGGTGAGCAGATCACCGCACGCGGGATCGGCAACGGCGTCTCGCTCATCATCATGGCCGGCATCGTCGCCCAGTTCCCCAGCTTTGCGAGCAACATGTTCGAAGGCGGACGCACCGGAGCGATCGGGCCGGGGATCATCATCGGCTTCATCGTGATGATCGTCGGGCTTATCCTGTTCATCTCCTTCATGGAGCGTGCGCAGCGCCGCCTGCTGATCCAGTATCCCAAGCGCGCGACGCAGCGCGGCATGATGCAGGCGGATCGCAGCCACCTGCCGCTGAAGATCAACACCTCGGGCGTGATCCCGCCGATCTTCGCCAGCTCGCTGCTGCTGCTGCCGCTGACGATCAGCCAGTTCGCGGGCAATTCGGTCGATCCGGACAGTACGCTGGGCAGCACGATCTACACGCTGAACTTCTACCTCCAGCACGGGCAGCCGATCTACATGCTGCTGTATGCCGCGCTGATCGTGTTCTTCTGCTTCTTCTACACCGCGGTTGTGTTCAACCCGGAAGAGACTGCGGAAAACCTCAAGAAAAATGGCGGGTTCATCCCCGGTATCCGCCCTGGCAAGCGCACCTCGGAATATCTCGACTACGTGCTTACGCGTATCACTGTGGTGGGCGCCGCCTACCTCACGCTGGTCTGCGTGCTGCCCGAATACATGATCGCGCAGACGGGGATTCCGCTGTTCCTGGGCGGTACCAGTCTGCTGATCGTCGTGAACGTGACGGTGGATACGATCAGCCAGATCCAGTCGCACCTGCTGGCCCACCAGTACGGGGACCTTATCAAGAAGGCGAAGCTGAAGGGCCGGGTGCGATAGCGCCACGCCGATGCGCGGGCGAGGGGAAGGCTGCCCCTTGCCAGCGACGCGCCAGGGCTTCAGGGGACACGCGCTATGAACATCATTCTTCTAGGACCTCCCGGCGCAGGGAAGGGCACACAGGCCCAGCGGCTCGTCGAACAGTATGGCATGCGCCAGCTTTCGACCGGCGACATGCTGCGCGCCGCCGTCAAGGCACAGACCGAAGTCGGCAAGCAGGCCAAGGCGATCATGGATGCGGGCGGGCTTGTTTCCGACGATATCGTGTCCTCGCTGATCGACGACGAGCTGGCCGCGATGGACCACGACACCGGGGCGATCTTCGATGGCTACCCGCGCACGCGGCAACAGGCCGAACAGCTCGAGGTCCTGCTGGCAAAGCATGATCGCAAGCTGGACCGCGTGATCGAGCTGAAGGTGGACGAGGAGGCGCTGGTCGACCGGATCACCGGGCGATACACCTGCGCAAAGTGTGGGGAAGGCTATCACGACCGCCACAAGCAGCCAGAAGTGCCCGGCAAGTGCGACAAGTGCGGGAGCACCGAGTTCAAGCGCCGCCCGGACGACAACGAGGAAACGGTCCGTCACCGGATGAGCGTCTACCGCTCCGAAACCGCGCCGATCCTGCCCTATTATGATGAGCGAAGCCTTGTTTCGCGGATCGACGGCATGGGCTCCATCGAAGAGGTTTCGGCCAGTATCGACGCGCTGCTGGAGCGCTGACGATACGCGCTGACGGTTTCCTTCGGCGCGCACCCGTGGAATAGCGGGCGCATGAAGAGGACCCACTGCATGACCCGATCGCTTTTCCGCGCCGCGCTGGCGGCGGGCGCCGCCGTTGCTTTCGCGCTGCCGGCGCAGGCCGAGGTAACCGAGAGTTCCGATTCGCATTTCGTCACGCGCCACGCGGTTGAGATTGCGGCGCAGCCGGGGGACGCATGGCTCGCACTGATCGCACCGGCCGACTGGTGGGCGGACAGCCACACCTGGTCTGCCGATGCCGCCAACCTCACCCTGACGCCGCGTGCGGGGGCGTGCTTTTGCGAGGTGATTCCGGCCGAAGACAATGGCGATACCGCCGGGCTTGAAGGCAGCGCCCAGCACCTGACGGTGGTGCAGGCGGTGCCGCGCAAGGTGCTGCGCATGCGCGGTGCGCTCGGCCCGCTGCAGAGCGAGCCGGTCGACGGGGTTCTGACGATCACCATGCAGGCAATCGAGGGGGAGGATGGCGAGACCGCCGGCACCCGGATGGTGTGGGAATATGTCGTTGGAGGAACGATGCGCTTCGAGGTCGCCGAGATATCCAAGGCGGTCGATGGCGTGATTGGCCAGCAGGCGCTGGGTCTCGCCGAAGCTCTGGGCGGGATGATCGCCGAAGAGGAAGTGGAGGAGGAGCCAAGCGCTTTCGACAGCGCCTTCGGTCCAACCGGCGAGGAAAGCGGGGAAACCCCGGTCACCGGCCTTCCCGAAGGACGCTGAACCGGACCGGATCCCGCGTCCCGAATCGGGCCCGATCAGCGGCGACTGGGAAAAACGGCCCGCACGGGTTTTGACACCGTGCGCCTCAGAGGGTAAAATCGCCAATGTCGGATGATGAAGCGCAGCCATATCGCTGGCATGCGCGATTATTCGCGCGTAGCTGTTGACGCTGCGTGTCCATGCGCTTATGTGCGCCGTTCGTCCGACCCAATGCATGCCAGCATCAATGACGTTTCACCGGCCTGGTCTCGCTGCCTGCCGGTTTTCGTCAGTCACGAATGGTGGTGCCGCGACGGGTCGATGAAACCGCGATGAGATAGGGATGGTGCCTTGCCGCAAGGCTGGCGGTCGATCCCTGTGGAGCATGGAGAAGTAAGTGGCACGTATTGCCGGGGTCAACATCCCCACCAACAAGCGCGTAATTATCGCGCTCACCTATATTCACGGAATCGGTCGTACGACTGCGGTTCAGATCGCCGACAAGCTCGGCATTGATCACAAGGCCCGCGTGCAGGATCTCACCGACGAGGAAATCCTGCGCATCCGTGAGACGATCGACGAAGAGCACACGGTGGAAGGCGACCTGCGTCGCCAGACCGCGATGAACATCAAGCGTCTGATGGACCTTCGTTCCTATCGCGGCCTGCGCCATCGTGCCGGTCTGCCCGTTCGCGGCCAGCGCACGCACACCAATGCGCGCACCCGCAAGGGCAAGGCGAAGCCCATCGCCGGCAAGAAGAAGTAAGCGCTGATCCAGCGCTTACCTCGTCTCTCTTCAGTCTTTCTTCCTTAAGGGGAACTACCAATGGCACGCGAACCAGGCCGCGTTAGGCGCCGCGAGCGGAAAAACATCTCCAGCGGCGTCGCGCATGTGAACGCCAGCTTCAACAACACCATGATCACCATCACCGATGCGCAGGGCAATGCGATCAGCTGGTCCAGCGCCGGGATGATGGGCTTCAAGGGCAGCCGCAAGTCGACTCCCTACGCCGCACAGGTCGCGGCGGACGATGCCGGCAAGAAGGCCGCCGAACATGGCGTTCGTACGCTGGAAGTCGAAGTGAAGGGCCCGGGTTCGGGCCGCGAAAGCGCGCTGCGTGCACTGCAGGCGGTCGGCTTCACCATCACCTCTATCCGTGATGTCACGCCGATCCCGCACAACGGGGTTCGCCCGTCGAAACGGCGCCGCGTCTGATCCTGCCCGGCGGGGGGAGCTGTTTCCCGCCGCCACCCATTTTCGGGCCGGTCGCGCTTCTTCCCCCGCCTGCAAGAAGCGCCCGGCTCCAGCCGATCTTGAAATCCTAGGGGACATCCATGGCCGTCAACACCAAGAACTGGCAGGAACTTAAGAAACCCACGTCGCTCGAGCTCAAGGACTCCGGCAGCGACAAGAAGCGCAAGGCGACCTTCGTGGCCGAGCCGCTCGAGCGCGGCTTCGGCCTGACGCTCGGCAATGCGCTGCGCCGCGTCCTGCTTTCCAGCCTGCAGGGTGCCGCGATCACCTCGATCAAGATCGAGAACGTCCTGCACGAATTCAGCTCGCTTGCCGGCGTGCGCGAAGACGTGACCGACATCGTCCTCAACGTGAAGCAGATCGCGCTGAAGATGGAAGGCGAGGGGCCCAAGCGCCTGCAGCTTTCCGCGACCGGCCCGGGCGCCGTCAAGGCGGGCGACATTGCCGTTTCCGGCGACATCGAGATCATGAACAAGGATCTCGTGATCTGCCAGCTGGACGAAGGCGCCACGCTGAACATGGAACTGACCGCGGATGTCGGGAAGGGCTATGTCGCTGCGGTACAGAACCGCCCGGCGGATGCGCCGATCGGCCTGATCCCGGTCGATTCGCTCTACTCGCCGATCAAGCAGGTGAGCTACAAGGTCGAGAACGCTCGTGTCGGCCAGGAACTGGACTACGACAAGCTGAACCTGACCATCGAAACCGACGGTACGGTCACTCCCGAGGACGCCGTGGCCTACGCTGCGCGCATCCTGCAGGACCAGCTGACGCTGTTCGTCCACTTCGAGGACGGCATTCCGCAGCCTTCCAGCCCGATGATCGGGATGGCTGCAGAGCCGCAGGAATCGGACGCCAACCAGCTCAACCGCTACCTTCTCAAGAAGGTCGACGAGCTTGAGCTGTCGGTGCGTTCGGCCAACTGTCTCAAGAACGACAACATCATCTATATCGGCGATCTGGTGCAGAAGACCGAAGCCGAGATGCTGCGCACGCCGAACTTCGGCCGCAAGTCGCTCAACGAGATCAAGGAAGTGCTCTCCAGCATGGGCCTTCGCCTCGGGATGGACATCCCCGGATGGCCGCCGGAGAACATCGAGGAAATGGCCAAGAAGCTCGAACAGGAGCTGCTGGGTTAATCACTCGCACGGGGATGGGCCGGACCCGCAATTCCGGCCCGTATCGGGCTACCTCGTACGGGCCCCCTACGAACGAAGGAATGAAATATGCGTCACGGAATCTCGCAGCGTAAGCTGAACCGCAAGTCGGGCCACCGCACCGCCATGTTCCGCAACATGTCGGCCGCCCTCATCAAGCACGAACAGATCCTCACCACGCTGCCCAAGGCGAAGGAACTGCGCCCCTACGTTGAAAAGCTGGTGACGCTGGCGAAGCGTGGCGGGCTGTCCAACCGTCGTCTGGCGATGGGCCGCCTCCAGGACGAGACTCAGCTCAAGAAGCTGTTCGACGTTCTGGCAGAGCGCTATTCCGACCGTCAGGGCGGCTATGTCCGCATCATCAAGGCGGGCTACCGCGCATCGGACAGCGCGCAGCTGGCGATCATCGAATTCGTCGACCGTGACGAAGACGCCAAGGGCCAGGACAGCGGCCCGGTGATGACGGACGAAGACGAATACGAAGACGCCTGATCGCAAGGCGCGTATCGCACGGATCAAAAGGGCCGGGGGTAATCCTCCGGCCCTTTTCTTTTGCGCGCAAGCTGGCACACTCGCGCGCCATGATCCGCACCAGCCTGGCCGCAATCGCGGCGCTTGCCCTGCCAGCATCGCTCTCGGCACAATCGACCACGCAGGACCAGCTCGAGGTGCGCTATGATCGCGCGCTGGCGGCGGGCTACAAGGCGCTGTTCTTGTGCAGCGCGCTCGCCAATGCGCAGCGCAACGGGGTGGAACGCACGCCGGAGAGCGTCGAGCAGTGGGAGTTGACCGGCGTCTATTCGCGCATCCAGCCAATCATGGACGAGCTCGAATACACGGTCCTCCCCGATGCGGCGGGGCGTGTGGCGCTGGTGCAGGTCGAGTGGGCGGACGACATGCCGCCGCGTTTCGCGGAGGGATCGCACGATCAGGGGTGCCGGCTCGCCCCGATCGGCCTCGATGCGCCGATGCCCGAGATGCGGGTCCCGGCCCTGCCTGGCGAAGAGAGGGTGCGCAAGGGAGGCGGCCTGACTATTCCGGTCAAGTTGATCGAAACGCACGGGGGCGCCGCCGAAAGCCCGTCCCACATGCTCGACCCGGTTATCGATCGCGCGTTTGGCGCGGATTACGGCGAGGGCACGAGGACCACGGCAGTTGTCGTGCGCCATGGGGAGGACCGGGACGGGGTGCTTGGGCAGGGCCGCTATGCCCCCGGGTTCGGACCAGATACGCCGCAGCGTACGTGGTCTGTCGCCAAGAGCATCGCAGCCACGCTGATCGGCGCCGCTGTCCAGCGCGGCGAGGTCAAAGTCACCGATACGCTGGCCTATGGTGACTGGCGGTGGGATGCGCGCCGCTCGATCACCATCGACAATTTCCTGCGCATGGCCTCCGGCCGCTACAGCGATACGCCGGGCAACCGCACCGATCCGCTATACATGGGCGGGGCGCTGGTGGAAGAAAGCGCGACTGGCTGGCCGCTGCTCCACCCGCCGGGCACCGTGTTCCGCTACGCCAACAACGACACGCTGATGGCGGTCAAGGCGATCGAGGATACTTTCGACGGTTACGAGCCGGCGGACCTGTTCGCCGATATCGGGATGACCGGGACCGTCGCAGAGATTGACTGGGGCACCGACTACATCCTTTCCAGCCAGGTGTGGGCAACCGCAGAGGATCTCGCCAAGCTGGGACAGCTCTACCTCGACGATGGCGTGACGCGGAACGGCAAGCGTCTTCTGCCCGAGAACTGGCGCGATTATGTCTCCACGCCATCCGGCCCCCAACCGGGTAACGGCTTCGGCTACGGCGCGTCGTGGTGGCTGTTCAACGATCATCAAGGCATTCCCGGCGATACCATCGCGGCGATGGGCAATCGCGGTCAATTCGTGGTTGTCGTGCCCAGCCGCGATATCGTGATCGTGCGCCGGGGCGAAGACCCTGTTGGCAGCCGGTTCGATATTGTCGCCTTCACTCGCGACGTGCTCGCCTCGATCCCGTGAGTTGCACCGTCCCACCGGCAAACTAGATATATTCGAACGATTTTTCCCAAGCCCCAGACACAAGAGGTTCCCATGTTCCGCAACAGCCTTCTCGCCGGTGCCGCCAGCGTGCTCGTCGCCAGTGCCGCCCCCGCGATCGCGCAGGGCCAGGACCTTGCCGCGCCCGAATATCCCGAAACCCGCGCTGGCGACGTCGTCGACACGCAGTTCGGCGTGGATGTCGCCGATCCCTATCGCTGGCTGGAAAACGACGTCCGCGTGGACGAGGAGGTGGCCGACTGGGTCGAGCGTCAGAACGCCGTCACCAACGCCTTCCTTGCCCAGCTGCCGGGCCGTGAGGCGCTGAAGGAGCGTATCACCCAGCTGACCGATTACGAACGCTTCGGCCTGCCCACCAGTAAGGGAGGGCACTACTTCTACACCCGGAACAACGGGCTGCAGAACCAGAGTGTGCTTTATGTACGTGACGGGCTGGATGGGGAGCCGCGCGAGCTGATCGATCCGAACGAATGGGCGGACGACGGCGCCACCGCGCTGGCCGACTACGCGATTACCGATGACGGCTCGAAGCTGCTCTACGCGATCCAGGATGGCGGTAGCGACTGGCGCACGGTCAAGGTGATGGACGTGGCCACGGGCGCGGTGCTGGAAGACACGGTCGAGTGGGTGAAATTCTCCAACCTCGACTGGGCGAAGGATGGCAGCGGCTTCTATTACAGCCGCTTCCCGGCGACGGGTGAGGGCGAGACCTTCCAGGCGCTCAACACCAATCAGCAGGTCTATTTCCACAAGCTGGGCACCCAGCAGGGCAAGGATCGACTGATCTACGAGACTCCCGAGCAGCCCGAGCTCAACCATACCGCGCAGGTGAGCGACGATGGCCGCTGGCTTGTCGTGACCAGCTCCAGCGGAACGGATGAACGCTACGCGATCAACCTGATCGATCTGGAGCGGCCCGAAGCGGAGCCGCTGCTGCTCGTCCCCGGGTTCGATCACGATTACACCTTCGTCGGCAATCTCGGCCAGAAGTTCTTCTTTACCACCAATGACGGCGCGCCGCTGATGAAGGTGGTCTCGATCGACATCGCCGCGCCGCAGGAAGGCTGGACGACCGTCATTCCCGAACGCGAGGAGACGCTGGGCGGCGTCTCGCTGGTCGGTCGCAAGCTGATCGCCAGCTACCTTGTCGATGCCAAGAGCAAGATCGAGGTGTTCGGGCTCGACGGTACGCCTCAGGGCGAGGTCGCGCTGCCCGGCATCGGCAGCGCAGGCGGCTTCGGCGGCGATCCGGACGAGACCGAAACCTTCTACGCCTTCTCCAGCTACAACCGGCCCACGACCGTTTATCGCTACGATGTCGTCAGCGGAGAGAGCACCGTGTGGGCGCAGCCCGAAGTGGCGTTCGATCCGGACAATTTCGTGGTGGAACAGAAGTTCTACACCTCGAAGGATGGCACGCGTGTGCCGATGTTCCTGGTGCGCAGCCGCGAGGTTGCGGAAAGCGGTGAGGCAGCACCCACGCTGCTCTACGGCTATGGCGGGTTCAACATCAGCCTGACACCGGGCTTCAGCCCTTCGCGCCTCGCGTGGATCGAGGCGGGCGGTGCCTATGCCGTTGCGAACATCCGTGGTGGTGGCGAATACGGCAAGGCCTGGCACGATGCCGGGCGGCTCGACAACAAGCAGAACGTGTTCGACGATTTCATCGCCGCGGGCGAGTATCTGATCGGCCAGGGGATCACGCCCGAGGATGGCCTGGCGATACAGGGTGGGTCCAACGGCGGTCTGCTGGTCGGCGCGGTCGCGAACCAGCGGCCGGACCTGTTCGCTGCGGGAAATGCGGCCGTCGGCGTGATGGACATGCTGCGCTTCAACCAGTTCACCGCCGGGCGCTACTGGGTGGACGATTACGGCTATCCCGACAGGGAAGAGGACTTCCGCACCCTGCTGGCCTATTCGCCGTACCATAATGTGCGCGACGGAGAGGATTACCCCGCGCTGCTCGTCACCACTGCGGATACCGACGACCGCGTGGTGCCGGGCCACAGCTTCAAATACACCGCCGCGCTGCAGGCGGCGGATCTGGGAGAGCGGCCGCAACTGATCCGGATCGAGACGCGGGCGGGCCACGGCTCTGGCAAGCCGACCGACAAGGCGATCGAGGAGGCATCGGACATTCTCGCTTTCCTTGCCGCCTTCACCGGGCTCGACCTGAGCGAATAGGGTGTCCGGGCGGCGGAGCGATCGTTTCGCCGCCCGCCGCGCCAGGCCGCCCGACCGGCGGCAACGGCCCATCACGATGGTTAACGATTCGAGTCGCGCTCGGTGTAGAGGGCCGGAACTGGCTGAACGACGGCTGTCGGGTGGGTCTTGCCGAGCGAGACCTGACGGCGGACCGAGCCATGATGGATTGGCCTCAGGTCGCGGAAAACCGGGTTAAATCGCAACATCTGGCTTGTTCAGGTTTGTCGCCATTTGTATGAACGGCGGCTTTCCTCGCAATTCAGTCCCACCTCACGGCGGTCCTCCTAGAACAATAGGCGTTCGGGCAATGGAGCTCGGGCACCACAGTGAGGAGACCCCCCATGCAAAGCTTCACCAAGGCCGCCCTGTGCACCGCTGCTGCCGGCGCCATGGCCTTCACCTCCGCTGCCCCGGCCGAAGCCCAGCGGTACCGCGACCGCGACAATGACGGGATCAGCGCGGTCGAAGTCATCGCCGGTGCGCTGATCATCGGCGGGATCGCCGCGATCGCCTCGGCTTCCAACAAGGACCGCGATCGCTATCGTGATCATCGCTATCGCGACAACTACTACCGTTCCAACGGCAACCCGCGCCGCGCGATCAACAAGTGCGTCCGCGTTGCCGAGAACCAGGCGCGCCGTGCAGGCTATCGCTTCGCCAATGTCGTGGACATCAACCGGGTGCGCGATACGCGCCGCGGCTGGAACATAACCGGCCGGATCGAGGTCGATGGCGCACGCGGCTATCGCGACCAGCGTCGCGGCTATAACGACCGGTACGACCGGCGCGGCTATAACCGTCGCGGGGACACCGGCCGCTTCAGCTGCCAGATTCGTCGCGGACGCGTCGTCGATGTCGACTATCGCGGCATCCGTGGCCTGAACCGCATCTAACCGACGGTTTCGTCGCGCTCTTGCCGGAAACCGGCGGGGCGACAGGGGAAGGCGGTTCAGCCCCATGACAGGGCTGGCCGCCTACTTCGCGTGCTGCTTCTTTTTATGGAAAGAACACCTCATGGGCCGGATTTCCCAATTTTCGCTCACCTGCGCGGCGGCCGCAATGGCCGCAACGCCTGTCGCCGCAGCCGAACTGCCGCACCGTGCGGCACCTGCGCCAGCGTATTACCCCCATGCCTCGCAGACCGTGCTGAACGATGGAGGCGACGAAGCTTCCCAGTACCGCCGCTATCGCTACCACCGGCGGCATCGTGACCGGATCGACGCGGGCGACATCATCGCGGGGGCCGTCATCATCGGTGGCATCTTCGCGATCGCCTCGGCGGCCAGCAAGAACAGCAACCGCAATGATCGCTACGACGGCGATTACGTGAGGAATTCCGATTTCGACCGCGCGGTCGACAGCTGCGTGAACCGTGTCGAACGCGACCGGCGGATCGGATCGGTCGACAATGTGGGGCGCACCCGCAGCGGCTATTCGGTCAGCGGGACTCTCAACAACGGCTCCGGCTTCCTGTGCGAGGTCAACGGTGCGGGCCGCGTCCTGCGGGTCGATTATGGCTACAGCGGCGTGACCTACCAGTCGGGCGGCGACACCTATGGCGATCCGCAATATTCGGACGAGACCTACGCCCGCGCGAGGGCCAGGACCTATTCTTCGCCTGACAGCTATCCCTCGCAGGACGGTTACGGTTCGCCGGACAGTAGCGCGCAGCCTGCCTATCCGGGAGGGCCGCTTCCGGGTGACGATGGCTATGGCGACTCCTATGACGGGTCCTACGGCGAGGATTACGAGGGCGAGCCGTACTAGCGCGCGCCGCCGAACCTCGGGCTAGACCCCAGGGCTTTTCTCGTCGGCAGTCACGGCGTCCTCGAAATAGAGGCCGTCGCTTTCAGGGTCTGCCGCTTCTGCCTCGGCTACGGCCTCCACGCCGATCTCGGTCTCGCGTTCGCTCGCCTGGCCGCGTTCGTGGAAGGCCGGCAGGCCGAGGTTGTAGCGGATCGCCGCGCTGCGCAAGGCCAGACCGGCGAGGGCGGCGACCGCCCACAGAGCCCAGTCGATCCCCCATCGGTCGGGCAGCAGCCACATGCCGAAACTGCACATCGAAGCAGACAGGGCAGCGGCCGTCACATAGAGTTCCGGTTTCATGAGGATCGACGGGCGGCCTGCGATCACATCGCGGATGATGCCGCCGACGATGCCGGTGATGATCCCCATGATTGCGGCGGGAACGGGCGGCAGCCCGTAACTCATGGCCTTCGCCGCGCCGAGCACCGAATAGGCCGCCAGCCCGATCCCGTCCGCGTAGTCGAACAGCCTGCCCTGCCACCAGCGCGTCGGCGTGTTCCACACGATGGCGGCCATGGTGATGCACAGGGCGGCATACCAGGGGTGCTTCACCCAGAAGACCGGCGCATCGATCAGGATATCGCGCACCGTGCCTCCGCCTACGCCCGTGACGAGCGCGAAGAAGCTCATGGTAACGAATGTCTGCCGCTCGCGCGCGGCGATGAGCGCGCCCGACAGCGCGAAAAGCGCCATGCCGAACAGGTCCAGCCAGTCGAGCACGGGGGTCAGGATTACGGCAGCTTCGGCTACGGGCATGGCGTGCTGCTAGCGATGATGGCCCCGCCGCACAATCGGCGCGAGGCTTACTCGCTGGCGAAAAGTTTGTCCGGGTCCGCCATCGCCTTGATCTCCAGCGCATTGCCACTGGGATCGCGGAAGAACATCGTCGCCTGTTCGCCTGGGGCATCGCGGAAGCGCACCGTGGGTTCGATGATGAATTGCAGGCCGGCCCCGGTCAGCCGGTCCGCCAGCGCCTGCCATTGATCCATTGTCAGCACGACGCCGAAATGCGGGACCGGCACGGCTTCACCGTCCACAGCATTGCGATCCTCCCCCGCGGCACGGGCCGCAACGCTGGCGGGGGCCACGTGGGCTACGATCTGGTGGCCGAAGAAATCGAAATCCACCCAGTCCTTGTCCGATCGCCCTTCCGCGCAGCCGAGCAGCGCGCCGTAGAAATTGCGGGCGGCGTCCAGATCGTGAACGGGAAAGGCGAGATGAAATGGTGGCAGGGTCATGGTGGCGATTGTGTCCCAGCGGGCAGGGCGAAGGCAAGGGTGTGGGCGAATGCGAAGCCGATAATCGCCGCAGCGCCATATCCGGCGAGCGGAGTGGGATAATTGTTGATGAGCGCGGCGAGCAGGAAGCCGACCAGGCTCATCCCCAGCGGATAGCGCGCCGTGCGGGGCAGGCCGGTGCCGAACAGCATGACCACCACCGAGCCCGCCAGCGCAAGCGCGAGGATCGCTGCCATCGCAGGCGATGCCGCGGTGGCATGCTGCAACACCCGCTCCACAAAAGGCGCCGGCGGCAGCTCGCCGCGCAAGGCTGCCGATATGGCGATGAAAAAGCCCGCGATTATGACCAGTCCGATCCGCCAGTCGCCGCGTACCTGATAGAGGCCGATTGCCGCCCCGGTGAGTGCAAAGGCGCTCGCGAAATCGGGCTGGGCGAGGGCGAGCAGCAATGCGGCGAACAGCGCCACTGGCCCCAGCACATTCTCGCGCGCTGCCAGCACACCGAGGGCTGGGATCGTGAGCATTCCTACATGGAGGATAAACGGGCCGAGCGGCAGCCAGCGGGCTATACCGTTGGTCTCCGGCCCCGTCAGCAGCGGCAGGGCAAACAGCGCCAGCAGGCCTGCACCCGCAAACCGCCGCCCCCGTTCGCCGACTTTGGGGAGGCCGATCAGCAGTATCGCCGTGGCGAGCACCAGGGCCCCGCTGTTGACGATCAGGTAGCTGCGCGGCGCGCCGAACAGCGCCATGTAAACAAGGCCCGCCAGCACCGGCAGCGCGATGGCGAGAAATGCCGGAAGCTTCTCTCGCCAAGGCTGTGCCATGATGCCGGGCAGTCCGGGGTCAGACGTGGATCGGCTTGCCCTGAACCGCCATTGCCGCTTCCTTCATGGCTTCGGCGTGCGTCGGGTGCGCGTGGCAGGTATAGGCGATGTCTTCGGACGTAGTGCCGAATTCCATGCCCAGAGCGGCCTCGGCAATCATCGTGCCGGCGGGCACGGCAATCGCCCACACGCCCAGCACCTTGTCGCTCTCGGCCTCGGCGATCACCTTCACGAAACCGTCGGGCTCGTGATTGGTCTTGGCGCGGCTGTTGCCCAGCATGGGGAACTTGCCGACCTTCACCGCCTTCTTGTCGCCGCCCATCTTCTCGATGGCTTGCTCGGTCGTCAGGCCCACGCCCGCGATTTCGGGCCAGGTGTAGACCACGGTCGGGATGATTCCATGGTTCACGATACCGGTCTGCCCGGCGATATTCTCCGCCACGGCGATGCCTTCATCCTCGGCCTTATGGGCGAGCATGGGGCCGGGCACGCAGTCGCCGATCGCCCACACGCCATCCACCTTGGTGCGGAAATCGTGATCGGTCTCGATCTGGCCGCGCTTGTTGGTTTCCAGGCCGATCGCATCGAGGCCGAGGCCGTCGGTGTTCGGCTTGCGCCCGATCGAGACGAGCACGCAGTCGGCTTCCATCGTCTCTTCGTCACCGCCCGCAGCGGGCTCGAGCGTCAGCGTGGCGGTCTTGCCCTTCACGGAGACACCGGTGACCTTGGTGGAGAGCTTGAACTCGATCCCCTGCTTCTTGAAGATCTTGCGTGCTTCCTTGCGGATGTCGCCGTCCATGCCGGGCAGGATCTCGTCGAGGAATTCGACGCAGGTGACTTCCGCACCCAGCCGCCGCCAGACCGAGCCGAGCTCCAGCCCGATCACACCGCCGCCGATGACGACCATCTTCTTGGGCACCTTGGGCAGTTCGAGCGCGCCGGTGCTGTCGACGATGATACCCTTCTCGTTATCGATCTCGACACCCGGCAGCGGGGTAACGCTTGAACCCGTGGCGATCACGATGTCCTTGGCGGTGACGGTCTCGTCACCGACCTTGACCGTGTGCGCATCCTGGAAGGTGGCGTAGCCTTTCTTCCAGTCGACCTTGTTCTTCTTGAACAGGAATTCGATCCCGCCGGTCAGCCCCTTCACCGCATCGCGGCGCTGGGCGTGCATCTGGTCGAGGTTGAGCTTCGGCGTCACATCGATGCCGAGTTCCTTCATCGTGCCGTTCTTGGCCGCGTCGAAAAACTCGCTCGCGTGCAGCATCGCCTTGGAGGGGATGCAGCCGACGTTGAGGCAGGTGCCACCCAGCGTCTCGCGCCCCTCGGCGCAGGCAGTCTTCAGGCCCAGCTGCGCCGCGCGGATTGCGGCGACATAGCCGCCGGGGCCAGCGCCGATGACAAGGACGTCGTAATCGTATTCGTGGTCAGCCATTCTCTTCTCTCGTCATCCCCGCGAAAGCGGGAACCCCGCTTTCTTCGTTGTGCTTCCGATATAGGAAGCGGGACCCCCGCTTTCGCGGGGGTGACGGCAAACAGTCTTACAAATCGATCAGCATCCGGGTCGGATCCTCGATCGCTTCCTTCATGATCTTCAGCGCGGTCACGGCTTCGCGGCCGTCGATCAGGCGGTGATCGTAGCTCAGCGCGAGATACATCATCGGGCGGATTTCGACCTTGCCGTTGATCGCCACGGGGCGATCCTCGATCCGGTGGAGGCCCAGCACCGCGCTCTGCGGCGGGTTGATGATCGGGGTGCTCATCAGCGATCCGAACACGCCGCCGTTGGAGATGGTGAAGGTGCCGCCCTTCATGTCTTCCATCGTCAGCGTGCCGTCCTTGGCGCGCGCGCCGAAGTCCGCAATGTCCTTCTCGATCTGCGCGAAGCCCTTCTTGTCCGCGTCGCGGATCACCGGGACGACCAGGCCGTTGGGTGCGCTCACCGCGACCGAGATGTCGACGTAGTCGTGGTACACGATCTCGTCGCCTTCGATGTAGGCGTTGGCCGCGGGCACGTCCTTCAGCGCAAGGCACGCGGCCTTGGCGAAGAAGCCCATGAAGCCGAGCTTGATGTCGTGCTTCTTGGCGAAGAGGTCCTTGTACTTCTCGCGCGTTTCGATGACCGCGCTCATGTCGCAATCGTTGAACGTGGTCAGCAGCGCGGCATTGTCCTGCGCGCCCTTCAGCCGCTTGGCGATGGTCTGGCGCATGCGCGTCATCTTCACGCGTTCCTCGCGGCGTTCGCCTGAGGCGACGGTTGCGGGCGCAGAGGGTGCGGGCGAGGGCGAAGACGACGCATCATCGCCCTTGGTCTTCGCCGCGGCGATCACGTCTTCCTTGGTCAGGCGGCCGTCCTTGCCGGTGCCCTTGATGCTGCTCGGGTCGACGCCGTATTCGAGCACCGCGCGGCGTACCGCGGGGGAAAGCGTCTGGCTGCCTTCTCCGGTGCCTTCGTCGTGATTGCCGTAAGCGGCCTGACCCGCATCGGCGTCGTTCGCCTTGGCCTTGGCAGGCTCGGAGCCCGGCTTGTCGCCGCCCGATTTGCCGTCGCCCTGGTCGCGGTTGGCTTCCTTGCCCTTCGAGGCAGGCGCGCCGCCTTCGGCCACGGTGGCGAGCACCGCGCCCACTTCGACCGTGTCGCCCACTTCGGCGCGCAGTTCCTCGATCACCCCGGCGACGGGCGAGGGCACGTCTACGGCGACCTTGTCGGTCTCGAGGCTGGCAATCGGCTCGTCGACGGCAACGGCATCGCCTGGCTGCTTGAGCCATTCGGCGATGGTGCCTTCGGTGACCGATTCACCAAGTTGGGGGACCGTGATCTCGGTAGCCATGATGCGTCACACCTTCTTTTCGGCTTTTTCGGTTTTCTTCAGGGCACGCTTGGCTTCGCCGCCGTCGGCAAGGCCAAGTGCAATGGTGACGAGCGCATCCTGCTGCGCCTGGTGGCGCTTGGCGAGCCCGGTGGCGGGGGAGGCCGCTTCCTCGCGCCCGGCATACTGGGGGCGCATGCCATCCTTGCCGGCGCTGGCCAGCGAAGCCTCGATCTTTTCGTGCACGAAGGACCACGCGCCATTGTTGCGCGGCTCTTCCTGGCACCAGACGACGCTTTCCAGATTGGTCATCCGCGCGATGCGCTGCGCCAGCGGTTCGCCGGGGAACGGGTACAGCTGCTCGATCCGCAGGATGGATACATCCTCCAGCCCTTCTTCCTCGCGCTTTTCCATCAGGTCGAACGCGACCTTGCCCGAACACAGCACGAGGCGCCTGATCTTCTTGTCGTCCGCGCTGTCCGGCGCCATCTCCGGGTCGGACAGGATGCGCTTGAACTGCGCATCGTCCATGAACAGGCTGGCCGGGCTCTTGGCCAGCGGGTGGCGCAGCAGGCTCTTGGGCGTCATGATGATGAGCGGCTTGCGGAAGGGGCGCAGCATCTGCCGGCGCAGCACGTGGAAGTAGTTGTGCGGCATGGTGATGTTGCACACCTGGATATTGTCGTTCGCACACAGCTGCAGGAAGCGTTCGAGACGCGCCGAGCTGTGTTCCGGTCCCTGGCCCTCGTATCCGTGCGGCAGCAGCATCACGAGGCCGTTGGCGCGCAGCCACTTGACCTCGCCGCTGGCGATGAACTGATCGATGATGATCTGCGCGCCATTGGCGAAATCGCCGAACTGCGCTTCCCACAGCACCAGCGTTTTCGGATCGGCGAGCGCGAAACCATATTCGAACCCGAGCACGCCGTATTCGGACAGCGGGCTGTCGTAGACCTCGAACTTGCCGTGGGGCAGGGTGGTGAGGGGGATGTATTTCCCCTCGTCCTTCTGGTCGTGCCACACCGCATGGCGCTGGCTGAACGTGCCGCGGCCCGAATCCTGGCCCGACAGCCGCACGCCATAGCCTTCGGAGACGAGACTGCCGAAAGCCAGCGCTTCCGCCGTTGCCCAGTCGAAGCCTTCGCCGCTGTCGAACATCTGGCGCTTCGCATCGAGCACGCGGTTGAGCGTGCGGTGCGTGGTGATGTCGTCCGGTACGGTGGTGAGCGTGCGGCCGAGGCTTTCGAACAGCTTCTTCGGTATCGCGGTTTCGACGTTGCGGCGCGAGGTTTCCGGGTCGGCGGGCTTGTTCAGCCCGGCCCAACGGCCGCCGAACCAGTCCGCCTCGTTGGGCTTGTAGTTCTTGCCCGCCTCGAACTCTTCCTGGAGGTGTTCGATGAACTCGCTGCGCTGGCCTTCCGCAAAGTCCGCGTCGATGATGCCCTCTTCCAGAAGGCGATCGGAATACAGGGCGCTGATCTTGGGATGCTGCTTGATCGCATCGTACATCTGCGGCTGCGTGAAGCTCGGCTCGTCGCCCTCGTTGTGGCCGAAGCGGCGATAGCACCACATGTCGATCACGATGTCGCGGCCGAAGGTCTGGCGGTATTCGATCGCCAGCTTGCAGGCGAAGGTCACCGCTTCGGGATCGTCGCCGTTCACGTGCAGGATCGGCGCCTGAACGCCCTTCGCCACGTCGCTGGGATAGGGCGAGGAGCGCGCGAACTTGGGGCTGGTGGTGAAGCCGATCTGGTTGTTGATGATGAAGTGGATCACGCCGCCGGTATTGTAGCCGGGGATGCCCGAGAAGCTGAGCGTTTCCCACACGATGCCCTGGCCCGCGAAGGCCGCATCGCCGTGGATCAGCACCGGCAGCACCTGTTCGTGCTTGGTAAGATCGTCACGGAACGCCTGTTGTGCGCGGGCCTTGCCCAGCACGACAGGGTCGACCGCTTCGAGGTGGCTGGGGTTGGGCACCAGGCTCATGTGAACCTTGATCCCGTCGAATTCGCGGTCGGTGCTGGTGCCGAGGTGATATTTGACATCGCCCGATCCGCCAACGTCTTCAGGATTGGCACTGCCGCCCGAAAATTCGTGAAAGATCACGCGGTACGGCTTGGCCATCACATTGGCGAGCACGTTGAGCCGGCCGCGGTGTGCCATGCCGTAGATGATCTCGCGCACGCCTTGCTGGCCGCCATACTTGATTACGGCTTCCAGCGCAGGGATCATGCCTTCGCCGCCGTCCAGACCGAAGCGCTTGGTCCCGACATATTTCTTGCCGAGGAAATTCTCGTACTCCTCGCCCCGGATCACCGCGGAAAGGATCGCGCGCTTGCCTTCCGGGGTGAACTGGATGACCTCTTCGGGCCCTTCGATCCGGTCCTGCAGGAAGCGGCGCTCCTCCACATCCGAGATGTGCATGTATTCGAGGCCGACCTTGCCGCAGTAATTGGCCTTGAGCACCTCGTAGAGTTCGCGCGGGGTGGTCCATTCGAGGTTGAGATTGCCACCCACGAAGATCTGGCGCCCGTCCGCGTTGTCCGGGAAGTGCCATTCCAGCTTCAGGTCTTCGGGCAATTCGCGCTTGGAGAGGCCCAGCGGGTCGAGATCGGAGGCCAGGTGCCCTCGCACGCGAAAGGTGCGAATAAGCAGCATGGCGGGGATCGCGTCCTGCGCCGCCTGTTCGACACTGGCGTGATCGGTGGCCTTGCCGGCCTTTTCCATCGCCTGCTTGACCGCGATCTTCATCGCGGTCGGGTCCATCGCCTGGGTCAGGTCCGCCTCGCTGCCGGTATCGGTCAGCGGCCAGTTGGGATTGCCCCAGCTGGGCCCCTTCTGGGGGCCTTCCTGGTCGCCGAGCTCCGGCAGGAAAGACTGGTTTTCGTTACCCATCGAAATTCACTCATGCATTCCGGAGAAAGAGGACGCTTCCATCATAGAAGCATTTACCCGGCAGATAGGTCCTAAACTCCCCTCCCGCGCGGCGTGGCGGCCCCGGACTTGGCCCGGAGCCGCCACCGGAGGGCGTCAGGCGTCTTCCTTGAGCAGTGCGGCCAGCGTGGTGCCGAGTTCGCTGGGCGATTGCGCCACGCGAATGCCGGCACGTTCCATCGCCGCGATCTTGTCGTCCGCGCCGCCTTCGCCGCCCGAGACAATCGCGCCTGCGTGGCCCATGCGGCGGCCCGGAGGCGCCGTGCGGCCCGCGATGAAGCCGACGGTCGGCTTCCAGCGGCCCTTGGCCTTCTGGTCGGCGAGGAACTGAGCGGCTTCTTCCTCGGCGCTGCCGCCGATTTCGCCGATCATGATGATGCTCTCGGTTTCCGGATCGTCGAGGAACAGGTCGAGCACGTCGATGAAGTTGGTGCCGTTGACCGGGTCGCCGCCGATACCGACCGCGGTCGTCTGACCGAGACCCGCATTGGTCGTCTGGTGGACGGCTTCATAGGTCAGCGTGCCCGAGCGGCTCACGACGCCGACGCTGCCCTTCTTGAAGATCGAGCCGGGCATGATGCCGATCTTGCATTCGCCCGGCGTCAGCACGCCGGGGCAGTTCGGGCCGATCAGGCGGCTGTTGCTGCCTTCGAGCGCGGCCTTGGCGCGCACCATGTCGAGCACGGGGATGCCTTCGGTGATCGTCACGATCAGCTCGACGCCCGCGTCGATCGCTTCGCAGATCGCGTCGGCGGCGAAGGGCGGCGGAACGTAGATCACGCTCGCAGTCGCGCCGGTTTCCGCCACCGCTTCCTTCACCGTGTTGAAGTTGGGCAGGCCAAGGTGCGTGGTGCCGCCTTTGCCGGGCGTGACACCGCCAACCATCTGCGTCCCGTAATCGAGCGCCTGCTGCGTGTGGAAAGTACCGGTTTCACCGGTCATCCCCTGGGTGATGACCTTGGTGTCTTTGTTTACGAGGATGCTCAAGTCAGCTCTCCATTTCGTCGTCACCCCGGCGAAGGCCGGGGTCCAGTTCAGCCACAGACCAACTCGAACAAATCGTTCCAGTCGGGGTTCGTTTCCTCGATGACGCGCAGTTTCCATGCACGCCGCCATTCCTTCATCTGCTTCTCGCGTTTTATTGCCGCTTCGATCTTGTCATGATGTTCGAACCAGACGAGCAGCTTACAACCATATTTTCGCGTGAAGCCTTCGATCCTTCCTTCACGGTGCTCCCAAGCTCTCTTGGCCAGATCGCTTGTGACACCAATGTAAATCGTACCGTTTCGGCGGCTGGCCATCATATAGACGCAGCCGCCCTTTTTCATGCCTGCGCGCAGTCTGGACCCCGGCCTTCGCCGGGGGGACGAGAGCGAGGTTTAAGCAAGCGAGCTATCGAGCCCCTTGCACGCTTCGAGCAGTTCCTCGACCGCGTCGGTGCTGACCTTGAGGTTCTTCTTTTCCTCATCCGACAGCTCGATCTCGATGACTTCCTCGGTGCCGCCCGCGCCGATCACGGTGGGGACGCCGACATAGAGGCCGTCGAGGCCGTACTTGCCGTCGACATAGCTGGCGCATGGCAGGATGCGCTTCTGGTCGCCGAGGTATGCTTCGGCCATCGAAATCGCGCTGGTGGCGGGAGCGTAGTAGGCCGAGCCATTGCCGAGCAGGCCGACGATTTCACCGCCGCCCTTGCGGGTGCGATCGACGATTTCATCGATGCGGCCCTGGTCGACGCCCTTGATCTTGGCGAAGTCGTTGACCGGGATACCGTTGATCGTGGTGTAGCTGGTGACGGGGACCATCGTGTCGCCGTGGCCGCCGAGGACGAAGGCGTTCACATCCTTCACCGACACGTCGAATTCCCACGCGAGGAAGGTTGCGAAGCGCGCCGAGTCGAGCACGCCTGCCATGCCGACCACCTTGTTGTGCGGCAGGCCGGAGAATTCGCGCAGCGCCCAGACCATCGCGTCGAGCGGGTTGGTGATGCAGATCACGAATGCGTCGGGGGCGTTGTTCTTGATGCCTTCGCCGACCGCCTTCATCACCTTGAGGTTGATGCCAAGCAGGTCGTCGCGGCTCATGCCGGGCTTGCGCGGGACACCGGCGGTCACGATGATGACGTCCGCACCGGCGATGTCGGCATAATCATTGGAGCCGGTGATCTTGGCGTCGAAGCCTTCGACCGGGCCACACTGGCTGAGGTCCAGCGCCTTGCCCTGCGGCATGCCCTCGGCAATGTCGAACAGGACGATGTCGCCCATTTCCTTTTTCGCCGCGAGATGGGCGAGGGTGCCTCCGATCATGCCGGAGCCGATGAGGGCGATTTTCTTGCGTCCTGCGGAATTGGCCATGGGAGCGTATCAGTCCTTGGATTGCCGGGGACGCTGCGGCTTGCCGAAAAGGTTTCGCGATCCATCGCGCTCCGCCGGCGTCCCCGAGGGATCACGCGCGAAGGGCCGCGTTCTGGCGAGAGGGACTAGGCTTGGTAAAAGGGGATTGCAACCGGCAAAAAGCGAGTTTTTCCGCCGGTTATGATATTGATTTGCAGCAGCGTTTACGCGGCTAGGCAGCGCGCGTCGCGTCGGCGCTTCTATCCTGAGCCAGCAACATCGCGGCAAGGTAATCCGGCACGGCGCGGCTGAAGAAATAGCCCTGGCCTTGCGTACATCCCGCCTCGCGCACCGTATCGACCTGTTCCTGCTCTTCGAGCCCCTCGGCCACGATCTCCATGTCCAGCTGGTGGCCCATGGCGGCCACGGCGCGGATGATCGCATGTGCGCGCGGGCCGGCACCCGAACCCGAGACGAAGCTGCGATCCACCTTGATCTTGGAGAAGGGGAACTTGTGGATATAGGCCAGTGAGGAATAGCCGGTGCCGAAATCGTCCAGGGCGAAGCGCACGCCCTTTGCGGCCAGTTTCTCGATGAAGGCAGCGGTCTGGTCGCTGTCCTCGATGAACAGGCTCTCGGTGACTTCCAGTTCGAGCCGCGAGGGATCGAGCTTGGCGTCGCGCAGCGCCTGTTCGATGGCGAGTACCGATCCGGGCGCCCTGATCTGCAGCGGTGAGAGGTTGACCGCAACGCTCACATCCTCGGGCCACTGGGCGCAGGCAAGGGCGGCCTGGCGCGTAATCCAGTTGCCCAGCGTGACGATCACACCTGTTTCTTCCGCCACCGGGATGAACTCGCCCGGGCGCAGTTCGCCCTTCGTCGGATGGAACCAGCGCAGGAGCGCCTCGAAGCAGCGGATGCGACCGGTCTTGAGATCGATGATCGGCTGAAAGAACAGCGACAATTCGTCCCGCTTGATCGCCAGACGCAGTTCGGCCTCGATCTCGCGACGATTGGCCAGCTCGCGCGTCATCGCGGCGTCGAAGAAGCAATAGCCGCCGCGCGCATTGAGCTTGGCATTGAACAGCGCCAGATCGGCCCCCTGCATCAGCCTGTCCGCGTCGATTCCGTCGTCCGGCATCAGCGCGATACCCATCGAACAGCTGGTTTCCATGCGCTCGCCATCGAAGCGCATGGGCCGTGCGACCTGTTCGAGGATCCGTCCCGCGAGCGCCTGGCAATCCTCCCGATCGCGAACCTTGCAGAAGAAGACGAATTCGTCGCCGCCGAAGCGGGCGATCCCGGCATCCTCTGGCAGGCTGTCGCGCAGGCGGCGGGCGACTTCGGACAGCACCCGGTCGCCGATCTGGTGGCCGAGCAGGTCGTTGACCTCCTTGAACCGGTCCAGGTCTAACCAGAACAGCGCCAGGACCTGGTCCGCATCGGCGGCCATCAACTGCGTCACCAGCGTATCGTTCAGCCCGGCGCGATTGTGCAGCCCGGTGACCACATCGGTATGCGCCAGGATTTCCATCTTGCGGGCCAGCCGCTCGCTCGTCTCGGCGGATGCGATCGAGTTGCGCAGCGTCCGCTGCACGTTGAGCGTGATGCTCGCCATGGCCGGGATCACGAGCAGGATGGTCGTTCCCAGCGCGAGCATCGGGATCGACCCGTCGATGAAGCAGGCGACCAGAATGGGCAGGTAGGAAAGCGACATCTGCCCCAGCGCGATGGCGGGACGCCCGGCATTGCGGGCGCAGATCGCGGTAGCGTAGCACAGCGCATTGGCCACCATCATCACCTCGACCGTCTGCGGCGAGGGGTAGATGATCACCAACGCGCCCAGCAGGCCGAACAGACCGCCATAGACGAATGCGCCGATTTCGAAGACGATCTCCAGAAAGCGCGTGGTCGCACTCCTGCTTCGCGCCATCATTTTGGCTGCGACGACCCGTGCCACGGCGACCAGCGAGAAGGCAATCACGCAAACCAGGATCACCGACTCCGGCACGTAGAAGGCGGTAACGACGGCCGCGACCATGCCGTTGAGCGCGCCGACCGCCAGGCTGATGGGCTGGGTATAGAGCGTGCCCACCAGCGTGCGCCGCACGCGCTCGCTGATCTCGTCTCCCGACAGGAGACGATGCCAGTTCCTTAGCGTGGTCTGAAGTTTGGCGAGGATCATCTTGCCAACCGGACTAAGCAACAAGCGTCACAAATTGCTTAACGCGCGCGTTACCACGCTGGCGCGCGGAAAACGCGGCGAAGTCGAAGGGTGTCCGGTTGGCGCGTGCGTCAGCCCGGGACTTCGCGCGGATTGGAGAGCGTTCTGGCCAGTCGCCGGTCGAGCGCACCGCAGATCTGCGCCCAGAATAGGAAGTCCGCCTCGTTCCCCGAAGCCAGTGCGGCCCTGGCCCGTGCATGAGCATCGTGGGCCGCATTGAGATGGTGCCGGGCGAAGTGATCCAGCGCGGCGCGCAACTCCGGTTCGCCAAGGGCGGGGCGCCCTGCGGCGATGTTGTCGTTCGATGCTTCGGGAATGCGTATCGGCGCGGACCGCGAGTGGGAGAGCCGGTATGAGGGGCGCTTGGGGGCGAGGCCGCGACTCATGCTTGCGATGATCCTTGATCAGTGAAACTCGATGCTGGCAGACCTAGCCCGTCGGCGGTAAAACATTGGCGGACAAGCAGGGTTTCGACGATTTAACCACGTCGCCGGGATGCGCGTTGCACCTTGGGCGTGGTGCCTCACTGCGGACGCGCGATCCACTGCCCGCTGTTGGCATACTCGGGTCGCACGCTCCCTGGCCCCTGTTCCGGGGCAGGCGTGGTCTGCCTGTCGCTCTGACTGCGGCGAGTGGCCGGCCCCGCCTGCGAGACCACGCTATCCGCCGGGCCGGATCGTGCCTCCGAGGCAGCGGCACTTTCATAGCGCTGCGCAATGGCGACCGGGTCGGGAGCGGCCTCTACCGTGCTTGCCGCGCGGGCGGGTGCGGGGGACGGCTCCCCGCCGGAATAGAAATCGGTGAAGGCATCCGGGCGGCTTGCCGCACCGGGCCAGCGGTAGAAGCGGTGCGCGCCGATGGTGCCGATATGCGCAAGGCTGGGCGCCCAGTACGGGTTGACCCAGGTGGTGTGGTAATGCGTCGCCAGCCCGACCGGGGCGTAGACCTGCCCGGAAAGCGCGCGCCGCGCGACCGATAATGACTGCGCCCAGTATCGTGCGGAAGGCTTGCGTGCCATCGATCCGTCGCAGGTGAAGCTGAACTGACAGCCCGTGCGCCGCTGCGATCCCTGATAGACGACGCCGCACACCGTCTTGGGGTAGGCAGGGTGCGCCACGCGATTCAGCACCACCTGCGCCACCGCGCGCTGGCCGCCCTCGCTTTCGCTCGCGGCCTCGTAATAGACCGCCTTGGCCAGACAATCGAGCGCGCGCGCCTTGTCGATCCCCGTGCCACGGCTGACGAAGGCGCGCGCGGCGGGCCCCGCGGTCTCGATTGCGATGGCCGCGTCGGGATCGCCGTTCCAGGCGGCGATCGGGTTCACGCCTTCGCTGTTTGTCACTCCGACGTTCGCGGTGCTGGCGGCGGCGGGCGGATCGGCGAGGAAATAGAGCGCGGAGCCGGGGAAGGTCGCCCCCGCCTTTTCGAAGGGGAGCGGTTCGACCAGACTGTCCGCCACGATCTCGCTCGCCTGCGCGGCCATTTCGGGCAGCCGCCATTCCGCCTGCGCCGCCATCGAGGGCAGCGTGATCGCCGCCAGCAGCACCGCGCCGCCGCGCAGCGTATTGCGCGGGCGGGCGGGGCGTTTCGTCGAGGGAACCGGGCGGCGGGGGTGGTGCAAGATGGGCCTGACTGATGGGTGGATCGGGGCGTGCGGGCAGCCTAGCCGGAAAATCTCAGTAACGTCTGCATGGCCGGCCGCACCGTATTCTAACGGGACAGGCGGCACGGAAGGATGAAGCGGCATGGTTAACGCGCGGCATCGCGTGCAGGCAGGGTGTTGCCTGCCTGCGACGAAGGCTCTAGGGGCGCCGGCAGTATCGCAGGTGTGGGTGCGCCGGTCCGGCGCATCCGCCTAAGAGGGAATGGAGTGAAAAACTCCAGCTGCCCCCGCAACTGTAACCGGGGAGCGGTCCGTTCGATATGCCACTGTCCTGCGGCTTGCCGCAGGGCGGGAAGGTGAACGGAACCGCCACGATCCGGCAAGCCAGGAGACCTGCCCGCGATGCGTCGTTCGGCCAGCGGGCGGGGTGTACCGAGGGCAGCGGAGGAAAGGTGCGGGGGCGAACCCCGTGCTTTCCGTCATGAGCGACAGTTATGCTTGTGATGGAGATTCTATGCGTACATTCCTGTTCCTCGGCGGCTCGATCCTGGGCCTGTGTTCCCCTGCCTTCGCACAGGATGCGGAAGGTGAAAGCGAAGACCTCGTTCTGGCGTCGGACGCCTACACGCTGGACGAGGAGGCGGTCACGATCACCGTCACCGGCAATCCCAGCGAGATCGAGGATACCGGCCAGCCCGTCACCGTTCTGGTGGCAGAGGAAATCGCCGACATCCAGGGTCCCGATATCTCCCGCGTGCTGCAGCGCGTGCCGGGCGTCACCATCAATCGCAACGGCGGGCTGGGCTCGACCACCGGCGTGTCCGTGCGCGGTGCGAGTAACGACCAGCTGCTGGTCCTGATCGATGGCGTGCGGGTGGCGGATACGGCTGCGCCTGCCACCAGCTTCGACTTTGGCACGCTGACCAGCGCCAACCTTTCCAAGATCGAATTGCTGCGCGGATCGAACAGCGTGATCTGGGGTGCGGACGCGCTGGGCGGCGTGCTGGTCGCCTCCACGTTCGAGCGGACCGGGCTTGCCGGATCGGTGGAAGCGGGATCGCGCGACACCGTATCGACCAGCATCGAAGGCGGGATCGCGGGCGATATCGGCTTTATCGGCGGATCGGCCAGCTACCTGACCACGGATGGCTTCTCCGCAGCCGCCGTCGGGACCGAGCCCGACGGGTTCCGCCAGCAGGCCTACAACCTGCGCGGCCGCGCCTATCTCAGCCGCACGTTCGAAGTTTTCGCCAGCGGTCGCTACGCGGAAGGCGAACTCGAAATCGATGGCTTTCCCGCCCCCGCATTCGCGCTGGCCGATACCTACGAAGTGCAGGAAACCCGCCAGACGTCCGGGATCGTCGGGGCGATCTACGATGGCGGCCCGCTGTACCTGCGCGGTGCCTACAGCTTCTCCGATACAGAGCGCGACAACCTTCCACGCTCGGGTGCAACGCCGAGCTTTTCAAGCGATGGCGAGTCCGAGCGCGTCGAACTGCGCGGCGAATGGCGACCCATCGGCCCGCTGATCCTCAATTTCGGGGCGGAAAACCTGTGGTCCACCTACGAGAACGGGGCCCGCGACGAGGAGACCGGCATCTTCGGTGCCTATGTGCAGGCGGGGATCGAGTTCGGCGGACTGTCGGGCCATGTCGGCGTGCGGCAGGACGAGCATGAGGATTTCGGCGGTGCCACCAGCTTCGGCGGCGACCTCACCTACGAGATCGTGGATGGCCTGCGCTTTCGTGCGAGCGTGGGTGAGGGCTTCAAGGCTCCCTCGCTCTATCAGCTGTTTTCCGATTACGGTAACCCCGCGCTCCAGCCCGAAGAGAGCATCAGCTACGATCTGGGGCTTGCCTACGGCACCCGGGCAGAGCCGGTTTACGCCTCCGTCACGCTGTTCCAGCGCGACAGCGAGAACCTGATCAATTTCATCGGGTGTCCGGTACAGACCGGCATCTGCAACAACCGTCCCTTCGGTACCTACGACAACGTCGCGCAGGCGCGTGCGCGCGGCGTTGAGGTAGAGGCGGGCGCGTCGCCTTTCGACGGCCTGCGCCTGCGCGCTGCCTATGCCTATGTCGATGCGCAGGATCGCAGCGCGGGGACCGCGAATTTCGGCAACCAGCTGGCCCGGCGTCCGCAGCATGCGGGCACCTTGTCGGTCGACTGGGCGCCCGCGCCCGAAACCATCGGAGCGCCGGTGATCGGCGGCGACCTCAGGATCGTGGGCGATGCCTTCGACGATGCGGGCAATAATAAGCGGCTGGACGGCTATACCGTGGCAGACCTGCGCGTCTCCGTGCCGCTGGGCCTGATCGCGGGCGAGCGCCCGGTAGAGGTGTTCGGCCGGGTGGAGAACGTCTTCGACGAGCAGTACCAGACGGCCGCCGGCTATGCGCAGGCGCCGCGCGAGTTCTTCGCCGGGATCCGCGTGGGGCTGTGACCATGCGCCACGCAGCCATCTGGCTTGCGGCACTCGCGTTCGGCTTGGGGGGATGTGCGGCACCGCCGCCGCCCCCCGCCGGGCCCACGGACAAGCTGCGCATCGTCAGCCTGAACCCGTGCAGCGACGCGATCCTCGCGGAAATCGCGCCGGGCAAGCTCGTCGCGGTATCGCATTACAGTCACGATCCCTCGGCTGGGTCCATGCCGGTCGATCGGGCACGCCGCTGGCCTTCGACGGGCGGATCGGTGGAGGAAATCCTGGAGATGGATGCGGACATGGTGGTCGCCTCCACCTTCCTGCCGCCTGCCAGCCGCAGCGCGCTGGACAAGCTCGATATTCCCGTCGTCACCCTCGGCATGGAAAACACCGTGGCGGGCAGCCTCGGCCAGGTGCGCAAGCTGGCCGTCGAGGTCGGCGAGGCGCAAGCGGGCGATGCACTGGCGCGGCGGATCGAAGCGGCCATTGCCCGGGCTGCGCCGGGTGAAGGCAGTGCCTTGCCAACCACAATCCTGTGGCAGCCTGGCGGGATCGTGCCGGGCGAAGGCGCCCTGGTGGTCGATCTGATGCGTCGCCTCGGCCTGCGTCCCGCCAGCGCGACGCGCGGGCTGGGGCAGGGCGATCGCCTGCCGCTGGAGGCCGTGCTGGTCGATCCGCCGCAGCTGCTGCTGCATGCCGGGCCGAGCGGCGACGAGGAATCGCGCACGCTGCACCATCCCGCGCTGCGCAAGCTGGCCATGCGCCGCGCCGAATTCTCCCCCCGGCTCTACTTCTGCGGTGGGCCCAGCCTGATCCGCGCCGCCGAGCGGCTGGCCGAGATACGGGACAGCGAGGCATGAACCGCCCCACGCTCGTGCTACTGGCGGCCCTGCTGGTTGCGATCCCGCTGTCGCTGGTGGCGGGCCGTGCCTCGATCTTCGCGCTGGACGATGCGCGTGCCCTTCTGATCGTCCTCGAACTGCGCCTCCCGCGCGCGTTGCTGGCGGTGAGCGTGGGCGCAGGGCTGGGCGCGGCGGGGGCCGCGATGCAGGGCTATCTGCGCAACCCGCTGGCCGACCCCGGCCTGTTCGGGATTGCGCCCGGCGCGGCGCTCGGCGCGGTGCTGAGCTTTTCCTTCGGATATGCGGCAAGCGGCTGGCTGCTGCCGATCTTCGCGCTCGCCGGAGCGGGCGGCGCGATGGCGCTGCTGGCCCTGATGGCCGGGCGCGGTGGCGGGATCGCGCTGTTCACGCTTGCCGGGCTGATGATCGCAAGCCTTGCGGGCGCGCTCACCAGCCTTGTCATCAGCCTGGCGCCCAATCCGTGGGCGCTGAGCGAGATCGTGACCTGGCTGATGGGCGCGCTGACCGACCGCAGCTGGGCCGACGTCGCTCTGGCCGCGCCGCTGGCGCTGGCGGGCATCGCGGTGCTGGCCCGCGCCGCGCCCGCGCTCGACGCGCTGACGCTGGGAGAGGACGCTGCGAGATCGATGGGCGTGGATATGGACAGCCTTCTCGCGCTGCTGGTGGTCGGCGTCGGCCTGACGATCGGCAGCGGTGTGGCGGTGGCTGGGATCATCGGCTTCGTCGGCCTGATGGTACCGCACATGGTGCGACCCTTCACCGATCGTCGCCCGTCCTCGCTGATCGTGCCGAGCGCGCTGGGCGGCGGGCTGCTGGTGCTGGTGGCGGATGGCGTGCTGCGCATGCTCCCGCTGGTCAGCGAGCTGCGCCTGGGCATCGCCCTTTCGCTGATCGGCGCGCCGTTCTTCCTGTGGCTGCTGCTGCGCTATCGCCGCTCCGGCGCGCTGGGGCTGACCTGATGCTGGTTGCACGCAAGCTTACGCTGGACGAGCGGCTGCGCGGTGTCGACACGCAGGTCCGCAGCGGGCAGGTGACGGCGATCTGCGGACCGAACGGTGCCGGCAAGTCGACCCTGATCCGCCTCTTCGCCGGGGTGCTTTCCCCTTCCTATGGCGAGGTGCTGCTCGACGGCGAGCGAACGGCGGATATTCATCCGCGCGTGCGGGCACGGGCGCTGGGTTACCTGCCGCAGGAACCGCAGATCGCGTGGGATCTCTCGGTCCGCAACCTCGTCTCGCTCGGGCGGCTGGCGCATGGCGACACGCATGCCGAACCGGTCGAGGCGGCGCTGGAGGCGATGGACCTGCACGATTTCGCGCAGCGCCCGGTCTCCACCCTTTCCGGCGGCGAGCGCGCACGGGCACTGCTGGCGCGCGTGCTGGCAGGCGAGCCGCGCTTCATCCTCGCGGACGAGCCTTTCGCCTCGCTCGACCTCGGCTACCAGTCCGCGCTGGCGCGGCACCTGCGCGCGCAGGCTTCCGAGCACGGGCGCGGCGTCGTGGTGGTGGTCCACGACCTGAGCCTCGCGCATAATCTGGCGGACCGGGTGATCCTGCTGAACGAGGGGGCGCTGCATGCCGAGGGGGCGCCCGCGGATGCCCTCTCGCCCGGGAACCTGCGCGATGTGTTCGGGATCGAGGCGCGCTGGCTGGGCGATCTGGGGGCGCAGGTGCTGGCGGTGAGGAAGTAGCAACGCCCGCCGGGCATGACAGCACTTGTAACTGGTATTCGCAGCCTGCCACGCCGAACCTGCCCCTCGATCCTGGAGTGGAAGACAGAGGGGAGTTCTTCATGCGCACTGCACTTATCGCTACCTTGCTCGGGCTGACGCTTCCAACCGCCGCCCTGGCCGCTTCCATCACGGGCGCACAGGTGGTGAAGGCCTACGAAGCGGGCAAGGCGGGCGCTGCGCCGCAGAACGGGTACGACTATGCCAGCTGCGCGGGCTACTGGACCGGGTGGACCAAGTACTCGCTCGAAAACTATCAGGACCCTCTCGTCAGCGCATTGCCCGACGGCATGAAGTCTTCGGGGGCGCTGAAGAACCAGCTCTACTGGCAGGAAAAGACGGTCGCCGAAGTGAAGGCGGGGCGCATTCCGGGCGCACAGGCCCAGTCCATGCTGGTGACATCCAAGGCGCTCGTCGAAACCAGCATCGCCGAGGATAGCGAAACCGCGATGACGCGCATGTTCGGCGAGCTTGGCCGCTGTCACGTAGAGCGCTGATGGGGCCGTCCCGGGCCCGCCATCCTGCAAGAGATCCATGGAGAGCACCATCATGCGAACCGCAATATTGACCGCAACACTGGCGATATCGCCTGCTGCGCTCGCTGCCTCGACCGGGGCCGCTCAGCCATCCACCGCGACTGCCGCGGCCCCAACGCAGCAAGCGCCCAAGCCGCCATGCGAATACAAGACCCGCATGAATTTCAGTATCGGCGAGGGTACGACCGGCGCGCTCCATGTGCGCCATGTCCGCATCAACGATGCCCCCGAGCCCACCACGGAACTGCGAATGACGATCGAAGCGCCGATGACCAAGGCGCATTCCGATACGGCCGAAGGGATGGTGAAGGTTACGCTTGGCTTCGCAGACGGTTATCTGCCGCCTGCCGACGGTGATGCAGCCGTCCGCAAGCCGGGCCCGCAATGGGTTCATGTCCGATCGCGGCAACTGGAAGGCACGAGCCCCAGCCACCCTGCCTACAAGAACAAGCCCAAGCCCGCGGTGCGCTGGAACGTCGGGGGCAAGCCCCTGATGTCAGGTGGATTTTCCCCTGAAGGCGGCGCCCTGTTTCCCCTCGGCCCCGCCGGTGGCGTTGATGCAGCGGTGTCGGACCCGGCGAAGCTCTTTTCCGATGGCGACTGGACTTTCGAAACATCCAGGAGCTTCGGCAATTCCTGGGCCGATTACACCATACCGACCGTGTTCCTGAGCGGCATCATCACCGACATCGCGAATGTCATGGCGTCGGTCGAAAAGGCTGCCGCTGATGGTGAATGTACGATCAGCACCAGCTTTGGCGACATGCCGAAACAGGATATCGTGTATTATTGAGGGGAGGGGCGGGCGCACTCGCCGCCCCGCATCAGATCGATCCGGCCGTGCCGGTTGCCTTCCACGACCAGACCCTTGACCGCCATGAAAAAGGCGGGGGCAGCGCCAGGCCACCCCCGCCTTCCATCAGTCGGCCCGTTGCCTATTCGGCAATCGGCGCGTCTCCATCCACCGTCTTGGCGGGCAGCTTGCCATCCGACGGGTCGCCGACGGTCTGGTCGGGCGTGCCGGGCTCTTCCTCGGCAAGGCCCAGCGCGATCAGCATGTATTTCACGTCCGGATCGCGGCCCGCGAAGTTGCGGTACATCTCGCCGTAATCCATCGTGCCACCCTGGCTGAGCACGGTCTCACGATAGTGATCGCCGTTTGCACGGGTCAGGCCGCCGTTCTGGAGGAACCAGGCGCGGCTGTCGCGGTCCAGCATCTGCGTCCACAGGTAGCTGTAATAACCCGCCGAATAGCCTGCGGGGCCGGAGAAGATGTGGTTGAAGTAGCTGGTGCGATAGCGCGGCGGCACCAAATCGACCTCCAGGCCCAGATCGCGCAGCGAACTGTCTTCGTAGGCAGAGACCTTCGCGGGCGAGTCGATCGCTTCGGCTTCATCGGCCGAAAGCGCATGCCACTTCATGTCGAGCAGCGCGGCTTCGAGCACTTCGCCGAAATCGTAACCCTGGTTGAACTTGGACGATGCCTCGATCTTGTCGACCAGCTCGGTCGGGATGGTTCCCCCTGTCTCGACATGCTTGGCGTAGTTGCGCAGCACCTCGGGGTAGGTCGCCCACATCTCGTGCACCTGGCTGGGATATTCCACGAAGTCGCGCGCGGTCGCCGTGCCCGAAAGGCTCGGATACTGCTGGTCGGCAAAGAAGCCGTGCAGCGCGTGACCGAATTCGTGGAACGCGGTATTCACCCAGTCGAAGCTGACCAGCTGCGGCTCGCCCTCGGGGGCCTTGGGGATGTTCAGCACGTTGTAGATGACGGGCTTCTCGTTCCACAGGTAGCTCTGGTCGACGAAGTTGCTCATCCACGCACCGCCGCGCTTGGACGCGCGCTGGAACGGGTCGAAGTAGAACAGGCCCATGTCCGAACCGTCACGGTCCTTCACGGTGTAGACCCACACGTCCGGGTGATAGACCGGCAGATCGGTGCGCCGTTCGAAGGTGAGCCCGTAGAGCTTTTCGGCCATGTAGAACACGCCGTCTTCCAGCACCTTGTCGAGCTGGAAATACTGCATGACCTCGTCATCATCGACTTCGTAACGCTCCGCCTTGATCTGGTTGGCGTAGCGATACCAGTCCCACGGCTGAACCTCGAAATTCCCGCCTTCCTCGGCGATCTTCTCGTTCAGCAGGCCTGCCTCGCGGCGCTGGGTTTCGGCCAGCGCGGGGACCATCTGGCCCATGAAGTCGAGCGCGGCCTGCGGACTTTCGACCATGCGATCGTACATCGTGTAGCTGGCCCAGTCTGGCTCGCCGAACAGCGCGGCCTTTTCGGCCCTCAGCGCGACGATCTTTGCGACGAGGTCGCGCGTGTCGATATCGGTGGTGCCGTCGGCGCGGTGGTAGCTGGCCATGAACAGCTTTTCGCGTGCCTCGCGGTTTTCCATGCTCGGCAGCAGCGGCTGCTGCGTGGTGTTCTGCAGGGCGATGGCGAACTTGCCGGGCTGGCCTTCTTCCTCGGCCAGCTTGGCGGCCGAGGTGATGTCGCTTTCGGACAGGCCTGCCAGTTCGTCGCGGCTGTCGAAGAACACCGGCTGCTCGGCCATCGCATTGCGCGCTTCCTGCGCGAACTCGGTGGTGACGGTGGAAAGCTCGGTATTGATTTCCTTGACCCGCTCACGCTCGGCATCGGTCAGTTCCGCGCCCGCATGCACCATGCTCTTGTAGGTTTCCTCAAGCAGCTTGGCGTCTTCGGGCAGCATGCTCATCGCGGCGCGGTTGTCGTACACTGCCTTCACCCGCGCGAAGAGCTCGGGGTTCAGCACGATGCTGTCCCCATGAGCCGAAAGTTTCGGGCTGATCTCGGTGTTGATCTCGTCGAGGCGATCGGTCGTGTTTGCGCCCGTCAGGTGGAAGAAGACCGCGCTCACGCGGCCCAGCATGCGGCCGGACTTTTCCAGCGCAACGATCGTGTTCTCGAAGGTGGGCGCTTCCGGATTGTCGATGATCCGCTGAATCTCGCCCTTCTGGATCGCCATCGCCTTCTCGAACGCGGGCATGTAATCGTCTTCCGAAATCGCATCGAAATCGGGCGCCTTGAACGGCAGGGTGCTTTCCAGCTCGAAATAGTTGGCGCCTTCGAGGCGGTCCTGAGTGGTTACGCCACTGCTGGTGGTATTGTTCGTCTGGGCCATGGCCGCTCCATGAAAACCGCCTGCCAGGGCGAGGCTTGCGGCGGTGGCGAGAAGAATTCGCATTATGCGTGTCTCCGGTCTGGTTATCGATAGAAATTGCGTCGGCTCATGGCCTAGCAGCGGCCACTTGAACAGTGGCTGGCGGATCGTTCATGCTCTATTCGGACGATTTCGCGGGGGCTTCGGTTCCCCTGCCAGCCTCGGCCTGGGCACGCATCGCTCGCGCCGCCTCGTCCAGTGCCTGCCGGTTGACGGTGACGATCCGCGGACGGCCCCCGTTCCGGTCCACCACAAGCCAAACCGATCCAAGCTCCACGAAGGCGCCCTGGTCGGGCACTACGGTAAGCGCATCGAGATCGACCTCGCGCAGCAGGGCGAGCACGTCTTCGTCGAAGACTTCCGCGAAGGTGCCGTCGATATCGTCCGGTCTGGTAAGTTCGCGGCGGTCTCCCTCCGCATCGATGTAAAGCAGCGGCAGCCCGACTTCGCGCAGGATCGCGGCCTTGTCGTTGGCCCGCGCCGCCTTGCGAATGGCGGAAAGCGCGCTCGCAAACTGGCTTGCGCTGGTGCCCGTGGCGCACGAGATCGCCCCGCCATCGGCGCTGTCATGGGCGAGATCGAAGCTCTCGTCGCGGGTGTCCTGATCCTGCCAGACGACCAGCAGGCAATTGTCCGGCTCAGCGACAGGCGCCGTATCCTCGCCTTTCGGGCTACCGGATGCGGTATTCTGGGCAGTGGCGTCGGGGGCGTCGGCGGCCGCGCTTTCGACCGAAGGCGAACACGCGCCCAGCGCGCATCCGACCAAGAGCAACGCCAGCCTAGCCCGGGCGGACATCCGCATAATCGGCCTCGAGGAAAATCTGCGCGCGCCTCTCGGAGCGATGGACGAGCCCGCCCGCCACCTGGCCATCGGCGAAGCGGTAGTCGAGTTCCTGCGCGATGCCTTCGTAATCCGCGCTGGCGATCGCCCGGTTCAAAGCGGGGCTCTTCGCAGGCGAGAGCGTGCCTTCGCCCACATTGTAGGCAAGATCGACCAGCGCGTCGAATTCGTGCTGGTATAGCTTCAGGTTCCCCACCACGTCCGCGACAGCCCGCTCCGCCTTGGCGAGGTCCGCCGCGAGGAAGTCCATCGCCTGCTCGCGCGTGATCCGGTCACCCACGCGCAAGCCATCTTCCGGGAGGACCAGATGGCCGATGCCCACTGTCGGATAGCCCGCGACATCGCGGTAGACGGTCAGCCGCATACCCTCTTCCTGGGCAAGCGCCTTGCGCATGCGCTCGCTCGTGGTGAGCAGCGCGGCATTCATGCGCGTATAGTTGGGATTGGTCTTGAGGTTGGTTTCATAGGACCAGCCCCCGACATCCTCCGCCGTCTGCGATGGCGCGTAGGCGCCCAGCGCCCCGGCCGCCGCCGATACCGCCGCGATGGCGATCGGCGTGCGCCTCAGAAGCCTTCTGCGCCATTTGCGCGTGCGACCGCTCGTCTGGCCGGGTTGGCCACCCTCGCGCATGGCCTGAAGGCGTGCGCGCTGGTCGCTCCGGCGCCGGTCGCGCACAGGGGACATGGCGGTTGCCGCGCTCATAGCGCACCGCCGCGAGGCGTTCTCGTGAAAATTGCCGGTTTTCGGGGGCTGAATAGCATCCCGTGTTTCCCTGTTCGACCAACTCTTAGTGTGTCTTCAACCCTATAACGGACGAGACAGGGGCAAGGGTCCGCAGTTCGTCCGGCATGGCCCACGCCTCGGAGCGCGGTGGCCCCTGGATCAGCCTATGGCGCGGCCCTATAACGCAAAGTCCAGCAGTGGCTCGTAATGCGCACCGCCCGCGTCCAGCCTGCTTTCGTAAAGGTGAAAGTGCGTCACGTGCCAGTCGGGCAGCGCCAGCCGGCCATGCTGCGCCAGCCAGCCGCCGATCGGCCCGGTCGACGCATTGATCCGCGCGATGGTGACATGCGGCACGAACCGCCTCGTCTCGGGCGCCAGGCCGGCGCGCCGGCATGCGGTTTCGACCCGCCGCTGGAGGATGGCAAGCGGTTCGCTCTCCTCCACCTTCGCCCACAGCGCGGTGGTGCGCCCCTTGCGCTCGAACGTGCCCACGCCGCGCAGGCGAAGCGTGAAGGGCGCGAGGCGGACCGCCTGCAGCGCGCTGGCGAGATCGTCCGCCTGCGCCGCATCCACCTCACCCACGAAACGCAGCGTCAGATGTAGCTGATCGTCCCCCTGCCACCGCGCGCCGACGACACCTTCCATCGTGTCGATCAGCGGATCGCGGATGTCTTCGGGCGGGCGCAGGGCGACGAACAGGCGGTGCATGGGGCCGCAGGCTAGCAGGCCGATCGATCAGATGCCGGCAGATTCCATCGGGACGACACGGTTTTCCAGCGCATCGTCATCCACCGCGCGCGCAAGCACCGCCGCCAGATCGCCGCGGGCGGTTGTGCCGTCGCCTTCGACATCGTCGCCCAGGCGAATGTTGCGCGCGCCGTCGTCATGCGTGAGCGCGCCGGGGCGGATGATCGCGTAGGGCACGCCAGAGGCCTTGAGGTGCTCGTCCGCCGCTTTCTTGGCTTGAGCATAGTGGTAGAGATCGGAGTCCGGATCGGGATCGTCCACGCCGCGCGCGCTGAGCATCACGAAGCGCTTCACGCCCGCCGCCCTGGCCCGATCGACCAGCGCCTTGGCGCCATCGCGGTCGACCTTGTCGGTCATGTCGGGTCCGGTCTTGCTGCCCGATCCGGCGGCGAAGATCACCGCGTCGATGCCTTCGCAAACATCCTGCGGAAGGTCGGTCAGGTCGCCCTTGCGCGTGGTGCAGCCCGCGGGGAGCGTGGAAGTGTCCGAGCTGTCGCGCACCAGCGCGATCGGCGAATGGCCTGCTTCGATAAGCTGCGGGACGAGGCGCTGGCCGGTATGCCCGGTCGCGCCGGAGACGAGTACGTTCATGGAGTGGGTCCTTCGAATGGGGGTGTCCTAAGAAAGGACGAGCGCGCGACGGCGATGTTCCGCGAAGAGCTCGACACGCCGCTGGAAAAATCCAAGGCCCGCTACAGCAGGCAGATCGTCTCCGAGCACGATGTGAACGCGCTGGGCGCGGCGGACGCAGGAGAGGGACGCGGGTACGACAAACCGCAGACCGGGGTAATGAGGTTAGGGCTGGATGTGCGGGAGGGCTGCGGTCTCGAGGTTATCGATAGCCTGTTCGACAAGAAATGCAGCGCGCTTCAGGAAAATTGCCGCCGGGACCGGCCCAAGGTCGGCAAATTCGAGACCGGGATGAAAAATCCCTGCCGCGTGGATCTTCTGCTGACGGTGCGGGTCGATTTTGACAATTGCGATGCGATGCTCGCCATTCCCGATATACTCACCATAGCCAGTGAGCTCGGCGACGCCTTCCAGGTGAAAAAATTCGGCGGTGCCACCTATATTTGCGCTTTGCGCGCGGACAATGTTGGCATGCTTCCCTTCGTTCGAAAGGAGCGCAAGCCGACGCAGTGTATCGTCGTGCGATTGATTGATCGCATCCCATGGCTGACAATCGAGTATCGCGCCATGCAGGACGGCAGGGATCCGGCTCTTGGCGAGCCGAGTTCGAACTTCCTGCTCTGTCGGGTTGAACGGAAAATCGGTGTTGCGCAGCGACTTGCCGACGATGGCTTCCGAAAGGCTGGAAACGGCGAGGTTCAAAGAGTGCCGCAAATGCCCGATTGCATCATGGACGCCCTTGATGATTGGGTGGGGGAATGGTGCGATATTGAATGCGACGAGGTAGTAGCGATCCTGACCTTCTGCCGGGTCAAGTCTGAGATCGTGTTTGAGGCGCGGTGCCAGGGCATGATCACCTTCCCACAGCGGCTCCATTGCTTCGCGGCCCCATGTGAGCATCTCGCGCGCGTCCGCCAGATGATTCATTGCCGCCTTTCCTGCGCCGCGAAAATGCCGCTGCGCCGGGCGGTTGGCAAGGTCGGAGGCGGGTTGTGCATGGCGGGTCGACGAGAGATACGGGAGCGATGAGCCGCCGGCGGGGTGGTGAGGTTAGCTGGTCAAGAAATCGACCGCGGCGTGAGCAATGAAGCCGCCAGCGAACGCACAAGAGAGAAGGATCACCGCCCAGGGGATGTAGCGATCCATCCAGTCGTGCCATGCCAACTCGCGATCGTTGAGCTGCTTGCTGTATTCCGACAGATCTTGGATGCCGGTGCCGAGTTTAGCGAGCGCGGTCGACAATTTCGGAGGAAGAGAATCGACACTAACGACATTCGGTTCGATCCCCTTCGTCAGCTTTTCACTGGCTGCATCCAACATCACTTTAGATTCAGAGAAAAACCGGGACCATTCCGTTTCCAGTATTTCCTTCACTCGATCGCGGGCTTTCCCAACCGAGTCGATCCAATTTTTAGGAGGGTCGAACAGTGCGGTGAGCGCAGGGTCCTGATAATAGCCGTCGTAATCCGGCGGGGAGATGTGGTTGGCGGTCAGCACCAGTCCCTTGACCTGTTCCAGTTCATGCTCCGCCGCCTGCTGCTTCTCGATCATGGCCTTCCGGACGCCTTCGATGGCCTGACCGACATGGGTAGCCTTCACATAAAGATCGGCGAACACATCATTGGCCTGTTCGAGACGCGAGGATACGGCGACGGTTGAATTGTCGAGTCTGGTGTCCTCTTCGGCGCGGCGCAGGCCGAACGCCATGAAAACGAGGATCCCAAAGGATATCGCCACGATCATGGCGTGGTTGAATTCGAGATCACGGACGAACGGTGTCAGCTCGATCGTACCGGTGGCAGTCTGCCCGAGCGGCAGAACGGCGGTGACGACAGCCCAGAACAGGGCGTTTCGCTTCGCCCGGCGATACACCTCTTTGAAGTGGATCGGCTCTTCGGTGTCCGAATCCACCAGCGGTTTCCGTTCGGTCATCGTGCCCCCTTTGCGCGGGGAAAATGGCGCTGTGGTGGGCGGTTGGCAAGGTCGGGGGGGCCGGGGTTGTGCGCGGTTTCGGCGGAAGCGACGAATATCAAATGTGAAAAGCGGAAAACAGCACCTTTCAGAGCATTGTCGGCGTCTTGAAGTCATTAGCGTTTTTCGAGGCGTAGTGATCGCGCACATTGCAATACGCTAACCATCACCCACATCTCGCGCATCTTTTCGGCACCTCTCGCGCCTGCATCTGTGGGTGCATGAGCCTGCCTCTTGACACTCCCGAACGAAACCGGAACACGCGCCCTATGGCACTTACCAAAATCTCCGTGCGCGGTGCGCGCGAGCATAACCTCAAGGGCGTCGATATCGACCTGCCGAGGGATTCGCTGATCGTCATCACCGGCCTCTCGGGCTCGGGCAAAAGCTCGCTTGCCTTCGATACGATCTATGCCGAAGGGCAGCGGCGCTATGTCGAGAGCCTGTCCGCCTATGCGCGCCAGTTCCTCGAGATGATGCAGAAGCCCGATGTCGAGCATATCGAGGGGCTCTCCCCCGCGATCTCGATCGAGCAGAAGACGACCAGCAAGAACCCGCGCTCCACCGTGGCGACCGTGACCGAGATTTACGACTATATGCGCCTGCTTTGGGCGCGCGTGGGTGTGCCCTATTCGCCTGCGACGGGCCTGCCGATCGAGGCGCAGACCGTCTCCAACATGGTCGACCGGGTGATGGCCCTGCCCGAGGGGACGCGTGCCTATCTGCTCGCGCCCGTGGTCCGCGGTCGCAAGGGCGAATACCGCAAGGAGCTGGCCGAGTGGCAGAAGGCGGGCTTCACCCGCGTGCGGATCGATGGGGAGATCTACCCGATCGAGGAAGCCCCCGCGCTCGACAAGAAATTCAAGCACGACATCGAGGTGGTGGTCGATCGCATCGCGGTGCGCGACGGCATGGAAACGCGGCTGGCGGACTCGTTCGAGACCGCGCTGCGGCTGGCCGAGGGGCTGGCCTATGTGGACCTGGCCGATGGCGTGGTGCCGGGGCGCGAGGGTGAAGCCAGCGCCGAGGGCAACCTCAAGGGCGCAGGCGTGCCCGCCAACCGGATCGTGTTTAGCGAAAAGTTCGCGTGCCCCGTCAGCGGTTTCACCATCGAAGAGATCGAGCCACGGCTGTTCTCGTTCAACGCGCCGCAGGGCGCCTGCGCGACCTGCGACGGGATCGGCGAGAAGCAGCTGTTCGACCCGCAGCTGGTGGTCCCCAATGAAAGCCTGACGCTGAAGCAGGGGGCGGTCATGCCGTGGGCGAAGAGCAACCCGCCGTCGCCCTATTACATGCAGGTGCTCGGCAGCCTCGCGAAGGAATTCGGGTTCGACCTGACCACGCCGTGGCAGGATCTGGGCGAGGACAACCAGAGCATCATCCTCTACGGCACCAAGGGCAAGCGCGTGCCGCTGACCTTCAAGGATGGCCGCAAGCAATACACCGTCAACAAGCCGTTCGAAGGCGTGATCGGCAACCTCAACCGCCGCATGCTGCAGACCGAAAGCGCGTGGATGCGCGATGAGCTGGCCAAGTTCCAGACCGCGCAGCCGTGCGAGACCTGCGGCGGCAAGCGGCTGAACGAGAAGGCGCTGGCGGTGAAGATCGGCGATCCTGACAACGCCATCGACATCGCAACCCCGTCGCAGATGAGCGTGGGCGATGCGAAGGTGTGGTTCGAGGACCTGCCCGAACGCCTGACCGACCAGCAGCAGCAGATTGCCAAGGCGATCCTCAAGGAAATCAACGAGCGGCTGGGCTTCCTCGACAATGTCGGGCTCGACTACCTCAACCTCGACCGCAAGTCGGGTACGCTGAGCGGGGGCGAGAGCCAGCGCATCCGCCTCGCCAGCCAGATCGGCAGCGGGCTGTCGGGCGTGCTCTACGTGCTCGACGAGCCGAGCATCGGCCTGCACCAGCGCGACAACGACCGGCTGCTCGAGACGCTGAAACGTCTAAGAGACCTCGGCAACACGGTGATCGTGGTCGAGCATGACGAGGACGCGATCCGCACCGCCGACTATGTGGTCGACCTCGGCCCCGGAGCGGGCGTCCACGGGGGCGAGGTCGTGGCGGAGGGCACGCTCAAGCAGGTGCTCAAGTCCAAGAAGTCGCTCACCGCGGCCTACCTCAAGGGCACGCGCGAGATCGAAGTCCCGGCCAAGCGGCGCAAGGGCAACAAGCACAAGCTGACCGTCCACGGCGCGCGCGCCAACAACCTGAAGGGCGTCACCGCGTCGATCCCGCTGGGCACCTTCACCTGCATCACCGGCGTCTCCGGCTCCGGCAAGTCGAGCTTCACCATCGACACGCTCTATGCCGCCGCCGCGCGCGAGCTGAACGGCGCGCGGGTGATCGCAGGCGCGCACGACAAGATCACCGGCCTGCAATATTGCGACAAGGTGATCGAGATCGACCAGTCGCCCATCGGTCGCACCCCGCGCAGCAACCCGGCGACCTACACCGGCGCCTTCACCCAGATCCGCGACTGGTTCGCCGGCCTGCCCGAAAGCCAGGCGCGCGGGTACAAGCCCGGCCGCTTCAGCTTCAACGTCAAGGGCGGCCG